>Ga0265332_10000018_pt1 | contig 224913 bp, 202 predicted proteins | sample 41926metaG_FD_202084 | JGI IMG/M metagenome (GOLD analysis project Ga0265332, IMG submission 202084) | Rhizosphere microbial communities from Carex aquatilis grown in University of Washington, Seatle, WA, United States - 4-19-26 metaG | ecosystem: Host-associated > Plants > Roots >...
TGGCCAACGCCAGCGCCGACATGCTGTGCGCCACCGAAGAGACCTTTGGCCCCTTTGCCCCGGTGTTCAAGTTCGAGACCGAGCAGCAGGCCATTGATGCGGCCAACAACACCGAGTTCGGGCTGGCCAGCTACTTCTACAGCCGCGACGTGGGCCGCATCTTCCGCGTGGGTGAGGCGCTGGAGTACGGCATGGTGGGTGTCAACGTCGGGATACTTGCCACAGAGCATGTGCCCTTTGGCGGCGTCAAGCAGTCGGGCCTGGGGCGCGAGGGCTCGCACCACGGGATGGACGACTATGTGGAGATCAAGTACCTGTGCCTGGGGGATATTCAGCAGTAGGGCCAGCGGGCGGTTATCAGCAGAAACTACTGTTTTGATAGCTGCTTGCGCTTGGTGGGTAAGCGCTGGAGGCCTATTTCATTGAAATTTTGCGCTGTGGGCCCTCTACGCCAGCGCCTCATCCAGCACCTGCACCCAGTGCTTCACCGGCGTGGCCGTGCCGCTTTGCAAATGGGTGATGCAGCCGATGTTGGCTGAGGTGATGACGACGGGTTCCAGGGCCGAGAGGTGGCCGATCTTGCGCTCCAGCAACTGGTGCGAGAGCTTGGCCTGCAAGACCGAGTAGGTGCCGGCCGAGCCGCAGCACAGGTGCGATTCGTTTAGCGTCAGGCGCATGTCAAACCCCAGCGCGCGCAGGTGCTGCTCGACGCCGCCGCGCAGCTGCTGGCCGTGCTGCAGCGTGCAGGGTGGGTGGAAGGCGATGACGCCCTGGGGCACGCGCCGCAGCTTGCCTTGCAGCGCCGGCGCGATCTCGGGCAGCAGCTCCGAGAGGTCGCGCGTCAGGGCGCTGATGCGGGCGGCCTTGTCGGCATACTGCGTGTCGTGCTGCAGGTGGTGGCCGTATTCCTTCACCGTCACGCCGCAGCCCGAGGCATTCATCACGATGGCCTCCACCGCGCCGCTTTCCACCTGCGGCCACCAGGCGTCGATGTTGGCGCGCATCTCGGTTTTGCCGCCGTCCTGGTCGTTCAAGTGGAACTTGACGGCGCCGCAGCAGCCCGCATCGGGCGCCACCACGGTCTGGATGCCGATGGCGTCAAGCACCCGCGCCGTGGCGCTGTTGATGCCGGGCATCATGGCTGGCTGCACGCAACCGGCCAGCAGCAGTACCTTGCGGGCGTGTTCGCGCGTGGGCCACGCGCCGGGGTTTTCGCGCGGCGGCACCTTGGCCCGCAAGGTGTCCGGCAGCAGACCGCGCACCGCCTGGCCCATCTTCATGGCCGGGCCGAACAAGGGCGAGGGCAGGCCCTCCTTGAGCGCCCAGCGCACGCCGCGCTCGATGGCGGGGCGGGCCACCTTGTCGTCGACGATCTTGCGGCCGATGTCGACCAGCTTGCCGTATTCCACGCCGCTGGGGCAGGTGGTTTCGCAGTTGCGGCAGGTCAGGCACCGGTCCAGGTGCAACTGCGTGGCGCGCGTGGGCTCGGTGCCTTCCAGCACCTGCTTCATCAGGTAGATGCGGCCGCGTGGGCTGTCGAGCTCGTCGCCCAGCAGCTGGTAGGTCGGGCAGGTGGCCAGGCAAAAGCCGCAGTGCACGCATTTGCGCAGAATGGCTTCGGCCTCAGCGCCTTCGGGCGTGCCTTGGAATTCGGGGGCGAGCTGGGTTTGCATGGCGGTAGGGGGACAGGGGGTCAGGAGCTGTGACCGGGCTGCGTGGCAGTCGATTTGTCTGTGCGCCTCAGCATGACGCGCAGATGGGCGCGGTCAATCCACAGCGGCGGCAGGGCGAGCGTGAAAAGCACCAATGCCAGCGGCACCACAAACACAAAGCCCACGTGCTTGAAGCCCGCCGCGCCGGCCACGCCGCCGAGCAAGAATATGCTCACCAGGCTGGCGTACAAGGCGAGGCGCCGGCGATTGGCGCGCACCTGTTGCTCGGGCGGCTTGCCGCTGCGGTTCCAGTACAGGAGCTTGCCCAGTTCAATGCCCAGGTCGGTTGCATTGCCCGTCATGTGCGTGGTGCGGATCTCGGACGACGACATCTTGCTGATCGTGGCGTTCTGCAGCCCCATCATGAAGGACAGCAGCAGCACCGTGGCGGGCACGGCAAACGGGGTATGCCAGCTGAGCGTCATGGCGCCCAGCAGGCCAAATACCAGCATCAGCAGCGCGACCAGCAGCAGCGGCAGGGCGTAGGTCCCGTGCAACCGGTGCTGGCGCGCCCAGTTCACCAGAATGGCCGTAGTGGCCGCACCGCTGATGAAGGCCAGCAAGGCGCCCAAAGCGCCCAGCACCAGCACCATGTTGCCCAGCACCAGGTTGTCGGCCAGCATGGAGACAAAGCCCGTCATGTGCGAGGTGTACAGGTGCACGACCAGAAATCCCCCGGCATTGATGGCGCCGGCGTTGAAGGCCAGCAGCAGGCCCAGGCGCCGGTTGTGGGTGCCTGTGCGGTGCTGGTCGGTCAGGTGGCGAAACCGGCGCACGGCGCTAGCACCCGCCCATGCGGCCGGGGTTGAAGATGCCCGCTGGGTCAAACGCCTGGCGCAGTTGGGTGTGAATCTTCTGCAAGGCTGGAGAAGCAGCATAAAAACCGGCTTCAGCGCTTGATTTATCTGCGCTTGCAGCTACAAATAACGAAGCGCTTCCGCCAATGCTGCGGGCCAACTGCCGAAGTGTCGGGCCGTGCTCATGGCCGGCCTGTACCCAGCGCAGGCCGCCGTGCCATTCGACCAACGGGGGGGCGACGCCGGCGGGCAAGGCCAGCACTGGTGCGGTCTGCGGCACCGACAGGCGCCACAGGCCTTGCTGCGGCGCACGGGCGGCAAACCAGGGCAGGCGCTGCTCGCGGCAGGCCTGCCAGTCGCCAGCGACCTCGGCATGTGCCTTGCGCTCGCCGCCCATGCTGCGGCAGGCCGCCTCGATGGCCGCGACGGCGCCGCGCAGGCGCACGTACAGGCGCCCCGAGCCTTCGTCCTCGACCCAGCAGCTGGCATTGAGCGGTAGCGGCTGGCCGCCCCAGGCATTCAGGCGGTCAAGCGCTTCGGCCTGGCTGCCTTCAAAGACCAGCGTCGCCTCTGCAGGCGCCAGTGGCAATACCTTCAGGCTGACATCGGTGATGACGCCCAGCGTCCCCCAGCTCCCCGCCATCAGGCGCGAGACGTCGTAGCCTGCGACGTTCTTCATGACCTGACCACCAAAAGTCAGCAGTTCACCCCGGCCGTTGATGATCGACACGCCCAGCATGTAGTCGCGCACCGCACCCACGCTGGCACGCGCTGGCCCCGAGAGGCCGGCTGCCACCATGCCGCCCACGGTGGCACCGGGGCCAAAGTGCGGCGGTTCAAACGGCAGGCATTGGTTCTGTTCGGCCAGAGCCGCTTCCAGCTCGGCCAGCGGCGTGCCGGCGCGTGCGGTGACGACCAGCTCGCTCGGCTCGTAGCTGGTGATGCCTGTCCATGTGCGGGTGTCGAGCGGCGTGCCTGGCGATGGCGGGCTGGCCAGAAGAGCCTTGCTGTGGCCACCGCGAATCTGCAGCGGCGTGGCCTGTGCGGCGGCGGCGCGCACGCGGTCGATGAGGTCTGAGAGAGCGCTTTCCATGGGAGGCGTATGGTACGCCCAGGCCTCTTTGTCGCTGCGTGAATTTTCTGCACGCACCGTGTGAGCGCCGCCTGCCCTGGAGTATTTCGGGGTCTGACCCCAATTATCGTTTTTCGGGGTTTGGCGCCAACGGCGCACTTACGGTGTGCGCTCCATGGTGCGCTGCACTTGTCCTTGGGACTTGAGCTGGTCAAAAGCGGCCTGTGTGCGGCGGACCACATCCGGCGGTGTCTGCAGGCTGTAGGCCATGTAGAGGCCGGTGGAGGCTTCGTCCAGCGTGAGCACGCGCACCAGGTTGGCGCAGTCGAAGCCCGTCTGCTGGCACAAGGAGACGGCGTCGTCCGTGGTCAGGGGAACCAGGTCGACCTGGCTGCGCAGCAGCTTGCGGAAATTGTCCAGCGGCTGTGCCGACACCACCAGGCGCTGGAACCCCTTGGAGCGCAGGTACTGTTGGCGCACATCGTCACGCATCACGCCGATGGTGTAGGCCTTGGCGGCTTCCAGATTGCCGATGTCAAGCGGGTGCGACTTGAGCCGGTAGAGGTGGTACTGGATCTTCATGATCTCGCCGGCCCATTGGAACTGGCGTTCGCGTGCCGGTGTGCGTGCTATCAGAAAGATGAGCACGTTGGCCTCCTTGAGTGCCATGTCGTAGGCCCGCGCCCAGGGGTACAGGTGCACGCTGTAGTCGGAAAGACCCGCGCGCCGCAGGGTTTGCTCCACCACCTCGGTCGCGGGGCCCACCACCTTGCCATTGGCCACGTAGGTATAGGGCGTGGTCTCGGTAACCGCCTCGATGGTCTGCGCCTGCGCGGCAACCGCCCCCATCGCAAGCATCAAGAACGACAGAGCGCTGTATCGCATGGTGCTTTTCCCGTGGTCTTCGGTGGGTTATTCGCCAGGCCCGGCCACCTGGTTGCGCCCGGCGGCCTTGGCCCGGTACAGGGCCTCGTCGGCCCGCTGGAACAAGGCGTCAAAGTTGTCGTGCGCGTCTGGTGACAGCACCGCCAGGCCAATGCTGATCGTCACCACCCGCGCCGCAGGTGAATACAGGTGTTCTATGCCGCACTCTGCCACCGCCTCCACCAGGCGCTGGGCCAGCAGGCGGCCGCCCACAGCGTCGGTGCCGGGCAGGATGACACCAAACTCTTCGCCGCCGATGCGCGCCGCGACGTCTCCGGCGCGCGCGAGGCGGGCCTGCAGTGTGTGCGCCACCGCGCTGAGGCACCGATCGCCCATGGCATGGCCGTAGTGGTCGTTGTAGTCCTTGAAGCAGTCGATGTCGCAGATGAGCAAAGCCAGGCCCTGGCCGGTGCGCAGGGCGCGGCGCATCTCCACGCTTTTGGTTTCGTCGAACTGCCGGCGGTTGGGCAGGCCCGTCAGGGGGTCGGTGCGGGCCAGGCTTTGCAAGCGTGCATTGGCGGTTTGTAGCTCGGCCGTGCGCTCGGCCACCAGACGTGCCAGATCGTCGCGGTGGCCGGCAAGCTCCTGCTCGTAGCGTTGCTGGCGTTCCAGGTGGTTGGCCAGGGTGGCCTGCAAGTGGTTGACGCCGGATTCAAGCTGCGTGAGCTCATCTTGCGCATGGCCTGCGCGGTCCAGATGCAACTGTGCCCCCAAGTTCGCCGGGCCAACGCCAGCCAGGTGCGCTGCAATGCGCCGCACGTGGACCGTCACCATACGGTTGAACATGAGCATGATGAGTCCGGCGAGCACCAGCGACTGCAGCAGCTGTGCCAGCACGATGGTGGCGAGCTGCCTGCGCAGTTGCTGCCACAGCAACGGCTCGTTGCCCTGCAGCACCAGCGTGCCGACCGTTTCGTGCGCGCCCGGGTAGGGTTCATAGGTCAGCGCCAGGCGGCGTGTGGGGGCGCGCCCCGGTCCGGTCCAGCCGTCACGGGTGCTTTCGAAGACTTCCGCCGGCCGGTTGGCCAGCGCCACCTGCACCACGATGCGGCCCACCGCCGGGACGTCGCGCACGCTTTGCACGTGGGCTTGCAGTGCTTCGCGGTCGAGCTCCCAGATGGCCTTGGACAAGGTGCCGCTGTAAATCTGCTCAATCTGCGCCAACTCGGCGTCCATGCGGGCGAGGCCCGTGTTCCAGGCCAGCCAGGTCAGCGTTGCTACCGAGGCGAGTATGAACAGGCTGCAAAAGGCCAGTGTGGTCCACACCAGGCGCCAGCCGAGCGAGCGCTGGCGTCCGGAGCGTTCGAGCGCTTCCGGCTGCGCGGCTGCGCCAGTCCTTGACGGTGCGTTCATTGCCACTTGCGCTGGAGCTGCTCGTACTCGCCGCTGCGCTTGAGGTGCTCGAGCGCCTGGCGGAAGCGCTCCACGGTGGCGTCGGGCGTCTGCTTGCCAAAGGCCATGTAGTAGCCCTCGCCGCTCAGTTCGGGAATGCTGTACACCCGGGCCAGCGTCTTGGTCGGGTCGTCGCCCGCCTGGCGTGCCAGGTAACTGGCGGTCAGTTCGTTCATGATCCAGAGGTCCACACGGCCAAGCTTGAGCTTTTCGTAGTTGAGCTCGTACTTCACGCTGGGCTGGAGGTTCTGGCCTTTGACGAACCCATGGGCCATCAGGAACTGCTCGCCCACATCCTCATTCACCGTGGCGATGCGGTACTTCTTCGCGGCCTCCAGCGAGTCGATGCTGTAGGCCCTGCCGGGTTGGCCAAACAGGTAGTAGTTGGTGGGGGTGATCACGCCTACCCATTTGAACAATTTGTCTCTCTCGGGCGTGTGCCCAATGCTGTAGATCAGCACGCCGGGCGTGCCGTGCGCCGTTTCATAGGCACGTGCCCAGGGCATGGACTGGAATTCGCCATGCAGTTTGAGTTCTTTGAGCACGGCCTCGACCACTTGCGTGCTCAGACCCGTGAGCTTGCCGCCGTCGGTGTAGTTGTAGGGCGGATATTCCTCGGTGAGGACGCGCACCGCGCCCTCGGCGGCCACCGCGCAGCCCGCGCCCCAGCACCACAGCGCCGCCAGCCATGCAAAGCTGCGCCAGATGCCCGTGGCACTGAAGGAAATCGGTGCGGCCATGCGGTCGAAGGTTGGGTGGAAGGGCGGTGTGTGGGCTTGCTGCCGGCCCTGGTTCAGTATCCGATGCCCCGCTCGCGAGGTCAATGCGGGTGTGCTCGCATGGACTTTGGTGGACTTTGGGGTCTGACCCCAATTAACCTTCGAGCAGGCCCTCGGTGATGCTGGCCTCGTCCAGGGTGGCGAAGCAGCGGTTGTGCTGGTGGGTGAGCGGCCCGCCGCCTGGTACCAGGCTGCCGTCTTCGTAGCCCATGGCCTTGAACTTCCACACGCCGCCAATGCGTTTGAGGTGGCCGACAGGTTCGCCGCTGGCGAGGTGGACGGCCACCACGCCCTCGTTCACGGCGTGTAGCGTCAGGCGTGGCATGGTCTGCCTTGTGGCGACGTGCGGGCGCCAAGAGGCGATGCGGAGCGCATCGGGAACGGGGAGCGCAATCCGAGGGAAAATTTCAATAAAAAATAGCCTCTAGCGCTTATGGGGCATGCGTATACAGCTATTGTTTTAGATAGTTTCAATCGCCCTCCTGCGGCAGGAGCGCAGCCTCCTGAAATGCGTTCACCGGGAGCCCGGCAACCGCGACCGGTTCTTGCAACGCCAGCACCTGGCCTGCCAGCGGCGTGCGTTCCAGTTCATCCTCCGGTCGGCCGTGGCGCGCGCTGGTGACGAACAGCGTGCGCAGCTCTGGCCCGCCCAGACAGACCATGGTCGGGCAGGCGAACGGCGTGGCGATCTCGCGCAGCACCTCGCCAGTGGGCGAGAGTTGCAATACGCGGCCGCCTTCGTACATCGCGCACCAGTAGTTGCCATCGATGTCCACCGTAGCGCCATCGGGTCGGCCGCCGTAGCCTGCGGTGCCGGGGGGCCATCCGGGTGGCTTCGGTGAGAACTGGTGCAGTGCGCGCGCCGGACCCAGGGCATTGGTAGCCGCCTCCCAGTCGCGCGCCTCGATGCGGTGCGTCGGCGTGTCGGCAGCGTACAGCGTACGCTGGTCGGGCGACCAGGCCAGGCCGTTGAGCGTGCCCGCGCCGCCCCACATGGTTTGCACCTGCGCCGTGCCAGAGCGTGCGTCAATGCAGTACATGGCCGCCTGGCCGTGTCCCGTGCTGGCGCCAGGCCGCTCGTCGCGCGTGCCGACCCAGAAGCGCCCCAGCGGGTCGCACTTGCCGTCGTTGGCGCGCTCGTGGGCTGGGTCGTAGGGGAGCCGTGCAATGCGCACCAGCTCGCCGCCCCAGTGCCGTGCGCGGTAGATGCCGCTGCGCAAGGCCAGCACCCAGCCGCTGGCGGCGCCTGCAGAGCGCGCGGGGGCCATGCAGCCGGGTTCATCGGGCAGTGGCCAGCGCTCGGCAGTGCCGGTCGCGGGGTCGGCGCGCAGGGCTGCGCGGCCGGCGATGTCCACCCAATACAGACGACCGTCGCCCGCCTGCCAGAACGGCGATTCGCCCAGTTCGCAGCTGGGGCTGCCCAATGCGCGCCATGCCATGGCTTGACTCTCGAAGCTTGTGGAGTCGGTGATTATTCCTGCAGGGAAGGGCCGATAAAAAAACCCGCCTCGAAAGGCGGGCTCTTGCACAGCGGCGATGCGCCTGCGTTCAGCGGCTGTAGGCCGTCTCGCCGTGCGAGGTGATGTCCAGGCCCTCGCGCTCGGCTTCTTCCGGTACGCGCAGCCCCACCAGCAGGTCGGCGATCTTGTAGCTGACGAAGGCGGCCACACCCGACCACACCAGCGTTACCAGCACGCTCTTGCACTGGATCCACACTTGCGCGCCCATGGCGAAGGTGTCGGGGGTGAGCCCGCCGGTGCCGCCCAGGCTTTGCGAGGCAAACACGCCCGTCAGGATGGCACCCAGAATGCCGCCCACGCCGTGCACGCCAAACACGTCAAACGCGTCGTCGGCGCCCAGCATCTTCTTCAGGCCGCCCACGCCCCACAAGCAGACCAGGCCTGCCAGCAGACCCAGCACGATGGAGCCCATGGGGCCGACGAAGCCCGCGGCTGGGGTGACGGCCACCAGGCCGGCCACTGCGCCCGAGGCCGCGCCCAGCATCGACGCCTTGCCTTTGTGCAGCGCCTCGCCGGCCAGCCACGACAATGTGGCGGCGCCGGTCGCCAACGTGGTGTTGATGAAGGCCAGACCGGCCGAACCATTGGCCGCGCCGGCAGAACCCGCGTTGAAGCCAAACCAGCCCACCCACAGCAGCGAGGCGCCCACCATGGTCAGCGTCAGGCTGTGCGGCGTGAACGCCTCCTTGCCGAAGCCAACGCGCTTGCCAACCATGTAGGCGCCCACCAGGCCGGCCATACCGGCGTTGATGTGCACCACGGTGCCGCCGGCAAAATCCAGCGCGCCATCCTTGCCCAGCAGGCCGCCGCCCCAGACCATATGCGCGATCGGGATGTAGCTCAGGGTGAACCACAGCACCGCGAAGATCAGCACCGCCGTGAATTTCATGCGCTCGGCGAACGAGCCGACGATCAGCGCCACCGTGATGGCCGCAAACGTGGACTGGAAGGCGACGAACACGTATTCAGGGATGGTTGGCAAGAGCCCCGAGAGCGTGTCCGGCGCAATGCCCTTGAGAAACAGCTTGTCGAATCCGCCGAAGAACTGCCCCTCGCCGCCAAAGGCGAGGCTGTAGCCGTAGATGGCCCAGAGCACGGTGATGAGCGCGAAGATCACGAACACCTGCACCAGCACCGAGAGCATGTTCTTCGAGCGCGCCAGGCCCCCGTAGAACAGCGCCAGGCCCGGAATCACCATCAGGATGACGAGCAGGGTCGAGGTCAGCATCCAGGCGGTGTCGCCCGAGTCGAGCTTGGGTGCGGGCGCGGCCACAGGAGCGGTATCGGGCGCCGCTTCGGCCGCCATCGCGGCGACCGGGGCCACAGGAGCCGCAGTTAGCGTGGCGTCAGGGGCGGCGGCGGGCGCGCTGGACACCGCTTCGGTGGCCGCAGGGGCCTGTGCCAGGGCCAGCGGGCCCAGCGTCAGTGCGCCGAGCCCCAGCGAGAGAGAAGCAAGCAAATTTTTCATGGTGGTGTTCTCGGTTGGGTGGGAGGACGGCGCTCTACAGCGCTTCCTGGCCGGTCTCGCCGGTGCGGATGCGCACCACCTGCTCCAGCGCGGCGACAAAGACTTTGCCGTCGCCGATCTTTCCGGTGCGGGCCGCGCCCTCGATGGCTTCGATGACGCGCTCCACCAGATCGTCGGCGACAGCCGCTTCGATCTTGACCTTGGGCAGGAAATCGACCACGTACTCGGCACCCCGGTACAGCTCGGTGTGCCCCTTCTGGCGGCCAAAGCCCTTGACTTCGGTGACCGTGATGCCCTGCACGCCGATGTCCGAGAGGGCTTCGCGCACCTCGTCGAGCTTGAAGGGTTTGATGATGGCGGTGACCATTTTCATAGCATGTTTCCTTTCAGATACGGGCGCGTTCAGAGCGTCCTGGTCAGGGTCAGCAGCAAACGCGGTTTGTTCACGTCGCCGAAGTAGGACTTCTTGTTGGCCCCCGCAATGGCCGCCGCCAGGCTCAGGCCGCTGCCAAAGTCGTAGGCGCCACCGAATTGGTAATCCATGTAGTTGGGCACGCCGGTGTCCTTGATGTCGCCGGCAAAGCGCGTGAAACCCACCGAGGCCTTGAGCGTGGTGCTGGGCGCCACTTCCTGGGCGAAGGCAAAGTTCAAATAGCCGGTGTTGCGCCCGCGCAAGCCCGAGCCGGCCTTGGCACCGGCCCAGCCGAAGTAGTCATCCGACACCGTGTGCGAATACTTGGCCGTCAGCGGGCCCCAGGTGGCTGCGCCATACAGTTCCGTGGTGTTGCCGCTGGTGGCGCCGGGGTAGGCGTAGAGCAGGCCGCCCAGGTCCATGTCGAACGCGCCCGCCTTGAATTTGTAACCGCCGTAGAAATCCATCTCGATGGAGTTGCTGGGCAGCCAGTTCACGCTGGAGTTCCAGTTGCCAACGTACCAGCCCGACTCGCCGAAGGCGTAGTCGAAACCGCCCTGGATGGCCGGTTTGACGGCGGTGCTCTTGTGCGTGTCCTGGTCTTGCCCGCGGAACTTGTAGTTCGTGGTGAGCGCGATATTGCCGCTCAGTTGCGCGCTGGCCAGCACGGGCAAGGCGGCCGCCAAGGCCACAACAAGTGGGAGTGCAAAGGTCTTGGGGGATGCGTGGGTCATGGGTCCTCCGGGAGCGGAACGTTGGGGATAGTCCCTTTAAGCAGGGAGCGTGCCAGCGTGGCTTCTTCCTGTGGCATGCTCCGCTGCAACACGCCGCCACGCTCCCGGACAGTCGCCCGCAGGCCGCCGCCGCAGCGCAGAGCGTGCACCGCAATGGGGAGAAAACCGCTCATGAGTCTTGCTTTGGTGCAAAGCCGCGCCCTGCTGGGGCTGCGCGCGCCGCCGGTCACGGTTGAGGTGCATCTGGCCAACGGCCTGCCCAGCTTCACGCTGGTGGGCTTGGCGGATGTGGAAGTGAAAGAGGCCCGCGAGCGCGTGCGCTCGGCGCTGCAGAACGCGGGGCTGGAGTTTCCGCACAACAAGCGCATCACGGTGAACCTGGCACCGGCCGATTTGCCCAAGGATTCCGGCCGTTTCGATTTGCCCATTGCGCTGGGCATCCTGGCCGCCAGCGGGCAGATCGACCCTGCCCGGCTGGCGGGCTGGGAATTTGCCGGCGAGCTTTCGCTCTCGGGCGAGTTGCGCGCGGTGCGCGGCGCCCTGGCCACCAGCCTGGCGCTGCACACCGCCGGCGCGCAAGGCGCGAGCGAAAGCAGCGTGCGCCTGGTGCTGCCGCCGGGCAGCGCCGAAGAGGCCGCGCTGGTGCCCGGCAGCGCCGTGTGGCGCGCCCGCCATCTGCTGGATGTGGTGCGCGCCTTTCTGCCCACCCCGCCGGACGCCGAGCCGCCAGCCGATGCCGGCTGGGAGCGCATGGCGCACCAGGCGCCACAGGCGCATGCGCACTACCCCGACCTGGCCGACGTGAAAGGCCAGGCCACGGCCCGGCGCGCGCTGGAGATCGCGGCGGCCGGCGGCCACAGCCTGCTGCTGATGGGGCCGCCGGGCTCGGGCAAATCCATGCTGGCGCAGCGCTTTGCCGGCATCCTGCCGGACATGACGGTGCAGGAAGCGCTGGAGAGCGCCGCCGTGGCCAGCCTGGCCGGGCGCTTTGCCATCGAGCGCTGGGCCGAGCGGCCCACCTGCAGCCCGCACCACACGGCCAGCGCCGTGGCGCTGGTGGGCGGTGGCTCGCCGCCCCGGCCAGGCGAGATTTCGCTCGCACACCATGGCGTTTTGTTCCTTGACGAACTGCCGGAGTTTCCCCGGACCGCGCTGGAAGCGTTGCGCGAGCCGCTGGAGACGGGCCACATCACCATCGCCCGCGCGGCGCAGCGCGCCGAGTTCCCGGCGCGCTTTCAGCTCATCGCGGCCATGAACCCCTGCCCCTGCGGGTTTCTGGGCTCGGCGCAGCGCGCCTGCCGCTGCTCACCCGACCAGGTTTCGCGCTACCAGGCGCGCCTCTCCGGCCCGCTGCTCGACCGCATCGATCTGCACATTGAAGTGCCGGCCCTGCCCGCCACCGATTTGCTCGGCGCAGCGCCTGGCGAAGCCAGCAGCTTGGTTCGCGAGCGGGTGGTGCTGGCCCGCGAGCGCGCCCTGGCGCGCCAGGGTTGCGCCAACCAGGCGCTGCAGGGGCAGAAGATCGACACGCAGATCGCGCTCGACGCCGCAGCCGCGCAGTTCCTGCAAACCGCCGCCGCGCGCCTGGGCTGGTCCGCCCGGGCCACGCACCGCGCCCTGAAAGTGGCGCGCACCATTGCCGACCTGGCGGGCGCACAGACCACGCAGATCGCCCATGTGGCCGAAGCCATGCAGTACCGGCGCGCCCTGCGCGGTGCTTGAAAACGCAAAGGCCATGCGCACACTGGCATGATCGGGGGTTTTTCCCAACGCCGACTGCCATGACCGAGAACGCTGCTCCCGCTGAGCCCCAAGACCTGACGCCCGCTCCCGAGCCAGTGCCGCAGGCGCAGAACGCCGGGGACGGCGTTGCTGCCACGCAGCCCCCAGCCCGCAAGGCACGCGGCGGCCGAGGCCGTGGCGACCGCGCTGGCGGCAATGCACCGGCCCCTGGCGCCGACGCGGCCCAGCGCCGCGCACCACGCCCGGTGCCGCCGGCGCTGGAGCAGCTCGCTGCCCTCTACCCGCAGCTTTTTGGCGCGGTGTTCCGTCCGCTCAAGCGTGGCATCTTCCAGGACCTGATGGCCGCGCACCCCGAGGCGTTTGAGAAAGACGCGCTCAAGCAGGCGCTGGCCATCCACACCCGCTCCACGCGCTACCTGCAGGCCGTGGCCGCAGGCCAGCAGCGCCACGATTTGCAGGGCCAGCCCGTGGAAGCCATGGCGCCCGAGCATGTGCACCATGCGCTGGTCGAGGTGTACAAGCGCCGCCAGGGCCGTGGCCAGGACGACCTGCTGCCGCGCCTGCGCGCGCGCATCGTGGACAACATCGAGGCCAGCGGACTCTCGCGCGAGGACTACGCCGAGCGCGTGCGCACGCGCGACGACGCGGCCAATGCGGTGCTGGACGAAGCCTTTGCCGAACTGGCGGCCCGCGCCGCCAAGGACGAGGCCCTGCTGCGCACTTTCGAAGCCAGCGGCCAGAGCGTGGAAGCCTTTGCCGACATGTATGGCATGGACGTGCGCGCCGTGACGCGCTCGGTGGTCAGTGCGCGTGCGCGCTTGGCGGCTGCGCAGGCAGCGGCGCAAGCTGCCGCTGAAGCGCCGGCAGCGCCCGCCGTGACGCTGGCGCCGGAAGTTCCGGAAGTGCCGGGCGACGCTGGCTAGAGCGTCGTCAGGCTGGCACCGCGCATTCCATAACTGCTATATATTGGTTCGGTCACACACCCTCCGAGAGGCATGCATGTCCATCCAATCCATTCTGAAATCCACCGTGGTGGCACTGGCGATCGTGACCGCTGGGCCGCTTTTCGCACAGGGCACGCCCATCGATGCAGCGGCGTTTGATGCGCTGGTCGCCCAGGGCCCCGTCGCCGACGCTGCGACCATTGCATCAAGCACCTGGGCCAGCAAGATCAAGCAGGCCGGCCTGCTCCGCCTGGGCGGTACGCAAACCTCGAATCTTTTCTCGCTGCTCAACGAGAAAGACGGGAAGATGCGCGGCTTCGACGCAGGCCTGGCCCAACTCATCACGCGCTACATCCTGGGCGATGGGGCCAAATACAAGTTCACGCAGGTGACCTCATCCACGCGCGAGCCGGTGCTCCTCAACGACCAGGTGGACATGGTGTTCGCCACCTACTCCATCACCCCGGCCCGCGCCGAGAAGATCTCGTTCGCCGGCCCCTACTACACCTCGCAGGCCGGGGTGCTGGTCAAGGCGGGCAACAAGGCGATCCAGTCGTACAACGACCTGGCCGGCAAGAAGGTCGCCACGCAGGCAGGCTCCACGGGGCCCGCGATCCTGGCGCAGGTCGCGCCCAAGGCGGTCGTACAAGAGTTCCAGACGCACCAGGAAGCCCTCGACGCCCTGCGCCAGGGACGTGTGGACGCCTACGTGACCGATTACACGCTGCTGCTCAACGCCTTGAGCCTCGGAGCCGGCGACACGCAGCTGGCGGGCGCGCCCTTCGGTGCGCAAGACCCCTACGGCGTCGGACTGCCCAAGGGCTCGGACGGCGTGGCCTTCGTCAATGCCTTTCTGAAGAAGGTGGAAGCCGACGGCACCTGGGCCAAACTTTGGACCATCTCCATTGGACAGCGCACCGGCAGCACCGCTGTTCCAACGCCGCCCGCCCTGCCATAACCCGTTTCAATAGCGGATGGGCGAGGTTTCCAAGCTTCTGGCCGACTATGGGCCTGCCTTCGGGCAGGCCCTTTTGCTGACATGGAAGCTCACAGCGCTGTCGTTCGTGCCCGGCTTCCTGCTGGGCATGGTCGTCACGGTGCTTCGGCTCCTGCCGCTGCCGCCGCTGCGTTTCGTTCTGACCGGCTACGTCGAGATCTTTCGCAACATTCCCAGCGTTGCGCTCTTGATCTTCATCGTGTTCGCGCTGCCCGACCTCAACGTCCTGATCGACTACGAGCCCAGCGTGATCCTGACCTTGATGCTGGTCTGCTCCGCGTTCACGGCGGACTACCTGCGCGCGGGCATCAACACCATCCCAGGCGGCCAGATGGAGGCCGCGCTCAGCCTGGGTATGCGGCCGATACGCGTCATCTATTCGATAGTGTTGCCGCAAGCGCTGCGCGCCGTCGTGCAGCCGCTGACCTCGCTGCTGATCGCGCTGATGCTATCGACCTCGCTGGCGTCGCAGGTGCCGTTTCCGGGCCGGGAGCTGACCGCGCTCGTGTCCAAGATCGCCAACGACTCCGCCGCCGGCATTGCCGCCTTCGCGGTGGCCGCTGCGATCTACGTGGCGACGGGCTTGCTCATCGCCTGGGCGGGCGCCACCCTGGAAAAGAAGGTGCGGATACTGCGATGAGCCGCCCTCTGGAAGAGATTCTGTTCGGCAATCCGCGCCCCCAGGTCCAGGCCGCCATGCGGGCGGTGAGTGTGGCTGCAGCGGCCTTGCTGCTCCTGCTGGCTGCGGGTGTCGCGTTCCGGTTCCATACCGCAGGGCAGCTCGACGCCCGGTTCTGGGAATTCTTCGCCTGGCCGACAACCTGGGCCTTTCTGGCCACAGGCCTGCTCGGCACACTGGCTTCGGCGGCGATGGCCGCCGCCATCGCGCTGGCCCTCGGGCTGGTGCTGCTATTGGGGCGCCTGGCGCCGTTGCGGCTGGTGCGCTGGCCGAGCATCGCGGTCATCGAGTTCCTGCGTGGCACGCCGACGCTGCTGCTCATCTATGTGTGTTTCCTGGTGCTGCCGCAGGCCGGGATCAAGCTGAGCACCTACTGGATGCTGACCTTGCCCGTCGGCCTCTCCACCGCCGCCGTGGTGGCCGAGGTCTACCGCGCGGGCGTGCTCGCCGTTCCCCGTGGCCAGACCGATGCCGCGCGCAGCCTGGGGATGACCGAAGCCCAGGTGTTCTTCCTCATCGTCTTCCCCCAGGCCCTTCGCTACATCGTCCCGGCGCTGGTCGCGCAACTGGTCATCGTGGTCAAGGACACCACCTTCGGCTACGTCGTCACCTACGGTGAGCTCATGCAGAACGCCAAGGTGCTCATCGCCAACTACCACGCGCTGGTGCCGGTGTACCTCGTGGTGGCGCTGCTGTACTGCCTGGTGAATTACGCGATATCAAGCGCGAGCAAGCGGCTCGGCGGGCCGATGCATTGACCATCACCAGGCTGGTCAGGTATCGGTGAAAAGCGCCGTTCCCGCACTGGTGAAACGCGGATCGAGCCGCCCCTACCGATACCGCCCCAAATACCGCCGCTCAAACCCCCGCTTGGCCCAGTGCATCAAGCGCATCGGCGGCAGCAGCACATTGCGCTGCTCGGTGCGCCACACCAGCGTGCCGGTGCCCAGCGCGTCGATGATGCAGGCCAGTTCGGCCTTGAAGCCTGTGGCCTGCGGGCGCCCGGCCAGGCCGTCGATCAGGTTCTGCGCGGCGGCCGCCGCCTGCAGGTCGGCCATGTGGGCCTGCTTGGGCATCCAGTCGGGGCCGGGGAAGCTGCCAGAGTCGCCCACCACGTAGACGTGTTCAAAGCCCGGAACGCGGCACTGGGCGTCGGCCTGCAGCAGGCCGCCGGGCGAGCGCGGCAGGGCGGTTGCGTCGAACCAGGCGTTGCCGGTCATGCCGGGCATGAAGAGGATCAGGTCGGCGGCAAATTCGCCGCCTTCGGTCACCACCTTGTCGGCCTCGAAGCGCACCATCTTGTGGCCCAAATACGTGGTGATGCCCCGGCGCGCCATCTCGGCCAGCAGGTGGGCGACGGCCTTGGCGCCCAGGCGGGCGCCGGGTTCCTTGGAGGGGTTGAAGAACACCAGCGTGAACCGCTCGCGCCGGCCCTCGCGGCGCAGTTGCGCGTCAATTCCGAAGAGAAACTCGAACATCGGCCCACCGCGCACGGCGGTGGGCTCGTTTGGGTTGCCGGCAAAGCCCACGGCGATGGTGCCGCCCTGCATGGCCCGCAGGCGGTCGCGGATCTTTTCGGCTGCCGCAATGCCTTCGCAGGGCGTGATGGCGTGTTCTATGCCGGGCAGCTTTTTGATGAAGCGCCCGCCGGTGGCAATCACCAGCGCATCGTTCGCCACCTCACCTGCCGTGGTCTGCACGCTGCGGCCATCGGGGGAGAGGCCGGTGACTTCGGCGCCAACGTGGCGCACCTTCATGCGGGCGAAGAAGGGCGCCAGCGGCACGATGAGCTGCTCGCGCGTGCGCAGGCCGCTAGGGATCCAGATGGTGCCCGGCAGGTAGTGCAGCTCGGCGCGCGGCGAAATCAGCGTGATGGCGTCCTGGCAACCGCGCGCGCGCAGTTCGCGCACGGCGGACAAGGCGCCAAAGCCGCTGCCCAGGACAGTGATGCGCTGGCCCGCCATGTCAGTGGCCCTGGCCGCCCAGCGCCGCCACCACGCGCAGCACGGCCAGGCGGGCCTCTTCCAGTACCGCTTTGACCGCCGGGTTCTGGCTGGCGCTGGCGGCGAGGATGGCGCGCGGGTCTTGCAGCAGCACGCGTGTCTGGCCTGGGGTGGCCTCCCGCGCGCTGGCGCCGCAGGGCAGCAGGGCGGCGATGTCCGGCTCGGCCGTGACCAGCGCGTGCGCCACCTTGGGCGCGCACACGCCCAGCAGGCGCTGCGGCGCGCTGTCGATGCCGAGCTTGGCCTTGAGCGTGGCCTGCATGTCCACTTCGCTGACGATGCCCATTTGCTCGGTGGCCAGCGCCGCGCGCAGCGTCTCCACCGCCTGCGCAAGGGGCTGGGCAATGGTGATGGCGAAGGCGTAGGCGTAGGGCGGGTTCATGGGGGACTCCAATTTTAGGGTGAAAATAGCCTCTAGCGCTTATGCAGAAAGCGCTGGCAGCTATTTATTTAAGAGTGCGCGCAGCCCTGCGTTACTTCTCCAGCCGCTCAATACCCAGCGCCTTGAGCACATGCTTTTCGTACAGGGGCTCGGAGGTGCCGTTCTTCATCTTGTACATGAAGTACTTTTCAAACGCCACCTTGGCCAGGTGCACCCACTTGCCCTTCTTGAACCAGTTGACGTTGCGCGGTGGAATCTGCGGCAGGGCCACGAAGGCGGCGCCGGTGTCGCCCATGTCGGCCAGGCAGATGGCGTTCCAGGTGCCCTTGGCGTCGGCGGGCTGGCCCTGCAGCTCGGCGGCGATGTTGTGCACGATGGCGGTGATCATGCTTTCGATCATGTAGCCCGTCTTGGGCGCGCCGGTGGGCACGGGCGTGACTTCGACGGGCGGAATCGCCACGCAGACGCCGGCCGAGAAGATGTTGCGGTACTTCTTGCTGCGCTGAAACTCGTCGATCAGCACGAAGCCGCGCGGGTTGCACAGGCCTTCCACCTGGGCGACGGCGTCCACGCCCTTGAAGGCGGGCAGCATCATGCTGAATTTGAAGGGCAGCTCGTGCTCCTTCTTGACCTGGCCGTCTTCGCCCAGCTCGGTGACGAACATCATGCCCGCCTCCACCTTGGTCACCTTGGCGTTGCAGATCCATTTGATGTCGTTGTTGCGCAGGTCGCTTTCCAGCATGCCCTTGGAGTCGCCCACGCCGCCCAGGCCCATGTGGCCGATGTAGGGCTCGGGGGTGATGTAGGTCATCGGTACCTTGTTGCGGAGTTTGCGCCGCTGCAGGTCCTTGTTGAAGATGAAGGCGAATTCATAGGCCGGGCCAAAGCACGAGGCCGCCGGCATGGCGCCGATGATGGCCGGGCCGGGGTCTTTGAGAAATTCCTGGTAGTCGGCCCAGGTCTTCTCGGCATGGTCGATGGCGCAGATGGAGTGCGTGAAACCGCCGGGGCCTGCGCCGGGTACTTCATCGAAGGCCAGCTTGGGGCCGGTGGTGATGATGAGGTAGTCGTAGGCCACCTGCTCGCCGTTGGCCAGCGTCAGCTGGTTGCCCGCCGCGTCGATGCGGTCCACGCGCTGGCCGATGAAGTCAATGCCCTTCTTTTCCAGGTAGGGGCGGATCGGAATGGTGGTCTCGCTGCGCTCGCGCCAGCCCACGGCCACCCAGGGGTTCGACGGCACGAACTGGAAGTAATCGACCGCGTTGATCACGGTGATCTTGTGCGACTTGTCGATTTTGGCGCGCAGCTCATAGGCCGCCGGCATGCCGCCGGTGCCTGCCCCAAGAATCACGATATGGGCCATCTTCGTCTCCTCTGTGTGCCGGTGCACCGGCTGTGGGTGGTTGAAACGGGGGGCGTGGGCGGTCAGTCGGCAGACTTCGCGCCGGGATTGGTCGTGGTGCTCATGGCGGCGCTCAGGGCCTGCAGCGCGGCCTCGCCGGGGCGGCCGCTGAGCGTGGCCAGTTGCAGGCGGGCGAGCAGCCAGTCGGTGCGCGCCTGGGCCAATTGCAGTCGCGCTGCCGCTTGGTCGTTTTCGGCTGAGAGCACATCCAGCAGGGTGCGGTCGCCCACCTCTTGGCCGAGCTGCGTGGCGGCCAGGCGCTCGCTGCTGGCGGCCAGCGCCTCGGCCAGCGCGCGTACGCGCTCGGCGCCGGTGGCCAGTTGCAGCCAGGCGGTGTGCACGTTCTGCGCCACCTGTTCGCGCACGGCGTCGAGCGTGGCGCGCTCTTTCTCCAGCAGGGCAATGGCCTCGCGCTCGCGGGCGTCCTGCATGCCGCCGGTCCACAGCGGCACGGTGAGCTGCACGCCCACCAGGGCGTTGGTGGCATTGCTGCGCGCACTGCCGTAGTCGCCGCTGCCGTGAATGCGGTCTTGCCCCACCTGGGCCACCAGGTCCACGCTGGCGCTGCTGGCGGCGTGCAGTCGGTCGGCGGCGGCCTGGGCGTTGTCCACGGCGAGTTGTTGCAGTTGCAGTTGCAGGTTGTGGGCCTCGGCCTCGGCCTGCCAGGTGGGCAGCGGCGTGGCGTCGGCTGCCACGCGGGTGGGCGCGTGGGCGTCGAGGGCGGCTGCGGGCAGGCCCGTCAGGTCGGTCAGCACACGCTCTTTCACGGCCACGTCGTTTTGTGCGGCCAGGCGCTGGGCGCGCAGCAGCGCCAGGCGGGCGCGCGCTTCGTGGGTGGCGGTGATGGGGGCGTCGCCCAGGTCGTAGCGGTCCTGGGCCTCCTGGCTGATGCGCTGCACGGCGGCCAGTTGCGCATCCAGCACGGCCAGCGATTCGCGCGACAGCGCCAGGCCAAACCAGGCCTGGGCCACGCGCTGTGCCAATTGCTGGCCCGCGACCTGCCAACTGCGCTCGGCCACTTCGGCCGCGGTGTTGAGCTGGCGCTGCTGGGCGCGGCGCTGCGGGTTGTAGAGCGGCTGGCTGGCCTGCAGCGCCCAGCGGGTGCTGGCGCCGCCGGTCACCGAGGTGGAAAAATCCACGCCCTGCGAAGTGCCGAAGCCGGGCGCGGAAAACTGCGCGCCGCGCGTGTCGGTCTCGCTGCTGCCCAGCCCGGCCGTCGCCTGGAACTGCACCCCCGGCCGCCACAGTGCAGCGGCCTGGTCGCGCCGCGGCTGCGCCGTGTCGTGCGCGGCGCGTTCGGCGGCGTAGCTGCGGTCGTGCTGCTCGGCGGCGGCAAACGCGGCCGCCAGGTCGGCAGCCTGCGCTTGCGGCGCCGCGCCCCACAGGCTGGCGGCGAGTACGAGGACGAGCACAGGGGCGGTGAGGCGCTGGCGGGGCATGCGGGGTTCTCCGGGTCGATCAGGCCGCGGCCGGCGCGGCCAGGGCGGCAAATTCATCGAAGGCGGCCGACGCCTTGGCGGCATACATCAGCGAAGGCCCGCCGCCCATGTAGACCGCCATGCCCAGCATCTCGGCCAGCTCTGCGCGGCTGGCGCCGAACTTCACCAGGGCCTGCGCGTGGTAGCCAATGCAGGGGTCGCAGCGCGAGGAAACCGACAGCGCCATGGCGATCAGCTCCTTGGTCTTGGCGTCCAGCACGCCGGGCTTGCCGGCCGCCTGCGCCATGGCGGAGAAGCCGCGCAGGGTGTCGGGGATCTCGGCGCGCAGTTGCTGGATTCCGGCCGATATGTCGCGGGTCAGGTCGAGGTAGCTTTGGGTCATTTTTTAATAAAATTGGCCTCTAGCGCTTATTGGGTATGCGTTAGCAGCTATTAATGGGATAGCGTTTCTGCTTCTGCAGGCGGCAGCAGCCGGTGCAGGCGATTGCGGTACGCCGCGTAGTACAGGGTAGGAATAACCACCAGCGTGAGCACGGTGGAGACGGCGATGCCGAAGATCAGCGAGATGGCCAGGCCATTGAAGATCGGGTCGTCCAGGATGAAGAAGGCACCCAACATGGCGGCCAGCCCGGTGAGCACGATGGGCTGGGCGCGCGTGATCGCCGAGTGGAGGATGGCCTGCCTGAATTCAACGCCGCTCTTCACCTGCAGGTTGATGAAGTCCACCAGCAGGATGGAGTTGCGCACGATGATGCCGGCCAGCGCAATCATACCGATCATGCTGGTGGCGGTGTACTGCGCGCCCAGCAGCGCGTGGCCCGGCATGACGCCAATGATGGTCAGCGGAATCGGCGCCATGATGACCAGCGGCGTGAGGTAGCTGCCAAACTGCGCCACCACCAGCAGGTAGATCAGGATCAGGCCCACGGCGTAGGCGGCGCCCATGTCGCGGAAGGTCTCGTAGGTGATCTGCCACTCGCCGTCCCACTTGAGCGCGTAGCCGCGCCAGGCGTCGCTCGGCTGGTGGATGAAGTACTCCGCCAGCTGGCCGCCACCGGGCATGGCGAGCTTGGCGATGCTGCCGCGCATCCCGAACATGCCGTAGAGCGGGCTGTCCACCTTGCCGGCCATGTCGGCGAGCACGTAGTTCACCGGCAGCAGGTCTTTGTGGTGCACGGGCTGCTCGCGCAAGGTGTCGCTCACGGTGACGAGTTCACTGATCGGCACCAGCGCGCCGCTGGTCGAGCGTGCCGTGAGCTGCAGCAGCGCGGCCAGGTTGCCTTGTTGCTCGGGCGGCAGCTGCAGCGTGGCAGCAGCCGGGTACTTGCTCTGGTCGTGCAGATAGGTCGTTGCTTCACCCGCCAGCCCGGCGCGCAGCGTGCCGACAATGGCTTGCTGCGGCACGCCCAGCAGGGCCGCCTTGCGGCGGTCCACCAGCAGGAGCTGGCGCGGCGCGTCGGCAATGCTGGTGTCGTCCACGTCCACCAGGCCGGCGGTCGTCTCGAACACGCCGCGCACGGCTTTGGCCACTGCGCGCCGGCCATCAAAGTCCGGCCCGTAGATTTCGGCGACGATGGGCGAGAGCACGGGCGGGCCGGGCGGCACTTCCACGACTTTGACGTTGGCGCCAAAGCGCTTCGCAATCTCCTGCAGCGGCGGGCGCACGCGCGTGGCAATGGCGTGGCTTTGCGCGTCGCGCGCGTGCTTGTCCACCAGATTGACCTGGATGTCGCCCACCTCGCCGCCGACGCGCAGGTAGTACTGGCGCACCAAGCCGTTGAAGTTGATGGGTGCGGCGGTGCCGGCGTAGGCCTGGTAATCGGTCACCTCGGGCACGGTGGCCAGGTAGGCACCCAGCTCGTGCATCACGGCGGCAGTGCGCTCCACCGGCGTGCCGGCGGGCATGTCGACCACCACCTGGAACTCCGACTTGTTGTCAAACGGCAGCATCTTGAGCAGCACCAGCCCGGTGGCGGGCAGCGCCACGGAGATGGCGATCAGCAGCGCCACGCCAAGTCCCAGCAGGGCGCGGTTGCGTCCGCCGCGCCGTTCATCGAGCAGCGGCGTGAAGATGCGCGTGAACAGCGGCGTGATGCGCCGCGCCATGCCCGAAGGCTGGGCGTGGCCTTCCCCCGCTTGGCCGGAGTGCTGCTTCATCCACAGCCGCGCCAGCCAGGGCGTGACGACAAAGGCAATCGCCAGCGACAGCACCATCCCCATGCTGGCGTTGATGGGGATGGGGCTCATGTACGGCCCCATCAGCCCGGAAACAAAGGCCATGGGCAGGAGCGCCGCAATCACGGTGAGCGTGGCGAGGATGGTGGGGCCGCCCACTTCGTCCACCGCACCGGGGATGATCTGCGCCAGCGTTTTGCCCGGATCAAGCTGCTGGTGGCGGTGGATGTTCTCCACCACCACGATGGCGTCGTCCACCAGGATGCCGATGGAGAAGATCAGCGCAAACAGCGACACGCGGTTCAGTGTGAAGCCCCAGGCCCAGGACGCAAACAGTGTGGCGGTAAGCGTCAGCACCACGGCGGTGCCGACGATGGCGGCCTCGCGCCGCCCGAGCGCGAGGAACACCAGCGCCACCACCGAGGCGGTGGCGAACAGCAGCTTCTGGATCAGTTTTTTCGCCTTGTCGTTCGCGGTGGCGCCGTAGTTGCGCGTCTCGGCGACCTGCACGTCGGCCGGAATCACGGTGTTTTTCAGTTGCTCTGCGCGCGCCATCACGGCGTTGGCCACGTCGATGGCGTTTTCGCCCGGCTTCTTGGTGATGGCGATGGTGACGGCGGGGTGTTCCGCGGCGTGCTCGCCGGCCGTTCCGTACCAGGCGTAGTGCGCGGCTGGCGGCGGGCCGTCCCGTACGGCGGCGACATCGCGCAGAAACACCGGCTTGCCGGTTTGCACGCCGACGACAAGGTCGGCCACCTCGGCGGCGTTGGCCAGCAGCGGCCCGGCCTCGATGGCGACGGCCTGGTTGGCGCGGAGCAGATCGCCCACCGGCAACCCCAGGTTGGCCGACTGCAGGGCGCGGCGCAGGTCGGCCACGGTGACGCCGGCGCCGGCCATGCGTGCCGGATCCATCTCGACCATCACCGCGCGGCCGGGGCCGCCAATGGTGGTGACTTCGCGCGTGCCGGGCACGCGCTTCAGGTCGGCCTCAATGCTGTGCGCCACGCGCTCCAGTTCAAAGGCGTCGGTTTGCGGGTTGTTGGAGTAGAGCGTCAGCGCGACGATGGGCACGTCGTCGATGCCCTTGGGTTTGATGATCGGCGGCAACACGCCCAGGCCCTGGGGCAGCCAGTCGGCGTTGGAGTTCACCGTGTCGTACAGCCGCACCAGCGCCTCGGTGCGTGGCACGCCCACCTTGAACTGCACCGTGATGATGGCTATGCCGGGGCGTGAAACCGACATCACATGCTCGGCCCCGGTGATCTGCGAGAGCACCTGCTCGGCCGGGATGGTCACCATCTGCTCCACATCGCGCACGCTGGCGCCGGGGAACGGGATCATCACATTGGCCATGGTCACGTTGATCTGCGGCTCTTCCTCGCGCGGTGTGACCAGCACGGCAAAGGCGCCGAGCAAAAAGGCCACCAGCGCCAACAGCGGCGTGATCTGCGCGCTCTGGAAGAAGGCCGCAATGCGGCCGGAGACGCCGAGGCGGGAGGGTGTGCTTGCGCTCATGAGTGCCCCTTGCCCTTAGCGCGCACTGCCGACGGCGAGCGGGTCCAGCACTACGGCTTCGCCGGGTGCGACACCGCTCAAAATTTCCACGCGATCACCGGCGACCGGCCCGAGGCGCACCTGGCGCAGCAGCGGGCGGCCCTGGGCGTCGGGCACGTACACACCCGTCATTTCGCCGCGGCGCAGTACCGATTTCAACGGCACGGTGACGCTCGCCTTGGCGGCACTTGTTGCCTGTGTGTCGGCCGGTGCCGCGGTAAGCCAGAGGCGCGCAAACATGCCGGGCACGGCGTGGGCGAACTGGGCGGGCAACTCGGCGCGCAACTGCTGGGTGTGCGTGCCGGCATCCACCGTGGGCAGCAGTTGCACCCGCGTGGCCTGGGGTTGCTGGTCGGCGGGCAGGCCAGGCAGTTCAATGCGCACCTGGGCGGCGCCCAGTGTGCCGCCGGCAAGGTTTGCCAGAGCCGACTGCGGCACCGAAGCCGTGATGCGCAAGGCCGACGGGTCGTAGAGCGTAAGCAGTGGCCGGCCCGGCATGGCCATGTCGCCCAGTTGCACTGGCACCTCGGCCACCACGCCAGCGTAGGGCGCGCGCACGGTGTGCAGGCCCGCCCCCGTGCGGGCGGCGCCCGCTTGTGCGCTTTGCGCATCCACTTGCGCGCGCGCCGCTTTGAGCTGGCCCTCGGCGCGCTCCAGGGCGGCCGCGCTGATGTATTTTTTGGCGTGCAGTTGTTGCTGGCGCTCGAAATCGCGCTGCGCCACGGCCAGGTTGGCTCGCCCGGCCTGCACCTGGGCTGCGCTGGCGGCAGCGTCCTGGTCGGCTGTGCGCGCATCGATGCGCACCAGCAACTGGCCGGCGCTGACGCGGTCGCCCGCGTGCACGGCCAGTTCCACCACCGCGCCGGGCACCTGGGCGGCAATTTGCGTCTGGCGCACGGCCTCTACGACGCCGTCGTAGCTGACAGCACGGGCGCTGCCTGCGGCCTGGGCCGGCGCAATGGCCAGGGGCGCAGCGGTGGCGGCAAGGGCGGGCGCGGTCCAGACACAGAACAGCGCCAGGAACAGCGCTGGGGATGCGGCACCGATCCGGGCGAAAGCGGAAGAGAGAGCGGAAGAAGGCGTCATGGGCATTCTCTTGAGAGCAGTCGCGGAGGTCGCGGTAGGAAGATGTTAATGTATTATTTGCGCAAGTAGTTAAATAGTCAATTAGTGACGATTGCCGATGCCTTCAAGGGGCGCGTGAGGGGTGGTTCAGGCGGTCGCCGGCCTAGCCCGCGCCCACGGCCTGGAACAGCGCCGCGCTGTCGGCCAGGCGCTGGGCCTGGGCGGCCACCAGGCTGCTGCGCAGTTGCAGGGCCTGTTGCTGGGCCACCAGCCATTGCAGGTGGCTGGCGGCGCCCAGCGCCAGTTGTTGCTGCGTGGCCTGCAGGCTGGCCTGTGCGGCGGCATCGGCGCGCTCCAGCGTGGCCAGTACCTGCGCATCGGCCTCGGTGGCGCGCAGGGCATCGGCCACGCTGCGCAGCGCGTCCAGCACCACGCCCTGGTACTGGGCGGCAGCGGCGTCCAGGCCTGCCAGCGCGGCGCGCTGCTGTGCCGGCAGGGCCGGGTCGAACAGGGGCTGGGTCAGTTGGGCCATCAGGCCCCACACGGCCGAGCCGCCACCAAACAGGGCGCCCGTGGTCAGCGCCTGGCTGCCCAGGCTGGCGCTGAGCCGAACTTGCGGGTACAGGCGCGCCACGGCCACCCCATGCTCGGCGCTGGCCACGCGCACCAGTGCTTCGGCCGCCTGGATGTCTGGACGTTGGCGTACCAGTTCAGACGGCAGCACCTGCGGCAGCGCGGCGGGCAGTGTGAAACTCTGCAGCCTGAATGCGGGCAGCGGCTCGGCTCCCGGTGTGCGTCCGGCCAGCACGGCGAGCAGGTAGGCGCTTTGCAGCGCCTGCTTGCGCAGCAGCAGCGCGGAGGCGCGGGTCTGCTCCAGCGCGGCCTGCAGTGCCTGTACATCGGCGGGCATGGCCTGGCCCAGGCGCAGGCGTTCCTGGGCAATGGCGGTTTGCGCCGCCTGGTTGCTGGCGATGGCTTCCAGGGCTTCGGCCTGGGCGGTGATCCGTGCCTGGGCGATGGCGGTGCCGGCGATGCGGGCCGCCAGGTCCAGCCGGGCGCCTGCCAATTGGTAGCGGCGGTAGTCGGTGCGCGCCGCCAGGGCCTGGAGCGCCCGGCGGTTGCCGCCCGATACATCGAGCTGGTACTGCACGCTGACGCTGGCGCTGTGCAGGCTGAACGTGCGTCCATCGCCCGGCAAGCCTTGTGCGCTGGGCGATATCTGCTGGCGCGTGCTGCCTGCGGCCAGGTCGGCGCGCGGCAGTTGGTTGGTGCCCTCCTGCGCCGCCTGCAGTTCTTCGGCCTGGCGCAGTTGCGCTTGCGCTGCCGCCAGCGTCGGGCTGGCCTTCAGGGCCTCGGCGATCAGCGTGTCCAGGCTGGGGGAGCCGAGCTGCTGCCACCAGGGCGCCTCCAGGTCCATGTCGGCGCGCCATGTCTGCGCCGCGCCAAAAGCGGTTTCGCTGGCGCTGTTCTGTACGGCTGGGGCGGGCTGCGGCAGGGCGTTGTCCGCCAACGGTGCCGGGCGTTGGTAATCGGGGCCCGCCGCGCAACCCGCGAGCAGGGCGGCCAGCAACATGGCGAGGGCAGGGCGCCTGCTTGGCAGAGCGTGCAACAAAAGAGGGTTCATGGCGCGGTTTCCAGTGGGGCAGCGCGGCCGGGCCGCAGGCGCCAGGCCAGGGTGGCGATGCCCAGCCACACCGTGGTGCGCAGTGCCATGGCGGCGACGGTGCGCACTTCGAATGCGCCGCCCGTCAGCACATGGATTCCGAAGGCCGCAAACACCAGGGCGGTGGCCAGGCCAATGCAGAGCGCCAGCCACGCTGCCCAGCCCAGGCGCCGCCACAGCGCAAGGCCTGCGGCCACGTAGGCAAAACCGGCCAGAAAGTTGAACCAGAGCACAAACGGCACATAGGCCCCGGCAGCGGTGCGTGCGGCTTCGCCGCCGAACAGCACGGTACCGCCCTCTTTGAGGGTCAGCAGGCCAAAGAGCACGGCGAACACGCTGGCACCGCGCAGCCAGGGATTGCGTTGCAGCAGGGCATTCATGGGGGTGGCCTCCGGGAGATGTTGCAAATTCATGGTGTGCGTCCTTCGCCCGCTTCCTCGTGCGTCACGCCGTCGCGGATGTGGTAAATCCGCTTGAAGGTCGGAATGATCTTCTCGTCGTGCGTGACCACAATCACGGCGGTCTCGAAGCGCTGCGCCATGTCGTTGAGGATGCGGATCACGGCCAGCGCGCGCGTGCTGTCGAGGGGCGCCGTGGGTTCGTCGGCCAGCACCACCGGCGGGCGGTTGACCAGCCCGCGCGCAATGGCCACGCGCTGCTGTTCGCCGCCCGACAGCTGCGCGGGCATGGCGCGTGCACGGTGCCCCACGTCCAGCGCATCCAGCAGCTCGCGGGCCTGCGCTCGCGCCTGCTTGTTCGGCACTCCGGCCAGCATGGGCAGCAGGGCGACGTTGTCGGTCACGTCGAGAAACGGAATCAGGTAGGGTGCCTGGAAGACGAAGCCGATGCGGTCGCGCCGCAGCGCGCGCAGGTCGCGGATCTTCCAGCCGTTGTCGTAGATGACTTCGTCGCCCAGCGTCATGCGCCCGGCGCTCGGTTCAATGACGGCGCCCAGGCATTTGAGCAGCGTGCTCTTGCCCGAGCCGGAAGGCCCAATGAGTCCCACCACCTCGCCCGGCGCCACCACCATGTTGACGTCTTTCAGTGCGTCCACGGCGGTGTCGCCCTGCCCGTAGCGCTTGCGCACGCCTTCGATGCGTATTCCTGCGTGTTCCATGTCAGCCATCCAAGGCGCCTCGCGCCAGCCACAACGTATCAAACTGGCACGGCCCAAAACCAGCGGACGCCGCGCAAGGGCCGCCCCGCCGCGCTGGCGTCGTCCCCCTTCCCGGCGTAGCCGAGAGAAGGGGGAAGGCGCGCAGCGCCTCAGGGGGATGTCGTCGCATCTAACCTCCCACCGCTTCGGCTGGGTCGACGCGCAGCGCGGCGCGGATCGCCACCCCGCTGGCCAGCACGCAGATGGCCAGGATGGCCGCAAGCCCCATCGCCGTGTCTTGCGGCACCAGCAGCACGTATTTGGGGAAAGCGGGCGCCATCAACGTGGCGGAGATCTTGCCCACCACGAAGCCGATGAGCCCCAGGCCCAGCGCCTGCTGCACGATCATGCCGGCGATGGTGCGGTTCTTGGTGCCGATGAGCTTGAGCACCGCGATCTCGCGGATCTTGCCCAGCGTGAGCGTGTAGATGATGAAGGCCACGATGGCCGCGCTGACCAGCGCCAGAATAGCCAGGAACATGCCGATCTGCTTGGCCGACGTGGCAATGAGCTTGCCGACCAGGATGCCGTCCATCTGCGCGCGCGTGGTGGCGGTGAAGCGCTGCCAGCGGCGAATCGCCTGTGCCACCTCTTCGGCGTCGTGGCCTGGGCGGACGCGCACGAGCACGGCGTTGACCGAAGGGTTGCTGCTTTGCGAGGCAATCACCGCGTCGAGCAGGCCGGGTACGCCGGGCCGGTTGAAGGCGGGGTTGGCAGCCGTGCGGTGGCGGCTTTCCCAGAGCGCGTCGTTGTCGCGCAGGAACTGCGCGGCTTGCGCATCCTTGAGCGGGATGAACACCATGGGGTCGCCACCCGAGGACACCATGCGCCGCGTGAGTCCCACCACGGTGTACACATTGCGCCGGATCTGGATGCGCTCGCCCAGCGCCATGCCGCTGGCGATGTCGGCCACCGCCTCGTAGTGGCTGCGCGTGAGCTGCCGCCCGGCCACCAGATAGGGCGGCCAGCCGGGTGTGCCGCTGCCGCCCGGTGCGATGCCGACAACCATGGCGCGCACGTCGCTGGCGGCCCCGGCGGCGCCCGCAGCGCCTGTGTTGCCCGCCAGGCGCTGCACCTGCATGGTGAGGTAGGTCACGTTGGCGGCATCCTGCACGCCGGGCAGCGCGCGCAGGCTGCGCCAGGTGCTGTCGTTCAGGCTCGAGGGTTCGGCGTACGGCCCCAGCGTGCCTTGCTGTACCACCCAGATGTCGGCGCCGCTGTTGTCCAGCAGCGCGCGCCCGTCGTCCACCATGCCGCGGTACACCCCGGCCATGGTGAGCGTGACGCCGATCAGCAGCCCCAGGCCAATGCCGGTGAAGACAAACTTGCCCCAGGCGTGCAGGATGTCGCGGCCTGCCAGGCTGATCACGGCGCCCCCTTGGTGATGCGGTCCACCACGTGGGTGTTGCTGCGGGCGCTCAGTTCTTTCTCGCTGTAGACAACGATGCGCGCGCCTTCCTTCAAACCGCTCTGCACCTGCACCTGGCCGTCCAGGTCGGCCTGCCCCAGCACCAGGGGGGCAAAGCGCAGGCCGTCCGCGCCCAGTTCCCACACGCCCATCTTGCCGCCCACGCGCCTCAGGGCGGCGTTGGGAATGGTGGGCGCGGCGGCGAGTTCCGGCAGGGTGATGGTGACTTCCGCCAGCGTGCCCAGCGGTGGCAAGGGCGTGGGCAGGGTGGCCAGCACCACCTTGGCCAGCGTCTCTTCGGTCACGGCATCGGCCAGGGGCTCGACACGCAGCACGCGTGCGGCCAGTGGCGCCGTGGTGTCCGAGCGCAGCAGCACCTGCGCGGGCAGGTTGGCGCGCAGGCCCGCGGAACTGGTCTGGTCAAAGCGAACGTTGACCCACAGGCTGGCCGGGTCCACCAAATCCACGACGGCCTGCCCTGGCACCACGGTGCTGCCGGGCTCGGCCAGGCGGGCGGTGACCAGGGCGTCCGCCGGGGCGCGCAGGCGCAGCTGGCCGCGCTGCGTGCGCAGGGCTTCCAGCTCGGCGCGCAGGCGCGCCACCTCGGCCTGGCTGCCCGCCAGAGCGGCGTTGGCACTGGCCAAGTCTTGCTGGCGCGCGGTGGCGGTCTCTTCGCTGGCGGCGCGCACGGCCAGCAACTCGGCGTAGCGCGTGGCCTGGGTCTGTGCCTGCTGCTGGCGGGCCAGCGCATCCTTCAGGCCGGCCTGGGCGCGTTGCACGGCGGCGGCCTGGGCGCGCAGGCGCTCGTCAAAATCCACCGCATCCATTTCGCCCAGCACCTGGCCTGCGCTAACGCGCTCGCCCACCTCTACCGACAGGCGCAGCACGCGCCCGGCCACCGTGGGACCCACGTGGTAGGTGGTGCGCGCTTCCACCGTGCCAATGCCGAACAGGGCGGGCGTGATGGCGCGCTGCTCCACCGTGGCCACGGTGACGGCCACCGGGGCGAGTGGCCCCGAGCGCAGCACTACGTAGATGAACAAGGCAAGGAGCGGCACCACCACGGCCAGCAGGGCCAGGGTGCGGCGTTGCAGGGGAAGTCGGCTCATGGCGTGCTCCGGATGCCGCGCTGGTAAATGGCAAACACGCGCGGCGCATCGCGGCGGATGCGCTCCACGTCGCCCGACAGCATGGATTGCATGACCAGGCCCTGGATGCTGCCGATGAACAGCGTGGCAGCGGCTTCGGGGTCCAGGGAGGGGTCGATCTCGCCGCCCGCCTTGCCCTGCGCGAACAGCTCCTGCAGACGCTCGCCGTAGCGCGCCAGCAGGGTGCGCACCATGCGCCGTGGCAGGCTGTCGCCGGCGCGCTGGAGTTCGCCAAACATCATGCGCGGCACGCCGGGGTGCTCGGCGACGAAGCCCGCGTGCGCCAGAAACATGGCTTCCAGCGCGGCCAGGGGCGAGGGGGCCGCTTGTGCGGCCTGCTCCACACGGGCCAACAATTGCTCGGCGACCCACTCCATCACGGCCTGCAGGATCGCGTCCTTGGAGGGGAAGTGCCGGAACAGCGCCCCCTGCGTCAGCTGCATGTGGCCGGCAATCGCTGCAGTGGTGATGTCGCTGGGGTTTTGCGTGGCGGCGAGCTGCACCACCGCCTCCACGGTGGCGGCGCGGCGCTCGTCCGCAGGCAAGGGTTTGGCGCGTGGGTTCACAGGAACATTCTGTAAGTGAGTAATTGATTACTATCTTACGATGCTGCCGATTTCTTGGCAAGACCAGCAGAAAGTCCACAGGGTGGTTAAGGTCGGTGGCAGCTTGATACGCAAGGAAATTCCTGCACGCGCCATCCCACGGTACCCCTGAAATGACCCGGCTGAGCACACCCTCAAGTCGCTGCTGCGCAAGCGAGCCGCAAGCGGCTCGCTCAACCGATAAAAGTTTAGGTATTTTTGGCCTCTAGCGCTTATGCAGTAAGCGCTGTAAGCTATTAAAATTATAGTATTCAGCGCACACGCGGCGCCGCCCGCATCTGCTCGGGCGTGGTGAACCAGGCACTGCCCTCGCCCATGCGGCCGCGCGCCTGTGCCAGCTCGTGGCGCGCCACGGTGCGCAGGTGCACTTCGTCTGGCCCGTCCATCAGGTGCAGGGCTCGGCCCCAGGTCCAGAACTGCGCCAGCGGCGTGTCGGGCGAGAGGCCCATGGCGCCAAACACCTGCATCGCCCGGTCCACCACGCGGCTTTGCAGGCGCGCGGCCACCACCTTGATGGCGGAAATCTGTGACCGCAGCTGCGCCTCCTGCGCAGCGTCTGCCTGGTCCAGCCGCCACGCGGTGTGCAGCACCAGCAGGCGGGCCTGGTCGATTTCGATGCGCGACTCGGCCAGCCAGTCCTGCACGTTGGCAAAGCCCGATTCGTAGCTGCCAAACATCTTGCGCTCCAGCGCGCGTTCGGCCGCCAGTTGCAAGGCGAGTTCGCACTGCCCAATCGTGCGCATGCAGTGGTGGACCCGCCCAGGCCCCAGGCGCGCCTGCGCCATGGCAAAGCCTGCGCCCCACTCGCCGAGCAGGGCGCCGCGGGGCACGCGCACGTCCTGCAAGAGGATCTCGCAATGCCCCTCGGGTGCGTGGTGGTGCAGCACGGGGATATTGCGCACCATGTGCACGCCTGGCGCATCCAGCGGCACCAGCACCATGCTGTGGCGGCGGTGCGTGCCGGCCTCCTCGGCTGCGTCGTCGGCGTTGCGGCACATGACGATCAGCAAGCGGCAGTTCGGGTGTGCTGCGCCGGTGATGAACCACTTGCGCCCGCTCACGAGCAGCGCATCGCCATCGCGGCGCACGGTGGTCTGCAGGTTCGTCGGGTCGGACGAGGCCACGTCAGGCTCGCTCATCGCAAAGGCCGAGCGAATGCGTCCGCCCAGCAGCGGCTCCAGCCATTGCGCGCGCTGCTCGGGCGAAGCAAAGCGGTGCAGCAATTCGATGTTGCCGGTATCCGGTGCGCTGCAGTTGAAAACCTCGGCCGCCCAGGGCAGGCGCCCCATGGATTCGGCCAGTGGTGCGTAGTCCAGGTTGGCAAGGCGCGTGCCGGGTTCACCCTCCTGCAAGCCAGGCAGGAACAGGTTCCACAAACCTTCCTCGCGTGCCAGCGCCTTCAGGTCTTCCAAAAACGGTGGCGGGAACTGACCCGCCTGCGCCGCCGCGTGCCAGGCAGCGTTGTGCGGCAGCAGGTAGCGCTCCAGAAAAGCATTCAAGCGCTGCAGCATTTCCTGCGCGCGGGGGGAAGGGGCGAAGTCCATGCGCGATTGTGGGCAGCGCGCCGCTACCGCGTCACAACCGAGGCGACAGCGGCGCGCTGCGGGCAGCGAGCGCTGTCACGGTTCCCAGCAGCAAGGCAGCGAGCAGGTTGTGCGCCAGGGCAGCGGCCAGGGGTAACTGGGCGAGCACCAGCGTCACGCCAAGCTCCATTTGCAGCGCTGCCAGACCCACGAGCAAAGCCGCCTCACGCCGTCGCTTGGCCTGCCAGGCTGAGAGCGTCAGCATCCCCAGCGCAGCCAGCACGGCCAGCGTCGCCACACGGTGCAGCAGGTGCACGCCCATCCCCGCCGCGTAATGCGGCATTCCAGCCCCTTCGCCGGGAGGTAGCCAAAGCTTGAGTGCCGCCCAGCCATCCGCGCCGGGGCGGCAACTGGAGAGCTGCGGGCAACTCAGGCCTGCGTAGCCTGCGCTCACCAGCGCGCCCAGGCCGATCTGCAGCAGCAGGACAAGCCCTGCCACCACGGACCAAAGGTGCAGGCGCTGGCGCTGCGGCTCGCCCATGGCGCCTGGTGGCACCGCCAATCGCACACACGCAGCAAACAGCAGCAGGCCGCCCAACAGGTTACCCAGCGTCACCGCTGGCGCACGCGCGTTGGCGGTGAAGGGGCCGAGCACGGCAAGAAACAGAACCAAGCCAAGCGCAATCAGGACGACGCGCCCCTCGGCGGCCAGGCGCAAGCTGCGCCGCCAGGCGAAGGCCGCCATGGCCGCCAACAGAAGCAGCAGCGACGAGGCAACGGCGCGGTGCACGGCGCGTGCCGAGTGCTCGGCAGCGCTGGGCGGTGCGCGCGCCGCCTCGGCGCGGGCTGCGCGGGCATGGCATACCGGCCATGGCGTGCAGTCCAGCCCGGCGCTGCTCTGGCGCAAAAAGGCGCTCAAACCCGTCACCACCAGCACGAGCAGCGCGCACAGCCAGGCGGCGCGCTGCAAAAGCGTGCGCCGGCGCCCAAAGGGATCGGTAGAAGGAGGCAAGGGAGGTAGGGGCATTGCTTTTGGCAGCACCGATTTTGTTCAAAACCACGCAGCTTGAGCGGAATTCCAGGTGTTTACCACTAGTGCGGGCGCCTATGGACCTTGTTGCAAATCAAGCCTATGCTGATTTCAAACCGGAAAATGGTTTGCACCTTTTGGTAACCGAGGAGACAACATGGAACACCATGACGACGACAACGAGAAGGTGCCGATGCTTCAGCAACTGCTCGATAACCCCTTTCTGCTTCTGTTCATTGGGGTGATGGTCCCGATGATCGTGTACTCACTCTGGGGGGTGATCGATATCTTGACCATCCCCGTGGCCAAGTGAGGGAGAACCGCATATGAGTGCCATTCTTCCCCCCGCAGAGCGGCTTTGGTGGAAACACCCGCTTGATCGTGTTGAAGCCGTCTGGATTGCCATTGCCTTTGCCTGGTGCATGGTCATGTTCCTCATGATGGTGTTCTGGCATGTCTACGGCAAGCAGAACCTCTCCACGGAAACCTACAAAACCACGCCTGACAAATTCGCCGCCAAGGCACAGGCCATGGTGGACAAATACACCGTGCGCACCGAAACCGACGAAAAGATTCCGGTGGTGCATCCGCCCGTGGGCAGTGACATCTACCTCACCGCGCGCCTCTGGGCCTGGAGGCCCATTCTGGAGCTTGAGAAAGACAAAACCTACAAGCTGCACCTGACCTCCATGGACTACAACCATGGCTTCTCGCTGCAACCTACCAACATCAACATCCAGGTGGTGCCTGGGTACGAGCACGTGATCAAGATCACGCCCAATCAGTCGGGCCAGTTCTCGATTGTGTGTAACGAATATTGCGGCATCAACCACCACACGATGGTGGGACGCCTCTACGTGAAATAGCAGGAGCACAACACCATGGCTGCAACTTCTGCCGCGCTGTCTGCCAGCGCCACTACCTACCGCACCTGCCCGCGCTCGGGCCTGCAATTCGAACGCAATGCCGAGCTTTTGATGAAGTTCAACGCGGTGACGGCTGTCGTTGCGCTGCTCGTCGGCGGCATCCTCGCCATTGGCGTGGTGCTGACCCGCTGGCCTGCTGTGCACTGGCTGGCTGCCGACACCTTCTACACGGTGCTTACCGCGCACGGCATCAACATGCTCATCTTCTGGATGATCTTCTTTGAAGTCGCGGTGCTGTATTTTTGCTCGTCGACGCTGCTGCGATGCCGGATCGCCACGCCAAGAATCGCCTGGCTGGCCTACGCGCTGATGGTGATCGGTGCCCTCATGAACAACATCGATGTGTTCCGCGGCAACTCCAGCGTGATGATGACGTCCTACGTGCCGATGATGGCCACGCCCTGGTTCTATCTGGGCCTGATCCTCTTCGCCGTCGGCGCGCTGATCGCCTGCTTCGTGTTCTTTGGCACCCTGGTGGTCGCCAAGCGCGACAAAACCTACCAGGGCTCGGTGCCCCTGGTGACCTTTGGCGCCATCGTCGCGGCCATCATTGCGGTGTTCACCATCGTCTCCGGCGCCATCATCCTGATCCCGACGTTCTTCCTGTCCATCGGGCTCATCAAGGAAGTCGATCCGCTGATCTACCGCACCATCTGGTGGGCTTTTGGCCACTCGTCGCAGCAGATCAACGTGGCGGCGCATATCTCGATCTGGTACATGGTGGCCGCCGTGGTATTCGGCGCCAAGCCGATGTCCGAGCGGGTGAGCCGTGGCGCTTTCCTGCTCTACATCTTCTTCCTGCAGCTTGCCAGCGCCCACCACCTCCTGGCCGACCCCGGTGTGAGCACCGAGTGGAAAGTGGTCAACACCAGCTACTTCATGTACTTTGCCGTGCTGGCTTCGATGATCCACGGCTTGACGGTTCCCGGGGCCATGGAAGTGGCGCAGCGCGCCAAGGGCTACAACAAAGGCTTGTTCGAGTGGCTGCGCAAGGCGCCGTGGGGCAACCCGACTTTCTCCGGGGTGTTCATCTCCATCATTGGCTTTGGCTTCCTGGGTGGTATTTCGGGTGTCATGATGGGCACCGAGCAGCTCAACCTCCTCATCCACAACACCATCTACGTGCCGGGCCACTTCCACGCGACGGTGGTGATTGGCACCACGCTGTCGTTCATGGCGCTGACGTACTTCCTGATCCCGGTGTTGTTCAGACGCGAGACGATTGCGCCGGGTTTGGCCAAGATTCAGCCTTACCTGTTCGGTTTCTCGATGTACTTCTTCTGTCTGGTGATGATGGGCGCCGGCACCCTGGGCGTTTCGCGGCGGCACTGGGACATGGCGTTCTCTGGCGCTGCGCTGGCCTACGAATGGCCGGGAGCCGCCTACCTGATGATGGGTCTGGTCGGTATTGGCGGCATTGCGGCCATCACGGGCGGGGCGCTGTTCATCTACATCACGGTCGGTTCGCTGCTGTGGGGCAAGAAGCTTGACCAGGGCGTGGTCAGCCCTCGCTTTACGCCGATTCCGCCCACTGCACCGACGGCAGCTGCGCAGACCTACGGCTCGGCCGGTTTCACGGCGCCCGGCACCTTTGTGCTGGCGATGGTGTTCCTGGTGGCCTTCGTCCTGTACTACTTCATCAACTGGAAGTACCTCGCACAGCTGTGGGGCCTGTCCTGAAACGGAGGCAAGCCATGCACACCGACACGCTCCACCCCGCGCGCAGCCTGGCTGTGCAGCGCACCCGCGACGTGATCTCGCTGTTCAAGCTGCGTATCGGCTCGCTCATCATGGTCACCGCCCTGGTGGGCATGGTGGTGACGCCAGGCCCGGCGCCGAGCTGGCTGCAAGTCCTGGTGCTGGCCCTGTCGGTGCTGGTCGCGTCGGCCAGCGCCGGCGCTTTCAACCAGTACGTCGAGCACCAGAGCGACCAGCTCATGGCGCGCACGCGCCGGCGGGCCTTTGTCACTGGCGCGCTGCCGCACCACCCGGCCTGGCTGGTGCTGATGGGCGCCATGCTGGTGGGTGCGGTGGCCGCTGCCTGGCTGTTGCTCAATGGTGCGGCGGCGGTGTATGTGTTCCTGGGCGCCTTCTTCTACGCTTTTGTCTATACCGTGTGGCTCAAGCGCCGAAGTGCCCTGAACATTGTCGTCGGCGGCCTGGCTGGGAGCTTCGCCGTGCTGGCGGGCGCAGCGGCCGTCAATCCCACGCTCGGGCCGCTTCCCTTGCTGCTGGCCCTGGTGCTCTTTTTGTGGACCCCGCCGCATTTCTGGTCTTTGGCTATTGCCAATCGGGCGGACTATGCGCAGGCGGGCGTTCCCATGCTGCCGGTGGTGGTCGGCAACGAGCGCGCTGCGCGCATCGTGCTGGCCAGCACGGTGGCGCTCCTGGTGGCCTCTCTGCTGCCCGTGTTCTGGGGTGCGGGGCCGGTGTATGCCGTTGGGGCGTTGGGTGGTGGACTGCACTTCGTGCACAAGGCCTGGGTGCTGGCGCGTGAAGTGACGCGGCCGCATGCGATGTCGGCGTTCTTTGCCTCCCTGATCCAACTGAGCACCCTGCTGGTGGCGGCTTGCATCGACGGCCTGGTCCGCTGAACGAGAGTTGCCCATGCGCTGTCGTCCCTCACTTGCTGCGCTGCTGCTGGCGTGGGCGATGGGGTGCGGCGCGGCGCTGCCGCTTCCTGTGCAGGCGCAAGAGGCTGTGTCGCCCGGGTCGGCGCACGGTTTCGATGCCCGCCTCGCCTTGCGTGCCAGCCAGGACGCCGTCGGACGAGAGCTGGGCGAGCACCTGTTTCGCGACCGCAATGGCCGCACAGTGGCTCTCTCGGGCTACCGGGGCAAGCCGCTCCTGGTGAGCTTTATCTATACCGGGTGCTTTCAGATCTGCCCCGGCACGACGCGTGCGCTGCAACAGGCGGTGCAGGCGCTGGAAAAGAGCGTGGGCCCCGGGCAGTTCAATGTCGTGAGCATTGGCTTTAACCAGCCCGAGGATTCGCCCCAGGCGCTCAAGGCCTTTGCCGCAAAGTTCAACATCGGTTCCGGCAATTGGGAGTTTCTGAGCCCGCGTGCTGCCGATGTTCCGGCGCTGGCGCGCGATTTCGGGTTTTTGTTCCAGCCGACCACGGCGGGTTTTGACCATGTGCTCCAGCTGAGTCTAGTGGACGCACAAGGGCGCATCGTGCGGCAGATCTATGGCGAGCAGTTCAATGCATCCGATCTCGGCGAGCCGCTGCGGCTACTGCTGGCAGGTGCGCCAGTAGCGCGCGAGCGCGTGCTGGAGGGGTTGTGGGAGCGCGTTCGCCTGGTGTGTACGGTGTACGACGTGAAAACCGGCAACTACCGCGTGGACTACACCTTGCCGATTCAGATTGCTGGCGGCCTGACGTTCTTTGTCGTCATGATGGTGTTCTTCTTCAACGAGTGGCGCGCGAGCCGCCGCAGTGCCCGCCAGCGCCCGCCTGCGCGCCCGCGCCGCGCTTGAGATACGGGCGAATGACCGTTTCATCCAGCCTGCTCCCTATCGTGCCGGTCCCCAGCACGCCGGCGCGGCTGTGGCGCGCACTGGAGCACGGCTTCGACGCGCTGGCAGGCACCAGCGGCAATCCACTCAAGCACCTGGGGGCTCTGGGGTTCTGGTTGCTGTGGCTGCTCGTGGGCAGTGGCGCCGTGCTCTATGCGGTGCTCGACACTTCGGCCAGTGGCGCCTACCCGTCCATCAACATGCTCTCGCGCGAACCCCGGCAATGGGGGAGTCTTCTGCGTGGCTTGCACCGCTACAGCGCCGATGCCATGGTGCTCGTGGTGCTGGCCCACGTCGTGCGGGAATGGATGCTGGGGCGGTTCCGCAGCTTTCGCGCGCCTTCCTGGTTGACGGGCGTGCCGCTTCTGCCGCTGATGTTTGCCTGTGCCATTGGCGGTTTCTGGCTCAATTGGGACCGCCTGGGCCAGTTTTCCGCGACCGCGACGGCCGAGTGGCTCGATGCGCTACCGGGTCTGGCTTCGCCACTTTCGCGCAATTTTCTGGGTGGCACCCAGTTGAACGACCGATTGTTCTCGCTGTTTGTTTTCGTGCACTTGGGCGTGCCGCTGCTGCTGGTGTTCGGTCTGTGGTTCCATGTCCAGCGCATCAGCCGCCCGGCGGTCTTTCCGCCGCGTGCGCTGGCCATTGGGAGCGCGCTTGCCCTGCTGGTGCTGGCCGCCGTTGTGCCCGTGCGCAGCCAGGGGCCTGCCGATCTGGGTACGGTGCCCGCAGGGCTGGCTTACGACTGGTTGCTGCTGTTCATCCATCCGCTCACCGCCGCCACCTCCGCCGCGCTGGTCTGGGGCCTGCTGGGCGCCACGCTGGCTTTGCTGCTGGCACTGCCCTGGCTCGGCTTTGGGCGGCGCGCTGCGGTGCCTGAGGGCCGTGCGCAGGAGGCGCAGGTGCGCTCGCCCGCAACGTCACACACCGCCTGGCGCCCGATCGCGCTGGCGCAATTGGTGGCCGAGGTAGACCCAGCCCACTGCAATGGGTGCCGCCGCTGCGTGGAAGACTGCCCCTACGCCGCCATCACCATGGTGCCGCACCCCAGCGGCCGCGTGGGGATGGAGCTGGCGCAGGTGCGCAGTGACCTGTGCGCCAGCTGCGGTATTTGCGTGGGTTCCTGCCCTTCGTCCACGCCGTTTCGCAGCGCACAAGTGCTGCACACAGGCATCGACATGCCGCAATGGCCCATCGATGCGCTGCGCCAGCAGATGCTCGCCGGCTTGGCCGCCTTGCCCGGGCCCGAGCGCTACGTGGCGTTTGGCTGTGCGCAGGGCGTGCAGCTCGATGCGCTTGCTGCGCAGGGCGTGCTCACGCTGCCTCTGGTCTGCACGGGTCTGTTGCCCCCGTCTTTTGTTGAGTACGCCTTGCGTGCTGGAGCCAACGGCGTGCTGATTGCGACGTGTCGCGAGGGTGGCTGCGCTTTCCGTCTGGGCGAGCGCTGGACGCGCGAACGCCTGCTCGGCCAGCGCGAACCGCGCCTGCGCGCCGGTGTGCCGCGGCAGGCGTGGTCGCTGGTTGCGGCCGATGCCGGTGATGAGGCGGCACTCGCGGCGGCATTGACAGCCCTGCGCGCGCGTGCGGCAGAACCTTTCGTTCCTTTGGAGTCTTTTGCATGAATCGCGTTTTCGTCCTGGCAGGCCAGGCGCTGCTGTACGGCGGTTTTGCGCTGTTGATCGGCGTTTTTTCGCACTGGCCGGCGTATGCCCCGCTCGCAGCGGATGAGGCGCTGATCAAGCTCAGTTTTGTCCACCACGGCGAGCGCATCGCAGAGTGTCGCCCTTACACGGCGGCGGAGCTCGCCAAATTGGCGCCCAACATGCGTGCGCCGCTCAAATGCGAGCGTGAGCGCGCGCCCGTGACGGTGGAGCTCGACATCGACGGCGCAACCGCCTACCGCTACACGGCTGCGCCGTCCGGGCTCTCGCACGACGGCGCCTCTACCGTGTACAAGCGGCTGGAAGTGCGCTCGGGCACGCACCGCATCACCGTGCGCCTGCGCGATACCACGGCGACCAGCGGATTCAACTACCAGCACGAAGCCACCGTTGACCTCAAGCCCGCCCAGGTGCTGGTGATCGACTTCGATGCGGAACGCGGAGGCATTGTCCTGCTATGAGTGCCATGGCCCCTTCTTCACGGGTTCCTGCCGTGAGCGCTTTGGCCCGGCCTTCGCCGGCCACCGCCGCGGCCGACTATTCGCTTGCCGTCCCCCAGGACGCGCGCCGCGCTCTGGCGCGCAGTTGGCTCTGGCTCGGCGTGTCGGCCTTGGTGGGTTCGGGCCTGTTCTCCATCTTGCTGGTCCTCTCGCGCACGCCGGGGGTGAACCGACTGCTGCCAGCGGCAGACTTCTTTCATACCTCGCTGGTGCTGCACGTGGATCTCTCTGTGCTGGTGTGGTTCATGGCCATGGCGGGCCTGCTCTGGAGCCTGCACGGCAGCCCGCGCGGGTTGCGCTGGGGCTGGGCCGCACTGTGGACCTGTGCGGCCGGCACCTTGGCGATGGCGGTCGCGCCCTTCCTGAATGGGGGCGAGCCCATCATGGCCAATTACATCCCGGTGCTGCACTCGCCGCTGTTCCTGGCCGGTCTGGTGGTGTTTGGCCTGGGCGTGGGGGTGCTCGCGCTGCGCAGCATTTTGGTAGCGCCGCGCCTCGGGGTGGCGTTTGGCGGGCGCGGCGCACTCGGCTTTGGCCTGGATGCTGCCGCTGTGGCGACGGTGGTGGCGTTGCTGGCCTTTGGCTGGTCGTTGGCCAAATTGCCCTTGGTGCTGCCCGGCAAGGCGTATTACGAAATCCTGTTCTGGGGTGGCGGCCATGTGTTGCAGTTCACCTGGACGCTGCTCATGCTGGTGGGATGGCTGTGGCTGGCGAACGCCTGCGGCGCGCGTCTGCTGCTGAGCCCGCGTGTGGCGGTGTTCATGTTTGCACTCGCGCTGGCAGGGGTGTTCGTCACGCCCTGGGCCTACCTGGCCTATGACATCAGTTCGGTCGAGCACCGGGCGCTTCTCACCTGGGCGATGCGCGCCGGCGGCGGCACGGCCATCGTCCCGGTCGCGCTGGCGGTGGTGGTGGCCTTGTACCGCCAGCCGCTCTCGCATGCCACGCAGAACCCGCTGCGTGCGGCGGTGCTGGCTTCTATCTTGCTGTTTGGTGCTGGCGGGGTGATCGGCATCTTCATCAGCGGCAGCAACGTGCGCATCCCCGCGCACTACCACGGCTGCATCGTCGGCGTGACGCTGGCCCTCATGGGGTTGGTGTACCACTTGCTGCCGGCGCTCGGCTATGCCGCGCCGCAAGGGCGGCTCGCAGTGGCGCAGCCCTGGGTCTATGGCCTGGGGCAACTGATGCACATCATCGGCCTGGTGTGGTCCGGTGGCTACGGCGTCCAGCGCAAGGTGGCGGGCGCCGAGCAGGTGTTGCGCTCTAGCGGCGAGGTGGCCGGGATGGCGCTCATGGGGCTGGGTGGGCTCGTGGCCATCGTGGGTGGGGTGTTGTTCATTGTGGTGGCCGTCCGGGCGATGCGTGCAGGCGCCGCGCAGGCGGATGGCAGCGAAATGGTGGTCTCTTCATGAAAGTGTTCCAGGCAGCCCTGCAGTGGCTCTTCATGCGCGTCGAGGCGCTGTTCAACCGTGCCTTTGGCGACCGTATCAACCCGCTGTACCACCTAGGGTCCATCACCTTCTTCCTGTTCTGGATCGTGGGCGGCAGCGGCTTGTACCTGTACGCGTTTTTCGAAACCGGTGTCTCGGGCGCCCACGACTCGGTGCAGTCGATCACGCACGGGCAGTGGTGGCTGGGCGGCATCCTGCGCAGCGTGCACCGCTACGCGTCGGACGCCATGGTGCTGACCATGGTGCTGCACATGCTGCGCTACTTTGCGTTCAACCTGTTCCATGGGTTCCGCTGGTTTTCCTGGGTCACCGGGGTGGCATTGATCTGGCTGGTCTACGCCTCAGGCGCCAATGGCTACATGCTGCCCTGGGACGCGCTGGCGCAGTACGTGACCGTCTCCAGCTTTGAGTGGCTTGACTGGCTGCCGCCCTTCAGCGGCACGCTGATGCGCAATTTCGTCTACGCCGACAGCGTCAGCGACCGCTTTTTCTCGCTCCTGTCCTTCTTGCATATCGGCTTGCCGCTGGTGGTGCTGCTGCTGATGTGGATCCACGTGCAGCGTGTGCCCAAGGCGCGCACCACTCCGCCACGCCCGATCGTCATTGGCCTGGTGCTGACCTTCCTGGTCATGGCACTGGTGGCGCCGGTGGACAGCCAGGGTGGCGCGGCCGATCTGGCCCGGGCGGTCATGAGCGTCAAGCTCGACTGGTTCCTGCTGGCGATCTACCCCTTGATCAGCCAATGGCCGCTAGGCAAGGTGTGGGCACTGGTGTCGGGCGTCACGCTGGTGCTGCTGCTACTGCCGCTGTGGCCCCAGCCGCGCCGCAAAGGCCAGGGCACCTTGCATGCCACGGTGCGCGGCGAAGATGGCAGCGCCGCCGAGTTCACCTTGCGCCCTGGGGAAACGCTGCTGGACGCCGGCCTGCGCGACGGTCTCGCTCTGCCTTACGAGTGCCGCAATGGCGCTTGCGGCCTGTGCCTGTGCAGCATGGAGCAGGGCACGGTGGAGCACCGCCCCTACCAGAAGACAGCGCTGTCGGACGCCCAACTGGCGCGTGGACTGGCGCTGATGTGCTGCGCCGTGCCCAATGGCGACGTGGTGATCGCGGTCGATGGCTTCACCGGCGCCAGCGCGGCCGAAGTGCCGCAGTACGAGGCACGCGTTGTGCACATGGAGCATCTGGCCGACGATGTGATGCGCCTTCGGCTGGAGCTGCCCGGCGCCGAGCGATTGCCCTTCGAGGCGGGCCAGTACATCGACATCGTGCTGGAAGATGGCCAGCGCCGCGCCTTCTCGTTTGCCAATCCCCCCCAGAACAACGCGCTCATCGAATTGCACGTGCGCCTGGTGCCGGGCGGGCGGTTCACCACCCATGTGTTCAACGGCATGCAGGTGGGCGACACCGTCACTTTTGAAGGCCCGCGCGGCCAGTTCACGCTGCGTGAGGGCACGCAGCCCATTCTCTTTATCGCCGGCGCCACGGGTTTTGCGCCCATCAAGAGCATTGTGGAAGACGCTTTTGCGCGCGGTATCACCCGGCCCATGCGCCTGTACTGGGGCGTGCGCGACTGCAAGGATCTGTACATGCTCTCGCTGTGCGAAGCGTGGCAGCGCGAGCACAGCAATTTCAGTGTCGTGCCCGTGGTGTCGGAACCTGTGCCGGGCGACGGCTGGGAGGGGCGCATTGGCCTGGTCCACGAAGCCATGCTGGACGATTTCCCTGACCTGAGCGGCCACGAGGTCTACCTGTGTGGCTCGGTGCGCATGGTGGAGGCAGCCGTGCCAGCATTCCTGGCGCAGGGGCTCGCCGAGGGGGCGTGCTTCTCGGATGCGTTCGTGCCAGCGGCGCGGCCGGTATCGGCTGCCGTTTCAGAGCCTGGCGCTCAAAGCCCCAGCGTTTGAGCCAGCGCGTCCATGCGCGCCGCCACATCGGCGTCCATGGCGATGGTGCGGCCCCATTCGCGCTGTGTCTCGCCCGGCCATTTGTTCGTGGCGTCCATGCCCATCTTGCTGCCCAGGCCGCTGACCGGCGAGGCGAAGTCGAGGTAGTCGATGGGCGTGTGCTCGATGAGCATGGTGTCGCGTACCGGGTCCATGCGCGTCGTCATGGCCCACACCACTTCCTTCCAATGGCGCACGTCCACATCGTCGTCCACCACCACGATGAACTTGGTGTACATGAACTGGCGCAGATGGCTCCACACGCCCATCATCACGCGCCGCGCGTGGCCGGGGTAGGCCTTCTTGATGCGCACCAGCGCCATGCGGTAACTGCAGCCCTCGGGCGGCAAATAGAAATCGACGATCTCCGGGAACTGGCGCTGCAAGAGCGGAATGAACAGCTCGTTGAGCGCGACGCCCAGCACCGCCGGTTCATCCGGTGGCTTGCCGGTGTAGGTGGAGTGGTAGATCGCGTCGCGGCGCAGCGCAATGCGGTCCACGGTGAACACCGGGAACTCGGCACGCTCGTTGTAGTAGCCGGTGTGGTCGCCGTACGGGCCTTCGAGCGCGTGCTGCCAGCCGCTGGCGTGCGCGGCATCGGGGTAGATATGGCCTTCGAGCACGATCTCGGCGTGTGCGGGAACGGAGAGCGGCACCCCCAGCGCCTTCGCAACTTCGGTGCGCGCGCCGCGCAGCAGGCCGGCGAACTGGTATTCAGAAAGGCTGTCGGGCACGGGCGTGACCGCACCGAGGATGGTCGCCGGGTCCGCGCCAATGGCGACGGCCACCGGGTAGGGTTCGCCGGTGTGCAGGCGGCAGTGCTCGGCAAAATCGAGCGCGCCGCCGCGGTGGGCCAGCCAGCGCATGATGAGCTGGTTGCGCGACAGCACCTGCTGGCGGTAGATGCCCAGGTTTTGCCGCGCTTTGTGCGGCCCGCGCGTGATGACCAGGCCCCAGGTGATGAGCGGCGCCACGTCGTCTGGCCAGCAGTGCTGAATGGGCAGACGGGCCAAGTCCACATCCGCGCCTTCCCACACCAGCTCCTGGCAGGGTGGGTTGCTGCGCTCCTTGGGCGCCATGTTCCACAGGGTTTTGAGCAGGCTGCTCATGCCCACCATCTCCTTGAAACCCTTGGGCGCCTCGGGTTCCTTGAGCGACGCCAGCAGCTCGCCAAAGGGGCGCAGTCCGGCGATGCTCTCCACCCCCATGGCGCGCGCCACGCGCTCGGGCGTGCCAAACAGGTTGGCGAGCACGGGCATGGTGTGGCCCGTGGGGCTTTCAAACAGCAGGGCCGGGCCGCCAGCGCGAAGTACCCGGTCGCACAGGGCGGTCATCTCCAGGTGCGGTGAGACGGGCTCGGTGATGCGGCGCAGCTCGCCGGTCTGTTCGAGCTGGGTGAGGAAGCTGCGGAGGTCGTGCGTGGACATGGGGTGATTTTCAGGCCAAACAGGGCGTTTGCGCAGGAAGGGATTGCGCTGGCAGCTATGATTTTTGTGAATGTGCGCAGGGCCATTGGGCGGGGTTGGCAAGGGAAAGATCGTTGCATAGCTGTGGGCGAGCCCTTGCCCACGACAGGGCGGCAAGCCATTGCGTAGGCGCTAGCCCACGCTGCATCGCGGCATGCACCTGTGGCGCCGCCTGGCATAGCCCCTTACGCTGGTTTATTCGGCTTTTTTAGCCGAGTACAACCCAAAGGATTACCATGAAATACGCAACCGCATCCGTTCTTCTGCTGGCACTTCTCGGACTGGGTGCCTGCACGGGGCCCGCTGGACCACAGGGCAACACGGGCAATACCGGCTACACCGGCGCGACTGGCGCCACCGGCAGTACAGGCTATACGGGCGCCACCGGCAGCCCAGGCTCGACCGGTGCAACGGGTTCTGTCGGCGCAACCGGCTACACCGGCTCGACTGGTGCAACGGGCGCAACCGGCGATACCGGCGATACCGGAAGCACGGGCTACACCGGTGCAACGGGTGCCACTGGCAGGACCGGCAAGACTGGCGCTGGCGAGACCATCGTCGTAGTGCCCAAGCAGTAGCCTTGCTCGGCTGAAACAGGGGGCGGGACAACTGCCCTTTCCCTTTTTCCAATTCTGCCGGTGGCGTCGATCTGCGGGCGCTGGAGGCGCGTGGGCCGAGGTTAATTATTCTTCACCCGCCCAGCGTTGGGTGAGGGCGTGCGGCAGGCCTAGCAAATCCAGCACCCGCGCCACGCTGGCATCCACGATGTCGGCCACGCTTTGCGGGCGCAGGTAGAAGGCGGGCATAGGCGGGCAGATGATGGCGCCCATTTCGGTCACGCTGACCATGTTGCGCAGATGGCCCAGGTGCAGGGGGGTTTCGCGCGCCATCAGGACCAGGCGGCGGCGTTCTTTCAGCACCACGTCGGCAGCGCGCGTGAGCAGGTTGTCCGACAGGCTGTGCGCCACCGAGGCCAGCGTGCGCATCGAGCAAGGCGTCACCACCATGCCGGCGCACTGAAACGAGCCGCTGGCAATGCTGGCGCCCACGTCGCGTGCGTCGTGCGCCTGGTGTGCCAGGGCTTCGACGGCGGGGCGCTCCAGGCCCAGTTCGTGGCGCAGCGTGCGCCAGCCGGCGTCCGAGACCACCAAATGCGATTCGACGCCGGGGCATTCGCGCAGCGCCTGCAGCAGGCGCACGCCATACACCGCGCCGCTGGCGCCCGAGATGCCGACGATGATGCGTTGCGCTGCGCTGGGAGGGTTCATGGTGGGCAAGCTTAGGGCAATGCTGAATACGTCACCGCGATGGCGCGCGCCGTGCCTCGGGATGGGAGGCAAGGCGCAAACCGCAGCCATAGCCGCAGCTATGGCGAGGATTCGCAACGCCGCAGACCGCCCGAAGCACGGATGCGCGGCGCGTGAGGGACTTGTTCGGCATGGCCTTATGCCAATCGCAGGGCCTGGCCGCCTCCGGCGGCCTGGTTCGCCGCGTCGTTGTTGCGCGGGGTGGCGGCCAGCGGGTGCGCCAGCAGGTCGGCCTGCACTTGTGCCAGCACGGCGCTCGCCTGTGCGGGGTCGAAATCTTCGTGGCGGCGCTTTTTCACGCCGTACTGCTGCAATTGGTAATGCCGTTCGGCGGTGATGCCATGGCGCGCCAGGCACCCCTGCACGCAGTTGAGCGGGCAGCCGTCGAGCGCGATGATGGGGCGGCCCGAGTGCGCGGTGCGTACCAGGTTGGGTACGTCGCCGCCGACACCGGCAATGCACGACATCTCGGCCACGCCGGCACGGTCCAGGCGCAGGGCGACGTGGTTGGCCAGCTGCGCGGCGCTGGAACACCCCGAGCAGGAATAGACCAGGGGCAACACAGTGTGGTCGCTGTTCATGGCTGGGTACTGGGGGTGAGCGGGTCGGCAGGGCGCGCGCCGGGGCGCAGGGCGGCCAGGCGCGAGAGCACCTGGCGCGGCGCCCACTGTTGCAGGTCGAGCACGGGCAGGTCCAGCGCGTCGAGCGTGTTTTTCACCACCAGGCCCAGTTCGGTGTCGCCCTCCATGACCAGGCGGCGGTTGAAGAACAGCGTGTCCGGGTCTTGCTGGCGCTGCGCCAGCAGCAGAAAGTCGTGCGCGGAGGCCGCGATGCACAGGTCGGTCTCGCGTTGGCGTGGCCGGGCGGCGAAGGCGTTGCCGGTCCAGGTGAAATCCAAAGTGACACGGGCATCGCGCACCTGGATGCGCAGGCGCTTGCCGCGCAGCATCTCGCCCACATCGCTTGGAATTTGGCGCGCGACGCCCAGGTTGAGCGCCGTCACCAGCAAGAGCGAGCCCGGGTACGCGGGCAGCCGCCCGGTGAGCGCCGCCAGGGGCGTGGGCAGGGTGAAGGGGCGCGAGGTGGTGGTGGAGGCGGAGGCGTTCATGGCATTCCTTGTGGGGTGGCGTGCTATGCTTCTATTTTGATAGCTGTCAGCGCTTATCCAATAAGCGTTAGAGGCACTTTTTAATCGTATTTTGTGAACCGTATCGCTTGGGTGTCAGGCAGGAGCCAGCGCTGGCGTCTCCACCAGATCCAGGCCGGGCTGGCCGTGCCAGTAGCCGTTGCAGCTCTGGTCGGGCACCAGGGGCTGCAGTTGGGCGCGGGCGTCGTGCGGTGCCAGCGTGCCGCGGCGCACGGCGTCGAACAGGGCGACGATCTCGCCCGTGTGCTGGGCCTGCGGGCTGATGCGGGCCACGGCGACACCCATGCGCTGCATGCGCGGCAGTTCGTCGATCAGGTTGTGCACGCGGGCCGATTGCGTCTGGATGCCGTTGAGCACCAGAAAATCCTGGCTCTCGCGCGTCTTGAGCATCAGGCCATCGGGGTGGTCCATGCAGCTGAACTGGCAATCGTCCTTGGGCAAATTGCGCTGGCGCGCGGTGAAACACCGTGCCGAGAAGGCCAGCGGCATGCGGCCATAGGCAAACACCTCGGTCTGCAGGTTTTGTGGACCCGCCTCGATCAGGGCGGAAAGGTCCTGGTGCTTCATCTCCAGCGGCGCCACCCAGCGCGTGGCGCCGAGGGACGCCAGCCAGGTGAGCGAGGGCTGGTTGTAGATATTCAGGTGCAGGCCGCCAACAAAGGGGCGCTGGCCTGCCAGGCGCTGCACCGCGCCCATGTCGTTGGCTTCGATGAGGTAATCCAGGTTGCTGGTGACCTTGTGCATGGCACTCACCTCGACGCCCGATTCGAGCAGCACCTGGGTGGACAGCACGGCCTCCTTGCCCGAATCGCGCATCAGGTCGGCAATGTCGATCCAGTCGGAGAAACGCAGCTCGTGGCGGCGCGAGCACACGGTTTCGCCCAGGTAGACGATGTCCACCGGCGAGGCGGCGATGGCCTCGTAGAAATCAAAAATGGTCTGGCGCGGCCAGTAGTACTGCAGCGCACCGAGGGAGAGTTTCAAAGCGGACATCGTCATTATTTCCACGGGCGGTGGTAAGCGCCCAGGGTGTGTTGCTGGCCCTCGGCCACCTGGTCGAGACTGGCCATCCAGGCGGTCTTGGGGGTGTAGCGCAAGGGGTCGGCCAGGCAGTTGTCGATGGCCTCGCGCCAGACCTTGGTGACCTGGGCGGTGTAGGCGGGGCTGCGCTGGCGCCCCTCGATCTTGACGGCACGCACGCCGATCTTCATGAGATCGGGCAGGAGTTCGAGCGTGTTCAGGCTGGTGGGCTCTTCGATGGCGTAGTAGTTTTTGTCTTCGGCCACGTCAAAGCGACCCTTGCACAGCGTCGGGTAGCCCGCGTTCTCGCCGGGGGCGTAGCGGTCGATCAGCACGCCATTCAGGCGCGATTCGAGGCCCTTGGGCGTCTCTTGCCAGCGCACGGATTTGGCCGGCGAGCACACGCCGTGCGTGTTGGGCGATTCGCCGGTCACATAGGACGACAGGGCGCAACGCCCCTCCACCATCACGCACAGGCTGCCAAAACCGAAGACTTCGATTTCCACCGGGGTACGGTCGATGACGCGCTGCACCTGCTCCATCGACAGCACGCGCGGCAGCACGGCGCGCACCACGCCGAACTGCTCACGGTAGAAGTTGATGGCGTCGGCACTGGTGGCCGAGCCCTGCACCGACAGGTGCAGGCGCAGCTTGGGGTGGTGCTGCGCGGCGTACTGCATAAGCCCTGGGTCGGCCAGGATGACGGCGTCCACGCCCAAATCGACCGCCTTGTCCACCGCGGCACACCAGGGTGCGGGGTTGGCGGCCTGCGGGTAGGTGTTGAGCGCCATGAACACCTTGCAGCCCTTGGCGTGGGCATAGGCAATGCCGTTGGCAATGGCGGCCTCGTCGAAGTTCAGGCCGGCGAAGTTGCGGGCATTGGTGGCGTCGCGCAGGCCCAGGTAGACGCAACTGGCACCGTTGTCGACCGCCGCCTTGAGGGCTGGCAGGCTGCCTGCTGGGCAGACCAGTTCAAACGGGAGCGGCGCGCTTGCGGGGGCTGCGGCTTCGGGGGTGGGGGTAGGTGTGGGTGCGGGGGCGTGCATGCGAAGACCAGGAGAAAAGCGCAAGCGCCGCAGGGCCGGGCGACTGCACAATAGCGCGCAACCTTACGCGTGACCGGCGCGTTGTGTGCTGACCTTTGTCAAGACAGCCGCACAATCGAAGGCAGCCACGCGGTGCCGAAGGGTCCGCAACAGGCAGGCGCAGCCTGGCCCCGCGCAATGGGGGTCCACCATCAAGAAAACTCTCAGGACGTACGCAAAATCGCCCCAGCGGCGTTGTTCTTCCTTGCCGTGCGCTCGCGCGCCAGTAGCGCCTGCTGCCGTCTGTTTGGAGGCGGGCCAAGCAGCCGCTCCCTAATCGGGGCACACTTGGCGCTTGTTCGCTTGTTTAAGGAGGCAGCTATGGGTTTGCTTGATTCGGTCTTGGGTTCAGTGATGAACGCGCAGTCGCAGGGCGAGCGCACGGAAGGTGGCTTGGGCGCGCTGGGTGGCCTGGGCAGTCTGGTGGCCCTGGCGGCCAACAACCCCCAGGTGGTGCACGCCGTCATGGGCATGCTGGCCGACGACGGTGGGCACGGTGGCCTGGGCGGCCTGGTGGCAAAATTTCAGCAAGCCGGCTTGGGCGATGTGATGGACTCGTGGGTGGGTACGGGCGCCAACCAGCCCGTGACGGGCGACCAAGTCACGCAGGCACTGGGGCCCGATGCCCTATCGCAGCTCGGCGCCCGGATGGGTCTGAACTCTGGCGAAGCGGCTTCCAGCCTGGCGCAGGTGCTGCCCGGCCTGATTGACCATCTCACGCCCCAGGGCCAGGCCCCATCGGGAGGCTTGGGCAACGCCAGTGACTTGATGGGAATGCTGGGCGGATTGCTTCAAAGAGCATAGCTGTTAGCGCTTACCACATAAGCGCTAGAGCCCAATTTCACCAAAAAATATTTGCCTGGCGCGGCTTAGCGGCAGTGCGCATCCAGCCATTGGCGCAGCACGGCAAATACTGGCGCTGCATCGCGTTCATTGAACAGCTCGTGGTACAGCCCCGCAAAGCATTGCGACTGCACCACGGCCGCTGGCGCCGCAGCCACAAAGGCGGCGCTGCCTGCAGGCCGCACCAGGCGGTCGGCGCCGGCCCAGAGCAGCAGGGTGGGCACGCTCCAGTGCGGCGCGCGTGCCAGCGTCGCCGGGCCAGCTTCGGCAATGAAGCGGCCCAGGCGTGCGCTGATGCGGTCGTGGCACAGCGGGTCGGCCTGGTAGGCGGCGACCACGGCAGGGTCGTGCGACAGCGCCTGCACATCGAGCCCGTTGCCCACGCGCACATTCGGCGCCAGGTGCGGCAGGGTTGCCAACAGCAGCTTTTGAAACCCCGACAGTCCCGTATCGAGCGCAGGTGAAGAGAGCGCCAGCGCCTCCACGGGCCGCAGGTGCAGCGAGACAAAGCGTGCCGCCACCAGGCCGCCCAGGCTGTGGCCGAGCAGCACCAGTGGCTCGCCCGGCGCCATGCGCTTGCGCGTCGCGTCCACCAAGTCGGCCAGATCGTCGAGCAGGCGGCTGTCGTGGTTCAGCCCGCCGCGCGGGCCGCCCGAGCGGCCATGGCCGTACTGGTCGTAGGCGCGTGCGGCAAAGCCCCAGGCATTGAGGTGCTGCGCGACATGGCCATAGCGGCCGGCGTGCTCGCCAAGGCCGTGCACCAGCAGCACGGTGCCGCGGCGCGGGCTGCCTTCGGGCAGCGGCCAGTCGTAGAGCGCGAGGTTCTCGCCGTCGCTGGCGGTGAAGGGGAGCATCGTGGCGGCTGGGAAGTCGAACATGGAGGTCTTGCAAGCGGCGCAGGCCGGTCGTGTCGGCGGTAGAGTTTGCGCGTGATAGGGGTCTCGCCAATGCTGGCGTAGGCCCAATCAGGGCATGGCGGCGATGACCTGCGCCACCGCCGCGGTGAGCCGCTTGGCGTAGGGCACGTGCAGGAATTCGTTCGGGCCGTGGGCGTTGCTTTTCGGGCCAAGCACGCCGCAGACCATCATCTGCGCCTTGGGGAAGCCCTTGCTCAGCATGCCCATCAGCGGAATCGTGCCGCCCTGGCCGATGTGGCCGCAAGAGGCGCCGAAATGTGCCTGGCTGGCAGCGTTGAGCGTGTCTTCGAACCAGGGCGCGGTCTCGGGTGCGTTCCAGCCATTGGCGCCGCTGGCGCCTTCCCAGGTGACCTTGGCCTGGTAAGGGGCGTTGTCTTCCAGCAGGGCTTTCATCTCCTGCACGCACTGCGCCGCGTCCACCAGCGGGGGCAGACGCAGGCTGAGCTTGAAGGCTGTGTAGGGGCGCAGCACGTTGCCGGCGTCCTGCAGGGCGGGGAAGCCTTCGGCACCCGTCACGCTCAGCGTGGGCTCCCAGGTGCGCTTGAGCAGGGCCTGCACCGGGTCTTGTGTCGTGGGCAGGGCAAAGGCGGTGCTGCCGCCGCAGTCGTAGTGTGCCCAGGGAAAGCGCTGCGTGATCTCCTGGCCCAGGATGGCCGCCGTGGCGCGTGCCTGCGCCAGGCGCTCTGCGGGAACTTCGCAGTGAAAGCTCGCCGGCAGCAGCCGGCCGGTGGCGCTGTCTTCCAGCCGGTCAAGCACCTGGCGCATGACGCGAAACGAGGAGGGCACCAGACCCGAAGCGTCGCCCGAGTGCACGCCTTCGGTGAGGATTTCGACCTTGAGCGTGCCGGCCACCATGCCGCGCAGGCTGGTGGTGAGCCAGAGCTGGTCGTAGTTGCCGGCGCCGGAGTCGAGGCAGACCACCAGGGCGACGTCGCCGAGCCGGCCCTTCAGCGCATCGATGGTGGGCAGCAGGTCGCGCGAGCCGCTTTCTTCGCTGGTTTCTATCAAACCGACAATGCGCGGGTGCGGCACACCCTGGCGTTTGAGCTCCTGCACCGCGGCGATGCTGGCGTACACCGCGTAGCCGTCGTCTGCGCCGCCGCGCCCGTAGAGCTTGCCGTCTTCGTACTTGGGCGTCCAGGGGCCGAGATCTGCGCGCCAGCCGGAAAATTCGGGCTGCTTGTCCAGGTGGCCGTACATCAGCACGCTCTGGCCGGATGGCGCTTGCGTGGCCGCTACTTCAAAAAACAGCACCGGCGTGCGCCCGGGCAGGCGCACGATTTCAAGCGCGAGTCCGTCAATCTTCTGCGCCAGCACCCAATCGGCGGCATTGCGCACCACCGTCTCAAGCAGGCCCTGCTGCGCCCAGTCGGGTGCGAACATGGGCGACTTGGCGGGGATGCGGATGTAGTCGGTGAGCTGGGGCAGGATGCGTTCGTCCCAGACCTGGCTGATGCGCTCCAGGGCCTGGTCGGGTTGCAGCTGGGTGGGGGCAATGCGGGCGTTCATGGCGGACTCCTTCGGGGCGAGACAAGTCGCCCATTGCACCACAGACGAGGCCCGGATGCTGCCACGCGGCGTGCCGGTGTGCTATTGCAAGGTAGCGGGGAAGGTTTCCGGGTCGGGGCTGGCCGTGCCTGCGCGCGGCAGGACCGGGGTCGTTTCGACCCGGTTGCGCCCGGCATCTTTGGCGCGGTAGAGCGCGCTGTCGGCTGCGTGAATCAGCAAATCCCAGCTGTCGCCCGGTTCCAGGCGCCCGCCGAACACGCCAATGCTGATGGTCACGGTGATCCGCTGGCCGGAGTACGGCACGGTATGCGCCGCGGCGGCGTTGCAAAGGTCCTGCGCCAGGCGCTGGACGCCGGCCAGCGAGGTGTCGGGGAGTACCACGAGGAACTCTTCACCGCCGTAGCGGCCGACGATATCCTGCGAGCGGATGCGCTGGCGAATCAGGCTGACGAGGCTGCGCAGCACGGCGTCGCCTGCCAGGTGGCCATGAATATCGTTGACGCGCTTGAAATGGTCGAGATCGATCATCATCAGGGCCAAGGGCTCGCGCGTGCGGATGGCGCGGCCGATATCGCGGTCCAGGGCTTCTATGATGGAGCGGCGATTGGCCGCCCCCGTCAGCGGGTCGGCCGCTGCCAGCAGGCGATTGGCCTCATCGGCGCGCTCCTTGGTCATGAAGATGAAGCCGAGCGATGCCACCAGCAGGACGATGAAGGTGCCAAAAAATGTGAGCGTCTGGAGGGCTCCGGTTTGCAGCAGGCGATCGGCTCCCTGGCTGCCTGCGCCGGCCGCGCGCAGCGCCATGAGCAGCGCCTCCACCGCCATCCCCGCCATGACCAGGCGCGCGCCACGGCCTACCGTTTCGTTCCGGCGCCGGTAGAGCGCCACTGCCACGGCGCCGGCCTGCGCCGCGTACAGGGCGCCGCTCAAGATCACGCGGGCGCTGTAGTTCTCCAGCAGCAAGGAAAGGCCCACGAGCAGCAGTGCGGGCGGTGCGATCAGTGCCAGCCAGCGTTGGTGCGCGCCGTAAAAGCGCCCCACCGCCGCAAGCAGCAGCGCCAGGGCCAGCGAGGTCAGCGCATTGCCCGCCAGGACCGACAAAGTCTGGTCCATCTGGCCGCGCAATGCGAGAAACAGATACCCCGCTGCATGGACGGCCAGGCCCCCGGCCCATAACTGCAGCCCTTCGCGCCGCATGCCCCACCCCACCACCACCATCACCGCCGCCATGGTCAGCGAGGCCAGCACGATGGTGGCCATCAAGGTCGGAACATCTGCGTGCATGAAGGAAAAAGATGCGTCGGTTCGGGGCCTTAAGGACGTCCTGCATAACTCCTCGCGGCGTGCGATAGCACGGACTCGGGCGGTCTGCGTCGTTGCGTTTCACAGCCAATAGCACCGGCTATTGGCTGTGAAACACGCCTAGCACCCCATCCCGATCCGCACTACACCCTCCCGCGTAGAGCGATGCAGAACATCCTTAAGTATGGGGGACAAATTCCAAGGATGTGGGTGCTCAGGCCGCGGTGGGTTCGGCCTCATTCGGCGCCAACAGCGCGGGGTGCTGCGCAGGAGCGCCGAGGGCGTGGCCATCGGCTGGCGCATCACTCAGCTTGAACACCTCTATGGCGCCGGCCAGGCGCTCTGCCTGGTCGCGCAGGCTTTGCGCAGCGGCGGCTGATTGCTCCACCAGCGCGGCGTTCTGCTGTGTCATCTGGTCGAGTTGGTTGACGGCCTGGTTGACCTGGCCAATGCCGTCGGACTGTTCCGATGCGGCCGCCGTGATCTCGCTGATGATGTCGCCCACGCGCTGCACCGAGCCAACGATCTCGTCCATGGTGGTACCGGCGTTTTGCACCAGGCGCGCGCCCGATTCGACCTTGTCGACCGAGGCCCCAATGAGCGCCTTGATTTCGCGTGCTGCTTCGGCCGAGCGGCCGGCGAGGCTGCGCACCTCGCTCGCCACCACCGCAAAGCCCCGGCCCTGCTCGCCGGCACGGGCGGCTTCCACGGCGGCGTTGAGTGCCAGGATGTTGGTCTGGAAGGCAATGCCGTCGATCACGCTGATGATGTCGGCGATGCGGCGCGAGCTTTGGTTGATCTCGCCCATGGTGGTCACCACCTCGCCGACCACCTGGCCGCCGCGCGCTGCCACTTCCGCCGCGGAACCCGCCAACTGGTTGGCCTGGCGCGCCGCGTCGGCCGATTGGCGCACCGTGGCCGTGAGCTGCTCCATGCTTTGGGCCGTGGTCTGCAGGCTGCTGGCGGTTTGTTCGGTGCGTGCCGACAAGTCCTGGTTGCCGCTGGCAATCTCGGCGCTGGCGGTGGTGATGTTGTCAACGGCCGCGCGCACTTGCTGCAGCATCGCCAGGTAGCGCAGGCGCATGCCATCGACCTCTTGCACCAGCGCGCCGATTTCATCGCGTTGATTGGTGTGGAAGGCTTGCGTCAAGTCGCCCTGGGCCACCAGCGTGACGGCGTGGGTCAGCTGGCGCAGCGGTTGGCTGACGCCGCGGCGCAGCATGGCGAACAGCCCGGTGCCCAGGAGCACGACCGCGACGGCGAGAAGGCTCCAGACGGCTAGCAGCACCGGGCGCTGGCCTGCCATGGCTTCGGCGTCCGGCACTTCGGCCACCACCCACAGGCCATCGGGGCCGGTTTTGCGCAGCAGCGCCCAGGGATCTATGCTGTCGTTGCCCAGCAGACTGGCGGCGTGGCGCACATAACCGTCCGGCGCGGCGGCGAGCGCTTCGAGGAGCGGGCCGGCCTGTGGGAAGGCTTCCAGCACCCGTTTTCCGCGTGCCGTGGGGTGGGCGACAAACACCGCATCACCGGGCTTGTCACGCGGGTCGATGACGTAGGTGCCGCCATGCGCGAAGAACTGCGTCTGGGCGACCTGCTTTTGTTGCATTTGCTCCATCACGCCGATGTCGTTGCCGATGAAGAGCAAGGCAATCGTCTTTTTGCCCGCGTCCTGCACCGGCAGGTAGTAGCCCATGTAGGGCTTGCCGGCCACCATGGTGCGCCCTGTCCAGGCTTTGCCCGCCAGGGCGGCCGTGAGGGCCGGCCCGGCCAGCGGGCTTGCCGTTTCCCGCGTGCCCTGTGCATCCTTGACCGAGCTGGTGATGCTGGTGAACCCATTGCCCTTGCGCACGTATACCCTGGCGACGCCGCCGGTTTCGTTGGCGAAGCGATCCACCGAGCCGTGGTCGTCGTTGACGAGGGCACCATAGCTGCGCAGCTCGCCGGTGGCTTCGTCCAGTGCCATGTTGGCGTCGAAGTAGCGCTGGAAGCCCTTCATGGTGCGCTGCACCAGTTCGCGGTTGGTGGCGTCGGCGGCGTTCAGCGCATTGGCCACGCTTTGCGTCGTGTCGGCCACGCTTTGCACCACCTGGGCGCGCGTGCTGCGCTCGGTCAGCACCGAAATGGCCAAGCCGACCAATACCAGCACGACAGTCACCAGCGCGATGGCCAGGCCCGTCAGACGGCGGGCCACGGAACGGTTGTAGGCAGCAGGGAGTGCCATGGGAATCTCCTCGGGAAAAGGAGCAAGGGCGGCGCCAGCTCCGGGAAAACCCAATGTACGGCAGTGCAGCCGTTACATTAATTCACGAATTCCCTTACGCAGTCTTGCGTAACGGCAGCTTTTCTTTGAACGCGTTCTCAGAGGGTGAAGGGCCGTCTGATCAGCCCTGGTGGACCGGCACGCGCGGCGCCAGCGCGCACATCAGCTCGTAGCCCACGGTCCCCGCTGCTTGCGCCACCTCGTCGATGGCCAGCACGGCGCCGCCCGATGCGCGGCCCCACAACGTGACTTCGGCGCCAAAGCCCGGTGCCAGGCCGGCGGCAAAGACAGGCTCCAGGTCCACCGTGACCATGTCCATGCTGACGCGCCCCACCAGCCGGGTGCGCACGCCGTCCACCAGCACCGGCGTGCCGGTGTCGGCGTGGCGCGGGTAGCCGTCGGCATAGCCGCAGGCGGCGACGCCAATGCGTATGGGCGCTTCGGCGCGAAAGCGCGAGCCATAGCCGACGCTGTCGCCGGCCTGCAGGTGCTGCAGGCCGATGAGGCGCGTGGACAGCGTCATGGTGGGGGCCAGCCCCCAGGTGGCGGCACTGTGCTCGGGGAAGTCGGGCGCGCTGCCATAGAGCGCAATGCCGGCGCGCACCCAGTCGCCACGCACACGCGCGTCGCCTGCGTGGCGCAGGATGGCGGCGCTGTTGCAGACGCTGCGCTCGCCCGGCAAATCTTGCGTGGCGGCGCAAAACGCCTGCCACTGTTCGGCGATGCCGCGCGGGCCGTCGGCGTCGGAGAAATGCGTCATGTGCGAAATTTCGTCCACCTGCGTCAGCGCATTCAGGCGCGCCCAGGCGCTGCGGTAGCGCACTGGCGTGAAGCCCAGCCGGTTCATGCCGGAGTTGAGCTTGAGGAAGACGCGCTGCGGCTGCTGTGTCTTGTGCGCCGCCAGCATGTCGATCTGCTCGTCGCAGTGCACCGCGTGCCAGAGTGAGAGGCGCGAACACAGTTCCAGGTCGCGCGGCTCGAAGACGCCTTCGAGCAGCAGGATGGGGCCGCGCCAGCCCAGGTGCCGCACGCGCTCGGCCTCGGCAAGATCAAGCAGGGCAAAACCATCGGCGGCGCGCAGCGCGTCAAACACCCGCTCGATGCCATGGCCATAGGCGTTGGCTTTGACGACGGCCCACACCCGTGCGTCGGATGCGGCGCGGCGTGCGCGCTCAAGATTGGCGGCGAGAGCGGCGGTGTGGATCTGGGCGCAAATGGGACGGGGCATGGCGGGCAGGCGCGAGGGTCTGGCAGAGGGCATGATTTTGGCACTCCTCCTGCCTCGGGCTGGGGCTTCATAACAAAAGGCTGCGTGATATAACCGCCGCTTCTTGCTAGGCGACCCGTTCACACTTGGTCATTCGACTGCCAGATGACCCTTTCAGCCATTCGATGAAGCGCGGTTTTTACACCATCATGTCGGCGCAGTTTTTCAGCTCGCTGGCCGACAACGCACTTTTCGTCGCCGCGGTGGAATTGCTGCGCGCCGGAGGTTCCCCGGAATGGCAGCGTGCGGCCCTGGTGCCGATGTTCGCCCTGTTCTACGTGGTGCTGGCGCCGTTCGTGGGCGCCTTTGCCGATGCGCTGCCCAAGGGATGGGTGATGTTCATCAGCAATGCCATCAAGATCGTCGGCTGCATCATGATGCTGTTCGGTTCGCACCCCCTGGTGGCGTACGCCGTGGTGGGGCTGGGCGCCGCAGCCTATTCGCCAGCCAAGTACGGCATCCTCACGGAACTGTTGCCGACCTCGCAACTCGTCAAGGCCAATGGCTGGATCGAGGGGCTGACGATTGCGTCCATCATTCTGGGTCTTCTGCTGGGCGGTCAGCTGGTCGGGCACAAGCTCTCGAGCCTGCTGCTGCAATTTGATTTTCCGCTGATCGACACCGGGGTGGGCACGCCGGCCGAAGCGGCGATCGCGACCTTGATTGCGGTGTACGCCATTGCCGCGTGGTTCAACCTGCGCATTCCGCACACCGGTGTCGAAATGCGGCCCTTGCGCCGCACGGTGCAGTCGGGCGCGCTGGCCAGCGCGCTCGCGCTGGTGCCCGACTTCTGGTCGTGCAACGCGCGCCTCTGGCGCGACCGCCTGGGGCAGATATCGCTCTCGACCACCACGCTGTTTTGGGGTGCGAGCAGCAATCTCAAGTTGATCGTGTTGGTCTGGGCCGGGGTGGCGCTGGGCTACAGCACCACGCAGGCCTCGGCGCTGATTGGCGTGGTGGCCGTTGGGACGGCGGCGGGCGCGGTACTGGCCTCGATGCGCATGCGGCTGGAGTGCGCCACCCGCGTGATTCCCATGGGCATTGCCATGGGCGCTCTGCTGATCGTGATGATCTTCATCCACAGCATCTGGTTGGCGGTGCCTTTTCTGATCGTGCTGGGGGGGCTGGGTGGCTTTCTGGTGGTGCCCATGAATGCCCTGTTGCAGCACCGGGGCCACAACCTCATGGGTTCGGGGCGCTCGATTGCCGTGCAGAACTTCAACGAGCAGGCGGCGACGCTGGGAATGGGCGCGTTCTACAGCCTTTCCCTCAAACTGGGGCTGTCGGTGTTTGGTGCGATTGCGGTGTTCGGCCTTGTCGTGGCCGGCGCCATGTGGCTGATCCAGCGCTGGCACCAGTACAACTGCCGCCACCATACCGAAGAGATGGAGCACCTGCTGCAGATTGCGCGCCGGGATACGCACGTGTGACGCACCCCGACCCTGCGCAGCGCAGGGGGCCAAGAAAACTATAATTTTGATAGCTGCATGCGCTTTGTAGATAAGCGCTAGACCCATTTTTATTTCATATTTTGATGCTCCGCGCGCTGCCCGTTTTCGCCCTGCTGTTCAATGCCCTGGTCTGGGGCTGCTCCTGGTGGCCGCTGCGCACGCTCAACGCCGCCGGCCTGCACCCGCTGTGGGCCACGGCGCTGGTCTACCTGGCGGTTCTGGTGGTGCTGGTGGTGGCGCTTCCCGCCAGCGCGCTGAGCTTTGTGCGCACGCCGAAACTGTGGCTGCTCGCCGGCGCAGCGGGGCTGACCAACATCTGCTTCAACTGGGCGGTGGCGCTGGGCGACGTGGTGCGTGTGGTGCTGCTGTTCTATCTGATGCCAGCCTGGTCGGTGCTGCTCGCCTGGTGGTTGCTGGATGAGCCGCCAACGCCGCTGGCGCTGCTGCGACTGCTGCTGGCCTTTGCCGGTGTGGCGCTGGTGGTGGTGCCGCCAGGCGCGCCGCTCTCCCGGCTGGCCAGCGGTCTCTCGGCCACCGACTTGCTGGCGGTGGCGGGGGGTTTTTGCTTTGCGCTGACCAACGTATTCCTGCGCCGCTTCAACCAGACGCCCGAGCGCGACCGCATGGTGGCCATGTTCAGTGGCGGTTTTGTCATGGCAACGGTCGGTGCCTGCGCCGCCACAGGGCTTGCGCTGGCCAGCGCACCGCCGGCGCCGGCGGCCGGCTGGCTGTTGGTGGCGGCCGGCCTGGCGCTGGCGTTCATGCTGGGCAACCTGGGCCTGCAGTACGGGGCCGCTCGCCTGGCCGCTGGTACTACGGCGCTGGTCATGCTCAGCGAAGTGCTGTTTGCCAGTGCCTCCTCCTGGCTGATGGGCGCCGCACAGTTGGCGCCGCGCATGCTGGCCGGCGGCGCGCTGATCGTGCTGGCAGCCTTGCTGGCGCTGCTGCCACGGCGCAGGCAGCAACAAACGCGCGGCGCGGCTACCATGGGCCATTCACCCTGAGAGAACCCCATGGCCCAGACCGCCTACGACTTTGACGCTTTGCAGATGGACGGCAGCACCGTGCCGCTGTCGAACTACCGCGGCCAGGTGCTGCTGATCGTCAACACGGCGAGCGCCTGCGGCTTCACGCCGCAGTTCAAGGGACTGGAGGCCTTGCACCGCGAGTACGGCAGCAAAGGCCTGGTCGTGCTGGGTTTTCCGTGCAACCAGTTTGCCGGGCAAGACCCAGGCAGCAACGAGGAGATTGCCTCGTTCTGCGCGCTCAACTACGGGGTGAGTTTTCCCATGATGGCCAAGATCGACGTCAATGGCGCAGCCGCCAGTCCGCTGTACCGGTGGCTTGCCGCTGAGGCGCCCGGGCTCTTGGGCAGCAAGGCGATCAAATGGAACTTCACCAAGTTTCTGGTCGGGACCGATGGCCAGGTGATCCGCCGCTACGCACCGCAGGAAGCGCCCGAGAACCTGGCCGGCGATATCGAAGCGGCGCTGGCCAGCGCCTGAATCGCCCACCCACAGCGTGTCACCATGCTCATCAACTGCGTTGCTTACGAACATGGCCGCAAGCTGGCCGACATCGGCACGGACCAAATTGCGCACTGGCTCCAACAGCCAGACGCCTTTGTCTGGGTCGCGCTGCTCGACCCGAGTGCGCAGGAGCTGGCGCAAATGCAGCACGAATTCGGGCTGCACGAGCTGGCGGTGGAAGACGCGCTCAAGGGCCACCAGCGCCCAAAGATCGAAGAGTATGGCGACATGGTGTTCGTGGTCATGCACCTGGTTGAGCCTGTCGACGACGACTTGGCCGTGGGTGAAGTCGCGGTGTTTGTCGGAAAAAACTTCATCCTCTCGGCGCGCAGCCGCAGTCAGCACGGATTTCTGGGCGTGCGTGAGCGCTGCGAGCGCGAGCCGCTCTTGCTGGAACGCGGCTCGGGTTTTGTGCTGTACGCGCTGATGGATGCGGTGGTGGACCGGTACTTTCCGGTGATTGATCTGCTCGAAGCCGAGCTCGAAGGCATCGAGGAGCAAATATTTGCCGCTGGCGCGGCGCGCGGCAACATTGAGCGGCTGTACGACCTGAAGCACCGCAGTGCCGTGCTGCGCCACGCGGTGGCGCCGCTCCTGGAGATGCTCAACAAGCTGCACGGCGGGCGCGTGCCACCGGTTTTCGCCAGCACGCAGGAGTATTTCCGCGATGTGCACGACCATCTGGCGCGCATCAACGGCTCCATCGACACCATCCGCGACACCATCGGCACGGCCATCCAGGTGAACCTGTCGATGGTGGCGATTGAGGAATCCGAAACGAACAAGCGCTTGGCGGCCTGGGCGGCCATCTTTGCCGTCTCCACTGCCATGGCCGGTATCTGGGGCATGAACTTCGAGGTCATGCCCGAACTCAAGTGGCGCTACGGCTACCCGACGGCCCTGGGCGCCATCGTCATCGCGGGCCTGGTGCTGTACCGGCGGTTTCGCAAGGTGGGCTGGCTGTAGCGTTCCAGGGATTGCCTGTAATCGGCTGGGCTAGCGCCCCTGCGTACGGAGCCGTGGGCCGCCTCTGTTCGCATGGGAAATATGAGGAAAAAGAGGCTCTAGCGCTTTACTGGTAAGCGCTTGCAGCTATGCTTTTTGAAGAAATCTTGCTGGAACTCAGGACGTCGCTGCCAAGGGATGCCACGCGATCAAACGCCCGCCAGGGCCGCCATCCTGGTGGGTGTCGGCAACCGCCTGGGCGGCGCGGCAGGCGTGCCGCTGGTGGGCGCTTGATCGCGCGGCAGCGTGAATACACCGATCGTTTCTACCTGGCTTTGGGCCTGGTCTTCAAGACTGCGCGCGGCGGCGGACAGCTCTTCCACCAGCGAAGCATTCTGCTGGGTGGTCTGGTCCAGGTGCTGCACCGCCTCGCCGATCTGCCCCATGCCGCTGCTTTGCTCGGCGGTGGCAGCGCTGATGTCGGTCATCAGGGTGGTCACGCGCTGGATGGCGGTGACGGCCTCCTGCATGGTGGTGCCGGCCGTGTTCACCAGTTCGGTGCCCTTGCCCACGCGCTCCACGCTGGAGCTGATGAGTGTCTTGATTTCCTTGGCCGCATCGGCCGAGCGCTTGGCAAGGGCCCGCACCTCGGTGGCCACGACGGCAAAACCACGGCCCTGTTCGCCGGCCCGTGCGGCTTCCACGGCCGCATTGAGCGCCAGGATGTTGGTCTGGAAGGCAATGCCGTCGATCACGCCAATGATGTCGGCGATCTTGCCCGAGGAGGTATGGATCTCGCGCATCGTGCTGACCACCTGGCCCATGACCTCGCCGCCCTTGACGGCCACCGCGCTGGCGCTGGCCGACAACTGCTGCGCCTGGCGGGCGTTGTCGGCGTTCTGGTGCACCGTGGCGTTGAGCTGCTCCATGGCGGCCGCCGTCTGTTCCAGGGCGCTGGCCTGCTGCTCGGTGCGGCTGGCCAGGTCGTGGTTGCCCGACGAAATCTGCGCCGATGCGCTGGCCAGGCTTTCGCCGCCTTCGCGGATGTGGGTGACGATGCCGGTCAGTTGCTGCTGCATGGCGCCCAGCGCATGCAGCACCTGGGCGGCTTCGTCCTGGCCCTGCACCGTGACCGGTCGGGTCAGGTCGCCTTGGGCGATGGTCTGGGCCACGCCGATGGCATAGCCCAGTGAACGGGAAATGCCGCGTACCAGGGCGGCGGCGAACAGCGCTGCAAACAGCAGGCCGGAGAGAATGGAGGCCACCGCGGCGGCGCGAATCGTGGCGTAGCGCGTATCGGCGGCTTCGGCGGCCTTGCGGGCGGCCTCGAACTGGATGGCAATCATGGCCTTGATCGCCTCGCCCACCGGGGCATACAAGGGGCGAATTTTCTCGACCACGGCGCGTTCTGCTGCGGGCATGTCGTTGGCCTTGAGCGCCGCCACGGTCACCAAAAGGCCCTCTTGTACAAAGCGCTTGCGGTCTTGCGTGAAGCGTTGGGCCAGTGCGGCTTCTTCCGCGCTGTGGGGGCGCGCAAGGTAGCCGTCCCACAGGCGGGTGATGGCGGCGATATTGTTTTCCACCTCGGTGGTGCTGGACTCGATGGTGGCGGCATCGGGCGTCACCTGGGCCACGGCCAGCGCCAGACGGTTGCGCAGCAACAGGGCCTCGATCTGGTGCACCTCAGATGTGGTCACCAGGTTGTCCTGGTACATCGAGCGCAGCGCCTGGTTGGTCTGGGCCAGACCCCACAGGCCCAGGCCCCCAATGCCCAGGAGCAACAGAGACAAAAGGCCGGCCAGGACGGCTACACGGGTCGAAATTTTGAAACGGTTCATGAAAACTCTCTTGGGTTGAGTGGCACTGCAAGGGCCGTTGCAAAAAGGGAAATGGGGGCGGGCTGCTGGGCCAGCCAGGTCTCGAAGGCGCTCAGCGGCTGCGGGCGGCCAAACAGGAAGCCCTGGAAGACCGTGCAGTCGAGCCGCTGCAGTGCAAGGCGTTGCGCCTGCGTTTCCACGCCCTCGGCAATCACGCTCAGGCCGAGGTTGCGGGCCATGCCGATGATGGTCTGGACGATGGCCGCATCACCCGGTTCAATGACGATGTCCTGCACAAAGCTGCGGTCGATCTTGAGCTGGTGCAGCGGCAGGCGTCTGAGGTGCGCCAGGGAGGAGTAGCCCGTGCCAAAGTCGTCCAGCGCGAAGCGCACGCCATGGTGGCGCAGGGCCTGCATCTTGGCCACGGTATCGGCAACGTCGTGGAGCACCAGGCTTTCGGTCAACTCCAGCACCAGGCGGGTGGGCGGCGCGCCAGACTGTTTGAGGGCCTGGCATACCTGGGACACGAAATCCGGGTGCCGGAACTGCCTTGCACTGACGTTGACGGCCAGTTCCAGGTGCCGGGTCTGGGATTGCACCGCCCACGCCCCGAGTTGCGCGCAGGCCTGCTGCAGCACCCACTCTCCAATGGGCAGGATGAGCCCGGAGGCTTCCGCGATAGGAATGAACTGTGCGGGTGGCACGTGACCGTACACGGGGTGTTCCCAACGCAGCAGCACTTCGGCCCCCAGCGCCTGCCCATCGTGGTCGACTTGCGCCTGGAAATGCAGGGCCAGCTGGCCTTCGCTGATCGCATCGCGCAGGGCGGTTTCCAGGGCCGCGCGGGTTTCCACGTCGGCCTGCAAGGCGGGGTCGAACAGGCGGTAGCTGTTGCGCCCGGCGTTCTTGGCCTGGTACATGGCCGTGTCGGCCCGCTTGAGCAGTTCGTGGATGCTGGCGTTGCCGCGCCGAAACAGGCAGATGCCGATGCTGGCGCTTCCGTGGTGCATCTGCCCTTGCAAGAGGCAGGGCCGGGCGGCGCTGGCCAGCAGCTGCCGCGCCAGGGCATCGGCCTGCGCAAGGGCCTGTGCTTCAGCGGTGGGCAGGTCGTCCATCAAGACGACGAATTCATCGCCACCGATGCGCGCGACCGAATGGGGCGCGCGTGCGACCTCGCGAAAGCGGCAGGCCATCTCCACCAGGTACTGGTCGCCTACTTCGTGCCCCAGTGTGTCGTTGATGGTTTTGAAGTTGTCCAGATCCAGCAGCAGCACCGCGCGATGCTGGTCGTCCTGGCCGCTGGCGTCCAGCGCATTCTGGATGCGGTCGCGCAGCAGGCGCCGATTGGGCAAATGGGTCAAGGGGTCGAAATACGCCAGCTCATGAATCGCCTTTTCATTGGTGGCAAGGCGCGACTGCATGGCACGCAACTCGAAGAGCAGCGTGCTGATCTCGTCCTTGCCCTCGACGAGGATGAAAGAGTCCAGTTGCCCGGCGGCAATTTTTCGGAACACGGCGCTGACCTGCTGCAGGGGGCGGACGATCGATCGGATCAGCATGGCACCCAGGAACCCGAGCAATGCCATGGATGCCAACAGCGCGCCCAGCGCCAGTTGGCGTGTTTGCGCGTGGCGTTGTATGCCCGCCTCGTAGGTGGCATGGGCCAGCTCGAACTGCAGGTCGGTTAAAGCCTGGATGTCCGGGCTGGCGCGCTCGTACAGCGTGCGCGCTGTGTCGGCCAGGCGCTGGGCGCCTGCGTAGTCCAGGCTACGCAGCGCGTCGATGGCGGGCTTTACCGCCTCGCGCAAGTAGGCTGCGCGTTGGTGGGCAAAGCGTTCTGCCAACGCGGCTTCCTGCGGCGCCTTCGGTATGGCGGCGTAGGGGGCCCAGAGATGGTCGATGGCGAGCATGTTGTGCTCTATGGCCTGCGCCGCACTGCGTGCCAGGTCTGGCTGTAAGGTGGCGCGCGCTGTGCTGCCTGCCGCGTGGGGTGGCGCCAGCGCCATCTGTAGCTGGAGCTGGTTGGAGAGCATCAGGTGGGCTATTTGCCCCAGGCTTCGCACCGGGGCCATGCGCTCCTCGTACACCGTGCGCAGACTTTCGTTGGCCGCCGCCAGCCCCCGGATGCCCATGGCCGCCAGCAGGGCGCTGATCGTTGCCGCCAGCACCATCAAGACTGCCAGGCGCGTGCCGATGCGGAAATGCGAAAACAGGCTGTACCCCATGCCCTGCGGCGAGCCGGGCGCAGGCGGCCACGGCGCGGCATCGTGCGCAAGCGGAGCACCGGTCATCGCCTGGCCCTGCATGCACGCAGGTGCATGGTGGCTACGGGAAGGGTTGTAGAGGTACCGAACATTGGCCTGTGCCCACGGGCGCAAGGCCGTGGCAGGGTGCGAGGCGTGTTCGGGGCCTCAAGGGTTCAGTCTGCGGGGCGGGGCAGACGTGAGCCAGAGTTGGAGATTCTGTTGTATGGGTTTGTAACTTTTAGTCGGGGTAAACCCTTGATTGGTGTCACGGTTTTGTCCCCGTGTGCAAGCGCTCGCTGGTGTCGATCACGTCCTTGGCCAGATCAGCCAGCTTGCGCCGCTGCGAGCGTGCCGCCGATCGCAGCAGCTCGAACGCAGCGGTGCGCGGCAACCGGTACTGCATCATGGTGATGCCGATGGCCACGTTGATGCTGCGGTCGCCATCGAGCGCCTCCTGCAGCTGGGCGTGGGACTGGCGCAGGTCGTCAATCTCCTGGCCGCGCTGCAACGCGGCCTCAATGGAGGGGCGGATTTGCACCACGTCCATCGGCTTGACGAGGTAGCCCAGCGCGCCAAAGCCGGAAGCACGCTCCACGTTCTGGGCGTCGCTGAAGGCGCTGAGCATCAGAAACGGGATGTGCTCCAGGTCGTGCAGGCGTTTGGCCAGCTCCAGGCCATCGCGTCCGGGCATGCGCACATCCACGATGGCCAGATCCGGGCGCAGCCCGCCGGTCAGCAGCGCTTCGGCATCGTCCACGGATTCCGCGGTGCTGACTTGGTAGCCCATGTCCTGCAGCCCGCTCGACAGCGTGGCCAGGATGAGGCGGTCGTCGTCCACCAGCAGCAGATGGACGGGCGCGGGTGTGGGAGCGGAGGCAGAAGCGTTCATGGTGCTGGCGCTGTTTCGAGGTGGATGACCGGCGGGGAAAATTCCAGGCGCAGCACGGCCCGGTCGGCCACCTGGGTGCGCGTCAGCGTGGCGCCGCTGCGGGGCATGAGTGCCGACACCAGGCCTTGCCCGCCCGTGCGGGACGGTGGCGACGCAGGCCATCGCCCTGGGTTGGCGATGGTGATGTGGACATGGTCTGGCTGCGCTCCCTTGCGCAGCGTGATCTGCACATCCTGGTGCTGCTTGCCACCATGCTTGACGGCGTTGAGCATCAGCTCGTTGAGCACCAGCGCCAGCGGCACCGCCTCCGTGGGGCTGATGCGGCAGACTTGCCATGGCGTGGGAATGTCCACATGGATGGGGGTGTGCCAGAGCGATTCAAGGCCCGCCGCCACGGCGCAGGTCAGCTCGCACAGCCGCACCTGGTCGGCGTTGGCGCGGCCTTGCAGGCCGTGGATGACGGCGATGCTGTGAATCTGCCCGATGACCTGGGTGATGGGCCCATGCAGATCGGGGTGCTGTTGGTCGAGCGTACGCAGCATGCCCATGATGCCCTGCAGATTGTTCTTGATGCGGTGGTGCACTTCCTGCACCAGGGCATCGCGCTGCGCTTGCTCCCTCAGGCGCCGCTGTGCCTCCTGCTCGTGCAGGTTGGTGATGTCGGTCATGGTCACCACGTAGTGCGTGGTGCGCGCTTGCAGATCCTTGACGGGGCTCAGCGTGACCCAGGCGGGGTAGACCTCGCCGGACTTGCGCCGGTGCCATTGCCTGCGCTGCACGGCCTGCTGAGGGGCAAAGTCCAGCGCGGTTTGTGCGGGCCCTTCGGGGAGAGCGTCCGCCACGGACAACAGGAAATGGGGGGTCTTGCCCAATACCTCGTGGACCGCATAGCCCGACATGTGCAGGAGCGACTGGTTGGCTTGCAGGATCACGCCATGCGCATCGGTGATGAGCATGCCCTCCTGGCATTCGAAGGCGATGGCCGCGACGCGCAGTGCGGCTTTCTGGCGCCTGAGCTCGGCGATGTAGGCCGCCAGCGACAGTCCCACCACCGCCAGGATCATCATGTACGACCAGTAACCAAAGCCGTGGTTGACGGCGATGTCGCGGGCAAAGAAGCCGGTGCGCTGGTAGGTGCCCCACAGGGCCTGCAGCGCGATCATGCACAGCAACGCCGTTGTGGAGAGCAGGCCCAGGCGCACGCCCGACCAGCTCACGAACAGGAACATCCAGTAGGCGTTGGCCAGCGAGGCCAGTACCGGGTTGTGCGTGCTGCCGAAAATGGCGACAGCGCAAGCCATGGCCAGAAGCCAGACCAGGATGCCTTCGCCCACATGGGGCAGGGGCTCCGGCAAGCGCAGTGTCCGCCGGTAGGACAGGGCCATGGGCGCGATCAGCAGGCTGCCCAGCGCGCACCCCAGCCACCAGTGCAGGAGATGTTCGGTCCAGGCGGAGGGGGCGATGGCTCCCGCCAGCAGCAAGCCCGTGCTGGCCACCAGCGCGCCGGCCCCGGCCCCAGCACCGCACACCCACAGCAGCACCTGCTGAATGATCTTGAAGTTGGGGTGGTCCTTGTCAAAATCTGGCTGCCGCAGCAGCAGCGCGCAGGAGAGCCACGCCGCCGTGACGGTGCCCAGCGCCGCGGCCAGCGCGGCCAGCGGCGCATCGCCCGCCAGCAGCCCGCTGAGCAGGCTGCCGATGAAGAGGGCCGGTGCCAGTTCCAGACCGCCGACAACCAGCAGCACCAAGGCCAGCCCGCTGGCCGGTTGCAGCAGTTGCTCCAGCCCCTGACCGGGCAGGGGCATGGCCGTGGCCTCGGCCACTGCCATGTAGAACAGCACCGTGCCCGCCATGGCCAGCAGCGACGCTGGTGGGGGGCTTCGTTCGTGGATCATGGCGCCAAAATAATAGTCAAATTGGCCTCTGGCGCCCGTTGGTATTGCGCAACCAGCTATCGATTCAGGAGTAAGCGTGCAGCGTCCCGCGCAAAGTACGTCAGCACGCCGTCGGCCCCCGCGCGCTTGAAGGCCAGCAGGCTCTCCATCATCACCGCGTCGTGGTCCAGCCAGCCGTTCTGCGCGGCGGCCTTGAGCATGGCGTATTCGCCTGACACCTGGTAGGCGAAAGTGGGCACGCGGAACTCGTCTTTCACGCGGCGCACCACGTCCAGGTAAGGCATGCCGGGCTTGACCATCACCATGTCGGCGCCTTCGGCGATGTCGATCGCCACTTCGCGCAGCGCCTCGTCGGTGTTGCCGGGGTCCATCTGGTAGCAGTTCTTGTCGGCTTTGCCCAGGGCGCCGCGCGTGCCCACGGCATCGCGGAACGGCCCGTAGAAGGCGCTGGCGTATTTGGCGCTGTAGGCCATGATGCGGGTGTGGATGTGGCCGTTGGCTTCCAGCGCGTCGCGGATGGCGCCAATGCGCCCGTCCATCATGTCGCTGGGGGCAACGATGTCCACGCCCGCCTCGGCGTGGGTGAGCGCCTGGCCGGTCAGCATTTCCACCGTGACGTCGTTGAGGATGTAGCCGGTGTCGTCCAGCAGGCCGTCCTGGCCATGGCTGGTGTAGGGGTCGAGCGCCACGTCGGTCATCACGCCCAGGCCGGGGAATTCCTTTTTGAGGGCCCGCACCACGCGCGGGATCAGGCCATCCGGGTTGAGCGCCTCCTTGCCGTCCGGCGTCTTGAGCGCCGCGTCGATCGAGGGGAACAGCGCCATCACCGGAATACCGAGCGTGGCGCATTCCTCCGCCACGGGCAGCAGCAGGTCCAGGCTCAGGCGGTCCACGCCGGGCATGGAGGGCACGGCCTGGCGCAGGCCCGTGCCTTCGTGCACGAACACCGGGTAGATCAGGTCGTGCGCCGTGAGCCGGTGCTCGCGCACCAGGTTGCGGGTGAAAGCGTCGCGGCGCAGGCGGCGCGGACGTGCGGTAGGAAAGGGGGCTGGGCTGGAGAGATGCATCTGAAAATTGTGCACCAGTCCCGCAAGATGCACCGGGGCGCCTAAACTGCCCCCATGCTTTGGGTCAAATCTCTTCACATCGTCTTCGTCACCAGCTGGTTTGCTGGTTTGTTCTACCTGCCGCGCATCTTCGTCAATCTGGCCATGGTCTCGCCCGGCTCGGTCGCCGAGCGTGAGCGCCTGATGCTGATGGCGAAAAAGCTCATGCGCTTCACCACGCTGCTGGCGGTGCCGGCCGTGGGGCTCGGCCTGTGGCTGTGGCTGGGCTATGGTATCGGCAGAGGGCCGGGCAATGGCTGGCTGCATGCCAAGCTGGCCCTGGTGCTGCTGGTGCTCGGCTACCACCACGCCTGCGGGGTGCTGCTGCGCAAATTTGGCGCCGAGCAGAACACGCACAGCCACCGCTGGTACCGCTGGTTCAATGAAATGCCTGTGCTGCTGCTGCTGGCCATCGTCGTGCTGGTGGTGGTCAAGCCGTTCTGAGGGCATTAAGGCAATGCTGAACAAGCCCCTCACGCGCCGCGCATCCGTAGCTCGGGCGGTCTGCGGCGTTGCCAATCCTCGCCATGGCTGCGGCTATGGCTGCGGTTTGCGCCTTGCATCCCATCCCGATGCACGGCGCGCGCCATCGCGGTGACTTATTCAGCATCGCATTAAGGCGCGCGCATGGAAAAGACCATTGCCTGGCCCCTGGCGCTGGTATATACCGCGCTGATCATTTTTGCCAGCCTGTTCCCGTTTGAGGGCTGGCGCGCGCAGGGGGTTGCGCCCTGGGAGTTCCTTGTTGCGCCCTTGCCGCATTACTGGACGGGTTTTGACGTCGGCATCAACGTTGCCGGCTACGCGCCGTTCGGCTTCCTGCTGGCGCTGGGGTTCACGCGCAGTGGCTGGCCGCGCTCGGCAGTGCCACTGGCGTTCGTGATCGGGACGGTGCTGTCGCTCCTCATGGAGTATCTGCAGATTTACCTGCCCAAGCGCGTTTCCTCCAACCTTGATCTGCTGCTCAATGCTGCCGGCACATTGCTTGGTGCCCTGACGGCCGCAGGGCTCGAGCGCCTGGGCGCGCTGGACCACTGGAGCCGCTTTCGCGCGCGCTGGTTTGCCCGCGATGCGCACGGGGCCCTGGTGCTACTGGCGCTATGGCCGTGGACCCTGCTGTTTCCGGCCGCCGAGCCGTTTGGCTTGGGCCAGGTGGTCGAGCGGCTCGAAGCGCTACTGGCCGATCTTTTCGATGGCACGCCGTTTTACGACTGGCTTCCCCTGCGCCAGACCCCCCTGGAGGCGCTCTCGCCCGCGGTCGAAGCGCTCTGCGTGGGCCTGGGCCTGCTGGCGCCCTGTTTGCTTGCCTTCAGCGTGGCGCGCCACCCGGCCCGGCGCGTGGCGCTGCTGTTGTCGGCTGCGGTGATCGGCGTCGGGGTGACGGCGCTGTCTTCGGCGCTCAGCTGGGGGCCGTCGCATGCCTGGGCGTGGTTGGGTGCGCCCGCGCGCGCCGGCATCGTCTTGGGCTTGCTGCTGGCGGCCGCCGCCATCGGGCTGCGCCAGCGCGCCTGCGCCGTGCTGCTGCTGGTGGTGATCAGCCTGCACCTGGCGCTGCTGAACGATGCGCCGACCAGCGCCTACTTCGCTCAGACGCTGGTCGGCTGGGAGCAAGGCCGCTTTATCCGCTTCTACGGCCTGGGCCAATGGCTGGGCTGGCTTTGGCCTTACGTGACGCTGGTCTACGTGCTGCAGCGCGCTTCGCGCCGGGCACTGCCCGAGCGTGGCTGAGGCAGCGTCCGACACACTTTTAGAATGAAGCCATGAGCGAATCCACTGCCGCAGCGCCCGGCTACTTTGCGCGCCACATTTTTTTCTGCCTCAATGAACGCTCCAATGGCGAGGCCTGCTGTGCACAGCACGGCGCCCAGGCCGCGTTCGAGCATTGCAAGTCGCGCGTCAAGGCCGCCGGCCTCGCTGGCCCAGGCAAGGTGCGGGTGAACAAGTCGGGCTGCCTGGACCGCTGCGCCGCCGGGCCGGTGGCGGTGGTCTATCCCGAAGGCGTCTGGTACAGCTACGTGGACCTGTCTGATATCGACGAGATCGTCGATTCGCACCTGGTGCGCGGTGTGGTGGTCGAGCGCTTGCGCACGCCGCCGGAACTTGGGCGCTAAGAAGCGCTCAACCTGTTCGGTGCGCACCGGTAGATGTGCCAAAAAATACAGTCAAATCGGCCTCTAGCGCTTATCCTATAAGCGCTATCAGCTATTAAAAAAGTAGTCCATTGAACGCCCAAACCGAACGCCTGGTCCTGCAGGGCGAAGCTGGCGCCCTCGAGGCGCTGCGCGATACCGCCGCGGCGGCACACGGCGTGGCCGTGCTGGCGCATCCGCACCCGCTGTTTGGCGGCACCATGCACAACAAAGTGGTCCAGACGCTGGCCCGCGCCTTCGTGCAGTGCGGCTACACCGTGGTGCGGTTCAATTTTCGTGGTGTGGGCGAGAGCGCTGGCACCCACGACGCGGGCCGCGGCGAGCTTGCCGATCTGCTGGCGGTCGTGGATCAGGTGGCTCCGGATGGCCCTATCGCCCTGGCGGGCTTTTCTTTTGGGGCCTTCGTCACCAGCCACGCCCTGGCGCAACTGTGGAGCGCGCGCGACGTGCGGCATGCCGTGTTGGTGGGAACGGCCGCCAGCCGCTTTGCGGTTGCACCCGTGCCGGCCGAGGCCCACGCACGCACACTCGTGCTGCACGGCGAGAGCGACGACACCGTGCCGCTCGCCAGCGTGCTCGACTGGGCGCGGCCGCAGACACTACCGGTTACCGTGATTCCCGGAGTAGGGCATTTCTTTCACGGACAATTGCCGCTGCTCAAGAATTTGGTGGCGCGCCACCTGCAGGCCCCGGGCTGACGCAATGCGCTTGCGTGCCGCCCAGGCGGCATGCCGTTTTTTCACTTTAGACCCTCCGCGAGCTCCATGAACCGAATCTTTCGCGCCCTGCGCGCCCTCGTCTTTCCCATTTTTGCCGTTGCTGCTGCCGGCAGTGCCTTCGCTCAGGCGCCGCAGCCACCGGAGATTGCTGCGCGCAATTACCTGCTGATGGATGCCACCTCCGGGCAGATTCTGGCCGCCAAGGACATCGATGCGCCGGTGGAACAGGCATCGCTGACCAAGCTGATGGCTTCTTATGTCGTTTTTGATGCCCTGCGCGCCAAGAAAATCACGCTGGAGCAAAAATTTCCGGTGAGTGAGCGCGCCTGGAAGATGCCTGGCTCGCGCATGTTCATCGACCCCAAGATGCAGGTGCCAGTCGGTGACTTGATCAGTGGCATGGTCATCCAGTCGGGCAACGACGCCACCATGGCGCTGGCCGAGGGCGTGGGCGGTACGGCCGAGCAGTTCGTCAAGATGATGAACGAAGAAGCGGCGGCCATGGGTCTCAAAGGAACGGCCTACAAGAACCCCGACGGCCTGACCGAGGCTGGCCACATCACCACGGCGCGCGACCTTGCCACCATCACGGCGCGCCTGCGCCACGATTTCCCCGAGTACATGCACTACTACGCGGCCAAGCAGTACCTCTACCCCGGTACGCCGAAGTCGAACAGCCAAAATCGCAACTACCTGCTGTTTCGTGATCCGTCGGTCGATGGCATGAAGACTGGCCACACCGCTGCCGCGGGTTACTGCCTGGTTGCCACCGCGCACCGCGACTTTCCCAACGTCGGTGAGCGTCGCCTGATTGCCATCGTGCTCGGCACTACCAGCGAAAACGCCCGCGCCAACGAAAGCCAGAAGCTGCTCAACTGGGGGTACACAGCCTTTGATGCGGTCAAACTCTTTGACGCCAACCAGGCCGTGGAGACGCCGGCGGTCTGGAAGGGCACGCAAAACACCCTCAAGATTGGCAGTGCCGACCCCATCGTCATTTCCGTTCCGGCAGGCAGCGCCGGCAAGGTGAAGACGCAGGTCGTCCGCCAAGACCCGCTGGTGGCGCCCTTCACCAAGGGGCAGGAAGTCGGCAAGCTCAAGGTGGTCGTTGGTGACCAGACGGTGCGCGAAGTGCCGCTGGTGGCGCTAGACGATGTTCCGCAGGCTGGCATCTTCGGCCGCGCCTGGGATGCGATCCGCCTCTGGATCAAGTAAAAGGTGCAAGCCCCTGCGCGGCAGCGCCGCTCCGAACAGCCGCCAGAGACGGCAGCTCTTCGGAGCCGTCCAAGCCTGCGCTGGCAGGCTTGGAGTTCGGACTCGCTTGCCCAATGCAGGCTTTGCTGCTACATTTGAAGGCTTTTCGGAATTTCCGAAGGGAAACACGTTTTCGCTTATCACGCTAGTTTCACGCTAGATTTCACGTTTAGGGACGTCTGTATTCATGCCAACCATTAACCAGCTCGTGCGTCACGGGCGCGAGGTCGAAAAGACCAAATCCAAAAGCCCGGCGATGGAAAACTCGCCGCAGCGCCGTGGTGTCTGCACCCGTGTGTACACCACCACTCCCAAGAAGCCTAACTCTGCGCTGCGCAAAGTTGCCAAGGTTCGTCTGACGAATGGCTTCGAAGTCATTTCCTACATCGGCGGCGAAGGCCACAACCTGCAAGAGCACAGCGTCGTGCTGGTGCGCGGCGGCCGGGTGAAGGACTTGCCTGGTGTGCGCTACCACATCGTGCGCGGTTCGCTCGACCTGCAAGGCGTGAAAGACCGCAAGCAGTCGCGTTCCAAGTACGGCGCCAAGAAGCCCAAGGCCAAATAAGCCCGGTTTCTGTTGGATCGATCGGTGTTTGCCGTGCCTTGGCGGGCTGCGCAAACGAAGTGACCCCAAACGCAAATGTCTTGCGCGGGTCGAGTAAGTGAGAGTTCTGTATGGCTCTCGCGGCGTTCTGAAAAGGCGCCAACTGAAGCAAATATTGAGGTGAAAAATGCCACGTCGTCGCGAAGTTCCCAAACGTGAAATCCTGCCGGACCCTAAATTCGGCAATGTAGAGCTGTCCAAATTCATGAACGTGATCATGGAAGGCGGCAAGAAGGCTGTGGCCGAGCGCATCATTTATGGCGCGCTTGACCTCATCGAGAAGAAGAACCCCGATAAAGACCCGCTGGAAGCTTTCGTTGTTGCCATCAACAACGTCAAGCCCATGGTCGAAGTCAAGTCGCGCCGTGTCGGTGGCGCGAACTACCAGGTGCCTGTGGAAGTGCGCCCGGTGCGCCGTCTGGCGCTGTCGATGCGCTGGATCAAGGAAGCCGCCCGCAAGCGCGGCGAAAAATCGATGGCACAACGCCTGGCCAACGAGATTCTGGAGGCCACCGAAGGCCGTGGCGGCGCCATGAAGAAGCGTGACGAAGTGCACCGCATGGCCGAAGCCAACAAGGCTTTCAGCCACTTCCGCTTCTAAGTTTCGTCCCCATATTCCGAAGTCTGGAAGCCCGACCCGCCTCCTTGGCGGGCGGGCTTTCAGCCGTTAACGAAAGCACATCATGGCACGCAAGACCCCCATCGAGCGCTACCGCAATATCGGTATCTCGGCCCACATCGACGCTGGCAAGACCACGACGACCGAGCGCATTCTTTTCTATACCGGCGTGAATCACAAGATTGGTGAAGTTCACGACGGTGCCGCCACCATGGACTGGATGGAGCAAGAGCAAGAGCGCGGCATCACGATCACGTCAGCGGCTGTTACCTGCTTCTGGAAGGGCATGGACCTGTCCTACCCCGAGCACCGCTTCAACATCATTGACACCCCCGGCCACGTGGACTTCACCATTGAGGTGGAGCGTTCCATGCGCGTCCTGGACGGTGCCTGCATGGTGTACTGCGCCGTGGTCGGCGTGCAGCCCCAGTCGGAAACCGTCTGGCGCCAGGCCAACAAGTACAAGGTGCCGCGTCTGGCCTTTGTGAACAAGATGGACCGTACCGGTGCCAACTTCTTCAAGGTCTACGACCAGATGAAGCTGCGCCTGAAGGCCAACCCGGTGCCCGTCGTCATTCCGATCGGTGCCGAAGAGAAGTTCGTCGGTGTGGTCGATCTGCTGAAGATGAAGGCCATCATCTGGGACGAAGCGTCCCAGGGCATGAAGTTCAGTTACGAAGACATTCCTGCCGATCTGGTCGCGTCCGCCAACGAATGGCGCGAAAAGATGGTGGAGGCTGCTGCCGAAGCTTCGGAAGAGTTGATGAACAAGTACCTTGAAGAAGGTAGCTTGACCGAAGACGAAATCAAGCTCGGCCTGCGCATTCGCACCATCGCGACCGAAATCCACCCCATGCTGTGTGGCACTGCGTTCAAGAACAAGGGTGTGCAGCGCATGCTGGACGCTGTCATCGACTACCTGCCCGCGCCTACCGACATTCCGGATGTCACGGGCACGGACGAGGAAGAGCAGCCAGTCACCCGCAAGGCCGACGACGGCGAAAAGTTCTCTGCGCTCGCGTTCAAGCTCATGACCGACCCCTTCGTCGGGCAGCTCACGTTCGTGCGCGTCTACTCCGGCGTGCTGACCAAGGGCGACACGGTCTACAACTCCATCAAGGGCAAGAAAGAGCGCATCGGCCGCATCGTGCAGATGATGGCGAACGACCGCGTCGAAGTCGAAGAAATTCGCGCCGGCGACATCGCTGCTTGTGTCGGCCTGAAGGATGTCACCACGGGCGAAACGCTGTCGGATATCGCCTCGCCCATCATTCTGGAGCGCATGGTGTTTCCTGAGCCTGTGATTTCGCAGGCCGTCGAGCCCAAGACCAAGGCCGACCAGGAAAAGATGGGCATCGCACTGCAGCGTCTGGCTGCGGAAGACCCATCGTTCCGCGTGAAGACCGACGAAGAATCCGGCCAAACCATCATTTCCGGCATGGGCGAGCTGCACCTGGAAATTCTGGTCGACCGCATGAAGCGCGAATTCGGTGTGGAAGCCAACGTCGGCAAGCCCCAGGTGGCCTACCGCGAAACCATTCGCAAGACCGTGGAAGACGCCGAAGGCAAGTTCGTGCGCCAGTCTGGCGGCAAGGGCCAGTACGGCCACGTGGTGCTCAAGATCGAGCCCAACGAACCCGGCAAGGGCATCCAATTCATCGACGCCATCAAGGGCGGCGTGGTTCCTCGTGAATTCATTCCGGCCGTCGAAAAGGGTATCAACGAAGCCGTCACGCAAGGCGTGCTGGCCGGCTACCCCGTGGTCGACGTCAAGGTCACGCTGCACTTCGGTTCGTACCACGACGTGGACTCGAACGAACTGGCGTTCAAGATGGCCGCCATCTTCGGCTTCAAGGAAGGCTGCCGCAAGGCCAACCCTGTCATCCTGGAGCCGATGATGGCCGTGGAAGTCGAAACGCCTGAAGACTACGCCGGCAACGTGATGGGCGATCTGTCCTCACGCCGCGGCATGGTGCAGGGCATGGACGACATCCCGGGCGGTGGCAAGGCCATTCGCGCCGAAGTGCCGCTGTCGGAAATGTTTGGCTACTCGACAACGCTGCGTTCGGCCACGCAGGGCCGTGCCACCTACACGATGGAATTCAAGCATTACTCGGAAGCCCCGCGCAATGTGTCCGAAGCCATCATGGCGGCAAGGACCAAATAAGGTCTTGGGGTCAGACCAGCTCCGCTGCTCTGACCCCTCTGACTGGGTGGAAGTCCGATCAGCTCTGCTGCTCTAGCCCCTTTGACTAGGTGAATTTCATAGTAAAAATGGCCTCTAGCGCTTATGTACTAAGCGCAAGCAGCTATTTTTTTAGTAGCAAATAGTTTTTTGCAATCTGCGATTCGGTGCCGTCCCGTTGTCCTGTGCGGGGCGACCAAGCAACCGGGTGCAGACGTTAAACCTGTACACAGGCATTGCTCTTTGGAGAATTGGAAATGGCAAAAGGAAAATTCGAACGTACCAAGCCGCACGTCAACGTCGGCACGATTGGCCACGTGGACCACGGCAAGACGACGCTGACGGCGGCGATCGCCACCGTGCTGTCCGCCAAGTTCGGCGGTGAAGCCAAGGCCTACGACCAGATCGACGCAGCGCCCGAAGAAAAGGCCCGCGGCATCACGATCAACACGGCGCACGTGGAATACGAAACGCAGAACCGCCACTACGCCCACGTGGACTGCCCCGGCCACGCCGACTATGTGAAGAACATGATCACCGGCGCTGCCCAGATGGACGGCGCCATCCTCGTGTGCTCGGCCGCTGACGGCCCAATGCCCCAGACGCGCGAGCACATCCTGCTGGCCCGCCAGGTCGGCGTGCCCTACATCATCGTGTTCCTGAACAAGTGCGACATGGTGGACGACGAGGAACTCCTCGAACTCGTCGAAATGGAAGTGCGCGAGCTCCTCGACAAATACGACTTCCCTGGCGACGACACCCCGATCATTCGCGGCTCCGCCAAGCTCGCCCTCGAAGGCGACAAGGGTCCTCTGGGCGAGCAAGCCATCATGAAGCTCGCTGAAGCCCTGGACACCTACATCCCCACGCCTGACCGTGCAGTCGACGGCGCCTTCCTGATGCCTGTTGAAGACGTGTTCTCCATCTCGGGTCGCGGCACCGTGGTCACGGGCCGTATCGAGCGCGGCGTCATCAAGGTCGGCGAAGAAATCGAAATCGTCGGCATCAAGGACACCGCCAAGACCACCTGCACCGGCGTGGAAATGTTCCGCAAGTTGCTCGACCAAGGCCAGGCTGGCGACAACGTCGGCCTGCTGCTGCGCGGCACCAAGCGTGAAGACGTCGAACGCGGCCAAGTGCTGTGCAAGCCCGGCTCGATCAAGCCGCACACGCACTTCACCGCCGAGGTGTATGTCCTGTCCAAGGACGAAGGTGGCCGCCACACGCCGTTCTTCAACAACTACCGCCCCCAGTTCTACTTCCGCACAACGGACGTGACGGGTGCGATTGAGTTGCCTGCCGACAAGGAAATGGTCATGCCTGGCGACAACGTGTCGATCACGGTCAAGCTGATCAACCCCATCGCCATGGAAGAAGGCCTGCGCTTTGCCATCCGCGAAGGCGGCCGCACCGTCGGCGCGGGCGTTGTTGCCAAGATCATTGCTTAAACCTTAAGCACACACAGGAACTTGCCATGTCCAAGCAAAAAATCCGCATCCGTCTCAAGGCGTTCGATTACAAGCTGATCGACCAGTCCGCAGCGGAAATCGTTGACACCGCCAAGCGCACCGGCGCGATCGTCAAGGGCCCCGTGCCCCTGCCGACACGCATGAAGCGTTTCGACATCCTGCGTTCGCCGCACGTCAACAAGACCAGCCGCGACCAGCTCGAAATCCGCACGCACCAGCGTCTGATGGACATCGTCGACCCGACCGACAAGACGGTGGACGCACTGATGAAGCTCGACCTGCCCGCAGGCGTGGACGTCGAAATCAAGCTGCAGTAAACCCAGCCCCGTGCAACGGGGCCTGCATATACAACGCGAACTTGCCGAAAAAGGAAGTTCGCGTTATACTTTGTGGCTTCGCCTTTTTTGCGTGCGTTTTTTATGCGCGCAGTGATTTTTAGGGCGGAGTTTTATCAACCGTCTTTCATGCGCGCGGAAATTTCCGGGCACAACGCCGTGGCCAATTGCAGTCGCGGCGGTGAGAGTTTTGGAGAAACAAATGAGTCTGAGCAACTCCCTCGGGTTGCTGGGCCGCAAGGTTGGCATGATGCGCTTGTTCACCGATGAAGGGGATGCAATCCCCGTCACGGTGGTCGACGTATCCAACAACCGCGTCACCCAGGTCAAAACCCAAGAGAACGATGGCTACGTGGCCCTGCAGGTCACGTTCGGTGCGCGCCGGGCCTCCCGCGTCACCAAGCCCGCCGCGGGTCACCTTGCCAAGGCGGGTGTTGAAGCCGGCGAAATCATCCAGGAATTCCGCGTTACCGCAGACGTCGCCGGCAAATATGCCGCTGGCGCCACGGTGCCCGTGGCCGACCTGTTTACCGTCGGCCAGAAGGTCGACGTGCAAGGCACTTCGATTGGTAAGGGCTTCGCCGGCACCATCAAGCGCCACAACATGAAGTCGCAGCGCGCGTCGCACGGTAACAGCCGTTCGCACAACGTGCCGGGCTCCATCGGTATGGCGCAGGACCCGGGCCGCGTGTTTCCGGGCAAGCGCATGACCGGCCACATGGGCGACGAAACCGTCACCACCCAAAACCTCGACGTGGTTCGTATTGACGAAGCACGCCAACTGCTCTTGATCAAGGGCGCTGTTCCGGGCTCCAAGGGTGGGTTCGTGACGGTGCGTCCGGCCGTCAAGGCGACCGCTGCCAAAGGAGCGAACTGATGCAGCTCGAACTCCTCAATGACCAAGGCCAGGGCTCAGCGAAGCTCGACGTGCCCGAGACCGTGTTTGGTCGCGAATACAACGAAGATCTGGTGCACCAGATCGTGGCCGCTTACCGCGCCAACGGCCGCCAGGGCACCCGTGCCCAGAAGGACCGCGAGCAGGTTCGCCACTCGACCAAGAAGCCTTTCAAGCAAAAGGGCACCGGCCGTGCACGCGCTGGTATGACGTCCTCGCCACTGTGGCGCGGAGGCGGTCGCATTTTCCCGAATCTGCCTGACGAAAACTTCACGCAGAAGATCAACAAGAAGATGTACCGCGCCGGCATGGCCGCCATCCTCTCGCAGCTGGCCCGCGAAGGCCGTCTGGCTGTGGTTGACTCGATGAAGCTCGATTCGCCCAAGACCAAGGTGCTGGCCGACAAGTTCAAGGCCATGAACCTGCAGTCCGTGATGGTGATCGCCGACGAAGTCGACGAAAACCTGTACCTGGCATCGCGCAACCTCGTGAACGTGTACGTGGTTGAGCCGCGCTACGCCGATCCGGTGTCGCTGGTGCAGTACAAGAAGGTCATCGTTACCAAGGCCGCGATCGACCAACTCAAGGAGATGTTCGCATGAGCGCGCTCAAGTTTGACGAAGGCCGTCTGATGCAGGTTCTCGTGGCCCCCATCGTGTCCGAAAAGGCCACCATGGTTGCCGAGAAGTCCAATGCAGTGACGTTCAAGGTGCTGCAGAGCGCCACCAAGCACGAGATCAAGGCCGCTGTAGAACTGTTGTTCAAGGTGGAAGTCAAGGGCGTCTCGGTTCTCAACACCAAAGGCAAGACCAAGCGCTTTGGCAAGACCATGGGCCGCCGCGACAACGTTCGCAAGGCTTATGTGACGCTCAAGCCCGGTCAAGAGCTGAACCTCTCCGGGGAGGCCGCGTAAATCATGGCTGTCATCAAGATGAAACCCACCTCGCCCGGCCAACGTGCCGTGGTGAAGGTCACGCGCGATCACCTGTACAAGGGTGATGGCTACGCACCGCTGCTGGAGCCCCAGTTCCAGAAGGCTGGTCGCAACAACAACGGTCACATCACGACGCGCCACAAGGGCGGTGGTCACAAGCACCACTACCGCGTGGTGGACTTCAAGCGCAACAAGGACGGCATCGCCGCCAAGGTTGAGCGCATTGAGTACGACCCGAACCGCACGGCACACATCGCTTTGGTGTGCTACGCCGACGGCGAGCGCCGCTACATCATTGCCCCGCGCGGTCTGGAAGTCGGCAGCACGCTGATGTCCGGCGCCGAATCCCCGATCCGCGCTGGCAACACGCTGCCGATTCGCAACATTCCGGTGGGTTCGACCATTCACTGCATCGAGCTCAAGCCCGGTGCTGGTGCGCAGATCGCCCGCTCGGCGGGCGCTTCGGCAACGCTGCTGGCACGCGAATCCATGTACGCCCAGGTGCGCATGCGCTCGGGTGAAGTGCGCCGCATTCATATCGAATGCCGCGCCACGATTGGTGAAGTCGCCAACGAAGAACACAGCCTGCGCCAGCTCGGCAAGGCCGGTGTCAAGCGCTGGATGGGTATCCGTCCGACGGTGCGTGGCGTTGCCATGAACCCGGTGGATCACCCGCACGGTGGTGGCGAAGGCCGCACCGGCGAAGGCCGCCATGCAGTCGACCCATGGGGCAACCTGACCAAGGGTTATCGCACCCGCAACAACAAGCGCACGCAGAACATGATTGTTTCGCGCCGCAAGAAATAAGGGATAGCCAATGACTCGCTCTCTCAAAAAAGGTCCGTTCGTTGACCACCATTTGCTGGCAAAGGTCGAAAAGGCCGTTGCCACCAAGGACAAGAAGCCCGTCAAGACCTGGTCGCGCCGCTCCATGGTGCTTCCCGACTTCATCGGCCTGACGATTGCCGTGCACAACGGCAAGCAACACGTGCCGGTCTATATCACCGACCAGATGGTGGGCCACAAGCTGGGCGAATTCGCCTTGACGCGCACCTTCAAAGGCCACCCCGCTGATAAAAAAGCGAAGAAATAAGGAACGACCATGTCTGAAACACGTGCAGTCCTCCGGGGCGTCCGTCTGTCGGTCGACAAGGGCCGTCTGGTGGCCGATCTGATCCGCGGAAAAAAAGTGGACCAGGCCCTGAACATCCTGAACTTCACGCAGAAAAAAGCTGCGGGAATCGTCCGGAAGGTTCTGGAATCCGCCATCGCCAACGCTGAGCACAACGACGGCGCCGATATCGATGAACTGAAGGTCAAGACCATCTACGTCGAGCAAGGCACCACGCTCAAGCGTTTCACCGCGCGCGCCAAAGGCCGCGGCAACCGCATCAGCAAGCCCACGTGCCATGTGTACGTGACGGTTGGCAACTAAAGGCCTGGAAAGACTATGGGACAAAAAATCCATCCTACCGGCTTTCGCCTTGCGATCAGCCGCAACTGGGCCAGCCGCTGGTACGCCAGCAACCGCGATTTCGCTGGCATGCTGGCCGAAGACATCAAGGTGCGCGAGTACCTCAAGGCCAAGCTGAAGAACGCCGCCGTATCCCGCATCCTGATTGAGCGTCCCGCCAAGAACGCCCGCATCACCATTTACTCGGCACGTCCGGGCGTGGTGATTGGCAAGAAGGGCGAAGACATCGAGAACCTCAAGAAGGAACTCGCGATCCGTCTGGGCGTGCCCGTGGCAGTGAACATCGAAGAAGTGCGCAAGCCCGAAATCGATGCCAAGCTCATCGCCGACAGCATCACCCAGCAGCTCGAAAAGCGCATCATGTTCCGCCGCGCCATGAAACGCGCCATGCAGAACGCCATGCGTCTGGGCGCCCTGGGCATCAAGATCATGTCGTCGGGCCGTCTCAACGGTATCGAAATCGCCCGCTGCGAGTGGTACCGCGAAGGCCGCGTGCCACTTCACACGCTGCGCGCTGACATCGACTACGGTACTTCGGAAGCCAAGACCACCTACGGCGTCATCGGCGTCAAGGTCTGGGTCTACAAGGGCGATACGCTGGGCCGCAACGATCTGCCCGCCGTGGAAACCCCGCGTCCGGACGACGAGCGCCGTCCCCGTGGTCCACGCCGTGATGGCCGCCCTGGTGGCGATCGCGACCGTGGTCCTGGTGCCGGTCGTGGCGCGCCGCGCCGCCCGGCCTCTACCAACGTGGCGCCTGCCGATGGCAGCGACAAGCCCGCTGGCGCCGGTGGCGCCGATACAACCGCCGTTAAGCGCGTTCGCAAGGTTGACGCGCCCGCTACAGCAGCGGACGGAAAAGGAGAATAAAACATGCTGCAACCCGCTCGCCGCAAATACCGCAAGGAGCAAAAAGGCCGCAACACTGGCGTCGCAACCCGGGGCAACTCGGTGGCGTTTGGTGATTTCGGTCTGAAGTGCACCGACCGCGGTCGCCTGACGGCCCGCCAATTGGAAGCCGCTCGCCGCGCCATTTCGCGCCACGTCAAGCGTGGTGGCCGGATCTGGATTCGCGTATTCCCGGACAAGCCAATTTCCGCCAAACCCGCAGAAGTGCGGATGGGTAACGGTAAGGGCAACCCCGAGTTCTACGTGGCTGAGATCCAGCCCGGCAAGATCGTGTTCGAGATCATCGGCGTGCCCGAAGAGCTCGCCCGCGAAGCCTTCCGCCTGGCAGCTGCCAAGCTGCCCCTGCGCACGACGTTCGTCACGCGCATGATTGGCCAGTGAGTTCAGGAGAAACTGATATGAATACTGCTGAACTGCGTCAAAAGGACGTCGCTGGCATCCAGGACGAAATCAAGGCCCTGCAAAAGGCCCATTTTGGTCTGCGCATGCAAAAGGCCACGCAACAACTGGGCAATACCGGTACGCTGCGCACCACGCGCCGTGACATCGCCCGCGCCAAAACCATCCTTGCTGAAAAGCAAGCCGCCAAGTAAGGAGCACCCATGACGGAAGCTAAAAAATCCCTCAAGCGCACCTTGGTTGGCAAGGTGGTCAGCGACAAGCGTGAAAAAACCGTGACCGTGCTGGTCGAGCGCCGTGTCAAGCACGAGCTCTACGGCAAGATCGTCGGCAAGTCGAGCAAGTACCACGCGCACGACGAAAACAACGAGTACAAGACGGGCGACGTGATTGAAATCACGGAGAGCCGTCCCCTCTCGAAAACCAAGAACTGGGTGGCGAGCCGCTTGGTGACCAAGGCAGCGCTGGTCTGATCCGGCTCTGCTTCGCACGCTCCCGCGTGCAGCGAAAAAATGGCCCATTTGCGTGGGCCATTTTTTTTGCCGAAAAAATCATGGAGCTGTATAGAGAACTATCAAATAGATAGCTGCCAAGGCATAAGCCATAAGCGTTAGCAGCCAAAAACACTTAAAAATCAGCGGTATCTACAGGCTACAGGATGTTCGCCTTGAGGTAGTGTGCGCCGGGAACAGGGTTGTGGTAGTACGGCGGAATCTCGCAAAACCCGAGCTCCTGGTACAGCGCACGCGCAGACTCCATGTCGTCCAGCGTATCGAGCAGCACGTTCGCATACCCGCCCTCGCGTGCGGCGTCCAGTGCAGCCTCTGCCAGTTGCCGCCCCAGGCCAAACCCCCGAAATGCCTTGCGAACAAAAAGGCGCTTCATTTCTGCCGCATTGGCGTAGTCGGCGCTGTCCAAGGGCCGCAACGCGCAGCAGCCTGCCGCTACACCGTCGACCAGCGCCAACAGCCAGGCCCCGCGTGGTGGGGCATATTCACCGGGCAAGCTGCTGAGTTCTTCCTGAAAATTCTGGAAACACAAATCAACGGACAGGCTGGATGCGTATTCCTCAAATAGCTCCCGCAATGCCTGAAGATGGTCGGCACCAGGGGAATTGAGAATTATCACGGATGGGTTCGGCACAGGCGAATTCTGGGAGCTGGAACGCGTGCCAGTGTAAGACAAGCCTTTGCGTGTCCCCGCAGGTCTATTCGCGACCCAGATATGCCAGGCTGGCAACCGCCACTGCGTACCGGCAGCAGCTGCAAGGCTTGTCACGGTAGCGATCGCAACAAACAAAACTATAAAATTAATAGCTGCAGGTGCTCTATTGAAAAGCGTCAGAGGCCGTTTTCACCAAGAAACTACCCCGCGAAAGGATCTTGCTCAGCGTATTCCCAGGCTCTGATCTGGGCCAGGCCAGAACCCTGCCAGATGGCGCTCAGGCCTCTGCGAGCAGCTTTTCTATGAGTTGGTGCAGCTCATCGAAATTGGGTGGGCCGACATAGGTCTTCACGATTTCGCCACGTTTGTTCACGAGGTACGTTGTGGGCGTGAGCTGTACATCGCCCCAGGCTTTGGCAATCACACCGGTATTGTCGAGCGCGACCTGGAAGGGAAGTTTGCGTGTCTCGACGAAGTTCACCACATAGCTGGGTGGGTCGTAATTCATGGCCACGGCGAGGGTGTCGAAGCCGCGTGCGTGGTATTTCTGGTGGGTGGCGATCAGCTCTGGCATTTCGGCCACACAGGTCGTGCAGCTGGTGGCCCAGAAATTCACCAGCGTGACTTTGCCCCGCAGGTCCTCGGTGCTTAGCTTGCTGGCGTCAAGCAGCACGAACGTCGATTGCGGCGCGGGCTTGGGCGAAGTGTTCAGGAACAGCCAAGTGCCGATCGCAGCAAATGCGACCACCGCCAGTACCGTCCAAACCGTCTTCGTGCGCATGCGCCACCCCGTGTAAATTCCAAGCCGCCATTGTGCGCTACCCGGGCGCACTGCGCATGAGACTGGCCAGCAGCCCCTTTGGTTCCCGGGCTTATTGAGATCGTGCGCAGGTTCTCAGAGCGCTTGGTAGGGGGCCGCCTTTAACGGGGCCGCGTGGCCATAATCGGGCCATGTTTTTGCGCGCCATCCTGGTTTTTTGTCTGTTTTCGAGCGGGCTTGCCGCTTGCAGTCCAGCGCTGGAGTGGCGCAGCCTGCCGCTGCCAGAGTTGGGTATGCAAGCGAGTTTGCCGTGCAAACCCGATCGCGTCGAGCACAGCGTGGATCTGGCAGGCCAATCCGTGCAGGTGGTCATGCAGGGCTGTGGCGCGTCGGGCCTCACCTTCGCCGTGGCTTGCGCCATGCTGGCCGAGCCTTCAAGTGCCGGTGCGGCGCTCGCACACTGGCGTGCCGCAGTCCTCGCGGCCGCGCAGGCGCGTGATGCCAAAGACAGCCCGTTCCAGCCTGCTGGCGCGCTGGGCCTGCCCCAGGCAGTGCGAACCAGCGCCACGGGGCGCCTGCCCGGCGGCGGCGCCATGCAGATGCAGGCAGTCTGGTTTGCCCGGGTGCAGCATGGCGCGGTGCGCGCCTGCCATGCCATGGTGTATGGCAGCGAACTGCCAGCGGCGACAGCCAACGCATTTTTCGAAGCTCTGGTGCTGCGGTGAGCCTTCTGGCGCGCCCGGCGGCAGTGCTGGTCTTCCTGCCCTTTGCGGCTGCGTACTTCCTCTCGGCGCTGCTCCGCACTGTAACGGCGACCCTCGCGCCCACGCTGGCGCAGGCGTTCTCACTGAGCGCAGGAGAGCTGGGGCTGCTTTCGGGTGGTTACTTCCTGGGCTTTGCCGTGCCCCAACTGCCGCTCGGCCATTGGCTCGATTGCCACGGGCCGCGCAAGGTGCTCCTGGCGTTTCTGGGCGTCGCGGTGGCAGGCTGCCTGGTGTTTGCGCAGGCCAGCGGTTTTTCCGGCCTGCTGGTCGGGCGTGTGCTGTTTGGCGCCGGTGTGAGCGCCTGCCTGATGGCGCCTCTGACGGGTTACCGACGCTGGTACAGCCCGGCGGCGCAATTGCGGGCGAACTCATGGATGCTGATGACCGGTTCCCTCGGCATGGTGGCGTCTACTCTGCCAGTGCAATGGTTGCTGCCCCTGGTAGGCTGGCGAGCCATGTTCTGGGGTATTGCCGCTCTGGTACTGCTGTCGGCCGGCTGGATTGCGCTGGCTGTACCTGCCTGGCGCAAGTCCACAACGGCCCCTGGTCTCGGTCAGCCTGCGCCAGGTTATGCGGCGGTCTGGCGCGATCCGTACTTTCGGCGGATAGCCCCGCTGGGCTTCTTCACCTACGGCGGCATGATGGCCATGCAGACGCTGTGGGCCGGGCCCTGGCTGCAGCGCGTGTCGCATTACGGCGTGCTGGAGGCGGCGACGGGCCTGTTCTGGATCAACGTGTCCATGCTGTGCACGTTCTGGACCTGGGGTTTTCTCGGACCCTGGATGGCACGCCACGGCATGGACGTGAACCGGGTGATGGCGCGCGGCGTGCCGCTATCGCTGTGCGTGATGCTGGGTATTTTGGTGCTGGGGCCGCGAGCAGGCACCTGGGCCTGGGCGCTGTACTGCGTTTCCTGCACGGTCATGTCATTGTCCCTGCCCGCCGTGGCGATGGCGTTCGACGCACGTGTGGCAGGGCGTGGGCTTTCGGCTTACAACCTGGTGGTATTTGTTGGCGTGTTTGTCTTGCAATGGGGCATCGGCCTTGTCGTTGATGCCTTTAGCGCTGTGGGCTGGACGCAACTGGCTGCGTTTCGGGCAGCGCTTGGCCTCTACCTTGCCTGTAATCTGGCGGCCTGGCTGTGGTTCGTGCGGACAGCAGGCCGGCCATAATGATCCGTAAGCGTCTCTTGCATGAACACTCTCATCCTTCTCATTGCCCACGCTCCGCTAGCGCATGCGGCTCGCGCGTGTGCGCTGCACGTGTTTCCCGATTGCGGGGACGCGGTGCGCGTGCTCGACGTGCGGCCCGATGCCGCTCCGGAGGCAAGCCTCCAAGAGGCCAAGGCGTTGATCGCCGATGCCGCCGAGCGCCCCTTGCTGGTGCTCACCGACCTCTTCGGCGCCACGCCCTGCAACATTGCCCAGCGCTTGGTAGAGGGCCGCAGCGGCGCGCGCCTGGTCACGGGCTTGAACCTGCCCATGCTGCTGCGCGCCGTGAGCTACCGCGCGGAGGCGCTTGATCTGCTGGTGCAGCGTGCCCTGGTGGGAGGTACCCAGGGTGTGATGCAAGTGGCAGTGCAAACACCGCAAAAACCCGTACACAACACCCATGATCAAGACCCGCAAGACCATTAGCAACCAGCTTGGCCTGCATGCCCGCGCTTCGGCCAAACTCACCAAGGTGGCTGCTGCGTTCCCATGCGACGTGTGGATGAGCCGGGGCGAGCGCCGTATCAATGCCAAAAGCATCATGGGCGTGATGATGCTGGCCGCAGGCATCGGGGTCGAGATCGAAATTGAAACCGATGGCCCACAGGAGCAGGAGGCCATGGATGCGCTGCTGGCCATGATCGACGACAAGTTCGGAGAAGGGCAATAGCCATGCACCATGCGCATCCCGTAGCGCAGGTTCGTGGCTGGAGGTGCCGTATATGACATTTTCGGTTCACGGCCTGGCCGTCGCGCGCGGTATTGCCATTGGGCGCGCCGTGCTGGTGGGTTCGAGCCGCGTTGACGTGGCGCACTACTTCATCGATGCGCATCAGGTGCCGAGTGAAATCGAGCGCGTGCGCAGCGGACGCAATGCCGTGATGCAGGAGCTCTCGCGGCTGCAGGCCGACATGCCGCCGGACGCACCGCCGGAACTGGGTGCGCTGCTGGACGTGCACATCATGCTTTTGCAAGACGAGATGCTCGTCTCTGGTGTCAAGCACTGGATCACCGAGCGCCTGTACAACGCCGAATGGGCCCTGACCACGCAGCTTGAACTCATCGCGCGCCAGTTCGACGAAATGGAGGACGACTATCTGCGCGAGCGCAAGGCCGACCTCGAGCAGGTGGTCGAGCGCATCCTGCGCCACATGAAGGGCGTGCCCAACCCGGTGGCGCCTCCGGTGCCCAGCCCGCGCCGCAAGACGCAGCAGGATCTGCTGCTGGACGACACCGAAGACGTTCCCCTGGTGCTGGTAGCACATGACCTCTCGCCCGCCGACATGCTGCAGTTCAAAAAGAGCGTGTTCGCCGGTTTTGTCACGGACGTGGGTGGCAAGACATCGCACACCGCCATTGTTGCGCGCAGCATGGATATTCCCGCTGTGGTGGGCGCGCGCGCGGCCAGCCAGCTGGTGCGCCAAGACGACTGGGTCATCATCGACGGCGATGCCGGCGTGATCATCGTCGACCCCTCGGCCATCATCCTGGCCGAATACGGCTTCCGCCAGCGCCAGATCGAGCTTGAGCGCGAGCGCCTGAGCCGCCTGCGCCACACCTCCTGCGTGACCATCGACGGCGAAAAGATTGAGCTGCTCGCCAATATTGAATTGCCTGCAGACGGTGCAAGCGCTATTGCCGCGGGTGCTGTGGGCGTTGGGCTTTTTCGCACCGAATTCCTGTTCATGGGCCGCAGCGGGAAGCTGCCCGACGAGGAAGAGCAGTACCTTGCCTACCGCGAAGCGGTGGAAGCCATGCAGGGCCTGCCCGTCACCATTCGCACGCTCGATATTGGGGCGGACAAACCGCTCGATCGCGCTCGCAAGGACGATTCGCTCAATCCTGCGCTCGGCCTGCGTGCCATCCGCTGGAGCCTGGCCGATCCTGCCATGTTTCGCACCCAGGTGCGTGCGGTGCTGCGCGCGGCTGCGCATGGCCGCGTGAGCATGATGTTCCCGATGCTGGTGAATGCCGAAGAGATTCGCCAGACACTGGCGCATGTGCGCCTCGCCCAGACCGAACTCGAGGACCGCGGCGCTGTGTACGGCGCCGTGCGCCTGGGCGCGATGATTGAAGTGCCCGCTGCGGCACTCACGGTGCGCATGTTCCTGCACCATTTCGATTTTCTGTCGATTGGCACCAACGACTTGATTCAATACACGCTTGCCATCGACCGGGCCGACGAGGCGGTGGCCGACCTGTACGACCCCATGCATCCGGCGGTGCTGTACCTGATCGCCGGCGTGATCGCCGAAAGCCGCGCCCAGGGCAAGAGCGTGTCGGTGTGCGGCGAAATGGCGGGTGACCTGGGCCTCACGAGGCTGCTCCTGGGGCTTGGCCTGCGGACCTTCTCCATGCACCCGGCGCAGATCCTGGCAGTCAAACAGGAGGTGTTGCGCGCCGACACGCGCAAGCTCCGGCTGTGGGCGCTGCAAGTGCTCGAAGGGGGTGAGTGTGCCGGATTTAGCGTGGTGCAGCCCAGTGATTCGCTATATAAAACATAGCTAATCGGGAACGCTGCCGCGTGCTTGGTCAGCAGTGAATAGGTTGCCCAGACGAAGGCCGAAGCCAGCGCCGGCAGGTAGTCTCAGGAGGCCTTTCGCTCAGCTCACGCCCTCCGGAGATCGCCATGCCGGAGCGCTTCCGATCACCAGCGCAATGCCAGTCGGTCGAAAGGGCGGCGCATGGGAGGGTGATGCCGCCAGCGAGGCAAGGGGCGCTCACAGGGCGATGGCGGCCAGTGCGTACCGATCGGCTTGTAAGCGGACGCAAGTTTTGCGCACACGCCGTCGCTCAAGGGCTGCTTGATGGGCCGTGAAATGCCCGGCGCGACTGTTGGACGGCTTCTGTGCACCGCCGACTGGCCGGCGCCTACACACCAGCCGACTTGGCTTGCTGATCCGCGTGGTAGCTCGACCGCACCATGGCGCCAACGGCGGCGTGCGTGAAGCCCATGGCATAAGCGGCTTCTTCAATTTGCTTGAACTGGTCGGGGTGCACGTAGCGGCGCACGGGCAGGTGGCTGCTGCTGGGCGCCAGGTACTGGCCGACAGTCAGCATGCTTACACCGTGCGCGCGCAGGTCGCGCATCACCTCGAGGATTTCTTCGTCCGTCTCGCCCAGGCCAACCATGATGCCGCTCTTGGTCGGCACGCTCGGGTGAAGGGCCTTGAACTTCTTCAGCAAGTTCAGTGAGAACTGGTAGTCGCTGCCTGGGCGCGCTTCCTTGTACAGGCGCGGCGCGGTCTCCAGGTTGTGGTTCATCACGTCAGGCAATGCGGTGGCCAGAATGCTCAGTGCGCGGTCATCGCGTCCACGAAAATCGGGCGTGAGAATCTCAATTTGCGTGCTTGGCGAGAGCGAGCGGATGTTCTGGATGCACTCGACGAAATGCCCCGCACCGCCATCGCGCAGGTCGTCGCGGTCAACACTGGTGATCACGGCGTATTTCAGGCGCAGCGCCGCAATGGTTCGCGCCAAGTTGAGCGGCTCGTCCTTGTCGAGAGGGTCGGGCCGACCGTGGCCGACGTCGCAGAACGGGCAGCGACGCGTGCACTTGTCGCCCATGATCATGAACGTCGCTGTGCCATTGCCAAAGCACTCACCGATATTCGGGCAACTCGCCTCTTCGCACACCGTATGCAGCTTGTGCTCGCGCAGGATGCTCTTGATTTCGTAGAAGCGCGTGCTCGGTGAACCGGCCTTGACGCGAATCCATTCAGGTTTCTTCAGCACTGGCCCTTGCTCTACCTTGACGGGGATGCGCGAGAGCTTGGCCGCGGCTTTCTGTTTGGTGAACGGGTTGTATTTGGCGCTGGTTTGCGCTTCGCGGGCGGCGTCGGAGGTGCTCATGGCTGCGTGGTGGAGTCAGGGTGCAAGGCGCGCGATCAGCTGTTTGCCGAGCACGTGTGCCGCTTCTTCCCAAGTGGTGTGGACCCCGATTGTAGAAAGATCCACGGTACGCAAACCCGCGTAGCCGCATGGGTTGATACGCTCGAAGGGTTCCAGGTCCATGGCCACGTTGAGTGCCACGCCGTGCAGTGTGCAGTGGCGCGAGACCTTGATGCCGAGTGCCGAGATTTTGCCCAGGCCCGTGAAGTCGGGCGCTTGCCTGGGTCCGGTAGACGCTTCTTTGCTGGGGCGCTCGGGGAGCAAAGCATGGCTGGCGGGATCGTCCAGCCGTACGTAAATGCCCGGCGCGTGAGCGACGCGATGGCCCGTCACGCCAAAGTGGGCCAGGGTGCGGATGACGGCTTCTTCCAGGCGGTAGACATATTCTTTGACGTAGTAGCCCGCGCGGCGCAAATCGATCAGTGGGTACGCCACCACTTGGCCGGGCCCGTGGAATGTCACCTGCCCGCCGCGGTTGCTTGCCAGCACGGGAATTTCCCCTGCCGCCAGCACATGTTCGGCACGACCTGAAATACCCTGCGTAAAGACCGGTGGATGCTCACAAATCCATAGCTGATCGCGCCCGTCTTCAGGGCGCTGTGCGGTGAACTCCCACATTGCAGCGTAGGTGTCTTGGTAGTCGACGCGGCCAAGATGGCGCAACTCCATGGGGTTGATCACAGCACCACTTTCACAAGCGGGTGAGAGGTGAGTGCCCGGTAGAGGTCATCGAGCTGTTCGCGGCTGGTGGCGTTGATGGTTAGCGTCACGCCCAGGTACTTGCCGGCGCGGCTGGGACGCAGCTCAACGCTTGCACCCTCGAAATCAGCATCGAACTGCTTGGTGACTTCAATCAGCCCCGGCACCAGCTCAGCGACATTTGCCCCCATAACCTTGATGGGAAAGCGCGACGGATACTCGATCAGCGATTCCTTGCGGGCGTCGGAGGCGATGGCCGAATGGCCAGAGTTGGAAGGGCTCATGGTGTCAATTTACTCCCCAATTGATAGCTGTATTGTGATATGCCGCAAGCGACAGATGCAACTATGGTGCGAGTACTTAGGGCTGTGCGCGAGCAGCACACGCAAGCCTCGTTGGCCGTGGAACAACAACATGGGATGGGCAACCCCAATGCATCATGTGAAATTTTGGCGATGCTCGCGGGTTTTTACTTATAATGAGAGGCTTTTGTGAAAAAAGTTTCGACACGCCGATTCGGGGAGGCCCATGTGAATGACGTCACCCCCAGGCACGAAGCTGAGGACGAAGAACCTGAGTTCAAGCCCCTGACGCCTGAACAGGCGCTCGAATGGCGCAAACGCCATCCGGCCTTGTCTGTGTGGCGTTTGGTATTCGGGCAGCTGCTGGTTGGCCTTTTGGTTACCTTGCTGATCTGGATCGTCACGCAAGACGACGCTGCGGCGAAGTCTTCTGCATGGGGTGCTCTGTGTGTGGTGGTTCCGGCGGCGCTGTTTGCGCGTGGCTTGGTTCGCGCCAGGCGTACGGCCGGCGGGGTACTGGCAGGGTTTTTTGTCTGGGAGATGGCGAAGATTGCGTTGACTGTGGCCATGCTCGGCATTGCGCTGCGCTGGTTGCAGCCGCTGAACTGGCTGGCGCTGCTTGCCGGAATGGTGGTAACAATGAAAACGTACTGGTTCGTGCTGCTGGCGCGGCCCAGTGTCCGAAACCGATAGATTGAGAGAAGAGTTGTCCGATGGCCGCTGAAGCGCACGCTCTAACTGCAAGTGAATACATCGTTCACCATCTGCAGCATCTACAAAATGGCAAGCAAAAATTCATCATCGATATGTCGGTGGTGAATTACGACTCCGTTATCTTCAGTCTGGTGGTGGGGGCGTTGGGCTTGTTCTTTTTCTGGTTGGCGGCGCGCAAAGCGACGTCTGGTGTTCCGGGTCGCTGGCAAGCGGCAGTGGAAATGATGGTTGAAATGGTCGATACCCAGGCCAAAGCCACGATCCACAATGCGCAAAGCCGCAAGGTGGTTGCTCCCTTGGCTCTGACGGTTTTTGTCTGGATTTTTCTGATGAATGCCATGGATCTGTTGCCGGTGGACTTGCTGCCTGCCATTTGGGCGCAAATCTATGGCGCTGCCGGTCACGACCCCCACCATGCTTACCTGCGTATCGTGCCGACGGCGGATCTTTCGACGACCCTTGGCTTGTCTGTCTCGGTGCTGGTTCTGTGTTTGATTTACAGCGTCAAAATTAAGGGTCTCGGCGGCTGGACGCACGAACTCGTTACGGCGCCTTTTGGTACCAGCAAGAACCCTGTTTTTGCTCTGATTCTCGGAGTGATCAATCTGCTCATGCAGATCATCGAATACGTTGCCAAAACGGTGTCGCACGGCATGCGACTGTTTGGCAACATGTACGCTGGTGAGTTGGTGTTCATGCTGATCGCCCTGATGGGAGGTGCGGCTGCCATATCAATCTCTGGTGTGTTGCTCCCGTTGGGACAAATTATTGCGGGCTCGATTTGGGCGATCTTTCACATTCTGATCATCACCCTGCAGGCCTTCATTTTCATGATGCTGACGCTGATTTACCTCGGCCAGGCACATGACTCTCACTGATCATTTTCCTTTTCTTTTTCAACTTAGCTTTTTCAATTAGGAGTCATCATGGAACAAGTTCTCGGTCTCGTCGCTCTGGGTTGCGGTCTTATCGTCGGCCTGGGCGCTATTGGCGCTTCCATCGGTATTGGCTTGATGGGTGGCAAGTTCCTGGAAGCTTCGGCACGCCAGCCTGAACTGATCAACGAACTGCAAACCAAGATGTTCGTTCTTGCCGGTCTGATCGACGCCGCCTTCCTGATCGGTGTGGCCATCGCCCTGCTGTTCGCTTTCGCCAACCCCTTCGTCCTGGCGGCCTAAGCTCCTTTCAACGCCCACTTAGAAAGGTGTTGCCGTGAGTATCAATGCGACCCTGTTCGTTCAGGCCATTGTCTTTTTGATCCTGGTGCTGTTCACGATGAAGTTCGTGTGGCCCCCGGTCGCGAAGGCACTGGATGAACGAGCCCTGAAAATCGCCGATGGCCTCGCCGCTGCCGACCGTGCCAAGTCCGAGCTGAGCGCTGCCAACCAGCGCGTTGAGCAAGAACTGGCGCAGACGCGAAGCGAGACGGCGACGCGTCTTGCCGATGCGGACCGCCGCGCCCAGGCCATTATTGAAGAAGCCAAGGTTCGCGCCAGCGAAGAAGCAGCGAAGATCGTGGCTGCTGCCCGGACGGAAGCTGAACAGCAGTCTGTCAAGGCCCGTGAGGCCCTGCGTGAGCAGGTGGCAGTGCTGGCCGTCAAGGGTGCCGAGCAAATCCTGCGCAAGGAGGTCGATGCCGGCGTCCACGCAGACCTGCTTGGCCGCTTGAAGACCGAACTGTAAGGGGCAACCATGGCCGAAATTGCGACCATTGCACGTCCCTATGCGGAAGCGCTGTTCAAGGCTTGCACCGACCAGGGCGAGGGCGCTTCACGCGCTGCGCTCGACTGGGTGGACCGAATTGGCTCCGTTGCCGCTAGCCCTGCGCTGCTACAACTTGTTGGCAATCCCAAGGTCACATCGGAGCAGATTTTTGATGTGATGTCCGGGGTCGTGGGTGTGGCGCTTCCAGCACTGGCGCAGAATTTTCTGCGCACCGTGATCGATAACGGCCGCGTGGAAGCGCTGCCGGAGATCGCTAGCCAGTTTCGCGCCTTGGTCAATCGCCTGAGAGGCTCTTCCGATGCGGTGGTCTACAGCGCCTTCGCCATGGACGCATCGGCCTTGAGCGACCTCGGATCCACGCTGGAAAAGCGTTTTGCTCGCAAGCTGAACCTGAGTGTGCAGCGCGACGAATCTCTGATTGGTGGCATTCGCGTGGTGGTGGGCGACGAAGTGCTCGATACCTCGGTCAAAGCCCGTCTTGAACAAATGAAAGCCGCCCTTACCGCCTGAAGTGCGTTCTGGGGCCCTAGGCAAACCAACGAAAGAAGGAAAGAGTCATGCAACTCAATCCCGCAGAAATTTCCGAGCTGATCAAGAGCCGCATTGAAGGTCTCGCGGTCGGTTCCGATATCCGCAACCAAGGCACTGTGGTGTCCGTGTCGGACGGTATCGTGCGCATTCACGGCCTGTCGGACGTGATGCAGGGCGAAATGCTCGAGTTTCCCGCTACGGCCGAGGGCACGCCCACCTATGGACTGGCACTGAACCTCGAGCGCGACTCGGTCGGCGCCGTGGTTCTGGGTGAGTACGAGCACATCTCTGAAGGCAATACCGTCAAGTGCACGGGCCGTATTCTGGAAGTGCCTGTAGGCCCCGAGCTGATTGGCCGCGTGGTCGATGCGCTTGGCCAGCCAATTGACGGCAAGGGGCCGATCAACGCCAAGATGACCGACGTGATCGAAAAAGTCGCGCCTGGCGTGATCGCCCGCAAGTCCGTGGACCAGCCGATGCAGACCGGTTTGAAGTCAATTGACTCCATGGTGCCTATCGGCCGCGGCCAGCGCGAGCTGATCATCGGCGACCGCCAGACCGGCAAGACGGCGGTAGCGATCGACGCGATCATCAACCAGAAGGGTCAGAACATGACCTGCGTGTACGTTGCGATCGGCCAGAAGGCTTCGTCGATCAAGAACGTGGTGCGCGCACTGGAGCAGGCCGGCGCGATGGAATACACCATCGTCGTGGCTGCCTCCGCTTCCGAATCTGCTGCCATGCAGTACGTGTCGGCCTACTCCGGCTGCACCATGGGCGAGTACTTCCGCGACCGCGGCCAGGACGCCCTGATCGTGTACGACGATCTGTCCAAGCAAGCCGTGGCCTACCGCCAAGTGTCCTTGTTGCTGCGCCGCCCACCAGGCCGCGAAGCCTACCCCGGCGACGTGTTCTATCTCCACAGTCGCCTGCTGGAGCGCGCCGCACGCGTGAACGACAAATACGTCGAAGATTTCACCAAAGGTGCCGTCAAAGGCAAGACCGGTTCGTTGACGGCGCTGCCTATCATCGAGACCCAGGCTGGCGACGTGTCTGCTTTCGTGCCAACCAACGTGATCTCGATCACCGACGGCCAGATCTTCCTGGAAACCTCGCTGTTCAACGCGGGCGTCCGCCCTGCCATTAACGCCGGTATTTCGGTCTCGCGCGTGGGTTCTTCGGCCCAGACGAAGATCATCAAAGGCCAGTCCGGTGGTATTCGCACCGACTTGGCCCAGTACCGCGAGCTGGCTGCGTTTGCGCAGTTCGCCTCCGATTTGGACGAATCCACCCGCAAGCAGCTCGACCGCGGAGCCCGTGTGACCGAGCTGCTCAAGCAAGCGCAATACAGCCCGCTGCCCATCAGCCTGATGGGTGCTTCGCTGTTCGCGGTGAACAAGGGCTTCATGGACGATATCGAAGTCAAACAGGTTCTGCCGTTCGAGCATGGCTTGCACGGCTGGCTGAAGGACAAGCATGCAGCCCTGCTGGCCAAGCTCGAAGAGAGCAAGGCCCTGGACAAGGATGCCGAGGCCGAACTGACTGCTGCTGTGAGCGCATTCAAGAAAACCTTCGCCTAATTGTTTTCCACCTGACGAACTAGGAGCCATCGATGGCAGCAGGCAAGGAACTACGCACCAAGATCAAATCGGTGGAAAACACCAAGAAGATCACCAAGGCCATGGAGATGATCTCCGTGTCCAAGATGCGCAAGGCGCAGGAGCGTATGCGCGCCGCCCGTCCGTACAGCGAGAAAATTCGCAACATCGCCAGCCACCTGGGCCAGGCCAACCCTGAGTACGTGCACACCTTCATGAAGGCCAACGACGGCAAGTCGGTGGGCTTCATCGTGGTGACCACCGACAAGGGGCTTTGTGGTGGTCTCAACACCAATTTGTTGCGAGCCTTGACAGCCAAGCTGCGCGAGACGCAAGCCGCCGGCAAGACCGTTCAGGCAGTGGCTATTGGCAGCAAGGGGCTGGGCTTTCTCAATCGCGTGGGTGCCAAGGTGGTGGCGCATGCGACGCAGCTTGGTGACAAGCCGCATCTCGACCGGCTGATCGGGCCAGTCAAGGTCTTGCTTGATGCCTATGTCAAGGGCGAAGTCAGCGCGGTTTACCTGTGCTACAACGATTTTGTCAGCACCATGAAGCAAGAGCCCACGGTGCGGCCTTTGCTTCCGTTGTCGGCTGCGGCGATGCACGAGGAAAGCAAAGCCAGCGGGACGCAGCATGGCTGGGACTACATCTACGAGCCTGATGCGCAGAGCGTTATCGATGAGTTGCTGGTGCGCTATGTCGAGGCACTGGTCTACCAGGCCGTGGCAGAGAACATGGCTTCCGAACACGCGGCGCGCATGGTGGCCATGAAGGCCGCCACGGACAACGCTGGCAACGTGATCGGCGAACTCAAGCTGGTCTACAACAAGACCCGCCAGGCCGCGATCACCAAAGAGTTGTCTGAAATCGTGTCCGGCGCGGCCGCGATCAGCGGTTGATCACCGTGCCCACAGCACCGCAAGATTCAAATTTACTGGAGCAAAAAATGGCTCAAGCCCAAGGAAAAATTGTTCAATGTATCGGCGCCGTGGTGGACGTAGAGTTCCCCCGTGACCGCATGCCGCATATTTACGACGCGCTCAAGCTCGAAGGCACGGCGCTCACGCTCGAAGTGCAGCAGCAGCTCGGCGACGGCATCGTGCGCACCATCGCGCTTGGCTCGTCCGACGGCCTGCGCCGCGGGCTGATGGTGACCAATACCGGCAACCCCATCACCGTTCCCGTCGGCAAAGCAACACTGGGCCGCATCATGGACGTGCTTGGCTCGCCCATCGACGAGCGTGGCCCGGTCAGCCAGGAACTGACGGCCTCCATCCACCGCAAGGCCCCTGCGTACGACGAACTGTCGCCTTCGCAAGAGCTGCTGGAAACCGGCATCAAGGTGATTGACCTGGTCTGCCCGTTCGCCAAGGGCGGTAAGGTGGGTCTGTTCGGTGGCGCTGGCGTGGGCAAGACCGTGAACATGATGGAACTCATCAACAACATCGCCAAGGCCCACTCGGGTTTGTCGGTGTTTGCTGGTGTGGGTGAGCGTACCCGCGAGGGCAACGACTTCTACCATGAGATGGCCGATTCTGGCGTGGTGAACCTGGAGACGCTGGAAGACTCCAAGGTCGCCATGGTGTATGGCCAGATGAACGAGCCCCCAGGCAACCGTCTGCGCGTGGCGCTGACGGGTCTGACCATTGCCGAGTCGTTCCGTGACGAAGGCAAGGACGTGCTGTTCTTCGTGGACAACATCTACCGCTACACGCTGGCCGGTACTGAAGTGTCCGCACTGCTGGGCCGTATGCCTTCCGCCGTGGGCTATCAGCCAACGCTGGCCGAAGAAATGGGCCGCCTGCAAGAGCGCATTACGTCGACCAAAGTTGGCTCGATCACTTCCATCCAGGCCGTGTACGTGCCTGCGGACGACTTGACCGACCCCTCGCCTGCGACTACGTTCGCTCACTTGGACTCGACCGTGGTGCTCTCGCGCGACATCGCTTCGCTTGGCATCTACCCCGCTGTGGACCCGCTGGATTCCACCAGCCGCCAGCTCGATCCGCTGGTCGTGGGCCAGGACCACTACGACACCGCGCGCGCCGTGCAAGGCACGCTGCAGCGTTACCGCGAGCTGCGCGACATCATCGCCATCATGGGCATGGACGATCTGGCGCCTGAGGACAAGCTGGCAGTGGCCCGCGCCCGGAAAATTCAGCGCTTCCTCTCGCAGCCTTTCCACGTGGCCGAAGTGTTCACGGGTTCGCCGGGCAAGTACGTTCCGCTGTCCGAAACCATTCGTGGTTTCAAGATGATTGTGAATGGCGAGTGCGACCACCTGCCTGAGCAAGCCTTCTACATGGTGGGCGGCATCGACGAAGCTATCGAAAAAGGCAAGAAGATGGCGTAAGAGAGGGCAGGGCCGACCTTCCGACTGAGGGTCGCCCGTCTTTCTTGCTTCCGCTTTTTGACGATTTCCAAAGGAATTCAGATGGCCAACACCCTACATGTCGACGTTGTGAGTGCCGAGGAGTCCATCTTTTCCGGTGAGGCGCGGTTTGTGGCCTTGCCCGGCGAAGCGGGCGAACTGGGCGTTTACCCACGCCACACGCCGCTGATTACCCGTATCAAGCCGGGCTCGGTGCGTATTGAAATGGCCGATGGGAGCGAAGAATTCGTTTTTGTCGCCGGTGGCATCCTTGAGATTCAACCCGATTGCGTTACCGTCTTGTCCGACACGGCCGTGCGCGGTAAGGATCTTGATGACGAGAAGGCCAACAAGGCCAAGGCCGCTGCCGAAGAAGCGGTGAAAAATGCCAAGAGCGAGATCGATCTGGCACGCGCACAGTCTGAACTGGCCATCATGGCTGCACAGATTGCCGCGTTGCGCAGGTTCCGCCAGAAGCGCTGAGCAACGTGGGTGGAACCCTCTCGAAAAAAAGAAAGCCGCCCTTGGGCGGTTTTCTTTTTTCGTCTGCATAGAAATTGATCAAAATAAGCGCTAGCGCTTATTTCATATGCGTGGACAGCTATTTATTTCATAGCCTGCTTGAGGCAATGACAGGCGCATCTGGGAGCTCATTGTCGGTGCGCGCCAAACCTGCGCAGTGCGCCTCCAGCAGTGCCGATACCTCGTCGACTGCCTGGTTGAGTGCCTCTTCAAAGCGTCCCGACCGAAGCGTCTCGGCCATGCGCGCGATCAGTGCCCCCCATACCTGCTCGGACACTTGGCGTGCCAAGGCACGGTCCGCCACGATCTCGATGGAGCGTTCGGCCAGCAGCAGGTAAATCAACACGCCGTTGTTGTGCTCGGTGTCCCAGACCCGAAGGGAGCCGAACAAGCTGATGGCCCGTTCCCGGGCACGCGCATCGCGCCACACATAGCGCCAGGGAAGTGATGCCTCAAGACAGATGCGAATCTGACCACTGTGGCGTGTTTCACTTTGCGCCACGCGGTCTGCGAGGCGCTTCATGGCGGCGCCACGCAGGCTTGGCGGCAGCGGGCCACTGCCAAGCCACTGGTGCTTGAGAAGTCTTGTCAGGCGATCGAATAAGTTGCCCATGCTCACCAGTTTCCTGACGCGCCACCGCCGCCGAAATCACCGCCACCACCCGACGAAAACCCGCCGCCAGACGAGGAGCCGCCACCACCCCAATAGGAGCCGCCTCCTCCACCAACCCATGGCGACCTGCTCCCGCTGGTGACGAGCAGGACAAACAGCGCGGCACCGATTGCTGCGAGCAGCGAGACCAGGAGACTCGCCCCAAACACAAAAATAGCCAAACCTGTGCCTGCACCCAGCAGCAGTGCCCCGAGACGCTTGCCAAACAGGGCGCTCACCATTCGGCCTGCACCCAGCACGGCAAAAAGCACGATGCCCACCATGTCCAGCCAACTGCTCTGCGCGGCCGGGGCCGATCCGCCAGGCGCGGGTTCGGGCAGAGGCTCGCCCGCGATGCGCGCGGCAAGCTGGTCAATCGCAGCGTTGAGGCCGCCAGCAAAATCGTTTTCACGAAACTTGGGCTTCATGGCCTGGTCGATGATGCGGGCCGCAGCCAGGTCTGGAATCGTGCCCTCAAGAGCCTTGGCCACCTCGATGCGCATCTTGCGGTCCTGCTTGGCGACGACGATGATCAAGCCGTCACCCACGTCAGGCCGGCCAATTTTCCAGGTGTTGCCGACCCGATTGGCAAACGAGGCGATGTCTTCTGGTGCCGTGCTGTCCACCATCAACACGACCAGTTGGGTGCCTTCGCGCTTTTCAAGCTCGGTGAGCCGAGCCTCCAGGCTGCCAGTCTGCGCCGCGTCCAGGGTGCTGGTCTGATCGAGCACATGGGCTGTGAGAGCGGGAACGGGAAGCAGTGCCTGCGCCCTTCCCGCAAGCGGCAAAAATGCTATTAAAAAAATAGCTGTAAGCGCATGCCTGATAAGCGCTAGAGGCATATTTTCTATAAATTTCGTAGCCAGACCGCGAATTTACTTCTTGGGTGCCGAGAAATCCACAACCGGAGGCTGCGAGATCTGCGCTTCGTTCTGTACCGTGAAAGTGGGCTTTGCCTCGTAGCTGAACACCTTGGCTGTGAGGTTGGTCGGGAAACTGCGTGCCAGCACGTTGTACTGCTGCACCGTCTGGATGTAGCGGTTGCGGGCGATGGTGATACGGTTTTCCGTACCCTCCAGTGTCACGCGCAGATCGCGAAAGGCCTGGTTCGCCTGCAAGGTCGGGTAGCGCTCGGAGACCGCCATCAACCGCGACAAAGCGCCAGAGAGTTCGCCCTGTGCCTGCTGGAATTTGGCGAATGCCTCGGGGTTGTTGAGTGTTTCAGGTGTGACTTGAATAGAGGTGGCCTTGGCACGCGCTTCAATTACCTTGGTGAGCGTGTCCTGCTCGAAGTTCGCTTCGCCCTTCACGCTGGCAACGATGTTAGGCACCAGGTCGGCGCGGCGTTGGTACTGGTTGAGAACCTCGCTCCAGGCGGCCTTGGACTGCTCATCCAGTCGCTGGAAGTCGTTGTAGCCGCAGCCGCTGAGCGCAACCACCGTGAATATCAGAATCAAAAAACGCTTCATGGGTATGCGCGCCGGCCCAAGAAGGCGGAAATGCCACAGCCGCGGCGCTGTGAAATTGTGCAGCAACACAGGCGTGCAGCGAGGGAAATATTTCGACGGGTACCTCCATGCGGATCGTGCGCCACTTGGAGTGCAAAATCGTGGCATGGACACTATCGTGCGACAGGCCATGGCAAAGTGGCCCAACGTCCCAGCGTGCTATGGCTGGCTTGGGCTTGATGCACGCGGACACTGGTACCTGCGCGATGACGAGGCGCAGGCCAAAGGCAACTTTGCACAAAGCAAAGGTTCATGGCTGCGCCATGAGAAGCTGCTGGCGTTCATTGGCCGCAATTACCAGGCCGATGCGTACGGTCAGTGGTACTTTCAAAACGGTCCCCAGCGCGTGTACGTGGAACTTGAGTGCGCTCCCTGGGTTTGGCGCGTGCTGCCTGACCTACAGTTGCAGTCGCAGATTGGTAGCCACTTACTCGGCACGAAATGCGTGCTGGATACACAAGGCCGGGTGTATCTGGAGACTGCCGCCGGGCTGGGCCTCGTCCACAGCCTGGATACCGGGCTGGTTGCCGATGCGCTTGAACGTGGCGTGTGGGAGGTGGAAGAAGTCCCCACCGAGAGCTTGCCAGACCGCTATGGTTTTGTGCTCAGCCCAGAACAGGCGCAGCGCCGCTGATAACGTCTGGCGGCGTGGTCGAAACGCCAATGCGGGCAGGCAGAAAAAAGCCGATCACTGATGGATCGGCTTTTTTGCGTACTGTAAGGTAAGCGTCTATTTCGCTGCTGCAGTCATGAAATCCACGGCAGCATGAACATCTGCGTCCGATGCACTGGAGCCGCCGCGCGGTGGCATGGCCCCTTTGCCGTTGGTCGCACTGTGATAGAGCGCCTCGATGCCGGTTTGCAAGCGGGGCGCCCAGGCGGCCTTGTCACCAAACTTGGGAGCGCCTGCCGCACCCGTCGCGTGACAGGCCTGGCAGGTTTGCTTGTAGAGCGCTTCTCCTGCGCCACCTGCAGAAGCGACGACTGGCTTGGCTGCTGCCGCGCTTGAATCTGCGGCCGAAGGAGGTGTGCTGGCTGCGGCTGCCTGTGGGGCGGCAGCCGGAGGTGCCGCTGCCTCTGCACTGGTGGCGGGTGCGGCACCCTTGGTGTCCGCGGGAGCGGCGGGCTCGGCAAACTTCGCGCCCGCAGCATTGGCCATGTACACCACCGCTCTGCCAACTTCCGTATCGCTGAAATTACCACCACCTTGCGGTGACATGGCGCCCTTACCAGTCAGCGCCGAATGCAGCAGCGCGTCATAGCCCGTCTTGATGCGTGGCGCCCAAGCGGCGGCATCCTGGAACTTCGGAGAGCCCGCAGCGCCCGTTGCGTGGCAGGCGGAGCACTGTGCCTTGAATACCTCTTCGCCGGACTTCAGCGGACCATTGGCATCGCGAATTTCAACTGAACCCACCTTTTGGATGCGCAATGCAATGGCCCGCTCCGGATTGGCGGATCCCGCCGAAGGCACGTCTGCCGAGCTGACGAACATGGCGAGCGCAATGATCGTGAACACAGGGGCGACAAAGCCAAGCAGCACGGCGACCAATAGCTGTTTTGGATTCTTGATGGGTCCCGCGTGGGCTTGTGTGGAGTGTTGCTCGCTCATTTCTTCCTCAAAGTTGCCAAACGGGTCTTGATCTAGATCGTCTAATTATAGGTGCGCGATACCCCGAACGCTGGCATGCACGTCACGCAAGCCAGGCTGTGTGATAATCAAAGGCTGCGCCCAGGCGGGTGCAGCGAGTGCGGCTGTAGCTCAGTGGATAGAGTATTGGCCTCCGAAGCCAAGGGTCGTGGGTTCGATCCCCGCCAGCCGCACCAGCGTTTTCTAGCGCTTGCCAGAGTGGGCGATCTCGTCGGCCGCAGTCTTTGCGAAGAGCGTCTTTCCTGCGCCATTTTTATCAAATGGGGAGATGCTTGATCGGGAGTTGGAAAAAAGGCTATAATTTAAGACTGCGTGGAGGAGTGCCCGAGTGGCTAAAGGGGGCAGACTGTAAATCTGTTGGCGTACGCCTACGCTGGTTCGAATCCAGCCTCCTCCACCAACTGTGATCGTGAAGCACGGGTACTGTCTTCGGTTGCTGTCTTGCCGGCTGGTCAGGGTTGCTGTCGCGGGAGTAGTTCAATGGTAGAACCCTAGCCTTCCAAGCTAATGACGCGGGTTCGATTCCCGTCTCCCGCTCCATGATCTTTGTCGGTTAGGTGTTTGTTTTAGTTGCCCATGTGGCTCAGTGGCAGAGCACTCCCTTGGTAAGGGAGAGGTCGCGGGTCCGATTCCCGCCATGGGCACCACTTAATTTCTGGATGCGGCTGCGGTTGGTGCGCCGAGATCCTCTTGTTTTGTTGTAGATTTTTTTCGGAGTCGGAAAAATGGCAAAAGGAAAATTCGAACGTACCAAGCCGCACGTCAACGTCGGCACGATTGGCCACGTGGACCACGGCAAGACGACGCTGACGGCGGCGATCGCCACCGTGCTGTCCGCCAAGTTCGGCGGTGAAGCCAAGGCCTACGACCAGATCGACGCAGCGCCCGAAGAAAAGGCCCGCGGCATCACGATCAACACGGCGCACGTGGAATACGAAACGCAGAACCGCCACTACGCCCACGTGGACTGCCCCGGCCACGCCGACTATGTGAAGAACATGATCACCGGCGCTGCCCAGATGGACGGCGCCATCCTCGTGTGCTCGGCCGCTGACGGCCCAATGCCCCAGACGCGCGAGCACATCCTGCTGGCCCGCCAGGTCGGCGTGCCCTACATCATCGTGTTCCTGAACAAGTGCGACATGGTGGACGACGAGGAACTCCTCGAACTCGTCGAAATGGAAGTGCGCGAGCTCCTCGACAAATACGACTTCCCTGGCGACGACACCCCGATCATTCGCGGCTCCGCCAAGCTCGCCCTCGAAGGCGACAAGGGTCCTCTGGGCGAGCAAGCCATCATGAAGCTCGCTGAAGCCCTGGACACCTACATCCCCACGCCTGACCGTGCAGTCGACGGCGCCTTCCTGATGCCTGTTGAAGACGTGTTCTCCATCTCGGGTCGCGGCACCGTGGTCACGGGCCGTATCGAGCGCGGCGTCATCAAGGTCGGCGAAGAAATCGAAATCGTCGGCATCAAGGACACCGCCAAGACCACCTGCACCGGCGTGGAAATGTTCCGCAAGTTGCTCGACCAAGGCCAGGCTGGCGACAACGTCGGCCTGCTGCTGCGCGGCACCAAGCGTGAAGACGTCGAACGCGGCCAAGTGCTGTGCAAGCCCGGCTCGATCAAGCCGCACACGCACTTCACCGCCGAGGTGTATGTCCTGTCCAAGGACGAAGGTGGCCGCCACACGCCGTTCTTCAACAACTACCGCCCCCAGTTCTACTTCCGCACAACGGACGTGACGGGTGCGATTGAGTTGCCTGCCGACAAGGAAATGGTCATGCCTGGCGACAACGTGTCGATCACGGTCAAGCTGATCAACCCCATCGCCATGGAAGAAGGCCTGCGCTTTGCCATCCGCGAAGGCGGCCGCACCGTCGGCGCGGGCGTTGTTGCCAAGATCATTGCTTAAGGTAATTTAGGGGTATAGCTCAATTGGCAGAGCGTCGGTCTCCAAAACCGAAGGTTGTAGGTTCGATTCCTACTGCCCCTGCCACCTGATGCGGTGGTTTTTAAAGCCCGCTACACAATGGCGGGCTTCGGCGTCTTGGGCGATGCTGGGTTTGATAGGAAAAAATGGCATGGCCACTTCACAAATAGAAACTGTCAGTACTGGTGTTGACAAGGCGAAACTGGCCTTGTCTGTTGTGCTGTTGCTGGCAGCTTTGGCGGGTTTTTATCTTCTTGCCAAGCAGGGGGCCGTGGCCCAATGGGGTGTGCTCCTTGGTGGGTTGGTGTTGGCGGTTGGAGTTTTTCTGGTTTCCGAGAGTGGGAAGCGGTTCATTGCTTTTTGCCGAGACTCCTATCGAGAAGTCAAGAAGGTCGTTTGGCCGACCCGCAAGGAAACGGTCCAGATGACCATGTACGTATTCGGCTTCGTCGTCGTTATGGCGTTGTTTCTTTGGTTGACCGACAAGACACTCGAATGGGTCTTTTATGACCTGATTCTGGGTTGGAGGAAGTAATGACAGTTTCGGCCGATATGGAAGGTGTGAGTGCCTTGGGAACCGCCGATGCTGGCAATCCCGAGCTTCGCTGGTACATCGTGCACGCCTACTCCGGCATGGAAAAAGCTGTTGAGCGAAACATTGCCGAGCGTATCGCCCGCGCCGGCATGCATGCCAAATTTGGTCGCGTGCTGGTGCCGACGGAAGAAGTGGTGGAAATGAAGAACGGGCAGCGAAAAACCACGGAGCGGCGCCTGTTTCCAGGGTATGTGTTTGTCGAGATGATCATGGACGATGAGTCCTGGCATCTGGTAAAGCACACTAACAAGGTGACTGGTTTCGTCGGAGGCGCCAAGAATCGGCCGGCGCCCATTTCTGAAGCCGAAGTCCAGAAGATCGCCAGCCAGATGCAAGAGGGCACCGAAAAACCCCGGCACAAGACGGAATTCATGGTGGGCGAACTGGTTCGCGTGAAGGAGGGCCCTTTTACCGATTTCAATGGTTCGGTGGAAGACGTCAACTACGAGAAAAATCGCCTACGCGTCTCCGTGATGATTTTTGGACGCTCCACGCCAGTGGAATTGGAATTTGGCCAGGTCGAAAAAACCTGAATTGGTATTGGCGCGATTGCACTTTTCGGCTCGGTGCAATTGTTTATCAAGAGCTGTAAACCCCGGGGAGCCAGGTCGGCACAGCAGGCCGCGGCGCATGCACCCGCAAGGAGTCAACCATGGCGAAAAAAATCGTCGGTTTTATCAAGCTGCAAGTACCAGCTGGTAAGGCCAATCCATCACCACCAATTGGCCCGGCACTGGGTCAGCGCGGCCTCAACATCATGGAGTTCTGCAAGGCATTCAATGCGCAGACCCAAGGTGTCGAGCCCGGCCTGCCACTGCCGGTGGTCATCACCGCTTTTGCGGACAAGAGCTTTACCTTCATCATCAAGACGCCGCCTGCAACGGTTTTGATCAAGAAGGCCATCAAGCTCGACAAGGGTTCTGCCAATCCGCTGAGCACCAAGGTTGGCAAGATCACGCGCGCGCAGCTCGAAGAGATCGCCAAGACCAAGATGAAAGATATGAATGCTGCCGATCTTGACGCAGCAGTTCGTACCATTGCCGGCTCTGCCCGTTCGATGGGCGTGACCGTGGAGGGCGTGTAAATGACCAAGCTCACCAAAAAGCAGAAAGCCCTTCAGGGCAAGATCGACAGCACCCGTCTGTATCCCTTGGCAGAGGCGTTGAGCCTGGTCAAAGTGGGTGCTACGGCAAAGTTTGATGAATCCATCGATGTGGCGGTCCAACTCGGCGTCGACGCGAAGAAGTCTGACCAAGTGGTCCGTGGCGCTGTCGTCCTGCCAAACGGTACCGGCAAAACAACGCGGGTTGCAGTGTTTGCCCAAGGTGCCAAGGCCGAAGAGGCGAAGGCCGCCGGAGCCGACATCGTCGGCATGGACGATCTGGCTGCCATGGTCAAGGCGGGTGATATGCCTTTTGACGTTGTCATTGCTGCCCCCGATGCGATGCGCGTCGTTGGTACCCTCGGTCAGATCCTGGGCCCACGCGGGCTGATGCCCAACCCCAAGGTGGGCACCGTCACACCCGATGTGGCAACCGCCGTGAAGAACGCCAAGGCTGGTCAGGTTCAGTTCCGTGTGGACAAAGCGGGCATTGTGCATAGCACGATTGGCCGCCGTTCGTTCGACGACGACAAGCTGCAAGGTAACCTGGCTGCTCTGATCGACGCGCTGACCAAGGCCAAGCCTGCGACCAGCAAGGGTTTGTACCTGCGCAAGGTCGCGGTCTCTTCCACGATGGGCGTGGGTGTCCGCGTCGATACGCAATCGATTGCGGCCTGAAGAAATGTCCAGGTGGGCTCAATGCCTGTCTGAACCGGTGGGCTGTGCGCATTCCCATGTGCGCAGGCCATCCAAGACCGCTGGCGTGCAAAGGTGCACTTAAATCCCTTAGGGGCCAGCGCAGATGGCGATCCCGCTGCATAGGGTTTGAACCTGAACAGTTGGTCGCTGCAACCAGAGTGTGCTGTTTGGCCTTTCGGCTGAGCGGCACTTTTTAAGGAGTAGACCTTGAGTCTTAATCGCAGTGAGAAAGAAGCGGTCATCAGTGAAGTGACCGACCTCGCCGCAAAAGCTCAAACGCTTGTGCTTGCGGAATACCGCGGCATCACGGTCGCCGAGATGACCAAGTTGCGTTCCGATGCTCGCAGCAAAGGCGTCAGCCTGAGTGTTCTCAAGAACACCTTGGCTCGCCGTGCTGTCGCCGGAAGCAGCTTTGATGTCGTCGCCGACCAGATGACCGGTCCGCTGATCTATGGCTTCTCCGAAGACGCCGTGGCCGCCGCGAAAGTGGTGGCCGACTTTGCGAAGACCAACGACAAGTTGGTCATTCGCGGCGGCGCATTCGGTGGCAAGGTCCTGGACGTGAATGGCGTGAAGCAACTCGCCAACATTCCTTCGCGGGAAGTGTTGTTGGCGCAGGTGTGTGGGCTGTTGATGTCGCCAATTTCCCGTACCGCAGTGGTGCTGGGCGCACTGGCGGCGAAAAAAGGCGAGAGCGAAGCTGTGGCGGCCTGAAGCCCCGCAGTCGTTCAACCAACCAATTGTTAGGAAATCAAAATGGCATTCGATAAAGACGCATTTTTGACCGCGCTTGACGGCATGACGGTCCTGGAACTCAATGAGCTGGTGAAAGCCATTGAAGAGAAGTTTGGCGTGAGCGCCGCCGCTATGGCTGCACCTGCTGCTGGCGGTGCTGGTGCTGGGGCGGCTGCTGTTGAAGAACAGACCGAATTCAACGTGATACTGCTCGAAGCTGGCGCCAACAAGGTGTCCGTCATCAAGGCCGTGCGCGAAATTACGGGCCTGGGCCTGAAGGAAGCCAAGGACGTGGTCGACGGTGCTCCCAAGGCAGTCAAGGAAGGCATGGCCAAGGCCGACGCCGAAGCCGCCAAGAAGAAGCTGGAAGACGCTGGCGCCAAGGCCGAGCTCAAGTAAGCACGCCCTCTCATGGGCTGGGGTGCTCCGAAAGGAGCCCTCAGCCTTTTGGCGCTTCTGGGCGCCAGGTAGAGCACACCAAAAAACAACGGCGCCGTTGTTTTTTAGTGTCTTCTGACGAACCCGACAGCAGAAGACGCCTTGGTTCGGGCGATGTGCAACGCATCGCTGTCCGCCATGGTTGGTAGTGGCCAACCGCCAAGCCTGCAGTGCCGCGCGCTGCAGGTCCTACGTCGCAGACCCAGGACTCAAGTCTTTGCCCGGAGATCTCATGGCCTATTCCTTTACCGAACGCAAGCGAATCCGCAAAAGTTTCGGCAGCCGCGACAGCGTGCTCGAGGTTCCCTACTTGCTGCAGATGCAGAAAGACGCGTACACCGCGTTCCTTCAGGCGAATGTATCGCCAAAGAAGCGTTCGATAGAAGGCTTGCAAGCGGCTTTCAATGCAGCCTTTCCGATTGTCTCGCACAACGGTTTCGTGGAAATGAAATTCCTCGAATACAACCTGGCTAAGCCAGCCTTTGACGTGCGCGAGTGCCAGACACGTGGCCTGACCTTTGCGTCGGCCGTCCGTGCCAAGGTCCAACTCATCATTTACGACCGTGAGTCTTCTACGCCCCAATCCAAGGTGGTCAAGGAAGTGAAAGAGCAAGAGGTCTATATGGGCGAAGTGCCGCTCATGACCGACAAGGGCTCGTTCATCATCAACGGTACCGAGCGTGTCATCGTCTCGCAGTTGCACCGCTCGCCTGGCGTGTTTTTCGAGCACGACAAGGGCAAGACGCACAGCTCGGGCAAGTTGCTTTTCTCGGCGCGGATCATTCCCTACCGCGGCTCCTGGCTCGACTTCGAGTTCGATCCCAAAGATATTCTTTATTTCCGCGTGGACCGTCGGCGCAAGATGCCGGTCACGATTCTGCTCAAGGCCATTGGCCTGAACCCCGAATCGATCCTGGCAAACTTCTTTGTCAACGACAACTTCCGCTTGATGGACAGCGGGGCACAGATGGAATTCGTGCCCGAGCGCCTGCGCGGCGAAGTGGCACGTTTCGACATTACGGACAAGTCTGGAAAGGTCGTCGTCGCCAAAGACAAGCGCGTGACCGCCCGTCATACCCGTGAACTCGAAGAGAGCAAGACCACGCACATCAGTGTGCCTGAGGACTTCCTCATTGGTCGCGTGATCGCTCGCGCCATCGTCGATCCCGACACCGGCGAGATCCTGGCCAAGGCCAACGAAGAGCTCACCGAAGTACTGCTTAAGAAGCTGCGTTCCTCGGGTGTGCAGGAATTGCAGTGCATCTACACCAACGAGCTCGATCAAGGCGCCTACATCTCGCAGACGCTGCGCATTGATGAGACCGTGGACGAGTTCGCTGCCCGTGTCGCCATCTACCGCATGATGCGCCCTGGCGAGCCGCCGACCGAAGATGCCGTGCAGGCACTGTTCCAGCGCTTGTTCTACAACCCTGACACCTACGATCTTTCGCGCGTCGGGCGCATGAAGTTCAACGCCAAGATTGGCCGCGACGAGTCGACCGGTCCCATGGTTCTGACCAACGAGGACATCCTCTCCGTGGTCAAGATTCTGGTGGACCTGCGCAACGGCAATGGCGAAGTGGACGATATCGACCACCTGGGCAACCGACGTGTGCGCTGTGTCGGCGAGTTGGCCGAGAACCAGTACCGCACCGGTCTGGCACGCATCGAGAAGGCGGTGAAAGAGCGTCTGGGCCAGGCAGAGCAGGACCCGCTCATGCCGCACGATCTGATCAACTCCAAGCCGATTTCTGCGGCGCTCAAGGAGTTCTTCGGTGCTTCGCAGCTCTCGCAATTCATGGACCAGACCAATCCGCTGGCCGAAATCACCCACAAGCGCCGCGTGTCGGCTCTTGGCCCGGGTGGTCTGACGCGCGAGCGTGCAGGCTTTGAAGTGCGTGACGTGCACGTCACGCACTACGGCCGCGTGTGCCCTATCGAAACGCCTGAAGGCCCGAACATTGGCCTGATCAACTCGCTTGCTCTGTACGCGCGTCTGAACGAATATGGTTTCATCGAAACGCCGTACCGCCGCGTGATCGACGCCAAGGTGACCAATGAGATCGATTACCTGTCGGCGATTGAAGAGGGCAAGTACATCATTGCCCAAGCCAACGCGACCTTGAGCGACGATGGCCGTTTGACCGGTGACTTGGTGTCTGCCCGCGAAAAAGGCGAGTCAATTCTGGTCGGCGCAGAGCGTGTGCAGTACATGGACGTGTCGCCCGCGCAGATCGTGTCGGTGGCCGCGTCGCTCGTTCCGTTCCTGGAGCATGACGACGCGAACCGCGCACTCATGGGCGCCAACATGTCACGCCAGGCCGTGCCTGTGCTGCGTCCAGAAAAACCCATGGTGGGCACGGGCATTGAGCGCGTGGCCGCGGTGGACTCTGGCACTGTGGTGACTGCGACCCGCGGTGGTGTAGTGGACTACGTAGACGCAACCCGCATCGTGATTCGCGTAAACGACGCTGAGGCGGCCGCAGGCGAAGTGGGCGTGGACATCTACAACCTCATCAAGTACCAGCGCTCCAACCAGAACACGAACATCCACCAGCGACCCATCGTCAAAAAGGGCGACAAGCTGGCCAAGGGCGACGTGATCGCGGATGGTGCCTCGACCGATCTGGGTGAGATTGCCATCGGTCAGAACATGCTGATCGCCTTCATGCCCTGGAACGGCTACAACTTCGAAGACTCCATTCTGATCAGCGAACGCGTCGTCGCCGAAGACCGCTACACCTCGATCCACATCGAGGAGCTTGTGGTCATGGCGCGCGACACCAAGCTCGGGGCCGAGGAAATCACGCGCGACATTCCTAACCTCTCTGAGCAGCAGCTCAACCGTCTGGACGAATCCGGCATCATCTACGTGGGAGCCGAAGTCATGCCTGGCGACACGCTGGTGGGCAAGGTCACGCCCAAGGGTGAAACCACGCTGACGCCGGAAGAAAAGCTGCTTCGCGCCATCTTTGGTGAAAAGGCCTCGGACGTAAAAGATACGTCGCTGCGAGTGGATCAAGGCTCGCAGGGCGTGGTCATTGATGTGCAGGTGTTCACACGCGAAGGTATTCAACGCGACAAACGTGCCCAGCAAATCATCGACGACGAGCTCAAGCGTTTCCGCCTGGATTTGAACGATCAACTGCGCATCGTGAATGACGACGCTTTTGCGCGTCTGGAAAAGCTGCTGATCGGTCGCGTTGCCAACGGTGGGCCGCAGAAGCTTGCCAAAGGCAGCAAGATCGACAAGGCATATCTGGACGCGCTGGATCGCTTCCACTGGTTCGATATTCGCCCCGCCGAAGACGACGTGGCGAGCCAGTTGGAGAGCATCAAGAATTCGCTTGAGCAGACGCGCCACAGCTTCGACCTTTTGTTTGAAGAAAAGCGCAAGAAGCTCACGCAAGGCGACGAATTGCCCGCTGGCGTGCTGAAGATGGTCAAGGTGTACCTGGCTGTCAAGCGCCGTCTGCAGCCGGGCGACAAGATGGCCGGCCGCCACGGTAACAAGGGTGTGGTCTCTAAGATCACCCCCGTGGAAGACATGCCGCACATGGCCGATGGCACCCCTTGCGACATCGTGCTCAACCCGCTGGGCGTTCCTTCGCGCATGAACATCGGGCAGGTGCTGGAAGTGCACCTGGGCTGGGCTGGCAAGGGCATCGGCCAGCGCATCGGTGACATGCTGCAGCGGGAGGCGGCGACGGTCGAGATTCGGCAATTCCTTGACAAGGTCTACAACAGCGCCGGTCGCAAAGAAGACCTGGACAAGATGTCAGACGACGACATTCGTGCCATGGCGCAGGAGTTGACGAGCGGAGTCCCATTTGCCACTCCTGTGTTTGATGGGGCGACCGAGCAGGAAATCCTCGACATGCTGAAACTCGCGTATCCCGAAGAGATCGCGAAAGAGAAGGGTCTGACGGCGACACGCACCCAGGCGCAGTTGTACGACGGCCGCACGGGCGAGGCGTTCGAGCGCTTCACCACGGTGGGTTACATGCACTACCTCAAGCTGCACCATCTGGTGGACGACAAGATGCACGCACGCTCGACCGGGCCGTACTCGCTGGTGACCCAGCAGCCGCTCGGCGGCAAGGCGCAGTTCGGCGGCCAGCGCTTCGGCGAAATGGAAGTGTGGGCGCTGGAAGCCTATGGTGCTGCGTACGTTCTGCAGGAAATGCTGACGGTGAAATCCGACGACGTGCAAGGCCGCACCAAGGTGTACGAGAGCATCGTCAAGGGTGAGCACACCATTGAAGCGGGCATGCCCGAATCGTTCAACGTGCTGGTCAAGGAAATCCGCTCGCTGGGCCTCGACATGGAACTGGAACGCTCCTGAACGCCAAGCTCCTGTCGTGCGGGCCGAATGCGCAGCGTATGCGCCGGCCCGTCCCAACCGTTTAAGGAAAGAGTCATATGAAATCCCTACTCGACCTGTTCAAGCAATTCACGCCCGACGAGCATTTCGATGCCATTCGCGTCGGCATGGCCTCGCCCGAGAAGATCCGTTCCTGGTCTTTCGGCGAGGTGAAGAAGCCCGAGACCATTAACTACCGCACCTTCAAACCTGAGCGCGACGGTCTGTTCTGCGCCAAGATTTTTGGCCCGATCAAGGACTACGAATGCCTGTGCGGCAAGTACAAGCGCCTCAAGCACCGCGGTGTCATCTGCGAGAAGTGCGGCGTTGAAGTCACGCAGACCAAAGTGCGCCGTGAGCGCATGGGCCACATTGATCTGGCCGCTCCGTGCGCCCACATCTGGTTCCTGAAGTCGTTGCCGTCGCGTCTGGGCCTGGTGCTCGACATGACGCTGCGCGACATTGAGCGCGTGCTGTACTTTGAAGCCTATGTGATCACCGATCCCGGTATGACGCCGTTGAAAAAGCGCGACATCATGTCCGAGGATGACCACGACGCGAAGCGCAAGGAATATGGCGATGAATTCGTCGCCAAGATGGGCGCTGAAGGCATTCGCGATCTGCTGGAATCGATCGAGATCGACTCCGAGATTGAGCGCCTGCGTGGTGACCTGACCGGTTCCGAAGTCAAGGTCAAGAAGAACGCCAAGCGCCTGAAAGTGCTTGAGGCGTTCAAGAAGTCGGGCATCAAGCCCGAATGGATGGTGCTTGAAGTGCTGCCCGTGCTGCCGCCGGACCTGCGTCCGTTGGTGCCACTCGATGGTGGCCGCTTCGCCACGTCCGACCTGAACGACCTGTACCGCCGCGTCATCAACCGCAACAGCCGTCTGCGCCGCTTGCTGGAACTCAAGGCGCCTGAAATCATTGCGCGCAACGAGAAGCGCATGCTGCAGGAAGCCGTGGATTCGTTGCTGGACAACGGCCGCCGTGGCAAGGCCATGACGGGCGCCAACAAACGCGCCCTGAAGTCGCTTGCTGACATGATCAAGGGCAAGAGCGGCCGCTTCCGCCAGAACTTGCTGGGCAAGCGCGTGGACTACTCGGGCCGGTCGGTCATCGTGGTCGGCCCGACGCTCAAGTTGCACCAGTGCGGCCTGCCCAAGCTGATGGCGCTGGAGCTGTTCAAGCCCTTCATCTTCTCGCGCCTCGAAGCCATGGGTATTGCGACGACGATCAAGGCGGCCAAGAAGGAAGTCGAATCCGGCACGCCGGTGGTCTGGGACATCCTGGAAGAGGTGATCAAAGAGCACCCGGTCATGCTCAACCGTGCGCCTACGCTGCACCGGCTGGGCATTCAGGCGTTCGAGCCCATCCTGATCGAAGGCAAGGCCATTCAGCTGCATCCCCTTGTTTGCGCGGCCTTCAACGCCGACTTCGACGGTGACCAGATGGCGGTGCACATTCCGTTGTCCGTGGAAGCGCAGATGGAAGCCCGCACATTGATGCTGGCGTCCAACAACGTGCTGTTCCCCGCTTCGGGTGAGCCCTCCATCGTGCCGTCGCAAGACGTGGTGCTCGGCCTGTACTACGCTACGCGCGAGCGCATCAATGGCAAGGGCGAAGGACTTATTTTTGCCAACATTGGTGAAGTTCAGCGAGCATTGGACGCGCGCGAGGTCGAACTCGCGGCGAAGATCAATGTGCGCATGACCGAATGGGTCAAGAACAAGGCCACGGGCGAGTTCGAGCCCAGCACCAGCATTGTGGAAACCACCGCAGGCCGTGCTTTGCTGTCGGAAATCCTGCCCAAGGGGCTGCCGTTTTCAAACATGAACAAGGCGCTCAAGAAGAAGGAAATCTCCAAGCTGATCAACGTGTCCTTCCGCAAATGTGGTCTGAAGGAAACGGTGGTGTTTGCCGACAAGCTGCTGCAAAACGGCTTCCGCCTGGCGACGCGCGCCGGTATCTCGATTGCGATCGAAGACATGCTGGTGCCGCCTCAGAAGGCCGGCATCATTGAGGCGGCGGAAAAAGAGGTCAAGGAGATCGAGCAGCAGTACGTCTCGGGCCTGGTGACCTCGGGCGAGCGCTACAACAAGGTGGTGGACATCTGGGGCAAGGCTGGTGACGAAGTCTCCAAGGTCATGATGCAGCAGCTGGCCAAGCAAAAGACCATCGACCGCCATGGCAATGAAGTGGATCAGGAGTCATTCAATTCCATTTACATGATGGCCGATTCGGGTGCGCGCGGTTCTGCCGCACAGATTCGCCAGCTTGCCGGCATGCGCGGCCTGATGGCCAAGCCCGATGGTTCCATCATCGAGACCCCTATCACGGCGAACTTCCGTGAAGGCCTGAACGTGCTGCAGTACTTCATCTCGACCCACGGCGCCCGAAAAGGCCTGGCTGATACGGCACTGAAGACCGCCAACTCTGGCTATCTCACGCGCCGACTGGTCGATGTGACGCAAGATCTGGTGGTTACCGAAGACGACTGCGGTACCTCCAACGGCGCCTTCATGCGCGCCATTGTCGAGGGCGGCGAGGTCATCGAATCGCTGCGTGACCGCGTACTCGGCCGCACCGTTGCCGAAGACGTGTTGCACCCCGAGACCCGTGCGGTGCTGGCTGTCGCTGGCCAGATGCTGGAAGAAGACCTGATCGAAGAGCTGGAAGCTGCCGGTGTCGATGAGGTCAAGGTGCGCACGGCACTGACTTGCGAGACGCGCTTTGGCCTGTGCGCATCCTGCTATGGCCGCGACCTGGGCCGTGGTGGCCTCATCAACCTTGGCGAAGCGGTTGGTGTGATCGCTGCACAGTCCATCGGTGAACCTGGTACGCAGCTCACCATGCGGACGTTCCACATCGGCGGCGCCGCTTCCCGTGCGGCCATTGCGGCCAGTGTGCAAGCCAAGTCCAATGGCGTCATCGGCTTCAACGCCACCATGCGCTATGTGACCAACTCCAAGGGTGAGTTGGTGGTGATTTCCCGCTCTGGCGAAATCACCATCCACGATGAGCATGGTCGCGAGCGCGAGCGCCACAAGGTGCCGTATGGCGCGACGCTCGCCGTGAAAGCAGACCAGCAGGTCAAGGCAGGCTTGATCCTGGCCAACTGGGATCCGCTGACCCGCCCCATCATCACCGAGTTTGCCGGCAAGGCGCAATTCGAGAACGTCGAGGAAGGCCTGACCGTGGCCAAGCAGGTGGACGATGTCACCGGCCTGTCGACGCTGGTCGTGATCGACCCCAAGCGCCGTGGCTCGGCCAAGGTGGTCAAGCCCCAGGTCAAGCTGATCGATGCCACGGGCAACGAAGTGAAGATCCCCGGCACCGACCACTCGGTGACCATTGGCTTCCAGATCGGTGCGCTGATCCAGGTACGCGATGGCATGGATGTGGGCCCTGGCGAAGTGCTGGCCCGCATCCCGATCGAAGGCCAGAAGACACGCGACATTACCGGCGGTCTGCCGCGCGTGGCTGAACTGTTCGAGGCGCGTACGCCCAAGGACAAGGGCACACTGGCCGAAGCCACCGGCACCGTCTCGTTCGGCAAGGAAACCAAGGGCAAGATCCGCCTGCAGATCACCGATCCGGAAGGCAAGGTCTGGGAAGAGCTTATCCCCAAGGAAAAGAACATCCTGGTGCACGAAGGTCAGGTGGTCAACAAGGGCGAGTCCATCGTGGACGGCCCGGCCGATCCGCAGGACATCCTGCGCCTGCTGGGCATTGAAGAGCTCTCGCGCTACATCGTTGATGAAGTGCAGGACGTGTACCGTTTGCAGGGTGTGAAGATCAACGACAAACACATCGAGGTGATCGTGCGCCAGATGCTGCGGCGCGTGGTGGTCGAGAATTCTGGCGATTCGAACTACATCGCTGGCGAACAGGTTGAGCGTTCGGAGATTCTCAACACCAATGAGGCGTTGCAGGCCCAGGACAAGCTGCCAGCAACGTACACCAACCTGCTGCTGGGTATCACCAAGGCATCGCTGTCCACCGACTCGTTCATCTCGGCAGCATCGTTCCAGGAAACCACACGCGTGCTGACCGAAGCAGCCATCATGGGCAAGCGCGACGAACTGCGTGGTCTGAAGGAAAACGTCATTGTCGGCCGCCTGATTCCAGCTGGTACTGGCATGGCCTACCACCAGGCGCGCAAGGTGAAGGATGCCATGGACGATGCAGAGCGCCGCGCTATTGCCGAAGCGGAAGCCGAGGAAATGGCCGGTGCCACCGAGACCGAATCGGTCGAGGGCGCTGGCGACGACGCAGCAGCAGCTGACTAAACTGTCGGTCGCGGTGGGGGCTTCTCCCCTACCGTGTCAAACTTCGATCCCGGCCTGCCCTGAATGGACAGGCCGGGATTTTTTCATGGCAAGTCGGTCCCGCTGATGGAACTCCGCACCGATGACGCTTTGCTCCCCTACGGAATTTGCAGGTTGAAGGAAACACCATGAAGCCATTGGCGACGACCGATTCGGGCCGGACCCCTGCTGCCGGGAAGCGTTCGGGTAGCCTGAGCGCATTGCTGCAGCTTGCCGCAAGCGGCCTGCTCCAAATACGCAAAGGGCGCTCTGGCGCCGTAGCGCTTGACGGCGCCGAGCCTGGCTTGCGTCCGGGCGCGCAGGCCCTCCTGTACCACGTGCTGCGCCACCTGGGACTGGCCGAGGCGCTGCGCAGTCGCCTTGCCCCGCGCACGCCACCGCCAGCGGCCGACGCCTTGCTCTGCACAGCGCTGGCGCTGGCTGCGGCACCGGAGGACATGCCCTATGATGGGTTCACGTTGGTCAACCAGGCAGTGGAGGCGGCCAAGGGCGATGTCGCCACACGCAAGCAAGCCGCGTTTATCAACGCCTGCTTGCGGCGGTTCTTGCGTGAGCGCGATGCCTTGCTGGCTGCCGTAGCAGCAGACCCCATTGCACGATGGAACCACCCGAGCTGGTGGATTGCCCGCATGCAGAAGGAGTGGCCGGACGATTGGCAAAGCGTGCTCGCTGCCAACAACTCCCAAGCCCCCATGGTGCTTCGAATCAATGGGCAAAAAAGCACGCTAGCGCAATATGTGAAAGCGCTTGAAGCTATTAATATGAGAGCGTTTGAGCAGCCGCCCCATGCCGTAGTGCTTGAGCGTGCCGTAGCCGTGCACCACCTCCCCGGCTTCGCAGAAGGCGTGGTGTCGGTGCAAGACCTATCGGCGCAGAGAGCCGCGCCCTTGCTGCTTGCCGGCTTCCCTCCCGGTGCACCGTTGCGGGTGCTTGATGCCTGTGCAGCGCCTGGAGGCAAAACTGCACACTTGCTTGAGTGCGCCGGAACCAGCGCGCAGATGCATGTTACCGCGCTCGATATAGACCCAATCCGCTGCAAGCGCATCGAGCAGAACTTGGCCCGTATCGGGCTGCAGGCGCAAGTACTGGCACACGACGCCGCCAGACCGCAGGATTGGTGGCAGCAGTGTTGCGCGGGTGAGCCCTTTGATGCCATCTTGCTGGATGCGCCCTGTACGGCGTCGGGTATCGTGCGGCGCCACCCCGATGTCCGCTGGCTGCGCCGGGAATCCGATATTGCGCAGCTTGCCCAAGCCCAGGCGCGGCTGCTTGCAGCGCTCTGGCCTCTGGTCAAGCGGGGTGGGCGCATGCTGTATTGCACTTGCTCCGTCTTCCGCGCCGAGGGTGACGATCAGATTAAATTGTTCCTTGCCCACAACAGCGACGCGCGCCTGTTGCCCTCGCCCGGCCATATCCTGCCTGCTGCGGCAGACAGTCACAACGGGCTCCCCGACAATGCGCACGGGGGACAGGATGGGTTCTACTTTGCCTTGCTAAAAAAAATGGAGCATTGATTTGCGTCTCGTGCGTGCAAGCCGTCTGTTGCGAACATTTGCTTGGCTGCTGTGGTGTGTTGCCGCTACGGCGCTTGGGCCCCTTGCGCATGCGCAAGGGGCGCCAGCCGTGGCGCACATGGAGGTTGAGCGAAGTCTGGAGGGCCTCTTCCTGAACGTTTCCATGGAGTTCGGCCTGCCTTCGCTGGTGCAGGAGGCGCTGCAGCAGGGCATTCCCATGACTTTTGTGGCCGATGCCGAAGTCACGCGATCGCGTTGGTACTGGTCAGACGAGAAGGTTTCCTCTGTTCAACGCTTTTTGCGCCTGAGCTACCAACCATTGACCCAGCGCTGGCGCTTGAATGTGTCGTCGGCGCCGTTCAGCACGTCCGGTCTTGGCGTGTCGGTGGGGCAATCCTATGACCAACTCTCTAATGTGCTCGCCGCCATGCAGCGGATTGCCCATTGGAGTATTGCCGACGCGCGGGTGCTGGATGCAGGTACCCCATACCGTGTTCACTTTCACTTCCAATTGGATATGTCGCAGTTGCCACGGCCTTTGCAAATTGGCGCCCTCGGCCGATCTGGCTGGAACCTGAGCATTGCGCGGACCGAGCGGGTTCCGCTCCTGAGCACACCATGAGCACTGGCGTGGACTTGCCTCCGCGCTCGCGTGCTGCGCAGCCGTCGCGCGCAGCGCGTTGGGCGATCGGGGTGGGTGTTGCCATTACCGCTGCCATCGCCCTGGTGCTGATGTTCTTGCTGACGCTTGCCACCAACAACCGCGCCTTGTACGAGCGCAATTACAGCTGGTTGTTTGCCGTCAACGTCGTCGTCGCGGTGGCGTTCCTGGGCCTGCTGGTATGGATCGTCGCGCGCCTTGCGCTGCGCTTGCGCCATGGCAAGTTCGGCAGCCGCCTGTTGGTGAAGCTTGCCGCCATCTTTGCCTTGGTTGCCTTGGTGCCGGGGGGGCTGATCTATGTCGTGTCGTACCAGTTCGTCTCGCGCTCCATTGAGAGCTGGTTTGACGTCGAGGTCGAAGGTGCGCTTAACGCAGGCGTGAGCTTGGCCCGCACCACGCTGGAAATGCAGTCGACCGAAGCGGCCTCGCGCACCCGTACCGCTGCCGCGCAGCTCGCGCAAGTGCCCAACGCTGCCGCTGGGCTGGTGCTGGAGCGCATCCGCGACCAGTTGGGTGCCAGTGACGCTGCGCTGTGGAGCAGTTCGGGGGCGCTGCTGTCTATCGTAGGCCAGTCGCGATTCCGTCTGGATGCCGAGCGACCGAGTGCACAGCAGCTGCGTGTGGTCCGTCAACAAGGGGCCTGGTCGCAAATCGAGGGGCTGGACGACTTGGGTGACCATGCCACACCACAGGCCTTGCAAAACATCCACGTGACCGCAATGGCCGTGGTTCCTACCACCAGCCTGGGTCTGTTCTCGGCCGAACCGCGCTATCTGCATGTCACGCTTCCCCTGCCGGCGGTGCTGGTGGGCAATGCGGTGGCTGTCCAGGAGGCGAATCGCGAATACCAGGAGCGCTCCCTGGCCCGCGGGGGGCTGCGTCGCATGTACATCGGCACATTGACCCTGAGCCTGTTTCTTGCGGTGTTTGGCGCGGTGCTGCTGGCGGTGCTCCTGGGCAACCAGCTTGCGCGGCCCTTGCTGGTGTTGGCCGAAGGCGTGCGCGAGGTCGCACAGGGCAACCTCAGTCCGAAGGCGTCGCTTCAGGGAAGAGACGAGCTGGGGGGGCTGACGCGTTCTTTCGCCCTGATGACCCAGCAGCTCGCCGATGCACGTGCTGCGGTGCAGACCAGCATGTTGGCGGTGGACACGGCGCGCGAGCGTTTGCAGACGATTCTCGACAATCTTACGTCCGGGGTCATCGTGATGGACCCGTCCGGGCGCGTGCAATCGTTCAACCCGGGAGCTGAGCGAATCCTGCACGTGCCGTTGATGCCTGTGCTGGGACACACACTGGGAGAATTGCCAGAGCTGGTGGAGTTTGACCGCGCGGTACAGCGCCACTTTGACAGCTGGTTGTCGCAACACGACCAAACAGGCCCGGCCCATTGGCAACACACTTTCGAATTGCATGCGTCTCCCGATGGTGCCCAGCAGCATGCTACGAGCCTCGTCGCCCGAGGCGCCAGCATGCCGGAAAACGCCAGGCTGCTGGTGTTTGAGGACATTACCGAAATCGTTTCTGCACAGCGCGCACAAGCCTGGGGAGAGGTAGCGCGCCGATTGGCCCATGAGATCAAGAACCCGCTGACGCCCATCCAGCTATCGGCCGAACGCATGGAGATGAAGCTGTTGCCCAAGCTGACAGCGCCTGATCAGGCCATGCTCGCCAAATCCGTCAAAACCATCGTTCAGCAGGTGGAGGCCATGAAGCGCCTGGTGAACGAGTTTCGCGACTATGCGCGCTTGCCTTCGGCAGAACTGCAAGCGCTGGATCTCAATGCGCTGGTGCGGGATGTACTGCACCTCTACGAGCCCGGTGACGTGCGTGTGCCGGTCCATGCCAGGCTTGATCCACAGTGCCCGCCCATTCTGGGCGATGCGCAGCAATTGCGCCAGGTACTGCACAATCTGGTGCAAAACGCGCAAGATGCAACCGAGCAGATGCTGGCATCCGACCAGGAGACAGAGCGCGCAGTCCTTCTGACCACTTCCTTCGCGGCAGAGTCCAAGCGCGTACAGCTGGCGGTGTTGGACCAAGGGTCCGGCTTTCCTCCGCATATTCTCCAGCGTGCGTTCGAGCCCTATGTGACGACCAAGGCGCGCGGAACGGGCTTGGGGCTCGCCGTTGTCAAGAAAATTGCCGACGAGCATGGGGCAGCAATCAAGCTGGCCAACCGTGAACAAGATGGGCGAATATGTGGCGCGCAAGTGTCGCTATCATTTGCGACTGTGCAAACGGCGGCGACGTGAGGTTGGCACGCTGCAGATTCAAGGCATTTCCCACATGGCAAACTTATTGGTGGTCGACGACGAGCTAGGCATTCGGGATCTTCTTTCCGAGATTCTGAATGACGAAGGCCACAGCGTCGATTTGGCAGAAAACGCAACGCAGGCGCGCATCGCCCGCAACGCCAACGACTACGACTTGGTGTTGCTCGACATCTGGATGCCCGACACCGATGGTGTTTCACTGCTCAAGGAGTGGGCGGCGACCGGCCTCCTGACCATGCCCGTCATCATGATGAGCGGTCACGCGACCATTGACACGGCAGTGGATGCAACGCGTATTGGTGCTTTTGCCTTTCTGGAAAAGCCCATTACCCTGCAAAAGCTGCTCAAGGCCGTCGAGCAAGGATTGGCGCGGCACGCTTCGCGAACAGCACCACCCGTAGCGGTCGTATCCGCCGCTACCGTTTCAGCACCGGCACCGTGTGCCGATCTCACCGTTCCCCAGCTTGCTGCAAGCATCGAGGTGGATACGGGCCCACATGCACACCAAGGCTTTGATCTTGACCGCCCTTTGCGTGAAGCGCGAGATGGGTTTGAAAAGGCCTATTTCGAATTTCACCTTGCACGCGAAGGCGGCTCCATGACGCGTGTGGCAGAGAAGACAGGGCTGGAGCGCACCCACCTCTACCGCAAGCTGCGCCAATTGGGCGTCGACTTGGCGCGCGGGAAGCGCAATTAGTTGCCGGACATGGCGGGGCATCCAGATTTCGTGGCTATAATTTAAGGCTAGGCCCGGTAGCTCAGTCGGTAGAGCAGAGGATTGAAAATCCTTGTGTCGGCGGTTCGATTCCGTCCCAGGCCACCAGTGTTCATGCGCCCCAGCGCCCGAAAGGGTTCTGGGGCGCTTTTACGTTTCCCCTGCGGTTCTAAAAACCAGCGGGTAGACCGGTTTGCGGGCTTGCTAGATCACCGCTTGCGCAGTGCCTGGATGGGCGGCAGACAGCGGCAGCGTCTTGCTGCTAGAGCTTTCATAGGCGTAGCAACACCGCAGCTTTTCAAGCAGTGGGCTATGCATTGCCAGCTGAAGGCCGCTCCGTTTGCGAATGGCAGCTTGCCTGCCCATTGCTGCGCCTTTGCTGCCGAATGCGGCGGCAAATTCCCTTATTCAACATACCTTTGCGCTTCTCATGCCTCTTTTGAAGGAAACCACCCTGGGGATCGACTTCGGCACCTCGAACTCAGCGATGGCCGTGCGCCATGCCAGCGGGCCAGCGCGAATGCTCGCTTTGGAGGGTAATGCCCACACGCTGCCAACAGCGCTGTTCTTCAACGCCGAAGACCACAGCACCCATTTCGGGCGCGCTGCGGTCGGGCAGTATCTGTCAGGCACGGAGGGGCGGCTGATGCGTTCACTCAAAAGTCTGCTGGGGAGTGCCTTGCTGCAAGACAAAACGGCGGTGCACAACAGCTTGGTGAGCTATCAGGACATTATCGGCCTGTTTTTGCGCATGCTGGCGCAAAAGTCCCTTGATGTGCTGGGGGGCATGCCTGGGCGGGTGGTGATGGGGCGTCCGGTGCATTTCGTGGACGGCGAGGCCGCCCGTGACCGGCAGGCCGAGGAGGCGCTGCGCCAAGCGGCGCTGGCGGCGGGTTTCGAGAACGTGTCGTTCCAGCTCGAGCCCATTGCCGCCGCGCTGGACCATGAGCAGCGCATCACGCGGGAGTCCCTGGTGCTGGTTGTGGACATTGGCGGGGGTACATCGGATTTCACGGTGGTGCGCCTGGGCCCAGAACGCATGCGTCACACCGACCGCCGCCGCGATGTATTGGCCACCACGGGGGTGCACATAGGCGGCACGGACTTTGACCGCCGCCTCAGCCTGGAGCTGCTCATGCCGCTGCTGGGGTTTCGCCATTTGGGGCCCACCGGGCGCGAGGTGCCAAGCAGCGTGTTTTTCGACCTCTCGACCTGGCACCTGATCCAGTGGCTGTACGCTCCCAGTGCCTTGCGTGATGCACAGAAGCTGCGAACCGACTACTCCGATGCACGCCTGCATGGGCGGCTGATGCAGGTGCTCAACGAGCGCCTGGGGCACCGTATGGCCAATACGGTGGAGCAGGCCAAGATTGCCGCCTCCATGGACGGTGCCGACGCGCCCATGCCGCTGGACTGGATCGAGCCGGGGCTCGCTGCTGCGGTCACGGCCCAGGGGCTGGGGCATTGCCTGGCACAGCCGCTTCAACAGGTTGTAGCCTGCGCCCGTGAATGTGTGCAGCTGGCTGGATTGGGTCCGCAGGGCCTGGACGCCATCTACCTCACTGGCGGCTCTTCGGCCTTGCGGCCACTGCGGCAGGCCTTGAAAGCCGCGTTCCCTGACACGCCGCAGGTGGAGGGTGACCTGTTTGGTGGCGTGGCAGCGGGTTTGGCGGTTTCGGGCTGAAGAACCTTGCAAGCGTCCGGTGATGGCGGCGGTGAACAAGCGGCGCGCGCGGCTCGAGGGCACGAAAATACTACCAAATAGATAGCTGCCAGCGCTTATAGATAAAGCGCTAGAGGGTATTTCTGATCGGGTTTAGCTTGCCTCCCCGTCCGGCGTGGCCCCGTCGCGCTTCCATTGCAGGGCCGTGTCGTACAGCGCGTTGCGCGATGCCCCCGTGATCTCGGCCGCCAGGCGCACGGCGGTTTTGAGGGGAAGCTCCTGCACCAGCAGGCGCAGCACATGCAGGCTTTTGCCATCGTCGCTGGCGACTGCGGTGGGGTGCAGCAGCACCACAAATTCGCCGCGGGAGCGCTGGGGCGAGCCCTCCAGCCACGCCGTCAGCGCCTGTGCGGGCAGGGTGGTGATTTCTTCAAACTGTTTGGTGAGTTCGCGCGCCAGAGTCACTGGACGCTGGCCCAATACCGCCAGGGCCTGGGCCAGTTCGCCGATGCGGTGGGGGGCCTCCAGCAGCACCACGCAGCGCGCCTCATGGGCCAGTTGCTGCTCGATCAGGGTGGCGCGTTCGGCGCTCTTGGCGGGCAGGAACCCGGCAAACACAAAACCACCTTGTTCACCACTGTGCGCCACGGCGCCGGCCGCGCTCAGTGCCGTCGTAATGCTGCTGGCGCCGGGCAGGGGCACGGCGCGCAGCCCGGCAGCCTGCACGGCAGCGACCAGGCGGGCGCCAGGGTCGCTGATGGCTGGCGTTCCGGCGTCGCTGACATAGGCCACACGCTGCCCCTGCTGCAGGCGCGCAATCACGGCCTGGGAGCCTTCCTGCTCGTTGTGCTGGTGCAGCGCCAGCAACTGGGCGCCGGTTTTCTCAATGCCGTAGCTGCGCAGCAGACCTTGCGTGTGTCGCGTGTCCTCGCAGGCAATGCTGTCTGCCAGTTGCAGCACGTGCAAGGCGCGCAAGCTGATATCGGCCAAATTGCCAATCGGCGTGGCGACCACATACAAGGTGCCTTGGGGATAATGTTGAGCCGATGCTGCGTCGCTGGCGGCGCGCAGGGCAGAAGCGAAAGAGGCGCTCAATGGGATTCTTTCAAAAGGCGGTGCACCTCGCACCGACCGCCAAGACCACGCGTGAGCATGGCAACGAGGCTGAAGACTGGGCGCTCGCACACTTGCAAGCTGCCGGGTTGCAGCTCCTGGAGCGCAATTATCGGACGCCAGGGCGTGGCGGCGGCGAAATTGACCTGATACTGCGCGCACCCGATGGCACGGTCGTCTTCGTCGAAGTGCGGCGTCGTGGCACGGCAAGGTTTGGCGGTGCTGGCGCCAGCATTCAAGCGACCAAGCAGCGGCGGATCGTGTTTGCAGCGCGCCACTACCTGATGCGCCTGCGCACGCTGCCCCCTTGCCGGTTTGATGTGGTGCTGGTCGAGGAGGGCATCGAATGGTTGCAGGCGGCGTTCGATGCCGGCTAAGAACGTATATGGGCGCCAGCATGTACGTGTTGCTACAAAAGCTGTAACACGGCAGGTTTATGATCTGGGCCTCTGCGCCGCAATTAGATTTTTATGCTTGAGCAACGCATCCAACAGCACTTCATTGATAGCGCCGACCTCAAATACCAGGCGGCTCAATTGCTGTGCAAACCTGTTTCCGACGCCGTGCAGGCGTTGCTGGTGTGCGTGACCAGCGGCGGGAAGATTCTCGTCTGTGGCAACGGCGCTTCTGCGGGCGATGGTCAGCAGTTTGTTGCGTCGTGCGTCGCGGGCTTTGAGCGCAACCGCCCTGAGCTGGCGGCGCTGGCCTTGAGCGTGGACGGTTCGCTGCTGACCGGTAGCGCCGACCCCAGCCAGCAGTTTGCGCGCCAGGTGCGCGCACTCGGTCAGGCCGGAGACGTCTTGTTGTTGCTGTGTATTGCCGGGAACGACGCCAATATCTTGGCAGCCGTCTCGGCGGCGCATGAGCGCGAGATGATTGTGATAGCGCTGACCGGGCGCATTTCAGGCGCGCTGGGTGGGCTGCTTCGGGAGACCGACATCGGAATCAGCGTGCCGCATGAGCGTGCAGCGCGCGTTCGCGAGGTCCATGCTTTGGTGCTCAATTGTTTGTGCGATGGCATAGATGAGCAATTGTTTGGTGAACAGGAGATTTCATGAAATTTGTCTATCCGACCAGGCTTCTGGTGAGCCTTTTGGCCGCTGCCACACTGGCAGGTTGTGCGGCGCCTCTGATTCTTGGCGGTGCTGCCATGGGCAGCATGGTCGCGGTTGACCGCCGCACCACCGGCACCCAGGTGGAGGACGAGGGCATCGAACTGCGCGCCACCAACCAGATTTTTGGCGACTATGGCGACAAGGTGCATATCAACGTCACCAGCTTCAATCGCCAGGTGCTGCTGACCGGCGAAGTGCCAACGCAGGAAGTGCGCGATGCGGTTGCGCAAAAGGTGGCCAAGGTGGCCAATGTGCGCTCCATCGTGAACGAACTGGCGGTGATGCCCAGCACGCCCCTTACGCAGCGCTCCAACGACACCTTCATCACCGGGAAAATGCGCGCCAGCCTGGTCGATGCCAAGGACCTGACGGGCAGTGCGTTCAAGGTCGTGACCGAGCGCGGGGATATTTACCTGATGGGCATCGTCAGCCAGCGCGAAGCGAAGCGGGCAACGGCCATTGCCCGTGGTGTGAGCGGTGTGCGCAAGGTGGTGCGGGTGTTCGAGTACGTGAGCGAGGACGACTTGGCGCGCATGAATGCGCCTGCTCGTGCTCCCGTGACTGACACCAGCAATGGGACGGCGCCAGCCAAATAAAGCGCGGCGTGCGGATCAGTCGAGCCGCTTGATGAGGCTCGACGTGTCCCAGCGCTGCCCGCCCATGCGCTGCACGTCGGCGTAGAACTGGTCCACCAGCGCGGTGACTGGCAGTTGCGAGCCATTGCGGCGCGCCTCGGCCAGCACCAGTCCCAGGTCCTTGCGCATCCAGTCGACGGCAAAGCCGAAATCGAATTCACGCGCCGCCATGGTCTTGCCACGGTTATCAAGCTGCCAGCTTTGTGCGGCGCCCTTGCCGATGACGTCAAGCACCTGGGGCAAATCAAGGCCTGCGCGCTGGCCGAAGGCGATAGCTTCGGCCAATGCCTGCACCAGGCCGGCAATGCAGATCTGGTTCACCATCTTGGTCAACTGACCGGCCCCCGATTCGCCCAAGCGGGTGAAGGCGCGAGCGAAGGCCATGGCAAGCGGCCGAGCGGCGTCGAAAGCGGCCTGATCGCCACCGCACATCACGGTCAGCTGGCCGTTCCTGGCGCCGGCTTCTCCACCCGAGACGGGGGCGTCGATAAAAGCGAGGCCCAGCGTGCGCGCTGCGCCGTGCAGTTCGCGCGCCACCTCGGCCGAGGCCGTGGTGTGGTCCACAAAGATGGCTCCCGGCGCCATGCCGGCAAAGGCGCCGTCGGCCCCCAAGGTCACGGCGCGCAGGTCATCGTCGTTGCCCACGCAGCAGAATACGAAGTCGGCGCCTTGCGCAGCCTCACGGGGAGACTTGGCATGTTTTTGGCCGCTAGCGCTTGCGTACTCTGCGCACCACGCTATCGCTTTGGAAGCGGTTCGGTTGTACACCGTGACCGAATGGCCGGCGCGTGCCAAATGCCCGGCCATGGGATAGCCCATGACGCCAAGGCCCAAAAAGGCGACTTTCTTCGCAGGTGTGGCTTCGTAGGTGCGTGCAATGATCGAGGACATAGGCAATAAAAGTAGCGCCGCCGCCGGGACGGCGTGCAACCGCCGTGTGGACGGCGGGGGTTGGATCAGACGATGACGAAGTGCTCGGTGCCGGCTGCAAGATCGGTGGTCTTTGAGCGCTGGCTGCTGAGCTTGATCTGCAGGCGCAGGTCGTTCAGAGAGTCGGCGTTGCGCAGCGCGTCTTCGTAGGTGATGACATTGGCTTCGAACAGGTCGAAGAGCGCCTGGTCAAAGGTCTGCATGCCGAGATTGCGGCTCTTTTTCATGATTTCCTTGATCTCGGCGACCTCGCCCTTGAAGATCAAATCGGAAATGAGCGGCGTGTTCAGCATGATCTCTACCGCTGCGGCGCGGCCCTTGCCATCCTGCTTGGCGATCAGTCGCTGCGAGACCAGCGCGCGCAGGTTCAGCGACAGATCCATCAGCAGCTGCGCGCGGCGCTCTTCGGGGAAGAAGTTGATGATGCGGTCCAGCGCCTGGTTGGCGCTGTTGGCATGCAGCGTGGCCAGACACAGGTGGCCGGTTTCGGAGAACGCAATGGCGTGTTCCATGGTTTCGCGGTCCCGGATTTCGCCCATCAGAATTACGTCAGGGGCTTGGCGCAGCGTGTTCTTCAGTGCTGCTTCCCAGCTTTCGGTATCGAGCCCGACCTCGCGCTGCGTCACCACGCAGTTCTTGTGCGGGTGCACGAATTCCACCGGATCTTCCACCGTAATGATGTGGCCGAAGGTGTGCTCGTTGCGCCAGTCCACCATGGCAGCCAGCGTGGTCGATTTGCCCGAACCCGTGGCGCCCACCAGGATGCACAGGCCACGCTTGGTCATGGTGACGTCCTTGAGCACCTGCGGTACGCCCAGGCCGTCAATGGTCGGCAGCGTGAGCGGAATCACGCGCAGTACCATGCCTACGCGGCCCTGCTGGATGAAGGCGTTGACGCGAAAGCGCCCGATCCCGGAGGGGGAAATGGCGAAGTTGCATTCCTTGGTGCGTTCGAAATCCGCTGCTTGCTTGTCGCTCATGATGGAGCGTGCCAGCGTCAGTGTGTGGCTGGGCGTCAGCGGCTGGGGCGAGACTTTGGCAATGGCGCCATCGACCTTGATGGCGGGTGGAAATTCCGCCGTGATAAACAAGTCGCTGCCGCCGCGGCCTACCAGCAGCTTGAGCAGATCGTTGATGAATTTACTGGCCTGATCGCGTTCCATCGAATAGTCCTCTCAGCATCGGCGCAGGTGCCGCCCAGTGCATTGCGAAACCCCCGTTCTCGGTAAGGCCCGAGAAGGCGGCTTGCTGCGCATTGCAGTGCTTATTTTTGGTTTTCACTCAAACGTGCGCTCACCGCGCGCAGGCGCAGTGAAAGCTTGCGTGCCAGCAAGGCCACCAGACTGGCGGCCAGTTGCGGGTCTTTCACCATCATGTCGTCCATGCCCTCGGCTGAGAGGACGGCGATTTCGCAATCGGTCAGCGTTGTGCAGGCAGAAAACCGGATGCCGCTGTCGAGCAGCGACATTTCGCCCAGGATATCGCCTGGACGCGTCTCCGCCAGGCGCAATTGCTCCCCCCAGGGTTGAATGCGGTCCACCGCAATGGTGCCTGTCAGCAGCACCACCATGAAATTGCCGTATTCGTCCTGGCGGATCACGTCGCGGTTGGGCTGCACGTGGGCGAATTCAAAGAACTGCTCCATGCGCCGCACCGCGTCGTTGTCCAGGTGCGCCATGTACTTGTCCTTGGCCCACAGCGCCTGCAGCAGCTTGCCGCCGCGGCTGGCTGGGAGGCGCTTGGCCCCCACTTCCACCGCGCGCGCTTCCCAGGGCACCAGCATGTTCGAATCGACCCCCTGGTTGGCGAAGGCGGTGGAGAAGAAGACAGAATCGCTGTGCTCCGCCTGGGACTTGGCGCTGCGCGTATTGCGCAGCAGACCGAGAATGCCTTTCATGGGGTGCTCCGGTGGGCGGCCGCTGGGTCGCCAATAGACGAAAGAAAACGACGAAGAAAGGGCACTGCCTCAACCCGGGAAATTGTCCGGAATCTTGGCTTTGCTGCGGGCTTCGGCGGGGCTGACGATGTTGCGGCGCACCAGGTCAATCAGATTTTGGTCCAGCGTCTGCATGCCTACGCTGTTGCTGGTCTGGATGGTGGAATACATCTGCGCCACCTTGGCCTCGCGGATCAGGTTGCGGATGGCGCTGGTGCCCAGCATGATCTCGTGCGCTGCCACGCGGCCCGAGCCGTCCTTGAGCTTGCACAGGGTCTGCGAAACCACCGCCTGCAGCGACTCGGACAACATGGCCCGGATCATCTCCTTTTCTTCGCCCGGAAACACGTCAATGATCCGGTCGATGGTTTTGGCCGCGCTCGACGTGTGCAGCGTGCCGAACACCAGGTGCCCGGTTTCTGCTGCGGTCATGGCCAGGCGGATGGTTTCCAGGTCGCGCAATTCGCCCACCAGGATGGCGTCCGGGTCTTCGCGCAGCGCCGAACGCAGGGCGGCGGAGAACGACAGCGTCATCGGGCCAACTTCGCGCTGGTTGATCAGGCACTTCTTGGATTCGTGCACGAACTCGATCGGATCCTCGATGGTCAGCACATGGCCGTATTCGGTCTCGTTCAGGTGGTTCACCATGGCAGCGAGCGTGGTCGACTTGCCCGAGCCCGTGGGGCCGGTCACGAGCACCAAACCACGCGGCTTGAGCGCGAGTTCGGCAAAAATCTTCGGTGCGTTGAGCTGCTCCAAGGTGAGAATCTTGCTTGGAATCGTGCGGAACACGGCGGCGGCGCCGCGGTTCTGGTTGAAGGCGTTGACCCGAAAACGGGCCAGACCTTCAATCTCGAACGAGAAATCGACCTCCAGGAATTCTTCGTAGCTCTTGCGCTGCGAGTCGCTCATGATGTCGTACACCATGGCGTGAACCGTTTTGTGGTCCAGCGCGTCGACGTTGATGCGCCGCACGTCACCGTTGACCCGGATCATGGGCGGCAGGCCTGCGGAAAGGTGCAGGTCAGACGCCTTGTTTTTAACGCTGAATGCCAGCAGTTGGGTGATGTCCACGGGATTCCCTCGGTCGTTTGGTACGCTTGGCAAACATTATGACCACGATTGCATGCAAGTTCCAAGAGGTACGCACCCGTATCGACGCCGCGTGCCGGGCTGTCGGACGCGACCCGTGCGAGGTCGGGTTGCTGGCCGTTTCCAAGACCTTCCCTGCAGACTGTGTGGCCCAGGCCGCCCATCTCGGCCAGCAAGCCTTTGGTGAAAACTACCTCCAGGAGGGAGTGGACAAAATCGCACAGTTGCGCGCAGCCGGGTGGACCTCGCTGGTGTGGCATTGCATTGGTCCGGTACAGGCCAACAAGACGCGGCTGGTCGCTGAGCACTTTGACTGGCTGCAGACATTGGACCGCGAAAAGATCGCACGGCGCCTTGCGGATCAGCGGCCTGCGCAGCTCGCGCCCCTACAGGTGTGCATTCAGGTCAATGTCGATGGTGGAGCCAACAAGGCCGGTGTGGCCCCGGGCGAGGCGCTGGCCCTGGCATGCGCAGTGGCGCAGTTGCCGTGTCTGTGTCTGCGGGGTGTGATGAGCATTCCCGAACCAGCGCCGGATTTCGATACCCAGCGCGCGCTGCATTTGCGCGCCCGCAAGGTGTTCGACGAGATTCGCGCAGCTGCCGTGCCAGGCTGTGAACGCTTCGATACGCTGTCGCTGGGCATGACCGGCGACCTTGAGGCCGCCATTGCTGCGGGGAGCACGCTGGTGCGGGTCGGGAGCGGTCTGTTCGGCACGCGGCCGCGAAGAGCCTGAGTCAGCGCTTCTTGCGCGGCGCTGCGTTCATCGCGCCTGCGCAGTCGTCTTGAAGCCAGCGGCCCTCGGCGTCCATGGTGGTCTTGCGGGGCTTGCCATTTTCCGTCACGGTGCTTTCGTTGTGCACCGTATAGGCCATGGGGCTGGAGAAGGTGACGGTGGCCTCGCCTTGCACCACGGGGTCGGTGCACTGGTAGCTGTAGGCCACGGTATTGCCCGAGCGCTTGGCGGGCGTCGTCTTGCAGTTGCCTTTCTGCAGGGGGACTTCAAGGCGCGATGCCTCCTCCGGCGTGACACAGCTTTTGACGCGCATGCCGCTTTGTCCGTCCATGGACACGCCTTGTCGCGCGAGCATGGCTTGCATCTGCGTTCGCTGCGCTGGCGGCATGCTGGCCATCTGGGCCTGCATTTGTGCCATGGCGTCCTGCGTGGCCTTGTCGGAATGCTGGATGTGCGTGCTGATTTCCCACAGCCCAGGCTTGACCGACTGGGCCATGGCAGGCGCGGCCAGGGCGCCGCCCGCACACAGCAATGCGGCAGGCCAGAAACGGAGAGGGCGGCGCATGGCGGCTCCTTGTGAAAAACGAGGTGAGAGCGATTGTTGCCTTTGAACCCCATTCGGGACAAGCCCTTGGGACGCCGGCGTCAGGACTTATTCACCACTGCTTGCCAGCATGGCCAGTACCGCCAACAGCATCACGGCAAACGCCAGCCACCCAAAGACCCGGTGGCGCAGGCTGAGCGTGTGCTCGCCCAGAATCGATTCGCGTGAACCAATCACCATCAGGACGGCCATGATGGGGACGGCGATAACGCCATTGACCACGGCACTCCAGACCAGCGCCTTGATGGGGTCCAGCGGCGTGAAATCGAGTAGCGTGCCGACGACGGTGGCGCTGATCAGCACGGCGTAAAACCCCTTGGCTTCCCCCAGGCGGTGGTCCAGCCCGGATCGCCACTCGAACACGTCTGCTACGGCGTACGCCGCTGAACCTGCGAGCACCGGCACTGCCAGCATGCCGGTTCCCACAATGCCCAGCGCAAACAGCGTGAAAGCAAAATCGCCTGCAATCGGCTTGAGCGCTTGCGCCGCCTGCGCGGTGGTCTGGATGTCGAAATGCCCATTGGCGTGCAGGGTCAGCGTGGTCGCCAGCATCACGCACAGCGCAATGACATTTGAAAAACCCATGCCAAATTGGGTATCCAGCTTGATGCGGGCCAGGTGTTCACGCATGAAGCGGGTGCTGTTGATGGGCTCCTCCAATGCCTGGCCGCGCTGGCGCAGCTCGGCCTCCTGTGAGGCTTGCCAGAAAAACAGATAGGGGCTGATGGTCGTGCCCAGCACGGCGACCACCATCATCCAGTACGCACTGCCAGCACCTGCTTCAGGCAGGATCGACTGGTGCAGCAAGGTGGCCCATTGCACATGCAGCACCAGCACCACCACGACATACGAGAGCAATGCCAGCGTCAACCATTTGAAGACGCGCACCATTCCATCGTAATTGAACCAGACCGGAAGCCCGGCGCACAGAGCGCCAAACACCAGGGCGTGGCCGTGTTGGCCACCGCCCACCACCAGTTGCAAGGCCTCGCCCATGGCGGCAATATCTGCTGCGATATTGAGGGTGTTCGCCAGCACCAGCATGACCACCAGCGACAGGCTGAGCCAGCGCGGCAGAACGCGGCACATGGTGGCGGCCAGTCCGCGGCCGGTGACCCAGCCAATGCGTGCGCTGACCATCTGGATGGCGATCATCAGGGGTGTCGTGATCACCAACGTCCATGCCATGCCCACGCCAAACGCGGCGCCCGCTTGAGAGTACGTCGCAATACCGCTCGGATCGTCGTCGGCGGCTCCGGTGATCAGGCCGGGGCCCAGCTGGCGGCTGGCGTGGCGGATTTCATCCGGGATGAGGTGCATGACAGCAAAGCGGCGAGGGTGGTGAACGAACAGCGTGGCCCGCGCGATTGTGCGGCCAGGCCTGGCGTGCAATGCAGCCGCCCAGGAGAAATTTTGCCGTGCTAAGCTGGCTTTTTCACAGGGTCGGCCGAACATTCGTGCCGTTGCGAAATCGTTGCTGAAGGAGGCTACATGCCTGGATTGCTTGCTGATATTGACCCGGATGGTTTGCTGGAGTTTTCCGTGGTCTATACCGACCGCGCGCTCAACCACATGTCGCAGCGCTTTGCCGGTGTGATGAAAGACATCCTGGCGACGTTGAAAGACGTCTACCACGCCCAGACCGCCGTGCTGGTGCCCGGCAGCGGCACCTTTGGCATGGAAGCCGTGGCACGCCAGTTTGCCAACAAGGAAAAGGTGCTCATCGTGCGCAACGGCTGGTTCAGCTACCGCTGGAGCCAGATTTTTGATGCCGGCGGCCTGGGCGGCGGCGCCGTGGTCTGCAAGGCGCGGCGCCAGGGCGAGGGTGCGCAATCGCCCTGGGCGCCCTGTCCGGCAAGCGAAGTGGCGCAGGCCATCCGCGCCGAGAAGCCCAAGGTGGTGTTTGCGCCGCATGTCGAGACCGCCAGCGGCATCCTCCTGCCCGACGACTACCTGCGCACCGTGGCCGATGCGGCGCACGAAGTCGGCGCGCTGTTCGTGCTCGACTGCGTGGCCTCGGGCGCCATGTGGGTGGACATGCAGGCCACCGGCGTCGACGTGCTCATCTCGGCGCCGCAAAAGGGCTGGAGCGGCTCGCCCTGCTGCGCCATGGTGATGCTCTCCGAGCGTGCTCGGATCGCCATCGAAGACACGCAGAGTTCAAGCTTTTCCTGCGATCTGAAGAAATGGATGCAGATCGCCGAGGGCTACGAAAAAGGCGCGCACGCCTACCACACCACCATGCCCACCGATGCCCTGGTGCGCTTGAGCGAGGTGATGTTGGAGACGCGCGACTATGGTTTCGAGAAGGTGCGCGCCGAGCAGATTGAGCTGGGCAGCAAGGTGCGCGCGCTGCTCGAATCGCGCGGTTTTCCCAGCGTCGCGGCCGAGGGGTACAAGGCGCCTGGCGTGGTGGTGAGCTTCACCACGGACCCCGGCATCCAGAGTGGCAAAAAATTCGTGGAAGTGGGCTTGCAGGCTGCTTCGGGCGTGCCGCTGCAGTGCGACGAGGGGCCGGACTTCAAAACCTTCCGCCTCGGTCTGTTTGGCCTGGAGAAATGGCACAACGTGGACCGCACGGTGCAGCAACTGGCCACTGCTCTGGACGCTATTGCGGCCAAGGGTTGAGCGGACAAGCAGGCAACTTTTTTCGGTTTGTGCCGTCCTTTTACTTTTCCCTCCTTTCATTTTCATGACCTCTTTTGTTCGCACCTGCAGCGCCCTGGGCGCATTGGCCGCTTTGGCGGTTTCTGCTGTTATTCCGGCGCACGCTGCAGCGCCTGTCACCACGGCCAGCGGCCTCATCTATGAGAGCCTCAAGGAAGGCACAGGCCCCAGCCCCAAGGCCAGCGACACCGTGCGCGTGCACTACCGTGGCACCTTCCCCGAGTCGGGCAAGGAATTCGACAGCTCCATCGCGCGCGGCCAGCCGATCGAGTTCCCCTTGTCGGGCGTGATCCCTTGCTGGACCGAAGGCGTGCAGAAAATGAAAGTCGGCGGCAAGGCCAGGCTCACCTGCCCGCCGGCCATTGCCTATGGCGCACGCGGCGCGGGCGGCGTGATTCCGCCCAACGCCACGCTCAATTTTGAAGTCGAGCTGCTGGGAATTAAGTAAAGGCAGGCATGCAAGACGCCAGCACCGAACTGGCGCGCGCCAAACGGTTGGCGCTAGGTTTGCTGGCGCTGGCCGCCGCTGTGTTTGCTGTCACCAGCTTCGCGCCGCCGCATCTGGCGGTGCTGGCACTCAAGGCCGTGGCCGAGGCCGCCATGGTGGGCGCGCTGGCCGACTGGTTTGCGGTGCGCGCGCTGTTTCACCGCGTGCCCTTGCCGTTCATTGCGCGGCACACGGCCATCATCCCGCGCAACAAGGACCGCATTGGGCGCAACCTGGCGCAGTTTGTGCGCGAGAAGTTTCTTGACGCCGATTCCCTGGTCGCGCTGATCCGCCGCCGCGACCCGGCCGCCCTGGTCGCCAACTGGCTCACCCGCCCGGCCAATGCCCGCCTGGTGGCGGCGCAGGTGGCGCGCATGCTGGCGGCTGCGCTGCAGGCGCTGGAAGATGCGCAGGTCGAGCGCTTTGTGCAGCGCGCCCTGCGCTCGGTGGTGGGGCAGATGGACCTGGCGCGGCTTGGCTCCGAGCTGCTCGCCGCGCTCACCCAGGGCGGGCGCCACCAGCAATTGCTCGATCAGGCGCTCTCGCGGCTCATCGCCGTGTTGCAAGAGGAAGAAACGCGCCAGCTCATTGCCAGCACGCTGGTCGGCTGGCTCAAGCGCGAGCACCCGCGCAAGGAAAAGCTCCTGCCCACCGACTGGCTGGGCGACAAAGGTTCGGCCATGGTGGCCAATGCGCTGGAGAGCCTGCTGGCCGACATTGCCGCGCACCCCGAGCACCGGCTGCGCGCGCAGTTTGACGAAGCGGTGCACGAATGGATAGCGCGCCTGCGCAGCGACCCGGCCTGGCTGCAACGCGCCGAGGACTTCCGCCACTACCTCAGCCACGACGCGGCGCTGGCTGAGTATGTGCAATCGCTCTGGCGCAGCGCCCGCAGCGCGTTGCTGGCCGACCTGGCGCGTCAGGATTCGGGAGCGGCAGCGCGCGTGCGCCGCATGGCGCTGTGGCTGGGCCACGCGCTGGCGGGCGACGAGGGCCTGCGCGCTTCGCTCAACGTGCGGCTTGAACGCTGGGTGCAGGGCCTGGCGCCCGAGGCGTCGCGCTTCATCGCCCAGCACATCGAGCAGACCGTGAGCGCCTGGGATGCGCGCGAGATGTCCGCGCTCATTGAACTGCACATCGGGCGCGACCTGCAGTTCATCCGCGTCAACGGCACGCTGGTGGGTGGGTTGGTGGGGCTGGTGCTGTTTGTGCTGTCGCACGCGGGAGCGCTGGCGCACGCCCTGGGTATTTAAGGAAATGCTCTAGTATTGATAGCTTTAAGCGCTTGTGGAATAAGCGCTACAGGCCTGAAACACTTAAAATTTTATCCGCCCCGGATCTGGCTCAGTGAGCGCCCCGGTGTAATCGCCTCGGGGTCGATCAGGCAGTGCAGGAGGGCGGGCAGGCGCGTGGCCTTTGCGGTTTCGCGCAGGCGTGCGAAAGCCGGGGCGAAGTCCTCGGTGCGCTCCACACGCTCGCCATGGCCGCCAAACGCCTTGGCGTAGGCGGCGAAGTCGGGGTTCTGCAACGCCGTGCCGCTCACCCGGTGCGGGTACTCGCGCTCCTGGTGCATGCGGATGGTGCCGTACATGCCGTTGTCCAGCAGCACCACGAGGAGGGGCAGCCGGTACTGCACGGCGGTGGCGAACTCCTGGCCGTGCATGAGGAAGTCGCCGTCGCCCGCGAACACCACCACCGTGCGCTCGGGCCACAGGCGCTGTGCGCCCACACCTGCGGGCAGTCCGTAGCCCATGCTGCCGCTGGTGGGCGCGAGCTGCGTGCCGAACTGGCGGAACGGCCAGAAGCGGTGCACCCAGGTGGCGAAGTTGCCCGCGCCGTTGCAGAAGATGGTGTCCTGGGGCAGCACTTCGCGCAGGTGCTGCATCACCGCGCCCATCTGCAGATTGCCAGGGATGCGGATCGGCGCCGGGTCGCTCCAGGCCTGGTAGGCGGCGTGCGCGGCCTGCACGGCCTGCTGGCGCTGCGGGCTCGGTGCCTGCGCGGCCTGTGTGGGCAGCGCGGCGCAAAAGGCCGTGGGCGAGGCGTTGATGGGCCACTGTGCCTGGTACACGCGGCCGAGTTCATCGGGGTCGGGGTACACATGCACCAGCGGAATTTGCGGCGTGGGAATGTCCAGCAGGGTGTAGCCCTGCGAGGGCACCTCTGAAAGCCGCCCGCCGATCAGCAGCAGCAGATCAGCGCCGCGCAGGCGCGCCAGCAGCGCCGGGTTCACACCCAGGCCCAGGTCGCCCGCGTAGCAGGGATGCTGGTGGTCGAACAGCATCTGGCGGCGGAACGAGCAGGCCACGGGCAGGGCGTGGGCGGCGGCGAAGTCCTGCAAGCGCGCCACGGCTGCGGCGTTCCAGCGGCTGCCACCGACGATGGCCATGGGGTTTTTTGCCTGGCGCAGCAGCTCCAGCATGCGTTCCATCTGCGCCGGCGCGGGTGCAGTCTCGATGGTCTGGAACGGGCGCGCAGTGGGCGCCTGGGTGCGCTCGACCAGCATGTCCTCGGGCAGGGCCACCACCACCGGGCCGGGGCGCCCGCTGCAGGCCACGCTGAAGGCGCGCGCCACGGTCTCGGGCAGGCGGCGCGCATCGTCCACCTCGGTGGCCCACTTGGCGAGCGGGCCGAAGGCGGCGCGGTAGTCCACCTCCTGGAAGGCATCACGCCCGCGCGCGCCGCGCTCGATCTGGCCGACGAACAGCACCAGCGGCGTGGAGTCCTGCATGGCGATGTGCACGCCCGCCGCAGCGTTGGTGGCGCCGGGGCCGCGCGTGACGAAGCACACGCCGGGCCGCCCGGTGAGCTTGCCGTGCGCCTCGGCCATCATGGCCGCGCCGCCCTCCTGGCGGCAGACGGTCAGCGCGATCGGCGCGTCGTGCAGCGCGTCGAGCACGGCGAGGTAGCTCTCGCCGGGCACGCAGAAGATGTGCTGCACGCCATGCAGCACGAGCTGGTCGACGAGGATCTGGCCGCCGGTGCGAGGCGGGGTGGGGGTGGTTTCAGATGACATTGCGTTCGATCAGGGGGCGGTGGTCGAGGATGCGCTGGAAGGCCAGCGGCGAGAGGTCCAGTGTTTGCCAGCGGCCGGTGAGGAGGAGCTCGGCCAGACCGCGCCCGACGGCCGGGCATTGCTGCAGGCCGTGGCCCGAGAAGCCGTTGGCGAAATACAGGTTGTCGCAGGTCGGGTGCCGGCCGACGATGGCGTTGTGGTCAAACGCATTCATCTCGTAGTAGCCCGCCCAACTGCTGCGCAGGCGCAGCGCCTCGAAGGCCGGAATGCGTTCCGCCAGCGTGGGCCACACGTGGTTTTCGAAGGCGGCGTGGTCCGGTTCGAGCGGGGCATCGTCGGGGTCCGCGTCCTCGGGCGGGGCATAGCCCGCGATGAAGCCCGTGCCCTCGGGCCGCAGCCAGATGCCCGAGGGGTCGATGAGCAGCGGACAGCCGGGCAGCGCCTCGGGGCAGGTGAAGTGGAACACCGTGCGCCGCCGCGCATGCACCGGCAAATCGATGTCCAGCCACTGCGCCACCGCGCGCGCCCAGGGGCCGGCGGCGTTGACCACAGCGCTGCACTCCAGCCGTGTGCCACCGGCCAGGCGCAGCGCGCTGATGTGCTGCACGCCGCCGCTGGCCTGCGTGTCCACGCCCACCGCCTCGGCCTGCACATAGCGCACGCCCTGGGCCAGGGCCTTGCGCCGCAGGGCCTGCAGCAGGCTGTAGCCGTCGAACCAGCCCTCGGCGGACAGGCCCAGCGAGCCCAGCGAAATTCCGTCGGTAGAGAGCCAGGGGAAGCGCTCACGCAGTGCGTCGGGCGTGAGCAAGGCCACGTCGGCGCCCATGCCGCGCTGCACCGCATGGTTGTCACGCAGCACGGCCTCGCCCGCCGGGCTGGCCAGGTACAGGTAGCCCGCCTCCACGAGGCAGATGTCCGGGCGGTCGCCCTCCACCTGCAAGAGCGTGCCGATGTCGCGCAGGAATTCGATGCCGAATTGCGAGATGGCGATGTTGATCGGGCTGGAGAACTGCTGCCGGATCGAACTGGCCGACAACGCCGACGAAGCCTGCGCATAGCTTGGGTCGCGCTCGACCACGGTGACCTGGCAGTCCGGGTGCTGCCGTGTCAGGAAATAGGCGATGGCGCTACCGATGGCGCCGCCGCCGATGATGGCGATGTGCATCTTCGAGTTATCCGGGTGTGATTACTGTGCGTGGCCTTCAAGCGCGCACGGCCCAGGCCAGCGGCCGCCGCGCAAGGGCCGCCCCGCCGCACTGGCGGCGTCCCCCTTCCCGCAGGGCGAAGCACTGCGAGAGAAGGGGGAAGTGGCGCAGCCACTCAGGGGGATGTGCTGCATCTACACGTCGAAGCGCACGCCTTGCGCGAGGGGCAGCGCGTCGCTGTAGTTGATGGTGTTGGTGGCGCGGCGCATATAGCCCTTCCAGGCGTCCGAGCCCGATTCGCGGCCGCCGCCGGTTTCCTTCTCGCCACCAAAGGCGCCACCAATCTCGGCGCCCGAGGTGCCGATGTTCACGTTGGCGATGCCGCAGTCGCTGCCGGTGCTGGAGAGGAAGCGCTCGGCCTCGCGCAGGTCGGTGGTGAAGATGGCCGACGACAGGCCTTGGGGCACGCCGTTCTGCAGCACGATGGCCTCGTCGAGGCTGGCGCAGGTCAGCACATAGAGGATGGGTGCGAAGGTCTCGTGCTGCACCACCGCGCTCTGCGTGGGCATGCGCACCAGGGTTGGGCGCACGTACCAGGCGTCTTCGCCCAGGGCTGCGCATTCGCGCTCACCGCCTTGTACCGTACCGCCTTGTTCGCGGGCCTGCGCCAGGGCGTTTTGCATCTGTTCAAACGCTGCGCGGTCCACCAGCGGGCCGATGAGCACGCCGTCGGCCAAAGGGTCGCCGACGCGCACGCTGGCGTAGATTTTGTCCAGCCGCGCCAGCAGCGGTGCGGCCACGTCGCGGTGCACGATCAGGCGGCGCAGCGTGGTGCAGCGCTGGCCCGCCGTGCCCACGGCGGCGAAGGTGATGGCGCGGGCGGCCAGTTCCAGGTCGGCGCTGGGCATCACCACCATGGCGTTGTTGCCGCCCAGCTCCAGGATACTGCGGCCAAAGCGCTGCGCCACGTCCACCGCCACGGCGCGGCCCATGCGCGTGCTGCCGGTGGCGCTGAGCACGGGCACGCGCGGCGAGCGCGCCAGCAGCTCACCCATCTCGCGCCCGCCCAGCAGCAGCGTGGCCAGGCCGTCGGGGGCGGCCACGCCCTGCTCGGCGGCAAACTCGTCCAGCGTCTGCTGCAGCAGGTGGTGGCAGGCGATGGCGCACAGCGGGGTTTTTTCCGACGGCTTCCAGGCCACGGCGTTGCCGCACACCAGGGCCAGCGCCGCGTTCCAGGCCCACACGGCCACGGGGAAGTTGAAGGCCGAGATCACGCCCACCACGCCCATCGGGTGCCAGGTTTCCATCATGCGGTGGCCGGGGCGCTCGCTGGCGATGGTCAGGCCGTGCAGCTGGCGCGACAGGCCCACGGCGAAGTCGCAGATGTCGATCATCTCCTGCACCTCGCCCAGCCCTTCGGAGCGCACCTTGCCCGCCTCCAGCGACACCAGCAGGCCCAGCGCTTCCTTGTGCTGGCGCAGCTTCTGGCCTAGGCGGCGCACCAGCTCACCGCGCACCGGGGCGGGTGTGGTGCGCCACTGCAAGAACGCGGCGTGCGCGCCCTCGATCAGGGCCTGGGCCTGCACCGGCGTGTGGCTGGACAGCTGCGCATACACCACGCCGTCGCGGGGCGCGCGCACGGCAAGGCCCTGGCCGCGCCAAGGGGCGAGGTCCAGGCCCATTTGCTGCAAAGCCGTGTCGAAGAGGGAGGTGGAAGAGGTGGTCATGAAAGCGCTTTGGAGCCAAACGATGGGCACCCCCGGCAGATGTCCTGCCCGTGCCGGTGCCGTGGGTGGTGTGCCTGCCATGGTAAGTGCGTTCAATGCACCCGATAGCTGCTATATCCTCCATGGTTGTTGAGTTTTATGAACAACTCTGGAGCGGGTTTGCCATGCGCAAAGACATCCCCAGCCTGGGCGTGCTTCAGGCATTCGAGGCCTCGGCTCGGCTGCAGAGCTTCTCGCGTGCCGCCGAAGAGCTGGCCCTGACGCCCAGCGCCGTGAGCCGCCATGTCGCCGCGCTGGAAGATCGGCTGGGCGTGACCTTGTTCGTGCGGGCGCGCCAGCGCCTGGCCCTGACGGACACAGGCCGCAGCTACGCGGCGCGCATTCGCCTGCATCTGGAGCAGATCGAGCGCGACACGCAGGAGATCCGGGTGGGGCGGGACGAAGGCTATGTGCTGCACCTGGCCGCGGTGTCCACCTTCTGCACGCAGTGGCTCATTCCGCGCCTGCCGCAGTTTGCGGCGCTGCACCCGCGCATCACGCTCAACCTCTCGGTGCGGTCCGAGGTGTTCGCTTTTGACGAGAGCGGCTTCGATGCCGCCATTTACTACGGTGACCGGCTCTGGCCCGACACGCAGGGCCGCATGGTGCTGCCCGAGGGGCCGTGTGTGCCCGTGTGCAGCCCGGCCTATGCGGCCGCACATGCCCTGCACGACGAGCAGGCCTGGCTGCACTGCCCGCACCTCACGCTGGCATCGCGCGCCAACGCCTGGCGCGGCTGGTACGCCGAGCGTGGCTGGCACTACACCTTGCACGCCTCGCGCGGGCCACGCTACGAATTGTTTTCCATGGTGATGGCCGCTGCCGCCGCAGGCCTGGGGGTAGGGCTGGTGCCGCAGCTGCTGGCGCAGGAGTCGCTGGACAGCGGGCGCCTGGTGCTGGCGCACCCACAGGCGCTTGCGGGCGAACAGGGCTACTGGTTCGTGCAGCCGCAGCACCGGCCTGGGGCTGAGGCACTGCGGGCGTTTCGCGACTGGCTGTGGGCGCAGGTTTGATCAGAACCAACCGGCGACCAGCGGAATCAGCAGCGACGCCACCACCACCTGCAGCCCCAGCGCCAGCGCGGCCCAGGCGCCAGCGTCAGCGTTCACCTGCAAGGCGCGTGCTGCACCGATGCCGTGGGCCGCAGTGCCCATGGCAAAACCGCGCGCCATCCAGCCGACGGGGTCGGTGCCGATGCGCAGCAGCGCAAACAGCGCCTTGCCGCTGAGCGCGCCCACCAGGCCGGTGACAACGGCAAATACCGCGGCCAGCGAAGGCACGCCGCCGATCTTGTCGGCAATGCCCATGGCGACGGGGGCGGTGACCGATTTGGGCGCCAGCGACAGCACGGCTTCGCGCGGCAGGTCCAGCGCCCAGGCGATGGCGACCGCGCTGCCCGCCGCCGCCGCGCCGCCCGCCACCGCCGCGAGCGTGAAGCGCGCCCAGTGCGCCCGCAGCTGCACGCGCCGCTGCCACAGCGGCCAGGCCAGCGCGACCACGGCCGGGCCGAGCAGAAAGTGGATGAACTGCGCGCCGGCAAAGTAGGTAGGGTAGGCGGTGCCCGTCGCCAGCAGGCCGGTGCCCAGCACCACGATGGAGCACAGCACCGGGTTGGCCCACGGCGCCTGGCCCAGGCGCTGGTACAAAGCGAGCGCCAGCACATACACCACCAGCGTGGCGTTCAGGCCGAACAGCGGCGTGGCGGAGAGGTACACCCAGAGCTGCACGAAGTCGGTCATGGCGTTTCTCTGTCCGGTGGCGCTGAACTGCTTATCCGTTTTCCATGGTGCGTGGCACTCCCCACGGCGCAGAGTACCTGCGTGGCCCAGGCCAGCGGCCACCGTGCAAGGGTCTTGGCCGGCCGCGCCGCCCCGCAGCACGGGTGGCGTTCCCCTGCCCGCAGCGCGCAGCGTTGCGAGAGCGGGGGGAAGGAGCACAGCGACATAGGGGGGTCACTTCATCAAGCGGCGCAGCACCAGCGCCGACACCGCCATGCCGATCCAGGTCGAGAGCACCAGCACCACCGCCAGCCGCAGCCCATAGTGGGCCAGCACGTCGAGCTGGGTGATGACGCCCACGCCCACCGGCACGAACAGCAGCGAGAGGTGCGCCAGCAGAAAATCGGCCACCGAGCGCACGCGCACCTGCATGGCGGGCCAGCGCAGCGCGATGAGCAGCAGCACCATGCCAATCACCGGGCCGGGGTAGGGCAGGTGCAGCAGCCGTGAGAGCGCCTCGCCCAGCGACTGCAGCGTCAGCAAAATGGCCAGGCCTTGCAGCATCTGCATCGCAGTGGCCGGGTCAGTAGCGGGGCAGGTCGGGGTGCGCCAGCTTGCCGCCGCGAATCAGCATCTTGCCGTACTCGGCGCAGCGGTTGAGCGTCGGGATGAGCTTGCCGGGGTTGAGCAAACCTTCGGGGTCGAAGGCGTGTTTCAGCGCCATCATCTGCGCGTTTTCTTCCCGCGAAAACTGCACGCACATGCTCGACAGCTTCTCTACGCCCACGCCGTGTTCGCCGGTAATCGTTCCGCCCATGGCCACGCTGGTCTCCAGGATTTCGGCGCCAAACAGCTCGCAGCGGTGCAGCTGGTCCGGGTCGTTGGCGTCAAACATGATCAGCGGGTGCAGGTTGCCGTCGCCGGCATGGAACACGTTGGCGCAGCGCAGGTCGTACTTCTTTTCCATCTGCTGGATGGCCAGCAGGATGTCGGCCAGGCGCTTTCTCGGGATGGTCGAGTCCATGCACATGTAGTCGGGGCTGATGCGGCCGCTGGCGGGGAAGGCGTTCTTGCGCCCGCTCCAGAAGCGCAGGCGCTCGGCTTCCGTCTGGCTGACCGAAATGGCGGTGGCGCCGGCGCCCGCCAGCACGGTGCGCATGCGGGCGATTTCTTCTTCCACCTCCTCGGGTGTGCCATCGCTCTCGCACAGCAGAATGGCCTCGGCCGTCAGGTCGTAGCCGGCGTGGACGAAGGCTTCCACGGCGGCCGTCATGGGCTTGTCCATCATCTCTAGGCCCGCGGGAATGATGCCGGCGGCAATCACGGCGGCCACGGCGTCGCCCGCTTTGCGGATGTCGTCAAAGCTGGCCATGATGCAGCGCGCCAGCAGCGGTTTGGGGATCAGCTTGACGGTGACCTCGACCGCCACGGCCAGCATGCCCTCGCTGCCAATCACCGTGGCCAGCAGGTCGTAGCCGGGCGAATCGAGCGCGCCGCTGCCGAACTGCACGGGCTCGCCTTCCATGGTGAAGCCGCGCACCGCCAGGATGTTGTGTACCGTCAGCCCGTATTTCAGGCAGTGCACGCCGCCCGAATTCTCGGCCACGTTGCCGCCAATGGTGCAGGCAATCTGGCTGCTCGGGTCGGGCGCGTAGTACAGGCCAAAGGGCGCCGCCGCCTCGCTGATGGCCAGGTTGCGCACGCCGCACTGCACGCGCGCGGTGCGCGCACGCGGGTTCAGGTCCAGGATGCGGTTGAAGCGCGCCAGCGACAGCGTGACGCCCAGCGCGTGCGGCATGGCGCCGCCCGAGAGCCCGGTGCCGGCGCCGCGCGCCACCACGGGCACGCTCAATCGGTGGCAGGTGCGCAACACCGCCTGCACTTCGGCCTCGGTCTCCGGCAGGCAGACCACCAGCGGGCGCTGGCGGTAGGCGGTGAGACCGTCGCACTCGTAGGGCGTGGTGTCTTCCTGGTTCCACAGCAGGCTGTGCGCGGGCAGCACGCTGGCCAACGCGGCCACCACTTCGCGCTGGCGCGCGGCGCGGTCGGGTTCGGTCGGGGGCTTGGGCGCAGCGAAAACAGGGGCGGGTGCGGGCGACTGGGCGGCGGCGGTGTTCATGGCAGCACTGTAGCCAAGCGCGCGCGCTCCGGTGTGAGCTTTCTTTCAACGGCGCGTGAATTGCGCTGCGCAGAGTGGGTAATCACTATTAAATATATAGCTGCTTACGCTTACTGTATAAGCGCTAGAGGCCAATTTTACCTAATATGTTACCTGCCTCGGAACCCATCCCCATCCCCGTGCAGGCCGATCCAGTCGAAGCCAGCGCCTTGTGGTGCGCACCCTTCGGCAAGCTCAGGGCGAACGGGCTCTGACCGAGGTAGGTCGCGCATCGGGCTATTTGCCATTTGCCATTTGAATAGTGCGCGGGCAACTCAAAAGCTTTCCCAATCGTCCTCGGCGCCGGCAGCGGCCTTTGCCGTGGGCATGGCCGACTTGGGCACTGCGCGCGCAGGGGCTGCCAGGCGGGTGGGTGCCTTGGCGGCTGCCGGGCCCTTGCCGGGCGCACGCACGGCACCCGTGGCCCGCAGTGCGGACGGGGCGGGCACCGCCGCAGGACGAGGCCGCGCCGCAACTGGCGCCGCGCCGCCTGCGAAGCGGGCGTCCAGCCGGAACACCGCCACCGACTGCACCAGTTCACCGGCCTGGGCATTGAGGCTGCTGGCGGCAGCGGCCATTTCCTCGACCAGTGCCGCGTTTTGCTGCGTGGCCTGGTCCATCTGCGTCACCGCTTCGCCGACTTGGCCTACCCCAGCGCTTTGTTCGTTGCTCGCGGCGCTGATCTCGCCCATGATGTCGGTCACGCGGCGGATGGAGGCGACCACTTCGGTCATGGTGGCACCGGCCTTGTCGACCAGCAGCGTACCTTGTTCCACCCGCTGCACGCTGGCGGTGATGAGGTCCTTGATTTCCTTGGCGGCTTCGGCGCTGCGCCCGGCCAGGCTGCGCACCTCGCTGGCCACGACGGCAAAACCGCGGCCTTGCTCGCCGGCCCGGGCGGCTTCCACGGCGGCGTTCAGCGCCAGGATGTTGGTCTGGAAGGCAATACCGTCGATCACGCTGATGATGTCGGCAATCTTGCTGCTGCTGGCGTTGATGCCCTTCATGGTCTCGACCACTTCGGCCACCACCTCGCCGCCCTGCACGGCAACAGTGGAGGCACTCACGGCCAGCTGGTTGGCCTGGCGGGCGTTGTCGGCGTTCTGGCGCACGGTGGAGGCCAGCTCTTCCATCGACGCGGCGGTTTCTTCCAGCGCCGAGGCCTGCTCTTCCGTGCGGCTGGACAGGTCGTTGTTGCCCGACGCAATCTGCGCACTGGCCGACGCCACGCCTTCGGCGTTGCTGCGCACGGCGCTCACGGTGTTCACCAGGCTTTGCTGCATGCGCTGCAATGCGCCGAGCAGGTAGCCGGTTTCGTCTTTGGACTGCACGACGATCTGGCCGCTGAGATCGCCACCGGCCACGCGGTCGGCCGCTTCCACCGCCTGGGCCAGGGGGCGGGTGATGGAGCGGATGATGGTGATGGCCAGGAAGATGGCCACGGCGATGGCCAGCGCGCCGGCAATCAGCACGTCCCGCTGCAGCGCGGCGGCGGCGGCCTCGGCGCGCTGGCCGGCAGCCACCGTGGTTTGGGCCTGGAGCGCGACCTGTTCCTGAATGGCGGCCTGGTAGGCCCGCTGCGCAGGGCGCAGTTGCGCTTCAAGCAGTTTCAGCGCTTCCTCTTTCTGGCCTTGCTGGACCATGGCCAGGTACTGGTCACCGATCTTGAGGAACTCCGCGCGGAACTGCTGGATGCGCCCCATGGCCTCCTTGCCCTTTTCGGAGAGGACGAGGGTCTCAAGGATCTTCATTTGCTCCGAAATCACGGCCCGCGCAGACGTCAACTGATCCAGCGACGACTTGGTGATGCTTTCAGAGTTGAAGATGGCCAGATTACGGAACTGGATGGTCTGCACATTCGACTGATCGACCACGATGCCCAGGGCTTTGGTAATCGGAATACGAACCTCGATCACGTCTTTGAGTTCGATGCGCTGGTGGGCGGACATGATCAGGCTGACCGCGCCCAGCGCGATCAGCAAAGCGACCATCACGGCAAACGCCACTGCGAGCCGGGTTGAAATCTTCAGTTGATTCATCTTGTTCCCTCTGTGAATTGTGCGGAGTCCAGCTGCGCCAAGGCCACGCGGACGTGGTTCGAGCCGAACAGCGAATGTTTCATTTGTTTACACAGCGGCATTGGAGCACGCGCCACCCTCCATCATCAAGGGTTAACCCTAGTTTTGCAAAGCCAATGTTGAGTGCCGGTACCACGCAACGCAGTGGCCATGAAAAAAGCATGCAACTCACCAAAGCTGCATGCTCTTATTTTGATAGCTATCAGCGCTTGTTGACAAAGCGCTAGACCGCTATTTCATTGCATGTTCTCAGGCCATGCTCTTGTGCAGCCACTCGGCAAAGGCCGCGCATTCCCAGCGGTCCATGGTGCCGGTGCGCCAGCACAGGTAGTGGGCGTGCGGGCTGGGGGCGTCCAGGTCGAACAGGCGCACCAGCGTGCCGTTTTCCACCCAGGGCGCGCCAAGTTTGAGCCGCACCAGCGCCACGCCCATGCCAGCGGCGGCGGCGTCGCACATCAGGCCGACGTCGTTGAACTGCGAGCCGTCGCGCGGCTCCTGCCAGGGCAGGCCCGCGGCGGCAAACCAGCTGCGCCAGGGTTCCAGCGGGCTGCGCAGCAGCGTGTCCGGGTCGAGCTCCTGAGGGCGCTCAAACGGGCCGAATTCGCGCAGCCATGCGGGAGAGGCCAGCGGCGTGACCACGTCGCGCGCAATTTCGCTGTACTCCACGTCGGCGTAATGGCCGGTGCCAAAGCGCACCACCAGGTCGGCGTCCTCGGCCACCACGTCCATCAGCGGAATCGAGATTTGCAGCGCCAGGTCGATCTCGGGGTAGGCATCGCGGAAGTGGCGCAGCCGGGGGATCAGCATCACCCTGGCAAACGTGGGTGTGACGGCGAGCTTGAGGCGGCGCTTGCCGGGCGCACTGGCCAGGCCCGGAAAACGCTGCAGCGCGCCCAGGCCCTCGCGCACGTTGGCCAGGTAGGCAATGCCGTCGGTGGTGAGTGAGAAATCGGCCCGGCCGAACAGCCGCGTGCCGATGATCTGCTCCAACTGCTTGACGCGGTGGCTCACGGCGCTGGGCGTCACGCACAGATCGTCGGCCGTCAGCGTCACGCTGCGCAGGCGCGCCAGGGCTTCAAAAGTGAGCAGGCACTGGATGGGCGGGATGCGGCGCAGAGGACCAGAAGCTTCGGCAGACGGGTTCATGCGGTGGCCTCCTGTGCGTAGGAATCAGCGAAACACCACGGTTTTGTGTCCGTTTTGCAGTACGCGGTGCTCGCTGTGCCACTTGACGGCGCGTGCCAGCACCTGGCTTTCGGTGTCGCGGCCGCGGGCTGTCAGGTCTTCGACGGTATCGGTGTGGTCGGCGCGTGTAACATCTTGTTCGATAATCGGGCCTTCGTCGAGGTCAGCGGTCACGTAATGCGCCGTGGCGCCAATCAGTTTGACGCCGCGCTCGTGCGCCTGGTAATAAGGCTTGGCACCCTTGAAGCTGGGCAAAAAGCTGTGGTGGATGTTGATGGCGCGCCCGGCGAGCCGCTTGCACAGGTCGTTGGACAGCACCTGCATGTAGCGCGCCAGCACCACCAGTTCGGCGCCTTCCTGCTCGATGATCTCCAGTTGGCGCGCTTCGGCCTGGGCCTTGGTGGCCGCAGTGACAGGAATATGGTGAAACGGAATGTTGTAGCCGGCGGCCAGCTGGTAGAAATCGCGGTGGTTGCTGATGATGGCGCGCAGGTCGATGGGCAGCAGGCCTGATTTCCAGCGGAACAACAGGTCGTTGAGGCAATGGCCTTCGCGGCTGACCAGCAGCACGGTGGGCATGGGCAGGTGCGTGGCATGGAGCCGCCAGTGCATCTGGAAGGGCTGGGCAAACTGTTCGAGCTGGGTGCTTAGCGCGGCGTGGTCGTGCTGGGTGCAGGCGAATTGCACGCGCATGAAAAACAGGCCGGTGGCCGGGTCGTTGAATTGGGCGGCTTCTTCGATGTTGCCGCCGCGCTCGAGCAGGAAGCCGGAGACGGCGTGCACCAGACCGAGGCGGTCGGGACAGGACAGTGTGAGAACATAGGCGTGGGACATAGATGCTAATTGTCGCAGCAGGGCCGCAGGCAGCGGTACAAGGCGGGGCATGAAGACACCGTGGTTGGCAGGGCGCGAGCGGGTTTGGACGCCCGGGAAGGCGGCTGCCCTGTACTTGGCCCTGGGTTTTTCCTGGGTGTGGCTGGGCGATCGTTTGCTGGCCGTGCTGGCCCACGATGCTGCTGCCATGGTGCGCCTGCAGCTCTGGAAAGGCTGGCTGTATGTGGCGCTCACGGCCGGGCTGGCCGGTTGGCTGGTCTGGCGCCTGCGCCGTGCCGAGCAGGCGCGTGGCGCCAGCGAGCATGAGCTGACGACGATTGTTCAGCACGCCTCGGCAGGCATTGCGCGCGTGGCGCTCGATGGGCGCATTCTCTGGGCCAATGCGCGCCTGCTTGAGATACTGGGTGTCGACGAGAAGGCACTGGGCGAGATCGATTTCGGCACCGTGGTGCCGCCGCGCGAGCCCGCCTGGGCTGCGCACCAGATGGGGCGCCTGCTGGTGGGCGACATCGACCATTTCGTGGGCGAACGCGAGTGCCTGCGCGGCGGTGGACGTGATCCGCTTCCCACACTGTGCACCGTCACGACGGTGCCCGAGAGCGAGGGGGGCTGCGCCCACCTGGTTTGCGTGCTGCAAGACCTGAGCGAGATCGTGCGGGCCCGCACAGCGCTCGAGCGCAGTGAGGCGCGCCTGCAATTGGCGCTCGACAGCAGTGCCAGCGGGGTGTGGGATTGGGACTTGGCCGAGCAGCGCCTGAGCTGCTCGCCCGGCATCGAGCGCATGTTGGGCTACACCGGCGACGATCTGGCGCGCGACCTGCGCCTGACCCAGTGTATCGCCCCTGCCGATCGGCGCCGGGTGTTCTCTGCCATCCGCCACGCCCTCGATACCGGCGAACCGCTCATTGAGAGCTTCAGCGTGCGCTGTTTCGATGGGCCATTGCGCTGGTTCGAGGCGCGCGGCCAGCGCTACGCGGCCGCGCACGGTGCACCCGACCGGTTCACGGGCTTGCTGACCGACCTGAGCGGCGCCTACCATGCCGACGAGCGCCAGCGCCTGGCTGCGGCGGTGGTGGACAACGCGGCGCAGGGGGTGATCGTGACCGACGCGCAGGGGTCCATCCGCTCGGCCAACGCCGCCGCGCAGCGCATCCTGGGGTACCGCGAGACCGAAATGCTGGGCCGCAACCCGCGCATGTTCCAGTCGGGTCGGCACAACCGCGTGTTTTACGAGGCGCTTTGGGAGCACTTGCTGCGCACGGGCCAATGGCAGGGCGAATTGTGGAACAAGCGCAAGAATGGCGAAGTTTTCCCTCAGCAGGTGGCCATGAGCGCCGTGCGCGATGCCGGCGGCAGCCTCACGCATTTCATTTGCATGTTCACCGACCAATCGGAGCGCAAAGCCAGCGAGCAGCGTATTGAGTACCTGGCTGGACACGATGCGCTGACCGGCCTGGCCAACCGCGACACTTTTTCTCAGCAACTGGAGGCGGTGCGCGCGCAGGCGCTGGCGAGTGGCGAGCAGTTTGCCGTGTTGCAGTTGAATCTGGACCGGTTCAAGGAAGTGAACGACAGCTATGGCTACACGGTGGGAGACGCGGTGTTGCGCCACGTTGCCAGCCAGGTGCAGCGTGCCCTGCGGCCCGGCGACGTGATAGGGCGCCTGGCCGGAGACGAACTTGCCGTGGTGGCGCGCCACCTGCGCCATGCCGACGGCGCCGCGGCCGTGGCGCGCCACCTGATCGAAGCGGCGGGGACGCCCTGGCATTTGCCTGAAGGTATCGAGGTGGTGGTCGGCACCAGCGTGGGCATCTGCATGTTCCCGGTGCATGTGGAATCCACCGAAGCGCTGCTGCAGGGCGCGCACGCGGCCGTCTACGGCGCCAAGGCGCTCGGGCGGGGCGCCTGGTGTTTCTATGAAGAAGGCATGACGCAGGGCGCGCGCGAGCGCCTGGCGGTGGAAGCGGGCCTGCGCCGCGCGCTGGCGAACGGCGAGCTGCGTTTGTACTACCAGCCCCAGGTCAGTGTGGCGAGCGGGCGCATCGTTGGCGCGGAAGCCTTGCTTCGCTGGCAAGACCCGCAGGAAGGGTTGATCTCGCCGGCACGCTTCATTCCCGTTGCCGAGTCGTCCGGCCTGATCGCCCCCATCGGGCAGTGGGTGTTGCTGGAGGCCTGCCTCCAGGCCCAGCGCTGGCGCTCTGCGGGCCTGGGGTCCATGACCATGGCCGTCAATGTTTCGCCGCGGCAGTTTGCGCTCAGCGATCTGGTGGCCGTGGTGGGCGACGCGCTGGCGCAAAGTGGCTTTCCGGCGACGTCTCTGGAGCTGGAAATTACCGAAAGCGCTCTGGCCGAGCGGCCCGAGCAGGCACTGGCCTTGCTGACCCAGCTCGGTGACCTGGGGCTGCGCTTGGCGGTGGACGATTTCGGCACCGGCTACTCGTCGCTGGCGCACATCAAGCGCTTTCCCATCGACGTGCTCAAGATCGATCAGAGCTTTATCCGCGAAATCCCTGAAAGCGGCGAAGACATGGCGATCAGCTCGGCCATCATTGCCATGGGCCACAGCCTGGGCCTGGCGGTGTTGGCCGAAGGGGTCGAGACGCCGGCGCAGCTCGATTTTCTGCGCCAGCGCGGCTGCGACAGCTACCAGGGCTATTTGCGCAGCCGCCCCGTGCCGCCCGATGCCTTCGAAGTGCTGCTGCGCGATCAGCTCACGGGTTGATCAGCTTCCCGACAACTTGCGCAGCGGCGCGCACGCGTCCTGCGGCGGAAGTTCTGCGCTGACAGAGGTCAAATCTGCTTCATTTTTAATAGCTGCTTGCGCTTGTCTTGCTTGCGCAAGAACCACTTTTACCTCTAAATTTTTCGGCAAATACACCGGCACGCCGCGGCTGCGCAGCACGTGGCCGCCGCCGGCAATCAGCAGCACCGTCTGGCCCGGCCCGTGCGGCGCTGCCGCCAGCGTGCGCGCCATGCTCTGGTCGCGCGCCATCTGGATGCGCACCATGCCAGGCAGTTGCGCCTCGGGCAGCAAATCGCAATGGCCTTCGCGTACGGCGCGGCGCTGGTCTGCGAGTGCGGCGGCTGGCAGCAGCTGGTCGAGCGCGGCGTTGTTCATGGCGCTCGCCATGCTTGCGCGGGGCAGGTTGCCGCCAAAAACCGGCACGCCGGCGCGCACCGCCGCCATCACGGCCCCCGCGTAGTGCTGCCAGGGCCACCATCGCGCATCCCAGCCCAGCGCTGCGCGCACAGTGGCCTCGTCAGCGCCGGGCGGCAGCGCTTGTGTGCTGTGGCCGGCCTCGGCCATTTCCACCACCAGTGCAGACAGGCGGCCTTGCGCGGCGAGCCATTGCACTGCCGTGCGTTCCATCGCCTGGTGGGCGGGGGCGTCGTGTTGCTCGCCCAGCAGCATGGCGTCGGCCGGCAGCAGCGCTGCCAAGCTCTGGGGCCAGCCATCGGGCAGGCGGACCGGTGCCGCACAGCCGAGGAGCAGCGCCAGCGCAACCGTGCTCACGGGGCGCAGCCAGTGAGCAGGCGTGGGGGGAAAGGCAGTCTTCATGCACTGCATGCTACTGGGGGAGCGCTGTGCGCACTGTGCACGGGGTCACAAGGCGCTCCCTTACACTGCCCGCCATGCGGACACGCACCACGCTTACCACCAAGCTCTTGACCATGGGCATGGTCTTCCTGCTGGTCACTCTCAGCTCCATCAGCGTGACGCTCTGGGTCACCTGGAAGCTCGAAGGCGGCGCTGCCGCCGTGAACGAGGCCGGCCGCTTGCGCATGCGCACCATGCGCATGGCGCTGGCGGTGGAAAACGGCGCGCGCGACAAGCTTTTGGTGAATGCGGAAATGATTGAAGGCAGCCTGGAGCTGCTGCGCACCGGCGACCCCGACCATCCGCTCTATGTCCCCTGGAGCGACGACACCCGCGCACGCTTTGAAGAGGTGCGCAGCCAGTGGGCCACGGTGCGCGAAGAGTGGCTGGCGCCACAGGCGCCTGCCGTGCCGGTGCTGGTGGCGCACGCCGACGCGATGGCCGAGGTGATGAACAGCTTCGTGGATGCCATCGAGGTGCAGATTGCGCGCTGGACTGCGGCGCTGCATGTGCTGCAACTTTTCATGATGGGCTTGACGCTGCTCGCGGCCTTTGCCGCAATGGTCGTGACCGGCCTGGTGGTCATCAACCCGGTGGCGCGCCTACAGGAGGCGCTGCTGCTGATGCGCCAGGGGGCGCTGGGCACGCGCCTGCCGGTCGAGTCGGACGACGAATTCGGCCAGCTCAATGAGGGCTTCAACCGCATGGCGCAAGCACTGCAGACCTCGCACGATGACCTTGCACTCAAGGTGCGCGAGAAAACCGCCAGCATCGAGGACAAGAACCAGCGCCTGTCAGCGCTCTACGAAGTCAGCGCGTTGGCCGCCCAGGCCGCCAATCTGAAGGTGCTGACGCAAGGCTTTGTGCAGCAGGTGCGGCGCGTCTCGGGTGCCGACGCCGCCGTGGTGCGCTGGTCGAACGAGGGCAACGAGCACTACGTCATCCTGGCCTCCGACGGCCTTCCGCGTGCCATGGCCGAGCAGGAGCAGTGCCTGCGCGCCGGCAACTGCTTTTGCGGCCAAACCCAAGGTCTGCCGGACGCGCGCGTTATTCCTATCAGCATTGCGACGCCCATGGTTCTGCCGCACTGCCACGAGGCGGGCTATCAAACCCTGGTGGTCCTGCCCGTCATGGTGCACCAGCGCGTGCTGGGCGAACTCAACCTGTTTTTTCGTGCCAGCCTGGAGTTGTCGCCCGACATGCGTGAACTGCTTGAAGCCATGGTGCGCCACCTGGCCAGCAGCATGGAGGGGCTGCGCGCGGCGGCGCTGGAGCGCGAGGGCGCGGTGGCCGAAGAGCGCGGCATGCTGGCGCGTGAGCTGCACGACTCGATTGCGCAGTCGCTCGCGTTTCTCAAGATTCAGACGCAGCTGCTGCGCGACGCGGTCAAGAAGGGCAACGAGGCCGCGCGCGACCGCAGCATGGCCGAGCTCGATGTCGGCGTGCGCGAATGCTACGCCGACGTGCGCGAGTTGCTGGTGCACTTTCGCACCCGCGCCAGCGCGGAGGACATCGAAGAGGCGCTGCGCACCACGCTCTCCAAGTTCGGCCACCAGACCGGCATCAACGCACAGCTCAGCATGGAAGGGCACGGCCTGCCCCTGGACGCCGACGTGCAGATTCAGGTGCTGCACATGGTGCAGGAGGCGCTCTCCAACGTGCGCAAGCATGCCCGCGCCACGCGTGTCAACGTGCGCGTGCAGCGCCATCCCGAGTGGCGCTTTGAGGTGCAGGACAACGGCATAGGCTTTGATGCAGGGCGCACCATGGCGGCTGACTCTTTGCATGTCGGACTGCGCATCCTGCGCGAGCGCGCCGAAGGCATCAGCGCGCGGGTCGAGGTGCAGTCCACTCCTGGCGCGGGCACCACGGTGTGCATTGAGCTGCCGCACAACGCATCCGGAGTGTCAGGCGCCGCGCCGCTGGCCGAATGGCCTGCGCCGCAATTGCCTTCGTGGAGTTCGACATGAGCCCAGCCAGCGCCATCACCGTTTTTGTGGTCGACGATCACAACTTGTTCCGTCGGGGGCTGGTGGCCCTGCTGTCCCAGGACGAAGACCTGCACGTGGTGGGCGAGGCAGGCGACGCGGTCGAGGCACTGCGCCTGGTGCCGGTTCTGCAACCCCAGGTCATCTTGCTGGACAACCATCTGCCTGGCGTGCTTGGCGTGGATGCGGTGCGCGGCTTGCGCGCTGCGTCGCCGGCAAGCCACGTGCTGATGCTCACCGTCAGCGAGGATGCGCAAGACCTCGCAGCCGCCCTGCGCAATGGTGCCCAGGGCTATTTGCTCAAAACCATCGACGGCGATTTACTGGCCGAGGCCATTCGCCGCGCGGCCGCTGGTGAACCGGTGGTGAGCCCAGAACTCATGGGCAAGCTGGTGGCTGCCTTCCAGTCGCAAGGCGGTCCGCCGCCCATCGCACCGATGGACACCGCTGCGCCAGCGCCTTCCCCCAGCGCTGCTGCGGCGGCGCCGCTCTCGCCACGCGAAGAAGAAGTTCTGCGCGAGATTGCGCTGGGCGCGAGCAATAAGGAGATTGCGCGCACCTTGGACATCGCCGAGACCACGGTAAAGATTCACGTGCAGCACATCTTGCGCAAGCTCGGCCTGAGTTCCCGCGTGCAGGCGGCGGTGTACGCCGCCAACCCCAGAAATTGAATTTTCCCCGAGTAGTTCTTTCGAACTACTCCTCTGGGGAAATCCTCATCCTTATTTCCCCCGCCACCCCTCCGGCTGAAGGATAGGCAGACGCGCTGCTGCGCGCGACCATTGCGCCACTCATTAAAAAGAGAGGAAAACGCAAATGGCTATCGCCCCGCTTCCCGCAGGCAACGGCCCCGAAAAGGGCCGCGAAGCCTGGTCCGTGCTCATCGTGAGCACCTTGGCCTTTACGGTCTGCTTCATGGTGTGGATGATGTTTGCCGTCATCGGCATCCCGCTCAAGAAGACGCTCGGCCTCAACGCCACCGAATTCGGCCTGTTGACGGCCATGCCCGTGCTCTCGGGCTCCCTGATCCGCGTACCTTTGGGTATCTGGACCGACAAATTTGGCGGCCGCATCGTGATGGCGGCGTTGCTGGCCATTACGGTGCCCGCGATCTGGCTCATGGCCTACGCCACGGCGTACTGGCACTTTCTGACTATCGGCCTGGTGCTGGGCCTGGCTGGCGGCGCGTTCTCGGTGGGGACACCCTATGTGGCGCGCTGGTTCCCCAAGAATCGCCAGGGCATGGCCATGGGCATTTTTGGTGCTGGCAACTCGGGCGCGGCGGTGAACAAATTCGTCGCGCCGGCGCTGGTGGTGGCCTTTGGTTGGACCATGGTGCCCAAGGTGTACGCGGCCATCATGTTGGTCACGCTCATTATTTTCTGGTTCGGCAGCTCCAGCGACCCGCGCCATCTGGTGCCGTCGAACGTGAAGTTCATGGACCAGCTCAAGGCGCTCAAAGATCCGCGCGTGCTCAAATACTGCCAGTACTACAGCATCGTGTTCGGTGGCTACGTCGCGCTCTCCTTGTGGATGGTGCAGTACTACGTCGGTGAATATGGCCTGGACATCCGCATTGCGGCCTTGCTGGCAGCCTGCTTTTCGCTGCCCGGCGGCGTGCTGCGCGCCATCGGTGGCTGGCTGTCGGACAAATACGGGGCGCACAGCGTCACCTGGTGGGTGATGTGGGTGAGCTGGATTTGCCTGTTCCTGCTGAGCTACCCGCAGACCGACTTCACCATTCAGACGATCAACGGCGTGCAGACCTGGCACCTGGGCCTGAGCGTGTATGCCTTCACCGGCCTGATGTTCGCGCTGGGCATCGCGTTTGCCTTCGGCAAGGCCAGCGTCTTCAAGTATGTGAGTGACGACTACCCCGAGAACATCGGCACCATCAGCGGGATCGTCGGCCTGGCTGGGGGCCTGGGCGGCTTCGTTCTGCCGATCCTGTTCGGCGCACTGGTGGATATCACCGGCATCCGCTCTAGCGCTTTCATGCTGATGTACGCCGTGGTCTGGGTGTCGCTCATCTGGATGTACTGGACCGAAGTGCGCAAGGCCAGCCCGATGGGCAACCAGAACAAAACCCTTTCCCTCCAAAACTGAGCCACAGCGGCCAGACCCCTCATCATGAACAAAAAAGCCATCAGCGGCGTCGACATTGTCGATTGGCGTCCCGAGGACGAACAGTTCTGGGAATCCACCGGCAAGAAAATTGCCTACCGCAACCTCTGGATCTCCATCCCGGCCCTGCTCTGCGGCTTCGCCGTCTGGGGCATGTGGGGCATCATCACGGTGCAGATGATGAACCTGGGCTACCCGTTCAGCCAAGCCGAGTTGTTCACCTTGACCGCGATCGCCGGGCTGGCGGGCGCCACCATGCGCATCCCGGCCTCGTTCCTGATCCGGCTCTCGGGCGGGCGCAACACCATTTTCCTCACCACTGCCATGCTGCTGGCGCCAGCCATTGGCACCGGCATCGTGCTGCAGCATCCGGATTGGCCGCTGTGGTCGTTCCAGCTGATGGCCTTGTGGTGCGGTGTGGGTGGCGGTAACTTTGCTTCGTCGATGTCCAATATCTCGACCTTCTTTCCCAAGCGCCTGCAAGGGACCGGCTTGGGGCTGAACGCGGGCTTGGGCAACTTTGGCGTGACGACGATGCAAATCGTGATCCCTCTGGTGATGACCGTGCCCTTGCTGGGCCCGTTCGGCGGTGAGTCGATGACGCTGCAAAAGGAAAGCGGCTGGATCTTCGGCGCCATCGCGCCGGGTACGGCCACCTGGATTCAGAACGCCGGCTTTGCGTGGGTCTTGTCGCTGGTGCCACTGTCCATCCTGTGCTGGTTTGGCATGAACAACCTCGAGACAGTCTCGCCCAATACCGGTGGCCCGATCACCGCGTTCCTGAAGATCATCTGGCTCTACACGCTGTCTTTCATCCCCGCCGGTGTCGGCCTGTATCTCTACTTGCCAGCCCCCAGTGGCCTGGGTATGCTGAACATGTGGCTGGCCATGCCGCTGATCATTGTGAGTACGCTCATGGTGATGAAGCTCACCGCTTTTGGCGCGATGAAGGAAAACGTGGCCAAGCAGTTTGCGATCTTCAGCAACAAACACACTTGGTCGCTTACCATCCTGTACATCGTCACTTTCGGCTCCTTCATTGGCTTTTCGATGGCGCTACCTTTGTCGATGAAAGTTATCTTTGGTGTCAGCCATGTGCCCGACGCCAACGGCATCCTGCAACACACACTGGTCAACCCCAACGGGCCGCCTGTGCTGGCCTACGCATGGATCGGTCCTTTCGTGGGGGCCGCGATTCGTCCCGTTGGCGGCTGGATTTCTGACAAACTCGGTGGTTCCATCGTCACCCAATGGGTGTGCGCGGCCATGGTGGTCGCCGGCGTGGCGGTGGGGTATGTGATGCAACTCGCCTACCAGTCGGCCCATCCGGAAGAGTATTTCTTCATCTTCCTGGCTCTGTTCATCGTGCTCTTTGCCGCCAGCGGCATTGGCAACGGTTCCACCTTCCGCACCATCGGTGTCATTTTTGACCGCCAACAGGCCGGCCCTGTTTTGGGCTGGACGTCTGCGGTCGCCGCCTACGGCGCCTTCATCGCGCCGGTGGTGATTGGCGAGCAGATTAAACATGGCACGCCGCAGATAGCGATGTACGGGTTTGCCGTGTTTTACGCCTTGTGCCTGTTGCTGAACTGGTGGTTCTATCTGCGCAAGACCGCCGAAATCAAGAACCCCTGAACCCGTCCCCTTTTCCCTGCTTCTTGGAGAAAACCTATGAGCCATTTTCTTGACCGCCTGACCTACTTCTCGCAACCGCGCGAAGAATTTTCCAACGGCCACGGCCAAACAAATGGCGAAGACCGGACCTGGGAAAAAGCGTACCGCGACCGCTGGGCGCACGACAAGATCGTGCGTTCCACGCACGGCGTGAACTGCACGGGCTCCTGCTCGTGGAAGGTCTACGTCAAGGGGGGCATCGTCACCTGGGAAACCCAGCAGACCGACTATCCGCGCACGCGCCCGGATCTGCCCAACCACGAGCCCCGTGGTTGTGCGCGGGGTGCCAGCTACAGCTGGTACCTGTATTCGGCCAACCGCGTGAAATACCCCATGGTGCGTGGCCGCCTGCTCAAGCACTGGCGCGCTGCCCTGGCGGTGGCCAAGGGCCCGGTGGAAGCCTGGACGGCTGTCGTCGAGAACGAGTCGGCGCGGCGCGAGTGGCAAAAGCAGCGCGGCCTTGGGGGCTTCGTGCGCAGCACCTGGGACGAAGTCAACCAGATGATTGCCGCGGCCAACGTCTACACCATCAAGAAACACGGGCCTGACCGCATCATCGGCTTCTCGCCGATTCCGGCGATGAGCATGATCAGCTACGCCTCCGGCAGCCGGTACCTCAGCCTGATTGGCGGGGTAAACCTGAGTTTTTACGACTGGTACTGCGACCTGCCTCCGAGCAGTCCGCAGGTGTGGGGCGAGCAGACCGACGTGCCCGAGAGCGCCGACTGGTACAACTCCAACTTCATCATCGCCTGGGGCTCCAACGTGCCCCAGACGCGCACGCCTGACGCCCACTTCTTCACCGAAGTGCGCTACAAGGGTGCCAAGGTGGTGGCCGTCACCCCCGACTATTCTGAAGTCGCCAAGTTGTCCGACCTCTGGTTGCACCCCAAGCAGGGCACCGACGCTGCGGTGTCCATGGCCATGGGCCATGTGATCCTCAAGGAGTTCTATTTCAACAAGCGCTCGGCGTATTTCGACGACTACGCACGCCGCTACACCGATCTGCCCCTGCTGGTGGTGATGGAAGAAAAGACCTTGGCCGATGGCCGCAAGGTCATGGTGCCAGGGCGCTATGTGCGCGCCAGCGACTTCCCGGACCAACTGGGCCAGGCGAACAATCCCGACTGGAAGACCGTCGCCTACGGGCACGATGGCAAGGTGGCCTTGCCCAACGGTTCCATTGGTTTCCGCTGGGGCGACAACGATCGGCCAGACCTGGGCAAATGGAACCTTGAGGACAAAGACGCACGCACCGCCAACGACGTCAAACTCAAGCTCTCGGTGATCGAAGATGGTGAACAGGCGCACGAGATCACCGATGTGGCCTTTCCCTATTTCGGCGGTGTGAAAAACCCCAACTTCCCGGCGAACACCCAGGCAGGTGGCGACATCATGGTGCGCCGCGTGCCCGTGACACGGCTGGCGCTGGAGGGTGACGGCGTCTCCGGCGACGTCATGGTCGCCACGGTGTTCGACCTGCAGGTGGCCCAATATGGCGTGCACCGTGGGCTCCAAGGCGAAACCCCGGACGGCGGCTACGACGCCGATGCGCCCTACACTCCGGCGTGGCAAGAGCAGATTACCGGCGTGCCGCGCGATCAGATCATTGCCATCGCGCGCCAGTTTGCTGACAACGCCGACAAGACCCATGGCAAGAGCATGGTCATCATCGGCGCGGGCATGAACCACTGGTACCACTGCGACATGAACTACCGCGGCATCATCAACATGCTGATGATGTGCGGCTGTATCGGCCAGAGCGGCGGCGGCTGGGCCCACTACGTGGGCCAGGAAAAACTGCGCCCGCAAACCGGCTGGACAGCACTCGCCTTTGCACTCGACTGGATTCGTCCGCCGCGCCAGCAGAACGCTACCAGTTACTTCTATGCGCACACCGACCAGTGGCGCTATGAAAAGCTGGCCATGGAAGAAGTGCTCTCGCCGCTGGCCGACAAGTCGCGCTACAGCGGCTCCATGATCGACTACAACGTGCGCGCCGAGCGCATGGGCTGGTTGCCCACATCCCCGCAGTTCGAAACCAGTTCCTTGCAGGTTCAGAAGGACGCACAGGCGGTTGGCATGGACGCGAAAGATTACGTCGTCAAGTCGCTCAAGGACGGCTCGCTCAAGATGAGCTGCGAAGACCCGGACAACCCGCTCAACTGGCCGCGCAACATGTTTGTCTGGCGCTCGAACATCATTGGTTCGTCAGGCAAGGGACACGAATACTTCCTTAAGCACCTGCTGGGCACCAGCCACGGCGTGCAGGGCAAGGATCTGGGTGTTGGCGACGCCAAACCCCAGGAGGTGCGCTGGCACACCCAGGCGCCTGAGGGCAAGCTTGATCTGCTGGTCACGCTCGATTTCCGCATGAGCACGACCTGTTTGTATTCCGATATCGTGCTGCCGACGGCGACCTGGTACGAGAAGAACGACCTCAACACCAGCGACATGCACCCCTTCATCCACCCGTTGTCCACGGCCGTGGACCCGGCCTGGGAGGCGCGCAGCGACTGGGAAATCTACAAGGGTTTTGCCAAGGCAGTGAGCGAAGTCAGTGTTGGCCACCTGGGTGTGGAAAAGGACGTGGTCCTTACCCCCATCATGCACGACACGGCGGGTGAAATGGCCCAGCCTTTTGATGTGCGCGACTGGAAGAAGGGTGAAGTCGAACTGATCCCCGGCAAGACGGCGCCACAGGTGACGGTGGTCGAGCGCGACTACCCGAACCTCTTCAAACGCTTTACGGCTCTCGGCCCGCTGATGAACCAGATCGGTAATGGTGGCAAGGGCATCGGTTGGGACACGAAGACCGAGGTGGAGCAACTGGGCGACCTCAACGGCCGCGTGCGCGAAGAGGGCGTGACGCAAGGCATGCCGCGCATCCTCACCGACATCGATGCCACCGAAACCGTGATGATGCTGGCGCCCGAGACCAACGGCCATGTGGCCTGCAAGGCATGGGAGGCATTGGGCAAACAAACCGGACGCGACCACGTGCATCTGGCGCTGCACCGCGAGGACGAGAAAATCCGCTTCCGCGACATCCAGGCGCAACCGCGCAAGATCATCAGCTCGCCCACCTGGTCGGGTCTGGAGAGCGAGAAGGTCAGCTACAACGCCGGCTACACCAACGTGCACGAGCTGATTCCATGGCGCACCCTGACCGGGCGCCAGCAGTTCTACTTGGACCACCCGTGGATGCGCGATTTCGGCGAGGGCTTTACCACCTACCGCTCGCCCGTGCACCTCAAGGCACTTCAGGCGGTCGAGGGCGTCAAGCCCAATGGCAACCCCGAAATTACCTTGAACTTCATTACGCCGCACCAGAAGTGGGGCATTCACTCGACCTATACCGACAACCTGATCATGCTCACCCTCAGCCGAGGCGGGCCCATCATCTGGATCTCGGAAGTGGATGCTGCGCGTGCCGGCCTTGTCGACAACGACTGGGTGGAACTGTTCAATGCGAATGGTGCCATTGCCGCGCGCGCTGTCGTGAGCCAGCGGGTCAAAGAGGGCATGGTGATGATGTACCACGCACAGGAAAAGATCGTGAACACTCCGGGTTCGGAAATTACCGGAACCCGTGGCGGTATTCACAACTCGGTCACGCGCGTCGTGCTCAAGCCGACGCACATGATCGGTGGCTACGCCCAGTTGAGCTATGGCTTCAACTACTACGGAACCGTCGGTACCAACCGCGATGAGTTTGTGCTGGTTCGCAAGATGAATCGGGTGGACTGGCTGGACGAGCCCGCCGAAGCCGCCGCCACCGCGCACGCATAAGAATCAGGAGAACACGATGAAAATTCGCGCACAAATCGGCATGGTGCTGAATCTGGACAAGTGCATTGGTTGCCACACTTGCTCTGTCACCTGCAAAAACGTCTGGACCAGCCGGCCCGGCATGGAATACGCCTGGTTCAACAACGTCGAGACCAAACCAGGCATTGGGTACCCCAAGGAATGGGAGAACCAGGACAAGTGGAATGGCGGCTGGATTCGCAATGCCGATGGCAACATCATCCCGCGCCAAGGGGGCAAGTGGAAGCTGCTGATGCGCATCTTCGCCAACCCCAATCTTCCGCAGATTGACGACTACTACGAGCCCTTCACCTTCGATTACGCCCACTTGCAGTCGGCGCCCGAAATGAAGGCGCCACCAACGGCCCGTCCACGCAGCCTGATCACCGGCAAGCGCATGGAAAAAATCGAATGGGGGCCTAACTGGGAAGAAATTCTGGGCGGTGAATTCTCCAAGCGCAGCAAGGACAAGAACTTCGACAATATCCAGAAGGATATTTACGGCCAGTTCGAAAACACCTTCATGATGTACCTGCCGCGTCTGTGCGAGCACTGCCTGAACCCGGCCTGCGTGGCATCGTGCCCCTCGGGCTCGATCTACAAGCGCGAGGAAGACGGCATCGTGCTGATCGACCAGGACAAGTGCCGTGGCTGGCGCATGTGCATCTCGGGCTGCCCATACAAGAAAATTTATTACAACTGGCAGAGCGGCAAGGCCGAGAAGTGCACCTTCTGCTACCCGCGGATCGAGGCTGGCCAACCTACGGTATGTTCGGAAACCTGCGTGGGCCGCATTCGCTACCTGGGCGTCCTGCTTTATGACGCAGACCGTATCCTGGAAGCCGCCAGCGTAGAGCGCGACCGCGACCTGTACCAGGCGCAGCTCGATATTTTCCTGGACCCTAACGATCCCGAGATCATCAAGCAAGCGCGCATCGACGGCATTCCCGACATGTGGATGGAGGCTGCGCGCAAGAGCCCGGTGTACAAGATGGCCGTTGAATGGAAAGTGGCGCTGCCGCTGCACCCCGAGTACCGCACGCTGCCCATGGTGTGGTACGTGCCGCCGCTCTCGCCTATCACGGCTGCGGCCAATGCCGGGCACGTGGGTGCCAATGGGGAGATCCCTGATGTCTCGCAGCTGCGCATCCCCGTGCAGTACCTGGCCAACCTGCTGACCGCTGGCGACACCGCGCCCGTGGTGCGCGCACTCGAGCGCATGTTGGCCATGCGCGCCTACCAGCGTGAGAAGCATGTCGACCAACGCCAAAACCTGGCGGTTCTCAAGCAGGTGGGTCTTACGCTGCACGAGGCCGAGGACATGTACCAGACCATGGCGATTGCCAACTACGAAGACCGATTCGTCATCCCATCGACGCACCGTGAATACGCCGAAAACACCTTTGACGTGCGCGGCGGCTGCGGCTTCTCGTTTGGCAATGGCTGCTCTGACGGCTCCACCGACGTCAGCATCTTTGGCGGCAAGAAGCCGCGCACCATCCCTATCAAGGCGATGGTTTAAGGAGCTGCATCATGTTCAATAAACCACCCGCATCCTTGCGCCTGACCTTGCGTGCGCTGGCGCGGCTGATCGGCTATCCAGACGCCGAATTGCGTGCGGTGCTGCCGCAGCTGGCCGACGCCCTTGCGGTCGAACAGGCGCTGACGCCTGAACGTCTGCATGAGCTGCAGGCCCTGTGCGAGCAGATCGCACGCCAGGACCCGATGGATGCCGAAGCGCGCTACGTCGATACTTTCGATCGAGGTCGCCAGACCTCGCTGCATCTGTTCGAGCATGTGCATGGCGATTCGCGTGACCGCGGCCCGGCATTGATCGATCTGCTACAGACTTACGAGCGTGCCGGGCTGCAGTTTGGCGCCCCTGAGCTGCCCGACCATTTGTCGGTGGTGCTGGAGTTTGCCTCCACCCAACCGACCGATGTGGCGCGCGATTTTCTTGCCGAAATGGCGCACATCCTTACCCTGGTGTTCAGCGCCTTGCTGACGCGCGAGAGCCCGTACGCCAGTGTGATCGCCGCAGTGCTCGAAGTCTCGGGCCAACAGGTGCAGGCCGTGCCATTGCCAGAAGAACCAGAAATCGATGAAGTCTGGGCCGAGCCAGAGGTTTTTGGTGGTTGCAGTACCGAAGGCCAGGCGCGCCCTGGAACCGCACAGCCGCTGCATTTCGTCCGCAATCCCCGTGCATCCGAAGGAGCCTCCCTATGACTTCCACCCCCTGGATCGATACCCTGTTGTTTGGTATCTACCCCTACATCTGCCTGACGGTGTTTTTCGCCGGCAGCTGGATACGCTTCGACCGTGACCAGTACACCTGGAAGAGCGATTCGTCCCAATTGCTACGAACGGGCAGCCTGCGCTGGGGCAGCAACCTGTTCCATGTGGGGGTGCTGTTTCTGTTTTTCGGGCACTTTGTCGGCATGCTCACGCCCCATTTCATCTATGAGCCTTTCATTGCCGCGGGCTCCAAGCAGTTGCTGGCCATGATCAGTGGCGGCACGGCTGGGGCGCTCGGGATTATCGGCCTCACGCTTTTGCTGCACCGCCGCCTGACGGACCCGCGCATTCGGGCAACGTCCAAGACCAGCGACATCGTTTTGCTGCTGCTGCTGTGGGTTCAACTGGCGCTGGGTCTGGCCACCATTCCTTTGTCGGCACAGCACCTCGACGGCTCCATGATGATGTTGCTTGCCGAATGGGGCCAGCATATTGTCACGTTCCGCAGTGGTGCCGTTGAACTGTTGGCGCCCGCCAGCGTGATTTTCAAGCTGCACATGTTTTTGGGCATGACGGTATTTTTGATTTTCCCGTTCACCCGCCTGGTGCATGTCTGGAGCGGTTTTGCCTCTCTCGGGTATGTTTTGCGGCCTTATCAGTTGGTGCGTGCCCGTCGGCTGAATGTGCCTGCAGGCAATAACAACCCAGCACATCGCGTCTGATCGTTGGCAAACAGGAGTATGAGATGAGTGGATGCGGATCAGGCAGCTGCGGCTGCGCGGACACGCCGAGCGCCAACAAGGTGCTCAGCGATGCACAGCAGGCGGCGTACGACGCTATTGCGGTGAGCTTGGCGTCCGAGCCAGCTCCCGCGCAAGCGGCGCAAATTCCAGCCCATGTACGCCTTGCACGCGTCAATGGTGTTGCATTGCACGACGCGGATGTGGTGCTGGACCAGGAAGCTCTGCGCCAGCGTGCCTGCACCGAGCTTCTGCGCCAGGAAGCGCAAAAGGCCGGGTTGCTGGATAGGGCCGATGCACCACTGACCGATGGAAGCACCAGCGAAGCTGCGTCGCTCGCCATCGAACAGTTGCTGGAGCAGCAGTTGCGTATCGACGAGCCATCGGAAGATACCTGTCGGCGCTACTACGACGCGCATCCCGCCGCGTTTGGCCAAGGGGAGCGGGTGCATCTGCGCCACGTGTTGTTTGCTGTCACACCTGGGGTGGACGTCAAGCTGCTGCGTCTGCGCGCCGAAGCACTCTTGATCGAACTGCGCTGCGCCGACGATGGCGGCGCGACCTTTGCCGCAGCAGCAAAGCAATGGTCGAATTGCCCGAGCGGTGCTGCCGGCGGGGACCTGGACTGGCTCACCCGCAACGACTGTGCGCCCGAATTTGCGCGCGATATCTTTGGCACCAACGAAATCGGCGTGCTCGCTCGCCTGGTGCATAGCCGCTTTGGTTTGCACGTGGTCGAGGTCGTGGCACGCCAAGCTGGCGAACGCCCGGCGTTCGAAGCCGTGAAAAGCGCGGCCGCGCAAAGTCTGCGCCAGCAAACCTGGGTGAACGCCCTGCGACAGTACCTGCAGGTGCTCACGGGTGCCGCGCAGATCGAGGGTGTGGATATGGAAGGCGCGGATTCGCCGCTGGTGCAGTAACGCCAGCATGCCCGGCAGACGATCTGCCGAACCGTTTGCGCAGTTCCAACCGCGACGCGTTTCCCCAGTACCGCCAACAATTCAGGACGCGGGTTGAAGACGGCCAGCGCCCGACGACGCGGTTCATCGGGTGCTTGGGCGCGTGCCTGCACCCGTACTTGATTGCGGGCGCAGGGCTGGGCGACCTGTTTCTGGTCCACAGCGCAGGGATTCGTGCTGCCGCGCGCAAGCTTTGTGGCAGCCGTCCGTGGCCACGGACAGCGGTACGGGGCTATACCCGCCTCATGTTGAGCACGATGGGCAGGTTCTTGCGGATGAAACCCCATAAATGGGAGAAAATTGTAAAAAAGGTGCTTTGCGAGCAGTTCGCGCTAAGTGCGTGTCAGGGTTGAAACCCACCGCTTTCGTTGTGTCATTTAGCATAAAACGGCAAGCCCTTCTCGGCTGCCGGGCTCGCCCGAAAAGGCTAAACTGCGTTCCTTTTCGGGGCCCACTTTTTGCGGTGGGTGGACTTCACCCGGTGCGCGCCGCAGCGCGTTTTTTCATACCACCAACGGATTCCCACCATGAAGAGAGAAGACTTGGGCCGCGCGCAGGACGTCACGGCCACCCAACCCATCAGCCTTGATGTGTTGCAGGAAAAGTATCTCAAACCGGGGGAAACCAGCGTCGAGGATTTGTTCCGCCGCGTCGCTCGCGCGTTGGCGTCGGTCGAGGCCGAAGGCGAGCGCGAGAAGTACGAGGCGCTGTTCCTGGCCAACATGCACGCGGGCGCGATTGGCGCGGGGCGCATCATGAGTGCTGCGGGCACCGACATCCAGGCCACGCTCATCAACTGCTTCGTGCAGCCCGTGGGCGACTGCATCCAGGGCGTGGACGATGAAGGCTTCCCCGGCATCTACGAGGCCTTGCGCGAAGCCGCCGAAACCATGCGGCGCGGCGGCGGTGTTGGCTACGACTTCTCGCGCATCCGCCCACGCGGTGCCGAGGTCAAGGGCACGCATTCGATGGCCTCTGGGCCCTGCAGCTACATCAACGTGTTTGACCAGTCTTGTTCCACGGTCGAGAGTGCTGGCGCACGCCGCGGCGCCCAGATGGGCGTGCTGCGCATTGATCATCCTGATGTCATGGATTTCATCACGGCCAAGCGCACGCCCGGTCGCTGGAACAACTTCAACGTATCGGTCGGCGTGAGCGACGCCTTTGTCCAGGCCGTGCAGGACGACCAGCCTTGGGAGCTGGTGCACAAGTCGCGGCCCGGCGCTACCGTGATGCAGGCAGGTGCCTACCAGCGCGCCGATGGCAAATGGGTCTACGAAAGCCTACCGGCGCGCGAGCTGTGGGACACCATCATGAAGTCCACCTACGACTTCGCTGAGCCAGGTATCCTGTTCCTCGACCAGATCAATACCGACAACAACCTGCATTATTGCGAGGACATCAACGCCACCAACCCCTGTGGCGAGCAGCCTTTGCCGTCCTACGGGTGCTGCGACCTCGGTCCCATCATTCTGACGCGTTTCGTGCGCCATCCCTTCGGTTTCGACGGCGTACCGGCGTTCGACTTCGCCGCGTTCGAGAAATCCGTGGCGCTGCAAGTGCGCGCGCTCGACAACGTGCTCGACGTCACGTTCTGGCCGCTGCCACAGCAGCGCGAGGAAGCGCATGCCAAGCGCCGCATTGGCGTGGGGTTTACCGGCATGGGCAACGCATTGGCCATGCTGTGTGTTCGCTACGACAAGGATGAGGGCCGCGCCATGGCGGCGCGCATCGCCGAGCACATGCGCGATGCGGCGTACGCCGCATCGGTCGACTTGGCCATTGAAAAGGGCGCCTTTCCAAAGTTCCAGGCCGATGGTTATTTGCAAACAGGCACGTTTGCTAGCCGCCTGCCCGAAACGCTCAAAGCGCGCATCCGCAAACACGGCATCCGCAACAGCCATCTGCTGTCGATTGCGCCGACGGGGACTGTGAGTCTGGCCTTTGCCGACAATGCCTCCAACGGCATCGAGCCGCCGTTCTCCTGGATGTACAAGCGCAAGAAGCGCGAAGCCGATGGCTCCATGGCCGAATACGCGGTCGAAGATCATGCCTGGCGCCTGTACCGTGAGCTGGGGGGCGACGTGAACCAGTTGCCCGACTATTTCGTCTCCGCACTGGAAATGTCGGCCGAAGGCCACATTGCGATGATGAAAACGGTGCAGCCCTTTGTGGACACCGCCATCTCCAAGACGGTGAATATCCCGGCCGACTATCCCTACGAAGATTTCAAGGGCCTGTACCTGCAGGCCTGGCGCGCCAAGCTCAAAGGCTTGGCCACCTACCGGCCCAACAGCATCCTGGGCTCGGTGCTCGAGACGCATGCCGCGCCGGCAAGCGCCGGGCAGGCGGCGCCGGTGCCAGCACCGGCAGACCCGATGCGCACGGTGATCGAGAGTCGCCCTAAAGGCGCTTTGTCGGCTGTTGCCGAAAAGGTGGATTACTGGACGCAGGAAGGGCAAAAGCGCCTGTACTTGGTGGTGTCTTTCCTGCCCGTGCCGGACCCCGAGACCGGCGGACTGGTTGACCGCGCCATCGAATTCTTCATGCCTGTGGGCCAAAGTGGCGAATCGCAGCAGTGGGTGACATCGAGCATGCGCCTGCTGTCACTCGCTGCGCGTGGCGGTTTTCTGGAGCGAGCGCTCAGCGACATGCGCAAGGTCGCCTGGGACCGCGGACCCGTGCGCCTGGGCACGCACCAGAAGGCCGATGGCACGAAGGTGCCGATGTGGCACGACTCCGAGGTGGCGGCCATTGCCTACGCCATCCAGAACATCCTCGCCCGGCGCGCCCGGCCTCTGCACAGCGAAGAGCAGGCAACTGCCAGCGAAGGCGTGTTGACAGCGGTCCCGCCGGTCATGGCCGGCAAGAAATGCAGTGAATGCGGCGCCCACGCCATGATTCGCAAGGACGGCTGCGACTACTGCACCCAGTGCGGCCACCTGGGTTCTTGCGGCTAAGCCTGCACCCCGCCGCGTGCCGGTAAAGCCTGGCTCCGCAAAGCCCGCGCCCGAGGCGCTGGCCGGGCTGGACTTGCGCTGGCACCCTCGCCATCTGTTGCTGGCACCGCACCGGCTGGCGTTCTTTCTTGCCATGGTGCTGTTGGCTGCTTCGGGCCTGTGGTGGGCTTGGGTGCAAGTGAGCCAACTATCGAATGTGGCCGTGCATCCGGGTGCTGTGCCGGTGTCGCTGACCCACGCCGCCTTGATGGTGTTTGGTTTTTTTCCGCTATTTTTCTCTGGCTTTCTTTTTACAGCAGGGCCGAAGTGGCTGCGTGTCGAGCCACGGCCAGTGCGCGTGCTGCGCGCGCCGCTGGCTTTGCTCGCGGGCGGCTGGCTGGTCTGGCTGGGAGGCGCGCACGTGAGCCGTGCTGCCGCGTGTGCCGGCGCCGTGCTTGCGTGCACCGCCATGGCGTGGATCTCGGTGTCGTTCTGGCGCCTGTTGCTGTGCAGCCGGGCGCAAGACCAGAACCACGCGCGCATGGTGGGCGTGGCGTTTGTCGTGGGCACAGGCTGCGCGGCAGGCCTTGCGGTGGGCGTGGCCCTTGGCGAGTGGGGCCTGGCGCGCCAGTTTGTGTTGAGCGCTCTGTGGGGGTTCGCTGTGCTGGTGTTTGTCACGGTCGCGCACCGCATGCTGCCTTTCTTCTCGCCGCCTGGCCCAGACGACGGCCATCCATGGGGTGCGTTGGCGCTGCTGGCCGGGGCGGCGGGTTTTGAAGCGTTGGCGGTTTGGGTGGACGCCGTCCTTGCGGCCGCAACCGAGTGGGTAGGGGCCTGGACCTTGCTGCACGGCGTGTTGGAGCTGGCGCTTGGCAGCGTGCTGCTGTGGCGTGCCTGGGGGTGGGCGAGGCGGCAAAGCCTGCGCAACCGCCTGCTGCGCATGTTCTATCTTGGGTTTGCCTGGCTGGGCCTGGCCTTTGTGCTCCACGGCGTTGCCCGTGGCGCAGAGCTGTTGGGGCACCCGCAGTGGCAGCTTGGCGCCTTGCATGCACTGACCATGGGGTGCCTGGCCTCGCTGATGCTGGCGATGGTGACAAGGGTGTCCTGCGGAAACAGCGGCCGCTCGCAGGTGGCCGACTCCGTGCTATGGGCCTTGTTCAACCTGCTGCAGTTGGCCACGGTATTGCGCGTCGCGGCTGCGCTTGGGGGGTCTGCCGCGCCGGCTCTGCTGGCGTTGGCGGCCATGCTGTGGGCGACCGTTTCCCTGGTATGGGCGCTGCGCCTGGGGTCTTGGTATGGCCGGCTGCGGCCCGACGGACGCGCCGGGTGACAATGGCGGCATGAAGGACGAGGCCACCCCCGCCACGCTGGCATCTGGTCAGGAATGCGCTGCATTTGCCGCTTCCCTGATGCAGGCGCGCCAGACCATACTGCCCAAGCGCCTGGGGGCTCCCGCGCCCAGTGATGCGCAACTGGCGCAGATTCTGGCCTCTGCCGCACATGCCCCCGACCATGGGCAACTGCAGCCCTGGCGCCTGATTGAGGTGCCGCAGCACGCCCGCAGCGCCCTTGCCGACGCTTTTGGCGAGGCCTTGCGCGCGCGCGATGGCCAGGCCACGCCCGAGCAGGTGGAGCAGGCGCGTGAGAAGGCTTTTCGTTCGCCTGTCTTGCTGCTGGTGGTCGTCGACCTGGCGTGCGGCGACGCCGACATCGAGCCCGCCGAGCGCATTGTCTCGGCCGGCTGCGCGGTGCAAAACCTGCTGTTGATGGCCACGGCCCAGGGCTTTGGCTCTGCGCTCACCAGCGGCAAGGCCCTGGGTTCGGCAGCGCTGCGCGCGTTGTTTGGCCTGGGGGAGTCCCAGCAGGCGCTGTGCTTCGTCAACATCGGCACGGTGGTTGCGCCCAAGCGCGCCCGTGTGCGCCCGCAGCCTGCGTCCTATTGCTCGGTGCTGGGCGCCGAAAAGCGCTGACCGAGCGACCTTTTTCTATTGAACTTTGGAAGCCCCGGTATGGAAATCTCCCGTTTTGATGAGCTCTTGCAGGCCGCCCGCGCCCAGGCGGAACCCCAGCGCCTGCTGTTCGTGTTTGCCGGCGTGGAATTGCCCGACGACGCCACGCCCGCGCAGCGCGAGCGTTTTGCCCAGGGCGAAGGCGGCGCGCTGGTGCCGCAGATGTGCGTGGACAAGGCACCTGATGAGCTCGATTCGTTCGATACCCTGGTGCAGGAAGCCGCGCAGTTCGGTCAGGAATGGGCCTTGGTGTTTGCTGCCGCGCTTTCCGGGACTCTCAACCGCGCGCCCACCAGCGAAGACGCCGAGGCGCCGCTCGAGCGCATGGTGGACGCCATCAAGCGCGGCGTGCATTCCGGCCTGATTCCCTTCGACCACAGGGGCCACGCGGTGCAGATCGGCTGACGGTGGCGAGTCCTTCCCGCGGCATCCCTCTGCCAGGCTTTGGTGCGCCGGCCGTGGGGTTCGACACCCCGTTCGAGATGTTGGTGGCCTGCCACGAGCGCGTGCAACGCACGCTGGCCTTGCAGCAGCGGCTGCGCGAGCACCTGCAGACCAAGGGCTGTGACGCTGCGGCGCAAAGTGCCGCACGTGATGTGCTGCGCTACTTTGACATCGCGGCGCCGCTGCACCATGAAGACGAGGAGCGGCATGTCTTCCCGGCCTTGCAGGCGAGCCGGGAGCCGGGTATCCAGGCCGCCGTGGCGCGCCTGCAGGCAGACCACGTTGCCATGGCCGAGCGCTGGGCACTGGCGCGCGCCGCGCTGCTGGCGCTGGCAGAAGGCCGCATCACGGAGTTTTCGGCGGAGCAAGAGGCTGCGCTGGCGGCGTTTGCCGCCGGCTATGCCGAGCACATTGGTCTGGAGGAAAACCTGATTTACCCGGCGGCCCGCGCCGCCATGGACGCCGTGGCCCTGGAGGCCATGGCGCAGGACATGAGAAAGCGGCGTGGCGCAAGTGCGTGATTGCTATGTTTTATAGAGCTTCTACCGCAATAGCCATAAGCGCTAGAGGCACTTTTTAGCAATAATTTCAGTGCACCACCACCGGGTGCTGTGCCAGGCCCGTGTAGCCCTCCAGCGTGTCTTCCACTTCTTCCTGCGTGGGCGCGTCGCGCTGCCAGGCCAGGATTTTCAGCTGGAACATCTCGGCCCAGGAGCCGTCCAGGTAGACCTCCTTGCCGGTGCGCTTGTCGACGATTTCAAACCCGTGCCGGGCCAGTTGCGGCGGCTGTGCCTCGTCCTTGGAGGCATCCTCCAGACGGTCGGCATCAGGCAGCATGTGCACCACCACAAAAGAATCCGAGTCGTAGAGCATGTTCATGGCGTTCCTCCCAGGTTGCGTCCATTGGACCATTGTCAGATGGATATGAAGCGCCAGAGTTCAAGGCGGGCTGATGTCTTCAGGAACTGTCTGTTTGCGCCTACAGGCCGCGCCTGATGTCGCTCAGGGGGCTTCGCGGCTTTGCAGGTTCAACTCGGCAAAGTCGCCGTTGGCCTCGGTCAGGCGAATGCGCACCGGCAAGTAGCCCAGGCTGGGCGCCAGCCAGAGCTGCGCCTTCTGGTCGTAGTCGCGCCGGGGCAGGCGCTGCAGCTGCACGGCGCGCAGCGTGCCGATGGGCAGGTCCAGGGTCTGCTCGCCCTCCACGGTAAAGGTCCAGACGTCGGCGCCGCGTGCGCTTACCGTGGTCATCGCCATCCGGGTGCCAGCGGGATAGCGCTCCGGCGCCGCTGCCAGCATGCCGCCGAGCTGCAGGAACACGCTCAAGCGGTCTTGAGCACCCGCCTCTATCGGTACGGCGGGCGTGTTGGCGCTGAACGTGACACGGTGGTTCGCGAAGTCGAAGTGGGCCGCGCGCTCGCTGCGTGAGCGGTCGCCAAAGCGCTGCGGTTGCAGGCCATGCACGGTAACGCTGCCCACACTGTCCTGCGAGCGCGAGCCCAGGAACAGCACCCGGATTTCCTGGTGCGCGCTGTAGCTGGTGGCGTCGTGCTGCCACAGCAGCTCGGCACTGGCGTGGTACGCAAACCCTTTGGCGCGCCCGGTGACCTCAAAGCCCAACCTGGCTGGCGGAGGCAATTGCACGGGTGCGCTGGCGGCCTGTGTGGCATGGGGCGAGACGGCTGCTGGTGCCGCGGCGCTGGCTGGGGCCGCAGGGGGCGCGGCGGACGAGGCTTCCGCGCCCGCGCCCGCGACTGGGGCGCCAGTGGCGGGTGTCGATGCCGGTGGCGATGCAGGCGCAGGCGCCGCGCCGTCGGGCACTAGGGACGCTGCGGCGCTGGCGGGTTCTTCGGGCGCGTCTGCACTGGCACCCAGCGCCAGCCGCTCGCCCGGGCTGGGCGGGGGCCACGCTGCGTCAGGCATGGCGGCTGGTGGTGCTGGTTCCGGGGAGGCAACCACCGGGGAGGTGGCAACCGTGGCAACCGTGGCGGGGGCTCGGCGCGGGCGTGGCTTCCTTGTCGGAGGGGGTGGGCGCACCTTGGTTCGTGCCGCCGGTACGGGCGTTGCAGCAGGCTCCGGTGCCGCCAGCGCGACGGTACGCGTCTCGAAAACCTGTGTCTGTTCCCTGCTGCCGGGGCGTACGCTGTGGGCCGAAATACCAGCGAGCACCAGGGCGTGCAGCGCCAGCACCAGCGCGACGAGAAGCAACAGGGGTCGGCGAGGAATCATGGATACCGGCAACGTTACCACTGCGGGCCCGGCGCAGACTGGCGGCTCGGCTACCATCCCCGCGTTGCAGTCGGCCATTGGCGCCGCAGGGCACTTTCACCTGTCAAGAAATCCATGAAACTTGCCACCCTCCAAGACGGGTCGCGCGACGGCCAGCTGGTGGTCGTCTCGCGCGATCTGGCCAGCGCGCACTACGCCACCGGTATCGCCAACCGCCTGCAGCAGGTGCTCGACGACTGGGGGTTTTTCGCCCCGCAGTTGCAGGATCTCTACGACGCACTGAACGCCGGCCGCGCCCGCCACCCCTTTGCCTTCGACCCGCAGCAGTGCCTGGCGCCGCTGCCACGCGCTTTCCAGTGCCTGGAGGCGCTGGCGCCCTTGCCGGACGGGCCCGTGGCGCCCGCCGCAGCGCCCGTGCTCCGGCAGCTTGCGGGCGATGCGCTCGTCGGCGCCTGCCACCCGCTGCCCGCCAGCGCCGTCGGCATGGAGCTCGATTTCGGCGCTGGCCTGGCCGCCGTCACAGGAGCGCTCGCCGCTGGCAGCACCAGCGGCCAAGCCCTGGATGCGGTGCGCCTGCTGATGCTGTCCAACAGCGTGGCCTTGCGTGCGCTCGAACCGGCCGAGCGGGCAGCCGGCGCGGGTGCGCAGCACAGCCGCCCCGCCACCGCCTTCAGCCCGGTCGCCGTGACGCTCGACGAATTTGGCGCTGCCTGGGACCAGGGCCGGCTGCGGCTCACCGTGCAATCGGCCTTGAATGGCCGCAAGCTCGGCCTGTGCGATGCCGCCGCGGGCATGGCCTGGAGTTTTGGCGAGCTGATGGCCCATGCCGCCCGCACCCGCGCCCTGGGTGCCGGCAGCATTGTCTGCAGCGGCCCGCTGCGCGCTGCGCCAGGGGGCAAGGAAGCCCCCAACGCGTCAAGCGCCTGCGCCAGCCTGCTCGACCGGCGCCACTGGGAGGCGCAGCGCGGCGGCCAGACCAGCACCGGTTTCTTGCAACTGGGCGACCAGATCCGCATCGACCTGAAAGGGCCCGACGGCCGCAGCCTGTGCGGCGCCATCGAGCAGACGGTAGGCGAACGGCCGCCATCGCAGCAGGAATAAAAGGAACATGCCCGGCGCCTCCACATCCGTGGCTGACCACGCTGCCTTGCCTGCGGGGGCACCGGTGCTGCTGCTGGACAACCGCCTTGTCGCCGGCAGCAGCATGCCGATCCACGAAACCGATGCGGCGGGCGATAGCTGGCAATTGCGGCGACTGGCCGATGGTTCCGGGCACCGCGTGCTGAAGAACTTCCCGACCGAAAGCGCGCTGCAGGCTGCTACCGCGGCCGTGGGCGCTGTCCCCGGAACCATCACCCGTTGGAGCGACTTCTGGGCCTACGCCTACCGGACGCCGGAGGTTCGCCATGGCAGGCAGTGATGCGCCCTACTGGTTCCCCGCCAAACGCCGCGGCTGGGGCTGGGGCGTGCCCGCCGTGTGACAGGGCTGGGCCGTGCTGGCGGCGTTTGGCCTGCTGGTGCTCGCGGGCGCGGCGCACTTTCTGCCGGCCCAGCGCGCACTGGCCTTTGTGCTCTGGTGCGTCGGCCTGTGCGGCTTGCTGATGCTGGTGTGCTGGTGGAAAGGCGAGCCCCCAGGCGCCAGAAAAATATAAGAGAAATAGGGTGTTAACGCTTGTCCCATAAGCGCTAATAGCTCTTGAAAAAGGAGCGACCCGTCGCGATACGCGCCTTGCCAGAGGGGGTTTGCGCCGGCACTGCCCGGCGGCGCGGGCGCAGCGCTACAGTCAAGTGCCGACCAGAGCGCGCCAGTTTTGGTGGCCCGGATCGGCGCCCCATCCCCGCAATTTTCAAGAAGGAGAGACCCCCCATGGCCGATACCTGGTTGCCCTCGCTCATCACCGCCACGCCGCAGGAAGGTTTTGAGCTCGCCATCACGCTGAGCCGCCGCGGCGTCAAATACACGCAGCCGGATATGGAAACGCTCAAGCAGCTGCGTCCGGAATATGCCAACTCGGCCGATGGCCTGACAGCTGCTTCGCAGGTGATCGCCCTCAATTTCCAGACCGTCTCAGCCGCCAACAACTACTGGCGTGGCTGAGTTCCTCGCTGAGAAAAACAAGAGAAATTAGGGCCTAGCACTTATGCAGTAAGCGCTTGCTGCTCTTTATTCGGTAGCAAATTCCGGCGCTTTGCCGGGCTCCACCTCCACCAGGCAGTCATAAAAGGTCGGCCCCTGGCCCATGTCGGTCAGGGCCTGGCTGGTGAGCTGGTTGACATTGGTGCCCGCCAACCCGAGCTTGCGCCACCACACGCCCAGGCCGTTGACCACACCCGGGCGGGCACGTTCGCTCAGTTCGGCGTGGCACACATAGCTGCCCCGGTCGTTGAACACCCGCACCACCGTGCCGTCTGCAATGCCGCGTGCGGCGGCGTCCTGCGGGTGGATTTCCAGCAGCGGCCGGCCTTCCTGTTTTTGCAGGCTGGCAACGTTGACGAAGGTTGAATTGAGGAAGTTGCGCGCGGGCGGGGAAATCATCGCCAGCGGGTAGGCGGCCGAACGGCCCACGGTCTCGTGGTTGGGGACATGGCCGGGCAGGCCGTCCTGCCCGGCAGCCGCCAGGGCAGCGCTGAAAAATTCGCACTTGCCGGATGCGGTGGGAAAGTTTCCATGGGCAAACGGGGCGTCGGGCACCGGGAGCGTGGCAAAGCCGTGCTCCAGCAGCGCAGTGAAATCGACCTGCTCGCCATAGGCCTGGCGGCACAGCTGCTCGTCGCTGTCGGCGAAGCAGGGCTCGGAAAACCCCATGCGCGCCGCCAGCTCACGAAAGATGCGGGCGTTGGAGCGCGCCTGGCCACAGGGCGCAATCGCCGGGCGGTTCAGCAATACGTCGGTATGGCCATAGGCCAGGTGCACGTCCCAGTGCTCCAGCTGCGTGGTGGCAGGCAGGATGTAGTCGGCGCAATCGGCGGTGTCGGTCTGGAAGTGCTCCAGCACCACCGTGAACAAGTCTTCGCGTGCAAAGCCGCGCGCCACCTGGGCCGAGTCCGGCGCGACGGCCACCGGGTTGCTGTTGTAGACCACCAGCGCCTCGATTTTCGGGCCGAACTCTGGCGAGGTTTCTGCTAGCAAGTCGTCGCCAATCGTCACCATGTTGATGGTGCGTGGGCGGCGCGCTCCCATGAGGTCCGGGCGCTGCAGGGCGTCTCGCTGCACCGGAAAATGGCTGGACGAGGAAAGGAGCACGCCGCCCGCGCGGTGGCGCCAGGCCCCTGTGAGGGCGGGCAGGCAGGCGATGGCGCGCACCGCATTGCCGCCGCCGTGCACGCGCTGCACGCCGTAGTTCACGCGAATGGCGGCTGGCCGGGTGGTGCCGTAGGCGCGCGCCAGTGCGCGAATCTGTTCGACCGGCACGGCGCAGATTTCGGCCGCGCGCTCGGGTGGCCAGGCAAGCGCGCGCTCGCGCAGCGGCTCCCAGCCCAGCGTGTGCTGCGCCAGGTAGCCGTGGTCCAGCCAGCCGTGCACGACAAGCTCGTGCATCAGCGCGAGCGCCAGCGCGGCGTCGGTGCCCGGGAGCAGTTGCAGGTGCTCATGGCACTTCTCGGCGGTTTCGCTCTTGCGCGGGTCGATGCACACCAGGCGCGCGCCATTGCGCTTGGCCTGCTGGGCGTAGCGCCAGAAATGCAGGTTGCTGGTGATCGAATTGCTGCCCCAGATGAGGATCAGCTTCGCTTCAGCGAAAAACTCGACCTTCATCCCGACCTTGCCACCCAGCGTGTGCCCCATCGCCTCGCCGCCGGCGGTCGAGCAGATGCTGCGGTGCAGCAGCGACGCCCCCAGGCGGTGGAAGAAGCGCCGGTCCATGCTTTCGCCCTGCACCAGCCCCATGGTGCCAGCGTAGCTGTAGGGCACGATGGCCTCGGGGTTGCGCGCGGCGATCGCGGCGAGGCGCGCGGCGATGTCGGTCAGTGCTTCGTCCCAGGAAACCGGGGTGAACTTGCCACTGCCTTTGGGACCACTGCGTTTCAGAGGATGCAGGATGCGCTCGGCGTGGTAGGTGCGTTCAGGGTAGCGCGAGACTTTTGCACAGAGCACGCCGCCGGTGTGCGCGTGCCCGGGGTTGCCCTGTACACGCACCGCCACGCCGTTTTCCACGGTGGTGAGCAGCGCACAGGTATCGGGGCAATCGTGCGGGCAGGCGCCACGTACGGTGTGCGAGGCGGGGGCCGAAGCGACGGGCAAGGTGGCGGTATCCAGGGGCATGGCGGAGGAGGAACAGAAACAACCGTGTCCGGCAGCGTCTGCACGACCGGGCTAGACTGCGCATTCTGAAGGAAAGCCGCCATGCAAGTCATCGACTCCCTCGTTACCCAGGCCGCCGCCATTGCCAGCCTGCGCCGCGACATCCACGCCCACCCCGAACTGTGCTTTGAAGAAGTGCGCACCGCCGATCTGGTGGCCAGCAAGCTCACCGAGTGGGGCATCCCCATCCACCGTGGGCTGGGCACTACCGGCGTGGTGGGGATCGTGCACGGGCGCGACGGCGGCGCCTGCGGCCGCGCCATTGGCCTGCGCGCCGATATGGACGCGCTGCCCATGCAGGAGCACAACGCGTTTGCACACAAAAGCCGCCACGCTGGCAAGATGCACGCCTGCGGCCACGACGGCCACACCGCCATGCTGCTGGCGGCGGCGCAGCACTTCGCCAAGGAGCGCCATTTCGACGGCACGGTCTACCTGATCTTCCAGCCCGCCGAAGAGGGCGGCGGCGGCGCGCGCGAGATGATCAACGACGGCCTGTTCACGCAGTTCGACATGCAAGCCGTGTTCGGCATGCACAACTGGCCCGGCATGGCGGTAGGCCAGTTCGCCGTGAGCCCCGGCCCGGTGATGGCGTCGTCCAACGAGTTCAAGATCACCATCCACGGCAAGGGCGGGCATGCAGCGCTGCCCCACACCAGCATCGACCCGGTGCCGATCGCCTGCCAGATGGTGCAGGGCTTTCAGACCATCATCAGCCGCAACAAGAAGCCGGTGGACGCGGGCGTCATCAGCGTCACCATGATCCACACCGGCGAGGCTACCAATGTGGTGCCCGAGAGCTGCGAGCTGCAAGGCACGGTGCGCACCTTCACGCTGGAGGTGCTCGATCTGATTGAGGCACGCATGCGCGAAGTGGCCGAGCACACCTGCGCGGCGCACCAGGCCACCTGTGACTTCGAGTTTGTGCGCAATTACCCGCCGACCGTCAATTCCGCGCCAGAAGCTGCGTTTGCGCGCCGCGTCATGCAGGAGATCGTGGGCGAAGCCAACGTGCTGGCGCAGGAACCCACCATGGGCGCCGAAGACTTTGCCTACATGCTGCAGGCGCGCCCCGGCGCCTACTGCTTCATTGCCAACGGTGAAGGCGCGCACCGCATGCCTGGCCACGGCGAAGGGCCGTGCACGCTGCACAACGCCAGCTACGACTTCAACGACGAGTTGATTCCGCTGGGCGCCACCTATTGGGTTCGCCTGACCGAACAATGGCTGGCCGCTGCGGCGGCTGCCGCGTAAAGGCGCCGCGATGATCGGCGTCAACCAGGCCTTTGCCGGCAGCTATGCCCGCGCACGCGTGCAGTTTCTGGAGGCTGTGGCCGCGGGCGGATTGGCGATCGAATCGCATGCGCATCCGCTGGCGGGGCGCGACGGCGAGGCGCTCGCCATGGACGTGGCGCGAGATGGCACCATGGATGCCGAAAAGCTGCTCATCGTCAGCAGCGCCTGCCACGGCGTCGAAGGCTACTGCGGCAGCGGTGTGCAGGTCTTTGCGCTGCACGACGAAGAATGGCGTGCGCAGGCGCGGTCGGCCGGCGTGGCGGTGCTCTACGTGCACGCGCTCAACCCCTATGGCTTTTCGCACCTGCGCCGCACCACGCACGAAAACGTGGATTTGAACCGCAATTTCCAGGATTTCAGCCAACCCCTGCCCGTGAACATGGGCTACCGCGAGATTGCGCCGCTGCTGTTGCCCGACGCGTGGCCGCCCAACGCGGACAACCAGGCTGCCGTGCAGCATTACCTCGCCACCAAGGGCGAGGCGGCCTGGCAGGCGGCCATCTCCGGCGGGCAGTACGAATTCGAAGGTGGCCTGTTTTTTGGGGGGCAGGCGCCCACCTGGAGCAACCGCACACTGCGCGGCGTGCTGCGTGCACACGGCCGCGCTGCCCGGCGCGTCGCGTGGATCGACCTGCACACCGGCCTCGGCCCCAGCGGCATGGGTGAGCGCATCTACGCTGGCCGCAACGACGCGGCCGCGCTGGCGCGGGCGCGGGCCTGGTGGGGCGGGGGCGGTGCCACGCCGGTGACTTCGATCTACGACGGTTCGTCGAGTTCGGCGCTGCTGACGGGGTTGATGTGGACCGCCATCTACGGCGAATGCCCGCAGGCCGAGTACACCGGCATCGCGCTCGAATACGGCACGCTGCCGATCTTGCAGACACTCCAGGCCCTGCGCGCCGAGCATTGGCTGCACCAGCACCCCGAGGCGCCGGTCGAACAGGCGGCGCAGATCAAGGCCGATATGTTGGCTGCGTTCTACACCGACACGGATGCCTGGCGCGGACAGATCATCAGCCAGGCGCGGCAGGCGCTGTTCCAGGCGGTGCAGGGTTTGAGTTCTTGAACGTTTTCTGGTTCTAGTGCTTATGGATAAAGCGCAGGCAGCTATCTAATTAATAGCTTTTCTGCGCGACGGCGCCAGCAGCACTGGCGGCGCAGGCATGGGGGTCAGATCACGATTTCGCGCAGCGAAACTCGGGCTCTGACCCCCATCCCGGAATGTTGGGCGCAGCCTCGATTGCCTCGCCCGGCGCTTACTCCTGCGGCCCCCAGGGCAGCATCAGCGTCAGGGTGGAAAGCGTTTTGAACTCGGGCGCAAAGGCATCAATGATGCGCTGCGGTTCCGGGCACAGCACGGTGTCGGTGATCACGCCAAACTGCACGCCCCCGCCGTAACTCAGGATCGAGACGCCCAGCCCCACGCTGCCCGTCTGCGGCACCCAGAACATGCACTGCGTGACACGCGCGCCACAGAGGGCGAGCGGCTCGCGTGGGCCGGGCACGTTGGTCATCACCGCGGTGGTCTTGCGGCCGAACAGGTTGAGCAGCGCGTCCTGCGCCGGTTTGACCATCAGCCCGGCCACGGCCAGCAGGCCGAACGCCAGCAGCGGCTGGGTGCTGCCCTTGAGCGCCGCCATGCGGTGGCGCACCTCGTAGATGCGCTCAATGGGGTTTTCCATGCCGATCGGCAGCACCAGCGGCGCCAGACCAAAGTGGTTGCCCAGCTTCCAGGCCTCTTCCATGGGGCGCAGATTCACCGGGATCATGGCGCGAATCTCTTTGCCCGTTGTGTCGTCGCCGCAGTCGCGCAAATAGCCACCGATGGCCCCGGCCACGCAGGACAACAGCACATCGTTTACCGAGCAGCCCAGCGCCCGGCCTACGGCCTTGACGTCGTCCAGTGGCAGCGGCGGGCACCAGGCAACGCGCTTGGCCGTGCCCGGCTCGCCTTTGAGGCGTGTGGGCGAGTCGTCAGGCATCAGCGCCAGCGCGGCCGCATCGTTCACCACTTGCCAGGCCATGCGCGCCGCGTCCGCTGAGCCGGTCAGGCCGTGCTGCATGGCTTTTTCGGGGTCGAGCAGGGCGTGCAGTGAGCGCGCCGCACCTTCGCCCGCCAGGTCGATGGCGCGCACCGTGAGCCCGGCCAACGGTTTGATCAGCGCGTCAGAAAGCCATTCCTCGGCACCCGCTGACGAGCGGTGCTGGCGCTTGGGTGGCTCGGAGCCTCCATCGACCAGCGACATGATGACGGAGATCAGCGCGATGCCGTCGGCAATGCAGTGGTGGATGCGCACGATGAGCGCACTGCCCGGCTCGCCGTCTTCGCCGACGAAGTTTTCCACGAGATAAAAATGCCACAGGGGGCGGCGTGCGCTCAGAGGCACGCTCGCCAGGCGCCCCACGGCGTCGGCCAAGGCCTGCTGGTGGCTCTGGCCACGCTTGCGCTTGAGCGTGAGCGGTTCGACGTGTGCGGCGATGTCGAAATGGTCGTCTTCCACCCAGGTCGCGCCGGCGGCGTCCTGGACCACGCGCTGGCGAAAGCGCGGGTACTGCGTGAGGCGCTGCGCGGCACGGTCGCGCAATTGGGCCAGCGTGATGCCGGGTGAGACGGCCCAGACGCCGTTGATCAGCATGAGGTTGCTCGGGCAGTCCATGCGCAGCCAGGCGGTATCCACCTTGCTCATGCGCTCGCCCGAGAGGCCCAGCATGCCACTGGCTGCGCGGCGCACGTTCTTTTCGACGCTGCGCGCAGCCTCCAGCGCCATGGCGCCTGGCGGCGAATTCAAAAGCGCTGTAGACCCACTGAGTGCGCGGCCGCCAACAGGGTTGGAGCCTGTGTGGTTGCTGGGTGTGGGGCTGCCGCCCGTGTGGGACGTGGTGCGAAGGGTACGGGTCACCATGGTGATGGGCGTCCTGGAGAGTGAAGAATGGCCTGCGCAGGCCGCGCTGCAAGGTATTGTCCACGCGCAGCGCTGGAGCGCGCGCGAACACGTTCTAAGATAGGCACAAGATACGCGGGCTGGCGCCTTTGTCGCCCCCGTTCTTTCCCCAACCCGATTTCCAGCCCATTGACCCAGGAGCCTTGCATGTCCGACCTGAACGACCGTTTTGAAGCTGCCGTCGCCCAATCGAAAAACTTGAGTGAGCGCCCCGACAACGCCACGCTGCTGCAAATTTACGCGCTGTACAAGCAGGCCAGCAGCGGCGACAACGCCGAGAAGAAACCCAGCTTCTCCGACATGGTGGGCCGCGCCAAGTGGGATGCCTGGGCCAAGCTCAAGGGCACCGGGCAGGACGCCGCGCGCCAACAGTACATCGACCTGATCGCCTCGCTGAGCTAGGCTGCGCCGGAGTGCCTTCGTGGGCTATGGCCTAATAGCGGTTTTCCCACCTTTTCACTGAGATTCGCCATGGGCAACAAGATCGTTACTGAAGCAGACCGCAAATTCACCCCCCAGCCCAAGCCGCTGCCGGGCGCCAACCTGCCCACGGGCGGCCGTGGCCAGCGCGTGAGCCTGGAGCGTGGCGTCGCCACGCGCAGCAAGAAGAACCCAGGCAAGCGCTCGAAGAAGGGCGGGTAATTGGGAATACCCCCTGCGGCGCTGCGCACCTTCCCCCCGCTCTCGCATCGCTGCGCGATGCGGGCAGGGGGACGCCACCAGCGCCCGTATGGGAGGGTACTGGCGGCCCTTGCGCGGTGGCCCTGAGTGATTCGCGTCTATTTCATAGGCCTGTAGAAAGCGCTCTGCGCCATTTGATTCCATTTCTCAATCAAAGGAGCACGCGAAGGCGAAGCGCAGACAGTGCTGTAGCACGGCAAGCGAAGCCGACAAAGTGATCGTTTGATTGAGAAATGGAATGACGCCACACAAGACGTGACCCTCAAGGGCGCACGGCAGAGACCCCGCAATGCGGGGTTTTTTTACGCACGCTATTTTTTGGCCGCGACTTTGCGCTTGCGCGCCGCAGCGGGTGCCAGCATCTTGTCGAGCTGTTCGATGAGTTCGGCTTCAATGCGGTCCTTGAAGGCGCCCACCAAAAAACCGAGTTCGGCATGAAAGTCCAGCGCGTCTGGAAACACGTCCAGCGTTCCCTTGATGCCGGCGCGGGTGAAGTACAGCGTGTCCTGGTCTTCGCCCTCTTCGTAGGTGCAGTCCATATCGAACTTTTCCTCGGCTTTCTCGGCCCATTGCAGCGCGACCTTGCGCGCGGCGGGCAGACCCAGCTGGTGCTTGCGGTGGAGGTTGATGTCAGGCACGGGGCAGGTCTTTCGCGGCGGTGGGGGGCGGCTTCATCAGGGCGCGCAGCGCGGCCAGGCGCTGCGCAGCACTCTGGTGGGCCAGGGCTTTGACCGCATCATAAAACCTGGGCCAGTCGCGGTCCGACTGCTCGAACAGGGCTTCAAACGCCGGGACCAGTTCGTCGTAGGCCGCTTGCGCACCAAAGCTGGCGTTGTTGGCCGTGGCGACCCAGTGGTCGTAGCCGGCGCGCTGGGCGGGTGGCAGGTGCCAGCCGTCCGCAAGGCGCTGGTAGCGCGCGCGGAATTGCGCCATTGCTTCTTTTTTCATAGCTTCAAGCGCTTGTGGTTTCTGCGCTAGAACCTCTTTTTGTGCATAAATTTCTTCCAGCCGTGTGCGTGTTTCGCGCGTCAGGCGGCGAAACGCCTCGCGCCGCGCCTGGCTGGCGGCGAATTCGGCGCGTGCTTGCGGGCCCGCCTCGCTGCGCAGCCAGGCCGCGCTGCCGAGTCGGCCCACGGCGGTGGCGAAGGATTCGTTGAACAATGTGTCGCCATCGGCATAGACCACCTGGTGCGCCAGTTCGTGGAACAGGAGGCGCACGAAATCGCCCTCCGGCCAGTGCACGAAGGTGTTCAGCAGCGGGTCGCCGCCGGCCCAGTTCATGGCGCCCAGCGTCGAGTACGCCGGCACGCCATACACGCCCACCTCCAGGCCCGTGGCAGCAAGACGCGCAGCCTCGGCATTGGCGTCGTTCGGGTTGAAGTAGCCGCGGTAGCCCACGCAGCCCAGCACCGGGAAGCACCAGGTGTGCAACTGCAGCGAATAGGGCGGCGCCGCCACCACGTTCCAGACGGCGCTCGCACGGTGCAGGTCGGCGTAGCGGTGGTAGCTGGCGTTGTCGGGCAAATGCAGCTCGCGCACGGCAAAGGCACGTGCGCGTTTCGCCAGTAGCAGGCGCTCGCGCAGCGCGGGGGCAAGGCCGGGGCGGGCGATCCACGCGTCGATGGGCTCGGCCGCCGCCATCAGCCGGGCATGGCCGCTGACCGACTGCCAGTAGTACGCCAGTTCACCTCCGCCCTGCGCGCAGGCGGTCAGCAGCAGGCCGGTGGCCAGGGCAAGCCCCAGGCGGCGGGCCGTGGCGGGCAAGCGGGGAAAGAACATCATGCGCTGGGAGTGGCGAGGCGCGCCGGGGGTTCCCCCAGGGCGCGCAGGGCCAGCCAGGCCAGCAGGCCCAGTCCGCTGGTCACCAGCAGCGCGGCAACGCCCAGGCGCTGCAGCAGCAAGCTGAACACCACCGGCGCCAGTGCCTGGCCGACGCGCGCGGGCAGCATGAGCAGGCCCTGGCGCTCGCCGTAGCCGTGTGCGCCGAAATACAGCAGGGGCAGCGTGCCCTTGGCAATCGTCAGCACGCCGATGCCCGCGCCGTGCAGCAGCGTGAACGCCAGCGCCGCGGGGGCGCCCAGGAGCAACAGGAGCGCCGCACCCACCGGATGCGCGAGCGTCGCCAGCTTGGCCGACAGCAGGGCAGGGAACCTGCGCCTGAGGCCGAAATCGATCAGCCGCCCCGCGACTTGTGCCGGACCGACCAGGGAGGCAATGGCGATGGCCTGGGTCAGCGTGAGGCCCGTGAGCTGCAGCACCTGTGGCAAGTGCGTGCCCAGGGACGTGCTGCCAAACCAGGCAATGGCAAAGACCAGCGAAAGCAGCAGCGTCGTGCGCCACGCATGTTCTGGGGGCGCTGCCACTGCGCGGCTTTCGGACATTGGTAGGGGTGCGTGGGTGCCGTGCGGCAGTGGCTGCGAGCGTGCCGCGCGTTTTGGCCGGGACAGCCAGGCGTGCAGCGGCAGCCCCACCAGCAGATGCAGCACGGCCCAGCCCAGGCAGGCGCCGCGCCACCCCCAGCGCGCCTCCATCCAGGCGGTCAGTGGCCAGCCCAGGGTGCTGGCGAATCCCCCCACCAGGGTAATGCCAGTAATGCCGCTGCGCGCTCCCTGGCCATACAGCCCCACCAGAGCGGAAAACGCCGCTTCATACAGGCCCGCGCCCATGGCCAGTCCTAGCAGGGCCCATGCGGCCAGCAGGCTCACGGGTCCCTGGGCGCTGGCCAGCGCCAGCAGGCCCGCGGCAAACAACAGGTTGCTCAGCAGCAAGACCACGCGTCCGCCATAGCGGTCGATGGAGCGGCCTGCCATCGGCCCGATGAGGGCCGAGACGATCAAGGCCAGCGAAAACGCCGCCAGCACCCACGGCAGCGGCGTGGCGGTGGCGCTCGCCATGGGGGCGGCGAGCAGGGCCGGCAGGTAGTACGACGAGGCATAGTTCAGCAACTGGCCACTGCCCAGCAGCAGGACATCGCGCGTCAGTGGCTGCATTTGCACAGAGCGGGTGTTTGGGGCGGCTCAGGGCGTCGGCGGCAGGATGTCGAGGAGCGCCTCCAGCGGCCGCCCCAGGCGGGTGCCCCGCTCGGTGGTGACGATGGGGCGCTCCAGCAGCCGCGGGTGGGCCGCGAGAGCATCGAGCCGCTGGGCATCCGTCACGCCCTGTGCACCCAGTTGCAGTTCGTCAAAGAGCGCCTCCTTGGCGCGCACGAAATCGCTGACCGGGCGGCCACTCGCGGTGATCAGCGCCTGCAGCGCGGCGCGATCGGGCGGGGTTTTCAGGTATTCGACGATCTGCGGTTCCAGGCCGTGCTCGCGCAGCAGCGCCAGCGCCTTGCGTGAGGTGCTGCATTGGGGGTTGTGGTAGATCGTGGTGGTGGGCATGGCAAGGACTCGGCAGGCGACAGGGCAGCGTGTGGGCGCAAGGAAGTGGCTTCGCACCCGCTTGCGGGGCTGGGCGATTTTTACCGATTCATGCGAAGTCGGCCTGTCGACCGGCTTGCGGGCAGGGTGCTGTAGGCCTATCGCCCGAATGAAGTTTGAATTTGATAGCAAGCAACGCCATAAGAATAAGCGAAAGCGTCTGCTTTCATGGATTTTTCGTGCAAATCCCAAGGCTTGACGTGTCTCTCGGCTGCGCCCAAGAATGTCGGGCCATGAACCATTGGCTGAGCACACTTGACGCACGGCTGGCGCAACTGCCGGTGGCCTTGGCGCTGGAACTGCCGGGCGGTAGCCGTGTGGGGCCGGAGCGCCCCGATGTTGCGCTGCGCTTTCGCGGCCCTACCGCCCTCGCGGCGCTGGCGGCGGGGCGCCTGGGCCATGTTGGCCGCGCGATTGTCGAGGGCGACGTAGCGCTCGAAGGCAGTGTGCGTGCCCTCATGCTGGCGGCCACCGGTTTTCTCGCCACCGATCCTGCACAAGAGGAAACCGGCGGCTGGCGCAGGCTGCTGGCCTGGGCGCGATCCTTGCGCCTGCATTCGCCCGAACGCGATGCCCGGCAGGTGCAGTTTCACTACGATCTGTCGGACGACTTTTACACACTGTGGCTGGACCCGCGCCGCGTGTATTCCTGTGCCTATTTCCGCGACAACGGCATGGATCTGGCAGCAGCGCAGGAGGCCAAGCTGGACCATGTCTGCCGCAAGCTGCGCCTGGCGCCCGGTGAGCGCTTCCTGGACATTGGCGCCGGCTGGGGCGGCTTGCTGCTGTGGGCGGCGCAGCACTATGGGGTGCAGGCCACGGGTATCACGCTCTCGCGTCACCAGCATGCCTATGTCGGGCAGCGCATCGCCGAGCTGGGCCTGGCCGGGCGTGTCCAGATCGAACTGTGCGACTACCGGCAGTTTGTCCCGGCACAGCCCTTTGACAAGCTGGCGTCCGTGGGCATGCTCGAGCATGTCGGGCGGGCGCAAATGCGGCACTACTTTGACATCGTGCACGCCTTGGTCAAGCCGGGTGGCCTGGTGCTGAACCACGGCATCACGGCCGCGGCAGTGGGCAGCGCGCAGCTCGGCGCCGGGCTCGGTGATTTCATCGAGCGCTACATCTTTCCTGGTGGCGAACTGCTGCATGTGAGCCAGTTGCTGCAAGACACCGCTGCCGCGGGCCTGGAAATGGTCGATACCGAAAACCTGCGGCCGCACTATGCGCGCACGCTGTGGGCCTGGTCTGATGCGCTGGAGCGCCAGTTGCCCGAGGCCCGCGCGGTGCTGACCGCGCAGATCGGAGCGGAGAGCGCCGAGCGCGCGCTGCGTGCCTATCGCCTGTACCTCGCCGGCAGTGCGCTGGGCTTCGAGCAAGGTTGGATGGCGCTGTACCAGATGCTGTCGATTTGCCCGAGCGGCGATCCGTCCTACGGCCCCATGCGCGGGGCACAATCAGACTATCCTTTTGTGCGCGACGCGCTTTATGTGAGGTCTGCTCCATGCTCTACAAATTCAAATCCCGCGCCACCGCCGACCTGATCATGCTCGACGCCCAGGGTCGGCGGCTGCTGCGCATCATGGGCAAGGAGCCGTCCCTGCAGGGCATCGTGACCGTGGCGCAAATCCCCGCCGCCATCGCTGCCATCGAGGCCGCCGTGGCGGCCGAGGAGCGCGGCGGCCTCGATGGCGGCGTGGACCCAACAGCCGGCGCGCCGGAGGAGGGCGGCGACGCACAAGACCGCGTCACGCTGCGCCAGCGCGCGGCGCCGTTTCTCGACATGCTCAGACGCAGCGTGGCGGAAGAGGCCGACGTGGTCTGGGGAACGTAAAAAATACATCCCCCTGAGCGGCTGTTCCGCTCCGAGCAAGCGCCAGAGGCGCAAGCCCTTCGGAGCCGTCCAAGCCTGCGCAGGCAGGCTTGGAGCTGCGGCCCTCAGCCCCTTCTCTTGCAGCTGCGCTGCGGAAGGGGGGACGACACCAGCGCGGCGGGGCGGCGGGGCGGCGCGGCCAGTTTTGGCCCTTGCGCGGTGTCCGCTGATCTGGGGCCCACCCATCGCACATTGCGATTGGCGCAATTGCGTCTTCAGGCTATAGCCGTCGACGGTAGTTGAGGGATTGCAATCGCAGCGAGAGCAAGGCGCGAGGCCCAGGCAGTACGCCAGTACGACAAGGCAGCGCAACGCCGCTATCGCTGTGATTTCAAGCCCTTCCCTCAGCGGTAGCTGCGCGCATCTTCGATCACCTTGCCGTCATTGGGCAGACTGCCTGGCGCCACCAGTTCCACTTCACCGCGCAACTTGGTGAGTTCGCGCACCGCGTCCTGCAGGCGCTCGGCCAGGCCGGATGCAGTCTCGGTGGTTTCGACCTGCAGCAGCATCTGGTCGTTGGCCATCTCGCCCGTGACCACCAGGCGCGCGCGCAGCACCTGCGGGAAGCGCGCTGCCACGGCGGCAATCTGGCCGGGGTGGACGAAGAGGCCACGCACCTTGGTGGTTTGGTCGGCGCGGCCCATCCAGCCTTTGATGCGGGTGTTGGTGCGGCCCGTGGGGCAGGTGCCGGGCAGCACCGCCGAAAGGTCGCCGGTGCCAAAGCGGATCAGCGGGTAGTCGGTGTTGAGCGTGGTGACCACCAGCTCGCCAACCTCGCCCTCGGGCACGGGGTCGTTCGTGCCGGGGCGCACGATTTCGACAATCACGCCTTCGTCCAGCACCAGGCCCTCGCGCGCCTCGGTTTCGTAGGCAATCAGCCCCAGGTCGGCCGTGCCGTAGCACTGGTAGCCAGCAACGCCGCGCTCGGCCAGCCAGTCGCGCAGCGAGGGCGGAAAGGCCTCGGCCGACAGCAGCGCCTTGGTCACGCTGGGCAGAGGCAGCTGCAACTCGGCGGCCTTTTCCAGGATGAGCTTGAGAAAGCTCGGGGTGCCGATGTAGCCGGCCGGCCGCATGTGGGCCATGGCCAGCACCTGTTGCTCCGTCTGGCCGGTGCCGCCGGGGAACACGGTACAGCCCAGCGCGAAGGCGCCCGATTCCATCATCGAGCCGGCAGGAACGAAGTGGTAGGAAAAGCAGTTGTGCGCCAGCTCGCCGGAGCGAAAGCCCGCTGCATACAGCGCACGCGCCATGCGCCAGTAATCCGGCCGCGTTCCCTCGGGTTCGTAGATAGGGCCTGGGCTGGCAAACACGCGCGGCATGGCAGCGCCAAAGCCTTGCGTCGCAAAGCCGCCAAACAGGTGCTGTTCCCGTTCGGCACTCTGGCGTTCAAGCAATTCGTGCTTGCGCGTTACCGGCAGGCGCGCCAGCGCTGCGCGCGTAGTGACGGCTGCGGCATCGACGCCGGCAAGAATCTGCGCAAACGCCGGTGCGCGCTGTTGCGCGTGCGCCACCTGGCCTGGCAGCGCGGCCATTAGCGCGGCTTCGCGTTCCTGCGGGCTGCGCGTTTCCAGGGCGTCGTAGAACTTGGTCATGCCTGGTTCCTGTGGGGTAAAAATTTATATGAAATTAGCCTCTAGCGCTTATCTATAAAGCGCAAGCAGCTATGAAATAGGTAGTATTTGGTTCGAACTTTCCATCGCGCTTCGCCCTGTCATCTGCATCGCAACTCGTGCGCCGTCAAGGCCAGCGCCACCGTGGATCTGGCTCCACCGGTCCACCGGAGGCGTCCCCTGGGGGAGGGAGCGAAGCGACACAGGGGCACCTAGGCCAGCCAGCGCTTGCGGCGCTTGTAGCTCTTGACGTCCTTGAAGCTCTTGCGCTCGCCGCCACCGACGCCTAGATAAAACTCCTTGACGTCCTCGTTGCTGGCCAGGTCGGCCGCGGCGCCGTCCATCACCACCCGGCCCGATTCCATGATGTAGCCGTAGTCGGCGTACTTGAGCGCCATGTTGGTGTTCTGCTCGGCGAGCAGGAAGGTCACGCCTTCCTTGGCGTTGAGATCCTTGACGATGTTGAACACCTCTTCGACGATTTGCGGCGCCAGGCCCATGGAGGGCTCGTCGAGCAGCACCATGCTGGGGTTGGCCATGATGGCCCGGCCGATGGCGCACATCTGCTGCTCGCCGCCCGAGGTGTAGGCGGCCTGCGAGTTGCGGCGCGTCTTCAGGCGCGAGAAGTAGGTGTAGACCTTGTCGAGGTTGGCGGCGATCTCGCCCTTGTCGCTGCGCGTGTAAGCGCCTGCGAGCAGGTTTTCCTCGATGGTCAGGTGCGCGAAGCAGTGGCGCCCTTCCATCACCTGCACCACGCCGCGCTTGACCAGATCGGCCGGTGTGAGGTTTTCGATGCGCTCGCCGCGCAGCTCGATAGAGCCCTTGGTCACTTCGCCGCGCTCACCTTCCAGCAGGTTGGAGATGGCGCGCAGCGTGGTGGTTTTGCCCGCGCCATTGCCCCCCAGGATGGCGACGATGCCGCCCTCGGGCACCTGCAGCGAGACGCCTTTGAGCACCAGGATCACGTGGTTGTAGATCACCTCGATGCCGTTGACGTTGAGGACGATGTTTTTTGGTTCCATAGCGTTGACCTGTTGTGCCAATCGGGAGGGCTGAGACCCGTATGTGCCAACCCTCTCGATTGGCGGCTGCAGTGCAGCCGCCGTGAGCTATATATGCGCCCCTGGACCTGCGCAACTGGCGCGCCCAAATACCAGGGCTCCCGTGCAAGGGCCGCCCCGCAGCACCGGGAGCGTCCCCCTTCCGCAGCGCGCAGCGCTGCAAGAGAAGGGGGAAGGCGCGCAGCGCCTCAGGGGGTTGCTCCTAATCAAGAACTGCAGTCAGCCGCGTCGCGGCGCTGCATCTTCTTGTCGGCCAGGTACTTGTCGCCAGCGGCCTTGACCATGGGCTTCAAGATCTGCTCGTCGGCCTGGTACCACTCGGGCGCGATGTTCCACTTGGCACCGTCCCAGGTCTGGATGCGGGCCCAGCTCGAACCCATGTGGTCGGCGCAGCTGGTCGATACCGGCCGCATGATGCCGCCAAAGCCCATGGCATCAATCTTCTTCTGGTCAAGGTTGAGGTTCTCAAGCCCCCAGCGCACCTGCTCGCTGGTCATGACCTTGCCCTTGCCAAAACGCTCTTGCGCACGGCGCACGGCTTCCACGCCGAGCATCTGGATCATCACGCCGCGGGTGTACAGCACCGAGCCGACTTCGTCCTTGGGGCCCGTGCCCTGGCCCTTGTCCTGCACGTACTTCATGATGTCCTGGATGACCTTTTGGTCTTTGCCCGAGCCATTGAGGGCGAGGGCGTGGTAGCCCTTGGCGCCCATGCCGACGTCGCGCACGTCAGGCTCGGCACCGGCCCACCAGACGCCGTACATCTTGTCGCGCGGATAGCCCGTGGCCTGCGCTTCCTTGAGCGCGGTGGAGTTCATCACGCCCCAGCCCCACAGCAGCACGTAGTCAGGACGGCTCTGGCGCACCTGCAGCCAGGTGGCTTTTTGCTCCACGCCGGGTGCCGTCACAGGGAGCAACTGCAGGTTGAAACCATGCATCTTGGCGCGCTCTTCGAGCAGAGGAATGGGCTCCTTGCCAAACGGGCTGTCGTGGTACACGAGGGCGATTTTCTTGCCCTTGAGCTTGTCCATGCCGCCGAGCGACTTGCCGATGGATTGCAGGATGATGTCGGCGCCCGTCCAGTAGCTGCCCATCATTTCGAAGTTCCACTTGAACGCCATGCCGTCTGCGGACATCGACAGACCGTAGCCCACGGTCAGCAGCGGAATTTTGTCGGCAGGGGCCTTTTCCGTCAGCGCAAAGGTGATGCCAGTCGATTGCGGGTCGATCAGGCTGACGCCGGGATGGACCTTGAGGCGTTCGTAGCACTCGACGCCGCGGTCGGTGGCGTAGCCGGTTTCGCATTCCTCAAAGGTGAGCTTGACGCCGTTGATGCCGCCGTCGCGGGCGTTGATCATCTTCAGGTAATCCTGCTTGCCATTGGCCCAGGGCGTGCCGTTGGGTGCGTAGGGGCCGGTGCGGTAGGAGAGCAGCGGGAAGAACTGCTCCTTCGCTTGCGCGAATGCGCTGGTGGACAGCGTCGCTGCCCCAGCGGCCACCACGGTGGCGGTGATCAAGAGTTTCGATAGCTTCATGGATGTCTCCTTTAATGAAAGTGTTGAAGCACGGGGGGAATCAATGCGGGAACGGCCAGAGCCGGAGCTTTTGCTTGCCCATGGACCACAGTTTGGCGAGGCCATGGGGCTCGACGATCAGGAACCAGACGATCAGGCCGCCAAAGGTCATGAGTTCGACGTGCGAGACCGTCGCGGTCGACAACTCGATACCCACCAGATCGCCCAACGTAGGCAGCAGGCGACTGAGCGCAATCGGCAGGATGACGATGAAGGCGGCACCGAAGAAGCTGCCCATGACGGAACCCAGGCCGCCAATGATCACCATGAACAGCAACCGGAACGACAGTTCGACCGAGAACGCTGCCGGCTCCCAGGACCCCAGGTGAATGAAGCCCCACAGCGCCCCGGCCATGCCGATGATGAAGGAGCTGACGGCAAAAGCGCTGAGCTTGGCGTACATGGGGCGAATGCCGATCACCGCGGCGGCCACATCCATGTCGCGGATCGCCATCCATTCGCGGCCAATGGCACCGCGCACCAGGTTCTTGACCAGCAGGGCAATCACCGCCAGCAGTGACAGGCAGAACAGGTAGCGGGCCATGGGCGAATCGAGCGCCATGCCGAGCACCTTGAGGTTGTTGACGGAGACTGAGCCCGAAGGTGAATCGTTGGTGAACCACTGGATGCGCAGGAACATCCAGTCGCTGAAGAACTGCGCGGCCAGCGTGGCCACCGCCAGGTACAGGCCCTTCACACGCAGACTTGGCAGGCCAAAGAGGATGCCGAAGAACATGGCGCACAGGCCGCCCAGAATCAGCGTGGGAATCAGCGGCAGCCCCGGGATGCGCGCGTAGAAGTTGTAGGCGCCATACGCCCCCACCGCCATGAAGGCGGCCGACCCCAGCGAGATCTGGCCGCAGTAGCCCACCAGCACGTTCACGCCCAGCGCAGCGAGCGACATGATGACGAACGGAATCAGGATGGAGGTGTAGAGGTACTCGCTGGCAAACAGCGGCACGCCAACGAAGGCCGCCGCCAACAGCAGGCCGATAGCGATGCGGTCCTGCGCAATCGGGAAAATCTGCTGGTCGGAGCGGTAGCTGGTCTTGAACTGGCCGTTTTCGCGGTAAAGCATGGTGGTTCTCTCAATAATCTTTTAGCTACGACACGCTTCGCTTAACTTTGCTTTGCAAAGTTAGTCTTCGCTGAAAGCTCATCCTTCGCCTGCGGCGAAGAAGCCTTCGGCTTGATCGCGTACTTCATACGCGATCGATGATCTTTTCTCCGAAGAGCCCCTGCGGCCGGAACAGCAGGAACACCAGGGCGAGTACGTAGGCAAACCAGATTTCAATGCCACCGCCCACGTACGGGCCCAGATACACCTCCGAGAGCTTTTCGCCCACGCCGATGATCAGGCCGCCGATGATGGCGCCGGGCACCGAGGTGAGGCCCCCAAGAATGACGACGGGCAATGCGCGCAGGGCAATCGTGGTGAGCGAGAACTGCACGCCCAGCTTGGAGCCCCAGATCATTCCGGCGACGAGCGCCACGGCACCCGCCACGCACCACACAATGACCCAGATGCGGCCCAGCGGAATGCCGATGGATTGCGCTGCCTGGTGGTCGTCGGCGACCGCGCGCAGCGCACGGCCCGTCTTGGTTTTCTGGAAGAAAATGGTCAGCGCAATGACCAGTGTCGCGGCGATGCCTGCGGCGACGACATCCTCCTGGTTCACCAGAATGCCGCCAGGAAACACCTTGTCGAACAGGAACACCGGGTCCTTGGGCATGCCGATCTCGATGGGGTAGATGTCGCTGCCAAACATGCTTTGGCCCAGGCCTTCGAGGAAGTAGGCGATGCCCAGCGTTGCCATGAGCAGCGTGGCGCCCTCCTGGTTGACCAGGTGGCGCAGCACCAGGCGCTCGACCAGCCAGGCGACGATGAACATCAGCACACCGGCGAAGACGAAGGCCGCAATATTGGCCAGCACCGGGTTGGCGATACCCGTCCAGCCGGGGAACCATTCGGCAAACCGCGCCATGGCCAGGGCGGCGAACAGCACCATGGCGCCTTGGGCGAAGTTGAACACGCCCGAGGCCTTGTAGATCAGCACAAAGCCGAGCGCGACGAGTGAATACAGCATGCCTGCCATCAGGCCGCCGATCAGGGTTTCGAGGAAAAATGCCATGATGGTGGGTGCTCCGGCGCGTCTTTAGTGGCTGGTGCCGAGGTAGGCGGCAATGACGTCTTCGTTGTTGCGCACGGCTTCGGGCTCGCCGTCGCCGATCTTCTTGCCGTAGTCGAGCACCACGACGCGGTCGGAGATGTCCATCACCACGCCCATGTCGTGCTCGATGAGCACGATGGTCGTGCCGAATTCGTCGTTCACGTCAAGGACGAAGCGGCACATGTCCTGCTTTTCTTCCACATTCATGCCGGCCATGGGTTCGTCGAGCAGCAGCACCTGCGGCTCCATGGCGAGAGCCCGGCCCAGGTCCACGCGCTTTTGCAGGCCGTAGGGGAGTTGGCCCACCGGGGTTTTGCGGTGGGCCTGGATTTCCAGGAAGTCAATGATGTGCTCGACGAATTCGCGGTGGGCGATTTCCTCGCGCTCGGCAGGCCCGATGCGCAATGCCTGCATCAGGATGTTGCTTTTGATCTTGAGATTGCGGCCGGTCATGATGTTGTCGATCACGCTCATGCCCTTGAACAGCGCCAGGTTCTGGAAGGTGCGGCCAATGCCCATTTCGGCCACCTGGCGCGAATTCATGTGCGAGAAGGTCTGGCCGCGAAAGGTGATGGAGCCTTGCTGTGGCGTGTAGACGCCATTGATGCAGTTGAGCATCGAGCTCTTGCCGGCACCGTTGGGCCCGATGATGGAGCGGATCTCGTGCTCGCGCACATCGAAGGAAATGTCGGTCAGCGCGTTGACGCCGCCAAAGCGCAGGCTGATGTTGTTCACATCGAGCACGACATCGCCGATCTTCTTGTGGTTCATGGTGGCGGTCTCAGGCGGCTGTTTTCACCGGGGCGAATGTTTTGGTGTCCAAGATCTTGAGCGTGGCGCTGACGCTGCCCGTGCGGCCGTCCTCGAACTTGACCTGGGTTTCAATGTATTGCTCGCTCTTGCCAGCGTAAAGGGCGTCGACGAGCACGCCGTACTTCTCGGCGATGAAGCCGCGGCGGACTTTGTTGGTGCGGGTCAGCTCGCCGTCGTCGGCATCGAGTTCCTTGTGCAGGACAAGGAAGCGGCTGACCTGGCTACCGGCGAGCAAGGTGTCGCTGGCCAGGTCGGCGTTGACTTTTTCCACGCACCCCTTGATCAGTTCGTACACCTCAGGTTTCTGCGCCAGGTCGGTATAGCCGGCGTAGGGGAGGTTGTGCCGCTCGGCCCAGTTGCCGACCGCGTCGAAGTCGATATTGACCATCACGCACACCTTTTCGCGCCGGTCGCCCAGGGCCACCACTTCCTTGATGTGGGGGAAAAACTTGAGCTTGTTCTCCACGTACTTGGGCGCGAACATGGCGCCGTCGTTGGCGCCGCCCTGGATGCGGCCCACGTCTTTCACGCGGTCGATGATCTTCAGATGCCCATGCGCATCGAGAAAACCGGCGTCGCTGGTGTGGTACCAGCCGTCTGCCGTGAGCACTTCGGCCGTGGCTTCGGGGTTCTTGTAGTACTCCTTGAGCAGGCCGGCCGACTTGACCAGGATTTCACCGTTGTCGGCCACCTTGATCTCGACGCCGCGAATCGGCACCCCCACGGTGTCGGCCCGGGCCTGGTTGTCGGGTTGCAGGCAGACGAACACGGCGGTCTCGGTGGAGCCGTAGAGCTGTTTGAGGTTGATGCCAATGGAGCGATAAAAACTGAACAGATCGGGGCCGATGGCTTCGCCCGCGGTGTAGGCCACGCGTACGCGTGAGAACCCCAGGTTGTTGCGCAGTGGCCCGTAGACCAGCAGGTTGCCCAGCGCGTACCTCAGGCGGTCCCAGGCCCCCACGGGCTGGCCGTCCATCAAGGCCGGCCCTACGCGTTGCGCCAGTGCCATGCAGGCGGCAAACATCTTGCGCTTGATGAGGCCTGCGTCCTCCATGCGAATCGTCACGCTGGTCAGCAAGCCTTCAAAAATGCGCGGCGGTGCAAAGTAGTACGTGGGCCCAACTTCCTTCAGGTCGATGGAGACGGTGCTGGCCGACTCTGGGCAGTTCACCACATAACCACAGGCCAGCCACTGCGCGTAGCTGAAGATGTTCTGGCCAATCCAGGCGGGCGGCAGGTAGGCCAGCACCTCCTCGCTGCTCGTGAGTTTGTCGAACTCGGCGCCGGCCGAGGCGCGGTCGAGCAGGGTGGTATGCGTGTGCACCACGCCCTTGGGGTTGCCTGTGGTCCCCGAGGTGAAGAACATGGCGGCTACCTCGTCGGGGCTCGCTTTGGCGACAGTCTCGCGGAACCACGCCGGGTGCCCGGCGACAAACTGCGCGCCGGCAGCCATCAGCGCTTCAATGTCCTGCAGGCCGTCCGCGCTGTATTTGCGCAGTCCGCGCGGGTCGTCGAACCAGATGCGGGCCAGCAGCGGGCAGCGGTCGCGAATTTCCAGCAGCTTGTCCACCTGCTCCTGGTCTTCGACCATGGCAAAACGCACTTCGGCGTTGGTCAGCGGGAAAATGCATTCGGCGGCCACGGCATCCTGGTACAGCGGCACAGGGATGGCGCCTACAGCCTGAATCGCCAGCATGGTGGCGTAGAGGCGCGGCCGGTTCGAGCCGATGACCACCATGTGCTCGCCGCGCTGCAGACCCGCCTGCTGCAGGCCGGCCGCCACTTTCTCCACCAGTCTGGCCAACTGGGACCAGGAGTGCGTTTGCCAGATGCCGTATTCCTTTTCGCGCAGTGCTGGCGCGTCGGACCTTTCTGCGGCGTGCTGGAGTAGCAATTGCGGGAACGTGCGGTTCATGGTGGTCCTTGTTCGGTGTGCGCATGGGGGAGTGCGCGGGCGTCGACCGCATTTGCAGCGCGCTATCGAAAGGAATGTTAGAACTCGCTTTGACGCTTTTTTGTCTTTTTGACGACAATTGCCGGGAAAACACTCATGGGGTTAAACCCGTACGCCTGTGCAGGGCAGCCAAAGCCGCGGGCCTTGGCCGTGCGCGGAGCCCAAGCCCCTCAACGAATGAAGCGCCCTCCCGGCCCCACCAGCGTCAGTTCCACAAAGTGCGAGGCGCTGTTCTCGGGTGCCGTGGCGTTGATCTCGAAACCACCCAGATCGAACTTGCGCAGGCTCCAGGTGGCATCGATGAACGCTGCGCGGCTGGGGTTTTTGCCTGCCCGCTGCAGGGCTTCGGCAAATACACGGGCATTGATGTACCCCTCCAGCGCGATATGCGAAGGCTCTGCCGTGGCGCCTATGGCCTTCCACGCTTGTTGGAAATCGCGCACCACCGGCACCACGGCGTTCCCCGGCAGCGGTACGACCTGGGAGATGGCCATGCCGCGTGCGTTATCCCCCAGCGCTTTGATGTTGGCGGAGGTGCCCAGCACGGACAGGGCGTACATGGTGACGCCCCGGCGCAGCGGGTGGAAGGCTTTGGCGAATTCCAGCGCTGGCTTGCCTGCCAGCCCCATGAGGACCGCTTCCGGGTTGCCTTCCGAGAGCGTGCGTGCGGCGGCAGGCGCGTCTGAGGCATCGTTCTCCACGGTGGCCGCCTGGGGGGTGGGCAGTTTGGCTGCCGCCACGGCCCGCTGCACGCCGGCCAGCACTTCCTTGCCGAAAGCGTTGTTCTGCCAGGCAATGCCAATGCGCTTGATGCCTAGTGTGGCCAGGTGCTGCACGGCTTTTTCGGCCTCCTCGGCGTAGCTGGCCCGAATGTTGAAAATGTTGCGCGCACCAGGAATGCGACAGACCCGACCACCGGTGTACGGTGCGAAAAAGGGGATCCCGGTTTCCTGCACCTTGGGCAGCATCGCCCCAACCGACGGCGTTCCGAAACAGTTGAACAGGGCAAAGCAGTCGCGGTCGGCCAGAAAGGCATTGAGGTTGGCCATGGTGCGCGGGACCTCGTAGCCGTCATCCAGGGTCTGAAGCACGATCTGGCGCCCGAGAATGCCGCCTTTGGCATTGATGGTGTCAAAAGCGGCTTTGGCACCCAACTGGAGTGCCGTCCCCAGATCTCCCAGCGGCCCGGTCAGCGCGGTGGATTGGCACAGCTTGAGGCTTCCCTCCTGGGCCTGGGCAACCGGCAGGCCCAGCCAGGGCAGGGCCAAGGCGCCTGCCAGCAGGCGACGGCGCGGCAAACCAGTTGCCATTCGGCGGGTGGCGGAAGAAGTCGCTGGAGGGGCTTGGGTCATGGCAGAAAAAGGTGAGGGGTGGCGGCAGTGCGCCAGTTGCGCCATCATGGCGCCATACCCTGTCGCTGAACTGTCGTTTTCCCGACAATTGGCCTCGTGGTATTCCCCAGCCGCTCTCCATGAACCACGATCTTTCGCTCCACCACCGCCGCCGCCTGCCGACTCGCGAGGAACTCGCGGGCATTCCCTGGCTGCGCCTGTTGTCCCCTGAGGAGCGTGAGCGCGCAGTGGCGGCGCTGCTGGTGGGCGACGCGCTGCCTGGCGACCATGTCTGCCGCAACGGGCGCAACGTGACCTACTGGTTCGGCGTGGTCGAAGGCCTGCTGAAAATGAGCAACGACAACGCGGATGGCAGCACCGTGACCTTTGCCGGACTGCCGCCTGGCGGCTGGTTTGGCGAGGGCACCGCCATCAAGCGCGAGCCCTACCGGTACAACGTCCAGGCGCTGCGCAAGAGCACGGTGGCGGGGCTGCCCATCGACACCTTCCATTGGCTGCTGGACCATTCCATAGGCTTCAACCGCTTCGTCATGCACCAGCTCAACGAGCGGCTCGGCCAGTTCATTGCGGCGCGCGAAATCGACCGCCTGGGCAATTTGAATGCGCGCGTGGCGCGCAGCCTGGCGGCCCTGTTCAACCCCGTGCTGTATCCCGGTGTTGGCCAGGTGCTGCGCATTACGCAGCAGGAACTGGCGTACCTGGTCGGACTCTCGCGCCAGCGGGTGAACGAGGCCCTGGCAGCGCTGCAGGCGCAGGGCGCCATCCGGGTCGAATATGGCGGGCTGCGCGTGCTGGACCTGGAGGCCTTGCGCTTCACACTCGCCAACGACGGTTAAGCGCCCACGCCGGGGAGGCGATTGACAGTATCCGCAGATCGCATCGGCGCCAAAAAGTTTGATAAAAATGGCCTTTACCGCTTATTGCATAAGCGCCTATAGCTATTTTAATGATAGTAAGCTTGATTCCGTAACGCCCTGTGGGGTGTGCTACAAACCGTGCCATGCATGCAGGTTTTCATACACGGGTAGCCCCGCGCGCCCTGGCGTTGGCGTTCGGGCTATCGGCGGCGGTAGGCTGGTGCGCCAGCGTTCAGGTGGACGTGCGCGACGGTGCGGGCCAGCCGGTTTCTGGCGCCGTGGTGTTTCTTGAATCGACCGAGGCGCAGCGTGCGGCCCGGCCGCTGCAGGGCGTTGAAATGGCGCAGGAGAAAAAGCAGTTCGTCCCGGGCGTGCTGGTGGTCACCACGGGGACCGAGGTGCATTTTCCCAACCGCGACGCCGTGCGCCACCACGTGTATTCGTTCTCGCCAGCGAAGAAGTTCGAGCTCAAGCTCTACAAGGGAACCCCGGCGAACCCGGTGCTTTTCGACCGGCCTGGCGTGGTGGTGCTGGGCTGCAACATCCACGACCAGATGGTCGGCTGGATTCTGGTGGTCGATACGCCGTATTTCGCCCAGAGCGGCGTGCCTGGCCAGCCTGCAGGCCAGGCTGTGCTCGGCGACGTCCCTCCGGGCACCTACCAGCTGCGCACTTGGCATCCCGGTTTGCCGGTGGGCGCTGCTGCCTTGGCGCAGCCGCTGGTGGTGGGCTCGGCAGCGCTCAGCGCCGAGGTCACCTTGACAGGGCTGGCCCCTTGACGCTGCGCGGCCTGCGCCACAGCCTGGTTGCGCGGCTGGTCGGTATGTCCCTGCTCCTGCTGCTGGCCGTGCAGCTCGCCGGGTTCGCCGTGGTGCGCGCCAGCATCGAGCGCAACGCACGGGCACAGATTGCCCGGGAGCTCGATACCGATGGGCGTGTCTGGCAGCGGCTGCTGGAGCAAAAGGCCGAGCGGCTGCGCCAGGGATCGGCCCTGCTGGCGGCAGACTACGGTTTTCGCTCGGCCGTCAGCTCGGGGGATACCCAGACCATCGAGTCGGCGCTGGAGAACCATGGCGCGCGCATTGGCGCTGCCGTGACCGCTTTGCTCGACACCCGTCTCGCGGTGCGCGCCATCAGCAGCCCGGGGGGCGGTATGAAGCAATTGTCCGCCACGCTCGCGCAGGTGGTGCCGGCGCTGGCGGCAGAGCCAGCGGGCAGTCAGATCGCGGTGGTCAATGGCCTGCCGCACCAGTTCGTCATGGTGCCGCTGCGCGCTCCGCTGGTCATCGGCTGGGTGTTGATGGGGTTTCCCGTGGGCCAGCCGCTGGCCGAAGAAATGCGCCAGTTGCTGGCAGTGGATGTGGCGGTGCGAGTGGCCGATGGACAAGGCGGCTTTTCCGTGCCCGTCAGCACGTTGCCAGAAGCTTCGCTGAAGACCGTGCGCGCCGCCGGCAGCGGGGTCGGGGAAATCGAAACGCAGCGGGGTACGCTGCTGGTACGCCGCAGCGCGCTCTCGCACCTGGGCGCGCCGTCTGAAGCGCTGCTGCTGCGCTCGGTCGACGAGCTGGTCGCACCCTACCGCCAACTGCAATGGTTGCTGGCCGTCATCACCGCCGCCGGCCTGCTGTTGTTTGCGCTGGGCAGCAGCGCCATGGCCCGGCGTGTGACCACGCCGCTGCGCGCCTTGCTGGTTGCCACACGCTTGCTCTCCAAGGGCAACTACAGCGTGCCCATGGAACACACCGGGCGCAACGACGAGGTGGGCGATCTGGCGCGTTCCTTCGACCACATGCGCCTGGACATTGCGCGCCAGCAAAGTGAAATCCGCGATCTCGCCTACCGCGACCGCCTTACCGGTGTGCCCAACCGTGAGCGCTTTCGCGGTGCGGTGATGGAGGCCTTGCGGGCCGACCCCGTGCTCGGCCACTGCCTTGCCGTGCTGGTGCTTGACCTTGACCGTTTCAAGCACGTCAACGACGTGCTCGGCTACGCCTTTGGCGACCGGCTGCTGCAGGCGGTGGCGGGTCGCCTGCAGCCTATGGTGGGAGAGCCGGGGGACATGCTGGCGCGCCATGGCGGCAACGAGTTCGCACTGCTGCTGCACGTCACCGACGCGCAGGCGGTGCTGCAGATTGCCGAGCGCATCGCGCGTGCCTTCGAGACGCCCCTCCATTTCGACGACCAGACGGTGGATTTAAGCGCCAGCATGGGCATTGCCCTGTGGCCAGACCACGCCGTGGATGCCGACATGCTGATCAACCGCGCCGAGATCGCCATGTATGGCGCCAAGAAGCGCCTTGCCGTGGCCTTGTTGTACGACCCGGCGCTCGACTCGTCGAGCGCCCAGACCCTCTCGCTGCTGGGGGATCTGCGGCGTGCGGTCGAGCAGGGCGAGTTGCGCCTGTACCTGCAGCCCAAGGTGGCGCTGCAGCGCGGCGCCGGCGCTGCCGCCGAAGCGCTGCTGCGCTGGCAGCACCCGCAGCGTGGCCTGGTGCCGCCCATGGAATTCATTCCCTTTGCCGAGCAGACCGGGTTTGTGCGCCAGCTCACCCTGTGGGTGTTCGAGCAGGTGGCGATGCTGCTGGCGCAGACGCTCGCCCGTGCGGCCGATCTTCATATCTCGGTGAACCTGTCCACGAGAGACCTGCTGGACCCGGAACTGAGCTTGCGCCTGGGCGCCATCCTGGAGCGCTACCAGGTGAGCGCCGGGAGCTTTTGCCTGGAGATCACCGAGAGCGCCATCATGGACGACCCGCAGCGCGCCGAGGCCATGCTCAACCGCCTGGCGCAGCAGGGTTTCAAGCTTTCAATTGACGACTTTGGCACCGGCTACTCGTCGCTCGCCTACTTGAAGCGCCTGCCGGTGAACGAGCTCAAGATCGACAAGTCCTTCGTGCTCGGCATGCAAAGCGGCGGCGGCGACGCGCAGATCGTCCGCTCCACCATCGACCTCGCGCACAATCTGGGGTTGACTGTGGTGGCCGAAGGCGTGGAAGATGCGGCGCTCATGGAGCGCCTGCGCGCCATGGCGTGCGACGAAGCGCAGGGCTACCACATCAGCCGCCCCATGCCGGCGGAGCAATTTCTTGGCTGGCACGCCGGCCCCGGAGCAGCGTTTGTGGCCGCGCCTTGAGGCAGGCCACCCCCCGCCGCCCGTGGCGCTTTTGTCTGTTGCGCTCGTTCCTCTGTTGTCTGCACCCATGGCCGAACCCCGCCCTCCCCGCTCTCCGTCCACCCCGCGTGAACCGACCGAGCCGCAAACGCCAGCCGCTGCGGCCCGCCCGCTTCTGCGCCGCCCGGTGCTGGCGGCGCCGCGCCCTGCGGCACGCCCGTCACCCGTGGCCCGTCCGCCGGCTGCTGTTCGCCCACCACCCGCGCAGCGCAGCGAACGCGCACCAGCCAAGTCGGCCGCAGTGGCAGCGAGCGCTTTCGCGCCCGGCGACGGCACACGGCTCAACAAGCGCCTGGCCGAGCTGGGCGTGTGCTCGCGCCGCGAAGCCGACGACTGGATTGCACACGGCTGGGTCTACGTCAACGGCGCCGTGGCCGAGATGGGCATGCGCGTCACTGCGCAGGACAAGATCACGGTGGAGCGCGCAGCGCAGCGCCAGCAGGACAAGCAGGTCACCATCCTGCTGCACAAGCCCATGGGCTACGTGTCTGGCCAGGCCGAAGACGGCCACGAGCCGGCGGCGTCACTCATCAACCCACGCAGCCAATGGCGCGAAGACCACAGTGGCCTGCGCTTTTCGCCGCCGCAACTGCGCGGCCTGGCGCCCGCCGGGCGGCTCGATATCGACTCGGTTGGGCTGCTGGTGCTGACGCAGGACGGACGTGTGGCGCGCCAGCTCATTGGTGAGGATTCGAGCGTCGACAAGGAATACCTGGTGCGCGTGGTCTATGAAGGGGCGGATGCACGGCGTTCGGGCGAGCGTGCGCAGCCCTTGCAGGAAATTGATGAGCGCGATCCGGTGCGCACCAACGTGCAGGCGGTGTTTCCCCAGGCGCTGCTGGAGCGCCTGCGCCATGGCCTGAGCCTGGACGGCCAGCCGCTCAAGCCCGCCAAGGTGGATTGGCAGAACCCCGAGCAACTGCGTTTCGTGCTGGTTGAAGGCAAGAAGCGCCAGATTCGCCGCATGTGCGAGCAGGTGGGTCTCAAGGTGGTGGGATTGAAGCGCATCCGCATCGGCCGTATCACGCTGGGCGTGCTGCCGGTGGGGCAGTGGCGCTTTCTCTCTGCGAACGAGCATTTCTAAGCGAGCGCGGTCAGCCCGTCGTCCATTTCTGGAGCCCACATGACAGCGACTTCCTCCACGCCCAAGGGCCCCAAGAGCAAGACCGCACGCGCCGCCGCTGCAACCGCCGCGGCCGTGCGGCAACTGCGCGCCACCGATGCGCGCGGCGTGGCCCGCCTGGCCACGCTGGCCACGGCTGGTGTGACCGATATCGCCGAGGGCGTGCACCGCTCGGTGCTGGGCAGCATGGGGCTGCCGGGCGGCAAGGCCGCCGGGCGCACGCGCGGACTCACGGGGCTGGTGTACCAGGGCATTCGCGGCGTCACGCGGCTGGTGGATGTGGGCCTGCAGGCTGCCCTGCTGCGGCTCGAACCCTTTCTCGATCGCGGCAGCGAAACCAGTGCCGTGCCCCCGCCCGAGCGCGAAGCCGTGCTGGCGGCGCTCAATGGCGTCATGGGGGACCGCCTCGCCGCCGACGGCAATCCGCTGGCGCTGCCCATGGAGCTGCGCCAGCAGGGCCGACCCATCGACCTGGCGGCGCTGGGTGCCTCGGGCCAGGCGACCGGCAAGGTGTTGCTGTTGCTGCATGGTCTGTGCATGAACGACCTGCAGTGGCAGCGCGCAGGCAACGACCATGGCGCACTGCTGGCCAAAGAGCTGGGCTACACACCGGTGTACGTGCGCTACAACACGGGCCTGCACACCTCCACCAACGGACGTGAGCTGGCCGGCCGCATTGAAGCCCTGCTGGCCGATTGGCCCGTGCCGGTGCAGGAATTCACGGTGCTGGCGCACAGCATGGGCGGCCTGGTGGTGCGCAGCGCCTGCCAGCACGCGGCGGATGCCGGCCAGCAATGGATCGGGCGCCTGGACAAGCTGATGTTTCTGGGCACGCCGCACCACGGCGCGCCGCTGGAGCGCGCCGGCAACTGGGTGGACGTGGTCCTCGGCAGCACGCCCTGGAACCGGCCCTTTGCCCGCTTGGGGCAGTTGCGCAGCGCCGGTATCACCGACCTGCGCTATGGCCATGTGCAGGACGCTGACTGGCAGGGGCACGACCGCTTTCGCAAGAGCCCGGACAAGCGCCAGCCGCTGCCCTTGCCGGGCGGCGTTGCCTGTTTCACCGTGGCGGCGACCCTGGCGCGCCAGCGCAGCCCGCTGGCCGAGCGCCTGCTGGGCGATGGCCTGGTGCCATTGGCCAGCGCGCTGGGCCAGCACGAACAGCCCGCGCATGCGCTGGTGTTTGCCAAGAGCCGCCAACTGGTGGTGTACGGCGTGGGACACCTGCAATTGCTCGACAACCCGCGCGTGGCGCAGCAACTGGTGCAGTGGCTGACGCGCTGATGCAGCAGCGCGGCGCTACCATCGCATTCCCAAGGAGACAACGTGGAAAACAAAAAATACCGCCTGGTGACGCGCAGCGACTTCGATGGCTTGGTCTGCGCCGTGCTGCTCAACGAACTGGACCTGATCGACGAGATCACCTTCGTGCACCCCAAGGATATGCAGGACGGCAAGATCGCCATCACCGAGCGCGACATCACCACCAACCTGCCGTATGTGCCGGGCGCGCACCTGGTGTTCGACCACCACGAATCCGAGACAGTGCGCAACGCGGGGCGCCGCGACGTCAACCACATCATCGAAGCGCATGCGCCGTCGGCGGCGCGCGTGGTCTACAACCACTACGGCGGCAAGGCGGCTTTTCCGCACATCACCGACGAGATGATGGCGGCCGTGGACCAGGCGGACTCGGCCCAGTATTCGCGGGACGACATCCTCGACCCACAGGGCTGGGTGCTGCTGAACTACCTGATGGATTCGCGCACCGGCCTGGGGCGCTTTCGGGAGTTCCGCATCAGCAACTACGCGCTGATGATGGACCTGATCAAGTACTGCCGCGACCACACGATCGAGCAGATTCTGGATCTGCCCGACGTGCAGGAGCGCGTGGCGCTGTACCGCGACCATGCGGCCCGGGCCAAGGAGCAGATCCTGCAGTGCGCCATTCAGATCGGCAACCTGGTGGTGCTGGACCTGCGGCCCGAGGAGACCATCTGGGCGACCAACCGCTTCATGATCTACGCACTGTTCCCCACGGCCAACATCTCCATCCACGTGATGTGGGGCCTGCAAAAGCAGAACACCGTGCTGGCCGCGGGCAAGTCGATTCTGGACCGCAGCAGCAAGACGCATGTGGGCAACCTGATGCTCGAATTTGGCGGCGGCGGGCATGCGGCCGCAGGCACCTGCCAGGTGGCCAACGAGAAGGCCGACGGCATGCTGCAAATGCTGGTCCGACGCATCAACACCGACGGTTAAAAATAACCATCAAATATGGCTCTATGGCTTATACAGTAAGCGCTAGCAGCTATTGAATTTGAGTTTCTTTCGGGTTGCGCCCTGCGTGCCGCTGGCGCTTGAAACCCGCCCCGCCCGCCCCTAAATGGGGGCTTGCAAGCGCCACGCCCGTCCTGGGGCGGTGCTTTCGTCTTCTTTCCATTGTCGTTTCGTCAACCTATCCGTATGAGCAAACAAACCCTGTCCTTCCAGGCCGAAGTGGCCCAGCTGCTGCACCTGGTCACGCACTCGCTGTATTCGAACCCCGAAATCTTCGTGCGCGAGCTGATCTCCAACGCCTCCGATGCCTGCGACAAGCTGCGTTTCGAGGCGCTGGACACGCCAGCGCTGTACGAAGACGCGCCCAACCTGGAAGTGCGCGTGTCTTTCGACAAGGACGCCAGGACGCTCACCATTGCCGACAACGGCATCGGCATGAGCGCGCAAGAGGCCATTGACCACCTGGGCACCATTGCCAAGAGCGGCACCAAGGACTTCATGGGCAAGCTCACGGGCGACCAAAAAGCAGACGCCCAGCTCATCGGCCAGTTCGGCGTGGGTTTTTATTCGGGCTTCATCGTCGCCGACAAGATCACCGTGGAGTCGCGCCGCGCCGGTTTGCCCGCCAATGAAGGCGTGCGCTGGGTCAGCGGCGGCAGCGGCGATTTTCAGGTCGAGCAAATTGACCGGCCCGCACGCGGCACCAGCGTCATCCTGCACCTGCGCGCCGACGCCGAGGACTACCTCAACGCCTGGAAGCTCAAGAGCGTCATCGCCAAATACTCCGACCACATCAGCCTGCCCATCCTGATGGAAAAGGAAGAGTGGAAAGACGGCGAGCTCATCAATCCTTCGGACGAAGCCGGCGGCCGCCAGCCCGGCGGCATGGTCAAGACGGGCGAGTGGGAAGCCGTCAACAAGGCCAGCGCCTTGTGGACCCGCCCCAAGAAGGACATCACCGACGAGCAGTACCAGGAGTTCTACAAGGCCATCAGCCACGACCACGAGGCCCCGCTGACCTGGGCGCACAACCGCGTCGAGGGCAACACCGAGTACACGCAACTGCTCTATATCCCCGCCAAGGCGCCGTTCGACCTGTGGAACCGCGACAAGAAGGCCGGCATCAAGCTCTACGTCAAGCGCGTCTTCATCATGGACGACGCCGAGGCGCTGATGCCCAGCTACCTGCGCTTTGTGAAGGGCGTGATCGATTCGAGCGACCTGCCGCTCAACGTCAGCCGCGAGCTGCTGCAGGAAAGCCGCGACGTGCGCGCCATCCGCGAAGGTTCGACCAAGCGCGTGCTCTCCATGCTGGAAGACCTGGCCAAGCACGACAGGCACGACGCCGCCCCCAACGCCGAGGGCGTGACGGATGTGGTCGACGCCGACGACAAGGCCAAGGAAGGCAAGTACAGCCAGTTCTACGCCGAGTTCGGCGCGGTGCTCAAGGAGGGCCTGGGCGAAGATTTCGGCAACCGCGAGCGCCTGGCCAAGCTGCTGCGCTTTGCCTCCACGTCAAGCGACACGGCCAGCGTTTCGTTTGCCGACTACAAGGCGCGCATGAAGGAAGGCCAGGAGGCCATCTACTACATCACCGCCGACACCCTGGCCGCCGCCAAGAACAGCCCGCAGCTCGAAGTTTTCAAGAAGAAGGGCATCGAAGTGCTGCTCATGACCGACCGGGTCGACGAGTGGGCACTGAACTACCTGCAGGACTTCGACGGCACGCCACTGCAAAGCGTGGCCAAGGGTGCGGTCGATCTGGGCAAGCTGCAGGACGAGGCCGAGAAGAAGGCCACTGAGGAAGCGGCCGAGGCCTTCAAGCCGCTGCTCGCCAAGCTCAAGGAAGCTCTCAAGGACAAGGCCGAAGACGTGCGCGTCACCTCGCGCCTGGTCGATTCACCCGCCTGCCTGGTGGTGCAGGACGACGGCATGAGCACGCAACTTGCCCGCATGCTCAAGCAGGCCGGCCAGCAGGCGCCCCAATCCAAGCCTGTGCTGGAAGTGAACCCCGAGCACCCGCTGGTGAAGAAGCTCGACGGCAGCGTGCACTTCAACGACCTGGCGAACATTCTGTTCGACCAGGCGCTGCTGGCCGAAGGCGGTTTGCCGGACGATCCGGCGGCTTATGTGCGCCGCGTGAACGCGCTGCTGGTGTAATTTAGGTAAAAACAGCGGCTAGCGCTTATGGATAAAGCGCTGGCAGCTATCAAAAGTGAATCGTAAAAACCTGGTGGTGCTCTGGCTCCACCGGGTTTTTTGCGTTTCTGGCGTTATGGTGCAGCCACCATGCAACCGCTGGTGGCTCTGTCATGCTCACCAAGAGCGCAAGTGAACGAAATCGCAAGCGCTGTGCAAACCCCGTCAGTCTTTTGCCACCACCGTGTCGTACAACCCGAAGCCGAGTCAAAAGGTGTTGTGCCGCTCATGGCTGCTTGTCTTGCAGTCGCTGCACGCCTACATCGGCCAACAGCAGCTTCATTTGCACTATGGCGGTCTGGTTTAGCAGGGTGAGCCGTTCGGCCTGCTCCAGCCCCTGGTGGATGAGGTGCGCGTTCAGCGCCTCCAGGTTGGCCAGGCACACCAGCTGCGCGGCATTGGCTTTGTCGCGGATGTTGCCTTTGTTGCCGGGGTTTTCATCGCGCCACTGTTTTGCGGTTTTGCCAAACAGCGCCATGTTCAGCAAGTCGGCCTCGCTGGCGTAGATCAGGCCGGTTTGCTGCGGCAGCAGTTGCGGCGGTACCAGGTGGGCCTTGATGGCGTCGGTGTGGATGCGGTAATTGATTTTGGTCAGGTTGCGGCGGATGTCCCAGCCCAGTTGCTCGCGCTCGGTTTCTTTCAGGCGCTGGAATTCTTTGATCAGGTAGAGCTTGAATTCCACCGACACCCACGAAGCGAACTCGAAGGCAATGTCTTTGTGGGCATAGGTGCCGCCGTAGCGTCCGGCTTTGGAGGTGATGCCGGTGGCGCCAGTGGATTCGATCCAGCGTTTTGGCGTCAGGGTGAAGCTGTTCAGCCCCGCCTGCATCCTAATTCCGTCGAATTCCACGGGATTAAAACCGGGGTTGTTGAGTTGCTCCCAGATGCCCAGAAATTCCAGCGTGTTTCGATTGCGCAACCAGTTACGAATAAGGTCGTCGCTGTGATCGCTGTCTTTGTAGCGCGCAATATCCGTCAGCGAGATGTAGTCATCCACACTGCCCGACACCACGGAGATGGACATGCCCTTCACTTCAATCTTGGCCATATTCATTCCTTCTGCAAGGCAGCCAGTTCGCGCACTGTCATGGGCGGGTGGGTTTTGACGGGGGAAAGATTTCATGCTTGCCCAGGTCAGCGAACAGCGATCCCACTGCGCTGAAGGTGGACGAGCCGGTAAGCACGTCAAACCGGAAGTCACGCCGCTGGTACTTGCCTTTGTACAGGTAGCCAAAAATAGTTTCTAGCGCTTATTCCATAAGCCTTCATAGCTATCAAAAGCAGTGCAAACCTGGCTCCACCGAGGACGCACGCCGTGTCAGGCCGACCGTTTTGCCGACCGCAGAATGCGCGCGTGCAGCGCGTCGCGCTCGGTGGGGGCGGCATCCATCAGATCTTTGAGGGTCCGCTCGGGCAGCGCCACGCTCTGGCGCCGGTCTTTGGCGACCGGGACGTTGCGCCAGCCCGAGAGCACCATCCAGTCCCACAGCTCGCGCGGCATGGGGTGGGTGACCTGCATCTTCAGACTGCCGCACATGATGGACGCTCCGACCGGAGGCAAGGGACCGACGGGCGGCGCCGCGCGCTTGGTGCGGATGGAAAACAATGTGCGCAGCTTGTCTTTCATGGGTGCTGTTGTGTGGGGTAGTGGCAAGACCTTGCAGCATACAAGAACAACCCTCGGCGGGTCAGGCTGCCAGTGGTTCTTCGTGCATGGCCTCGATCTGGTCTTCCAGCAAGGCGATCTGCCCGCTCCAGTAGTCGCTTGAGCCAAACCACGGGAAGTTGACCGGGAAAATCGGGTCTTCCCAGCGCCGTGCCAGCCAAGCGCTGTAGTGGATCAGGCGCAGCGTGCGCAGCGGCTCGATCAGGGCGAGTTCGCGCCGGTCGAAGCTGCGAAACTGCTCGTAGCCCTCCAGCAGCGCGCTCAATTGCCCGGTGCGCTGGCGCCGGTCGCCCGAGAGCAGCATCCACAGGTCCTGCACGGCTGGGCCGGTACGGGCGTCGTCCAGATCGACAAAGTGCGGGCCGCCGCGGCCCCATTCGTCCAGCGGGGTCCAGAGAATGTTGCCGGGGTGGCAGTCGCCGTGCAGGCGAATCTGGGTCGAAGTTTTCAGGTTAAATTGGCCTCCAGCGCTTGATGGACTAGCGCTGGCAGCTATGGTTTCAAGAGCGCGCTGGCACACGTCCAGCCAGCGCGATTGCATGTCCAGCGGCACGGCGGCATGCGCCATCAGCCAGTCGCGCGGTTCTTCGCCAAAGCTCTGCACGTCCAACGCCGGTCGGCAGGCGAACGGCCTGGCCGCGCCCACGGTGTGCAGGCGCGCGAGGAAGCGGCCTGTCCATTCCAGCACCTCCCAATCGTCCAGCTCGGGCGTGCGACCCCCGCGCCAGGGGCTCACCGAAAAGAGGAAATCGCCATGCTGGTGCACCGTCTGGCCGCCCAGCACCAGCGGCGCCACGGCCGGCACCTCGGCCTCCACCAGCTCGGCGGCAAAGGCGTGTTCTTCGAGGATTTGCGCCCGGCTCCAGCGCTGCGGCCGGTAGAACTTGGCGACGACGCGCTCGCCGTCTTCCAGCGTGGCCTGGTAGACCCGGTTCTCGTACGACGACAGCGCCATCAGCCGCCCATCGCCATACAGGCCCACGCTGGCAAGCGCGTCGAGCACCTGGTCGGGGCTCAGGCGCGCGTAGGGGTGCGGGTCGGTGCCGGTCGCGTGGTTTTCGAAGGGGGGTTGTTCAGTGGCGTCGGGTGGGCTCATGCCCCATTGTCGCCCTCGCCGCGTTCTGCCTGCAGACTGGCGATGTGGCCGGTGCGCGGATCGCCGTGGCCGGCGAGCACATTCTGGAACAAGGCCTGCGTGGCCTCGGGGCCGAGGTGCCGCTGCACCACCAGCCAGGGCGCGGGCGGCGATTGCACCGCCGTGCGCAATTGGTTCCAGGCGCCCACCAGGCGATCGTTCAGCCCTTGCGCGCCCCACTCGGCGTGGCGTTTCTTGACCTGTGCGGGGGCGAAGAACATCACCGGGCGCGGCCCTGGCAACTGCCCGGCGCCGCCCAGGTCCTGCACGTGGCTGGCGCCGACGGAGCAGCTGTAGGCCAGTCCCGTAAAGTGCGCGTGGATGCGCTTGCGCAGCGCCACGCTGCCGGCGAAATCGATGTAGATACTGGCCTGGGCACCGCCGAGTTGCTCCAGGGCATCGTAGGCCAGCACGCGGTCGTAGCAGCCCAGGCTCTCGCAGAACGCCACGTTGCCGGGCGAGGTGAGGCCCACCACCTCCAGGCCGCCGCGCTGCGCCAGTTGAAACGCCGTGCCCCAGGCGGTCTTGCTGGAGGCGCTGGAGAGCAGCAGGCGGCGCGCGCCGAAAAACTGCTGGTCGGCAAGGAAGTCGTCGATCAGCCAGGACGTGATGAACAGCGGGCGCAAGAGCGCCTGCAGGTCTTCGTTGTCGTTCCGGTAGAACGGGTCGGCGCTGCTGCGCAGGTAGTGGTTGTAGACCGCGTGCAAGCCCGCGCGGTGCGGCGTGCCGTCGCTGAAGCCGGCGGCGTTGGCGCGCTCGGGCGAGAGCACCGCGCTGCTCGCCATGGGCCAGTAACCGTACAGGCGCTCGCCCACGGCGACGTCGGGGTGCGCAGATTCCACCACCGTGCCAAAGCCCCAGACCGGCACGATGCCCCAGCCCTCTTCACCGCTGGGAAAGAAGCCCCAGTAGTTCAGCATGTCGCCCAGGGCCGCGTAGGTGACGTTGTTGGCGGTGAGCGCGAACGCATCGACGCGCACGCGCGCCTGGCCATCGGCGAGGGGCGCGTCGGGGGCCGAAACAAGGCGGGTGGTGGCCAGTTGGTCCTGGCGAACGAGGAGGGTGGTGGTCATTTCGCGACAGTAGCCCAAAGCGGTGGGCGTCTCAACGCCTGGGAGAGCCTTGTGAGACAGCGGGCACAAGGCCGGCCACGGCGACAATGGGCCTTTGCGCGAAACGCCCGGCTTCGGCCGGACAGACAAGGTGCCCCCGTGCCCGCTTTGAACAAACGACTGCACATCGCACGCCGCGGCGTGTTGTATTCGCTGGTGCTGTGCACGCTGATTCTGCTGATCGGCGGCGTGGGCTTCTGGGCCTTGGACCCGGGCGTGAAGACCTTGGCCGACGGCCTGTGGCTGGCCTTCACCACGGCGGCCACGGTGGGCTATGGCGATATCGTGCCCAGCACCCACGCCTCGCGCGGCTTTTCGGTGCTGGTGGTGCTGCTGGGTCTGGCGGTGCTGTCGCTGGCCACAGCGTCGCTGGCGGCCATCTTTGTGGAAAAGGATGCGCAGGCCGACGAGGTGGTGTTCGAAGAAGACCTTGCCGGCGAGATCAGCCTGCTGCGCGACGACATCCGCGTCTTGCGCGAGGAAGTGCGGGCGCTGCGCCAGCAGCCGCCCGCTTGAATCCCGCCTGTGCGCTTATGCCAGGGTGATGTTCACGTCGATGTTGCCGCGCGTTGCGTTGGAGTACGGGCACACCTGGTGGGCGGCGTCGATCAGCTTTTGCGCAGCGCCACGGTCCATGCCAGGCAGCGACACCTTCATGCGCACGGCAATGCCGTAGGCGTTGGGAATGGGGCCCAGGTCCACTTCGGCGTCCACGGACAGGTCTTGCGGTAGCGTGAGCTGCGTCTTGCCGGCCACGGCCTTCATGGCGCCGATGAAGCAGGCCGAGTAGCCGGCGGCAAACATCTGCTCGGGGTTGGTGCCGGTGCCAGGCGTGCCGGGCGAAGAGAGTTTCACGTCCAGGCGGCCGTCGTCGCTGCGAGACGACCCTTCGCGGCCGCCGATGGTGTGGGCCTTGGCGGTGTACAGAACTTTTTCGAGCGTGGTCATGGGGGTTGCCTTCAAGGTTGTGCCTGCGGCGCAGGCGGGGGGAAAACGGAATCCGTGGCCGTGCCGCCAGCGGCGAGGGTGCCGCGCAGCGCCTGCAATTGGCGCGTCAGCGCGAGGATTTGCGGCAATTCGAGCTGGCTGTGGGCGCGCACACAGGCCGGTACGCTGCGCGCCTGCTGCTGCAGCGCGCGGCCCGCCGGGGTGAGGGTGATGCGCACGCGCCGCTCGTCCGCGCTGTCGCGGGTGCGCTGCAGCCAACCCGCAGCTTCGAGGCGCTTGAGCAGCGGGGTGAGCGTGCCGGAATCGAGGAACAGGCGCTCGCCGATGCTGGAGACAGGCAGATCGTCCTGCTCCCACAGCACCAGGAGCACCAGGTATTGGGGGTAGGTGAGGCCCAGGGCATCCAGCAGCGGCTTGTAGACCTTGGTCATGGCAAGCGACGCCGAATACAGCGCGAAGCAGAGCTGGTGGTCGAGCAGCAGTTCGGGCGGGCTGGAGGGCGGGAGTCGCGATGGCATAGCTAAATTATAGCTGACAATTAAATCGTGTGCAATGTAATTGCCCGATGTGCCTAACGGCGCAGTGCGTTGGCTGCGCGGGCGGTTCATCGGGGTCAGACCCAATGAACCCCCCATAAACCCCAATGAACCGTCAGTACCCGTACACCCCGCGCCCTGTCTTGCGCCCAAGGTGTCCCGCCGCCACCAGCTCCTTGAGCAGGGGGCAGGCGCGGTATTTGCTGTCGCCGAACTCCTGCAGGTAGACCTCCATCACCGCCAGGCACACGTCCAGGCCAATCATGTCGGCCAGGGCCAGCGGGCCGATGGGCTGGTTGCAGCCGAGTTTCATGCCGGCGTCGATGTCCTCGGGTGTGGCGAGGCCTTCGGCCAGGACAAAGAACGCCTCGTTGATCATGGGCACCAGGATGCGGTTCACGACAAAGCCCGGCGCGTTCTTCACCGTGATGGGCGACTTGCCCAGGCGCAGCGCCAGCGCCTTGACGGCGTCGTGCGTGGCATCGCTCGTCTGCACACCGCGAATCAGCTCCACCAGCGCCATCATCGGCACCGGGTTGAAGAAATGCATGCCGATGAAATGGCCAGGGCGCGAAGTGGCGGCCGCCAGTTTGGTGATCGAGATCGACGAGGTGTTCGATGCAATCAGCACCTCGGGCCCCGCCATGGCGTCGACCTGCTTCAAGATCTTGAGCTTGAGCTCGTAGTTCTCCGTCGCCGCCTCGATGATGAGCTGTGCGCCCTTGAGGTCGGCGTAATTCGTCGAAGTGTGGATGTGCGCCAATGCGGCATCCTTGTCGGCGCCGCTGATCTTCTCCTTCTTGATCAGGCGGTCCAGGCTGTTGGCGACTGTGGCGACGCCCTTGAGGACGGCCGCGTCCGAGATATCCACCATCACCACGTCCACGCCCGCCACTGCGCAGGCCTGCGCGATGCCATTGCCCATGGTGCCCGCGCCGATGATGCCAACCTTTGTGATTTCCATATAGAGAGCTCTCTTCAAAGTGAAACAGACCTGAACGATGGTAGCGAGAATCGCCTGCGCTTGCGGTTATGGTGCGCCAGAGCCGCCGCTCGAAGACGGTGGCCCCACAACCAAGGAGACCCATGTTCGACTACATCGTGATTGGCGGCGGCTCGGCCGGCTGTGTGCTGGCGGGGCGCCTCAGCGAAGACCCGGCGGTGCGCGTGTGCCTGCTGGAGGCCGGCAAACCCGACAGCAGTGTGCTGATTCACTGCCCGGCTGGCCTGGCTGTGATGGCCAAGTACGAACTCAACGGCTGGGGCCAGAACACCACGCCCCAGGCGGGCCTCAACGGCCGCCGGGGCTACCAGCCGCGCGGCAAGGTGCTGGGGGGTTCCAGCTCGATCAACGCCATGATCTACGCGCGCGGCCAGCACGCGGACTACGACCACTGGGCGGCGCAGGGCAACCCCGGCTGGGCGTGGGACGACGTGTTGCCTTACTTCAAGCGCTCCGAACACAACGAGCGCGGCGCCGACGCGCTGCACGGCAGCGGCGGGCCGCTCAACGTCATGGACCTGCGTTCGCCCAACCCCTTTGCGCAGCATTTTGTCGAAGCCGGTGTGCAGGCTGGTGAGGTGCGCAACGGCGACTTCAACGGCCCGTCGCAGGAAGGCGTGGGCCTGTACCAGGTCACGCACAAGAACGGTGAGCGCTTCAGCGCCGCCAAGGGGTATCTCACGCCGCACCTTGCCAGGCCGAACCTGCGCGTCATCACCGGCGCGCGCGCCACGCGCATCGTGTTGGAGGGCAAGCGCGCGGTGGGTGTCGAGTACGAGCAGGGCGGTGTGCGCCAGACGCTGCGCTGTTCGCGCGAAGTGCTGCTGTCGGCCGGCGCGCTGCTCTCGCCGCAGTTGCTGATGCTCTCGGGCATCGGGCCGGGCACGCAGCTGCAGCAGCACGGCATTGCCGTGGCGCACGATCTGCCCGGTGTCGGTAGGCATTTGCACGACCACGTGGATGTGGTGCAGGTCATGGATGCGCCGGGCTTGTACGACCTGTTCGGCATCTCCCTCCCCGGCGCCCTGCGCATCCTGCGCGGCATGGGCGAGTGGCGCCGTGCGCGCAGCGGCATGTTGACGACCAACTTCGCCGAATCGGGCGGCTTCATCAAGAGCCGCCCCGAGGAAGCCGCGCCGGATTTGCAACTGCACTTCGTCATCGGCAAGCTGGTGGACCATGGCCGCAAGACGGTGCTGGGCCACGGCTACTCGTGCCACGTCTGCCTGCTGCAGCCCAAGAGCCGGGGCAGCGTGCAACTGGCCAGCAGCGACCCCAATGCCCTGCCGCTGGTGGACCCGAACTTTCTCGGCGAGCAGGACGATATGGACCGCCTGGTGCGCGGCGTGCGCCGCATGCGTGAAATCCTGGGCCAGCCAGCACTGGCAAAGTTTGGCGCGCGAGAGTCCAAGGCCTCTGCCGGTGCCACGAGCGACGCGCAAATCGAGCAGTTCATCCGCAACCACGCCGACACCATCTACCACCCGGTGGGTAGCTGCCGCATGGGGCCGGGGCCGCTCGACGTGGTGGATGCGCAGCTGCGCGTGCACGGGTTGCAAGGCCTGCGGGTGGTGGACGCGTCGATCATGCCGCGCGTGGTCAGCGGCAACACCAACGCGCCGACCATCATGATTGCCGAGAAGGCGGTGGATTTGCTGCGCGCGGCTGGGTGAGTTGGCGTGGCCGCCTGAATATCGACCGACCTCAGACGTTGGAAGGGATCAGTGGGCTGACTTTTGAGCCGCGTGCTTTTGCCTACGGCGAAAGAAAGGCACCAAAGGGCGACCCCGCTGTCCGTGTCCCCTTCGCTGCGCTCGGCGGCAGTGGTGGCAACGGGCGCGGCCCAGGCATTGGGGTCGGATCACGATTTCGCGCAGCGAAACTCGTTCTCTGACCCCAATCCCGGACCGTCGGGCGCAGCGTGGACGGGGGACAGTGCCTGGGTGTCCGTAGGCCGTTAACGATTCTCCGAGGTGCAGAAAAATTAAGTCAAACAGGCCCCTAGCGCTTTATCCGTAAGCGCTAGCAGCTATGTTTTTATGAGTTCTTGCCTCACATCCGAAACCGCCGCCGCGTCAGCGCCAGCGCCACCCAGAACGCCAGCACGGTGGTAACGAGCAGCGTCCCCCCGCTCTGCAGCGCATGCTGCGGCCACGCGTCCATGAACAGCGGGCGCACCAGTTCCACCGCATTCGTCAGCGGCAGCCAGTCCGAAATCGCCCGCACCAGCGGCGGCAGCTGCTCGCGCGGGAAGAACACGCCGGAGAGGAACATCTGCGGCGTGAGCACCAGCGTGAAGTAGTAGGTGAAAAAGTCGTAGCCCTTGGCCAGCGCATTGAAGATGAGCGCGATGGCCGAGAACATGACGCCCACGCACAGCAGCACCGGCCAGGCGACAAGTAGCTTGGGGCTGTGGCTGATGGAGAGCGCCAGCATCACCAGCAAAATCGCCGTCACCGTGAACAGCGCCTTGAACGCCGCCCACAGCAGCTCCGCCAGCAGCACGCTGTCGAGGCTAATCGGCGTGTTCATGATGCCCTCCCAGGTCTTTTGCACGTGCATACGTGAGAAGGCCGAATACAGCGCCTCGAAGCTCGCCGCGTTCATGGCGCTCATGCAGATCGAGCCACTGGCCAGAAACAGGATGTAGGGCACCGGCTCGCCATTTACCGTGAGTTTGCCCACCAGCGCCCCCATGCCGTAGCCGAAAGCCACCAGCCACATCAGTGGCTCGGCAATATTGCCCACCAGGCTGGGAATGGCGAGCTTGCGCCAGACCAGCAGGTTGCGCAGAAACACCGGCCACCAGTTGCGCGAGAGGTCGGGCGCGCGCCATACCGAGGGAGGTGGGTTAGCCGTGTGGGGCGCTTGTGGACGTGCGGTGGGCATCTGCACATTGTGCGGTGTTGGCAGGTTGCCGGGCAGCTTCTGGCGCCCTCCAACGGCCATGGCCTAAAGTCAATATCGTCGTGTGGGATGGTGTGGATGAGGCCCTGCGCCACCCGGCACGGACCTGCGCCCGGTCTGCAGCCCGAAAGCTTTGCCAAGCGCCGCATGGATGATGGCGTTGGCGTGTGCGGCGGACGTAGGGAAGGTGCGTAGCAATGCCAAGCTGGTGGCCAGCAAGGTCAAGCCGCGCAAGGTATGAACGCCAGTTTTTAATGAAAATGACAGATAGCGCTTATGCAGTAAGCGAAAGGCGCTATATTTTTAGGAGTTATTCGGCCGGCGATGGGTGCCTGTGCAGGCAAAGAGCCAGTCCGTTTCTAGGGCCAATCAGGTGTACGCTCAGTCCACGCCGCCCAGCTCGCTCTCGATCTGCTCAATGCTGGGCAGGCTGGTTTGCAGCGCGGCGGGCAAGGATTCGACGAGTTGGTATTCCGCCACGCCAATGGGCTGGGCAGTATCCCGCAGCGCGTATTCGGCCACCACCTTGTTTTTGGTTTTGCACAGCAGCAGGCCGATGGTCGGGTTGTCCTGTTCGGCCTTGACCTGTATGTCCACCGCCGTCAGGTAAAAGCCCAATTGCCCCAGATGCTCGGGCTTGAACTTGCCGCCCTTGAGCTCGATCACCACATAGCAGCGCAGTTTGAGGTGGTAGAACAGCAGGTCGATAAAAAACTCATCGCCGCCTACATTCAGCATCACCTGCCGCCCTACGAACGCAAAGCCCGCGCCCAGCTCCAGCAGGAATTCGGTCACGTGCTTCACCAAGGCGTGTTCGACCTCGCGCTCTTGCGCCTCGTCGGTCAAGCCCAGAAAGTCGAAACGGTAAGGGTCTTTCAGCGATTCGCGCGCCAAATCGGACTGAGGCTTGGGCAAACTCGCTTCGAAGTTGGTGACTGCGGAGCCACTGCGCTCCAGCAAGCGGGTTTCAATTTGCATCACCAACACATTGCGCGACCAGTTGTGCTGGATGGCTTGGGCCGCATACCAGCGGCGGGTTTCAGGCGTGGAGAGCTTGTCCAGCAAAGCCAACTGGTGATACCAAGGCAATTGTGCAAGCACCGCTTGCACAAATTCATCATCCGGCCACGCCTGGGCAAAAGACCGCATGTACTTGAGGTTGCGCGGCGAAAACCCCTTCATCTCGGGGAACGCCGTGTGCAAGTCGTGCGCCAGCCGCTCAATCACCTTCGCACCCCAGCCTTGGCTTGCCTGCCGCGCCAGAATGTCGCGCCCGATCTGCCAGTACAGCAACACCAGCTCGCGGTTCACCGCCAGCGCCGCGCGCTGCTGGGCGGTGTGGATGCGGGTTTTCAGGTCCACCAGCCAGTCGGCATAGCCTTCGGGGGTGGGTGTGAGGGAAACAGGCTGATCGCTCATGGCTGGCTTTCCTTCAGGCCACTGTGACCTGGCCGTTCATCAGCAGGGGGAGGAGCCAGTCGCGGAGTTGGGCGAGTTGCTGATTTTCTTTAAGAATACTGTGCTGCTTGCTGAATATTGCAGCCATTTTTGACTCAAATATTTCAATTACGCCTATTGGTGGAATAACAATGGAGATTCTAAGCGCTGCCTCCCGGTTTAACCCCGGAACTGCACTATCACTGTTCATTTTTTCTAAACCAAGAGAGCACAACAAAAACTTTAGGTAAAAAAAACCTATATCGATGACTTGTTTGACATAGTAAGTTGTATCGATGGGAAAAAAATTGTCGTGTATATAGGTGATCGCACCAACAGTCCCTTTTCGTCCGATAACAATACCTGGGCCTTGCACAAGATATTCTGAGTGGTACCCCACAATGCCATTCGATCCAATAACCGGAAAACCAGAGCCCGTTCTTATGTCAGCCTTCAGAGGTTTCCCGTATTCGAGGGAAATCAGGGCAGCGAGATTTCCGCTATTCCATCCCACTGGGATATCTCGCCTTAGCGTTGCGTTGTAGACCATCTTGCCGCCAGAGGATTTGTAGGGTTTGCCGTTGGCGTCGGGGAAATCGAATTGCACGAACCAGTAGTCGTACAGCGCCTTGGCCATCGCCTCCAAATCGGCATTGACGCGGTTGTTGCAGTCGATTTTGGCATCTAGTGCGGAAAGGACGGCGGCGATTTTTTTCTGAGTGCTCAAGTGTGGAAGATGCACACTAAAGTCTTTGATTTGATCCCCGCTAATATGTGGAACTAGGGAGCCTGTGGTGATGTATTTGATGTACTTGGTAAATTGAGGGCTGCCGATTACATATTTCAGAAATTTTGTATCGAGATTCTTTCCACCCCTCAATCTCGCCGTTCGCTGAACCAATAAGCACGGCAAATCGTATCGAGAGACAGAAGCGTATTTAAGGCCAGCGTCAATCCAGGGGCGATCCATAGCGAGAACGATGTCGCCTTCCTGCAATTCGTAAGGTTCGAAATCCTCACGCTGCGAAGTCGGCCACTTTTTAGCATCACTCCAAGACAATGTTCCCTGAGCAATATTGTCACCGCGAAGAAGCCTCACCCCTTCGGATGTGTAGCCTTCACTTTTGAATGGGAATCCAACCAAAAAATCGACTTCATTTCTGAGGGTTGTCTTTCTTAAATCACTCATACCGCAGTCCCGCCAACTGCTTCTGGATTTCCTGTTCCAGCCCCGTCGATTCGTTGAACAGAACATGCAGCCGGTCGTTAAAGCCCTGCAGCTTCGCGGCGAACTGCGCCGGGGTTAGGTCGCTGTATTCAATCTTCACGTCGAAATACTGCCCGGCACTCAAGCTGTAATTCTTGGTGGCGATGTCGGCATAGCTGACCACTACCGAGAAACCCTCCACTGCCTGCTTGGCGTTGAAGGTGGCGATAATGCGGTCTTCTTCCGCTTCCGACAGCAGGGTTTTCTGGTTCTTGCCGTCCTTGACCTTGGTGCCGAGGCTGGAGGCGTCGATCAGCACCACGTCGGCCTTGTTGCTGGCGTCGATGAACAGGATGGACACATTGGTGCCGGTGGTGGCGAAGATGTTGCTGGGCATGGAGACCACGCCTGCCAGCATTTTGTTGTCCACCAAGTGCTGGCGAATGCCTCGGTCGATGCCGCTCTGTGCAGTGATGAAACCAGTCGGCACGACGACCGCCGCTTTGCCGCCAGGCTTGAGCGAATAAATGATGTGCTGCAAAAAGAGCTGGTAAATGGCCATCTTGTCCACGGCCTGCTTCGGAATATTCGGCACCCCGGCAAAAAAGCGTTCTTGGTGCTCTTTGCTATCCAACTCATTCCTAAAGTCGCTGAAATCCATCTTGAAGGGTGGATTGCTGACGATATAGTCAAACTTCTTGAGTGCTTTGCCATCCCGGTGGTAGGGGTGGAGCACCGTGTTGCCCTGGATGATGTTGGGGATGGAGTGAACCAGGTTGTTCAGAATCAGGTTCAGGCGCAGCAGGCTGGATGATTTCTGCGAAATATCTTGCGAGTAGATGCTGCAGCGCTGCTCGCCGATGGCGTGGGCGATGTTCATGAGCAGCGTGCCCGAGCCTGCCGAGGGGTCGTAGCAGCTCACATTGCGGACCTTGCCGCGCACCGCATCGGGCACCAGGATGGCCGCCATGATCTTGGCCACGGCGTGTGGGGTGTAGTACTCGGCGTATTTGCCGCCGCTGTCTTTGTTGTAGTCCTTGATGAGGTATTCAAACAGCGCGGCGTAAAAGTCGTACTTCTCGCTGAAGATGCGCTCAAAGCTGAAGTCGCCCAGCTTGTTGATGAGGGCCCGGCAAAAGGCGTCGCGCTTGGAGGTGTCGGTGATGAATTCGCTCACCCGGTCAAACAGCGTGATCTTGGCGCCGCCATCGGTTTTGACGGCAAAAATGTCGTTGTTGGTGATGGCGATGTCGCGCAGGGTGTCGTCAAACAGCTTGGCAAATTCGGGGGCGTACTGGCGGCCAAACAGGTGGGCAATGAAATGCTCGGGCTTCAGGCGGGCAGTGTCTGGCACCATCTGCATTTGCAGCATTTCCCTGTCATCAGGGTTCATGGCCGCCATGGCGGCTTCCCAGCTTTCGGCTTTGGCAAGGTCCGGCCGAATCTTCTTGGCCTCAAAAGCGAACTTGTCGTTGAGGAACTTGTAGAGAAAAACCTGGGTGATGATCTTGAATTCGTTGCCATCGTTGCCCAGGCCGTAATGGGCACAAATGGTCTTGAGGCTGTCGATCAGCTCGCGGGTGCGTTGTTCAAATTGCTGGGTTACCAAGCTTGTGCTCCAAAGTGGCCACCGCCCGTGCGGTGGCCTGCAGAAAATTCATTCATGTATTCGGCCACCACCAGCTGGTTGATGCTGCGGGTGGCGTCTGGGGTGAGGGCTATGTGCTGGCGGGCATGGAACTCGCCGATCACGATGGGCTGCATCAGCCCTTCGAAATAGCGCTCGTTGTTCAAGAGCTGGGTGTTTTGCAGCACCTGTTCGTCGGCCTGCGTCTTGACGCCATTGAGCGCATCAAACAGGCGGCGCTCGGTTTGCGATAGCGCGCCACGCTCTTGCAGGCGCTTGTGGATGCGTGTGTATTTGGCGTCGCCCCGGTATTTGGCACGCAGCTGGTTGTTTTGCCGGTTGAGTTCTTTGACCTGTGCGTGAATGGCGTTGAGGGCGCCAATGTTGCGGGTCATATCCTCCTGGCTGACTTCGCCCAGCTTTTTTTGCTTGAACAGCCGCTCCAGCTCTTCCCGCAGGGTGACGAACTTGGGGTCTTGCTGGTCGAAGTTGCTTGCCAAGGCTTCGCGCGTCTGGCGCAAGGTGTTCTTCAATTTGTCGGCCAGCACCAGTTCTTCTTGCCCGATCTTGGTGAATTTGAACAGCACTTCTTCGAGCGCGACATTGAGCAGGTTGCTGGTGTCGCTGGCCGATTCGATGGCATCTTTCAGGTTGAGGAGGTCGAGGTGGTTGCAGGTTTCGCGGTAGAGCTGGCTGAGCTTGTGAAAATCCAACTGCTGCAATAAGCCGTATTCACCTTGCAGGCGAATCAGGTTGTAGAGGTTGCGGGCATCGGCCAGTGCTTTTTTAAGCGCCAGCACCGTGGCGCGGTCTTGAATCTGGCTGAGCTGGCGCGAAAACTCTTCGGCGTTTTCAATGTTGAAGCTGAACAGAATGTCCTTGATGGCTTCGATTTCTTGCGAAATTTCTTCGGCCGACTTGAACAGGTTGGAGTAGTGCTCGATCTCGCTGCCCAGTTCAGATTGCAGTTCTTCAAAATAGTCATGGTTGGTCTTGTCGAATTCCTTGCGGATATCGGCAAAGTCCACCACATAGCCGTAGCGAAAATCCTTGTACGGGCGGTTCACACGGGTCAGCGCCTGCAAGAGGTTGTGCGCCTTGATGATGCGGCCCAAGTACAGCTTTTTCAGGCGCTTGGCATCAAAGCCGGTGAGCAGCATGTTGTAGACAAACAAAAGGTCGATCTTGCCGTCCTTGAAGTCTTGCACCCAGTCTTTGCGCTCTTGCTTGCTGCCCACGTCGTGCAGGATCAGCGCGGCATTGTTGACCCGGTTTTCCCGCAGGGTGCGGGCGGCGTAGCCGCCCGGCTGCGCGGCGGCGATCAAGGCTTGCCCCGCGTCCTGTGCGGTGTGGGTGGGCGTGGGCAGTGCAGCGTAAACCGCAGTGAAAATGCGGAACAGTTCGCGCGCCTGCTCGGCGCTGTCGCAGATCACCATGCCGCCGATGCCGGCATCGCCCAAGGCGCTGCGGCTTTTTTCGAAGTCCCGAACGATGTAATCGAGCATGGGCTCGACAAACTTCGGGTGCGAGTAGATCAATTTTCGGTCGATGTCGCCCTGCTGCAGCGTGACGGCGGCAAGCGCCTCTTGCAGCGAGATTTTGTAGTTGGTGGCGATCTCTTCGCGGATCAGGCGCAGGGTGTAGCCATCGGCGATGGAGGCGTTGTAGTAGTACTTGTGGATGTAGTCGCCAAACAGCGCGCGTGAGTTGTAGTCGTCGCCCAGCAGCGGCGTGCCGGTGAGGCCGATCTTGATGGCGTTGCGGTCGGATTGGCTGAGGTTGGCCAGAAAACTGCCCTGTGGGTTGTAGCTGCGGTGCACCTCGTCCAGAAAATAAACGCGCTGGATGCTGAAGTCGTAGTCCTCGGCGCGCACCACGTCCGGGTCGTCCTGAAACTTCTGGATATTGACCACGGTGATTTCAGGCTTGCCACTGTGGTT
>Ga0265332_10000020_pt1 | contig 219119 bp, 192 predicted proteins | sample 41926metaG_FD_202084 | JGI IMG/M metagenome (GOLD analysis project Ga0265332, IMG submission 202084) | Rhizosphere microbial communities from Carex aquatilis grown in University of Washington, Seatle, WA, United States - 4-19-26 metaG | ecosystem: Host-associated > Plants > Roots >...
ACCAAGGGGCCTTCAGTCCGAGAAGATGCTCATACAGCGCGGTGTCTTTCATGCTCAAGCTGGAAATATTGAAGCACTGGATTGTTCCGTAGCACGGGAAATATCACAGTGAAATTGATGAAGAACCCCCGCGGAAATGGGATGCTCACTTTGGATCCGCAGGTACACCACGTGGATTCCTGGTGTTAGCAGCAGCGGAAACGTTGGTGCGCGTGCAGCAACCGGCCATTCGTTGTACGGGATGCTTCTCCCCGCTCGCAGGGTGGTCAGTGAAGAATCCGTTGCCAGGTGATAGAGCCGGATGTCATCAATGTTGGAATTGTTAACCTCCAACTGCCAGTCCTGCGTTGTGCTGAGGGGTTGCTCAAAGCGCACCCGCAGCCACAGCGCGTGGGAGGTGAAGCCCGGATTGAAGTTTCCAGTCGATGCCTGCCATTGGTCTGAATGCGTAACCTCGTCCAGGTTTTGCAATCCACCGGGGTCGCGCAGCATTTCCAAATGGCCGCCAAGATTGATCACTTCGGTTCTCAGGACGACCCGCGGGGTTGATTGGGCCGGTGTTGTGCAACTGCAAAAAAGCATGCAGCAAAGCAGGTACTTCAGCAAGGTTCTCAACATGCGGCGCACCATACCATGGCCTTGCTTTTGATTGCAGGCGCGCATCTGCGTGAATTCGCTTACCCAATGCGTGCGTTGGAACTAAACTTTGGGCATGGCAAATGTCATTTTGTTGGAAGATGAGCCGGTTTTGCGTGAAGAGGTGGCAGACTTTCTGCATGCGCAGGGGCACCAGGTGGCTGTGGCGGCAACGGTGGCCCAGTTCATGGCGTTATTCCGGCCAGATTCGCACGAGGTTGCCGTGCTGGATCTCGGCTTGCCGGACGGCGACGGCCTGCAACTGATCCAGCGCATGCGCAGCAACGGACTGCGTCTTGGCATCATCATTCTCACGGCGCGCAGTGGGACGCAGAGCAGGATTGAAGGCTTGATGGGTGGTGCCGACTACTTCATCTCCAAAACAGCCGACCTCAGCGAGTTGGCTGCCACCATTGCAGCGCTGTTCAGACGTTTGGACGTGCAGGCTCAGCCACTTTGGTTATTGCAGGCCGCACCCCGGCAACTCACTCCGCCCGGTGCACAGGCCATCAGTCTTTCTGCCCAGGACTATCTCGTGCTCAAGACGCTGGCTCTCGGTGGGGCGTGTGTGACCCGCGAAATCATTGTCCGTGCGTTGGGTGGAGACTACCTGACCTACGACCAGCGCCGCATCGATACCCAGATGCGCCGCCTGCGCCGAAAGGTGCAGGAGTCCAGCGGCATTGCGTTGCCTATCAACACGCTTCGTGCAGTCGGGTTTTGCTTTCAGGCTCCCATCGAACTGCGCAAATAGCCTTGTCTCCTGGTCGCATTTTGCTCAGATTTGCTCAGATTCAAGCGCAATAGCCTACTTATAGTGAACTCTGACTTGATGGCAATTGAGTCGAGGCCTTCGTAGGCTGCGATGCCAGACGGGGGTGTCTAAAGACCATGGGGGATGGATATCCCATCTGCTCCCAAAAAAAGGAATGGCGTATGAGCAATGCGGTGATGGAAAAGCAGGAAGTCAATACAGTCGCCCACGCAGCCGGCGAGTATTTGAGTTTTCGACTGGGCACGGAGGAATATGGCATCGACATCCTCAAGGTGCAGGAAATTCGTGGCTATGAAGTGGCTACACGCATGGTTAACGCTCCCAGTTTCGTCTTAGGCGTTCTGAACTTGCGCGGCGTCATCGTGCCAGTGCTTGATATGCGCTTGAAGTTCGGCATGAGCAAGGTCGACTACACCAGTCAAACGGTGACGATCGTGCTGAACGTCGCCAACCGCGTTGTGGGGATGGTGGTAGATGCCGTGTCGGACGTAGTTGCACTGTCCGGTGTGGACATCAAGCCAGCGCCCGAATTTGACGGTGCTATCGGCACACACCATGTCATCGGCATTGCCACCATCACACAAGCAGACCAACATCGCATGCTGATTCTGATGGACATCGAGAAACTGATGGGCAGCGCGGAGATGGGTCTCATGGGCTCCCTGGTGAACTAAACGAAATCAATCAAAGGAGCAGAAGAAATGAAATCTTCAAGTATCAAACGCATGTTCACCATTGCCCTGGTCGTGACCATCGCGTTGATGGCCATGATGGGGGTTGGAATCCAGCGGCTGGGAGCGGCTGCCGATGCCGTTGCAAAGGCCAATGAGTCACGGTATTCGTCCTACTTACTGGCGGACGAAATGCGCCAGAGTTCGGACGATCTGACGCGACTGGCGCGCACCTATGTCGTGTCCAGTGATCCCAAATGGGAGCAGCAGTACTTTGAAATCCTGGACATTCGAAACGGCAAAAAGCCGCGTCCGAAGGAATACGAAAAAATCTATTGGGACTTCCGGGCGGCAGACATTGATCCGAGTAAAGGCACCGATCAAACGATTGCTTTGAACGACCTCATGAAAAAGGCGGGATTCACCGACGCTGAGTTCGGAAAACTCAATGAGGCAGCCGCAAACTCGAACGACCTGGTGAAGACGGAAACTGTCGCCATGAATATGGTCAAGGGGCTGTACGACGATGGCAAGGGTGGCTTCACTCAGAAGGGTGAGCCCGATTTGGCTAAGGCGCGGGAAATGATGCACGACAAGGCCTATCACGGATTCAAGGCCAAGATCATGAAGCCCGTCGATGAGTTCCTCACCATGTTGGACAAGCGTACCAAGTCCGATATCGATGCGGCTGAAGCGACCAAGAAAACATGGTTCTATGCATTGATCGGAATGGCCATTGTTTTGCTGGTGGCGCTGGTCGCAGTACTCTGGTACGTGTACCAACAGATCGCCGGATCGCTCAACCGTGCGGTGGAACTTTCCGACATCATGGCACGCGGTGATTTGTCAACGAGTGTCGCAGTACAGGGGCCAGAGGAGGTTGCCAAGCTGCTGCAGGCACTGAAGTCCATGCAAGACAGTCTGGTTCAGGTGGTTTTCAATGTACGCCAGGGTTCCGAAGGCGTCTCAACTGCATCGTCTGAAATTGCCCAAGGTAATCAGGATTTGAGTGCTCGCACCGAATCCCAGGCTAGTGCGCTGGAGGAAACAGCCGCCTCCATGGAAGAGCTCAGCTCAACGGTCCGCCAAAATGCCGACAACGCCAAACAAGCCAATCAGTTGGCACAAAGCGCATCTGGCGTGGCGGTGCAAGGGGGGCAGGTTGTTTCGCAGGTTGTGGAGACCATGAAAGGTATTAGTGATTCGAGCAAAAAGATTTCGGACATTATCAGCGTCATTGACGGCATTGCCTTCCAGACCAACATCCTGGCGCTGAATGCGGCGGTCGAAGCGGCCCGGGCAGGTGAGCAGGGGCGTGGGTTTGCCGTGGTTGCCAGCGAGGTGCGCAGCCTGGCAGGCCGATCGGCCGAAGCTGCCAAGGAAATCAAGACGCTGATCAACGACAGCGTGGAGCGCGTCGAGCAGGGCACGACACTGGTTGATCAGGCTGGTACCACAATGAACGAAATCGTGACGTCCATTCGACGGGTGACCGACATCATGGGAGAAATCAGCGCAGCCAGCAACGAACAGAGTGCGGGTGTGTCACAGGTGGGCGAGGCAGTGACCCAAATGGATCAGGCCACCCAGCAGAATGCTGCGCTCGTGGAAGAAATGGCCGCAGCGGCGTCCAGCTTGCGCGGGCAGGCGCAGGATCTGGTGCAGACAGTTGCTGTGTTCAAGTTGGCGCATGGAGTGACATCCACAACGGGCACGCGAACACCTCCTGCGATCCAGCGGGCACCTGTTCACGCCACCGCTTCCTCCAAGAAGGTTGTGGCGACAAAATCAGTTTTCTTGAATGCCCCCGCACCCAAAGCCGCGCAGTCCGGTACAGCTAAAAAAGAAGAAGGAGATTGGGAATCCTTCTAATGTGTGGTCGTCATTGAAATATGAGAGTGTCAGAGGCTGCCTATCTTTCAATATGCGGTCTCTGGGATTTTGAGACCGGATGACTCCATACCAAAGAAGCAACGGCCCGACGCCTGGGGGGCATTGCTGGACTGAATCGTCAAAATCACAAACCAGGGGAATGCTATGGTTGCGCAATCCAAGGCTGACCAATCAAATGTGAGCAGTCAGTACTTGGACCTGCTGACCAAGCGCATTTGGTTTGTCGCTGGCATATTCGTCGCTTTTGTTATTGCATCTTTTTTCTATGCGCAAGCAATGCGCCAAGTGGTGTATGCCAATGAACAACGCATTGACTCGACTGCACTGGGTGTGGAGCTTCGGCTGTCTTCAGACGAACTGACACGCTTTGTTCGCACCTATATTGCCACCGGCGACGAACGGTATAAGACGTGGTACCAAGACGTTTTGGCCATCCGAGATGGCCAAAAAGCGCCGCCGGCAAATTACAGCTTTCAGTACTTGGATTTGATGCAACTCGACCCTGCCCATTCCAATGTTTCTATTGGTGTGGCGGAACCATTGTTGGACCGCATCATCAAGGCGGGTGTAACCGAGCAGGAGTTCGACAAGTTGAGACAAGCCAAGGCCCACTCAGATGATCTGGTTCGGACAGAGTTGATGGCGATGAGTCTGGTGGAGCAGTCATCTCACGTCAATGATGCAACCAGGCTGAAGGCTATTCGCATGCTGTCAGACACGGAGTACCACAGGGCCAAGGCAGCCATCATGGGGCCAATTTCTGAGTTTTTGGGTATGTTGGAGGCGCGCACCGCAGAGCGGGTCAGAAGCCGACAACTGAACGCGTCCCGCGCGGAGTATGTCCTGTTGACTCTTGGTTCCCTTATGTTTGTATCACTGTGGTGGGTGTACAGGGCGTACCAGCGTACCCTCGGCGGAACGGTTGCAGACCTATATACATACCTACGCCGTCTGGGAAGTGGTGAGTTTCACGCAACAGTGCCTGTTGCTCCAGGTTTGGAGAACAGCGTCATGGGTTGGTTATCGCTCACACAGATCAATCTCGCAAAGACGGATGCAAAGCGCATTGAGGCAGAGAGTTCTTTGCGTGGCGCCATCATCGCCGCTGAAACTGCGAACCGAAGCAAGAGCGAATTTCTAGCAAACATGAGCCATGAAATTCGCACCCCCATGAACGCCATCATTGGCATGACGGAAATGGCCTTGCGTACAGACCTGACGACCAAACAGCGAAATTACCTGGAAAGAGTGCGCGAGGCGTCAGAGAGCTTGTTGGGCATCATCAATGACATATTGGATTCTTCCAAAATTGAGGCGGGCAAGCTGGAATTTGAACACCGCGAATTTTCGCTGACCCGCGTATTGGATCGCATTGCTTCGATGTCTGCACTGAAAGTCCAGAGTAAAAACTTGGAGCTTTTGTTTGACGTGCAACCGGACTTGCCCGATGGCTTCGTGGGTGATGAATTGCGTCTTGGTCAAGTACTTTTGAATCTCGTAAACAACGCGATCAAATTCACCGAGAGAGGGGAAATTAACGTCCATGTTCACTGTGCTGAGCGCTCTGGCAATCAAATGCTGTTGAAATTCGAGATACAGGACACCGGTATTGGTCTATCTCCGCAGCAGGCCGCAACACTGTTTACCCCGTTTTCGCAGGCTGACGCATCCACGACCAGGCTTTTCGGAGGTACCGGTCTAGGGTTGTCGATTACCCGCAGTCTTGTGGAGATGATGCACGGGAGTGTATCGGTCGACAGTGAGCTTGAGATTGGTAGCACTTTCACCTTCACGGCACGGCTGGGCTTGCAGCCAGAAGTAGCTCGCGATAGCCAGCGTTCAGAATTGGAAACACTGAGGGTACTGGCCGTTGATGACAACGCCTCTGCACGGGCCATCATGGCGGACATTTTTCACGCGTTGAGAGTTACCAGCACCGTAGTTCCGAGCGGTGAAGCAGCGTTGGAAGAGGTTCAGGCGGGGAAGAAGCGAGGGACCCCCTACGACATAGCCTTCATCGACTGGCAGATGCCTGGACTAGATGGGGTAGAGACTGTGCGCCGAATTCGCGGCATGGAAGGCGTTGGTGACTGTCTGAAAACTGTCATGATGACCGCCTACAGTCGTGACGAGTTGCAGGACGAATGCAGAGATATAGCGATCGACTCGCTGATCGAAAAGCCTATCAACCCGTCCAAAATACTAGACACTATTTTGCGCACTATCGGTGGTAGTGCCGGGCATTTGAATGCACTAGCACCGTCCCGGCAATCATCGAAATCCATGCCGGTCTCGCTTCAGGGTGTGCATGTTCTGTTGGTAGAAGACAATGAAGTGAATCAGGAGCTTGCGGCCGATATTCTGAGCGAAGAAGGCATGGTTGTAGAAATTGCTAATAATGGCGCAGAGTGTCTTGCGAAGCTCGCGGTCAAGCGATTTGATATTGTGCTGATGGACTGGCAAATGCCTGTCATGGACGGTTTTGAGGCGACCCACCGGATTCGAGAACAGCCACAGTTTGCGCAACTTCCCATTGTGGCAATGACGGCTAATGCCATGGAAGGCGACAGAGAAAAGTGTTTGGCAGCGGGAATGAATGACCACCTCGCCAAGCCGATCGACGTTGGCATGATGCTGGCAACCCTGTCGCATTGGATTCAGGAATCGCGTTCGCGCAAGACCACCGGTGATCAAAGCGGTGTCATTGGTATGGCAGCACTCCCCAAAACACCGATTGTCCTGGAACAGTTTCCAACTCTGATGGGAGTAGATGTCGTCAATGCACTGCGACGTTTACGTGGTAACCAGGATCAATACAATAAGCTTTTGGATCGGTTTGCGGAGGGGCACCGCGATGTCATGCAAAACTTGCGCATTGCCTGGAGGGAGGGGGATCAGTATGCAGTTCAGCGGATTGCACACAGCACCAAGGGATTGGCGGCAAGCATTGGAGCTGATGCGCTGATGCGCTGATGCATGCAGCCCTGTTGGTCGAGCAAGCCATAAAAAAAGTCGAAACTGCAAACATCGAGGAATTGATCTCTGCGCTCGAACCCCATCTGGACTCCTTGTTGGGCGAGATTGCCAGGGTTCAGCGGGAGGCGGATGCGACGCGCACTGAACCCACATCAGAAGTTTTATCAGTTTGTGCGCCGCTTCCAATGGACCGAGAGATGCTGGGGCGTTTGGCAAATGATTTGCTGGTCCTTTTGGAAAAGGACCATGGCCGTGCGCTGTTGGCCACCGATTCAATGGGCGCGGCACTCAGAGGAAGCACCTTCGAAACAGGGTTTGCAAGTGTAAGCCGTCAAGTCCATAACTTCGCTATGGAGTCGGGCCTTGATGCCCTGAAGGCATGGATGCAAGTGCACGGGATTGTGCCTACATCATCGGAATTGCGGAGGCATTTACAGTGAGGGAAGCTCAGAATCTGTCTACGGTCTTGGTAGTAGACGACGGCCCTGAAAATTTGGAGATTCTGTGCAATCTCTTGGGACCGTACTTTTATGTCAAGGTTTCTACCAGCGGGGAACGGGCTCTGGAAATGGCGTCCACGGGAAGCCCGCCAGATTTGATTTTGCTGGATATCATGATGCCGGGGATCGATGGGTATGAGGTGTGTCGTCGACTGAAGAGCAATCCCGAAACTTGCAAGATCCCCATCATTTTTGCGACCGCGATGGAGGATCAGGGTGGAGAGGCGCTCGGTTTAAGCCTCGGGGCAGAAGACTACATTACGAAGCCCTTCAATTTGCCCATTGTTCTGGCTCGCGTGCAAACACACGTAGCACTCTATCAGCGCACGAAGGAACTGGAGCTCCAGGTTTCTGCCAGTATGACTGCAAATGCAAAGTTGAAGATTGCCCACGCAGAGTTGATGGAGGCAAAGTCGCGGCTTGCCCAAACGGAGCGTGTCAAAGCGGCAGGTGTTCTGATCGCCGGTATTGCGCACGAGCTCAATACGCCCATTGGAAACAGTGTTCTGACTGCCAGTACTTTAAAAGACCGGTGTGTTGCATTTGAATCGCTACTCACATCGGGTATTCGCCGAGCTGACCTGAGTCGATTCGTTGCGGAGAGTGCACAGGCGTCGGAACTCATCCTGGGAAACCTCGAAAAGGCAGTAGCACTTATTGACAGGCTAAAGCGCTTTTCGACCATTCGTCATGCCTCTACAGACCGGCGTTCCTTTGCGATCTTGCAGGTCGTGAACCAGGTGGTAGTTGGCACCACCAATTTATTTGCCAGATCAGGGGTGAACTTTCTGGTAAATGTCTCACCGGAGCTAACAATAGAAAGCTATCCGGAAGTTTGGCTCGAAGTGATGATAAATCTCATCGAAAACGCGATCGTCCATGGCTTTGATGCAAATGCGCCCGGCAATATAGAGATTCAATGCCATTTAGCAGAGGACGATGTTATCTGCCTGAGTGTTCTGGATGACGGCTATGGCATCAAAGCTGAGCATCTCGAAAGGATATTTGATCCATTTTTCACGACCAAGATGGGCAGAAACTGCACGGGTCTAGGACTCAGCTTTGTTCACAGCTTCGTCACCGATTTGCTGTGCGGAAGTATTTCTGTGACAAGTCGACCAGGGAATACCCATTTCATGATTCACGTCCCGCTGAGATCGGACGGCCCCTTTAAAAGGGGTTGCAGCCCTCACCAACAGTTCGTAGAGTGTTCTGATTAAATAGCAAATTGCCGGCATCAGACCTCGCCGCCAAAGCGCTGGATCAGGTTGGTGATGTACTGCTCGGTTAGCTGCTCAAACTCGGCCCCCACCACCGGTGCCACGACCAGCTTCATCAGCGCGGGCAGGGCAATCGTCAGTTCACCCTGCACCGCGAGCACGATCAGGGTGGAGGTCTTGTGGTCGGTGAGGTGCCAGCTGCCGGACACCAGGGCATTGCCTTCGCCCTTGACCGGCGTCCAGACCACGGTGCCCTTGGCCTTGTTGGCGACATAGGTGGAGGCGTACACGGTTTGCAGGCTGATTTGCGGCAGGCCAATCTTTTCCATTTCCCAGCGGTAGGCGCCACCGCCCAGATCAACCAGCCTGTCGACCTTGGGGTAGAAGCTGGCGGAGGTCGGCACATCGGCCAGCACCTCAAACACCTCCTTGAAGGGCGCCCTGACTTCAAATTCGTAGCCCAGTTCGACGTTGACGGTAGTGGACATGGGGTGGTGCGCCTCTTCAGGCCGCCGCGGGCGGGTCGACGCGGCGGCGTTTGACCTTGGGTGGGGCCTGCGTCTCGATGATGACGGCCTGGCCGTCCGGCAGGGAGACCGCCAGCATTTCCCGATTGCCAATGGTGAGCTGGTAGACCGTGGAACTGCCCACCGCGCGCGATGCGTCCAGTTTGGCCTGCTTGAGCAGCAGTGCCAGTTCCGGTTGGGGGATGCTATGCCATGCCAGCTTGCTCATACCACCTACCCGTTCTGCTGCTCGTGCAGCCGGGTGGTGAAGGCAGCCTCGGCCATGGGCCGTGCGTAGTAGTAGCCCTGCACCTGGTTGCAGCCCAGGCTGGCCAGCATTTCGGCCTGTTCCCGCTTCTCCACGCCTTCGGCCACGACCGACAGGCCCAGGCTGCGTGCCATGGCCACGATGGCGCCGGCAATGGCCGCGTCGTCGTGGTTGGTGTGGATGTCGTTGATGAAGGAGCGGTCGATCTTCAACTCGTCAATCGGGAAGCGGCGCAGGTATGACAGGCTGGAGTAACCGGTGCCAAAGTCGTCCAGCGACAGCGACACGCCCAGTTGCTTCAGCGAGCGCAGTGCCACCAGGGTGCTGTCCACGTCGTGCATGACCATGCTTTCCGTCAGCTCCAGAATGAACTGCGTGGGGTCGGCCCCGGTGCTGGCAAAGGTGGCGGCAATGCGGTCGGCCAGGTCTTCCTGGCGGAACTGGCGGGCCGACATGTTGATCGCAATCTTCATGGGCGGCAGGCCCTGCTCGCGCCAGCGTACCTGTTGCTGGCAGACCTCCTTGAGCACCCACTCACCCATGGGCAGGATCAGGCCGGTTTCTTCGGCCAGGTGGATGAATTCGATGGGGTGCACCAGCCCGATCTGCGGCTGCTGCCAGCGGATCAGCGCCTCGGTGCCGACGATGCGCTGGCTGGGCAGATCGATCTTGGGCTGGTAGTGCAGCAGGAATTCGCCGCGCTCCAGGCCGCGGCGCAGCGCGGCTTCCATGTCCAGGCGGCTGATCGCAGTCGACCCCATCTCCGGCAAGAACTGGCGCACGCTGTTGCGGCCATGTTCCTTGACCCGGTACATGGCCATGTCGGCGTAGCGCAGCAGGATTTCGCCATGGTCGCCGTCGCGCGGGTACAGCGACACGCCAATGCTGGCGGTGACGAACACGTCGCGCCCGGTCACCTCGATCGGACGCGACAGCGTGGAGAGAATCTTCTCGGCAATCTGGTCCACGTCGTCGGCCTGCGGCAGATCGGTGAGGATGATGACAAATTCATCGCCGCCCAGGCGCGCCACGGTGTCGGTCTCGCGCACGCAGGCCTTCAGGCGGTGCGCCACTTCCTTGAGCAGGGCGTCGCCGGCGCGGTGGCCCGAAGCGTCGTTGACCAGCTTGAAATGGTCCAGGTCCAGCAGCATCACGCCGATGATGCCCTTCTGGCGCCTGGCCCAGGCAATCGCCTGCTCAATCCGGTCGCTCAGCAGGTTGCGGTTGGCCAGGCCGGTCAGGCTGTCGTGGTTGGCCTGGTATTCCAGGGCCTGCTGGTAGCGCACGCGCTCGCTGATGTCGTTGATGACGCTGACAAAGTGCGTGGTGGCCGCACCGGTCAGGTCGCGCACCGGGGCGATGCGCAACTCGTTCCAGAACAGCGAGCCGTCCTTGCGGTAGTTGCGCAGCGTGGCCTCGCCCTCGCGTCCTTCGCGCAGCGCCGAGCGGATGTTTTCCAGATCGGGCTGGGCCAGGTCGTCGCGCACCAGGAAGCGGCCCTCCAGGCCGATGACCTCGTCGGCGCAGTAGCCGGTGATGCGTTCGAACGCCGGATTCACATAGACGATGGAGTGGTCGTCATCGTCACTGCGTGTGATCATGATGCCGTTGCTGCTGGAGACCAGGGCCTGCTCCTGCAGGCGGCGCGTCTGCTCATAGTTTTCACTTTTGAGCTTGCGTTCGCTGATGTCTTCCTTGACCGCAATCAGGTGGGTGTGCTTGCCGTCGCCGTCGCGCAGCGTGGACACCATCTGGCGCTCCCAGTACACGCTGCCGTCCTTGCGGTGGTTCTGCAGGTCACCACGCCAGGGCTCGCCCAGGTTCTGCGACGACAGCAGGCTGCCATAAATCGATTCGGTGGTCTCGGCCGGGTTCCAGGGGTGTGGATTCACGCCCACGATGTCGGCCAGCGCAAAGCCTGACATGGCCGTGAACGCCCGGTTGCAGTATTCCACCTGGCCGGCCACGTCCATGACGACGATGCCAAACGGGCTTTGCTCAACCGCCTGGGCCAGCAAGTCGGTCATGGTTTGCGGCAGCGCTGCACGGTGCCCGGGCTGCAACGCATCGCGCAGCCTGTGCAGTTCGGATTCCAGTGAGGTTCCGGGTTCAGGGGTCATGGGGCGGGCTGCGGTTGGTGCGTGGGGTAGGAGGCAAAGGCAGGGCGATTTTAGACCCTGCCATGGGGGCCGCGTCCTGTACAGTGGGGCCGCTTCAACATGACTTGCCAATCCGGGTCGTGACCCGTTTTGCTTCTCCCCCCCTGTCCTTTGACAAAAATAGGTGTCTAGCCCTCGTGGAATCTGCGCATTCAGCTCCTAAATCAATAGCAACCGGCCTGGCCCTGGCGATCCTGGGGGCGGTGGCATTCAGTGGCAAGGCGATCATCGTGAAGCTGGCCTACCGCCACGGTGTGGACGCCGTCACGCTGATCATGCTGCGCATGCTGTTTGCGCTGCCGTTCTTCCTGGCGATGAGCTGGTGGGCTAGCCGCCCCACGGCACAGAGGACGCCGGTGCCTCTGACGCGCAAGGACTGGTTGGGCATTGTGTGGCTGGGCGTGACCGGCTACTACCTGGCCAGCTTTCTGGACTTTGCCGGGCTGGCCTATATCACCGCCTCGTTGGAGCGGCTGATCCTGTACCTCAACCCCACGCTGGTCCTGCTGCTGGGCCTGGTCCTGGTGGGCCGGCGCATTGGCCGTCGCCAGGCGGCCGGCATGGCCATCAGCTACGGTGGCGTGCTGCTGGTCTTCGGGCACGAGGTCACGCTGCAGGGCAGCGACGTGGCGCTGGGTGCGGTGCTGGTGTTCCTGAGCGCGGTCAGCTACGCGCTGTACCTGTTCTACAGCGGCGAGATGGTGCAGCGTCTGGGCTCGCTGCGGCTGGTCGGGCTGGCCACCTCGGTGGCCTGCGTGCTGTGCATCGCACAGTTTGTGCTGCTGCGTCCGCTGGAGACCGCCTTGGCCGTGGCGCCGGCGGTGGTCTGGTTGTCGGTGCTCAATGCCACGCTGTGCACCGTGGTGCCGGTCGTGATGGTGATGATGGCCATCGAGCGCATTGGCTCCGGCCTGGCCGCCCAGGTGGGCATGGTGGGGCCGATGTCGACCATGATCATGGGTGTGGTGGTGCTGGGCGAGCCGTTCACCGCCTGGCTGGTGGCCGGCACGGTGCTGGTCATCGCCGGCATCTTTGTCTGTAGCCGCAAGCCGGCCTAGAGATTTGCTGGTATGCGGGGTGCCAACTTTCTATACTTGGCACTCTATTTGGAGTTTTCATGTCGACCCTGAGCGCCTTTTTTGAGTCTGCCAAGCTGCCCGTGATGTCCGAGGTGGCCCATGCACTGATTCGCACCCTGAATGACCCGGACTCCTCGGCCAGTCAGGTGGAGGCCATCATTGCCAAAGATCCGGCCCTGACCGCCAACCTGCTGCGCCTGGCCAACAGCGCCCAGTTCGGGCTGAGCCGCCAGGTGCTGTCGCTGGAACATGCGATCCAGTTGATGGGCATGTCGCGCGTGCGCGCACTGGCCCTGTCCACCAGTATCAGCACCGCCTTTCCGCAGGTGCCGGGGCTGGACCGCACGGCCTTCTGGACATTCAGCATGGCCTGCGCCGGCTACGCCCAGTGGCTGGCCCGGGGTGCCGGACTGGAGCCGCAACAGGCTTGGCTGGCCGGCATGATGCTGCGCCTGGGTGAACTCATCATCGGGCAGAAGTCTCCCGAGGCCCTGGTCGAGATCGAGGCCCTGCCCAACCCGGCCGAGGCGCGTTGGGAGCGCGAGCAGCGCCTGCTGGGCTTTGACGAAGGCCAGGTCACGGCCGTGCTGGCGCGCCACTGGAATTTCCCCGATGCCATCGTCACCGGTCTGCAAAGCGCCGGCGACCCGATGGCCGCCCAGCCCTTCGACGCGCTGGCCTGCGTGGTGCACCTGGCGGCCCTGCTGGCTGATATGTCCGTGCCCGGCCCCGACAGCGTGGCCGAGCTGCCGTTGTCCGTGATCGCGGCGCTGAACATCGATCGCCACTGGATGGTGGCGCGTTTTCCCCAGGCCGACAGTTTTGTGGATGTGACCGGGCTCTGACCCGCCAAACCGACCCGGCCTAGAACAACTGGGTCACATGGATCGAGTCGGAATTCCTTTCCACCTGCACGGTCGGTGGGCCATTGCGCGCCAGGCGCAGCATGCGCGTATTGCCCGGCAGCACATCGGCCACAAAGCCGCGCAGGCCGCGCTTCTTGGCGTGTTCCACCATGCAGTTCTGCAGCGCCGTGCCCAGGCCGCTACCCTGCCAGTCCGGGTGCACCATGAAGGCGGTGTCGGCCAGGTTGGTGGTGGGGTTGATGAAGTAGCAGGCCTGGGCCACGATCTCCGAGGCCTCGCGCGCTCCGGCGGTGGCCACAAATGCCACCTCGTTCTCGTAGTTCAGGTTGCACAGGCGCTGCACCTCGGCGTTGGACAGACCGCGCACATGGCGGAAAAAGCGGGTGTAGACATCGGCCTCGCTCAGGTGGTGGAATAGGTCGCGGATGCCCTGGGCATCGCTGGACAGGGCCGGGCGCAGCAGTACCGTGCGGTTGTCCTTCAGCGTGACGGTCAACTCCTCTTCCACCGGGTAGGCGCGCAGGTTCTGCAGCGTCTGGTCGGCGCTCAGGTAGCCCAGCGCCTGGGCCTGGGCAAACAGCTCGGGGCGGAACTGCGGGTGGGCCAGTTCGATCAGTGCCGTGGCGCGCTCGCGGATGGACTTGCCAAACAGGTAGGCAATGCCGTATTCGGTGACCACGTAGTGCACATCGGTGCGGGCAATCGTGGCCGCCTCTCCGGCCAGCAGCGAGGGGCGGATGCGCGACTGCGTTCCGTCTTCCGTGGTCGAGGTCATGCACACGATCGGCTTGCCGCCGGGTGAGCGCGAGGCCCCACGCAAAAACTCGCCCTGGCTGCCGATGCCGCTGTAGAACTCGCCATCAAACTGGTCGATGCAGACCTGGCCGGTGAGGTCGATGGAATAGGCCTGCGCAATGGCCACCATCTTGTGCTGCGCGGCAATCGTCACCGGGTTGCACACCGCATCCATGGGCTCGAAGGAAAACAGCGGGTTGCTGTCGATCAGGTCGTACAGCATGCGCGAGCCCAGGGCCAGGCTGGCCACGATCTTGAACGGTTTGCTGGTCTTGCGCGCACCGGTCAGGTTGCCGTTCATCAGCAGCGGGATGATGGCGTCCGAGATCAAATCCGAGTGCACACCCAGGTCCTTGCGGTCGGTCAGGTACTGAAGCGCCTCATGGGCCACCTCGCCCAGGCCGATCTGCAGCGTCGAGCCGTCGTCGATGATGCCGGCGATGTAGCGCGCAATGCGCTGCACGTTCTCCTCCTGCACCGGAATGCGCTCGAAGCGGGTGATGGGAGTGTCCACCGGAACCAGGTGGTCGATGCGGCTGATGTGCAGCGTGGAGTCGCCCATGGAGCGTGGCATGTTGGGGTTGACCTCGGCAATCACCAGCCGGGCGCGGGCAATGGCCGCGGGAATGATGTCCACCGACACACCCAGGCTCACATAGCCAAAGGCGTCGGGCAGCGAGACCTGGATCAGCGCCACATCCACCGGGATGCGGCCCAGTGCCATCATCTCGGGCACCCGCGCCACCGACATTGGCACATAGTCCACCAGGCCCTGCTTCACTGCGGCGCGCATGTCGACGCCGACAAAGAAGCTGCGGTGGCGAAAGCGTGTGGTGCAGTGGCCTTGCGCATTGTGGTCAAAGGCCTTGATGGTGAAGAAGTGCAGCATCTCCACGTCGGCCGGCGGGCTGGGCATGCACTCCAGCGCCTGCACCAGGGCGCGCGGCGCGGCGCAGCCGGTGCCGACAAACACGTGTTCGCCGTTGCGGATCTCGGTCACGGCGTGTGCGGCGTCGCAGACCTTGTCGGCATAGGGTTCCAGGAGGGCGTTCAAAGGGGCAGGACGGAACTTCATGGCTGCGTATCATGCGTCATATCCGCCAGTTTTTGGCACATCGTAGGAGTGAATCACATGGATTTGGGAATTGCAGGCAAGTGGGCGTTGGTGTGCGGGGCCAGCAAGGGCCTGGGCTGGGGTTGTGCCCAGGCGCTGGTCAAGGAAGGCGTGAACGTGCTGATGGTGGCGCGCGGAGTGGAGCAGTTGCAGGCGTCTGCTTCAAAATTGATAGCTGACTACGCAGATTCCACGAGGGCTAGCGTGCAATTCTGTGCACAAGACATCACGACCGAGGCCGGTCGCGCAGCGGTGTTCGCCATGCACCGTGACTTCGACATCGTGGTCACCAATGCCGGTGGTCCGCCGCCCGGCGACTTCCGTGACTGGGACCGTGACGCCTGGATCCAGGCGGTGGACGCCAACATGCTGACCCCCATCGAACTCATCAAGGCCACCGTGGACGGTATGGCACAGCGCGGTTTTGGGCGCATCGTCAACATCACGTCCAGCTCGGTGAAGGCGCCGATCGATGTGCTGGGCCTGTCCAACGGTGCGCGCAGCGGCCTGACCGGCTTTGTGGCTGGCGTGGCACGCAGCCCGCTGGCGGCGCAGGGTGTGACCATCAACAACCTGCTACCCGGCGTGTTCGACACCGACCGCATCAAGACCATGCTGGCGGCCAACTCCAAGAAGACCGGGCAGAGCGTAGAAGCCCTGGCCGCCACCCGCCGCCAGGGCATTCCGGCCAAGCGCTTTGGCACGCCCGAGGAGTTTGGCGCCATCTGCGCCTTCCTGTGCAGCATGCACGCGGGCTACATCACCGGGCAGAACGTGCTGGCCGACGGCGGAGCGTATCCGGGGACGTTCTAGTTTTGCCGCGGCATCCGGGTGCTGCCGATCACCCGTCCCATTCAATCCCGCCATGGATCGATACCGAAAGTGCAGGTTCACGATAATTCGCACAATAATGGGATACCCCCTGGCCATGCAGAAGGTACCCACAAGCGTTATGCCTCGATTGCTTCGACTTCTTGTCCTGTGCTGCAATTTTTGGGCCATGCTGGCAATGGCGCAAACGCCTGCCAGTGCCCCAGCGCCCTACAAGCTGCGGGTGGTCGGCGGTCTGGCCGCAGTGAGCCAGTACACGCGCTGGGAAGAGCCGTTCTGGTCCCGGGAACTGGCGCGCCGCAGCGGTGGCAAATTCAGTGCCGACATCATCCCCTTTGACCGTGCCGGTGTGCCGGGTGTGGAAATGCTGCGTCTGCTGCAATTGGGGGTGGTGCCGTTTGGCACCACGTTGATGAGTTCGCTGTCGGCCCAGTACCCGCAGTACACCGCTCCCGATCTGGCCGGCCTGAACCCCGACATGGCCAGCCTCAAGATCAGTCTGGCGGCCTTTCGCCCGTATCTGGAAAAGGCGTTGCGCGAGCAGCATGGCGTGGAGGCACTGGCCATCTACACCTATCCGGCCCAGGTGCTGTTCTGCAAAAAGCCGCTGAGCACGCTGGCCGATGTGGCGGGGCGGCGCATCCGGGTATCGTCGGTCGGGCAGGCCGACTTTGTCGGCGCGCTGGGTGGCGTGCCGGTCAACACGCCGTTTGGTGAAATGGTGTCCAGTCTGCAAAACGGCAACACGGAATGCGCCATCACCGGGACCATGTCGGGCAACACGCTGGGTCTGCAAAACATGACCAGTTACCTGTATGCCATGCCGCTGACCTGGGGCCTGGCCATATTCGGTGCCAACCGCGCCGCCTGGGAGGCGCTGCCGCCGGAGTTGCGCTCGTTGCTGCGCAGTGAACTGCCCAAGCTGGAGGCCGCCATCTGGGAGGAGTCCGAGCGCGATACGGCCGAAGGCTTTGCCTGCAACAGCGGCGCGTCGGCCTGCAAGACCGGGCGCAGGGGCTCCATGGCGGTGGTTCCCGTGTCGGCACAGGATGAACGGCGGCGCCAGGACATCTTCAAGACCACGGTGCTGACCAACTGGCTCAAACGCTGCGGCGGGCGGTGCAACGTCATCTGGAGCCAGACCATAGGCCCGGCACGTGACATCGTCATTGCGGAACCACCATGATGGTCAGCACGCTGGAGCGCATCAAGTTGGCCGTCTGGGGGCTGGTGGCAGGGTTGCTGCTGGCGCTGGCCGCGGGCGCCAGCTACCTGCTCTGGACCACGCGGCAAAATGCGCTGGCAGACAGCCACGAACAGGCGGAGCGTTTCATGCGCGGTGCGGAGTCGGCGCTCAACCGCGCGCTGCTGGGCATTGATGTGCTGCTGGCAGGCACCGATGAGCTGCTGAACCTGTCCGCGGTCGTGCCTGAATGGGTGGACCCCAAGTCTGCCAGCCAGTTACTGCGCAGCGCCGCGCGTCAGAACCTGATGGTGCGCTTCGTCGCCTTGCTGGATGCCAAGGGACGGGTGTTTGCCTCGTCGGAATCCTTCGGCGAATCCCTGCAACTGGAACTGCCCAAGGGCTTCATCGAAGACGCGCTGGCGCAGCCCATGTCCACGCTGGTGGTCAGCGCGCCGACGGTGAGTTTTGCGACGTCCGAGCGGGTGCTGTACTTTGGTCGCTACATCCGCATGGCCGATGGTTCCCTGGTGCTGTCCGTGGCCGAGGTGCCCACCGCCATGCTGTCCTCGGTGCTGATGCAGGGGACGAACATCGCCGAGCTGGAGGTCACGCTGGAGCGCGGCAATGGTCAGTTGCTGCTGGGTTTTCCATCGCAGGAAATGCGGGCCGACCCGATGCTCACGCCCGCGTTGGGAGGTGCCACCAAACCGATGGTTGCGTCTGGCATGCTGGCGCGCCTGAGCCAGGTTCCGGCCCTGGTGGTCACCCGCCCCATCATCTACCGGGACCTGTGGATATCGGCCAGCATACCGCTGGAGGCCACCCTGGCGGACTGGCGTTCGGACCGCAATGCGGTGGTCGGGGTGGCTCTGGTATTGGGCCTGTTGCTGGTGGTGGCAGGAGGGGTCTCGGTGGCGTACCTGAACCGCATCACCGTGGCCCGGATGGCCATCGCCCAGGCCAAGGCCACACTGGACCAGGCTCTGGGCTCCATGGTGACCGGCTTTCTGCTGCTGGACCCCGAGTACCGGGTGGTGCAGTGGAATCGACGCTTCGAGGAGATATTCCCCTGGCTGATGGACTCCCTGCAGCCCCTGGTTGCGTTCCACACCTTGGTCGAGCACTCCGCACGTCATCACCTGGCTCACAGCAGCGCGGCCGATCAGGCTGGCTGGGTGCAACAGCGCATGAGTCGCCTGGAGAATATTGGCGCACCCCATGAATTGTCCCTACCCGATGGCAGTTATATCCAGATCACCGAGCGTGCCACCCCGGACGGCGGCAGGGTCCTCGTCTACCACGACGTCACCGCGCTGCGCCGTGCCAATGCGGAGATTGAAAGCCTGGCCTTCTACGACACCCTGACCGGGCTGCCGAACCGGCGCCTGTTGCTGGACCGCCTGACGCAGGCCACTGCGGCGGCTGCACGCTCCGGCCAGATGGGGGCCTTGCTGTTTCTGGATCTGGACCACTTCAAGGTGGTCAACGACACGCTGGGCCACGAGGTCGGCGATGTGCTGTTGCAGCAGGTCGCGCAGCGCCTGAAGGCCTGTGTGCGTGACGCCGATACCGTGGCCCGTCTGGGGGGCGACGAGTTTGTGGTCATGTTGATGGATCTGTCGCACGACAAGGAGCATGCCGCCCAGTTGGCGCAGCACGTCGGCGACAAGATGCTGCAGGCCCTGAACGAACCCTATGTGCTGGCCAACCACCCCTACCACGCCACCTGCAGCCTGGGGGCCACGCTGTTCGGTTCAGAGGCGCAGGGCGCGGCCGAACTGCTCAAGCAGGCCGACATCGCCATGTACCAGGTCAAGGCGCGACGTGGCAATGCACTGTGCTTTTTCGATCCGCAGATGCAGGCGGCGATCAGCGAGCGGGCCCAGTTGGAGACCGATTTGCGCGCCGCACTGGAGCACCAGGAGTTCCAGTTGCACTACCAGCCGCAGTTCACGCTGGATGGCCGCATGGTGGGCGCCGAGGCACTGCTGCGCTGGAACCATCCGCAGCGCGGCATGGTGCCGCCGGGCGTCTTCATTGCGGTGGCGGAAGAGAGCGAGCTGATACTGCCGCTGGGCCAGTGGGTGCTGCGGACCGCCTGCGCGCAGTTGGCCGCCTGGCAGCAGGATGCGCGTCTGGCCGAACTGCAGCTTTCGGTCAATGTCAGCGCCCGCCAGTTCCGCCAGAGCGACTTTGTGCTGCAGGTCTCCAATGCGCTGCTGGAGAGTGGCGCGGCGCCGCATTTGCTCACGCTGGAGCTGACCGAGTCACTGATGCTGGACAACGTCGATGACTGCATCGCCAAGATGGGGCTGCTCAAGACCCGTGGTGTGCAGTTCTCGGTGGATGACTTCGGTACCGGCTATTCATCACTGGCCTACCTGACGCGCCTGCCGCTGGACCAGCTCAAGATCGACCAGTCCTTTGTGCGCAACCTGGGTGTGCGCGACAGCGATGGCCTGATCGTGCAGACCATCGTCGCCATGGCGTGCAGCCTGGGGCTGGAGGTCATTGCCGAGGGCGTGGAAACCGCTGCGCAGAAAGACCTGCTGGCCGAGCAGGGCTGCACGCTGTACCAGGGCTATCTGTTTGCCCGCCCGGCGCCCGTTACCGTGCTGGAGGCGCTGCTGGGCACCAGCGCCGAAAGCGGTGCGACCCACACGTAGTGGGGGAACGTGGGGGCCATGCTTAGCGGCGTGACGACAGCACGATGCCAGAGACGATCAGCACAAAGGCTAGGGCGTGGAACATCCGGGGCGCCTCGCCGAGGAACGCCGATGACAGCAGGGCCGTGAACAGCGGTGTGAGGTTGATGAAAAAACCGGCCACGGCCGCACCGGCGCGGGTTACACCGGCGCCCCAGGTGGGGTAGGCGATCACGGCAGGGCCGACGGCAATGAAGGCCAGGGCACCTGCCAGCGGCCAGCTCCATTGCAGGCGCACATCGGTCACCGCCCATTCCACGCCGGCAAACAGCGCCGACCAGCACAGGCCAAACACTACCTGGCCCAGCAGGAAAACCGCCCAGTCGGCGCGCAGCGGTGCGGACTCGGGCGTGGGGTGGGCCAGCATCCAGCTGTAGTAGGCCCAGCCCATGGCGGCCATCAACACGTACAGGTCGCCGGCCACCAGGTGCAGCCCCAGCAACAGTTCCCACTGGCCGCGGCACAGCACCAGCACCACACCGGCAATGGACAGCACGGCACCCACCAACTGCCGGCCGGTGATGGTCTGGCGGAAGAAGATGCGTCCGAACAGCAGCATCCACACCGGCGTGCTGGCACCCACCAGCGTGACGTTGATGGGTGTGGACGTATTGAGCGCCAGGTAGAGCAGGGCGTTGTAGCCGCTGGTGCTCAAGAGCGCCATGAACAGAAAGCGGCGCCACTGCGCCCACAGCGGGCTATCCCGGCGCAGCACTCCGCCGGCCAGTGGCAGCAGCACCACAAAGGCCAGGGCCCAGCGCAGCAGGTTCAGCAGCATCGGTGAAATCAGCGGGCTGACCACGCGCCCCACCACGGCGTTACCGGCCCACAACACGGGAGGAATGATCAGCAGGAGGGCGGCGGTGGGTGTCAGCTTCTGGGTCATGGCTGGACTGTACAAGGCCAATGGCCACTGGTGCACGCACGGGGGCATTTCGTGGCACCATTGCCGCGCACAGACCGCATCGTTTCCACCCCTTTTGACACCGGAGAACACCGTGAGCACCATCCAGTCCCGCGCCATTCAGATCGACCAACACGGAGGCCCCGAACAGCTCAAGCTGGTTACGGTCAGCGTCGGTGAGCCCGGCCCCGGCGAAATCCGCATCCGCCACAAGGCCGTGGGCCTGAACTTCATCGATGTCTACCAGCGCAGCGGCCTCTACCCCAATGCGATGCCGCTGCAACTGGGCATGGAGGCCTCCGGCATCGTCGAGGCGGTGGGCGCAGGCGTCACCCATCTGCAGGTCGGCGACCGCGCGGCCTACGCCAGCCAGCCGCCCGGTGCCTATTGCGATGTGCGGGTCATGCCAGCCAAGTGTGTGTGCAAGCTGCCCGACTCCATTGCCTTCGATACCGGTGCCGCCATGATGCTCAAGGGCCTGACGGCGCAATACCTGCTGAAGAAGACGCTGCCCCAGGGTGGTCTGAATCCGGGGGACTTTGTGGTGTTCCACGCCGCCGCCGGAGGCGTGGGCCTGATCGCCTGCCAGTGGGCCAGGGCCCTGGGCCTGCGCCTCATTGGCACCGCCGGTTCCAAGGAAAAATGCGCGCTAGCCCTCGCCAATGGTGCAGAGTTTGCTATCAATTACGCAGCAGAAAACTTTGCCGCCCGGGTCAAGGAGATCACCGGCGGCAAGGGCGTGAAGGTGGTGTACGACTCGGTGGGCAAGGACACCTGGGACCAATCGCTGGACTGTCTGGCACCGTTTGGCCTGATGGCCAGTTTTGGCAATGCATCCGGTCCGGTGGCGCCCTTTGCGCCCGGCATGCTGGGCGCAAAGGGTTCGCTCTTTGTCACGCGCCAGACGCTGTTCACGCACATCGCCACGCGCGAAAGCACCCAGGCCATGGCCGACGATTTGTTCGCGGTGGTGGCCAGCGGCCAGGTCAAGATCCACATCGCCCAGCGCTACGCCCTGGAAGACGTGCAACAGGCGCACCGCGACCTGGAAGCGCGCAAGACCACGGGTTGCACCATCCTCACGCTCTGAGGCCGCACAGAGCGGTGGGAAGGGGCAGGTAAAATTTGGTCCCTATGACCACCCTTTCTGCTCCCGCATTGCGGGCTGTGGCGCTGTGCGCCGCCAGCCTGTTCCTGACCTCCACCAGCTTCGCCCAATCCGCTGACACCGCGCCAGCGGCGCCGACCGCCACCGAGAAGAAGGTGGACCGCGCCCTGCGTGAGGAGGGCAACTGGTATGCCTCCTGGGGCTACAGCCGCCAGTTCTACGCACCCTCGGACATCCGCGTGTCCCAGCCCGGCCTGGGCAATGACTTCACGGTGCAGCAGGTCACGGGCAGCGACTTCCCCTCCAGCGCGGCCGACTCCCTGCGCTCGCTGTTCCAGCTGGACTTCACCAACCCGCAGGAGAACCTGCGTGTGGGCAAGTTCATGAACCCGGAGAAGACCTTCGCCATTGAGTTCTCGCTGGACCACAGCAAGTACAACTCCAACATCAACCAGACGGCCACGGTGAGCGGCACCATCGCCAACCAGCCCGTCAACGGCACCATGGTGCTGGACCCGCAGACGTTTTCCTACGCGCTGCACAACGGCCTGAACCACCTCATGGTCAACGCCGTGTGGCTGCACCACCTGGCCGGGCCCGAGCAGCAGGCCGGTGACCTGCAACTGATCAGCCGTGCCGGCGCCGGCATTCTGCTGCCCCACGCCGAGAACACCATCCTGGGCCAGACGGTGGTGGTTGGCCCCAAGAATGACAACGTGTGCTGCTTCTCCAAGAACGACTGGTGGCAGGTCAACGGCTGGACCGCCGGCGTGGAAGTGGGTCTGCGCTACCGCGTCTACAAGTCCATGTACCTGGAGGCAACGTCCAAGCTGGCCTACGGCGTGCTGCGTGGCGTGCCGGTGTACCAGGGCACTGCGGACCAGAATCTGTGGATGGGGGAATACGTGCTGTCGGCTGGTTTCCTGTTCTAGCCTAGCTCTTTCGAACCCTCAGCAGCTCGTCCAGGATCAGACAGACGGCGCCCACGGTGATGGCGCTGTCGGCCACGTTGAAGGCGGGGAAGTGTCCACCGACAAACACCGGGGCCAGCCAGCTCCAGTGGAAGTCCAGGAAGTCCACCACATAGCCGTGCAGCACGCGGTCGACCACGTTGCCGATGGCACCACCCAGGATGCAGGCCATGGCGAAGCTGAACAGCTTCTGGCCCGGGTGGGAGCGCAACATCCAGATGATGACGCCCACGGCAACGACACCGATGGCGGTGAAGAACCAGCGCTGCCAGCCCGAGGCATCAGCCAGGAAGGAGAAGGCCGCACCCGTGTTTTGGGCCCGCACCACGTTGAAAAAGCTGGTCACATAGCTGCTGTCACCCAGGTGGTAGTAGCCCACGATCAGCACCTTGGTGAACTGGTCCACCAGCAGGACGATGAAGGCCAGGCCCAGCCACTGCAGCAGGCCGCCGTCTCCACCACCACCGGCACGGCTGCCGCGGGCCATCAGGCGTGCACCCTGTGTTCACCGGCGCCGTACAGGTTGCTGGTGCAGCGGCCACACAGCGTGGGGTGGGCGGCGTCCACGCCGACATCGTCGCGGTAGTGCCAGCAGCGCTCGCACTTCACGGCATTTGAGGCGCTAACCCTCGCCGATACTGCGTCACCAGCTACCAATTCAATAGCAGATGTGATGAACACAAACTTCAGGTCGTCGCCCAGGCTGGACAGGATGGCGTAGTCGTCGGCAGGCACCGTGAGGTGCACGGTGGCCTGCAGGGATGAGCCCACCTTGCCCTCGGTGCGCACGGTTTCGATGTCCTTGTTCACCGATTCGCGGATCTCGCGGATGCGGCTCCACTTGGCGAGCAAATCCACATCCGGTTCGGCCAGCGCCAGGTAGCCGTCCATGAAGATCGATTCCTTGGTCGCCACAGGCGTCTTGCCGGCCGCGCCCAGCACGGCCCAGGCTTCCTCGGCGGTGAAGCTGAGGAACGGCGCCATCCAGCGCAGCATGGCCTGGGTGATGGTCCACAGCGCGGTCTGGGCCGAGCGGCGGGCTGTTGAGTTGGCGCCGGTGGTGTAGAGACGGTCCTTGAGCACGTCGAGGTAGAAGGCACCCAGGTCTTCGCTGCAGTAGACCTGCAGCTTGGCCACCACGGGGTGGAATTCGTACACTTTGTAGTGGGCCAGGATGTCGGTTTGCAGTTGGGCCAGGCGCGACAGGGCGTAGCGGTCGATTTCGAGCAGCTGATCTGCCGGCACGGCGTCCTTGGCCGGATCAAAGTCGGAGACATTGGCCAGCAGGAACTTCAGCGTGTTGCGCACGCGCCGATACGTGTCCACCACGCGGGCCAGGATCTTGTCGTCGATGTTGAGGTCGCCGGAGTAGTCGGTGCTGGCCACCCACAGGCGCACGATCTCGGCGCCCATTTTGCTGGTCACGCTTTGCGGCTCTACGGTGTTGCCCAGCGATTTGCTCATCTTGCGGCCTTGGCCATCGGTGGCAAAGCCGTGGGTCAAGAGGCCCCGGTACGGCGCGCGGTCGTACAGGGCGCAGCCCAGCAGCAGCGAAGAGTGGAACCAGCCGCGATGCTGGTCGTGGCCTTCCAGGTACAGATCGGCTTCAGGGCCTTCGGCGTGGAAAGGCGGGCGGCTGTAGGCATCCTTGTGGCTGCCACGCAGCACGTGCTGGAAGGTACTGCCGGAGTCGAACCAGACCTCCAGAATGTCGGTGCTCTTGGTGTAGTGCTCGGCGTCCGCTGCGCCCAGGATGTCGGCGGCGGTGACGCGGCTCCAGGCCTCGATGCCTCCCTTTTCCACGATATCTGCGGCCTGGTCCAGGATGGCCATGGTGTTGGGGTGCAGTTCACCCGAATCCTTGTGCAGGAAGAATGGCACCGGCACGCCCCAGCTGCGCTGGCGGCTGATGCACCAGTCGGGCCGGTTGGCGATCATGTCGCGCAGACGCGCCTTGCCGTTTTCGGGGTAGAAGTTGGTCGCCTCAATGGCGTCCAGCGCCAGTTGGCGCAGGGTCTTGGGTGCCTTGTCCTTGGTGAACACGCCCGGGCCTTCGTCCATGCGGACAAACCACTGGGCCGCGGCGCGGTAGATCACCGGCGTCTTGTGGCGCCAGCAGTGCGGGTAGCTGTGGACTATTGGGGAAGTGGCCATCAGGCGGTCGCTCTGGTCCAGCACTTCGAGGATGCGCGGGCAGGCCTTCCAGATGTTCTGGCCGCCAAACAGCGGCAGCTCTTCGGTGTAGCTGCCGTTGCCCTGCACCGGGTTCAGGATGTCGGCATAGGCCATGCCGTGGGCCACACAGCTGTTGAAGTCGTCCAGACCGTAGGCAGGCGCCGAGTGCACGATGCCGGTGCCGTCGGAGTCGCTCACATAGTCGGCCAGGTACAGTGGCGACAGGCGTTTGTAGCTGAATTCGCTGGTGCCACTGTCCACGTCGTACAGCGGGTGGCGGAACACCAGGCCGCGCAGGGCCTCGCCCTGGGCCTTGGCGATGACCGTGCCTTCCAGCTTGAAGCGCTCCAGGCACTTCTCGACCAGGCTGGCACCCAGTAGCAGCACGCCGCGTGGCGTGTCCACCAGGGCGTATTCCAGCTCGGGGTGGGCGTTCAGGGCCTGGTTGGCGGGGATGGTCCAGGCCGTGGTGGTCCAGATCACCACGAAAGCCTTCTTGTTGCCATCGCCGGGCAACCCGGACAGGCCGAAAGCTTTGGCCAGCGCAGCGGGGTCGTTGGCCTCAAAGGCCACGTCCAGCGTGTCGCTCTTCTTGTCGGCGTATTCGATCTCGAATTCGGCCAAGGACGAGCCGCAGTCAAAGCACCAATACACGGGCTTCAAGCCGCGGTAGACAAAGCCACGCTCGATGACGCGCTTGAAGGTGCGGATTTCGCCAGCCTCGTTGATCGGGTCCATGGTGCGGTAGGGGCGCTCCCAGTCGCCCAGCACGCCCAGGCGCTTGAAGTCTTCCCGTTGCTGGTCAATCTGCTCGGTGGCGTAGGCGCGGCTCTTGGCCTGCATGTCGGAACGAGACAGGTTGCGGCCATGCAGCTTCTCGATGGCGTTCTCGATCGGCAGGCCGTGGCAATCCCAGCCGGGGATGTACTGCGCGTCAAAGCCGGCGAGCTGCTTGCTCTTGACGATCATGTCCTTCAGGACCTTGTTCAGCGCGTGGCCGATGTGCAGCTTGCCGTTGGCGTAGGGTGGACCGTCGTGCAGCACAAACAGTGGCGCGCCTTGGCGGTGCTCCCGCAGTTTTTTGTACAGGCCGTGTTCGTTCCAGTCCTTGACCCAGGCCGGTTCGCGCTTGGGCAGGTCGCCGCGCATGGGGAAGGGAGTGTCGGGCAGGTTCAGGGTGCTGCGGTAGTCGACGGGTGGGGTGGCGGAGTCAGTCATGGCAAGCTCAATCTAGGAAATCTTGGGGGCCGCGCAGCACAGCGGTGTGTCTGCCGCACGCGCGAGCAGGTGTCTGTGGGGCAGACGTGACGCGGGGCAAGGTGCGTCTGGCAAGCCCCGTCAAATTCGGGCTGTGAACCAGGCGCGTGCGTCATCGCAGTCCTGGCGTATGCCCCGGGTCAGGGCGTCCAGACCGTCGTACTTCAGCTCGTCGTGTAGTTTGTGCAGGAGTTCCACGCGGATGATTTTACCGTAGGCCCCTTCAGCGCCCAGTTCGGCGGTCCAATCCAGGCAATGGGTTTCCAGCAGCACGCGCCCGCCATTGACGTCGTTGGGGTCCAGCGAAGGGCGCACACCCAGGTTGGCGACGCCCTGCAAGGGTTTGTCGCGCAGTCCGTGGACCAGTACGGCGAAGATGCCGCTGGCCGCCGGCTTCCAGTGGGCAAAGCGCAGGTTCAGCGTCTTGAACCCCAAGGTTCGGCCCAGCTTGCGCCCGTGCACCACGTGGCCCGATATGCAGTAGGGCCGGCCCAAGAGGCGCGCGGCGTCTGCCATGCGGCCCTGGCCCAGGGCATCGCGCACCGCCGAGCTGGACACCCGCAGGCCGTGGACTTCGTAACTGTTCATGCGCGCCACGTCAAAGCCGTTGGCGTCGCCGGCGGCGTCCAGAAAGGCATAGTCGCCGGCGCGCTGGGCGCCAAAGCGGAAATCGTCACCGACCAGCACATAACGCGCGCCAAGTCCTTGCACCAGCACCTCGTCGACAAAGGTCTGCGGGGATTGGGAGGCCAGGCGGGTATCGAAGGGCAGGACCACGGTCTGGTCCACGCCGCAGTTGGCGAGGTCATCGAGTTTGTCGCGCAGCGTTCCAACCCGGGCCGGTGCCAGCTCGGGTTTCTTGAACTTTTCGGCAAAGTAGTCACGCGGGTGCGGCTCAAAGGTCAGCACGCAGCTCGGCACGCCGCGCTGCTGGGCCTCGCCACGCAACAAAGCCAGCATGGCCTGGTGCCCACGGTGCACGCCATCGAAGTTGCCGATGGTCAGGGCACAGGCGCTCGCCACGCCGGGATGGTGAAAACCGCGGAAAACTTTCATGAATTTGTTATCTTTTTGATAGCAGGCAGAGCCGGGGTCGTCGACCCCTGAAGCGAATTTGTCACGGAAAGAGGGTATATTGTGACGCAGCAGCGCGCCACCCTTTCGATGGCAGGGGCTGCAGAGATGTGCATTTCCGGTGTGTGGTTGTTGTAACCGTTACAGGAGGCGTGTTTTGAAAGTCTTGAAACTGTCGGCCCAAGGGCTGCCGCAATCGTGGATATCGCTGGAACAGGCGGTCATTTACTATGCGTCGGACGAGGTCCGCTGGGAGGCCGGCGGCGAGGTGGCTGTGTTCCACGGAGGGCACAACGCGGTGACCGGATTGCAGTCCGTCATCCGCGTCAACAGCATCATCGGTACCCGGGGTGTTCCCAATATCAATCCTTTCAACCTGCGTCCCGGCCTGACCAACGGCAAGTTGTTCGAGCGTGACCGCTATGTGTGTGCCTACTGCGGCAACCGCTTCCACGAGAGTGATCTGACCCGTGAGCACATCATTCCGTTTGCCCAGAACGGGGTGGATACCTGGATGAATGTGGTCACGGCGTGCCGCCCCTGCAACCACCGCAAGAGCCACCGCACGCCCGAGCAGGCGCATATGCCGCTGCTGTACACGCCCTATGTGCCCAGCCTGTGGGAAGACTTCATCCTGCGCAACCGCCGCATCCTGGCGGACCAGATGGAGTTCCTGATCGCCCACGTGCCCAAGTCCTCACGCCTGCTGGCGTGAGTCGCAGGGCCCATTCGCCCCTGCGTTTACAACTCCTTACAGTTTTTGCCGCTTGTTTGCCGTGAAATCGCGGCTGTTGGCGTGCGGGGTGCTGGACCGAAGCGGTAAATGAACCACAATCTTTGCCAGTCAGCCCCCCTTTTCCCGACAGGCACCACCCGTGACACGCGAGCATTCCCTCCCCAGCCGCCGCCCCCTGGCGACTGGGCAACCCAGCCAGAAGGTTCAATTGGTGCGCGCACTGATGACCCAGACCCTGGCGTACTTCACCCGCAACGATGCCAAGCTGGTGGAGATGGTGCGTGCTCGCCTGATGGAGCTGGTGGATGACCGGCCGGCCTTGGGTCAGGGGCAGAACCTGCGTTCTGCACACCAGCTGCTGGGGCGCTACGGCACGCAGTTCAACCGTGCGTTGCAAAAGTCTCTGGCCAATGGCCTGGCCGATGAGTTGTCCGGCATCCTGCCGCAACAGGTGCGCCCGGCCAAACCCAGCGCTGCCGATGATGCGGCGCATGGCATGAGCCTGAGCCTGATCGATGTGGGCGAGGTCGAGCGTGTGCTGCTGCTCGACCGGGTGGCCCAGCGCTTTGGTGCGCGCTATGAAGCCGTTCTGGAACCCCTGACGCAGCGCCTGAGCGTGCTGTTTGGTCGCGAAACCACGTCCATCCACGACAACCCGTTCCAGCCCGTGGTGCTGTTGCGCGCCTTTGTGGCCGCCTGGGATCAGTGCGAGCTGGATCCGCAGGCCACGCAGGACCTGGTCGAGTCGCTCACGCCGGCATCCTTCCTGGACCTGGCGCCGCTGTATACCGAACTCAATGAGATGCTGGTCCGGGCCGGGGTGCCCGCCCAGCGCGCCATGCGCATCAAGCAGGGTGCCAGCGGGCATGTGCCCCTGGGCGCGCCCTCCCGACCTGCCGCACTGGATGGCGCCACGCAGGGCGGTGCATCGCGCGCGGCTGCGTTGAATGGGGAAGCTGGTGGCCGATCCGGCTTTGCACCGATGGACGGTGGCCAGCGCTCGGCCTGGGGCGCTCTGGCACCGGTGGCGCATACCGTAGCCGCCCATGCCCGCCAGTTCCTGCAGCGCCTGGGGTTGACGCCCGGCGCGCACGGCGCCCATGCGCCCGATGCGGGCGACGGCGAAATCCACACCCGCCCCGTGTTCGAGGCAGCCAGCCCGGCCCTGATGGGCTACCTGGGCAACCTGCAGGCCGGTGCCAGCGCCCGGGCCGTGCCGCAGTGGGAAGAGGGCCAGGACCTGGGTGAGCACAACGTGCTGCGCCAGATGCGCGACCGCGACGAGATCCGCCACGCACCGGAACTGGATCGCGGCACGGTGGACGCGCTGGCCGAGGTGTTTGACTTCGTGTTTGCCGACCAGGCCATACCGATGCAGATGAAGGTCATCATCGGCCGCCTGCAGATTCCGGTGCTCAAGGCGGCGATGATCGACCGCGACTTCTTCCTTTCCGACCAGCATCCGGCGCGTCGCCTGGTCGACACCCTGGCCGGCGCATCGGTCGCCTGGGCACCCGAGAAGGGGGAAAACGACCCGCTGTACCTGCGCATCGAACACACCGTGCAGCGCGTGCTGACCGAGTTTGAAGACGACCTGACCCTCTTTGCCGATCTGCTGCGCGAGTTCACCGAATTCCTGTTCGAGTCCGAGCAGCAGGCCCAGGCCCGGGTGGAGCCCGTTGCGCAGGAAGAGCACAAGGGCGAGACCTGGGAGCAGGCGCTGTCGCAGGCCGACGAGCTGATCCACGAGCGCATCAATGCGCTGTCCAAGGACCAGCCGCTGGCGCCGTTCCTGTTGCCATTCCTGACCGTGCAGTGGCGCGAGGTGCTGGCGCGGGCCTCCATGGACGAGAGTACCTGTGAGGTGCAACACGCCCAGGCGGTGACCACGATGGAGCAACTGATCTGGTCGGTCCAGCCCAAGACCACCTCCGAGCAGCGCCGCGAACTGGTGGCCGTGCTGCCCGATATGGTGCGCCATCTCAACCTGGGGCTGGACACCATCGAATGGAATGGCAAGCCGCGTGCCACCTTCACCCGCCGGCTGATTTCCACCCACACCCTGGCCATTCGTCTGACCCAACCGGCACCGCTGGACACCGGCTCGGCTGCGCTGGAGGAGCGGGATGGCAAGGTCGCCCTGCAGCAGCTCGACGAGCGGCGTGCGGCCCGCCAGTTCGGCGCCATCGACACCTTTGATGCGCAGGCACAAGGCTTCCAGCGCGGCATGTGGTTTGATGTGTCCATCGAGCAGGGCACGCGCATTCGCTGCCGCCTGAGCTGGGTCAGCCCGATGCGCACACGCCTCTTGTTCACCAACCGCGATGGCTTTGACGCCTTTGTGCGCTCCGAGCGCGAGGTGGCTGCTATGCTGCGCCTGGGCCGCATGCGCCTGCTGGACAACGAGGCCATCGTGGGCCGCGCCATCGACAAGATCATGGTCGGCAACGAACTGCAGATGGCTGCTTAGGTCACTGCAGTTGCTATCAATTCAGGAGCTGTATACGCAGTTTCCACGAGGGCTGGAGCCTTATTTTTTTAAAGTGACTTAGCCCGGGCGTAGCACTTTTGCCACCGGATTCGTGCGCAGACGGAATGCATCCGGCATGCCCGAACCCAGCAGCGGACGCAGGTACAGGCGGAAGGCGTCGGTCACATCCGTGCCATTGGGCGTGATGAAGGCGTCCTCCATGACGCGCGTCTTGCCGGCCACCGCGTCCAGTGGCAGCAGCTCGTAGTCGACCGAATAGAAGCCGGTGCGTTTGATCGCCACCGAGCCATCCCGGCCGCCCCACATCGCAAACTGCACCGCCTTCTCGCCGACCTCACGCGCCTCGCGCTGGTCCACGTCGGAGACGCAGCCAATGAAGGAGCGCTGCAGGTAGCCCAGCGTGTCACCGCGCACCCGCTTGATGCCCAGTTTGCTCTTGATCTCCTCGCACAACAGATCGGCCAGCGCGCCGCTACCGCTGAGCTGCAGGTTGCCGTGGGCGTCGTGCTCCAGATCCTTGGCCAACTGTGCGGCAATCGGTGTGCCGGAGGCGTCGTGGATGCCTTCGGATACGGCAATCACGCAGCGCCCCAGGCGGTCGTGCGTGGCCTTCACGTCAGCCAAGAACTGCTGCAGGTCAAAGGTGCGTTCGGGCAGGTAGATCAGGTGCGGGCCATCGTCGGCAAACTTCTTGCCCAGGGCCGAGGCGGCGGTCAGAAAGCCGGCGTGGCGCCCCATGACCACGGCCAGGTAGACGCCGGGCAGGGCCGCGTTGTCCAGGTTGGCACCAGCAAAGGCCTGGGCCACAAAGCGTGCCGCCGACGGGAAGCCCGGTGTGTGGTCATTGCCCACCAGGTCGTTGTCGATGGTCTTGGGAATGTGGATGCTGCGCAGCGGGTAGTTGGCCTTGCGTGCCTCCTCGCTGACGATGCGCACCGTGTCCGACGAGTCATTGCCACCGATATAGAAGAAGTGGCCGATCTGGTGCGCCTGCAGCACCTTGAAGATCTCGTGGCAGTAGGCCGCATCGGGCTTGTCGCGCGTGGAGCCTAAAGCGCTGGACGGCGTGTTGGCCACCATCTCCAGGTTGTGGCTGGTTTCCTGCGTCAGGTGGACAAAGTCTTCGTTGATGATGCCGCGCACGCCGTGGCGTGCGCCATACACGTGCTCAATGTCGCGAAAGCGCCGCGCCTCCAGCGCCACGCCGACCAGGGATTGGTTGATCACGGCGGTCGGGCCGCCACCTTGCGCTACCAAAATTTTTCCGGATGCCATGGTGTTTCCTGCTTCTGCATTCGCTGCGGTGGAGTCATCGTAGCACCGCCGCGGGCCGGGTCGGGTGAGCTACAGCTTCGATGTGGGCCAGGCGCACTTCGCGGTGGTGAATACCGATCCCGTGGGGCGGGACGGCGTGGCACCCACGGGCTGGCTGGCCAGCGATCTGGCTTCGGCCCGGGCGCGGGGGCTGCGGCGCTTCTTTGTCTTTGGCCACAAGCCTGCGTTCAACTATGTGTACAAGAAGAACCCGAAGAAGACCGAAGGCGTGGGGCTGGACAAATTCCCCACCCAGCGCGATGCGTTCTGGGATGTGATAGAGCAGTTTGGCGCCACCTATTTCTGTGGCCACGAGCACATGTTCAACATGGCACAGCCGCGCAACTGCGCATGGCAGGTGCTGGTGGGCACCGGGGGTTCACCGTGGGATGCCAAGCCCGGCGAGCAGACCCTGCACCCGCAGAGCGATCGCAGTTATGCCTGGGCCAGTGTGGACGTGCACCGCAGCGGTCGGGTGGACATGACGGTCTATGGTTTTAGCGACAGTTTTGGCCCGACGCGGGTGATTCGGCGCGTGACATTGGCGAAGTAGCTGCGTTTAGGCCGCGTTGAAAATCTGGTGGCGGTTGCGTCCAGACATCTTGGCTTGGTACATGGCCTGATCGGCCTGGCGTAGCAACTGATCGGCATCAATGTCCTGGGTCTGCGGGTAGAAGGTGACTCCCAAACTGGCGGATACCTGCAGGGTGAATCCCTCCCAGTGCACCGGCTGGGCCGCTGCGGTCAGCAGGCGCTCAATCATCGGCAGGCAGGCGTCCCCGTTTTGCAGATCGATCAGCACGGCCACAAATTCGTCGCCTCCCAGGCGGGCGATGGTGTCGCCTTCGCGCAATGCCTCCCTCATCCTGGCGGCCAGGGCAATCAGCAAATGGTCGCCAGCGTCATGTCCATGCTGATCGTTGATGGATTTGAAGCCGTCCAGATCCAGAAATGCCACCACCACCGTTTGGTTGCGCCGTTGGGCCTGGGCCATGGCCTGGTGCAGCCGGTCGGACAGCAACACCCGATTGGGCAGACCGGTCAGCGCATCGAAATGGGCAATACGCTCCAAGTGTTCCTCGTGCTCCTTGATGGGGGTGATGTCGGAGCACAGTGCTACGTAATGCTGGGTCATGTTGTGAGAGTCGCGCACAGCGCTGATGGTCAGGATCTCGGCGAAGACTTCACCCGATTTGCGCCGGTTCCAGATTTCGCCACGCCAGAACCCTTTTTCGGTCAGATGGCGCCACATTTCGGCGTAGAAGTACGGACTTTGCCGTCCTGACTTGAGGATGCGCGGGTTCTTCCCCAACACCTCGTCACGGCTGTACCCGGTGATACGCGTAAATGCAACGTTGACGTCGATGAGGGTTCCCTGCGCGTTGGTGATGGCAATGCCTTCGCGGGCGTGGGTGAACACACTGGCGGCCAGGCGCAGCGCATCTTCGGAGCGGGTGTGTGCCAGGATTTCCGTTTCCAGCTTGGTGGCCATCGTGTTGAAGGCCCGTGCCAACTCACCGAATTCATCCGAATCACGGCTGGGAATGCGGTAGTCAAGATGTCCCTTGGTCAGACTGCGTGCCCCGATGTGCAAGTCCAGCAGCCGCCGGCGTATCAGGCCATTGAGTTGCAGGGCCGGCAATACGGCACCCAATACCAGTATGAGAGCAAACACGCCGATCGCGATAACCAGACGCTGGAAGCTGCGGTCTGCGCGTGCGGCGATGGCGTTCTTCAGGTCGCTGGTCAAGCCGTGAACCGCGGCATTCTTCAGGAACAACTGGCTCAGCAGGCGCTTGTCCAGGTCTTCGTACACCCGATGATTCCCCGTTGTGCCTTTCAGCGCCTCTGTATTTTTGACGATGCGTTGAAAGATATCCGAACTGTCGTCAACGTTCTGGTGAATTTGCACGGTCAGTTCGGCTTCGAGGCCTTCGCGGGTCTGGACGTTTGCCTGCATGAGCAGATGGTCCAGAGTGGTATTGCTTTCGATCCACTGCTGGCGAAACCGATCTTCCCGGTATAGCGAATACTGATCTCCGATGCCGCTGCGCTCGTAGAAGCTGGCCCGCACGGTATCAGCAAACTGGTAATCACGGCGTGCGCTTCGAAAGTCCATGATCGACCAGATCAGCAGCGGTGTCAGTACTGCCAGTTCCAGCAAAACCAGGACGGAAATGCCTTTGAGTCGGGTTGCAACACGCACGCCTGTCACCAGTTGAGTTTGACCGCTTCCGGCTTGAGCGAACGCAAGCTGCCGGTGTGGATGTATTTGCGGAAGTCCGGCATGACGGTCTGGTCGGTCAGCTTGTTGCGCATGGCCCAGCGTGTCTCATCTTCCAGTGTCAGGAGGATCGCCTGGTCGAGCACCACGTGGTAGCTGAAAACATCCCAGACCTCACGCACCAGATCAATATCGGTTTGTGTCGCGTCGCTCATCAGGCGTTGGACTTCGTCACGGTTGCGCGCGGTATACGTTTCCGCTTTCAGCATGGCGCGCAGAAAGCGCTTGATCGTCTCCGGCTGAGCCTGGAGGAAGCTTTGCTGTGTGACCACGTTGTAGGTCTCGGTGTAGACCTCTTTGTCGTAAATCAACAGCGCGTTGGAGCCCAACACCTGTTGGATTTGACTCAGTGGAAAGTTCCAGGTGGAAACGGCGTCGACCGTCTTTGCCACGAGCGCGTCCTGCATCTCCTGGGGCTTCAGTGCGACGGGAGTGGTTTCTGCACGCGTGAGTCCAGCCGACGTCAGCATGGAGTCCAGAAAGAAATCCGACGTGGTACCCGGCGTGTAGCCGATACGTTTGCTCTTGAGATCGCCGGCGCTGCGGATGCCTGCGTCGCGCCGACCCACGACACCATTGTTCCGCGTGCTGGCTTCGACGGTGGCGATCACCGCAATCTGCTCACCCTTGAGCACGCTGAACATGATGGGTGTTTCCGCAACGGTGGCAATGTCGGCCTGATGGTTCAGCAGGGACTGCAGGGAGGCCTTGCCAAACGTGTGCAGCAGGGACTGCACCTGCAGCCCTTCCTCGGCAAAAAAGCCTTTGGCAACGGCCACGTGGATCAGGGTACTCTGGGGTTGGGTGGTGTAGGCCACCGTGATGTTGCGGCTCTCCAAGGGAACCTGCGGTGGAGACGATTCATTGTGCTGCGAGCAGCCCGTAAAAACCCACAGGGCCCACAGAACAACCACTACGGCGCGCATGGCTTGCCTTTCCAATGGCAGCACGGCCATCCCAGCACCATGACTGCATTCACTGCGCCGGAACCCTCCGACCCATTGGTTTAATCCTAGGACCCGTATAACTAACCAATATTGACAGGCATCAAGGTTTGGATCGGTGTCGTAGAAATAAAAAAAGCCCTCCGGTGGGAGGGCTCTTGCAGCGCCGTGAGCCACGGCGCGGGTGGCGGAAGGTCAGGCAAATACGCCGGCCGTGTCCTGCATGCGGGCCGACACTTCGCCCAATTGGTGCAGGCTGTCGCCAAAGGTCATTTCCAGTTGTGTGAGTTTCTTGAAGTAGTGGCTACCGATGTACTCATCCGTCACCCCAATGCCGCCGTGCAACTGCACCGATTGCTGGCCGACAAAGCGCATGCTCTGGCCCAGCTGGTATTTGGCACGCGCCATCGCGGCACGGCGCTCGGGGGCTGGAGCGTTGAGCTTGAGGCTGGCGTAGTAGCTCATGGAGCGGGCCAGTTCAAGTTGCATTTTCATGTCGGCGGCGCGGTGGCGCAGGGCCTGGAAGCTGCTGATGGCCACGCCAAACTGCTTGCGTGTGTTCAGGTATTCGGCGGTCAGGGCCATGGTCTTGTCCATGACACCCACGGCCTCGGCGCAGGTGGCGGCGATGCCGATGTCCACGGCGTGCTCCAGCGCAGTCAGGCCGTCCTGGGTGATCAGCGTGGCGGGGGCGTTCTTCAGCACGACTTCTGCGGCACGGCTGCCGTCCTGCGTGCCGTAGCCGCGCGTGGTCACACCTGCGCTCTGGCGCTCGACCAGGAACAGAGCCAACTGGCTGTTGATCTTGGCCGGCACGATGAAGGCGTCGGCCTGGTCACCCACGAGTACTACACTTTTTGTAGCATTCAGCACATAGCCGCCGGGGGCTTGCGTGGCTTTTGCCTCGCAGGTTCCGAGCTGGTAACGCGCTGCGCGCTCCTGGTAGGCCAGCACCACCAGTGCTTCGCCACTGGCGATTTTGGGTAGCCAGGCCGCTTTGGTGGCAGCGTCGGCATAGCCGGCCAGCACGCCACCGGCGATCAGGCTTTGCGTCAGGGGTTCGAGCACGATGCCGCGTCCCAGCTCTTCCATGACCACCATGCCTTCGACCGGGCCCATGCCCAGACCGCCATCATCTTCCGGCACATACAGGCCGCACAGGCCCAGCTCGGCCAGTTCGTTCCAGGCTGCGCGGTCAAAGCCGCCGGCCTTCACGGCCGCGCGGCGGCGCTCGAAGGTGTAGCCCTTGTCCACCCATTTGCGAATGGCATCACCCAGTTGGACTTGGTCGTCAGAAAAATCGAAATCCATATCTGTCTCCTTAACCCAGCACGACCTGGGACACGATGTTGCGTTGCACTTCGTTGCTGCCACCGTAGATGGTGGTCTTGCGCAGGTTGAAGTAGGTGGATGCCAGCGGCGCGTTGGCCACTTCACCGCCAGGGAAGTCGCCTTGCCAGCCGGCTTCCATGGCCTCGTGGATCAGGGGCAGGGCAAAGGGACCTGCGGCCAGCATCATCAGCTCGGAGTAGCGCTGCTGGATCTCGCTGCCACGGATCTTCAACAGGCCGGCAATGTCCAGCGAGTTCTTGCCGGATTTCTCGGCGGCCAGCACGCGCAGCACCATCATCTCCAGCGCCACCACGTCCACTTCCAGTTTGGCGATCTCGTCACGGAAACGGGTGTCTTCCCACACGCCTTCGCGCTTGGCGATGCGTTTCAGGCGCTCCAGCTCGCGCTTGGCGCGGTTCACGTCGGCGATGTTGGTGCGCTCGTGTGAAAGGAGGTGCTTGGCGTAGGTCCAGCCCTTGTTCTCTTCACCGATCAGGTTTTCGGCCGGCACTTCGACGTTGTCGAAGAACACCTCGTTCACCTCGTGGCGACCGTCGAGCATGATGATGGGGCGCACGGTGACGCCGGGGCTCTTCATGTCGATCAACAGGAAGGAGATACCGGTCTGCGGCTTGCCCTCGGTGCTGGTGCGCACCAGGCAGAAGATCCATTCGCCGTACTGACCCAGCGTGGTCCAGGTCTTCTGGCCGTTGACGATGTATTTGTTGCCCTGGCGCTCGGCGCGGGTCTTGACGGAGGCCAGGTCGGAGCCCGAGCCCGGCTCGCTGTAGCCCTGGCTCCACCAGACTTCACCGCTGGCAATGCCGGGCAGGAAGCGCTTGTGCTGCTCGGGCGTGCCAAAGGCCATGATCACGGGGGCGACCATCACGGGGCCAAAAGGCACCACGCGCGGTGCACCGGCCAGCGCGCATTCTTCCTCGAACAGGTGCTTTTGCACCGAGTTCCAGCCGGGGCCGCCAAATTCCTTGGGCCAGCCGTGGCCCAACCAGCCTTTTTTGCCAAGGATCTTGGCCCAACGCTGCATATCGTCGCGCGTCAGTTCCAGTGCGTTGTGCACCTTGTGGGAAATATCGGCGGGCAGGTTTTCTGCCACCCAGGCGCGAATGTCTTCGCGGAATTGCTGTTCTTCAGGGGTAAAGGCCAAGTCCATCTAAAAATCTCCAAGTAGACATTCCGCTTTTTAGCACGGTCGTTCGATTAGGACTGTCCAGGTGGTGACACGCCCAGTTCACCGCACAGGTCGCGCACGGTCTGTTGCAGGCGTGCCAGCTCCTGCTCTAGGTGAGTCACGCGCTCGGTCAGGCCGCTCAGGGAGTTGGTGCCCGCTGACGTGGCGCCACTGGTCGGGGCTGCAGCCTCCAGGTCCACCGGCCCGCACAGCAGGTGTGCCCAGCGCTGCTCGCGGGCGCCAGGCGCGCGTGGCAGCTTGACGACCAGAGGGCCGCCTTTTTCCTCGGAGCGGTCCTGCAACTCGTCCAGAAAACCCTCCACCGATGAAATATCCGCAAAGCGGTACCAGCGCTCGGCGTTCAGGCGCAGCTCACCGGCGGTCTGCGGGCCGCGCAGCATCAACAGGCCCAGCAGCACGGCGGATTGTTCGGGCACACCCACGCCGCGCTGGAAGTTGTGCTCGTAGCGGGCCACGCGGCTGCCGCTGGTCTCGCGCACCAGGTTCAGCGGCATCAGCGTGTCGAGCGCAGTGGCAATTTCGGCCTCGCTGAGTTCCATGACCGGGTCGCGGCTACTCTTCTGGTTGCAGCCCAGCATCAATGTGTTTAGCGATAGCGGGTAGCTATCGGGCACGGTGCGGGCCTTTTCCATCAGCGTGGCGAGCACGCGGGCTTCAAGGGCGGAGAGGGTGATGTTTGGGAGGGAAGACATGGTGGAAGCGTGGGCAACGGATGCAAAGGGAGGCGCAATTATCGGCCTCCCGTCGTGTCGGTTCCTGGCGCATGACCAGCAGGAACGTGCTGTAGCGCACTGACATGTGGAATGTCTGAGGAATATCCTGTGTTGTAGTTCACAGTCCATCAACAGGAGGTCATACGATGTGGCGACATACCGTTCCATTGGCCATGGTGCTGTTGACGAGCGCTTGCACGTCCCTTCTGCCCGTCTCGCACTCGGACGCGTCTGGATTCAAGACCTTTGACGAAGCGCGCAATGCGGTCATTGCCCTCGTGCCGATGAAGAGTACACGCCATTCCGGCGATACAACGCATACTGATTTCGCTGCGCAACCCAATACCAAATTGCTGACGCACTCGGATGTGGTGCGGCTGCTGGTGCCGGCGGGATTGCTCAAGCGTGAGGATCTGGACCCCGGCATCCTGGTTTGCGTGGAAGCACGGGATGCCTGCCAGGGACTGGACATTACGGCATCCCGGATCGCCAAGACCCGAACGGGAAGCTTCTTCGCGGATTTCATCAACTACCGGCAGCGTACCGAGACCACAGGATGGCGCTTCAATGCCCTGATTCTGTATGTCGACGATCTGGTGGTCTACCGATCGTGGGGTGGGCAACCCAAGGTCGACGAACTGGATGTCGTCACCCGTCCCTTGGGCCCTTTCCAGGACCTGGGTCCATCCCTGGTGTCCTCAGCCCGGTGATCCTACGCCGCCAGGGCCTCACCCTGGAGCATCGCCGGCTGGTTCGCGCGAGCCGACTCCAAAGCCCGTCCATCACCCCAGTGCACGTGGGTGGGGTTGTCGCCCTGGCAAACCGCCTCGCCATGCCGGTCGAAGCAATACTGGCGGGAAACCACCATGTCGTGGAAATGCATGCTGGCGTCAATTTGCGTGTATTCGAGCACGGTGCAGCGGGTGATCCGTGCGCCGGACCGTATCAGACTGCCATGGCCTATCCATGTCGGCCCCTCGATTCGCGCTCCGGCCTCTATGCAAACGTTGGAGCCGATGTAGACCGGGCCTGTGATCTGCACGTCGTCCCATGCAATGGAGGTGTTCAGTCCCATCCAGATGCCCGGGCGTATCTGCCTGCCCGGCATGGGCATGTGGGCAATCCCGCCGCTCAATGCGCGTTGCAGCACAGCCCAGTAGTCACTGAGCCGCCCTATATCGAACCAGTTGAAAGGCTGGCTCTGCATGTAAAACGGAAGTTGTCGGGCAACCAACTGGGGAAACAACTGCGAGCCAATGTCATAGATACCACCAGCGGGCACCGCGTGCAGCACTTCGGGCTCGAAGATGTAGATGCCCGTGCTGGCCATGTTGGAGTGCGCTGCTTCGGGGGTGGGTTTTTCCTGAAACGAACGGATGCGACCGTTACCGTCAGCGCCGATGATGCCGTAGGCCTGCACATCGGTCAACGGAACTTCCAGCGCCATCACACTGGCCATGGCGCCTTTGTCGCGATGTTCTGCCAGTGCCGCGGTGATGTCCAGATCAATCAGGGCGTCGCCACAAAGCACCAGCGTGCTTGTGTCGAAGAAACCACCGAAATCCTGAATACTGCGCATGCCACCGGCCGACCCCCGCGGGTGGGGCAGCAAGTGGCCGTGTTCCCGGGTTCCCTCAAAGGAATAACCGATCTCCACGCCCCAGCGGCTTCCGTCGCCAAAGTAATCCTCGATTTTGTGGTGGTGAAAGGCCACGTTGACCATGATTTCGCGGATGCCGTGGCGCGCCAGATGTTCAATCAGATACTCCATCAACGGTTTGCCCAGAATCGGCACCATGGGTTTGGGCCGGTCCTGCGTCAGGGGGCGCAAGCGGGTACCTTGCCCCGCCGCCAGAATCATTGCCTTGGCCATTCAGTACTCTTTCCAGTTGATAGATGACTCGGGCCCCGTCCATCCGGCGCCGCCAGTGTGTGATCGTACGAATTGGCGTGTGCCAACGCTGTCTGCTGGCGCACATAGCGAACCCCCTCCTTGCTGTGTGCGGAGTGTTAGCCAACGAACTGACTCCTGAAGGGCTCCCGCCTAGTCTTGGGTCTTTGACCCCAACAGGAGCTATTGATGAAACCAGTATTGAGAGTTGCGCTTACCGCCATCGCTGCGGTCATGGCAGGCCAGGCGTTCGCGCAGGTCACCTTCTTTGAACACGAGAACTTCCAGGGCCGGTCGTTCACCACCCAGCAGCCAGTGAACAATCTGGTGCGCGCCGGGTTCAATGATACGGCTTCCTCGGTCATCGTGTCCGGCGAGCGCAATGCGCGTTGGGAGGTGTGTGACGACGTCCGTTTTGGTGGTCGCTGCATGATTCTGCAGCCCGGGCAGTATCCATCCCTGAGCACCATGGGCCTGAATGACCGCATCTCGTCGGTCAAGAAGGTGGACCGCAATGGCCGTGACATTGTTGATCGCATGGCGCCCGCGCCGTTGGCTTCGCAGGTCACCTTCTACGAGGATGTGGGCTTTGGTGGTCGCAGCTTCACATCGGACCAGCAGGTGGAGGACTTCTCCCGCGTCGGTTTCAATGACCGAGCCTCGTCGGTCGTGGTACTGGGGCAGCGCTGGGAGGTGTGTGTCGACAGCCGGTTCAATGGCCAGTGCATGGTGTTGAATCCGGGGCGGTACGGCTCGCTGGCCGCAATGGGCCTGAACGACCGTATTTCATCGGTGCGCGCCGTCGACTGGAATGCGCGCGTGGATGATCGCCGCTATGCACCTCAGCCGGCGCCAGCCTATGACAGCCGTCGCCGCAATGAAGAGCGGCTGTTCGAGGCCAACGTCACCTCCGTTCGCGCGGTGGTTGGCCCGCCGGAAAAGCGCTGCTGGATGGAGCGCGAGGAAGTGGCCGCGACCCGTGGTGAGGCCAATGTGGGTGGCGCCGTGGTGGGTGCACTCATCGGCGGTGTTCTCGGTCACCAGGTGGGTGGAGGCGTGGGCAAGGATCTGGCTACGGTGGGTGGTGCGGTAGCCGGCGCTGCGGTGGGCGCGAACGTTGGGCGGAACAACTCCGGTCAACCCGCAACCAGCCGTGATGTGCAACGCTGCTCGGAGCGACCCAGCACTGCGGCACCCGCGTTCTGGGATGTCTCCTACACATTCCGGGGCCTGGAGCACCGCGTGCAGTTGACCAGCGCGCCTGGCGCCACCATTTCGGTCAATGCGCAGGGAGAGCCTCGCGGCTGAACCAACAAAAAGAGGGCATGAGCCCTCTTGTTCCGCGCTGTGCAGGGTGTTTACACCTGGGACTTGAAGTAGTGGAATGAGTGCGTGAACGCGTCACGTACTTTTTCCATTTCCACAACCATGGCTTCCCAGGTCTCTTCGCTGGCCGTCTTCATCTCATCCAGCTTGGCAACCGCCAGTTTCGACTGGTGTTTGAGTTTGCCCATTTCTTCCTTGTACAGGTCGCGGGCATCTTCCTTGGCCTGCTCCGTCTTGGCATCCAACGTGTTCATGTTGGCATTGAGTGTGTCCAGTTGGGCTTTCATCTTCTCGATGTAGATGGACTTTTTGGTCATGATGTGGGTTCCTTGTCGGTGAATGGAGGGGCTGTCGGCCTTGTGGTGTTGCAGGTTGCAACGGCCGCACGCATTGCTGCGTGCAGAGCCAGAATAGGCAGTCGACCCGACTGCGTCTGTTCGCCCCCGCACAGATGGCAGACCTGGGTGAACGTAGGCTCGGGTCAGCCGTTCCCGGTGCGGCACGGGAGGAGTTGTGCCATGGAATTCATTCGATCCCTGCGACTTGCGCTCATGGTGCTTATCTGCGTTGTGTCGGGCGGCTGCACGGTCATGCCGGAGGTACGCTACCTGCAGAATTCGGTGGCACGTGCCGATCTCCCCACGGTGACGGGATCAAAAGGCACCCTGGGAAAGTCGGCGAGCCGTGCCCTGCTGACCAGCCACTGGAAGAACTCCTATCTGGACGTGAAGGCGCTTGCGGTTTTGGAGGAGGCTGTGACCGGCAACCCGCTGATAGCCGGGAACAAGGTCACACTTCTGTACGATGGTCCGCAAACCATGGCGGCCATGATCGCAGCCATCAATGCGGCCAAGGACCACATCAATCTGGAAACCTACATATTTGACCAGGATGCCGTGGGCCTGGCATTTGCAGATCTGTTGATGGCGCGACAGCGGGCGGGCATACAGGTTCATGTGATTTACGACGCCGTCGGCACGATAGGCACTCCCCAGGCATTTTTTGACCGGATGCGTGACGCTGGCATCCATCTGGTGGCCTTCAACCCCGTCAATCCCCTGCAGTCTCAGAGCGCATGGTCACCCAACCACCGAGACCACCGCAAGATTCTGGTTGTCGACGGTTTGATTGGATTCACGGGTGGCGTCAATATCAGCAGCACTTACGCCAACAGTTCCTTGTTCCGCTCGAAGGGGCGCATCAATACGGCCATAGGATGGCGCGACACCCATTTGCGCATTGAAGGCCCGGCGGTGGCTGCGTTGCAATGGGAATTTCTGGGCAGTTGGGGACGCCAACGGGCCATACCCTTAAGCGACAGCAACTTCTTTCCTCCCCAGCCAACAGCCGGCGACCAACTGGTGCGCGTCCTGGCCAGTGCGCCCGACGGCGACCAGGACATCTATGCCGCGTATGTGTTGGCAATCGAGTCGGCCGAGAAGTCGGTGCACATGACCTGCGCCTATTTCGTGCCGGATGTGCAGATACTGCGCGCCTTGCAGGCTGCCGCCCGGCGCGGTGTCGATGTCAAGATCATCCTGCCAGGGGTCATGGAAAGCGGCCTGGTCTACTACGCGGGGCGTTCCTTCTATGCAGAGATGTTGTCCAGTGGCATCAAGGTCTATCAGCTGCAAATCGCCGTGCTGCATGCCAAGACGGCCGTGGTCGATGGCCTCTGGTCCACCGTGGGTTCCACCAATATCGACATGCGCAGTTTTCTGCACAACTACGAATTGAATGCCGTGGTCATGGACAAGGCGTTTGGTGACGCCATGGAATCGGCATTCGAGGAGGATTTGCACCAGTCGGTGGAGATGACTGCACCGCAATGGGAGCAGCGTCCACTGACTGATCACTTGAAAGAGTGGGTCGCGCGCAGGCTGGAGTTCTGGCTCTGACTCAGTTGTTCAGCAGCAATTGCAGAATGACACCAGTGGCAATGGCCACCAGAATGTAGTCACCCCCGGACTGTACCCAGTGGTATCCACGCGGCGGAGCGCTGAGCTGATGGCCGCGCCAGTCTTCCACGACGTACTGGTGGGTGCGGTACTGCGGTGGCATGCGGTCACCCCGGTAGAAGGAATGATCGGGACCCGCACCCCGTTCGTCGCGACGGTCACGGCCATCATCGCGCCGGTTGCGATTCGACATGCGGTTATCGTTTTCGCTACGACCGCGCTGGTCGTAGCGCTGTCCCTGGTCGTTGCGATTGGGGTCGCGGTACTGCGAATCCCCTTGGCCAAAGGCAAATGATCCAACCAGCAGCGAAGCTGCCAGGATGGCGGGAAGAACAGTATGACTTTTCATGTGGGGCTCCTTGTATGGGTGGAGCAAAACAGTTCCACCAGCATCCGGTTGACGATACGCCGGCCATGGGGATGTGTCGGTGCGCGAGCGAACGCAGTAGCAAGCTGGCCCGTGGGTCCTGTGTATCCGAGCGCACAGATGCGAAGGGCTCCGGTGCATAGCATGGGATATGGGTCGTGACAGGATCCATGCAGTCATTCATTCAACTACGCAAGGAATTCATCATGAACAAGAATCAGGTTCACGGCATCGCCAAGGACATCGTCGGTAAAGTGCAGGAAGAGGCAGGCAAGATTATCGGCAGCGACTCGCAACAGGCCAAGGGCCTGCATAAGCAGGTGTCCGGAAAGCTGGAAGAAAAGCTGGGTGATGCCAAGGCCGTCGTGAAGGACGCCAAGGATGCGGTCAAGGATGCCGCACCCGGACACTAAGACGTGCCCATGGGCGTGTCAACAGCGCATGGCGCAGTTGACACGCTCTGACTGACTACTTGGGCTTGGTGACTTCGTGACCAATCACGCCGCCCACAGCGGCTCCCGCGGCCGTGCCCAGCACGCCGCCACCCATCACCGCACCGGTTGCACCACCCAGCACTGCACCCGTCGTGGTTCCGCGCTCTTGTGCGGTCATTCCCGCACACCCGCCAAGGCCCAGCGCCGACACCAGCAGCAAGGCCGGCACGAAGACAAAAATCCTGTTGTGAGTTTTCATGACACAAATCTCCAAAAAATGAAATCCAGCAAGGCGTGAAACGCAATCCGCGCGCCCACGAACGAATTTTCATTGTTGAAGCTTCTGGTTGCGCTATCTGTTCGCCGGCGAACACTCCTGCCATATCTCGGCGATTGCTATCAATTGAGGAGCGTCTAACGCATATCCTTCGAGACCTCAAGGCGCATTCTTTGTGAATGATGGGGCTGGGTGCGGCACCGCACAGAGCACGGTACCGCCGTGCGCTACGCTGATGGGCATGCCACCGTCGGCGAGTCTTCGGCGTCGAAATTTTTCGTTGCCGGTAGAAGCGCGTATAAGGGGGAGGGCAGCAGCTCAACGCGAAGGCCGGCATCCCTTGAAAATCAACCACAAATCCTATATCTGGCTCGCCGTCGTGCTGGCGTTCATGGCCATGGGAATGGCATTCATCTTCTGGTCCTATCACCAGATCGAGGAGGCATCCAACCTCCGCCGGGATTCGCGCACCATCATCGCGGCCGCAGACAGACTCCAGTCGGCCTTGACCGAAGCCGAGACGGGCCAGCGCGGTTATTCGCTCACCGGAGATGAGAGCTATCTGCAACCTTATCTGGCCGTGCGGGACACCATGCAGCTCCATGTGGATGCGTTGCGCCAGATGAGCTCCAACGCGGCGGCACGGCAGCATGTGGATGCCCTTGCGCCCCTGCTGGGCGCCAAGATGAAGGAAATGGAGAAGACCATTGCACTGCGGCGCAGCCATGACGTGATGGCCGCACTGGCGCTCATCAACAGCGACGAAGGCAAACGCCTGATGGAGGGCATTCGTCAGGAGATGCGCAGTTTCGTCCAAATTGAAACGGATATTCAGTCGCAACACGACGTGCAGTTTGATGTGAGCCTGCGCCGGCTGTTCTCCATCATCGTGGGCGTCGGTGTGCTGGCCATTGTGCTTGCACTGTATTTTTCGTATGCGAGCTACCGCGCTGCACAGCAACGGTTGAAGAATCTCGTGCACGGGGAAACGCGGCATCTACTGGAAGCGCAAACAACGACCAACGCATATTTGGAGCAGAGCAACCGCACGCTGCACGCGAGCGAGCAGAAGCTCACCGTCACCCTCAATTCCATAGGTGATGCCGTGATTGCCACGGACGCGGCGGCTTGTGTGACCCTGCTCAACCCGGTGGCTGAAGGGCTGACCGGGTGGAGCAGCGCGCAGGCCCAGGGGCGCCCGGTTGACGAGGTGTTCCATATCCTGTCCAAGGCAACCCGGCAGCCCGCAACCATCCCCGTGGCTAGCGTGTTGGCGAACGGGACCGTCCAGGGCATGGCCAACCACACGGTGCTGGTGGCCCGCGATGGCAGCGAGTTTGATATCGCCGACAGTTGTGCTCCCATCCGAGACGGGGGTGGTCTGGTCATTGGCGCCGTTCTGGTTTTCCGCAACGTCACGGATGAATACCAGGCGCAGCAGGCCCTGCACGACAGCGCCGTGCGTGTTCAGACCATTTTGAATACGGTTGGTGACGGGATCGTCACGCTGGTGGCTGCGACGGGCGTCATGGAGTCCAGCAACCCGGCCATTGAACGCATGTTTGGCTACAGTGCCGATGAACTCAAGGGCAAGGGTTTCGGGTTTGTGGTCCCGGAACTGGACCAGAATCACCAGAGTGTCTCCCTGGAGCACTACGCTGCGCCCAGCGATGCGCAAGCACTGGGGTTGGGGCGCGAGGCCATGGGCTTTCGCAAGGACGGCAGCTTCTTCCCACTGGAGATCAAGGTCAGCGAAATGCTGCTGGGGGGGGAGCGCTACTTCACCGGAATTTTGCGTGACATCAGCGCCCGCAAGCAGGTGGAAGAGGCGCTGCGCAAGGCAGATGCATTGCAGAACGCCATCTTCAGCAGTGCCAATTTCTCCAGCATTGCGACCGATACCCGGGGTGTGATTCAGATCTTCAACGTTGGTGCCGAGCACATGCTGGGCTACACCGCCGCTGAGGTGATGAACATTGTCACTCCGGCCGACTTGTCCGACTCAGTTGAACTGGTTGCCCGGGCGCAGGCGCTGACGGCAGAATTTCAGACGGACATTGCTCCCGGTTTCGAAGCGCTGGTGTTCAAGGCATCCCGTGGCATTGAAGATATCTATGAGTTGACCTACGTCCGCAAGGACGGAACCCGCCTGCCGGCCATGGTGTCGGTCACCGCGTTGCGCGACGCCACCAACGCAATCATTGGCTTCTTGTTGATCGGAACCGACAATTCGATACGCAAGCGCATGGATGCCGAACGCACGCTGCTCGAAAAGGCCCTGCAGATCAAGAACCTGGAGCTGGAGGCCGCACGGTCGACGGCCGACAAGGCCAACCTCGCCAAGAGTGAATTCCTCTCGAACATGAGCCACGAACTGCGTTCACCGCTCAATGCCATCCTGGGATTCGCCCAGTTGATGGACTCCGGCATGCCGGCGCCCACGCCGGTCCAGCGAAGCAGCATCGAGCAGATACTCAAGGCGGGCTGGTACCTGCTGGAGTTGATCAACGAAATACTGGATCTGGCCCTGATTGAGTCTGGCCGCCTGTCGATGTCGATGGAGCCCGTATCACTGTCAGAGGTGCTGCTTGATTGCCAAGCCATGATCGAACCCTTGGCGGGCAAGCGCGGCATCGAGATGCACTTTCCGAGTTTCACAGCCCCTTGCTTTGTGGATGCCGACCGCACGCGCGTCAAGCAGGTGTTTGTCAACCTGCTGTCCAACGCCATCAAATACAACCGTCGCAACGGCGCGGTAGAAGTCTCTTGTCAGACCCTGGGGCTGGACCGCATGCACATCAGTGTACGCGACACCGGAGAAGGTCTCTCGGACAGCAAGCTGGCCCAGTTGTTCCAGCCCTTCAACCGCCTGGGCCAGGAAAACAGCGACGAAGAAGGTACCGGCATCGGATTGGTGGTCAGCAAGCGCCTGGTGGAATTGATGGGTGGCAGCATTGGTGCACAGAGCACTGTGGGTGTTGGTAGCGAATTCTGGATCGAATTGCATCTGGCAGAGCCGCACTCAATGAACCACGAGAGCGACCCGTCACAACCGCTGGAGCTGCCGGCTACCGTGTCCAACGGGGCGCGCGTTCGGACCCTGCTGTACGTGGAGGACAACCTGGCTAACATGGAGTTGGTGGCGCAGCTGATTGCCCGCCGCCCCGACATGCGCTTGCTGCGGGCAGAAGACGGCAGGCGGGGCATAGCGTTGGCGCGCGCCAATCTACCGGATGTCATTCTGATGGACATCAATCTGCCTGGCATCAGCGGTTTGCAGGCTTTGGGCATGCTGCGCGAGGACCCGCTGACCCGCCATATACCGGTGCTGGCTCTGAGCGCCAACGCGATGCCACGTGACGTGGAGAAGGGCCTGGAGGCCGGCTTCTTCCACTACCTGACCAAACCGATAAAAATTGGTGAGTTCATGGAGGCACTCGATCTGGGACTGCGCCTTGCCGAGATTGCGTCCGCCGGGATCGGTTCGAGCGAAATGGCTAACCAGCCCTCGTATTCATTGAATTTATAGCTATTGTTTTAGGAGCGTTCCAATTGTCGACCGTTGAAAAACAGGAGCAATCCACCGGCCTGACGTTCCCTATTGTGGGCATCGGCGCATCCGCTGGCGGCCTGGCCGCGTTTGCCGCGTTCTTCTCGGGTATGCCCGTGGACAGTGAACCTGGCATGGCGTTCGTTCTGGTGCAGCACCTGGCACCAGACCATGGCAGTCTATTGACCGAGCTCATTGCGCGCACCACGCGCATGAAGGTGGTGGAAGTCCAGGACGGCATGGTGGTGCAGGTCAATTGCGTCTACATCATCCCACCCAACCGCGACATGGCGTTCCTGAAGGGGGTCCTGCATCTGCTGGAGCCCACTGCCGCACGGGGCCACCGTCTGCCGATTGATTACCTATTTTGTTCCCTGGCCCAGGACCAGCATGAGCGGGCGATTGGCATCGTGCTGTCCGGCAGCGGCAGCGACGGCACATTGGGTGTGCGTGCCATCAAGGATGGTGGTGGTATGGTCATGGCGCAGAACATGGCGTCCTGCGAGTTTGACGCCATGCCACGCAGCGCCCTGGCGACCGGCTGTGTCGACTACGAATTGCCACCCGCAGAGATGCCAGCACAGCTCATAGCCTACACCAGCCACGCATTCGGCAAATTGCCGCGGCAGGTGGTAACGGCACTGCCCCAATCGGGTAGCGCGCTGAAAAAAATCTTCATCCTGCTGCGTGCGCAGACCGGGCACGATTTTTCCCAATACAAACCCACCACCATTTTTCGTCGCATCGAACGGCGCATGGCTGTGCACCAGGTGCAAGCGCTGGATGCCTACGTGCAGTATCTGCAGCAGACACCGGCCGAAGTGGAGGCGCTTTTTCGCGATTTGTTGATTGGCGTCACCAACTTCTTCCGCGATCCCGAGGCGTTCTCCGCACTGGAGAACCTGGTCATCCCCAAGCTGTTTGACGGAAAGCCAACCGGGGGCGTGGTCCGGGCATGGGCGGCAGGCTGCTCCACGGGCGAAGAGGCTTACTCCATTGCCATCCTGTTGCAGGAGCGCCTGGAAGCACTCAAACGGAATTACCGAATCCAGGTCTTTGCCACCGATATCGATAGCCGGGCGATTGCCGTTGCACGTGCAGGCGTCTACCCCGCCAGCATTGCCGAAAACGTTTCACCGGAGCGGCTGGCGCGTTTCTTCACCGCGGAGGGTGGTGGCAACAGCTACAGGGTGCACAAGAGCATTCGCGACATGCTGGTGTTCTCGGAACAGGACCTGATCAAGGACCCGCCCTTTTCCAAACTGGATCTGATCAGTTGTCGCAACCTGATGATCTATCTGGGAGCGGATGCACAGAAGAAGCTGATAGCCTTGTTCCACTATGCCCTGACTCCGGGAGGCGCGTTGTTCCTCGGAACGTCCGAAACGGTGGGGGAGTTTGGCGAGCTGTTCTCCACCATGGATCGCAAGGCCAAGCTGTACCAGCGCAAGGAGGACTTTCAGGGGGCTCAGCGCGCTGCTTTCGGTCGCTTTCTGTCACCGCCTGCGCGCGGGGACGCCAATCTGGTCGCACCGGCTGGTGGGGCACTCCATGCTGCCAAGTTGTCGCTGCGGGAACTGACGGAACAAAGCCTGTTGCAGCAGGTGGCCAAGGTCGCCGTCCTGGTCAACGCCCAAGGTGATGTGCTCTACCTGCACGGCCGCTCCGGCATGTATCTGGAACCCCATCCCGGCGAAGCCGGCATCAGCAACATCCTGAAGATGGCACGTGAGGGCCTGCGCCGCGAGTTGACAACCACGTTGCACAAGGTTGTTCGATCCAGGGAAGTGATGAGCGTCGCGGGTGTGCACGTCAAAACCAATGGGCACTTCACGCCGGTCAACCTGTGCGTGAGCCCGGTGGCCCAGGGTTCCGCAACCCAGGAGTCTCCTCTTTACCTGGTCACGCTGGAGCAGGCCACGACGGCGCCGCAGCAGGTGGAGGGGGCACCTCCGTCCGTGCCGACGGGTGAGGGGCAGCCACGGGACGCCAACGCCCAGATCGCCGAGCTCAATGAGGAACTGCAGGCCAAGGAGGAATACCTGCATGCCGCCAATGAGGAGCTGGAGACGGCGAACGAGGAGCTCAAGTCCTCCAACGAAGAGATGCAGTCAGTCAATGAGGAACTGCAATCCAGCAACGAGGAGCTGGAGACGTCCAAGGAAGAGTTGCAATCGATCAACGAGGAACTATCCACGGTCAATGCCGAGCTGCAAACCAAGGTCAGCGACCTGTCGCGCGCCAATAACGACATGAACAACCTGCTGGCCGGCACCGGCATTGGCACCATCTTTGTTGACCACAGCCTGCGCATCCTGCGCTTTACGCCCGCAGCAACCCTGATCATCAACCTGATCCTGAGCGATGTGGGGCGCCCGGTCGGACATATCGTCTCCAACCTGGTCGGGTATGACAGTTTGGTTGCAGATGCCCAGGCCGTGCTCAACACGTTGATACCCAGAGAAGTGGATGTGGAGACCACGCAGGGTCGATATTTCACGATGCGCATCCTGCCCTACCGAACGCTGGACAACGTGATTGAAGGCATCGTGATCACTTTTGTCGAGATCACCGAAATCGTGCGGACCCGCGAAGCTTTGCGTAAGGCCAACGATCTGATGCGTCTGGCGGTGGTCGTGCAGGATGCGACCGACGCCATCACCGTGCAAGACCTGGATGGCCGCACCCTGGCCTGGAACGCCGGTGCCACCCGCATGTATGGCTGGAGCGAAGCCGAGGCTCTGGGGATGAACGTGCGTACGCGCATTCCCGCAGCACAGCAAGAGGCAGCTCTGGCCAAGGTGCACCAGCTCAGCCAGGCACAGACCCTGGAGCCGTATGTCACCCAACGATTGACCAAGGATGGCGCGGTGCTGGAGGTGTCCCTCACGTCGACAGCGCTGGTCAATGCGGCCGGCGAGATGTATGCCATCTCCACCACTGAGCGCGGCAGGGATAGGGCCAGCGCCCCGGCTCACGAGGGTAGTCCATGACGTTTCCGAGCGAATACAGCCGGCAGGCCCTGCGCGAGCGTGCCGAAGACCTAGTGCCGGCCAGGGCCGCGCTGACACTTGCCGCGTTGGATCAGATGTCGCAGGCTGATATGCGCAACACCGTGCATGAGTTGCAGGTGCACCAGATTGAGCTGGAAATGCAGAACGAGGAACTGCGTCAGACGCAGTTTGAACTGGATGCGGCTCGAGCTCGGTACTTTGACCTGTACGACATGGCACCGGTCGGCTATTGCAGCGTCAGCGAAAACGGATTCATTGTTGAAGCCAACTTCACCGTAGCCACCCTGTTGGACCGGGTTCGCAGCGATTTGGTGAACAAGCCAGTGAGCCGCTTCATTGTCAAGGCCGACCAGGATGTCTACTACTGTTGTCGCAAGGCCCTTTTCGATACCAGTGCACCGCAGGATTGTGATCTGCGCGTTCTCAAGCGTGATGGAACTCCACTTTGGGTGCATATGCGGATCACGGCAACCGGGGTGAGTGCCGCAACGCTTGGCGCGGGAGCGCCGGTCGAGCGGCTGGTGCTGAGCGACATTTCAGAGCGCAAGCGCCTGGAGTTGGCTTTGCAGCAGAGAAATCTGGATCTGGAGGCGGCGCGTGCCGCAGCGGATAGAGCCAGCCAGGCCAAGTCGGACTTTCTGTCGAATATGACGCACGAATTGCGTTCACCGCTCAATTCCATTCTGGGCTTTGCCCAACTGCTGGACCTGAGCGCAACGCCCCCAACAGCCGAACAAAAGTCCAGCATCGACCAGATCCTGCGTGCCGGGTGGTACCTGCTGGACCTGATTGGCGAGATTCTGGATCTCACCGCAATCGAATCCGGGCAATTGAAGTTGGCACTGGAGCCGGTACCGCTGGTGCGAGTGCTGGATGAATGCCAGCGAACCGTGGAGGAGCAGGCTCGCAAGCGGAACATCCAGATGCACTTCATGCCGGGGGATGAAACGACACTTGTGCTTGTTGACAGTGCCCGTATGCAGCAGATCATGGGCCACCTGCTGCGCAATGCCATCCAGTACAACCGCGCAAACGGCTCACTGGAGGTGACATGCATCCCGGCCGCCGGCAACCGCGTGCGCATTCGGGTGAGGGACACTGGGGAGGGCCTCACGCCCCAGAAGCTGTCCGGTCTTTTTCAACCCTTCAACCGCTTGGGGCGCGAAACCAGCGCGGCAGTGGGCACTGGCGTGGGCTTGGCGCTGAGCAAGCGCCTGGTGGAATTGATGGGGGGCGCAATCGGTGCCGAGAGCACACCGGGGGTAGGCAGTGTTTTTTGGGTCGAGGTCAACCTGGCACAGGCATCCACAACCTCTCTCGCACGTCCATTCCAAGGAGCCTCCCAATGATTCACGCCGCCGACATTTTCAACGCCAAGATACTGATCGTGGACGACCAGCAGTCCAATGTGCAATTGCTGGAACAGCTGCTGCAGGGTGCGGGCTACACCTCGGTCACCTCCACCATGCAGCCCGAGGATGTATGCCGGTTGCACCGCAAGTACCAGTACGACCTCATCCTGCTGGATTTGCAGATGCCGGTCATGGATGGCTTCCAGGTCATGGAGGTCCTCAAGACCAGCACGGAAGACGACTACTTGCCGGTCATTGTTCTCACCGCGCAGCCTGGTCACAAGCTGCGTGCATTGCAGGCTGGAGCCAAGGACTTTGTCAGCAAGCCGTTTGACCTGGTGGAGGTCAAAACACGCATTTACAACATGCTCGAAGTGCGCCTGCTGTACAAGAAGCTTGCAGACTTCAACAAGGTCCTGGAACAGGCGGTTCAGGATCGCACGGCGGAACTGCGGGAAAGCGAGGCGCGCTATCGCAGTCTGACCGAACTCGCCTCAGACTGGTACTGGGAGCAGGATGAAAACGGCAGCTTCACCAAGGTGTCCGGCCCGGTATTGGAAATGCTGGGCATACGCGTGGATTCCCTGAAAGGCACGCCCGGAGAGAAGCAGGTGGACTGCTGGGATGAGGCCGAACGCGAGACCCTGCGCGCCACCATTGAGGCCAGGGAGCCATTTCTGGATTTCCTTTTCCACCGGGTCAATGCCGACGGCTCACGCCAGCAGTTCAGGGTGAGTGGTGAACCCATGTTCAGCCGCAACAGCCGTTTCCTGGGATACCGCGGCATTGGCGTTGAAGTCGTCACAGCGACATGACAGCGCCCGTACACGGAACCCCAACCATGGCAGCACTCCATTCTCCCCAACAAAACCATCTGCTGGCGGCCCTGCCTGCGGCGGACTTTGAACTCTTTGCTAGCCAACTGGAGCTGGTGGTCATGCCCTTGGGGCAGATGCTATATGAGCCGGGCTCCCAGTTACGCCACGCGTACTTTCCTACCAACTCCATCGTTTCGCTGCATTACGTTACCGAGTCGGGTGCGTCGGCTGAAACGGCCGGGGTGGGGAATGAGGGGGTGGTTGGCGTCCCGTTGTTCATGGGAGGCGACACCACGCCAAGCTCCGCCGTCGTGCAAACGGCGGGACACGCCTACCGTTTGGAGCGCCATGCCTTACAAACAGAATTCAACCGGGCTGGACCGTTACAACACCTGCTGTTGCGCTACGCCCAGGCGCTGATGACGCAGATGGCGCAGTCCGCGGTCTGCAATCGCCACCACTCGGTTGAGCAGCAGCTGTGCCGCTGGCTGCTACTGACCATGGACAGAGTTCCCACGCGCGAGTTGGTGATGACGCAGGAGCTGGTTGCCAGCATGCTGGGCGTGCGCCGGGAGAGCGTGACGGAGGCGGCGGGCAAGCTGCAAGACGTCGGCTATATCCGCTACCGAAGAGGGCATATTGCGGTGCTGGACCGCAAGGGTCTGGAAGCGCACGCCTGCGAATGCTATGGCGTTGTGAAAACGGAGTTGGCCCGCCTGTTGATCGATGTGTACCATCGTCCGGCTCCCTGACACCCAACACCACCTGCACCAGGGGCGGGTGGGTGGTGTCCAGACTTTGGCTACTTTTTGATGCTCATCTCATTGCTGACAAGGCGCACGCCATCGATGCTGCGGGCAATGGCGACCGCACGATCCATCTGGGCCTTGTTGTCCACATAGCCGCTTAGCAGGACTTCGTCCTTGCGTGTGACAACCGCAATGTCAAAGCTCTTGATATTGGGGTCGCCCAGAAATGCCGCCTTGACCTTACTGGTGATGATTCCATCATCGACCTTGTTGCCCACCGTTGTCGGTGCGCCCTTCAGGATCACGTTGTTCTGGATGCTCTTAACACCGGATACGGCGTGGGTAGCCGCCGTCGCGCGGTCAATCTGTGACTGGTTGTCAACGAAACCACTCAATAGGACTTCTCCCTTGCGTGTTTCCACCTTGAAGTCAAAACTCTTGATGTCCGGATCTGCAAGCAGTGCGGATTTGACGCTGCTGGTCACAACACTGTCGTCAATGTCGGTGCCGACAGTGGTTGTGGGTGTAACCAAACCCGCGCTATCAGGGGTCTTCCCGCACCCAATCACGGATACGGCTAAGAAGGCGGCCAGGGTCGCAGTCAGGGCAAGGGTTTCAGAGCGGCTGTTCATGTGAGATTCTCCAGTAGTCAATCACGGAGGTGTGACTGTTGCTGGTAGCTTGCTCGCTTCGGCGGTCAGTTTCTGTGCGTTTGCGAACAGAAAAGGTGATGACGCGCAAATGGGCCGCTGGAATCCCGCGGAATTCCAGGGCCGGGGATGTTACGGACGCACGATGATGTCGTTGCGCACGGAAACGACGCCCTTGACGCCTCGTGCAATGCTTTCAGCGGTGGCACGCTCTGTTCCGCTCTTGGCAAAGCCGGACAGCATGACGGTTCCCTTCATGGTTTCCACGCTGATAGATGCGGCGTCAACCTGTTTGTTTTCAACGAAGCGGGATTTGACCAGGGTGGTGATACCGGAGTCGTCAACGTAGTTGCCAACACTCTCCTGTCCACGCTGCACGGCACAGCCCGTGGTTGTCAGCAAGGCGATGGCAGAAATGGCAATGGCGAGTGAGGTGCGGATTTGCATGGTGAATCTCCAGTATGTAAGCAGCGTTTGCTTGGGTTTCGGTAACATGATCGGCCCCAACCATCGAAGGATGGGACAAGGCTGACCTGTCGACTATAGAAATTGAACGTTCGCAAGTCGGTGCGCTAACGCACTGAATCGAGCAGCAGGGGAACCACAAAGCGGGTTGAATAGGGCAAATCGTTCCAGCGCAGATCCTGTCCGATGAACAAAATGCTGGCATTCCATTGACGGGCCTTTTCCGCAGCCTTCTTCTGAGTAGTGCGGATCAATATGAAGCGCATGGTTCGCGCATCGCGTACCAGGGTTATTTCGGCCTGGTCCCAGTGCGCCGGGATGCAGGGCCGGAACATCAGGCTCTGCGCGCCCAACTGTAGACCGAAGATGGACTCAATGGCCGCGCGGTGCGTCCAGGCTGCCGCACCCGTGTACCAGGTCCATCCGCCGTGCCCCACATAGGGCGGTTGCGAATAGACGTCCCCCGCCATGGCGTAGGGCTCCACGCCATAGACCGCTCCACGTTGGGCGTGGCTGGAGCGGTGTGCCGGACTTAGATACGTGAAGTAGCGGTAGGCGTCTTCGCCAACGCCTGCGGCATCTGCGTCACGGGCGTGCAAGGCCGCCATTGCCATCAACGCCCAGACTGCACCATGCGAATACTGCCCACCGTTTTCCCTTACGCCAGGGGGGTAGGCCTGGATGTAGCCGGCACTGGGCAGTGAGCGGCTCAATGGCGGGTCCAGCAGCTTGATGAGGCCGTGCTCAACGTCCACCAGTTGCGCATCCATTGACGCCAGTGCCGTGCGTTGCATTGGCAACGGCGCGATGCCGCTCAGCACGGACCAGGCCTGTGCAATCAGATCAATGCGGGCCTCCGAATTGGCAGCTGAGCCCAATGCCTGGCCATCGTCAAAGAAGGCGCGCTTGAACCACTGCCCATCCCATGCGGGCCCCTTGAGAGCGGCTTCCCAGCCTCTGGCTGCATCCTCCCAGCGTTGCGCACGATCCGAGTCACCGCGCGAGCGTGCCAACGGAGCGAACCCTGCTACCAATAATCCCAGGAACCAGCCCAGCCAAACCGACTCGCCCTGACCTTCGGCACCTACCCGATTCATGCCATCGTTCCAGTCACCACTTCCCATCAGGGGCAAGCCGTGCGCACCTATCCGGAGGCTGTGGTCTATGGCCAGCGCGGCATGTTCATAGACCGACGCGTCCCGTTCACTGGACTTTGGAATGAAATACGCATCTTCGCGCCCCGCCGCAATGGCAGGGCCTTCCAGAAAGGGGACGCATACGTCGAGTACGGTAGTGTCTCCCGTTACCTTTATGTAGTGCAGGCAAGCGTGCGCCAGCCACAGCAGATCATCGGAAAAATGGGTTCGCACCCCTGCTCCCACTGGGGCATGCCACCAGTGCTGCACATCACCTTGCTCAAACTGCCGTGACGCGCACAGCACGATCTGCTGGCGCAACAGCTCGGGCGCCGCCCACGCGAGCGCCATGGTGTCCTGCAATTGATCGCGAAACCCGGTTGCCCCTCCGGCCTGGTAGAACCCGGCCTTGGCCCAGAGCCTGCAACTCACCACCTGGTACAGCAACCACCGATTGACCATGACGTCAAACAATGGGTCTGGTGTCTTGACCGTGGTGGCACCAAGCAACTGGTTCCAGCGCGCTTGCGACGCCTGCATGCGCAGGTCCGGGCTCGCGTGCATCGTCACATTCGCCAACTGCCGGGCTGCATCCGCACTTTCAGCGTAACCCAGCAGAAAGACACATTCAGTTGCACTTCCGGCCGGCAAATGCACACGCGTTGACAGTGCCGCACACGGATCCAGGCCGTCACCGCTGGATCGCGCCAGGCGTGCGGGCAAAACCATTTGTCCCTGTTCGTCAAAGAATTCACGTCGATCACAGGTCCAGTCTTCAGACCCGCCGGACTGCGTGGCAACGCTGAAGAAGGCGGTTCCATCACCAAAGCCTGCAGACTGCTCGCGCTGGGTGCAAAGCAGGACGGTTCCTCCACCTGCGGGCGTTTGGTGCTGATGGATGGCTGTGCGAACCGTGCCACGATCAGCACGGCCTGCACCCATCATCCACTCGACCATGCCGATGAGGCGCAGGTGCCTGGCTTTGTGTCCATGGTTGTTCAGCGCGAGCGTGATCTGCTTGACAGACGTGGCTGCGTCGACGCACCAGGTGATGGTGACTTCCAGATCGACCTGGCGATGGTGAATGATCGTATAGCCCTGGCCATGTTCGACCCGGTAGCGTGTCCCGTTCGAACCCCAAGCATTGGGAGTGACACTCCAGACGTGTTGGGAGCGGGTGTCCTGCAGCAGATACCACTCGACAGGGGGATCTCCAATGGCATCGTTGGACCAGGCAGTGAGCTGGTTGAGCCGGCTGTTTACCGCCCATGTGAAGCCACTGCCGGACTCCGATACTTGAGCCCCAAAAGCAGGGTTGGATAGGACATTGATCCAGGGCTTCAGTGGACGCACCTTATCACTGACTTCAAAGGTAAATGCACCATCTGCGTTGGAGAAAGTACCTTTGGGTGGGGCTGTTGCGGGGCTGGCCGAGGCGCTACATGGCAGAGGTACATGGACCGCTGCCAGACGATCCGTGTGTGCTCTTTCATGAAGTGTCATCCACTCTTGCACATGGTGTGCCAGGGGCCGACCATCCGCATGCAGGCGCAACCGTGCGTGGATCTTCAGGGTACCCAGTTCATCCGCAGTCAGTTCATCGGCACGTAACAAATGAAACCCAGTTACTGCAGCGTCGCCCTGCGCACCGGCTTCCATGCGATGGCGCTCCCGCAATGCGGCGATTTCGCGATGCAGGGCCATCATGTACGAAGCCGGCTCTGAATTCACCACCACCAGATCGCAGGCAACACCGCCCCATGACCATAGTTTCAACGCCTGAGCCATGGATCGGAGCAGTCCAAGACCCTGCAGAATGCCGCAGCGCACGAGGATTAGAGGTCGGTCTCCCGAGATGCCAAAGCGCCAAAGCAGACGGCGATCACATACGCCATCCGTTGTACTGGTGATTGTCGCGACGTGGACCACCGGCCTTGCCAATGTCAACACCAGTGCAGTGGTCAGGGTCTGTATGGCCACGTAGTTATCCGCACTAACGCGCAGAGCACGCAGGCGTATGCCAGCGAGCGTGGCCGACATGAGCGAAGCGCGCTTTACGTTGTTGGCTTGCCGATACTTGTCGATGACCGCCCTGAGCGTGGCGCCGTTGTTCGACACTGCGGTGGCGAACGTGAGCTGGATTCGCCCTCTGGGCGCCAGGCGCACCCGGACTGCCAATGCACACACCGGGTCCAGTCCGGTGGTCATGCCTGTGCTGCCTTCTGTCGAAGGTGGGGGCTGGGGGCAGAGGGATGCAAGTGGCTGGGCAGTATGGCGATTGCGACCCAGCCAGTGTCGGCGTTCGGTCTGCGCTGAAATGCTCAGCACACGTGGATCCGCCGTGGCCAGAAAGTGCGCCATCCGCACGCCGGAGTCGCCTGGCTGGCGCGGCTTGCGTTCAAACAGCAGCGCCTGGTGGATGGCCAGCCATTCTGCCTGCACAAACAGATTGGAGAATGCGGGATGGGCTTCGTCGGCGAGTCGATCAGCCAGTGTCACTTCAAATTGCGAGATGAGTTCGACATCAAGAGGTTGATCGCTCGTATTGCGTAACTCCACCATGCGGAATTCAATGTCATCCTCGGGGCTGACCCATACGGTGGTCTGCGCTTGCAATTCGGTCCACGTCGTGTCAAAGCACACGCGGTCAGCGTGGTAGATACACCGGTAATGTGCATGGGGGTCTGCCGCAGGATGGGATGTCAGCGACACCAGATTGGCTTGGTCATTCCGGCGGATGTAGAAGAAGCTGCCGTAGTGGTCTCGCAGTGCGTCATCACGCTGTCGTGAGATCCCGATCGTCCCCCAACGGCTCCAGCCTGCACCATTGGCACGCAGCGAGACGGAATACCGTCCATTCGAAAGAAGGTGTGTGGGCTCCAGAGCAGCAGCACCCGGGACGACCTCACGCAACTGGCTGGGAGTGCTGCGCCGTTGGCCTACCAGGGAAGCGCTTTGCTGCGGTGGTGCGTACATCAGAGAGACCTTGCGCGGAACTCCCTCGTGGAGCAGAGACGCAACCGCCTCGATCGGCGCATTGGCCATGCCCCAGCGTTGTGCGGGGCCTCCCAGCAGCGTGTTCGCCAGTGCGACGATGCTCATGCCCTGGTGATGGGCCATGACGGTGTCGACTGCAACAAACTGGCTTCCTCCATCCTGGCGCGCAGGCGTGTAGTCCAACGCTTCGATGAAGCCATACCGACCGCGTGCACCCAGGCCCTCCAGTACCCGGAAGTTCTCAACTGCGCATCGGGGAGAAATCAACAGTGCCAAGGCGGTTGCATACGGTGCAATCACCAGCTCATCGGGCGGGGTGCGCCGCAGCGCCAGTCGAGGAACGCCTTGCGGTGCGTACTGGTAGGCCAGCGTGTAGTCGCTGGCGGCGTATGCCGACTCCGACATGCCCCAGGGCACTCCTTGTGTCTTGGCAAACAGCACCTGTTCCAGCAAGGCCGAGTCACAGGCGGACCATAGAACGCTTCCGGGTGGCTCTGAAAGTACCAAGCTTGGCATCAGGTATTCGAACAGCGAGCCAGTCCAGGAGCGCAGTCCCACGTGAGTCCCGACGGCGAAGAATGGTCGTCCCAGCGACGCCCAGTGGCGCACCGGCGCATCGCCTTTCGCAATGGCCAGGAGACTGGTGAGCCGGGATTCCGATGCCAGCAGATCATAGAAACCGGCATCCCGTTGGTGCTCGGCCATCCGGTAGCCGATGTGGAACAGATGGCGCTTGCGGTTATAGAGGAAGCTGAAATCGGCTTCCCGGGCCAAACGCGTAAAGGTCAGTGCCAGAGTCCGCAAACGTGCAGAAGCCACAGCGGCGCCATTGACCAGACCCCCGTCATCGGTCGCCGTGCGGGCTAGTGCATCCTGCTGGGCCGAACGCAGGGTTGTCCGGTGATCGACCAACAGCCATTTCAACTCCGCACGCATCTCAGTCGAATGCCGAGTCCTGTGCGCCCACCGGAGTGAAATGCGCTTTTGCGATGCTGCCAGCGCATCTGCTATTGCCGTGCCATCCAGCGGCGCGTGCGCGAGCTCCAGGCAGGCTTGCGCGACCGTAAGCAGGTGGCCCGCGAGATTGCCGCTGTCCACGGTAGACACGTACATGGGGAGGAGTGGCGCGCGTGTCTGGGTGTCATACCAGTTGAAATAGTGACCCTGATGGCGCTCCAGGGTGAGCAGCGTACCCAGCGTAGCCTCAAGGCGCGTCAACAGGTCCTGCGTTCCTATCCAGCCAAATTGGCGGGCGCAGGCGGTGCTCAGCAAGTAGAGGCCTATGTTGGTTGGTGACGTGCGGTGTGCCACGATGTCATGGGGGGCCAACTGCAGGTTGTCCGGCGGCAGATGGTTTTCATCCGCGACTACACAGCGTTCGAACAGTCGCCAGGTATCGCGGCCAACACCGGTAAGGTACGCGGTGTCCTGTTCCGTCAGTGCGTCTTGTGCTTGTGCAGGCTTCACTCGGCTCACCCACCATGTCCATACGGGTGAGGCAGCCCACGTAAGGCATACGATGATCGCGAGTAGCGGATGGGGTGTGTCCCATGACAATAGACCGCCCAGCAGGAGTGCAGCGAGGACGGGCTCGTGCCAATGCGCCCGCAGTGCCGCCGCAAGGGTCGCCTTGGCCTGTGCTTGCGCCACTGCCGCAGTTGTCCACTGCAGTAACTGACGCCTGCTGATGGCTGTTCGATACAACGCCCGCACTATCGCATCAGTGCTCAGCAGGGATAGCTGAAGCAGTTGCGCCATGTGCCAGACCCCACCCATGGCAGCGCGCACCAGATCGGTGGTTGCAGCGGCATAAAAGTGCTGTTTTGCAAAGTCAGAGCGCCCTGGAGAAAATCCGGCAAGCGCACCCATCAAGGGTCCTGCCGAGAAGGCGACATACACCAGTGACAGCGCCAGCCAAGGAGCCACAACCGTGCCAGCCAGCGCGGCGACCAGCAGCATCAATGACATCGGCGCAACCAGTGAGCGACGCAAGTTGTCTAACATCTTCCAGAGATTGACGGCACGAATCCCGGCAAGGCGGGGATGGAGCAGCGATGCCACCAGAACTGGTAGCAACTGCCAGTCACCCCGCGTCCAGCGGTGAACCCGGGATGCGGCAACATCGGCGTGAAACGGCGCCTCTTCAATGACCGTGATATCGGTTACTGCCGCACAACGCGCGATGGCGCCTTCCAGCAGATCGTGGCTCAGAATCTGCCCTTCGGCCAGGCGCCCGGACAGCACGGCATACATGGCCTTAACATGAAGCAGTCCTTTCCCCGTGAAAGTACCCTCGGAGAACAGATCCTGATAGACCTCTGAGTTGGCCGCGCTGTAGGAATCGATGCCACATTGGCCGGAAAAGAGCCAGTGGTAGGCGGTAGCACGATTGGCAGGTGGCAGGGGCGTCACGATGCGCGGTTGCAGTATTCCGTATCCGCTGACAACGGTGCGTCCAGTCACGTCGAGCCGTGGATGGTTGTGTGGATGGGCGGCCACGCCGACTAGTTCACGCAATCGCCCAGGGGGAAGTTGGGTGTCGCTATCCAGTGTGACAACGTATTGGGTTCCGGTTGAGAGTCGGGATGTTGCGCCCAGATCCAGAAAGACGTCGTGAGAGTCAAGAAACAAGGCTGCAACGAGTTGCTCCAGTTTTCCGCGCTTACGCTCCCACCCAATCCATCGCTGCTCGCTTTCGCTGAACACCCGCTCGCGATGCAGAAGCAGGAATCGGACCCCGTGGTTCACGTCGTCTGGCTCGCGTGGGGTGCGGGCATTGATATCTTCGATCTGTTGCTTGGCCAACGCCAGAAGTTCCATATCAGTTTCCAGACGCGGTGCTATGGCGTCTGCCCAGTCCGTCAGTAGCGCGAACTGCGCGGCTCGCTCCGGGTTAGCAAGATAGTGCAGCTCCAACCGGTGTGCGAGTTCGCGGGTAGATGCAGCATCGGTCAGCATGCAGGGAATGACCACAATGACGCGATGTTCCGGTGGAATGCCTTCCGCCAGCGCCAGTCTCGGCAGGTGATAGGGGCGTACGGACTCGCAGATCAAGCGATGGAGCACCGCGACGGTGGCTTCCGAGGCTGGAAAAGCCAGTATCAGTACGCCCAAAAGGCCCTGCCAGGTTGATGCAATGCCGCCGGCATGCACTGTTCCGTTCGACAACAGAACCCCGACTACGCCAAACAGCACACCTGCCAGAGCCAGTAAATACATCGGGAATGCGGCGCGCCGGGCAAGTCCCTGCAATGCGAATCTCCACCGTACCTTGAGACCCAGTGCGCCCAACAATGCCGACTGCCCACGACCACGAAGCCAATGGTGGGCTACGGAAGCGACTCCTGTGGATTCGAAACAGGGATGCATGAGGCCTAACAGAGCCTGTCCTACCGATGCCTCACTCAAGCCGCTTTGTCTGGCCAACCGCTCTACGGCATGCAAAGTCTGGTCCCGTGTCGCGTCGTCTTCCGCAGCAAACAGTGGCGAGGTCAGCATCAATCGCACCAATGCATTGGTCTGTGCAATGATGCTCGACCAGTCGGAGTCTCCAATCGCCCGCAGTGAAGTGACTGCATTGCTGACACTCAGGTTGTCTTCAGCTTGCTCTGCACTTTGCCGGGTCTGCATGGCTCCCAGGTCGGGCAGCACATTTCGCAGCCAGTCTTGCGCTTCGGGCAGGCCAGCGTCCTCACCACTTGCACGTCGGTCGTGCAGGCGCTGTGCCATTTGCGCCAGAAACACCTTGCCAACTCCACGCTGAGTTAACAGGGACAACAATTGGCTGAGCGCATCTCCGTCGTAACTGTCAATGCGATCAAAGCAAATGTTGGCGACTTCACGGGCGGCCTTGTTGGTTGCCACTCTCTCGGCGAGGCGTCGCAGGCTTTCAACCAAGACGACACGTAGCGTGGTTGGCAATGCCCATGCCTCACTGAGTTTGAGCTCGCATACGTCCTGATACGCCTTCAGAAACTGGATCAACAGGGCTTCATCAAATGCCCCATCGGTATGGGCCACATAGGACCATGCAACACCGTAAATGCGGGGCAATCCCGCCAATGGGTCCTCTTGTAGGGTTGGCAGTGTGCGAAAGTAGCTGCGTGGCAGCCCGTCGTGTACTTCCTTGATCTGCGCTTCAATGACATGAAAGTTGTCTAGCAACCACTCGGCGGCAGGGCTGATGTCATAGCCGGAGGCCGCCTGCAGTCCGATGTAAATGTGACTCTCGCGCAGAGTCCGGATGTTGTCCTTGAGGCGGGGAAAAAATGTGGCGGCATGGACGTCATCGGTTGCCGACCGGTGCTTTGCGCCCAGAATGTGGCCATGCTGTTGAAACCGCTGTGCGCCGAATATGTCGGCCCTGATAGGGGGCTGTACCGATCCGCGTGAGGCGTCCAGGATGTCATACAGCATGCGGGATGCACCCGGCACCAGACCCAGTAGAGCAGATGCCGCCATACCCTTACAGAACGAGTCTTGCCATAGCGATCAATAGCACGACAAGCAAAATTGACGTTATCAACCGGGACACAACGAATCCGCGCATGGACTCCGCAGCACAGTTCAGTGCGAGCAGGCGCCTGTGGGTACCCCTGCAGACACACAGATGGTCTTTCAGGGATGACAGTTCCAAGGGTGAAGTATCTGCACTATCTCCGAAGGCCGCGGTACTCCACGGCCGCTCAATGTCCACAATGGTTTTCATATCAAATTCCGAGGATGAAGCGCTGGAGATCGCCTCAACTGAAGGCGCGCTCAAAGATAGGAAGTATGGTGACTGGGCGAGGAAAATTCCGTGCGCTGACGAACATTGACGGGCGATCGCCGTGGCCCTTTACCTATGCATTCAAAATTCGCGCCACTTTTATCAGAAAACTTTCGCGATCCAGTGGTTTTACCGTGAAATCGATTGCACCGGCCTGCAGGCAATGTACAACCACGTTCCTTTCACTATGTCCCGTCACCATCATGACCGGGATGCTGGCGAATCGGAGGTTGGCCTTCAACCGTCGCAGAGTCTCCAGCCCATCTATTTGGGGCATATCCATGTCCAACAGGATGAGGTCCGGACAGGTTGTTTCCAAAATCGACATCGCTTCTATACAACTGTTTGAGAACATCAGGTCATAAAGCTCCTCATCCAGCACGCGCGCAAACACCCTGCGATCAAACTCGCTGTCGTCCACAACCAGCACAATGGACTGGAAGCGCTCATCCGCTTCCATCCTGGATTGTTCAAAGCGCGCGTATGAGGCGGTCATGGCTGGACCAGATGAGACCGCCGATCTTCCCAGTCTGCGATCCAGCCCAACAATGCCTGACCCGGCATCGGCTTTGCAATGAAGTACCCCTGCGCGATGTCGCAGCCGCTTGGACGCAAAAAATTCCAGTCTGCGCGATCTTCGACTCCTTCGGCCACGGATTCCATCTTGAGTTGTTTTGCCAGACCCAGACTGGCATCAAACATGGCACGCTGTGTCGCGTTGGCCCAGGCCCCGTGAACAAAGCTTTGGTCGATCTTGAGCTCGTCAAAGGGGATGTCGCGCAACTGCGACAGCGAGGAGTTGCCGGTGCCAAAGTCGTCGATGGACAGGCAAAATCGGTGCAAGCGCAATCGCGTCAGGATTTCGAGCGGTATTCTCTGATCCCGCATCAAGCTGCTCTCGGTAATTTCCAACACGATCTTCTGTGGTGGCACCCCCGCCAGGGTTGTGAGGTTGACCACGTAATCAAGAAAATTCAGCGAGGTCAGGTTTTCCATGGACAGGTTTACTGCAACGCGCAGGGTCAAGCCTGCATCCTGCCAACCCCGTGCTTGCGCCAGGGCATTTGTCAGGACCACCCGGGTGAGCTTGTCTATCAGCCCCCCCTGTTCCGCCACGTCAATGAACTGGTCCGGGAAGACCATACCGTCCTTGGGATGCTGCCAGCGAACCAACGATTCGACACCAACCAATTCGCCTGTCGCTACAGCGATCTTCGGCTGGTAGAGGTTGAATAGTTCGCCACGGGAAAGCGCTGAACGAAGTTCCTCCGCGGCGTAGGTTTTTCTAGAGGCCTTCGCGGCCCCTCTCTGCAAAGGCGTCCACTTGTCGACCAAAGTCGCCAATCCCTTGGGCGTGACCGGCTTGCTCAGATGCCCGAATACCGCGATGTCATGCGCACGCACCAGCCGCTCGACCGATTGCAGTACCCGCTCGTCCTCACCGCTGACCAGGATGAGCGCTCCGGCGTAGTGGCGTTCAACGAGATGCCGTACAAATTCGACGCCATCCATGTTCGGCATATTGATGTCCAGCAGAATCAAATCCGGCCTGCCCGTCGGTCGATCAAGCTCCGATAGCGCAGCGAGCCCGCTCTCACAGGTGACAACAGCTCGACATCCCAGATTTTTCAGTATCCGGTCCAGCATTCGCAGCATGAACGGCTCATCGTCCAGAACCATGACCTTGATTGCGCTTCTGTTGACCAGATTCGCTTTGGCTGACTCGGATTCGTAAGTCATCATGGGATCGATACCAGGGCCAGCAAGTGCGGATCGGGGGCGTTGAGCCGCGGCGACACCAGAACCGTGATGCACAGGGTTGACGCAGCTATCCGCCCGATCGCTTGATGTTGGGTCTTCATCGAAATTCACTTTCTGTCCGTAGCTGTGCAGCGCATCTCGTCGTTACAGTCTGTGGTGGCCGATGTTCCGACTGAGACCTCAACTGTCCAAGCCAGAATAGTCAGGACGCTCGGGTGGGTCCGTACGCTGGCACACACACTTTCTATGGCGCAAGATGCAAGAGGGTTCGCAGACACACAGACCGTGCGGACGCTCCGGATTACTGTCAAGGTTGCCCGCAACGCTTCACCGGAGACTCCATGCAACACGCCTCGCCAAGCCCCCAAATCGATCCGCGATATGTCTCGACCGTCAGACAGCCCATGGGCGACGATGCGCCCAATGATCGTTTAACACAGGAGAGTCGTGTTGATCGTCAATTCATGGAGATGCTGGATGGATACAGACACAGCGGGGGACTGGCCCGCGCGCAGGAGGTTTTCACGTCATTCAAATCCCGGGAGGGAGCTGAACCGGGCATTCTGGCGCGATGGATTGTCAAGCGCAGTGTCATCAGCTTCGATTGGCAATCCAAGGTATGGATCCCGCTGTTTCAATTCAGTCTGATCAACATGGAACTCTTGCCGGGAGTGGTTGAAGTGTTGACGGTTCTCAACCCCGTCTTTGAGCCCTGGGAGTTGGCCTATTGGTTCGCTCAGCCCAGTCGATGGCTAGACAGTGGACGCAGACCTGCCGATGTCATAGGCATTGACAAGCATGCAGTGCTACGCGCTGCATGTGCTGATCGCTTTATCGCTGACTGAACAGGGCTTGTGCAAGGATCCTCTGTCTATTCAACGCGGTACGAGTGGAATACCTCTTGGGTGCTACTGACTTCTGGTAGTACGTAGACAATGCCTGGCGTTCCGGAAAATATGGGACGCACCACATGCACATAGAAGTCTTCGGAGACGTTGATACATCCGTAGGTGATCCGGTTGTCCAATGGCGTTGGTGTGTCCAGCCTCTGCTGTCTGTGTTCTTTGGCATTGCTGGTGATGACTCTGTGCAGGGATATTGCGGTGTCGTAGTCGATCCAGAGGATGTCTTCCCCCCGCATGTTGATCCCCATCTCTGCGGTAAATCTGCCAGCCGGCGTAGTTCGCTCTTGCGGGCGGATGTCGGCAAGCTTTTTGTCGCCGATACCGGGAACCGAGTTGTCCCCCCGTGCAGAACCCAGCAGGGCAGGCGCGACGCCACGAAGCACGCCCGTGGTCGTGAACACAAACACCCGGGCCTCCACTTTGTCCACAATCGCGAAGGGCATACCGGTGTTGTTCCGTGAATCGATGACCCAGTCAGCAATTTCCTGGACCTGCGGCGAAGCGCTATCACTCCCAAAATTGGCACGGTTGGTACGCGCCAGCGCAGTGACGGAAATGGGTTCAGATACCGCAAAACTCGAATGTAAGCCAAGAGCGCACAAGGCGACAACCATCCGGCTCACCATGTTCGCAATCCGCCCGCTTGGCGCCATTGTTGGCTCAACCGTTTGTGTGCGAGCCTGGACACCGGTTAGTTGCGATCCTGTTTGCGGGGGTGGCGTGGTGGGACGTAGACGTTTTCTACGCTCTCTGGAGTCGGCGCCGACGTGACAATTTCCGGGACCGGGGCCACATAGAGTGGCGTAACTGGTGGAGCGGTTGACACGAACTCTACTGGGGGCGGCAAATTCACCAGTGACACCGAGACCGGAGGTACCGAAGGGGGCGGCACGTAAATGGTTGGTATGACCGGTGGTGGGGCGACGACGGGCGGTGATACAACCACGACCGTGGGCACGACAACCGGCGGCGGTACGACAACCGGCGGCGGTACGACAACCGGCGGCGGTACGACAACCGGTGGCGGCACGACAACCGGTGGCGGCACGACAACCGGTGGCGGTACGACAACCGGTGGCGGTACGACAACCGGTGGCGGTACGACAACTGCCGCGATGATATTCCCTGTCGTTCTCGCAACAACGGGTGCACAGCATGAGACAGCCAGCGCATAGTTGTTGGCGTTTGCACCTCCCAGGGTGTATCCGCTGTAGGTGATGATCTTGCCCGACCCAATAGCCGCGGTATCAAAGTTTGCGGAGGCGCCAGCACCAGCTACCAGCGTGACGCCAATGGGGCTTCCCTTCAACGCCAGCAAAGTGGCACTGGTTGTTCCGTCAAACGGCTTGTCGGCTGTCGAGGCATACACCAGCATGTGCTGCGTCAGTGTGGCTCCGCCCGTGAGCGTGAGATTGGGCAGGTAGTCGGTCGGCGTGGTGTACGCGACTGGGTTGTAGTTGATGGTTACAGGCGCATTGGGTCCAGTTACCGCAGCCGGTGGTGTCAATGGCGCGAATACCACGGTGCCACCGGCAACTCCCGGGCCGGTTCCGCCAAAACCTGCATTGAGTACCAGACCCAGCGGCAGATTCAGACTCTGGCTGGGAATGCTGCTGCCCCGGGTGAGCGTGATCTTTGCGCTGATTGCCACGTCGTTGGCGGCACACATGGAGACGTTGCCGTCGGTGGTCGTCAGCGCCGCCTTCAGATTCAGGTTGTGCCCCGCATTCACCAGAACGCTGCCGTTGACCGTCGTAATGGCCGCATTGATGTTGGCATCGCGCCCGCAACAGATCACAAAGTTGCCATTGGTCGCTGAAATGGGCGCGTTGACATTCGCGTCCCGCGTTGCATTCAAGGTTAACGTCGTGGTACTGGGCGTCGCCGTCCAACTGATGGCCTGGTTGATGTTGATGTCGCCGTTGCCGGCCGTGGCCGTATTGAGGGTGGTCACTGGCGGAGTTCCCGCCACGGTCGCGTCAGGTCCCGTTGCGGTATTGATGACGACGCTGTTGGTAACCAGCAAGGCAGAGAGAGTTGCGCCACTGATATTGTCCGTGGCACCGCTGCCCACCGTAAAGTCCTGGGGATCGATCAGCCAGGTACCGGTCTTCCCCGTGGCGGCCGCAGTTGTAATTTTTGCGTCGCCACGAATGGACACCTGTGCGGCAGAGGTTTCAATGAATCCACCGTTGCCGCCGTTGGGGGCGCTGGCATCCAGCGTGCCACCCACCTGGGTGCTGCCGTTCTGCATGTCCCCCATCAGTCGGATGGTGCCGCTGTGGTTTTCTATTGTCTGTGCCTGAATGACGCCGGTGTTGTTGACCGCACTTTGCATCAGGCCACCGGCCGCCTGCGCCGTCAGCAGCACTCGGCCACCGTCGGCGCGGATCAGTCCATCGTTCTGAGCCAGCGCGTTCACGGCCCCCTGATTGATCGCAACATTGAGCAATCCGTCACCTGCAACATCAAGCGTGATGGTGTTGCCCGCGGCCAGCGCCACCGTTCCGAGCCGGGCCGATATCACGCCGTCGTTACTGACGCTGGCACCCAATAACGCCACAAATCCACCATTGGCGGCAATGCTGCCCTGATTGCGCACAGTACCAACGCCAGGATTGGAAAACTTGAACCTTCCGGACAGGAAGTCACCGTCAGTCACGTCCAGCGTGGAGGCAACAAGCCCTCCCACATTGACCTGCGATCCCTTGCCAAAGAGTATGCCGCTTGGATTGACCAGAAAAATGTTGCCATTCGCTGTCAGATTGCCAAGGATCGAAGACGGGTCTGACCCGAGTACCCGGTTGAGCGTAACGGAGTTGCTGTTGGGCTGCGCAAACCGGACGGTTTCGCCCGATCCTATGCTGAAGCTTTGCCAGTTGATCACCGCATTCGACGTCGACTGTGTGATGACCGTATTGCCTGCGCTGTTGTTGATACTGGCGCTGCCCGTTGCCACGACGCCGCCGGAAGGCAGCGCATGCGCACTCATGGAAAATCCCAAGGCCATGGCGATGCCCAGCAGGGTGATCGTTCCGCGTGTGTTGCAGCGCGTTCCGCCTGTCACTACAGCCGATTTCTGGCCCGCAGATATCGTGTTCTCGCCCACCGCCACGAACGTTCCGGTTCGGCTATTCCAGATTGATTTGAAGATATTGTTCATTGTGTCCATCCAGTTGTTTCTGTGATTTCTGAGCGCGAGCGGGGTCCACTCGCCGTGCTCAGAAATACTTCACGGCCTGTATCCAGAATCTTCCCGAGGCGTCAGGTGCCGATGTAGCCGGCTCGTTGCCCAGCTTGCGTGCGTAATACACCCGGACCATGAAGTTGTTGCTGTCCGACCAGACGAGGCCTACGCCCGCTCCGCTCAGCGTTCTGCTGTTGGGCCCCGTGGACCAGGGGTTGCGGTTCAATGTGACGGTTCCGCTATCCACAAAGCCAACCAACTGCACCTGACTGGAACTGTCTTGCGCAAGAATCGGCAGCCGCAAGCGCGCCTCCAGCGTCATCAGATAGCCCTGATCGGCCGAGGCTTCACCCTGCGGGTAGGCGCGCACTGCGTACATGCCGCCCAGATCCATCTTTTCCGATACATCCAGATTCTTCGATGCGACCTGCCCGCTGATCGCTGCGTAAACCGAAAGTGAATTGGTCACGTTTTGCAGGCGCATGAGGCTGAACCCCAGCTTGTCGAAGTGCCCCCCCGATTGCGCGGTCAGCAGGTCGTCGGCACGCACGGATGGCGTTTTCAGGTCCACGGTACCGCTGCTCCATGCCAGCGAATACGCCGTGACCCCACTACCGTCAGACTGATCCCCGCCCAGGCTGGCCGTCCACACGTCAGCGGTCTTATCCGCAACGGAACTCGTCGCATCGACGCGGTCCTGAAAGGTCTTGGCATCAAAGTTGAGTCCGAAATTGAGATTCTGGTTGCGTGAGCGCATCAATGGATAACTGGCAAATGCGCTGGCGACCTTTGCTGTTCCGTTGGCGTGCAGACTTTCATATTCCTGGCCCAATACGTAACCCAGGCTGCTGTAGGCGACGCCCGCCCGAGCCTTGCCGAATTGCAACTGGTAGGCCGCTCGTGCGTAATTGAGCCCGGTGCCGGTTGTCAACATGCGCAGGGTTGCGACGTCCCCGTGACCAGTTGGCTCATTCAGGTTGATGGTCGCCCCCAGCCGGTTCTCACCGGTGTAGCGATTGCCCGCATTGTCCGCGTCGATGCTTCCGCTGACGCGTTGACCCGGAATCAGATCCACATTGAGGTCCGAGGTCCCCTGGCTGGCGCCAGGGGCCAGGGTGGATCGAACCGTCACACCGGGCAGGTCGGACAGCAGCAGCAGTCGATTCTCCAGCGGCGCAGACGCAATGACCTCTCCACCGTTCAGACCACCTAGCAGGTTGTTGGCCAGGTCATCCGAAACATTCGTCTGGTTGTTCAGGTTGATGCGGCCGTAGCGACCTTCCATCACCTCAATTGCAATGACGCCGTCCACAATATCCTGTGCGGGCAGAAACGCCTGTGCGGCAAAGTAGCCGTTGCGATGGTAGTGGTCCGCAATGGCCGCGGCCATGCCACGCAAGTCGTTGAGCGTCAACACGCTTCCTGGCTGAAATCCGGTCAGCGCCAACAAGTCGCCCTCAGGGTATACCTGTGCACCGGTGACTCGCAACTGCCTGACCTTTACTTTGGTACCTTCGGGTTCTGGGCGGACTTGGGCGCCGAGTGGCTTCAACTCCAGGCGCGGTTCCATATTCCTTGGGGTGGGGGTGGGCGGGATCTGGTGCAGCTCACTGCCTGCATTGGGCAGGGCCTGTGCAAGGGCGTTGCAGCCCAGAACCATGAGCGCCCATGGGAAGATCATTTTTTTTGACATGGTTAACTCTCCAAAATGTCTGGTGTTACCGTCGTAGTGGGAATCCGAATGCAATCAGCGTGGCCTTACCACACCGCTGTCATCCGATAGAACAATTTCCACACGCCGATTGAGCTGGCGGTTCTGTGCCGTGTCGTTGGCCGCTACGGGCTGGGATTCTCCGTACCCGCGAAATGCCACACGTTCACCTGCTACACCGAGCTCCAGCAATGCTTCGCGCACGGCGTTTGCGCGTCGTTCAGACAGTGCCTGGTTGTGCTGCGCCGTCCCCGTGCTGTCGGTAAATCCTTCGACCAGCACCGTGCGCTTCGGGTTGTTTTGGAGAACTTTGGCCAGGCGTTGGGCCATTTGCATGCCGTCGGCATTCAGCCGTGAAAGGTCCGTTCCAAATAGCACGTCTCCCAGCGTAATCACGAGTCCGCGCTCCGTCTTCTTGGCGGACATCGCAGCCAGTTGCTCTTCGAGGGCGCTATTGCGGGCATTGGCTTCATCGGTCAGCCGTTGTGCCTCTGCCGTGTTCTGCTGGGCGATTTCCTTCTGCTGTGTTGCGAGCGAAGCATCATTGCGTGCCGCCTGCGCCGAGCGCTCAGCGTCCTGCGCCTTCATGCGGGCCTGATCCGCCTCCATGGTTCGTTGGTCCAGGCGAACCTGGTCACGTTGAAGCGCCGCATTCGCTATGTCCGACTCCGCGGATTTCCGCCGTGCAACTTCGGTCGCGATGGCGATCTTTTGCCGCGCCATATATGCCAGTCTGTCCAATTCGCCGATGCTCTCGTGTTTGCTGGCTGCGGTGTTGGCCGCCCCCAAGGCTTCGGTTGCCGACTGCATTTCTAGTGCGGCGTAGGTGGCAATCCTGGGGTTTCCCTGGGCTCGCGCGTAGTCCATGCGCGCCTGCTCCAGCAGGCTGGTTGACGCGGGTCCGCTTGCGCATGCGCCAAGCAGTATCAGGACACATGCTGCCAGTGAAGTATTTCGGTAGGTTTTCATGGTGGGTTCCCTTGGTGGTTCTACTGTGTTCGTGCACGATCAAGCTCGACCCGCAAAACGCGAATGTCTTCCTGAAGGGTTTCGGCGACGGCCTGTGATTTGGCAGATCCGGCCTTGGCCTGAGCCAACTTGGCATCTACCTGAGCCTGGGATGCGTAATCGGTGGCGGACTTGTAGTCTTTGGCGGCCAGGGCCTTCTTTGCCAGGGCCAGCTTCTCGCGCGCCGCCAGCATGTCGGCTGGGGCAAACTCGGCACCGTCCGCCTGAGTGGCGTTTTCAACCGCCGCTTGTGAGACTGCCACGTCGGCGGTAGCCGGTGTCTTCAGGCTATGACATGCACTCAATGCCATGACGGCCGCAATGCAGGCATAAGTGACCCGATGTCTGGATGTTTTCATATTCAACTTTCGTTAGAGGGGTATTTGTTATGCAATGACGCGTATGGGAGTAGTCAGTTATATGCCCCTACAGGCTTGGCGTCTGTGCATTGGCGCACCAAGCAGGGCAGGAACGGTCGCTTTGGATGGCCATGCAGAAATGGTGTGCTTGCGCGATGTCTATGTGCAGTGGCGCACCGACCGGCCCCGGGTACTGACCGAACATGGCGACCGTGTCATCACCCTTTACCCATCACGAAAGCACCATATGAAATCATTCAGGCCTCTGCAATTGCTCGGCGTTGCAGGTCTCGGAGCGGTTTTGTCCACCGCCACGTTCGCGCAGGACAGCACGTTCTACTATTGGGGTCTCTCTGCCGGTCAGTCTCATTCGCAGATCGACGACAAACTCACCACCGACAGCCTTTTGCGCACGCAAACGAGCCCCGGATCGTTCACTAGCGAGCAGCAGGACACAGCCTACAAGGTGTTTGGCGGATACCAGTTGAATCCGAACATCGCACTGGAGTTCGGTTACTTCAATCTCGGCAAGTTCTCCTACTCGACCTCGCTTCCGGGTGGCACCCTGAACGGTCGGTACGAAGTGGAGGGTCTGAACCTGGACCTGGTTGGAACAATGCCGCTGAGTGCCAAGTGGTCGGCACTTGCACGCATTGGTGTCCAGCACGCCATGACCCGTGACGGGTTCAGTGGTCCCGGGCTGCCAGCGTATGCATCGGTTGACAACAGCCAGCGTGCCAACAACCTGAAGGTTGGACTGGGTCTGCAGTATGAGATTTCCCCCTCCATGCTGGTACGTGGCGAGGCGGAACGTTACCGAGTCAAGGATGGAGTGGGAAACAACGGCGACGTGAACCTGTTCTCCGTGTCATTGGTATTTCCGTTCGGACGCACGCCCGTGCGGCAAGTCGCTGCTGCACCTGCGCCCGTCTACGTCGCTCCGGCGCAGCCCGCTCCGCCGCCAGCGATGGTGGAGCCCGCTCCGGCCCCCAAACCCGTGGCGGTTGTCGTGCCCCAAAAAGTCCACTTTTCTGCAGACTCACTGTTCTCCTTTGACAAGGCTGTCATCAGTCCGGATGGCAAGTCCGCGCTGGATGTGTTTTCCCAGCAACTCCGCGGGACACGCTACAGCATGATTGCGGTAGAAGGTCACACAGACCGATTGGGCACATCCGCCTATAACCAGAAGCTCTCCCAGGCGCGTGCGGACGCCGTGAAGACATACCTGATTGCCGGTGCCGGGATCGAACCCGGAAAGATCACTGCGGTTGGCCGCGGTGAAGGCAGCCCGGTGACCAGCAGCGCCGATTGCAAGGGCAAGACCGCCACCAAGGCCCTGATTGCGTGCCTGCAGCCCGATCGCCGGGTCGATGTCGAGGTCACCGGCGAACGCTAGACCCATCACCCACAACACCTTCAAGGACCAACCATGAAATTACTTACCCTCAACAGCCTCACCTTTGCATTTGTCATGAGCCTGGGACTAGGCGTCCACGCACAAACGATGACCAAGCCGGAACTGAAGAGTGCGCGCGACAGCGTGGACAAGGACTATCAGGCCGCCAAGGCGACTTGTGAATCCCTGTCAGGCAATGCCAAGAGCATCTGTCGGGCCGAGGCCAAGGGAAACGAGAAGTCGTCCCTGGCAGACATCGACGCACGCAACAAGCCTTCAGCGAAAGCCCACCGTATGGCGCTGGATACCCGGGCAGAGGCGACCTATGACCTGGCCAAGCAAAAATGCCAGAATATGGCTGGCAATGCCAAGGACGTCTGCATCAAGGAGGCCAAGTCTGTGGAAGCTGCGGCGAAGGCAGACGCCAAGCTGCAACTGAAGACCACAGAGGCGAATGCTGATGCCGGCAAGGAACGGGCAGTGGCAACGAGCAATGCCCGTGAAAAAGTGGGTGAGGCCCGCAGTGAAGCGGCGGCCGACAAGGTGGACGCTCAGTACAAAGTCGAGGCAGAGAAATGTCAAGCGCTTGCGGGGGCTGCCAAAGAGAGCTGCATAGCCCAAGCGAAGGCGCGGGCCGGAAAGTAGTCTGCGCCATCCGACTCCATCCTTCGGGATGGTTTCGAATGCCGCAATTCCAACCCCTTCATATTGAAAGCTCTTGATATGTCCAATCACTTGATCGACCAGGCCGTTCATTTGGCAGACTCCGCCATTTGCAGTACCCAACATGCGGGAGAGCAGGCCAGCGCGCTTGTTCACCAAGGCATGGACGCTGCACGGGGGGGCTCGCGCCATGTGCGCGACAGCGCGCACCATGCAACTGACCGGACGGTGGCCTACATTCACCAGGAACCGGTCAAAGCCATGCTGATTGCGGCTGCGACTGGGGCCGTCTTGGTGATGCTGGCCAAAGTCATCGGCACGTCGGGCAGCGCGCGTTGACGACGTGTCAATTGACCAGATTGACGTTCCCCGGGACCTGCTGACGCCTCAGGGAATCGTGTTCCGCTGCACGGTAGCGCAGTTTGTCCATCTGCGACCGGCCATGGATGCGTACCTGTCGGGTTACGGGTTGCGCCCGTCCGATGTGATGGCACACATGAATGTGCCATCACATACGCTGTCCCTCACAATGGCTGAGCCGGATAGGGCTGGTGACACCCTGGGGCTCATTGACGATGTTGCGCATGCGCTCACAGAGGAACTGGTGGAATTACCCTCCCGCGCGGGAACCAAGACCCAGGTTTTGACCGTTTCCAAGAAGGAGATCGTTTTCGCGATGTTGCAGTCCGGGCGCGCCTCGTACTTTCAAGGCGCAGCTTGCGATGTGCAGGCACTGATCGATCATGTGGGCGTGCGACAGAACATCGTTGCCTGGTCCGAAGTGCTGGCCTGGAAGTGGCCCGACGGCGGCCCAGCCAACTTCAACGGAAAGTACTGGAAGCGCGGACTTCACCTGGCGGGGTATTCGCTGCACGCTGCGGTCAACGACATTTTTGTGAATCAGCAGCGCTACTCCATGGGCTGCTATACCGCCAGCAAACTGGTGATGGTCCAGGGCATTCTGGACTACTACCACCGTGTAAAGCATTCTCCCGATATGTTGCGGGACATCGAGACCAAGCTGATGCAGGGCGGTTCGCCACTGAGCTCCATTGAGCCCGGTGTCATGTGGAGCTTTGAACCAGACAGCACACCCGAAGACCGTGAGCGGCCGGGAAAGCTGTTGACCATCCAGTTCGGCATACCTGGCAGAAATTTCATCCCCGGGGACTGGTCGTACTTCCTCAACACCGATGCGTTGACCCACGAAAAGACCGGCTACGAAGGGTCCAACACGATTTACCTCGGACGGGGCAGATTCAGTGACTTTTACAACGATCACAACCACTACTACACCTACAAAGAGAAACTGCACGAGGTCTATCAGTGGCGCAACAGGGTGTTCAATGACCGGCGTGATGCGGCAAAGATTCAGCCTTTGACGGCTGGCGACTATGTGAAGTTGGGCACCACACCGGAGCAGGGAGGAATTCAGCTCGACCTGCGTGTCGTTCCCCAACTGTTTGGGTACCGTGAGGCACCCTTGCTTCTAAGCGGAGACCGCTAACCACCGGGCGGCCTGATGCTGCACGGTCACATGGATCTGGAGGGCGCTGGAGTTGTCATCCACGCATGCAATGCCCGCAGACGGGGCTGTCTTTTCGTCTGATGGGGCTGCATTCTGATCAATATGTCGTTAAGAGTGAACATGGCGTCACGAATGTAGGGTCCCTTGTTGAGCATCACACATTCTGCCCGTTCACCCATGGCAGCATCGGTGATTTCGGCGCGCGTCGGCCGTCCCGTCTTGGCCAATGTATCCAACACCTGGGTGGCCCAGATCACGGGCATATGAGCGGCCTCAGCGGCCCACAGAATTTCCTCCTGAACTTCTGCCAGTCGCTCAAACCCGCACTCCACTGCCAGGTCGCCCCGGGCAATCATGATTCCCGCGCTGGCACTCTTCATGGCCGATAACAGAAGCTCAGGCAGTCGCTCAAATCCACGGCGGGTCTCAATTTTCAGCAGGATGCCCATGTTGGCTCTTTCCAATCCGATCAAGTGCTTGTGCAAGCATTCGATGTCCTCAGGCCTCTGGACGAAAGACAGCCCAACCAGATCAGCCAACTGTGCGACAACGCCCAAGTCCTCGATATCTTTATCAGTCAGAGCAGGCAGGTTCAGTTGACTGTCCGGTAAGTTGATTCCCTTGTCGCCATACAGTTTCTCTCCTCCGTCCCGAGCTTGTGTAATGTCCACTTCCAGGTACTGCGGCGCAATGCGTCGGATCACACCACCAATGCGTCCGTCATCAAACCAAATCCGCTCGCCAACCCGGACCTGTTCGAAGACTTGCGGCAGCGTGCAAGTTACTGACGCAACGGAGGGGCTACCGTTTGTGTTTTTTCGGGCCTGCTCTCGGACAAGGCGCAGGCTGCTGCCGCGCACCAATCCAATTACCGCTTCGATGTGCGGCATGTCTGCAAGTGGGGTTGTGCGACGCCCGGGGCCTCTTCTTCGGCGCTTGACCCGTGTATGAGGGGTCAAGTAGGTTGTTTGGGAGCACTCGGCCACGGCGCCGCCGCTTCCAATCTGTATGACACACAGGGTTCGGGTCGACCCCGATGCGTCGGTGAAGTCCAGATGGTCGCCAGGTCGCAGGTGCTGCAGCCACTTCGCATGGACCCCCATGTGGGTGGAGACACCATCCAGCGGGGTGGTCGAGCCGGCCGGCCTGAGGCCGACGATGGCGTTGGCAATCACTATGCCATAGGCGTCCTTGCGGGGGCGTAGTTTCAGAACGGCTGGGCCCGCAGCGATGGCGCCCGTTCGCAATTTGGGACCGGCAAGATCCATGAGTATGCGAACGGAGTGCCCCACTTGAATGGCGGCACGCCGCACATTTGCCGCCATCTTCCGCCACGTGGGTGCGTCATCGTGTGCACAGTTGATTCGGGCGATATCCATCCCGGATTCAACTAGCTGTTGCACGAAGTCAGGGTCGGTAGCCGCTTCGGTAGGGAGGGTGACCATGATGCGCACTGCCCTGTGCGGGGGCGGGCCGAGCAGGGCAGACGTGTGCAACTCCAGCAGACTGGGGGCGGTTGGCAAACTGGTCGGTGCGGCTCTTGAATGACCCGGCTTGGGTTCGTCCAGCAGCCGATGCAGGGTGGCAAGGACCTTGTCCAGTTCGGCTAGAACATTGGATTCCGCATTTCCCAGCGAGCACAGCCCCACGCTATCCAGACCATCCTGGAGCGGACGACGGTCGCTTTGTCGCAACGCCAGATAGTGGGCGAGGTTGCGGGCGCTGGGCCGGTAGCTGGCATCCGTGCCGTCAATCCATTGCGCCAAGCCGGCCTCTCTGGCCACCATGTCGTCACGCAGGGTTGAAAGCTCTTTGACAAGCGCCCGGTACCGGATTCGCATGGTTGCAGAAAGCCTATTGGCGCGGATGGTGGAGCTCCAGCGGACTGGGCATTTTTGAAGCGAGTAGCGGACGCATGGCGTTCAGAGTTGCCAGCAGTGCCGAGCCATTGCTCAGCAGAGTGCATGCAACCGGCGACATCCAGCCGCTGGGCAGTGCCAGTGCCAGTGCCAAGGTATTGGCGCCGGCAATCAGGGTGTAGTTCTGGCGTACCAGCGAGAGCGCGTCGCGGCTGATGTCCATTGCCGGCAGCAACAGATGCAAGCCTTCCTCCATCAGCACCACGTCAGCGGCCGCGCGCGCGATATCCGCACCGTCTATCAGCGATATGCCGACATCCGCTTGTGCCAAGGCGGGTGAGTCGTTGACGCCGTCACCCACCATCGCAAACGGGCCCCCGGCCAGGCGCAGCTCGCGGACGATGGCGGCCTTGTCCTGCGGCAGCACTTCGGAGTAGACCTTGTCAATGCCAACGGCCTGGGCGATGCGGCGCGCGACACCATCCCGGTCACCGGACAGCATGACAATCTCTCGGACGCCGCGCTGGCGCAGACCTGCGACGACCGCCCGCGCTTCCGGTCGTGGCGCATCGCTGCAAGCAATCACGCCCGCGAGATGTCCATCCAGCGCGACCAATAGGCCGATGTGACCCAGGCGCTCCACGTCCGATAGATAAAACCTGGCCTTTCGGGTTGAGATCCCCAGGCTGTGCAGGTAGCGCTCGCTGCCAATGTGGATATGGTGTCCAGCTACCTCACCGGTGACCCCCATGCCGATCACAAACTGCACGTTGTCACACGGCGGGAGCTCCAGGCCGAGAATCGTTTGTGCGTGGGCCACCAGCGCACGCGCCACTGGATGGCGCAACTGCGTCTCGGTAGCCGCGGCCAGTTGCAGGAGGCGGTCCGCGCTGATGCCCGTGTGGAACGGGCGTACATCCAGCACGGCCAGGTGGCCGCAGGTGAGGGTTCCGGTCTTGTCGAAGGCAATCCCCTGCAACGTGGCGAGCTGTTCCACATGGTGCCCGCTCTTGATGAGAATGCCCTGGCGGGCCGCCCGGGTCATGGAGGCCAGCACGCTGGTGGGTGCTGCCACACGGATACCGGTGCCGTAGTCAACGATGGCCATCGACATGAAGCGGTCGACATTTCCGGTGGCTGCCAGCATGGCAAGGTTGGCGCCCAGCAATGGCGCCACCAGGCGATCAGCAAACTGCTCCGCGTAGTTCTGGATGCGCGTCTCGCCGACGGGTGCGGCCTCGATCAATTGCACAATTTTGGCAACCACCGTGTCAGCCCCGGCCTGCGTGACCGTCACCGTGATGGAGCCTTCCACAATGGACGATCCGGCAAACACCATATCGCCAGCGCGGCGGGTGGCAGGAACGGATTCGCCGGTGATATGGCGCTGGTCCACCGCGGCAATGCCATGGCTGACCCGGCCGTCGGCAGGGACCAGGTCCCCTGCCAGCATCAGTGCCATCTGGTCGGCGACCAGTGACTCTGCGGGTACCAGGGTGACACTGCCATCCTGCTCCAGGCGCCGGGCCTGAACCGTCTGGAAGTCCAGCAATTGCCGGATGTGGCCGCGTGACTGGCGTGCCGTCAGTTCGCGCACGACATCGCCCAAGTGCACCATCAGCGCCATCAACGCGGCGGTCCGTGGTTGGCGGCGCATGACCGCGATGACCAGCGCCAGGCCGTCGAGAAAGTCGACGTTCAGTCGGCGCTCGTTGATCACGGTGCTTAGCGCACGGCGCCATATCGGTAGGCCGGTGAGCAGTATCAGCACAAGGTCCAGACCGATACCACCTGCAGGGCCGAGCACCAGCGCGGCTGCGGCCCAGCCCATCGCCCGTAGCGGGTGCTCGCCGCCACCGGGCGGCAGGGGCACCAGGGCGCTTGAGGTGTCTTCGCCGGTTTCACCCATTTCCCCCATTTCCCCCGGGGCCAGCAACAGCGCGAACAGTGCCGCCAGGGTTCCCAGGTACTCCACCGTCACCGATTCGCAGGCCAGATTCAGGCGGTAGCTGGACACCAGCGGACTGGACCGGAGCCGATATTCCAGGCGACGGCGCACCCCCCCATCGGCCCGCAGTCGGGAGATGCGCAAGCGGCAGCGCCCGGGCACGGCATGCAGCAGCGTGAGGTGCGTGTGCTGCGGCACGGGGGAGCGCAGCGTCTTCAGGTTATGCACGGCGTTTACGCCCGGAGACAATCTGCACGACAGGCATGTCGATCCGCTGCCGGTGCAATGCCAGAAATGCGTTGAATGCAAACGTGCTCAAGGTCAGCCACATTGGCGTGCCCCGGCCCCGCGCCTTGTGCAAAGAGGTTGCGGCAGCAACCCCCAAGGGCAGCAGAACCTTCAGATCCAGATAGCCGTCGCTGGCGCTGCGAACCCTGGAATCCAACTGCTCGGCTGTGGATACGATGGCCTCTGCCAGACGCGAATGGCGCATCAGATAGCGTGAACCGGCCGACACCGCCTCATCAATTTCAGCCAGCAGTGCATCTTCGCCCTCCAGTCGCAACCAGGTGTTCACCGAAGGATCGTCCTGAAGCCGAAAGTGAAAGACGGTGTCCGATGGCCGGTAATCGATGACGATGCTGGACGAAGCCGGATTGACCCGCACGGAGTCAACACCGTGCAGGGCCCCGATGACGCCCTGCACCGCGGAGAAGAACTCCGTCTCGGCGCCATGAACCCCCATGACGCGGATACGCAGGCGCCCCGGAACGTGGTGAACAATGCGAGCGGTCCGCACCGCCTTGATCGCGTCGGTTCTCACGTCAATGCGTGGCTGACTTGGCGTGCTTGCCCTCTGGCAGTGGCTGGTCCTGCTCATGCTTGACCTCGGCGACCAGGTCGTGCACCTGTTCGCTCGCCTCTGCCATGACCTCGCGCGCTTTCTGGCTCATCGAGAATCCGGCGCGCACGGCGCCCTTGATCGCCGGACGCACATAGCTGCCCAGTTCGGGGAAGAATCGTCCCAGCAGGATGGCACCGGCACCAATCAAGAGACCGGGGATGAGTTCCACCTCGATCAGCGCAGCCCCGACCACCACCGCCGTGGCGGCAGCCACGGAGCCCACTTCACCGCTGAGCAGGTCTTTTCCGCGCTCCACCAGGGTGGCAGGCTTTGCGCTTCCCGCACCCATTGCGGTCGTCTTGGTCGCCGCGTCGTGTTGCTCCGTGAACGTGGCGTCTTCGGCCAAGCGGCTCTCGTCGTGATCCCGCTTGGCGTTGCCGCCGCGCGCGGCACCATTGCCTCTGGGGTGCTTTCCGTCGAGTTTGTGCAGGGGTGGCGGAGTCAGCTTGCCCGTTGTTTTTTGCTGTTTGATTTGTGTGACCACTGATTTCTCCAGGAGAGGTTGAAAGTACGGACCGTCAAGGCGCCACGGATTGGCTCGGTGCCTTCATGGTCGGCTCATCGCTGCAAGGCGTCTGTGCGGCAACGAACGCAGCGCAACGGCGGGCGTCAGTGTGGGTCAACGCACAGATCAGTGGGCGTGTTCATCAGATATTGGGCTCTTTGCAACCCAACCCAAGGAATCCCATGAAAACCGACCATCAGGTACAGCAGGACGTGATCCAGGAACTTCACTGGGAGCCGTCGATCGATTCCACCCAGATTGGCGTGGCGGTGAAGGATGGCATCGTCACCCTGACTGGCGATGTCGGCAGTTACGCGGAGAAGTGGGATGCCGAGCTTGTCTGCCAGCGCATCCAGGGTGTACGCGGAACGGCCATCGAGATTCAGGTGACCCTGCCAGGCGCGTCGCAACGCAGCGATACGGACATTGCGCGCACCGCGGAGAACATCCTGCAGTGGGCCACCGTGCTGCCCGTGGAGGCCATCAAGGTTCAGGTGGAGAAGGGTTGGATTACTCTGACCGGCGACGTTGAGTGGGACTACCAGCGGCAGGCTGCGAGCAGGGCGGTTCGCCACCTCATGGGGGTGACAGGTGTCAGCGATCAGATCAGCATCAAACCCGCAGTCTCGTTGAGCGCGGTCAAGACCGATATCGAGGCCGCCCTCAAACGCCGGGCGGCGGTGGACGCGCACGACATTTCCGTTGAAGTCAAGGGCTCAGACATCTTCCTGACCGGCACGATCCATTCCTGGCAGGACCGGGAGCTGGCCCGGCGTTCGGCATGGAATACGCCCGGCGTGCGCAACGTCTTCGACAACATCACCGTCGTCAACTGATCAGGCTGTCAATCCGCAGGCTTGAGAGAAATTGGCGTGGAGCCCTCGTGGAATATCCTTATACAGCTATGTTATTGATAGCAATTCCATGACGCAGGATGCAGTGCCTTCTGGAGCCGTGCGTCTGGGGCCAGCCGGTTGGAAGGCCCAGCTCGGATGGGCGCAGCGCTCCTGCTGGACCGTCATCCGCCAGGTGGCCTCGTCCTGGGTTGAGGACTATGTCCCCAGCATGGGGGCCGCGCTGGCGTACTACACGATGTTCTCGCTGGCGCCCCTGCTGCTGATCGTCATCTCTGTGGCCGGACTGGTTTTCGGGGAGGACGCCGCTCGGCGAGAGATTGCGGCACAACTCGGGTCCATGATGGGGCCACACAGTGCTGACGCCATTCAGGGCTTGCTCAGCAGTGTTCAAAAGCCAGCCGATGGGGTGGCTATTTCTGTCCTGGGGTTGGTGCTCCTGTTCGTTGGGGCCACCACGGTATTTGGTGAGTTGCAGGATGCACTGGACCGTATCTGGCGCGTACCGGCCCGGCGCAGCGCCGGTGGCTGGATTGCGCTGGTGCGGGCCCGCCTGCTCTCGTTCGGCATGATTCTGGCGATTGGGTTTCTGCTCGTCGTGTCGCTGGTTGCCAGTGCCGCGCTGGCCTTTGTCGGCCGGTGGTGGGGCCCGCTCTTTGGGGGGTGGTACGCGGTTGCTTCGGTGACCAATGCAGTGGGTGGCTTTGTACTGATTGCCGCCATGTTCGCCCTGATCTACAAGGTGATGCCACGTGCGCGGGTTCAGTGGAAGGATGTCTGGATTGGCGCGTTTTTCACCGCCTTGCTGTTTGACATCGGCAAGGGCCTGATTGGTCTGTACGTGGGCCGCAGCGCCATTGCCACGGGCTTTGGCGCTGCTGGTTCGCTGGTGGTGGTTCTGGTCTGGGTTTATTACTCGGCACAGATCTTTCTGATCGGTGCAGAATTCACGTGGGTGTATGCCAACGTCTTCGGCTCAAGACGCACGGAGAAGGAGCTGTCCCTCATTTGCCACTGACATGATCAACGACCTTGTTTCGCGCCACGGGATCACGCTGCATGGTGCTGCCGTGGTTCTGGGGCTGCTTGTATACGCTGCGGTGTCGCACACCTATCGGCAACGCAGGCACCCGTCTGCCTCGATTGCCTGGCTGATTGCCCTGATCGTGGTCCCGTATGGGGCGCTACCGCTGTATCTGATGATCGGGCGACGCAAGTTTGTCCGCAGCGGGTCGTCCGCCGCGTTGCCCCGCGCGGCGCTCGCCAACCCCTCGCTTCCCGACATGAATGCCTATGCACGGCTGGCGGCGGCGATGGGGCTGCCACCGGCCGCCCCGTTCGAACGGCTGGCCATTCATCAGGACGGCGCGCAGGCGCTGCAGGCCCTGCTCGACATGATTGAGCATGCCCGTCATTCGATTGACCTGTGCACTTTTCACATCGGACGCGATGCGGTGGGAAACGCGGTGGTGGAGCGTCTGGCGCGCCGCGCGCGCGAGGGCCTGAAGGTGCGCCTGATGGTGGACGGCATCGGGGTGTACCTTGGCGCTCGCCCAAACTTGCGCCGTCTGGCGTCCGCGGGTGTGCAGGTGGTTCTGTTTGTATCGCCATTGGGTTCGGCTTTGCGTGGACGGACCAACCTCAGAAACCACCGCAAGCTGGTGATCGCCGACGGCCACTGGATGTGGTGCGGGGGACGCAACCTGGCAGCCGAGTACTTTATGGGGGTGGAGCTGTCCCGCAATCCTGTTCCCGCATGGACTGACCTGAGCTTTGACCTGCGCGGCCCCCTGGCCAGGCAGGGGCAGCAGCAGTTTGATCGGGACTGGCGCTTTGCAACCCAGGACCCGATCCCAAGCTCCATCACTATCCCATTTGCACCCCAGCCGCCCACCACCCAGGGGCTGACGGGACAAATCATCGCCAGCGGGCCGGATCAGACCGATGACACCCTGTACAACCTGATCGTCTCGGGTTGCTTTGCCGCCGAACAGCGCATCACGGCGGTGACACCGTACTTTGTGCCGGATTCCACCTTGCTCATGGCCCTGACACTGGCGGCGCGGCGTGGCGTTGACGTGGATCTTGTGTTGCCACGCCACTCCAACCACAGGCTGGCCGACATCGCTCGCCACGTCTCCCTGCGCGAGCTCACCGCGGCGGGCGGCAGGGTCTGGCTCTGCCCGGACATGATCCACGCCAAGGCGGTGCTCATTGATGGTGGGTTTGCACTGATCGGCTCGGCCAACCTGGATGAACGCAGCCTGTTCTTGAACTACGAACTGATGGTGGCCTTTTACGACCCGGGCGTGGTGCAGCAGTTTTCCGACTGGGTTGACTTGCACCGCAGCACGGCGACCGCCTACCAGCCGCACCCGCCCGGCGCGGTGATGGAGCTGGTGGAGGGTCTGGTGCGCTGGGCGGCATTCCAGTTGTGATGCAGCCGGTTCGCCCCGAGGCGGCTGCGTGCGGGATCTAACAGACGCAGGCGGCGCGGGCCTGCACCATGAACGTTGACATACACGCACCGCCAGCAGGCCCACCGGAGAGCGACGATTGCCACGACCACTACCCAAGAGCTGGACGCCCTGATGCTGCGCGTCAAGCGTTCACAACTCCTGTACGCGGACTATTCGCAGGAACAGGTGGATGTGATCTTTCGCAGCGCGGCGCTGGCTGCGGCCGATGCGCGCATCCCGCTGGCCCGGTTGGCGGTGGAAGAGACCGGCATAGGCATCCTGGAGGACAAGGTGATCAAGAACCACTTTGCCTCCGAGTACATCTACCACAAGTACAAGGACGAGAGGACCTGCGGCCTGCTCTCGGAAGACGACAGTTTTGGCACCATGACGGTTGCAGCCCCGATGGGCATCATCTGCGGCATAGTGCCCACCACGAATCCGACTTCCACCACGATCTTCAAGGCGCTGATCAGTCTGAAGACGCGCAACGGCATCGTTTTTTCGCCCCACCCGCGCGCGGCGAAATCGACCTGCGAGGCAGCACGCATCGTGTTGCAGGCCGCTGTGTCCGCCGGTGCCCCAGCGGACATCATCGGCTGGATTGACGCACCCAGCCTGGCCATGACGGACCACCTGATGCAGCACCCGGATGTGCGGCTGATTCTGGCGACCGGAGGGCCGGGCATGGTGCATGCGGCCTATTCGTCCGGCAAGCCCGCCATTGGCGTGGGGGCCGGCAATACACCGGTTGTCATCGACGAGACGGCAGACATCAAACGGGCCGTGGCCTCCATCCTGATGTCCAAGACGTTCGACAACGGCATGGTGTGCAGTTCGGAACAGGCGGTCATTGTGGTCGACCGTGTCTATGCGGAAGTGCGTCAGCGCTTTTCCGAGCATGGCGGGCACATCCTGTCGCCAGAGGAGCTGGATGCGGTGCGCACGCTGGCGTTTCGGGAAGGGCATTTGAATGCGGACATCGTCGGCCAGTCGGCATGCCGCATCGCCAGCATGGCGGGCATCACCGTGCCGCGCAACACCCAGGTGTTGATTGGCGAGGTTACCGAGATAGCGGAGTCGGAGCCCTTTGCCCACGAGAAGCTGTCTCCGCTGCTGGCCCTGTATCGCGCCGGTGACTTCGAGGAGGCCTGCACCAAGGCCTGCGCGCTCGTGGCCTTGGGTGGCATGGGCCACACCTCCGTGCTGTACACCGACCAGGATTTGCAACCCCAGCGCGTCGCCCGTTTTGGCAGCGTGATGAAGACGGCCCGCATCCTGATCAACACGCCCTCGTCCCAGGGCGGCATTGGCGACCTGTACAACTTCAACCTGCCACCGTCGATGACCCTGGGCTGTGGCTCGTGGGGCGGCAACTCCATCTCCGAAAACGTCGGCCCCAAGCACCTCATCAACAAGAAGATCATTGCCAAGCGCGCCGAGAACATGCAGTGGCACAAGTTGCCCAAGGCCATCTATTTCCGCCGGGGCTGCCTGCCCTTTGCGCTGGAGGACCTGGGCGCTCGCTCACGCTGCCTGATCGTGACCGACCGGTTTCTGCAGGGGAGTGGTTGCGTCGACGATGTCTCGCGCATGCTCAAGAAGCAGGGCATGGAGGTGGAGTGCTTCGCCGACGTCAGCGCCGACCCCACACTCGCCGTGGTGCGCAAGGGGCTCGCCGTGGCCGACGCGTTCCGCCCGGATGTGATTTTGGCGCTGGGCGGTGGCTCCCCGATGGACGCGGCCAAGATCATGTGGGTGATGTACGAACATCCGGAGGTCCACTTTGCCGATCTGGCGCTGCGTTTCATGGACATCCGCAAGCGCATCTACCGCTTTCCCAACATGGGGCGCAAGGCAATTCTGGTGGCGGTGCCGACCACCTCCGGCACCGGGTCGGAGGTGACGCCATTCGCGGTGGTCACGGACGAGGTGAGCGGGGTGAAGTACCCCATTGCCGACTACCAGCTGACCCCCACCATGGCCATCGTCGATGCCAATCTGGTCATGCACCTGCCCAAGACGCTGACGGCCTACGGTGGCATTGACGCCGTGGCGCACGCCATCGAGGCCTATGTGTCCGTCATGGCCAATGAATACAGTGACGGCCAGGCCCTGCAGGCCCTGAAGCTGCTCCATGCCTATCTGCCCTTGGCCTATCTGCAGGGAGCCAATGACCCGCTCGCCCGCGAAAAGGTCCACAACGCAGCGACCATTGCCGGCATGGCGTTTGCCAATGCATTCCTCGGGGTCTGCCACTCCATGGCCCATGCGCTGGGGGCGGCGTTCCATCTACCCCACGGACTGGCCATTGCCTTGCTGCTACCCAATGTGATTCGCTACAACGCAGCGGATATTCCGGTCAAGCAAACTGCCTACAGCCAGTACGACCGACCACAGGGCGTGCGGCGCTACGCCGAGATCGCGCGCCACCTGGGGCTGCATGCCGAGCACGACCACCCTTGTGCCCAGCTCCTGATCGCATGGATCGAAGCGCTGAAGAGCAGTCTGGACATTCCGCCGTCCATTGCGGCTGCCGGTGTCAAGGAGAGTGATTTTCTGGCCCAGCTCGACGGCATGGCCGAGGCGGCGTTCGACGACCAATGCAGTGGTGCCAATCCCCGCTTTCCGCTCATTGCCGAACTGCGCCAGTTGCTGCTGGACAGCTACTATGGGCGGGCGTTTCAGGAGGTGGGGTCCGGGTAGACGCGGTCCTTCGCTACAGAATTAGGCGTTAGCCAGGATTGGCTGTTTCCGGCGATCAATGTTTTCAGGAACTCGCGTTCCATCCAAAACCATAGTGCGACAGGAGCCAAAGTTGGCAGGATCGTCGCGCTAAACAGGTGGGTAATCCAAATGCCATCCAGTTGCCAGTGCGAAACATTCAGAAGTGGCACAGGGATTCTTAGAGTGATTCGATAGAGTAGGGCGAATACAAGGCTGATTGCGTGCGGAACCAATAGCACCATGTAGCCGATAAGGCCACGCCGGAACAGTTTGCGACTGCGTGAGCCAAGAAGTAGTGCCAAAAATAGCGCTGTTCCATTTGCAAAACTTGCCGGCTCCAGGGCTACACCTGGAATGACAACCTTGTTTGGCGATTGCACTATTCGGAACTTTGTTTTCGCCTTTAGTTCTCCCAGCTTGTTGTGGGTGGATTCAATCCAGCTCTCGGCGTTGCTGTCCAGCAGGAGTTGTGCGAGGGATGCGGCAGGGTAGGAGGTCCAGGCCGAGACCTGCGTCCACAGCAGGGTGAGGACCAGGAACAGCACGGCCGTGCTGGCAAAGAAGCGCGTCAGGGAGATTGGACGCGTCATGCCGAGGCCGTCCTCTGCATTGCGGGTGCAACGACCTGTGCTGCACGTCGGGCGCTGCTTCGGGCCCACACCAGCCAGAACACCAGCACATCCAGCATGATCAGGCCTTGCCACAGGTAGGTGTGGAAGAGGTGGAATGCGGCTTCGCTCCACTGTCCCAGGTAGAACAGGCTGATGACCCGCAGGACATTGATCCCCTGGATGGCGGCAAAGCCCAGCACCAGTCCCCACAGCCGGTCGCGCCAGGTGGATGGAAACGCCGCAATGGCGGCCACCAGAATGATGTAGGCCTCCACACCATTGCAGCCCGGCTCTATCGATACGCCCTGTCCGGTAGCCGGGTTCCAGAGCACCTTGCCCATGGCCGCGGCGTTGGCATCAAACTGGGTGACGATGGACGCGCAGGTGCTGGTCAGCAAGCCGGTCCACGGCAGCACCAGATACTGTTTGATCAGCGCGATCTGGACGAGGGCGAAGAGCCCCAACTGCACGCCGATAAAAATGAGGAAGAAGCGGCGCATGGGTCAACGGACAATCCGGCTCGCATGCTTGGACCCATGCCGCTTCAGAACGCTGCCCGATTGCGCCTGTGCATCATGACAAAGCCCATGATCGCAATCAGCCCGGAGAGCAGAATCAGCCCCCACTCGGAGAGCGTGGGAATCGTTGCCGAACCACTGCCAAAGGGTGCGCAACTGGGCACCGTGATGGTGTCGGCGTTGGTTGTGACAACGCCGCCATAGGACAGGATGCGCCCGACCAGGGTGGACGTGCTGCCGATGGTGACGGCGTTGGCCACGCCGTCCAGGATGTTGCCGACGAAGCTGGTATTGGCGCCCAACGTGGTGGAGCCATTGGGTGCCCAGAACACATCGGCGGCGCAGGCGCCTCCCGCGACGGCAACGCTGGTTCCGGCCGCCGTGGTGAGTGTTCCGGTTGACCGGAAGATGTAGACACCGGGGCCGTTCAGGGTGACGGCGCCTGCTGCGACCGACATGGCCCCGCCCGAGGAGTAGCAACCGGGTGTGAAGACTCCCAGCCCGGATCCCAGATTGACGGTATTCAATGCGACGGCACCCACGCCGAGCGAAATACACGCCTGGCCATTGACGTTCGCCAGGGCGCTACCCTGATCTGTTCCCGTTGCGACAGGGCACGGGATGAGCGTTGCACCGGTGATGGTGGTCGGTGCCAGCACCGGCGCGGTGGTGTAGCAGACGGACCCGGTGATGACGGTGGGGTTGGCCGTGTTGGTGAAGGTGCTCGACACGATGCCATAGGTGCTGGTAGTGCCCATGGCCGGCGGGGTCGCCGCAAAGGCGCTGCTGGATGGGGCCAGTGCAATGGCTACGACGGAAGCCAGAAGAAGCACTAGGTGTCGAGGCCCGGCAGTCCGTCGAAGCTTGGCAAACAGCACGGTGAGCCTGTGAACGGATGGTTGCTGGAGGCCGTCGCTTCCTGGGTGTGTGCAGTCAGTAGTCATGGGGTTCTCGGTTCGTTCATGTTGCAAGCCTGTATGGAAGCCCAGCTTAGTGGGATGGCGCGCACTCTTCTGTGCGGTAGCGAACATAGGAATGGCGGCGCGATAATTCCCGGGAACATGAAAAACATCGTCATATTGATTTCCGGCGGCGGCTCCAACATGGCTGCCATCGTCAAGACCGTGCAGCGTGACGGCTGGCGCGAGCGTTTCGGTGCCCAGGTGGCGGCCGTAATCAGCAACAAGGCCGATGCCAAAGGTCTGGTGTTCGCCCGCGAACAGGGCATTGCCACCGAGGTGCTGGACCACAAGGCCTTTGCCTCGCGCGAAGAATTTGACGCGGCCTTGGCCGCCGTGATTGACCGGTTTGATGTGCCCGGTGCGCCAGTGCTGGTGGTGCTGGCCGGGTTCATGCGTATCCTGACACCGGATTTCGTGAACCGCTATGCCGGGCGCCTGGTGAATATCCACCCCTCGCTGTTGCCTGCCTTTCCGGGCCTGCACACGCACCAGCGGGCCATCGATGCCGGCTGCCAATTCGCCGGCGTGACCGTGCACCAGGTGACGGCGGAACTGGACCACGGCCCGATCCTGGCGCAGGCGGTGGTGCCGGTGCTGGCGGACGACACGGCCGACACGCTGGCCGCCCGCGTGCTGACCCAGGAGCATGTGATCTACCCCCGGGCGATTGCTGAACTGCTACAAAAACAGTAGCTGTCTACGCAGATACCACGAGGGCTGTAGCACTATTTTGCTTAAGCCACAGCGCTGAGCGAGCTGCTCTGGCTGGCGTTGGACTGGCTGCTCGCCACCTGGTCGTACAGCATCTGCGCCAGCTTGGCGATGTCAAAGCCCTGATTGGCCGTGCCGCCTGACGCGGTGCTATTGCTGCTGTTCGTGGACTGCGTGACCAGGTCCGACAGCTTCTTGGCAAAGGCGTCCGTCTCTGTCTTGCTGACCGTGCCATCGCTGTTGGTGTCCATGGCCTTGAACAGGGCCTGCAACGGATCGGTCTTGGTGCTGCCGGCCAATCGTTCCTCCGCCGATACCACGCCGTCCTGATTGGTATCAAGGGGGTCATAGGTGGTGCTGGCGCTGCTGCTGGAGGATGACGTGCTGCTGCTGGCGGCCGCAGCCGGTGGTGGACCGGGGGGTGGGCCCCCGACACCGCGCGGGCCGTCGCCATCGCCATCGGGGTCGCCGCCACTCGCGCTGTTGCTATTGCGAGCCTGGGCAAAGTCCATCGTGGATGACGATGTCTGCATCAGGCTCTTCATGCCGGCGCTCAGTTCGTTGGACGACAGGCTGCCGTCGCCGTTGGTGTCCATGGAGGTGAACACCTTGGCCGTGTCGCCAAAACTGGCGCCGGTCTTCTGGCTGATCTTGTCGAGCATGGTGCCCAGTTCGGACTGGTCCACGCTGCCGTTGCCGTCGGTATCCACCTTGGCAAACATTCGTGCCTGGTGGTTCGTGCGTTGGGTCGAGGCGGCGGCCCAGGCATTGCCCGAGCCGCCGACTCCGCTGATGGTGCTCATAGTCGTTCCTTTCGTTGACAGGTTGGTTGATGTGTCACCAACAGACCGTGGGCGAGAGGTGACGTGTCCATTCTTCGTGGTGCCGGTGAACCCCTTATGTCTGCTTTGTACCAAGGTGGAAACATGAGACATCTCGAGCCTTTGATCAACGGGGAAAAGGCGGCGCAGTTCTGCGCTTATCGCACCTGGGGCCTGCCTACACTCATTGGCACCATGAACGTTTCGGCCCGGATATTGATCGTCGACGACGACGCGGACATCACCCAACTGCTGCAGGATTACCTGACGCCATTCGGCTTTACGGTGCACACGGCAGGTGACGGCCATGCCATGCGGCGTGTGCTGGCCCAAGAGGCCATTGACCTGGTGGTGATGGACGTGATGCTGCCCGGCATCGATGGCCTGGCCCTGGCACGCGAGGTGCGCCAGCAGTCGGTCATGCCCATCATCATGCTCACCGCGCGCTCCAACCCGCTGGACCGGGTCATTGGCCTGGAAAACGGCGCCGATGATTACATCAGCAAGCCCTTCGAGCCGCGCGAACTGGTAGCCCGCATCCACACCGTCTTGCGGCGCAGCCAGACCCTGAACGACGCACCGCCGGACCCCACGCGCAGCGACGTGGTCTGCTTCGACGGCTGGGAGTTGCACCGCGAGGAACGCCGCCTGCTTTCGCCGGACGGGTTGGTGGTGGCGCTGTCCAACGCGGAATTCCGCCTGCTGTGCACCTTTTTGCAGACGCCGCGGCGCGTCTTCAGCCGCGACCAGTTGGTTGAGCGCGCGCATGGCCGCTCCATGGATGCGTTGGAGCGCAGCATCGACCTGTTGGTGTCACGCCTGCGCCAGAAGCTGGCCTGCCAGGCGGATGCTACCAGCCTGATCAAGACTGTGCGCGGTGCCGGCTACCTGTTCAACGCACGCTCGGTGCAGGGGCGCTCGGCGTGGCGCGGCTGATTCCGCGCACGCTGTTCGGCCGCCTGGCGCTGCTGCTGTTTGTGGCCGTGCTCGCCAGCCACGTACTGGCGCTGACCATGATGTTTGAAGTGCTGGGTCCGCCACCTGGCCCGCAGCCAGACCATGGCATGGGCGGCGAGCCACCGACCCTGCTGCACTTTGGCCGATGGTTGGACATTGGCATCCGCCTGTCGGTGCTGATGCTGGCGGCCTGGGTTGGCGCGCGCTGGCTGTCGCAGCCGGTGCTGCGCCTGGCTGAGGCTGCACGTGATCTGGGGCGAGACATCCACCGCCCGGCGCTGGTGGAAGAGGGAACCGTCGAATGCCGGGAAGCCACCCGTGTGTTCAACCAGATGCAGGCGCAGATCTGCCGCCAACTGGCCGAGCGGGACCGCTTTGTCGCCGCCGTGTCGCATGACCTGCGCACGCCGCTGACCCGTCTGGCGTTGCGTACCGAAACGCTGCAGGACGCAACCCAACGCCAGCAATTCGCCCGCGATATTGCAGAGATGAACACCCTGATCACGTCGACGCTGGACTACCTGCGCGGCGCGGCCGACCCCGAGCCATCGGTGCTGCTGGACCTGGATTCGGAATTGCACAGTCTGGTGGATGACTACCAGGACACCGGCCATGCGGTGCGGATGGAGGCGATCGCATCGCAGCCATCCTGTGCACCGCTGCGCACGCAGGCTGCCGCACTGCGCCGTTGCATCGGCAACCTGGTGGACAACGCGGTGCGCTACGGCGGTGGTGCGCATATCCGCTGCGTCGATGCGGCGGATCAGGTGTGCATTGAAGTGCGCGACTTTGGCCCCGGCATCGCCGAGGCCGAACTGCACAACGTGCTGCAGCCGTTTTACCGGCTGGAGGGTTCGCGCAACCGCAGCAGTGGAGGTGTCGGTCTGGGCCTGTCGATTGCCCAGGACATTGCGCGGCGCCTGCACGGCCAGCTCAGCCTGCACAATGCCGCGCCCAGTGGCCTGGTGGCCCGGGTCACGCTGCCACGGTGACTTACGCGCGCAGCAGCGGCGTGAGGAACTCCGCCATGCGCACATCGGCCATGGTCTTCTGATCGGCCTGCAGGGCCTGGTACAGCGCGCGGCTGGCCGCCTCAATATCTTCCAGAGCGGTCAGGCGGTTGCGGGCCTGGTCCACCGCAGTGGCGATGGGTTTGATGGGGCTGCCGGGTGCGTTCAGCGTGGATGCTGCGATGGGCGTGGAGCGGTTGCGCTGGCGCGCAAGGTCGCCTTCAAGTGCCAGAACCCGGTCCGAGAATGTTTGCCACAGCGCGGCTTGCTCCGGTGTGAGGTGCAGGTCCACCTGCAGCGTGTTCAGACGGTATTCGAGCTGTTCGCGGCCCATCGTCTCGGGTTGCTGGCCCATGGGCCGTTGGCTGGCGTCGGGCTTTTCGCTGCAGCCTTTGCCGCGATCACCCTGGTGCGATGCGCCCCTGCCGCCCATTCCGCCACCCCCCATTCCACCGCCAAACTGCGCGTACACATCGGGTACCAGCAACAGGGAAGAGAGGGCCACACAGGCCACGGGCACGATCAGATACGGTTTCATGTTGACGCAAGGCTCCACAGGGTTGCAGGATGGCGCCCACTATGACCGCGAACGGTGTCACCCGGATAAAGACAGGTAAACCCGGCGTAAACCTGGGAAGGCCCCGGGACGCGGGTTTAGGTCGCTCATGGGACAATCCTACCCCTATGCATCCAAAAGCTCTTCTAGACGCCTGCTCCGAACTGGTCAGGCTCACCCTCAAATTCGACCACCCCGCCGACGCCATTGTTTCGCGCTTTTTCCGCGACAACCGGGGCCTGGGGCCGCGCGAGCGTGCCACGCTGGCAGAAACCGTCTACACCGTGTTGCGCAAGAAGCTGCTGTTTGACCACCTGGCCCCCTCAGGCAGCGGCCCCAAGGAGCGGCGCCTGGCGATTCTGGGTTTTTACGGCCCGGGCGACTTTTTGCGCAGCGCACTGACCGACCAGGAGAAAAACTGGCTGGACCAGTGTGAAGCGGTCAAACCGGAAGACCTGATGGAGCGCCATCGCCACAACCTGCCGGAATGGCTGGTGCTGCCCTTGAAGGAGCAGTTGGGCGATGAGTTTTGGCCGCTGGTGGAAAACCTGAATCGGGGTGCCGGGCTGGACCTGCGCGTCAACACCTTCAAGGCCAAACGCGCCGATGTGCAAAAGGAGCTGCAACAGGCCGGCATCAAGGCCGTCAACACACCGTATTCACCGTGGGGCTTGCGAATCGCCGGAAAGCCCGCACTTAACAAGAACGAAGCCTTTGTGCGTGGTGACTTCGAGGTGCAGGACGAGGGCTCGCAGTTGCTGTCCATGTTGCTGGACGCCAAGCGCGGCGAGATGGTGGTGGACTTCTGTGCCGGTGCCGGCGGCAAGACGCTGGCCATTGGCGCGGCGATGCGCAGCACTGGGCGGCTGTACGCGTTTGATACCTCGGCCCACCGGCTGGACGCATTCAAGTCGCGCCTGAAGCGCAGTGGCCTGTCGAATGTGCACCCGGCGGCGATTGCGCACGAGCGCGATGACCGGGTCAAGCGCCTGACCGGCAAGATGGACCGTGTGCTGGTGGATGCACCCTGCACGGGCTTGGGCACGCTGCGGCGCAACCCCGACCTGAAATGGCGCCAGAACCTGCAGGCCGTCGAAGAAATGGCGGTCAAGCAGGCGGCGATCCTGCAAAGCGCCTCGCGCATGCTGAAATCCGGCGGGCGCCTGGTGTATGCCACCTGCAGCGTGTTGCCGCAGGAGAATGAGGCGATTGCGGATGCGTTCTCGGCAGCCAACCCGGACTTCAAGCCCCTGGATGCTGCCGAGGTGCTGACCGGCTTGAAGGTGGAGCAGGCGGCCAGCCTGTGCAGTGGTGGCGAGAGCGGTCACCTGTATTTGCGCCTGTGGCCGCACCGCCATGGCACCGACGGCTTTTTTGCCGCCGTGTGGGAAAAGAAATAGAACTGTCGTTGAGAAAGAAATCGGACTATGTGGGTAACGGATTCAAGCTTGTTCAATGCCGCCATCGACTGGCTGGCCCAAGGGGTGCTTGCGCTGCCGTGGTGGCAGATGGTGCTGTTCACGCTGGCAATGACCCACGTCACCATGATCAGCGTGACCGTGTTCCTGCACCGCCACCAGGCGCACCGCGCGCTGGACCTGCACCCGATTGCGTCGCATTTCTTTCGCTTCTGGCTGTGGTTGACCACCGGCCAGGTGACCAAGGAATGGGCCTCCATTCACCGCAAGCACCACGCCAAGTGCGAGCAGCCCGAAGACCCGCACAGCCCCCATGTGCACGGCATCAAAACCGTGCTGTTGCAGGGCTACGAACTCTACCGTGCCGAGGCCCGCAACCAGGAAACCCTGGCCCGCTTTGGCCATGGCACGCCCAATGACTGGATGGAGCGCCATGTCTACACCGGCCGCTCCTGGCTGGGCCTGGTGCTGATGCTGGTCATCGACTTGGTGCTATTTGGTGTCGCCGGTCTGGCTGTCTGGGCCGTACAGATGGCCTGGACGCCGGTCATGGCGGCCGGCATCATCAACGGCGCGGCCCACTACTGGGGTTACCGCAATTTCGAGGCGCCCGATGCCAGCACCAATATCTCGCCCTGGGGCATCCTGATTGCTGGCGAGGAACTGCACAACAACCACCATACCTATCCGACGTCGGCCAAGTTGTCAGTGAAGCCCTACGAGTTCGATATTGGCTGGGTCTATATCCGCGCCCTGCAGATGCTCAGGTTGGCGCGGGTCAAGAAGACACCGCCCAAGGCCGCCTTTGGCGACGTGCGCCCGGTGGCCGATGAGAAGACACTGGAGGCCCTGATTGCCAATCGCTACGAGCTGATGGCGCGCTATGCCAAGGGCATGCGCCAGGCGGCCCGTACCGAACTGGCCGCGATGCGCGCACGCAGCGCGGATGTGGCCGCGATCAAGGCGGCCAAACGCTGGATACACCGGGACGTAGAGAAGGTGCCCGCATCCGCCGCCCCCGAACTGGCCAAGGCCCGGGAGGCTTCGCCGATGCTGGACAAGATGGTCACCATGCGTGAGGAACTGCGCCAGATGTGGCTCAACACCTCGGTCTCGCGCGAGCAACTGGCCAAGGAGTTGCACGCCTGGTGTCAACGCGCCGAGGCCAGCGGCATTGCCGCACTGGAGGAGTTTTCGCTCAAACTGCGGGCAGCGCGCGTGTAAGGCTGGAACGTACCGCCCCCGGGTGCTGTTGGTGTGCGACGTCGAGCTTGAAGGTGGAAACCACCTGTACCAGTTCCTGTGCCTGACCTTTGAGGCTGCCGGCCGCGGCGGCCATCTCCTCCACCAGGGCGGCGTTCTGCTGCGTGGCCTGGTCCATTTGCGTAACGGCCTCTCCGACCTGTGAGACCCCGGTGGCCTGTTCGTTGCTGGCCGCGCTGATCTCACCCATGATGTCGGTCACGCGCTGGATGGAGGCCACGACCTCGGTCATCGTCGTGCCGGCCTGGTCGACCAGCGTGCTGCCGTGCGCCACGCGCTCCACGCTGGTGTTGATCAGGGTCTTGATCTCCTTGGCCGCCTCCGCGCTGCGTCCGGCCAGGGACCGCACCTCACTGGCAACGACGGCAAAGCCGCGCCCCTGTTCACCAGCACGCGCCGCCTCCACGGCGGCGTTGAGCGCCAGGATGTTGGTCTGAAAGGCAATACCGTCAATGACGCTGATGATGTCGGAGATTTTGGTGGATGCCTCGTGGATGCCCTTCATGGTGTCCACTACCTGACTCACAACGTTGCCGCCCTTGATGGCGACGGTGGATGCATTCATGGCCAACTGGTTGGCCTGTTTGGCGCTGTCGGCGTTCTGTTTGACGGTGGAACTGAGCTGCTCCATGGACGCTGCCGTTTGCTGCAGCGCGCTGGCCTGTTGTTCGGTGCGTGCGCTGAGGTCGTTGTTGCCGTGCGCAATCTCCGAGCTGGAAGTCGCCACACTTTCGGCACTGCTGCGTACCTGGATCAGCACGTTGTGGATCTTCTCCACAAAGTTGTTGAAGCCAGCGCCGATAGCGGCCAATTCGTCACTGCCACCGGCTGCGATGCGGTGCGTCAGGTCCCCTTCTCCCGAGCCAATGTCCTGCATCGCATCGCGCAGTTCCACCAGCCGACCCAGCACCTTGGTGATCAGCATGCCGATGACCACGACGACGACCACCACCACGACCAGTGTGCCCAGCAGGGACGACCACAGCATCTGCGAGATGCCGGCCAGGGCCTCATCGCGGTTCAGGGCCACGACCAGCAGCCAGTCCGTGTTGTGGATGGGCTCCGCATACAGCAGCCACGGCGTGCCCTTGATGCTGAACTGTTTGAGTGCTGTGTCCTTGACCAGGTTGCCGAGGTCTGCGGCGTTCATGTCCGGCGACACTTCGGAGACGCTCTTGAGCAGCAGATTGGTGTCCTCGTGCACCACGATTTTGCCGTCCCTGGACACAATGAACCCGTAGCTCCCCGGGGTCGGGCGTATGGCGGTGACGTTGCGCACCACGGCATCCATGAAAACGTCCACCGCACTGACCGAGCTGACCTGGCCGCCATCCCGGTTGGCCGTGGCAAAGGTGATGACCAGTTTCTTGGTGCCCGCGTCAATGTAGGGCTCGGTGATGATGGGCGTGCTTGCGGCTGCGGCCCTGGTGTACCACACGCGGGATGTCGGGTCGTAGTCGGGCGGAAGGTTTTGCGGGCTGGAGAACGCCGTGTGCTTGTCCGCATAGCCAAAGTAGGCGGTGTCCACGTCGCCGGCAATCTTGGCCTGTTCCAGGTACTTGATCACATTGGCTTCGTTGGCGGCGGGACCAAAGGACTTGACCACCTGCATGCGGGCGGCCGCCCACTCGGCAATACCGTCGGCATGGGACCGGGTTAGGCCCCGGGTCGATGCGCTCAGTGAGTCCAGTGCATGGCTGCGTGCCGTTGCCACATTGGTGGCAGCCAGAACCAGCAAACCCATCAGCGTCAGCAGAGCGCTGGCGATGACAACTTTTCCTCTCAGGGACTTCAAATACGAGAGCAACATGGAAGTACCTCCTGTTCATTCGAATTGAAAATCTAGCAGCCACCAACCCGCAAACACTATATACCCGTACGGCACAGCGCAAGTGCCAATTCGCTGACAATTTGCAGCGCCCCATCAATGCTGATGCGTTTTTCAATCGGTGCAATTTCAAGGCGTCGATCGGATGTGGCAATTCCAGGTCCATCATGTTCTTCGGTAGGCAGAGCGCAACGGGTATGCTGGCACGATGATTCACGGATTCCTTCTGCGCGGCACAGTGGCATGCTTGACCACGGTGCTTTCACTGCTGGCGCATTCGCAGGCGCCACTGGCCGCACCACCCATTGCGGACACCATGGCGCAACGCATGCTGGCCTGCACCATGTGCCACGGCAAGGAGGGCGTTGCCACCAACCAGGGCTACTTCCCGCGCATTGCTGGTAAGCCTGCGGACTACCTGTACCAGCAGCTCATCGGTTTTCGTGAGCGTCGGCGCAACAACGTGGCTATGGCGTATTTGCTGGACAACCTGTCGGATGCCTATCTGGTGGAGATTGCACAGTATTTCAGTGCGCTGGATCTGCCGTATCCCCCGCCCCAACCTGTGGGTGCCAACTCCGGCCCGCTAGCCAAGGGCGCGCAACTGGTTCTCTATGGCGATCCGAAGCGGGAGATTCCGCCCTGCGTGGCTTGCCATGGCGCCGCCATGACCGGGCGCTTGCCGTCCACGCCCGGCTTGCTGGGCCTGCCCCGTGACTATGTGGTGGCCCAGATTGGTGCCTGGAAGACGGGGCTGCGTAAGGCCGCTGCACCGGACTGCATGGCACAGGTGGCCCGACGGTTGAATGCCGATGACATCAACGCCGTGAGCCACTGGCTGGCATCCCGCACAGTCCCGGACAAGGGCCATCCAGCGCCTGCCAGCCGGCAGACAACACCGATTGCCTGCCTGCGCGCCGCGCCGAATCTGGCCGTTGCGGCGAAAGATACGACTGCATCGACAGAGCAGGTTGCGCGCGGTGCCTACCTAGCCCGTGCTGGCAACTGCCAGTCCTGCCACACCCAACCCGGCGGGGCGGCGTATGCCGGCGGACGCGGCATCCCAACCCCATTTGGCACCGTCTATGCCGGTAACCTGACACCGGACCCGGCCACCGGCATTGGCGCGTGGAATGCCACCGAATTCTGGCGTGCGCTGCACAACGGCCGTTCACGGGACGGGCGCCTGCTGTACCCCGCATTTCCATACTCGCAGTTCACGCGCGTGACCCAGGAGGACTCGGATGCGCTGTTGGCCTATCTGCGCACCGTGCCTGCGGTGGTGCAGGCGAACCGTGCGCACGATCTGCGCTACCCCTACAACACGCAGGCCGCACTGGCGGTGTGGCGGGCTTTGTTCTTTACGCCAACGCGTTACCAGCCACAGGTAGACCGATCGGCGCAGTGGAACCGGGGCGCCTATCTGGTCCAGGGGCTGGGTCACTGCGCGGCCTGCCACGCTCCGCGTAATGCACTGGGTGGCATGTCCGCCAATGCCGCGCTGGCCGGCGGCGCCATGCCAGAACAGGCCTGGTATGTACCATCCCTGCAGTCTGTAGACGAGGGCGGCATCGGCATCGGCGACGGCGGTGAAGCGGAATTGGTCACATTGCTGCAAAACGGCGTGTCGCCGCACGCTGTCGTCAACGGCCCGATGGCTGAGGTGGTGCGGGGCAGCACACAGTTTCTGGCGAAGGACGACCTGCAGGCCATGGCGGTCTATCTGTTGGGCTTGGCACCGGTGCCGACAACGGCGGCGTCTGCCGAGCCAGCTATGGGAGCGGTGGTGCAGCGCGGAGCCAAGCTGTATAAGCAGCAGTGTGCCCATTGCCACGGTGAGCAAGGGCAGGGCGCCCCGGGTATCTATCCGCACCTGGCCGGCAATCGTGCGGTGACGCTCTCCAGGTCCGGTAACCTGATCCAGGTGGTTTTGCACGGTGGCTTTGCACCCGCCACGGTGGGCAATCCGCGTCCTTACGGCATGCCGCCGTTCGGACAAGCGCTGAACAACCGGGAGGTGGCCGATGTACTTTCCTTCATCCGCCAGGCCTGGGGCAACCGGGCGTCCGAGGTGTCGGAACTGGACGTCCTGCACGCCAGGGAGCCCAACCGCTAGGGTCGACCGGTCTGCGTGGTGCCCGCGCCCGGGCACAAAAAAGCCCGCGTGAAGCGGGCTTTTTTGTTCTGCAAGAAGGAACCTGAATTACTTCAGCTTCATTTCCTTATAGTCCACATGCTTGCGAGCCTTGGGATCAAATTTCTTGATCAACATCTTCTCGGGCATGGTCTTCTTGTTCTTACTGGTCGTGTAGAAGTGACCGGTGCCGGCAGTAGATTCCAGCTTGATTTTTTCGCGTCCGCCTTTGGTTGCCATGGTGCTACTCCTTAAGCTTGGCCACGTGCGCGCAGATCGGCGAGCACAGAATCAATACCGTTTTTGTCGATCAAACGCAGACCGGCATTGGAAATGCGCAGACGCACCCAGCGGTTTTCAGTCTCGACCCAGAAACGGCGGTATTGCAGGTTCGGCAGGAACCGGCGCTTGGTTTTGTTGTTGGCGTGGGAAACATTGTTCCCGACCATCGGGCCTTTGCCCGTAACTTGACATACGCGTGCCATGAGGACACTTCGCTTTCTTGAATACGACCGCCACCTGAGCAGTGGGAGTCTCACCTCGCCATAAGGGTGGCGGTAACCCATAAACGCCGGAGAATCCAGCAAAGCCTAGGATTATAGCAAGTTATTCCTGTTCCAGGAAGCGCTGGGCATCCAGCGCCGCCATGCAACCGGTGCCGGCGCTGGTGATGGCCTGGCGGTACACATGGTCCTGCACGTCACCGGCGGCAAACACGCCGGGGACAGAGGTTTGCGTGGCAAAGCCCTTGAGCCCGCCCTGGGTCACGATGTAGCCGTTTTCCAGTTCCAGTTGGCCCTGGAAGATCTCGGTATTGGGCGCGTGGCCGATGGCGATGAAGCAGCCGGTCAGCGCGATGTCTTCGGTTGTGCCGTCGGTCGTGCTCCTGACGCGGATGCCGGTCACGCCGGAGGCATCGCCCAGCACCTCGTCCAGGGTGCGGAAGGTCTTCAGTTCGATCTTGCCAGCCGCCACCTTTTCCATCAGCTTGTCGATCAGGATGGGCTCGGCCTTGAACTTGTCGCGGCGGTGCACCAAGTAGACCTTGCTGGCAATATTGGACAGGTACAGCGCCTCTTCCACGGCGGTGTTGCCGCCACCGACCACGCAGCACACCTGGTCGCGGTAGAAGAAGCCGTCGCAGGTGGCGCAGCCGGAGACACCGCGGCCCATGAAGGCGGTCTCGCTGGGCAGCCCCAGGTATTTGGCCGAGGCACCGGTGGCAATGATCAGCGAGTCGCAGGTGTAGCTGCCGCTGTCGCCGGTCAGGGTAAAGGGGCGTTTGGACAGGTCCACGGCGCTGATGTGGTCGAACACGATTTCGGTCTTGAAGCGCTCGGCATGCTCCAGAAAGCGCTGCATCAGGTCCGGGCCCTGCACGCCGTGCACGTCGGCCGGCCAGTTGTCGACCTCGGTGGTGGTCATGAGCTGGCCCCCCTGGGCCATGCCGGTGACCAGCACCGGATTCAGGTTGGCGCGCGCCGCATAGACGGCGGCGGTGTAGCCGGCGGGGCCAGAGCCCAGGATCAGGACCTTGGCGTGTTGGGGATCGGACATGGGGAAACCTTTTGTTGCGTCATTCACTATCATGGCCGTGTACATTTCGGGACAATGCAGGCCTTTTCAATAGAAGTCCCATTGTAAGAAACACCATCTCGTTTTTCTGAGAGCGATTCAATGTCAATGCTGAGCAACCTGGATTTGATCCGCCGGGTGTCGCTGTTCTCGATGCTCACCCCGTCGCAGGCCGAGTCCCTGGCTGGAGCCGTGTCCAAACAGCGTTACAAGCGCGGCGAGACCCTGGTTGAGCGGGGCAAGAAGACCAATTCCCTGTACATCATCCTGTCCGGTCGCACCCGTGTGGTCCTGACTGACAACAAGGGCCGCGAGGTGATCCTGGCCACGCTGAAGTCCGGCGACTATGTGGGCGAGATGAGTTTGATTGACAACGAACCCCATTCCGCCACCGTCATCGCCGACCAGCAGGTGGACGTGCTGCTGCTGGGGCGCGAGAGCTTTTTGCAGTGCCTGAGTGAAAATTCCGCCATGTCGTTTGCCGTGATGCACGGGCTGGTGCAGCGTCTGCGCAAGGCCAGCCAGAACATCAGTTCACTGGCTCTGGTGGGCGTGTACGGCCGGGTGGCCAAGGTGCTGCTGGAATCCGCAACGCTGGACGACACCGGGGGGCTGCTGATCCGCGAAAAGGTCTCGCGCCAGGACATTGCCAAGATGGTCGGGGCTTCCCGCGAGATGGTGAGCCGGGTGATGAAGGACTTTGAAGACCAGGGCTTCATCAAACTGCTCGACGGCGGCCAGGTGCGCGTCTTTGAGCGCCGGGTGCTGCCACGCTGACCGTGCTGCCTGCCAAAGAGCGGCAGCTTGCGGTAAGCTTGCCCCGACTTCTCCTTTGACATGACCTATTCCCTTCATACTCTCCACGCCTCGACCCCGGCACCGCAGCCGACGCCCACCGGCATGGGCCGCTTTGCCAGTGAAATCGCCCTGATTGCCGGATTGGTGCTGCTGGTGCTGTGGCTGGTTGCGCTCTTGACCTATTCCCCCCAGGACGCGGCCTGGACCACGTCCGGCTCTGGACTGCCCCTGGTCAACCGGGTCGGGCGCCTGGGCGCCTGGGTGGCGGATGTCAGCTACTTTCTGCTCGGCTATTCCGTCTGGTGGTGCGTGGCCGTGGGCGTGCGCCTGTGGCTGTCGCTGCTGGCCAACCGCCTGCGTGGGGATACGGGTCAGCGCACGCTGACCCGGGCTTGGGTGTTCTGGGCTGGGCTGGCCGTGCTGCTGTCCGCCAGCACTTCGCTGGAGTGGGCGCGCCTGTATAGCCTGGAATCCCGCTTGCCGGACCATAGCGGTGGAGCGCTCGGTTACCTGCTGGGCCCCTTGAGTGTGAAGTGGCTGGGCTTTTCCGGCTCCGGGTTGGTGTCCATTGCGCTGGGCGTCATCGGCGCGGCGCTGGTGTTTGGTTTTTCCTGGATGCACGTGGCCGAGCGCATTGGTGCCCGGGTGGATGCCCTGGTCCAGTCCCGCAAGCAGCAGCGCGAGCGTGCCGAGGACCGTGTATTGGGCCAGCAGGCCATGCGCGAGCGCGAAGAAATCCTGGTCGAGGAACGCGAAGAGGTTGTGGAACACCACCCGCAGCCGATGGTGATCGTGGAGCCGGTGTTTACCGAGCCCCCGCGCAGTGAGCGCGTGGCCAAGGAGCGGCAAAAGCCGTTGTTCACCGAGATGCCGGACAGCAAGCTGCCGCAGGTCGATTTGCTTGATGACGCGCTGGTGCGTCAGGAAACCGTGGCCCCCGAGACGCTGGAAATGACCAGCCGCATGATCGAGAAAAAGCTCAAGGACTTCGGCGTCGAAGTCCGCGTGGTGCTGGCCCAGCCCGGCCCGGTCATCACCCGCTACGAGATCGAGCCGGCCACCGGCGTCAAGGGCTCGCAGATCGTCGGGCTGGCCAAGGACCTGGCGCGCAGTCTGAGTCTGGTGTCGATCCGCGTCGTGGAAACCATTCCCGGCAAGAACTACATGGCGCTGGAATTGCCCAATGCCAAGCGCCAGTCGATCCGCTTGTCCGAAATCCTGGGATCGCAGGTCTACAACGACAGCAAGTCCCTGCTGACGATGGGCCTGGGCAAGGACATTGTGGGCAACCCCATCGTTGCCGACCTGGCCAAGATGCCGCACGTGCTGGTGGCCGGTACCACCGGCTCGGGCAAGTCGGTCGGTATCAACGCCATGATCCTCTCGCTGCTGTACAAGGCCGAGGCCAAGGACGTGCGTCTGCTGATGATCGACCCCAAGATGTTGGAAATGTCGATGTACGAAGGCATTCCCCACCTGCTGGCGCCCGTGGTCACCGACATGAAGCAGGCCGCCTACGGCCTGACCTGGTGCGTGGGCGAGATGGAGCGCCGCTACAAGCTCTTGAGCAAGGTCGGCGTGCGCAACCTGGCCGGCTACAACCACAAGATCGACGAGGCCACGGCGCGTGGCGAGTTCCTCTACAACCCGTTCAGCCTGACGCCCGAGTCGCCCGAGCCCTTGCAGCGCGAGCCGCACATCGTGGTGGTCATCGACGAGCTGGCCGACCTGATGATGGTGGTCGGCAAGAAGATCGAAGAGTTGATTGCCCGCCTGGCGCAAAAGGCGCGCGCCGCCGGCATCCACCTGATCCTGGCCACGCAGCGCCCCAGCGTGGACGTGATCACCGGCCTGATCAAGGCCAATATCCCGACCCGCATTGCCTTCTCGGTGGGTTCCAAGATCGACAGCCGCACTATCCTCGACCAGATGGGCGCCGAAGCCCTCTTGGGCATGGGCGACATGCTGTACATGGCCAGTGGCTCCGGCCTGCCGATCCGCGTGCACGGCGCCTTTGTCAGCGATGACGAGGTGCACCGCGTGGTGGAATACCTCAAAGCCCAAGGCGAACCCAATTACATCGAGGGCGTGCTCGAAGGTGGCACGGTCGATGGCGACGGTGAGGGCGTCTTGGACGGCAGCAATGGTGGCGAGAAGGACCCGATGTACGACCAGGCCGTGGAAGTCGTGCTGAAGAACCGCAAGGCCAGCATTTCCCTGGTGCAGCGCCACCTGAAGATCGGCTACAACCGCGCCGCCCGTCTGGTCGAAGACATGGAAAAGGCCGGCCTGGTCAGCTCCATGAGCACCAGCGGCCAGCGCGATATTTTGGTGCCAGCGAGAACTGAATGAAATACATTGCTACGTTTTTAATAGCTGCCTGTGCACTATCCGCGAGGGCTGGCGGCATGGAAAGCCTTGAATCCTTCGTCAAGACGGTGAAAACCGGCCGCTCCGACTTCACCCAGGTGGTGACGATGCCGGCCAAGAACGGCCAGGCTGCACGCACCAAAACCTCCAGCGGCACCTTCGAGTTTTCCCGCCCCGGGCGCTTCCGCTTTGTCTACAAGAAGCCGTTTGAGCAGACCATCGTCGCCGATGGCCAGACCCTGTGGCTGTTTGATGTGGACCTGAACCAGGTCACGTCCCGCAAGCAGGCCCAGGCGCTGGGCTCCACGCCGGCGGCGCTGATTGCGTCGGCGGCCGATCTGCATGCCCTGCAGGCCGACTTTGTGCTGGCCGCCGATGTCGACAGCGATGGCCTGGAGTGGGTGCGCGCCACGCCCAAAGCCACGGACAGCTCCCTGCAATGGGTGCGCGTGGGCTTTCGCGCCGGGCAGTTGGCCGTGCTGGAGATCACCGACAGCTTTGGCCAGCGCTCAAGCCTGCGCTTCAACGCCTTTAACGCCAATACCGCGCTGGATGCTGCCGTCTTTCAGTTCAAGCCGCCGCAGGGCGCGGACGTGATTCGCCAATAGGGCACCCGGCCCCGCCGACCACTCCACACCGCATGCGAAATCATTTTTCCGAGACCACAGGGCGCCGGCGTCTGGTGTATGCCGCCGCCGTGGGCGCGGTGGTGGCACTGTTGCCTTTGCCGCTCTCCTGGCCTTCGCAGGTGCTGCTGGCCTGGTGCGCCGGCACGGCCACGTTTCTTGTGCTGGCCTGGTGGCTGGCCGTGGTGTTTGATGCCCCGCGCACGCGGGCACGGGCCCAGGCGCAGGACCAGTCCGGCCTGATCCTGTTCACGCTGTTGTTGCTGTCTACCTTCATCAGCGCCGGGGCGATTGCGGTCATGCTGCAGCATGTGAAGGACCTGGCCGGTCCCCAGCGCCTGGGGCATCTGGCGCTGTCCATGGCGGCGTTGGCGGCCTCGTGGCTGCTGATGCAGACCATCTTTGCGTTCCGCTACGCGCATCTGTACTACCAGTCCGAGCTGCGCGGCCATCCGCAGGGCGCGGGGCTGGAGTTTCCCGGCAAGCTGCCGCCGGATTATTTTGACTTTTTGTACTACGCCCACGTGGTGGGCATGACCTCCCAGGTGTCGGATGTGGTGGTCACCTCGCGCCACATGCGCCGCCTGACGCTCTTGCACAGCCTGACCGCTTTTTCCTTCAACATGCTGGTGCTGGCCCTGAGCATCAACGTGATGGCCGGCGCCTTCCAGTGACCAGCCCGGTGGACAGCGCAGTGCCCGCCACAATGACCAGGCCGCAGCCCACCATCCACGGCGTGACCACCTCGCCCAGCAGCATCACGCCGTAGAGCACGGCAAACACCGGAATCGCAAACGTCACGGCCAGTGCCCGCGCCGGTCCGGCCCGCTCGATGAGGCGGAAATACAGGATGTAGGCCACGCCCGAGCACAGCACGCCCAGCGCGATGACGGCCAGCCAGGCGTTCAATGACACGGCATGGTCCGGCCAGAACCACCAGGTTAGCGGCAGCAGCCCCACACTCGCGCCCAACTGGCTGCCAGTGGCCGACACCAGCGAGGGCAGGCCGGTCATGTAGCGCTTGGTGAAGCTGGCCGAAATGCCATAACACAACGTCGCCAGCAGGCAGGCCAGCACGGCCCAGCCGCTGGAGGCGCCGCCAGCATCGGGCTTGAAGCTGGCCTTGTCCCACGCCAACAGTGCCACGCCGACGAAGCCAATCACCAGACCCAGGATGCGCGTTCCGGTGGGCTTGTCCTTGAGCCAGACCCAGGCAATCAGCGCGCCGAACAGCGGCGTCGTGGCATTGAGGATGGACGACAGCCCGGTGGTGATGGACAGCAGCGCAAAGCTAAAGCACACAAACGGCAGGCCCGAATTCAACGTGCCAATCACCAGCACCTGTTTCCAGTTTTGGCGCAGCGTGGTCCCCAGCCCGCGCGCCAGCAGCAGCGGCAGCAGAAACAGCGAGGCAATCGCCACGCGCAGCCCGGCGGTGGGAATCGCCCCCAACTCCACGGCGGCCGTGCGCATGAACAAAAAGGAGGCACCCCAGATCGCGGCCAGCAGCACAAAGTCCAGCTTCCAGGCCATGGACGGTGCCGCGGGCACGGAAGTCGTCGCAGTGGTGCTGCTCATTGCACGCCCTCCAGTTGCAGCAAGGCCTGCTTGCGCTCCACGCCGCCGGCATAGCCGGTCAGCGACCCGTCGCTTCCCAGCACCCGGTGGCAGGGCACGATGATGCTGATCGGGTTGCGGCCCACGGCGGCGCCCACGGCGCGCACGGCCTTGGGGTTGCCCAGGCGCAAACCAATGGCGCCATAGGTGCTGGTGGTACCACTGGCAATGTCCAGCAGGCTGCGCCACACGCTTTGCTGGAATGCGGTGCCATAGCCCAGGTCCAGCGGCAGGTCAAACGCCGTGCGCTCGCCGGCAAAGTACTGCTGCAACTGTTCGGCGGTCTGGCACAGCACGGCGTTGTCGCGTGACGTGGGCCAGGCGGCGGTGTCGGCCTCGTGCTTCTGGCCGTCAAAGCCAACCCAGACCAGGGCCGTATCGGTGGCCGCCAGGGTCATGGGGCCCCAGGGGCTGGCCAGGGCACAGCGTGCCGGTTTGGGGAAGTGGTTCATGATCATTTAGGCCTCCAGCCCTCGTGGAATGTGTGTAAGCTGCTATCAAATGTGTAGTGGTTTCAGATACCGGTCGGTGTCGCCAGGCTGGCCCAGGCGCGCACCACGGCGTAGCTGCGCCAGGGTTTCCAGCGCTGGGACGCGTCTTCAGCCGCGCGCTGCGGGTTGGCGGCCGCACGCACGCCCAGCGCGTTGTGCAGGGCCACATCGCCGGCCACAAATGCGTCCGGCCAACGCAGCGCGCGCATGGCAATGTACTGCGCCGTCCAGGGGCCTATGCCCGGCAGGGCCTGCAGCGCGGCCAGCGTCTGGGGGATGTCGGCGCCGGGTTGCAGGTGCAGGCCGCCATCCAGCACGGCCTGGGCCAGCGCCTGGATGGCGCGCTGGCGTTGGCGCACGATGCCCATCTGGCCCAGTTCCTCGCCGCTGGCCTGGGCCAGCGCCTGCGGGGTCGGGAACAGGCGGCGCAGCCCGGCTACCGGCGTGGCCAGGTCGGTGCCAAAGCGCTCCACCAGGCGCGCGCCCAGCGTGCGGGCCGCCTTGACCGTGATCTGCTGGCCCAGAATGGCGCGCACGCCCAGCTCAAAGCCGTCCAGACAACCCGGCACGCGCAGGCCGTCAAAACCGGGAAAGTCGTTTTGCAGCGCGGCGTTGATGGCCAGCGGGTCGGCGTCCAGGTCCAGCAGGGCGCGCAAACGGGCCAGCACCTGGGGCAGGGCGTCGCCCAGGCTGGGGCTGATGTGCAGGACCACGTTGCAGGTGTCCGGCACAAACTGCAGGCGTACCCAGCCCTGCAGTGTGCGCGTGCCCACGCTCAGCGCCAGCGTGCGTGCCAGCGTCAGGCGCGCCAGGTCGGTCACCTCCACGCCCTCGATCTGGCGCGTCGCAAAAAAGCCCAGCATGGCGGCCACGTCATACGGCGGGCGGTAGGAGGCCTTGAGCACGATCGCCTCGGATGCCGCCTGGCCGTCCACCGGCTCTCGGCTGGCGCGCAACTGGCGCGGCTGCAACCGGTAGTGCTCCACAAAGCTGGCGTTGAAGCGGCGCACGCTGGCAAAGCCGCTTAAGACGGCCACCTGCGCCACCGGCAGTTGCGTGTCGGTCAGCAGGCGCTTGGCCATCAGCAGGCGGCGCGTCTGCAGGTATTGCAAGGGGGAGACGCCCCAGTGCGCCTCGAAGATGCGGCGCAAGTGGCGCTCGCTCACGCCCAGTCGCGCTGCCACATCGGCCATGCTGGGCGTGCCGCCGCCGTCATCACTGCTGCTCCACAGCGCAGGATCGTCCAGCAGCCTGGCCGCCTGCTGGGCCAGGATCAAGGACGCATCCTGCGTGGACCACGGCAACAGCGTGTCCGAAGTGCCCGCAGCGCTGGCTGGTGCCAGCTCGGGCCGACAGCGCAGGCAGGGGCGAAAGCCAGCCAACTCGGCCTGCGCCGCCAGCGCAAAGAACAGGCAGTTCTCCCGCCGCGGCGTGCGCACCCGGCAGACCGGGCGGCAGTAGATGCCGGTGGACGTCACCCCGGTGAAGAAGCGCCCGTCAAAGCGCGCATCCCGCGCCTTCAGCGCCAAGTAACAGGCGTCGCTGGCGGCGGGCGTCGTCATGGGGTTGGGCGTGGTGGCTGCTGGGGACATGGGCGAATGATACGCAGCGATGCAGTTTGGAGTGGCCGTTTTCGGACATGTGGGTGGGGTGGTTGATTGCGGCTCGTTTGTGGCACTGCGTGTATCGACCCGGCGCGTGCGGAGCGGAGGGTTGGGATGAATTCGCAGTTCCAAGTGGAAGTCGGGCCTATTCTGGTGGGCCAAGATAATCGCTCGGCTACAGTGCGTAGGCATTTCCATTTCGATACATCCACCGTCCGCAGGAGTTCAAAAATGCACGCGCAAAATTTCAAAGCATCCGTTCAATACGACGATTGGAAAGGCGCCTCCGCGGCTGATTCCGTTGATAGAAAAGATGTATGAGTCCTGCAAATCGTTCTTCGATCAGGAGATCCAGGCCCGCCGATCTGGATGCAATACACAGGTGGCTCGTGGAAGAAGACGCGCGGGGAGTCCATGGCAATTTTCTCTGTAACTGGTCAGTCATCAAGGCCGCTCACGGCGAAGGTGACTTACTTGTTTACGTTGAAGGAAAAACGGGGTTGCCGGTGGCGTTTCAACTTGGAGGGCTGATTCGACCTGGAATCCTTCAGGTACGTCAAGGATTGCGGGGCACCGGCATAGGCCGGAAGCTGGTTCAACGCTGTATCTCAATGGCCACTAAACGTGATGAGTTGTTGCTCTATATCGAGTGCAAGCCCTCGACATCTATTCCGTTCTGGAAGCACATGGGCTTCACGCTAATCGAAAGAGCTGATGGGAAGAACTACGCATACCGAGTCATTGATAAACCGCTCCAACTTCCCGAGCAAGGCGTACCTGTTGCGATGGTCATTCGCTTCTTTCCTGAGTCAGGAAAGTGGGAACCGGAAGCAAAGCCTTATTCTGTCTTCTCGCCGCTGGCGAGATTGGCTCCAGACGGTTCTATTTACTTGCCGTACCGTGTTCAGTTTCATGAGGAGGCTTTCCCCAACGTGCGAGACGTGGTGGTCGAGATCGAGGTGAATGGAACTTGCATCTTTCGCGATAAAGCCAAATACGACGGGGCGCAAAGAGTCGGGGTAAAACGCTGCACAAATGGGTACTACATCGATATGGTGCATCCGACGTGAAGGCGATGTTCAACCCTCCGGTCACGCTCGCCGGAATACGGGATAGTTTTCTGGCAACATTGCATGCAAATACTGCCGTGGTAATCTATTGCCCATGTCGCACGTTTCAGTTACTGAAATCCTCGAATTGCCTATCCAGGAACGGATTCATTTGGTTGAATTGATCTGGGAGAGCATTGCCGCGTTTCCGCAGGCTGTTGAGGTTTCCCCGGAGCTCAAAACTGAACTCGCGGCTCGCATGGCCGACTTTGAACGTGATCCCGAAGCTGGCTATTCCTGGGATCAAGTCAAGGCCAAACTCAAAGACGGGTCGTGGCATACCGCATAAAGTTTTCGGGCCGCGCCGTCCGCGAGGTCGGGGAGGCATACGCCTGGTACGAGGAACAGAGCCCAGGGCTCGGCGCTGAATTTGAATTGGCGTTTGAGCTTCAATTGAAGCGCATCGAGCAAGTTCCGCTTTTATATTCGGAAATCTTCCCAGGTGTTCGACGAACTCTGTTGCCCAGGTTCCCGTACGGTGTTTTCTACACGGTGCGAACCGATCTGGTTCACATACTTGCAGTCATCCACAATGTACGAAATCCGAAGAGGTGGCCAGGTCAAGGTGTACGTTGACAAGCCCTTTCAATGCGAGGCGAGGATCGTCACGTATTCAGCATGAGGAAAGCCAATGAACGCGGAAAAACCCGCATCGCGCCGCTCCTTGACATCTGATCTTGCGCGGGTCGATGCACACGAGGTCGCGCCAGACGAATACGACGAACTGCCGGAAGCCGATGACGCCATGCTGGCGCGGGCCAAGGTGAACCGGGGCGGTCGTCCCGTCGCCACGAATCCGCGCAAGCTGTTGTCCATCCGCTTGCTCGCAGACGTCATTGAACGCTGGAAGGCAACTGGTCCCGGGTGGCAGACGCGAATGGCTGAACGGCTCAGCTCCGTACGGTGAATGACATTCGGTTAAATTGACCTCCAGCCCTCGTAAAATATGCGTGTCAAGCTATCGTTTCGGTAGCAAATTCGTCGCTATCGCAGCGAGTTAAATCCCAACCCGGCGCGGGCTCCGCACCTACGCCGCCCACCTACAATCCCAAATTCAGGCAAGACGCAGCAATTCAGCCCTTGCCACCGACCATTTGCACAGGGAAACGTCATGCAACTCTCCTCCAGCATCTTCAAGGCCTATGACATCCGCGGCGTTGTGCCGTCCACCATCAATCCCGACGTGGCGCGCGGCCTGGGGCGTGCCTTTGGCACGGTGGCGCTGGCCGAAGGGCAGACCACGGTGGCGGTGGGCCGTGACGGGCGTCTGACCGGTCCTGACCTGGTCGAGGCCCTGATGGCCGGCCTGCAGGAGGCCGGCATCACCGTCATCGACGTGGGCATGGTCACCACGCCCATGCTGTATTTCGCGGCCAGCACGCTGTGCGCGTCCGGTATCCAGGTGACCGGCAGCCACAACCCCAAGGACCACAACGGTTTCAAGATGGTGCTGGCCGGACGTGCCATTTATGGCGACGACATCCAGTCTTTGCGCCAGATGATGCAGAACGAGTCCTGGTCGCTGCAGGCCGGCGGCTCACGCCAGAGTGCCAATGTGATGGACGCCTACCGCGCGCGCATCGTGGGTGACATCAAGTTGGCCCGCCCGATCAAGATCGTGGTGGACTGCGGCAACGGCGTGGCCGGCGCCTCGGCACCGGACATCCTGCGCGCCATTGGCTGCGAAGTGACTGAGCTGTATTCCGAGGTGGATGGCAACTTCCCCAACCACCACCCGGACCCGAGCAAGCCCGAGAATCTGAAGGACCTGATTGCCGCGTTGAAGACTGGCGACGCCGAGCTGGGCCTGGCCTTTGACGGCGACGGCGACCGGCTGGGCATCGTCACCAAGGGCGGCAACAACATCTTCCCGGATCGCCAGATGATGCTTTTCGCGCGCGACGTGCTGACGCGCGTGCCTGGTGGCACCATCATCTTCGACGTGAAGTGCTCGCAGCGCGTGGCGCCTGCCATCACGGCGGCCGGCGGTGTGCCGCTGATGTTCAAGACCGGGCATTCGTTGATCAAGGCCAAGATGCGCGAGATCGGCTCGCCGCTGGGCGGCGAGATGAGCGGCCACATCTTTTTCAAGGAACGCTGGTACGGCTTTGACGACGGCACCTATGCGGGTTGCCGTCTGCTGGAGATTGTCAGCCGCGTGGCCGACGCCAGCGCCATGCTGGACGCGCTGCCCACCAGCTTCTCCACGCCCGAACTCAATGTGCAGTGCAAGGAAGGCGAACCCCACGCGCTGGTGGATCAACTGGTGACCAAGGCGTCCTTTGCCGCACCGGCCACGATCAACACCATCGACGGTATCCGCGTCGACTGGCCCGATGGCTTTGGCCTGATACGCGCCTCCAACACCACGCCGGTGCTGGTGCTGCGCTTTGAAGGTCATACGCCTGCTGCGCTGGAGCGTATCCAGGCCGATATGCTGACCCTGCTGCGCTCGGTCAAGCCCGACGCCAGTTTTGCCGAGGCTGTGCATTGAGTGAGCCGCGGGCGAACGCCGCCGGGCCGTCCCAAGGCGTGAGGGCCCCCTCGGGGGGCAGCGACCCACATGCAATGGGGGAGCGTGGGGGCATCCGCGTCCTCATCGTCAAGCTGTCTTCGTTGGGCGATGTGGTGCATGCCATGCCGGCCGTGCAGGACCTGCGCGCCGAGCTGCCCGGTGTGCACATCGATTGGGTCGTGGAGCGTGCCTTTGCACCGTTGGTCACACGCTGCGAGGGCGTGGACGAGGTGATTCCCTGCGAGCTGCGCCGCTGGCGCAAGTCGCCGTTTGCCGCGCAGACCCGTGCGGAGTGGCGCGCCTTCAAGGCGCAGTTGCGGGCCCAGGCCTATGACGCCGTCATCGACCTGCAGGGTCTGACCAAGTCCGCGCTGGTGGCGTGGCTGGCCCGCACCTCGCCCGACGGCCGCCGGTTCGCCATGGCCAACCAGACCGAGGGTTCGGGCTATGAGGCCCCCACGCGCTGGGTGGCCGACGAGGCGATTACCCTGGAGCCGCATGTGCATGCAGTGCAGCGCTCACGCCTGCTGTGTGCGGCGGTATTTGGCTATCAAGTGACGGGTCCGGCCCGCTTTGGGCTGGTGGCGGGCACGCAGGCGGCGCATGCGCCGGTGCTGCCTCGCCACGGTGGCAATGGCTTTGCTGCGCGCAAGCCACGGGTGGCCCTGGTGCACGGCACGTCGCGCGCCGACAAGCAGTGGCCGCAGACAGCGTGGGTGGAGTTGGGCCAGCGGCTGAACCACAGTGGCTTCTCCGTGGCGCTGGCACATGGCACGCCGGCCGAGAAGGCGACCAGCGAAACAATAGCCGCCGAACTGGATGATGCTTGGGTCTGGCCCTCCATGGGGCTGGACGCCCTGACCGACACTATGGCGCACTGCGCCGGTGTCATCGGCGTGGACAGCGGCCTGAGTCACATCGCCGTGGCCCTGGGCCTGCCGCATGTGCAGATCTACAACTTCGATACCGCCTGGCGCACCGGCCCTGAAGCGCACACTGATGGCACCGCTGCGCAGCAGGTCAGCGTGTATGCCACACCCAACCCGGATGTGGACGCGGTCTGGCGCGCCTGGGAACAACTCGATACCCCGGTGCTGTGCCGATGATAATGCGCTTCCTGTATTCCCTGCTGATGTGGCTGTTGCAGCCGGTCACGCGCCTGCGTTTGCGCCTGCGCGCGCGGGCCGAGCCGGTCTATGGTGAGCGCGTGGCCGAGCGCTTTGGCCGCTATGGTGATGATGTTCCGTCGGCGGCAAGCGCGCTGGCCGGCAGCAGCGATTTCTACGTCTGGGTGCATGCCGTGTCGCTGGGCGAGACGCGCGCCGCGCAGGCATTCATTACCCACTTGCGGGAAGTCTTGCCTGGCATGCGCCTGTTGCTGACGCACGGCACGGCCACCGGGCGCACCCAGGGCCGGGCCCTGCTGCAACCGGGTGATGTGCAGGTCTGGCAGCCCTGGGACACGCCGGGTGCGGTGCGCCGCTTTCTGGCGCATTTCCAGCCCCGCGTGGGCTTGCTGGTGGAAACCGAAGTCTGGCCGAACATGGTGGCGGAGTGCGCTAAAGCGAATATGCCGCTGTGTCTGGTCAATGCGCGCCTGAGCGAGAAGTCCTTGCGCCAGGCGCAGCGCCTGGCCAGTCTGGCGCTGCCCGCCTACCGGGGCCTGCGCGCCGCCTGGGCGCAGTCCGAGGGCGACGCCCAACGGCTGCGCCAGCTCGGTGCCACGGTGCTGGGCGTGGCTGGCAATTTCAAGTTCGATGCCACGCCCGACGCCGCCCAGCTGGCGCGCGGTGAAGCCTGGCGGCGCATGCTGACACGACCGGTGCTGGTGTTTGCCAGCTCGCGCGAGGGCGAAGAGGCCCGGCTGCTGGAGGTCTTGAATAAAAAAATGGCTCCAGCCCTCGCCAATACTGCGCATGCAGCTACTAAAAACATAGCATCCTCCGTGCAGTGGCTGATCGTGCCGCGCCACCCGCAGCGCTTTGATGCGGTGGCGCAACTGTGCCAGGAACAGGGCTTTAGCGTGTCGCGGCGTAGCCACTGGTCCGATGGCCCGGAGGCGGCCGACATCTGGCTGGGGGATTCGCTGGGGGAAATGGCGCTGTACTTTGCGCTGTCGGACCTGGCCCTGCTGGGCGGCAGTTTCGAGGTCCTGGGTGGCCAGAACCTGATCGAGGCGGCTGCCTGCGGCTGCCCGGTGGTGATGGGGCCACACACCTTCAACTTTGCGCAGGCGGCGGAGCTGGCACTGGCCACCGGCGCCGCAGAAGAGGTACAGGACATGGCGCAGGCCGTGGACCGCTGTCTGGCCCTGCTGCAGTCGCCTGCGAACCTGCAGCGTGCCCGCGAGGCGGCTCTCGGCCTGGGGCAGGCCCACACCGGCGCGGCGCGGCGCACCGCGGAGGCGGTGCGCCAGCTTTTGTCAGCTGCTTAAGGGGCCAACTGGCTGTTGATCGGTTGCAGATCGTCGGCAGTCAGCGTGCCGGCTGCCTGGCGCAGCTTCAGGCCACCCATCAGCACGTCGTAGCGGGCCTTGGCCAGCTTGGCCTTGGTGTCGAACAACTGGCTTTGGGAATTCAGCACGTCAATGTTGATGCGCACGCCCACCTGGTAGCCCAGCAGATTGGCTTCCAGCGCACTTTGGCTGGATGCTTCAGCGGCTTCCAGAGCATTGACCTGCGCCTGCCCGGACAAGACGCCGTAGTAGGCGGTGCGCGTGCCCTGGGCCACGCCGCGCTTGGCAGCTTCCAGATCGGAGCGGGCCTTGTCTTCCAGGGCAATGGTTTCCTTGACGCGGTTCTGGATCGAGAAGCCGGCAAACAGTGGCAGGTTGAAGTTCAGGCCAATGGTGCCGACGTTGACGCGACTGTCACCGATGGTCGTCGAAGAGCCGCTGCTGTTGTTGATGGCGGTGTAACTGCCGACCAGATCCAGTGTCGGCTTGTGTCCGGCATAGGACTTCTCGGTTTCCAGGCGGGCCACTTCCAGCGCCACATCGGCCTGCTGGATGCTGGGATTCTTGGTCTGCGACTGGTCCACCCACTGATTGACATCGGCCGGCACCACGGGGGTCAGCACGACCGGTGCCTTCAGGGGCTTGGGTGTGACGCTCTGCTGGCCAACCAGCTGGTCCAGAGCCAGGGATTTGACCCGCAGATCGTTCTCGGCGGCCAGTTCCTGGGCAATGACCAGGTCGTAGCGGGCCTGGGCATCGCGGCTGTCGGTGATGGTGGAGGTGCCAACTTCAAAGTTGCGCTTGGCCGAAGCCAGCTGCTCGGCGACGGCGGTCTTCTGGCTTTTCACGAAGGTCAGGCTGTCGCTGGCGGCCAGCACATCGAAGTAGGCCTGGCTGACGCGCACGATCAGGTCCTGTTCGGCCTGCACCAATTGGGCCTGGGCCAGGTCCAGAGACTTCTTGCCCTGCTCGTAGCTGGCCCAATTCGCCGGACGGTACAACGGCTGCGACGCGCTCAGCGTGGCCGTCTGCGTGCCGTAGGAGCGCGCCGGCGTGGGCAGTACTTCCTGGTTGGTGTTGGCGCTGGAGATGGCCAGACCCGCTGCCGGCAGGATGGCCGCCTTGGCCTGATCGGCCTTGGCCACGGAGGCGTCAAACTGCAATTTGGCCGATTGGTAGGTTGCGTCAAAGCCCTGGGCTGCCGTGTAGAGGTCGACCAGGCTTTGCGCCTGGGCCGAGAACGTCACGCTCGCCCCCAAGGTGAGCATCAGGGGCAGCAGGCGAAAGTGGGCAAGGCGGCTTTGACGGGTCATGGTGGTGTTTCTCAGGCTCTTGAAGGGGGTTGGCAGGGAAATCAATAACGTGGAATCGTGGGGTCCAGCTCGGCAGACCAGGCATTGATGCCCCCCGCAATATTGGCAACGTGCTCAAAGCCCCGGCTCTGAAGAAACTGGGCCACCTGCATGCTGCGGCCACCGTGGTGGCACAGGCAGGCGATGGGTTGCTGCGGGTCCAGCTCGGACAGGCGCAGCGGCACGACACCCATGGGGATGGTCAGCAGCGAAAAACCGTCGGCCTTGACGCTGGCAACCTGCAACTCGTGCGGCTCGCGCACGTCCAGCACCACGGGCGTGCCTTTGGCGTGCGCGCTGGCGAGCCATTGGGCGAGATCACGGGGCCGGACTTGTTCGAGCATGGGTGTTTCCTGTGCGGGGCGTCAGAACGTGAAGCGCGAGGGCTCGGGGAAGTTCTGCAGGCGCGGGGCCACGGTGTCCCAGGTCTGCACGGTGCTGTAGGCGTTGTCGCCGGTCTTGGTGACCACGGTGCAGCGCATCACGGGGTCATCACCGACGATGGCGGCCAGGCGGCCACCCGGCTTGAGCAGCTTGAGCAGGCTGGCCGGCACCTCGGTGACCGAGCCGCTGAGCTGGATGGCATCAAAGCTGCCGTCGGCTGTGGTGATCTTGGAGCCGTCGCCCTGGCGCACTTCGACATTCTGGATGCCGGCATTGCGCAGGTTTTCGCGGGCGGTCGCCACCAGTTCCGGGTTGATTTCCAGCGTCACCACGCGTTGGGCCTTCTTGCCCAGCAGGGCGGCGGTGTAGCCGGAGCCGGTGCCAATTTCCAGCACGGTTTCATGGGGCTGCACTGCCAGGTCCTGCAGCATGCGGGCTTCCAGGCGCGGCTCCAGCATGCACTGGCCCTTGGCCAGGGCCTCTTCACCGGAGCCCAACAGCGGGATTTCCAGGTCGGCAAAGGCCAGACCCTTGTGGGATGCGGGCACGAAATCTTCGCGCTTGACGACGGACAGCAGCTCCAGCACCGACGCGTCCAGCACGTTCCAGGGGCGAATCTGTTGCTCGATCATGTTGAAACGGGCGGTTTCGATGTTCATTTTCATATACTCCATGGGGTATGTTGGACGATTGTAGACAATTTTACTTGGCCGCCGCTTCTTTACGGCCAAAAGCCCGCCACGTCCATTGCGCCAGATCATCCCGACAGCAAACCATTGCCGGCACCATCATGGCGCGGGTTGTTCCCGGGTGATGCCGTGCAGCAGGGTATCGACCTGCACCTGGATGTATTTTTCGGGATCGATTTCCGTGGTGCCAGCACAGGTTCCCAGCGAGTGCTGCCATGTGGCGAGGAATAGCATCGGTGCCAGCATGGTGTAGACGCCGTACTGCAGATCAATGGGTCGGAACTCGCCACGGTCCACCCCGCGTTGCAGCACGCGGCGCAGCAGGTCGTTGCCGGGCTGGATGACTTCGTGCTGGTAGAAGGCCGCCAGTTCGGGGAAGTTGCCGGCCTCGCTCATCATCAGCTTGGTGATGCCCGAGGCCTTGGTCGAACCAATGCGCTCCCACCAGGCGCGGATGCTGTAGCGCAACAGTTCGGCCGAACTGCCCTGGAAGCTGTCCATTTCTGTGTTCCACGCATCAAAACAACCCGAGATGTTTTTCCGCACCACGGCCTTGAACAACTCTTCCTTGCTGGAAAAATACAGGAACAATGTGCCCTTGGACACGCCGGCGCGCTTGGCCACCTCTTCGGCCCGGGTGGCGGCAAAGCCTTTTTCGACAAACAACTCCAGCGCCGCGGCCAGCAGTTCGCCGGGCCGCGCGTCCTTGCGGCGTTCGCGCTTGGCGCGCACGGTGGCGGCAATCTCACAAATGGGGCAGGAGGAAGGCAGCATGTTTTAATGACTGTTTGGTTATTAGTGTACCGCAGCCCCCCTAACCGGTCAAGCACGGGCTGACGGGATGCCCATAGGGGATGACGAATCGCTGGAATCGGGTGATGACCGGTTGTATACCATCGTCGTTTGATTATCCGACTGATTTTGTCTGGAATGGTGCCCCTTCGTTGACCAGGATCAACATCCCGCCGCGGCCATCGGCGTATCGTTCGTCCCACCGCGAAAACCTCATTGTGACGCTCGCGACTAAGGCTCCAATCGCATGCAATCCTCTCTATCCAGCGCCGATACCGCGGCGCCCCAAACCCCCATGGAACTGGTCTGCCCGGCGGGTAGTTTGCCAGCCCTGAAGGCCGCCGTGGACAACGGTGCCAGTTGTGTCTACCTCGGTCTGCGCGACGCCACCAATGCCCGCAACTTTGCCGGCCTCAATTTTGATGAGGCGGCCATTGCCAACGGCATCGCCTACGCCCATGCGCGCGGTTGCAAGGTCTTCATGGCGCTCAACACCTATCCGCAGGCCGCCAACCCCCAACTGTGGCAAAGCGCGGTGGACAAGGCGGTGGACCTGGGCGTGGACGCCGTGATCCTGGCCGACCCCGGCCTGATGCAATACGCCGCCACCCACCATCCCAAGCTGCGCCTGCACCTGTCCGTGCAGGGTTCGGCCACCAATTTCGACGCCATCAACTTCTACCGCGAGCAGTTTGGCGTGGTGCGTGCGGTGCTGCCGCGCGTGCTGTCACTGACACAGGTGCAACAGGTCATCGAGAAGACGCCGGTGGAGATTGAGGTCTTCGGCTTTGGCAGCTTGTGCGTGATGGTGGAAGGGCGCTGCGCGCTGTCCAGCTACGTCACCGGTGAGTCGCCCAATACGCACGGCGTGTGCTCGCCACCCAAGGCCGTGCGCTGGGTGGAAACGGACAAGGGCCGTGAATCGCGCCTGAATGGTGTGCTGATCGACCGTTACGCACCGGGCGAAAACGCTGGCTACCCCACGCTGTGCAAGGGCCGCTTTGATGTGGGCACCGACGAAAACTACTACGCCATTGAGGAGCCCACCAGCCTGAACACGCTTGAATTGCTGCCGCAATTGCACAAGATGGGTGTGAAGGCGATCAAGATCGAAGGCCGCCAGCGCAGCCCCGCCTACGTGGCACAGGTCACCAAGGTGTGGCGCGAGGCCATGGACCACTGCCTGGCCAACCCACACCGCTACGCACCCAAGCCCGTCTGGATGAGCGGCCTGGACCAGGTCGCTGAAGGCCAGCAACACACACTGGGCGCCTACCACCGCCCCTGGAAGTAAAAACCATGAAAATCTCTCTCGGACCGCTGCAGTACTACTGGCAGCGTGAAGTTGTTTTTAATTTCTACGAAGCCATCAGCCACACGCCGGTGGACATCGTCTACCTGGGCGAAGCCGTCTGCTCGCGCCGCCACGAACTGCGCCTGTCCGATTGGCTGGACGTGGCCCAGATGCTCAAGGATGCCGGCAAGGAAGTGGTGTTGTCCACCCAGGTGCTGCTGGAGTCCGGCGCCGAAGTCGGCACCATGCACAAGATCACCGGCAATGGTGATTATCTGGTCGAGGCCAACGACATGGGTGCCGTGCAGACCCTGACCGGTAAGCAGCCGTTTGTGGCCGGCCCGCACCTCAATATCTACAACCTGCCCACGTTGCAGTGGATGGCCGGGCTGGGCGCCAATCGCTGGGTTATTCCGCTGGAAATGAAGCGCGCGGATCTGGCCGTCATCCAGGCCGGTCGCCCTGCTGGTTTGCAGACCGAGGTGTTTGCCTATGGCCGCATGCCGCTGGCGTTCTCGGCGCGCTGCTTCACGGCACGCCACCGCAACCTGCCCAAGGACGATTGCCGCTTCAGCTGCCTGGACCACCCGGACGGCCTGTTGCTCAAGACCCGCGAGCACGAGAGCTTTCTGGTGCTGAACGGCACGCAAACCCAGTCGGCCAAGGTCTACAACCTGGTCGACGCGCTGGACGACATGCGCGAGATGGGCGTCGACGTGGTGCGCCTGAGTCCGCAATCGCAGAACATGGCCGAGATCGTTGCCGTGTTTGACGCCGCCCGCCAGCGCACCTTGAGTCCGCAGGATGCCCTGGCGCGCCTGCAACCGCTGATGCCGGCCGAGGGTTGCAACGGCTACTGGCATGGCCAGCCCGGTCTGGACCAGGTAGCCAACGCGGCCCTGGCGGAGTTAGACTGAGGCGATGTACTACGGCGAGCGCTTCAACAGCATCAGTCACCTGGTTGGCGCCGCCCTGGCCGTGCTGGGCTCGGTGCTGCTGATCGTGACCGCCACACGCCTGGGCGACCCTTGGAAGATCGTCAGTTTCAGCATCTACGGCGCCATGCTGGTCGCGCTCTATGTGGCCAGCACCCTGTACCACAGCGTGCGCGGCCGGACCAAGGCCATTCTGCAAAAATTTGACCACTGCTCCATCTACCTGCTGATTGCCGGAAGCTACACACCGTTTGCGCTGGTGTCGCTGCGCGGCCCATGGGGCTGGTCACTGCTGGGGGCGGTGTGGACGCTGGCCGTGGTTGGCATCCTGCAGGAAATCTGGTTTGCCAAGGGAGCGCGCGTGCTGTCGCTGGTCATTTACCTGCTGATGGGCTGGCTGGCCCTGGTGGCGGTTCTGCCGCTGTGGCAGGCGCTCACGCCGCTGGGTTTTGCCTGGCTGGCCGCTGGCGGCGCGCTGTACACCATTGGCATCATTTTCTACGTGGCCGATCAGCGCATCCGCCACGGCCACGGTGTGTGGCACCTGTTTGTTCTGGGTGGCAGCAGTTGCCACTTCTTTACCGTTTTTATGTTTGTTGCCTGAGGTCCAAACCGCCATGAACCCGTCCTCTCCCGCCTTTGTGTTGCCCGAACCGGTGGGCTCGGTGCTGTCGCGTCTGCCGGCCTATCCCGGCTCCTTCCTGCTGGTGGCGGCGCTCAACCGCGTGCTGGCGCAGCAACTGCCGGCCGATGTGCGCCAGTACCTGCTGGGCAAGAAGCTGCGCATCCATGTGACGGATGCGCGCCTGACCTTTGATTTCACCTGCACCGGGGTACGCTTCATCGCCTCCAAGAAGCAGGACGTGACCGACCTGACCATCAGCGCCAACGCGCAAGACTTTTTGCACCTGGCCCAGCGCCAGGTAGACCCGGACACGCTGTTCTTCAACCGCCGCCTGTCGATGGAAGGCGATACCGAGCTGGGCCTGGTCGTCAAGAACGCCATCGACGCGCTGGAGCTGCCCGTGCTCGATTTGCAGCAGTGGACACCCGACAAGGTGCTGGCCCGCTTCCTGCCCCGCCGCAGCCACCCGCACACCCCCCACACCGGCCACGGAGGCCCGATGTGACGAGTGCAGGGGAGAGCCGACCGCTGGTGTATTCCTGCTCGGGCTGCTCCAGTGCCGCACAGTTGGCCAACCAGGTTGCCCTGCGGCTGGACCGCAGTGGCGCGGCCGAGATGTCCTGTATCGCCGGCGTTGGCGGGGATGTGCCCCACCTGCTGAAAATTGCGCATTCCGGCCGGCCCATCCTGGCGCTGGACGGCTGTCCGCTGGTCTGCGTGGCCAGCACACTGGCGCGCCACGGCCTCACAGCCAGTCGCCACTACCAGTTGCAGCAGTATGGCGTCAAGAAACGCCAGCACGAAGACTATGACCCCGAACAGGCGGCCACGGTCTTGCAACTGGTGCTGGACGATCTGGCGACGGCGCCCCTATGAGTTCCACACCATCCATCGCAACGCGGCGCATCATTGTTGCCATCTCCGGTGCCAGCGGCGCCGTGTACGGCGTGCGCCTGCTGCAGGTGCTGCGCGACGCGCCGGGCGTGGAGTCCCACCTGGTGGTGTCCGGCGCCGGCTGGCGCAATGTGCAGGAGGAACACGGCCTGCAGCGTGCCGATATCGAGGCCCTGGCCCATCAGGTGCACGACATTGCCAACGTCGGCGCGAGCATTGCCAGTGGCTCCTTCCAGTGCAGCGGCATGGTGGTGGCGCCATGTTCCATGCGCACGCTGGCGGCCATCGCCCATGGCCTGTCGGACAACCTGATCACGCGCGCCGCCGACGTGCAGCTCAAGGAGCGCCGCCGCCTGGTGCTGATGGTGCGCGAGTCGCCGCTGAGTTTGATCCATCTGCGCAACATGGTCAGCGCCACCGAGGCCGGCGCCATCATCTGCCCGCCGATGCCGGCTTTTTACCTGCGTCCTCGGAGCGTGGACGATGTTGTGGACTTCAGCGTGGCCCGCGCACTCGATCTGCTGGATGTGCCGCACACGCTGGCCGCGCGCTGGAACGGAAACGAAGAACAATGAGTTATCACGACCTGCGCGACTTCATGGTCCAGCTCGAAGCATCGGGCGAGCTGCGCCGCGTCACCCAGCCGGTGTCCCCGTATCTGGATATGACTGCCCTGTGCGACCGCGTGTTGCGCGCCGGCGGCCCGGCCATCCTGTTTGAGAACGTCAGCGGCCACAGCATGCCGGTGCTGGGCAATCTGTTCGGCACACCCGAGCGCGTGGCCCGCGCCATGGGTGTGTCGGAGTTGAAGGGCCTGCGTCCCTTCGGCGAACTACTGGCGTCGCTGAAGGAGCCGGAGGCGCCCAAGGGCTTCAAGGAAATGGTCGGCATGCGCAGCCTCTTGAAGACGCTGTGGAACATGGCACCCAAGGAGCTGCGCTCGGCGCCTTGTCAGGAGGTGGTGTGGGAGGGCAACGATGTGGATCTGGCCCGTCTGCCCATCCAGCACTGCTGGCCGGGCGACGTGGCGCCGCTGATCACCTGGGGCCTGGTCATCACCCAGGGCCCGAACAAGCCGCGCCAGAACCTGGGCATCTACCGCCAGCAGGTGTTGAACCGCAACCAGGTCATCATGCGCTGGCTGGCGCACCGTGGCGGCGCGCTGGATTTTCGTGAGCATGGCCTCAAGAACCCCGGCCAGCCGTACCCGTTGGTGGTGGCCATTGGCGCCGACCCGGCCACGATTCTGGGCGCGGTTACACCAGTGCCCGACAGCCTGTCTGAATACCAGTTCGCCGGCCTGCTGCGCGGCGGCCGCACCGAGCTGGTCAAGGCTCTGGGCAGCGAGTTGCGCGTACCGGCCAGCGCCGAGATCGTGCTCGAAGGCCACATTTACCCCGATGCCACGCACCCCAGCGGCTACCAGCACGCTCTCGAAGGCCCGTATGGCGACCACACCGGCTACTACAACGAGCAAGCCGCATTCCCGGTCTTCACCATCGACCGCATCACCCTGCGCCGCGACCCGATCTACCACTCCACCTACACCGGCAAGCCGCCCGATGAGCCGGCCGTTCTGGGCATGGCCTTGAACGAGCTGTTCGTGCCGCTGCTGCAGCGCCAGTTCCCCGAGATCACCGATTTCTACCTGCCACCCGAGGGTTGCAGCTACCGCATGGCCCTGGTGCAGATCAAAAAGGCCTACCCCGGCCACGCCCGGCGCGTGATGATGGGCGTGTGGAGCCACCTGCGCCAGTTCATGTACACCAAGTTCATCGTGGTGGTGGACGACGACGTCAACGTGCGCGATTGGAAGGAGGTCATCTGGGCCCTGACCACCCGCGTCGACCCCGTGCGCGACACCATGATGGTGGAGAACACACCCATCGACTACCTGGACTTTGCCTCCCCGGTGAGCGGCCTGGGCAGCAAGATGGGGCTGGACGCCACCAACAAATGGCCGGGCGAGACCCAGCGCGAGTGGGGCCGCACCATCACCATGGACGCCGACGTGCAACAGCGCATGGACGCCATCTTTGCGGGGCTGGGGCTGTAAACCGGTGGCCTACATTCACTATGTTTTTAATAGCTTCTCACGCAGTATCCACGAGGGCTAGGGGCCTATTTGGCATATAGACGTGGGCCGTAGCGCCCGCTTCCTCCGTGTGTTGCACCACATGGTCGTACGCCACGTGGGGTCAATGGCCGGCTGGCTGCAGGAAAGCCCTGGAACCTTTAAGATTCACAAAATATACTTGTTACTTTGGTGGCCGGCCACCACGACTGCACTTCATGAGCCCTGCGCGCCCGCCTTCCAAAGTCATTCCCATCCAGGCCGTGCCCGCCGACGGCGGCTTTCTCAGCGCCTACGAAAAACAGGTCCGCATCTACCCGCGCTCGGTCAAGGGCTGGTTTGCCAACTGGCGCTGGGTGATGGTCTGGGTCACGCAGACCGTGTTCTACAGCATGCCCTGGCTGCAGTGGAACGGGCGTGCGGCGGTGCTGTTTGACCTCAACGAGCGGCGTTTCTTCATCTTCAACTTGGTGCTGCACCCGCAGGACCTGATTTATCTGGCGGCGCTGCTGGTCATTGCGGCGCTGGCACTCTTCTTTTTCACGGCGGTGGCCGGGCGGCTGTGGTGCGGTTATGCCTGTCCGCAGACGGTCTACACCGAAATCTTCATGTGGTTCGAGCACCGCACGGAAGGCGACCGCATAGCGCGCATGCGCCTGGACGCCGGGCCCTGGAATCTGAACAAGCTGCTGCGCAAGGGTGGCAAGCAATTCGCCTGGATCGGGTTCGCACTGCTGACCGGTTTCAGTTTCGTGGGCTATTTCACGCCCATTCGCCAACTGGCCGGCGAGTTGGCGCAGGGGTCGTTCTCGACCTGGGAGTGGTTCTGGGTGCTGTTCTATGCCGGCGCCACCTATGGCAATGCCGGCTACATGCGCGAGCAGATCTGCAAGTACATGTGCCCCTATGCCCGCTTCCAGAGCGCGCTGATCGACATGGATTCGCTGGTCATCGCCTACGACACCGAGCGTGGCGAATCGCGCGGCTCGCGGCCTCGCTCCGCCGACCCCAAGGCGCTGGGCCTGGGCGACTGCATTGACTGCACTCTGTGCGTGCAGGTCTGTCCTACCGGCATCGACATCCGCAACGGCCTGCAGAACGAGTGCATCGCCTGCGCCGCCTGCATTGATGTCTGCGATGACGTGATGGACAAAATGGGCTACGCCAAGGGCCTGATCCGCTATTCCTCCGGTGCGGGCATCGAACAGCATCTGAACGCACGCCAGATGGTCGGCCGCGTGGTGCGCCCGCGGGTGCTGATCTATGGCGCGCTGTTGCTGGTCACCGGCTCGGTGTTTGTTGGCAGCCTGTCGCTGCGCAAAGGCTTTTCGGTGGACATCCTCAAGGACCGCGGCGCGCAGGCCCGGATCGTGGAGCAAGGCACTATCGAAAACGTCTACCGCCTGCAGATCATGAACGGCACCGAGCAGGCGCAGGACTACACCGTGACAGTGTCGGGCCTGCCGGGGTTGGCCATTGCCACACCGGCGCAATTGCACGTCGCACCCACCGGCATCGGCATGATGCCGGTGCGCCTGACCCTGCCGCCGACCGAAGCCGAGTCCTACCTGGGGCGCTCCAACCCCATTACCTTCGAGATCAGGACGCAGCGGGAAGGCGTCGAGCGCGTGGCACACGAGAAGTCGACCTTCTTCGTGCCGCGCTGACCCCCTCGGAGCGCTGTCACCTGTGTTCTGACACCGGGCCGTGGCGGCGGGGACAATGGCACCATGGACTTTGCACACTCTCCCCGCGCACAGGACCTGCGCCAGCGTCTTGAAGCCTTCATGCAGCGCTACGTGCTGCCGTACAACGCGGCCTGGCACGCCTCCGTGCAGGCTGGGGTCTACCCGCCGCCATTTCTGGACGACCTGAAGACCTTGGCGCGAGAAGAGGGCCTGTGGAACCTGTTTCTGCCCACGCTGCGCGAGGGTGAGCCCGGCACGCGCCTCTCCAACCTGGACTACGCCCCGCTGGCCGAGGTCATGGGCCGCCTGCACTGGGCACCCGAGGTCTTCAACTGCAGCGCGCCGGACACCGGCAACATGGAGCTGCTGCACCGCTTTGCGACGGAACAGCAGCGCACCCAGTGGCTGGAGCCGCTGTTGAACGGGGACATCCGCTCCGCCTTTGCCATGTCCGAGCCGGACGTGGCCTCCAGCGACCCCACCAACCTGCAGACCGTCGTGCGCCGTGAAGGCGAGCAACTGGTGCTCAACGGCCGCAAATGGTTCATCACCGGCGTGGCCCATCCGCAGTGCAAGCTGTTGATCGTCATGTGCCGCAACGCGGCGGACGCGGAAGATGCCGCAGACGCCAGCGCGCACCACCAGCACAGCATGGTGCTCATTCCCCTGGACACACCTGGCGTGCAGGTGGTGCGCAACATCCCCGTGGTGCACCACCACTCACCCGAAGGGCATTGCGAAATCGTGCTGCGCGATGTGCGCGTGGGCGCCGACCATTTGCTGGGCGAGTGGGGCGCCGGCTTTGCGATGGCGCAGGCGCGCCTGGGGCCGGGGCGGGTGCACCACTGCATGCGCGCCATCGGCCAGTGCGAGCTGGCCCTCGAACTAGCCACCGAGCGCACGCTGGAGCGCCAGGCCTTTGGCAAATACCTGTCGGATTTTTCGAATGTGCAGGACTGGATTGCAGAGTCCCGCATGGAGATCGACCAGGCCCGCCTCTTGGTGCTGCAGGTCGCCTGGATGCTGGACCAGAAGGCCGGCGTGGTCGAGCCTGCTGCGCTACGTGCCCAGGTCGCCGCCATCAAGGTTGTGGCCGCGCGCCTGCAATCGCGCGTGGTGGACCGCGCCATGCAGGTCTTCGGCGCCATGGGCCTGTCACCTGATACCCCACTGGCCTTCTTCTGGACCTGGGGCCGGGCGCTGCATCTGATGGATGGGCCCGACGAGGTGCACCTGCGCACCGTGGCCCGGCATGAGCTGGCGCAGGGCAGGACGCGGGCGGGTTCGACTGCGGCCTACTTCACGACACCGGAGCAGTTACAGGCCCCCCCGCGCATTCGCTAAAGGCCCGGTTTCCCGAGATGAAACCCCTGACGGCCCAGTGTGGCGACACTTGACTCCATGATCTGCTGTGCCGCTGCGGCACCGACTTCATCGCAGAGCTTGACTTCCACGTCGTAGCGCATGACCAGCAGTCCGCGCAGTTCGGCACGCTGGTAACTCAATCTGCGCTCCGGACCTTCCTGGGATCGGGTTGCCGAGCGCCGATCGGAGCCCGAGCGGCGCTCCGTCGCGATGGCCGGCTGGCCCAGGTTCTTGAGCGCGCTTTGCAGGTCCACGTCGCTGACCAGTGGCACCTTCAGTGCGATGGCCAGCCGCGCAATGCGCACGTTCAAATCGTCCAAAGCGGCCTGAAAATGCGATGCCTCGGTGGCGGCAGGGCCTGGGAGAGCTGTTTGCATGTCGTGTCCAATCGGTTGGCAGGCTTTTAATGGAAATGGTGCGACGCAGCAATTATGGACGCATTGTCTGTCGGGTGCACGTTTTCGTTGATGTTTGGATGTAGGGCCCTACTCGCAGGTTTCGTGCAGTGTCGACATGCGCCACGACGGTGTGCGGTACCACGAACTGGAATTTTCGCGTGGTTGATGTGGATCCGGCTGCAGCAACGGCCACTTTCAGAACCTCAATTACGAGGATGTGTGCACCACTGCATGCCGGTGCGAGCTGGCCCTGGAATTGGCCACCGAGCGCACGTTGGAGCGCCAGGCCTTCGGCAAATACCTGTCGGACTCCTCCAATGTGCAGGACTGGATCGCTGAGTCCCGCATGGAGATCGACCCGGCGAGATTGCTGGTGCTGCAGGTCGCCTGGATGCTGGATCAAAAGCCCGGCGTGGTCGAGCCCGGTGCGCTGCGCGCTCAGGTGACCGCCATCAAGGTTGTGGCAGCACGTTTGCAGTCCCGCGTTGTGGACCGTGCCATGCAATTCTTTGGCGCCACGGGTTTGTCGCCCGATACACCGTTGGCGGTCTTCTGGACCTGGGGCCGGGCCCTGCACTTGATGGAAGGGCCGGATGCGGTGCACCTGCGCACCGTGGCGCGGCATAAACTGGCAGTCCACGTCGGCGTATTTCACGACACCGGAGCTGCTGCCACTAAACTCCGCCGATGGCTCGACGAATTCCACCACTCAATCCCTTACGTGTGTTCGAGGTCGTGGCGCGTACGGAGAACCTAACCACGGCCGCGCACGAGTTGCACGTAACCCAGTCCGCGGTGAGTCGCCAGATTGGCGTACTGGAAACCTACCTGGGCGTAGAACTGTTTCGACGTGAGCGCCATGGCGTTGCGCTAACCCGTGCGGGTCAGACGTATGCCGAGCAAGTCGTTCCAGCGTTCAAAAGCATTGCCGATGCAACCGAGAATCTTATCAAGGGGAGCAGTCAGGGCGCCTTGAGAGTTCGCACCTACACCACCTTTGCTGCGAAGTGGCTGATTCCGCGACTCGGCGAGTTTCGCCAACTGCACCCCCATATCGAGGTTCGTATCAGCACTGCAGTTCCTGACGTGGATTTTGATCGCGACCCGGTGGATATTGCTGTCCAGTTTGGTGATGGAAACTGGCCCCGCGTTCAGACCGATTTCTTATTTCCAGACCAGTTTGAGCCCGTGTGTTCACCACAATACCTGGCACGGCATGCGCCCAATCCGAAATACCCGGAATCGCTGCTACGCCAGCGCTTGCTGATCTCGCATTACCGCAGCTCGGACTGGGCGGACTGGCTGAACGCCACCCAGATGACCGAGCAAGCCCGGGACGCGGAACATATGACCTTCAGCAGTTCGGTCCTGACCTGGCAGGCCGCCATTGAAGGCCTGGGGATCGCCATCGGACAGAATGCCCTGTTGGAACATGAGTTTGATGCGGGTCAACTGGTTCGACCCTTTGACCTGCCGATGCGCAGTGACAAAGCCTACTACCTCGTTCGCCCCAAGCTACAGCGGGAATCACGCAAGGTCAGCGTGTTCCGCGACTGGCTGCTGGCTACCTGCGCCGACGCGGCCCCGGTGAAGGGCGCGTAGGGCACTTCTCGAAAGGGGTGCTGGCGCCGGTCTCAGTCTCAGAACAGACGCAAGTCTGTCGCCGACTCCAGCATCCACAGGCGCGCCAGCAATACCTTGGCATTTTTGTCGCCAAGTACCGGCTGCACGAGTTCCAGAAATTTCTCATTGAGATCGGTGTCCGTGAGCGGCTGCTCTGGATCGCCCTTGCGCGTGGGCTGCAGGTACTCGCGTTGCCTTCCATCACGCGTTTCGATCATCACCCGCGCCGCGCGTTGACCCGGAAAGCTGGCATCCAATTCGGGGTCCACTGCCAGTTCGATGCGGGCCATGAGTTCCCGAATCTGTCGGTTCTCAAGGCGTTGGGATTCAAAGGCAGCAAGGCGGACGCTGCCATGAATCAATGCTGTCGCCACGACGTAGGGGATGCTGAAGCGCGCTTCGGCTGCCGTCGCGGGGTGTGGGTTGCCGGCCACGTCCAGCGCGGGCGCATAGGTGGCGATGCGAATACGCTGAATGTCGATTGCAGCCACCCCCAGTTGGGCCTGCAGGGCCAGTGCGCCATCAATCGGCGCGAAGGTGTGGCCACAGCACGCATGGTTCTTGAAGGTCATGCGGGTAATGTGGAATTCGTCATCCAGTGTGGCAACGGCTTGGCTCCAGTCGGGACCATTGCTCATGGCGCGGCCGATGCCGGATTCGCCGTCGATCACATCCAGTGACCCGGTCACGCCCGCCTGGGCGGCTTGCGCGGCCAGAATGCCCCCTTCGGCGGCGCGGCCCGCATGCAAAGGCTTGGACATCGAATCCATGCGAAACGCCTGCTGCAGCCCTGATGCGAAGGTGGCGCCCGTGCACAGGGCATGGGCAAAACGGCGGGCATCCAGTCCCAGCAGCGAGGCGGCAGCAGCGGTGGCGCCAAATGTGCCCACCGTTCCGGTGTTGTGCCAGTAGCGGTAGTGGGCCCGACCCATGGCGGCACCGATGCGGGTGGAAATCTCGTAGCCGGCGACCACCGCGTTCAGAAATTGTGCACCGGAACTCCTGCTGCTCTGGCCCTGGGCCAGTGCGGCGGCGATGGTCGGCGCGCCCGGATGGTAGATGGCCTCCCGGTAGATGTCGTCAACCTCCACGGTATGCGCGGCCGAGCCGTTGATCAGGGCGGCTGCGCGGGTTGTGGCCGGGCGACCCAGTGCCAGATGGGCCGTGCCGCGGTCCAGGTCTTCGTGCAGCGCCGTTTCCAGCAATGTGGCTGGCGACGTGACAGAACCCGGAACGAGGGCGGCATACCAGTCCACGACTGCGCGCTTGACATGGTGAATCACGTCCGGTGAAAGGGGGCGGGAATGCAGGGCGGCGCCAAATTCAGCAAATTTTTCAGCAACAGTCATGGGGACTCTCAGGGTTGGTGATCGAGGTTGAAGGATGGGCTCCATGTTCGGTCCAAATGCCCTTAGCGGCTTCTTCTTATTTGTGTCTGTGGTATGACTTTTTGTGATGGCTGGGTGCTAAAGCCGAAGTTCTGCCGAAGCGGATGCCGCGGCAAGATTCATCTATCCCCAAAAAACACATCAAGGACCCCGTCATGAATTTTGAACTCAGCGAAGAACATCAGTCTTTTGCCGACTCTGTGGCACGCTTCGCTCAAGACAAGCTCAGTGCCGGCGCACTGGCACGCGCCCACTCGTCGCATTACCCGTGGGACACTGCGGACCTGCTGGCCAAACAAGGCTTGCTGGGCATTGCCTTTCCCGAGGCCGATGGCGGTCAGGGTGGCACACTGATGCACGCCGTGCTCGCCATCCAGCAGGTGGCTCTGGTCTGCCCCAAAAGCGCCGACATCGTGCAGGCCGGCAATTTCGGTCCGATTCGCACTTTCGTCGAATACGGCACGGTCGAGCAAAAGGCACGTTTTCTTCCTGATCTGCTGGCCGGCCGCAAACTCATCGCGCTGGGCATGAGCGAGCCCGACGCCGGTTCGGCCGTGACGGAACTCAAAAGTAGTGCCCGCCTCGACGGTGATCACTATGTGATCAATGGCAGCAAGGTGTTTTCCACGCACAGCCCCGAGGCCGAACTGTTCCTGATTTACGTGCGCTTCGGCCCCGGCCTGGATGGGATCGGGTCGGTGCTGATCGAGCGTGGAACGCCTGGCTTTCAAGTCGGCGAACCCTCGAATTTCATGAATGGCGAGCAATGGGCGCAGCTGTATTTTGAGGATTGCCGCATTCCGGTCGCCAACCTGTTGCTGGGAACGGGTGGATTCAAGAAGCAGATATCCGGCTTTAATGTGGAACGCCTGGGCAACGCCTCGCGTTCGCTCGCACTGGGCCGCCACTGCTTCAACCTGGCGCGCGAACATGCATTGATTCGCAAACAGTTCGGTCGCGAACTGTGCGAGTTCCAGGGCCTTCAGTGGAAGTTTGCCGACATGAGCATGAAGCTGGAGCAGGCGCAGCTGATGCTGTACCGCGCTGCGCTGGAAGGCGAGCACGGATTGCCCTCCGCGCAGAGCACCGCAATGGCCAAGCTCGCCTGTAACGAGGCCGGCTGGTTCGTTGCCAATGAAGCACTGCAAGTGATGGGTGGCATGGGTTTCAGCCAGGAAGCGCTGGTGGAGTATTGCGTGCGCCGTATCCGCGGCTGGATGATCGCCGGCGGCTCGATTGAGATGCTCAAGAACCGAATCGCCGAAGGGGTGTTTCAAAAATCCTTCTCGCAGCGTCCACCGAAACCTGCAACCGTTTAACCCACCCATTTCAACCCCGGCTGAGCTCACTTCCCAGCTATAAAAAAAGGAGACATTCATGGTTCATATTTCACGATGCAATTTCGCCACGGTCGCGCTTGGCCTTATCGGTGCCCTGGCTGTAGGCGCGGCCTTCGCTGAGACGTATCCATCGAAGCCGATTCGGCTCTTTGTCGGCTATCAGGCGGGGGGACCTACCGACATGACAGCGCGTCTTATCGCCACCAAGTTGCAGGTAGCGCTCGGCCAACCAGTGATTGTCGAGAACAAGGTAGGCGCTGGCTCCAATATCGCATCCGAGTTCGTGGCGGCCGCGCCACCGGACGGCTACACGCTACTGCTTGCTGCGGCGCCCATCACGATCAATGGGTACTTTTACAAGAACCAGAAGTACGATGTGCAGAAGAGCTTTGAGCCCATCGTCAACGTGATGACGGCTCCCGCAGTGCTGGCAGTCGCCACGAAACTTCCCGTGCGAACCGTGGCCGAGTTGGCGGCACTGGCGAAACAACAGCCTGGCAAACTGACTTTTGGGTCCACCGGCATCGGCGGATCTCAACACCTGGCAGGAGAGTTGCTCAAGCAGCGAGCGGGCATTGACATGGTGCACGTTCCTTACAAAGGTGCATCGGCAGCGCTGAACGATCTGTTGGCCGGTAACGTGGACATGGTATTCATGACATCAATGTCCTCGTTGCCGTATCTCAAGAGCGGTAAACCGCATCCACTTGCCGTTGCTTCGGCCAAACGCCTTCCCCAATTGCCCGACGTGCCAACGTTTGCCGAGTCCGGTTTTCCTGGATTTGAGGCGGAATCGTGGAACGGCCTGTTGGCGCCGGCCAAAACGCCGCCCCAGATCATCGCCCGTCTGAACGCTGAAGTGAACAAGGCGCTGAGTGCGCCTGACGTTCGCGAGACCCTTATGTCCCAGGGCGCGGTCATCGTTGGTGGGACTTCCGCCAACTTCCGCCAGTACATCAGCCAAGAGGTCGCGCGCTGGGGAAAGCTTGTGAAAACCCTCAATATTTCCATGGATTAACGCAACCGATGTCTCATTTTCCACTTCAAGGGCAAGCACTTGCCGCCGCCCTGCTGAACCCCCGCAGCGTCGCCCTCGTGGGCGCCTCGGACGATACCTCCAAAACCGCAGGCCGACCACAGCAGTTTCTGCGCCGCGCCGGGTTCGCGGGCAAGGTCTACCCCATCAATCCGAAGCGATCGACGGTGCAGGACGCTCCCGCATGGCCGACATTGTCCGCGTTGCCGGAAGTACCTGAACACGTTTTTGTGCTCACGCCAACGGACAGCGTGTTGCCTATGGTCGAGGAATGTGCGCGCCTCGGGGTTAAGGTCGTGACCGTCCTCGCCAGCGGTTTTTCCGAATCCGGCCCCGAGGGTGCCGCGCGTGAAGAGCAACTGCGGCAGGTCGCGCGGCGCACCGGGGTGCGGATACTGGGCCCCAGCAGCATTGGCGTGGTCAACCCGCGCAACGGTTTGGTGTTGACCGCCAATGCGGCGTTTGCCGAGCCCGATCTTCCCAAGGGCCGCGTGTTCGTGGCCTCGCACAGCGGCAGCATGATTGGTGCATTGGTCTCGCGCGGCGTGGCTCGCGGGGTCGGTTTTGCGGGCTTGGTGTCGGTTGGCGGTGAGGTTGACCTCAGTCTGGGCGAGATTTGCTCCGCGACGCTGGACGATGACGGCATTGACGGTTACCTGCTGTTCCTGGAGAGCCTGCACCACGGTGATGCGCTGCGTCGCTTTGCGATGGAAGCCGCTCGATGTGGCAAGCCGGTGGTGGCCTACAAACTCGGTCGCTCAGACGCTGCGGCAGAGATGGCGGCTACCCATACCGGGGCACTGGCCGGAGAAGACGACATCGCCGACGCCTTTCTCAAGGACTGTGGCGTCGCACGCGTGGGCGTGCTCGATGCCTTGCTCGAAACCGTTCCGTTGGCCAAGCGCGTCGCGTTGCTCCCTCCGAGCCGACCACGTCGCGTGGGCGTGGTCACGACCACAGGTGGTGGTGCCGCCATGGCGGTGGATCAACTCGGCATCCGCGACGTCACGGTGCAGGCACCTTCGGAGGACACTTTGCAGCGCCTGCGCGACAAGGGCATTACGGTCTCGCCCGGTCGCGTGGTGGACCTCACCTTGGTGGGTGTCAAGTACGAGGTGATGAAGGCAGCGCTGGACGTGCTGCTCGAAGCGCCCGAGTTCGATTTGGTGCTGGCTACCATCGGGTCGTCGTCGCGTTTTCAGCCCGAACTGGCGGTCAAGCCGATTGTCGACAGCGCTGGCCATACAACACCCTTGGCCGCCATGATGGTGCCGGATGCGCCGCAAGCATTGGCCGCCCTGACGGCAGCAGGCGTGCCGTGCTTTCGGGGGCCGGAAGCCTGCGCCGACGCGATTGCTGCGGTGTTTGCGCGCAGGGTCCCGGATGCTGGCGTGGTCCCGGTGCCGGTCCAGAGCCAGGGCGCGCATGCACTCAGTGAGGCGCAGGCTTATGACGTGCTTGATGCCTTGGGTGTGCCGCACGCACCGACCGTCACTGCGTCGCTGACAGGAAGCGCACCAGCGCTGCCCTTTGATTTTCCGGTGGTGGCAAAGATCTGCTCCGAACTCATCCAGCACAAAACGGAAGTGGGCGGCGTAGTGCTGGGCATCAACAGCACCGCCGAGCTGGAAGCCGCCTTGGGCACTCTGCGGAGCAACCTTGCCGCGCGCGCGCCGGGCGTACCGTGCAATGAGGTGCTGATCCAGCCGATGCGCAAGGGGCTGACCGAAGTGCTGATTGGTTATCGCGTGGACCCGGATGCCGGCCCGATCATCATGCTGGCGGCCGGTGGCATCTGGGCGGAAGTGGCGCGTGATCGCAGCATCCGGCTGGCACCGGTTACGGTGCAATCTGCCCGCGAAATGATCCTGGAAGTGAAAGCATTGAAGACGGTGACAGGCCTGCGCGGAAAGGAGCACGGCGACCTCGAAGCGCTGGCCAACGCCGTTTCTGCGCTGTCCCAACTGGCCGTCCGGCCGGAACTGCGGATCTGCGAGGCCGAGGTGAATCCGCTGATGGTCATGCGCGAAGGGCAGGGTGTGCTTGCCGTCGATGCATTGATGCTGCGGTCATGAGCCCCGTGCAGGCGATGGTTTCGGACGTGGCCGCCGTGCACGAGGCCATCGCGCGCGTGGAAGCGCAAGCCGTCCAGCGGGATGTTGACTACCTCGGGAAAAGTGTCCGCTGGCGCCGGTTTGGCGAGGGTAGCCCGTTGGTGCTGCTGCATGGCGGCTATGGGAGCTGGATGCACTGGTTGCATAACGTCGAAGCACTGGCGAAGCAGCACACGGTCTGGATTCCCGACATGCCGGGCTATAACGATTCGGATGCACCTGATCCGGTTCCACGCGGGCAGGATCGAATGGCGCCACTGATTGATGCGCTCCGGGCTACCCTGGGCACACTCATCGGGGATGACACGCCTGTCGATATTGCAGGATTTTCGTTCGGGGGAATGGTCGCCGCACGCCTTGCGACTGAGCGCGGCGCGGTGCGTCGGCTGGCGCTGTTGGGTGTGGTCGGCCACGGAACGGCGAGACGGCAATGGGAAGAAATGGTGGACTGGAAAACCCATACCGACCCACAGGCTGTACGGGCGGCACTGCACCACAACTTGCGGGTGCAAATGCTGCATGAACCTCAGAGCATCGATGCGCTGGCGCTGGCCATTCACGAAATTTCTTGCATCCGAACCCGGTTCGTGAGCAAGCCGATCTCCCGCGCCGGGGGACTGCAGAATTTACTCGATCAGTACCAGCAACCCCTGTTGATGCTCTGGGGCGAACACGATGTGACTGCCGTCCCCGAATTACTTGCACCGCAGTTGCGCGGAAACCATACCGAGCGCGAATGGTGCCTGCTCCCCGGCGCAGGGCATTGGGTGCAGTACGAGCGTGCCAGCGAGATCAACAGTCTCATGCTGAGCTGGTTCGCCCCGGATTTAACGCACTGAGTTCTGCTCACCAAAAATGAAAAAGAGGCAATCATGAAGAATTTGGTCCCCGTCAAAGCGGAGCGCGTCGGAGATGTGTTGCTGATGGAAATCAACAACCCGCCCATCAACGCTGGATCACTGGCTGTGCGCCAGGGCTTGGTAGCGGCGATAGAGCAGTTGAATACGCAGGCGGACCTGGTGGCGGGCGTCATCATTGGCGGTGGCACCACCTTTGTGGCCGGCTCCGACCTGCGCGAATTCGGCCAGCCGCTGCAAGATCCGCAGGTACCCACCGTCATCAATCAGATTGAAGCCTGCAGCAAGCCTGTGGTGGCCGCGTTGCACGGCGCGGCGCTGGGGGGCGGCTTTGAATTGGCGCTGGCCTGCGACGCTCGCATTGCACTGAGCGAAACGCTGCTGGGCTTGCCCGAAGTCACCTTGGGCATCATTCCCGGCGCGGGCGGCACCCAGCGCCTGCCACGCCGGGTTGGCGTGGCCCGCGCCATCCAGATGATCTGCACCGGCGAACGCATCAAGGCCGACCAGGCGCTTGCGTTGCGACTGGTGGATAAAGTCGTTGCCAGTGACTTGCAGGCCCATGCGATCACGCTGGCGCAACAACTGGCCGGTCGAAAGTGCCGTATTCGTGATGAATCGGTAGCGATGGAAGAGGCCGCGGCCATCGAGCAAGCCGAGCAGATCGCCCTGCGCGTCGGCAAGCGCCGGCCAGCCGTGCTGGCTGCCATCGCGGCCATCAAGAATGCCGTCCTCTTGCCCATTGACGAAAGCCTGGCGCAGGAGCGGGCCGTGTTCCAGCAGCTGCGCGTCTCAACCGAGGCGTTTGCGCTGCGCCACCAGTTCTTTGCCGAGCGCGAGGCGGCCAAGCTACCCGCGGCGCTACAGGCAGCCCTCCGCCCGGTGCAGACCGTGGCCGTGATTGGCGTCGGCACCATGGGCGCGGGCATAGCGATTTGCGTGCTGGATGCCGGGCTGAACGTGATCCTGCTGGAGCAGGACGACGCGGCCCTGCAGCGCGGCCAGCAGCGCGTTGCTGAGCATTACCAAAACCGCGTGACCGCTGGCAAACTCAAGGCCGCCGTGGCCGCCGCCAACCAGGCGCGCCTGAGCCCCACGACCGACTGGGCCCAACTGGCCCGGGCCGACCTGGTCATCGAGGCGGTGTTCGAAGACATGGCTGTCAAACAGGATGTCTTCAGGAAAATCGATCTCCATTCGCGGCCAGGCGCAGTGCTGGCCACCAACACCTCCTATCTGGACGTGGATGCGATTGCCAACATGACAACCCGGCCGCAGGACGTGCTGGGCCTGCACTTCTTCAGTCCGGCCAACGTCATGAAGCTGCTCGAAGTGGTGCGTGGCCAGCAGACGGCGGCCGATGTGGTCGCCACCGGCATGGCCTTTGGAAAAAAGCTCGAGAAGCTGCCGGTGCTGTGCGGCAATGCCTTTGGTTTCATTGGCAACCGTATCTACAACGCCTACCGCAAGCAATGCGAGTTCATGCTGGAAGACGGTGCCTGGCCGGAGGACGTGGACAAGGCACTGACCGACTTTGGTTTTGCCATGGGCCCGTTCGCCGTGGCTGACCTGTCCGGCCTGGACATTGCCTGGCGCATGCGCAAGGCGCAGGCGGCCACACGCGATCCGCGTGAGCGTTACGTCGCCATTCTCGACCAGCTGTGCGAGCAGGGGCGCCTGGGCCGCAAGACCGGGGCCGGTTATTACAGTTATCTCGACGGTAAACAGGTCAAAACTACCGATGCCGTCGTGTGCGGCGTCATCGAACAGGCCTCAAGCCAGCGCGGCATCACGCGCCGCCCACTGGATGCCGCAGAAATTCAGCGCCGCGCCCTGCTGGCCATGGTCAACGAAGCGGCGCTGCTGCTGGCCGAAGGGGTGGCCAGTCGGGCCAGCGACATCGACGTGGTGCTGGTGCAGGGCTACGGTTTTCCGCGCTGGGAAGGGGGCCCCGTGTTCTGGGCCCGCCAGCAGGACAAGACGCAACTGGCGCAAGACCTGCAGCGCTTGGCCGATGCCTCGGGCCACGGTTTTGTGCTGACCGACCTGTCTGTCTTGCTCAATCCTTAACCTCCACTCATTCCCTATGACCATGACCCAAGCCTATATCTGCGACGCCATTCGCACCCCCTTCGGCCGCTACGGCGGTGCCCTGAGCAGCGTTCGTGCCGACGACCTGGGTGCGATTCCCATCAGGGCCTTGATGGCGCGCAGCCCCAATGTGGACTGGCAAGCCGTCACTGACGTGATCTACGGCTGCGCCAACCAGGCCGGCGAAGACAACCGCAACGTAGCACACATGAGTGCCTTACTGGCCGGCCTGCCGATGGAAGTGCCGGGCGGCACGGTCAACCGCCTGTGCGGCTCGGGTTTGGATGCTTTAGGCACTGCAGCCCGCGCCATCAAAGCGGGGGAAGCTACACTAATGATAGCAGGCGGTGTCGAGAGCATGAGCCGCGCCCCGTTCGTCATGCCCAAGGCCGAGAGCGCTTTCAGCCGCAGCAATGCGGTGTACGACACCACCATCGGCTGGCGCTTCATCAACAAGCTGATGAAGGCCCAGTACGGCGTGGATTCCATGCCTGAAACCGCGGAGAACGTGGCCACCGACTACCACATCAGCCGCGTAGACCAGGACAAGATGGCCATGAACAGCCAGCTGCGCGCCGTGGCCGCCCAACGCGCAGGCCACCTCGCGCGCGAAATCTGCGCTGTCACCATCCCGCAGAAGAAGGGGGATGCACTCGTTGTTGATACCGACGAACACCCCCGCGCCACCAGTCTTGAGGTCTTGGCCAAACTCAAACCCATCGTGCGTCCCGACGGCACCATCACCGCCGGCAATGCCAGCGGCGTGAATGACGGCGCCTGCGCGCTGCTGCTGGCCGATGAAGCCACTGCCGCCAAAAACGGCCTCACGCCACGTGCCCGCATTGTCGGCATGGCCACGGCCGGTGTCGTACCGCGCATCATGGGCATAGGCCCGGCGCCGGCGACGCAAAAGGTGCTGGCCATGACGGGTTTAACCATGGATCAAATGGACGTGATCGAATTGAACGAAGCCTTTGCCGCCCAGGGTCTGGCGGTGTTACGCCTGCTCGGCGTGCAGGACGAGGACGAGCGTGTCAACGCCTGGGGCGGTGCGATTGCGCTGGGCCATCCACTCGGTGCGTCCGGTGCGCGCCTGGCGACGACTGCCGTCAACCGCTTGCACACCACGGGTGGGCGCTATGCGCTGTGCACCATGTGCATTGGCGTGGGCCAGGGCATTGCATTGGTGCTTGAACGAATTCAAAAATAATTAGGAGCCCCTTATGACTTTCCTCTCAGTGAATGACAGTGCCGTTCCGGCACAACCCTGGAGACGCCCGACATGAACTTTAATAACCGGAATTTCATCAGGGGCCTGTGTCTCATGGCGATCGCCCTGCTCTTTGGCCTGGTGTCGATGAATTACACGATAGGCCAACTAAGCAGGTCCGGGCCCGGGATGTTTCCCCTGATGGTGAGCTCAATTCTGTTTCTGATTGGCCTGCTCACCGTGGTGCGTTCGCACTTCGTCGACCGCGTAGCTCTGGACTACAGCGTCAAAAACATCACCCTCATTCTGCTCAGCCTTGTCGGGTTCACGGTGCTCTCCCAGTACATCAACATGACTTTGGGCATCATATTTCTGGTGTTCTGTTCCACGTTTGCCGGTACCTCGTATTCGGTCGTGCGCAACATCAAAATCTCGCTGGGCCTGATCGCGGTGGCCCTTGTCTTCAAAAACCTGCTCGGCCTTAGCCTGCCCCTCTACTGATATGGACATCCTTCACAACCTCGCGATTGGTTTCGAAGTCGCGTTGACATGGCAGAACCTTCTGTATTGCGCCCTGGGCTGCACAGTGGGCACGCTCATTGGGCTGCTGCCCGGGCTGGGCCCCTTGTCCACCATCAGCTTGCTGCTGCCACTGACCTATTCCATCCCCACTAGTGGTTCGTTCATCATGCTTGCCGGTATCTACTACGGGGCGCAATACGGCGACAGCGTAAGCGCCATCACCATGAAGATTCCGCACGCCAGCAGCATTGTTGCCTGCATCGACGGCTATCAGATGACCCTCAAGGGAAAAACCGGCCTGGCATTGTTCACTGCGGGGATATCCAGCTTCATTGGTGGCACTGTGGCCATCGTGGTGCTCTCCACGTTAGCGCAACCACTGGGCGAAGTAGGCTTCCTGTTTGGGCCGGCCGATTACTGTGCCCTCATGCTGCTCGGCTTTTTCTGTGTGGCTTTTGTCAGCAGTGGCAGCTTGCTCAATGGTCTGGCGATGGCCATGGTCGGAGTGCTGCTCGGCATGGTCGGTACCGATGTGAACAGTGGTGTGGCACGCTACACCATGAACCTGGACTTTCTTACCGATGGAATTGGCCTGATCAGTATCGCCCTGGGTTGCTTCGGCATTGCCGAGGTCGTGAAAAACCTCGACAACAAAAACGTGCTTACGCCTTTCAGCGGAACGATCAAGCTCATGCCGACCTGGCCCGAGTTCAAGCGCATCATTCCCAGCGCCTTGCGCGGCAGTGTGATTGGCTCGATCCTCGGTATCCTGCCCGGTGGAGGTCCCACGATTGCCCAGTTTGCGGCCTATGCCGCTGACAAAAAATTCAGTAAATACAAGCATGAAATCGGCACTGGATGCATCGAGGGGGTAGCTGGACAAGCGGCAGCTGATGAGTCCGCAGCACGCACCAGTTTCATCCCGCTCATGGCCATTGGTATTCCAGAAAACGCAGTCATGGCGCTGATGATGGCAGCCTTCGTCGTCAAAGGCATCCAGCCCGGACCCAACATGATCGCCAGCCACCCCGATTTGTTTTGGGGCCTGGTGGCTAGTATGTGGGTGGGCAACTGCTTCCTGGTGATCCTCAACGTGCCTTTGGTGCGCTACTGGCTGTCAGTGTTCAAGATTCCCTACACCGTACTGTTTCCGGCGATTCTCTTTTTTTGCTGCGTCGGCACCTACAGCATCAACAATAGCCTGGATGACATCTACATCACAGCTGTTTTTGGCCTGATTGGCTATCTGTTTTTGCGGCTGGATATGGAGGCCGCACCGCTTCTGTTGGGCTTCATTCTGGGTCCCATGCTGGAGGAAAACTTCCGCCGCGCCATGCTGATAAACAGGGGTAGCTTCAACGTCTTCGTCAACCGTCCCATCAGCGCCACCTTGCTCACCGTGATCGGAGTCCTGATCGTGTGGCAAGTGGTGGTATTTATTCGGAAGTTGATGACGTCACCGGATCATGTGATCCATGGAAGTGGAAATACACCCACAGTAGCTGCCATACCTGACAAAGAATGAGGTTCTGGCACGGTCCAATACATGTCTGAGCAACACACATCTCCAGGAAAAATGACCCAACCTGACGATGAGATGTCGCCTCTGGCGCCTTTTCAATCGTCGGTGTTTCGCATGCTTTGGAGCACTTGGCTGGTCGCCAATATTTGCATGTGGATGAGCGACGTCGCCGCCGCGTGGATGATGACCTCGTTGACCGTCACTCCCTTTTGGGTGGCCTTGGTGCAGACGGCTGCCAGTTTGCCAATGTTCCTTTTGGGTTTGCCCAGTGGGGCCTTCGCCGATATTCTGGACCGCAGGCGTTACTTTCTGACGACTCAGATATGGATTGCCTTTGTAGCCAGTCTGCTGAGCCTCACGGTCTTTATGGACTGGTTATCCCCGGCGCTCTTGCTGGTACTTGTTTTTGCAAACGGTATCGGCTTGGCGATGCGCTGGCCGGTGTTCTCCGCCATCGTCCCTGAACTCGTATCGCGCGCCCGATTGCCTGCCGCGCTGGCACTCAACGGCGTTTCTATGAACGCCTCGCGCATCATTGGTCCGCTGCTGGCCGGCGCACTCATTGCAAGCGTTGGCGGCGCCTGGGTTTTCCTGCTCAACGCAGTGTTGTCGTTGATTGCAGCGGTCGTGATCTCGCGCTGGAAGCGTGAACATCACCCACACCACCTGGGACGCGAGCGCCTGTTCAGTGCCATTCGCATCGGGCTGCAATATGTGTCACAGTCGTCGCACCTCAAGGGCGTGTTACTACGGATCGCTATTTTCTTTTTCACGTCAACCGCGCTGCTCGCCTTGCTGCCGCTGGTGGCGCGTGGACTCCACGGGGGCGGTGCCGGCACCTTCACGCTGCTGCTGGCGTGTATGGGTGCAGGCGCCATAACCGCCGCTGGTTTTCTGCCGCGGCTGCGCCAAAAACTCGCGCGCGATGTTTTGATCCTTGGCGGCGCGTCATTGCAGTCGTTTGCGATGATCCTGATTGCCAGGACACCCCACATCTGGGTGGCCGCGCCGGCCATGTTGTTCGTCGGTGCTGCCTGGATCACCACCGCCAACACACTAAGCGTTTCGGCTCAGATGGGCTTGCCTAACTGGGTGCGCGCGCGCGGCATGTCCATATACCAGATGGCCTTGATGGGTGCGAGCGCCACGGGTGCCGCAGTCTGGGGCCAGGTGGCCACGCTCAGCAGCGTGTCCATCAGCGTCACACTGGCGGCATTGACGGGCGTGCTGTCCATGGCGCTGGTCAACCGTCTCATGCCTGGACAAGGTGTGATCGAGGATTTGACGCCTGCCAATTTACTTCAGCTGCCACAAGCCGACGAACCGCCCGCCCAAGGCCATGTGATGGTGATGATCGAATACCAGATTGACCCTGCGCGCGCGACCGAATTCCGTGCACTGATGCGGGAAAGCCGGAGCAGTCGACTGCGCCACGGCGCGCTGTCCTGGGAACTGTTGCAGGACATCAACGAGCCTGGACGCTTCGTCGAGATGATCGAGGACGAATCATGGACCGATCATTTGCGTCGATTTGATCGGGTGACCGCCGCAAATGTGGTACTGCGCGATCGCAAGCTGGCTTTTCACATCGGCTCGTCCCCGCCCAAGGTCAGTCGCAGCGTCATGGAGTCGACGTTTTGAGCGGCATGAGCACAATTTAGCAATCGGTCTGGTGCTGCACACTGTTCCAATCGCAGTGTCTATATTGGCAAGCATATTCAACGCCAATGGCTTCGTTCTGTGTGTCCGCATTGTCGAATTGCCTCGATGACCGACTGCTTAGTGGCGGCTTGTGGCCAGTTGAAGGTGCTCTTGTTTATCAAATCAGCGCCACATAGTTGTCGTCGGGCTGTAGAAGCCTACGACCGGTTTGGAGGAGCCAGATCGAAAATCGTTACTACCGCAATGCGTCTGGTGCGTTCATTGGCAAGCACTACTGCTACCCGTTGGATTCCATTCAAACCTTGCCATTTCCAAGATCCGCTCCCCGCGCAGGAGCGTGTCCCTTTTGCGTGCACCATCCGCATCACCGAATGCGCCGCAAGCCCGCTGAACGGACTCTTGCCCATCAACTAAAAACACCGCCGTACTGCTTGCGCAGGTCGCTCTTCTGCACCTTGCCGGTTCCGCCCACGGGCAGGGCGTCGAGGAACACCACATCGTCGGGCACCCACCACTTGGGGACCTTGCCTTCCAGGAACTTCAGGATGTCTTCCTTGGCCGGGTCGGTGCCGGGCTTGCGCACGACGAACAGCAGGGGGCGTTCATCCCACTTGGGGTGTTTGACGCCGATGACGGCGGCCATGGCCACGGCGGGGTGGGCGACGGCGGCGTTTTCCAGGTCGATGGAGCTGATCCACTCACCGCCGGTCTTGATGACGTCCTTGGTGCGGTCGCGGATCTGCATGATCCCTTCGGCGTCAATGGTGGCGATGTCGCCGGTGGGGAACCAGCCATCGATGAGCGGGGATTTTTCGCCCTTGTAGTACGCGGCCATGATCCAGTGACCACGGACCATGAGCTCCCCTTGCGACACGCCGTCGCGGGGGAGTGTGTGGCCGTTTTCGTCCACCACCTTGATCTCCACCCCAAAGGCGCTGCGGCCTTGCTTGGCAAGAAGCGCCTGCTTCTGCTCGGAGGTCCAGTCGCGGGATTTTGGCAGCAGGGTGCCCATGGTCCCGATGGCGGTGGTTTCGGTCATGCCCCAGCCGTGGCGCACTTCCACCTGATAGGTATCCATGAACTTGGCGATCAGGGCTTGCGGCATGGCCGAGCCGCCGACGCCCGTGCGCCGCATGGTGGTGAAGCGCAGCCCGTTTTGCTCCACATGCGCCAGCAGGGCCTGCCAGATCGTGGGCACGCCGGCGCTCACGGTCACGCACTCGGACTCCATCAGTTCGTACAGCGACTGCCCGTCCAGCTTGGGGCCTGGCAGTACCAGCTTGGTGCCGCCAATCGGGGCTGCGTAGGGAATGCACCAGGCGTTGATGTGGAACATCGGGACCACCGGCAGGATGGTCTCGCTGGGAGAGAGCGACAGGATACCTGGCATGCAGCCGGTCATGGCATTGAGCACGATGGCCCGGTGCGAATACAGGGCGCCCTTGGGGTTGCCGGTGGTGCCAGACGTGTAGCACAGCGCCGCGCCGGTGCGCTCATCACATTCGGGCCAGGCAAACACGTCGCTGCTGGTGGCGATGAGGTCGTCATAAGACCGCACGTTGGCCACGCCTTCGATGGCCGGGGTGTTGGCCGCATCGGCCAGGCAGATCCAGTGGTGCACCTGCGGGCAGTGCGCCGCAATGGCCTTGACCAGCGGGGCAAACGTGGCATCGAACAGCACCACGCGGTCCTCGGCATGGTTGATGATGTAGATGAGCTGCTGCGGGTGCAGGCGCGGGTTGCAGGTGTGCATCACCATGCCGCTGCCCGATACGGCGTAATACGTCTCCAGGTGGCGGTGGTTGTTCCAGGCGATGGAGCCCACCGCGTCCCCGGGGTTCAGACCCAGCGCGACCAGCGCATTGGCCAGCTTGCGGGCTTGCACGGCACACTGCGCATAGGTGTACCGAAAGAGCGGGCCGTGCGTTTCGCGCGAGACAATTTCGATGTCACCAAACTGCGCAGCCGCGTGTTCAATCACGCTGGAGAGCAGCAGGGGGCGGTCCATCATGAGGCCGGGTTGGAGCATGGTTGAGTTCTCGAATCGGTTTAGTTAGGGCGGGCCATCTGGCAGGAGGTGGGCTGCGCACTGATGTACGAATCCCAAACGACTTCCGAGCGGAAGCCGTAGCCGGTCCGTTCGGCGTCGTATTTCACACCCTTGCTACCCTGCTTGGCCCAGATACCCAGGAACAGGGGTGCCAGCAACTGGTGATCGGTTTTGCGCATTTCCACATCGCCGATGGGACTCTTGTAGTTCATGCCTTCCAGGGCATAGGCCACCTTCTTGGGCTCCACCGATTTGGCCTTTTGAATCGCGGCAGACAACATGCTCAATGAGTTCCAGTGGGCAGCAAAGATGAAGTCCTCGTTGTACTTCGCCTTGTAGGCGAGATAGGTCTTCTCCAATTCGGGAGTTGGTGCGTTGTGTCCCCAGTTCCAGATTACGCCCACCTTTTCGGCACCCCAGGACCCCATTTCTGCAGGGGTGCCAGGGTTGTTGGCATTCATGGTGAAGTAGTTCAAATTCAAGCCACCCTCTTTCGCGGCCTTGAAGAACAGCGTCAGATCACTGCCCCAGTTCGAAGTGATCACGGTGTCGGCACCGGAGGCCTTGATCTTTGCAATGTAGGGTGTGAAGTCGCGCACCTGAGCGATAGGGATCAGGTCATCCCCCACGATGGAGATGTCGGGGCGCTTGCGTGCCAGATAACTGCGCGATGCCTTGGAAACCTGCTGCCCGTGGGCATAGTTTTGGTTGAACAGGAAGACCTTCTTCACATCGGGTCGTTTGGTGAGGTACGTGGTCAGCGCTTCAATTTTCATCTCGCTGGACGGGTAAAAGCGGAAGTGCCAGAAGTTGCATCGCTCATTGGTCAGCGCCGGGTCCATGGCCGCGTAGTTCAGGAACACCACGGCCTTGTCGGGTTCTCGGTCCGCCAGTTTGCCAATGGCCTCGCTGAGTGCGAGCGCGACGCCAGAACCACCACCCTGGGTGATGTAGTGAATGCCCTGGTCCACCGCGGATTTGAGCGCTACCACGCTGTCCTGCGGCGACCCCTTGCCATCGATGGGGACGATTTCGAATTTGGCGTCATTGCCCTTGGCCTTGGCGTTCAACTGAAGGACCACTTCCCGCAACTGGTTCAAGGAGCCTTCACCGGTCTTTGCGAAGGGGCCTGACAGCACATCAATGAAAGCGACCTTGACCACCTCGGCGTGTGCGGGCAAGCTGCTCAATATGCCTCCCGCGGCAAGGGCCATTAGCAACAACTTGTTCCTGAGAGAAAACGTGTGGAGGTTCATGTCTTGGTTACCTTGTATCAAGGCCTTGTGTTGGAAGAACGGATGATTATGAGAAACAAAGTCAGCGGCCTCAAGCTGGGAAAACACCCGGTTCTGTCACACGAGGGACTCTTGTGACATCGGCAGAAAGACCGGCGTACTTTTCACTCCACGTAAGATTCGCCCCTCTTGCACGACCAACCTGCATCACCGGAGGAAACCCATGACAGCTGCTGCAACACCCAACACCCTGCAAACCATCACCCTCGGCGGGGGCTGCTTCTGGTGCACGGAGGCTGTCTACGTGCAGGTTCAAGGCGTGCTGGACGTGGAATCCGGCTACAGCAACGGCCACCTGCAGCACCCCAGCTACGAGGACGTGTGCACCGGCACCACCGGGCACAACGAGGTGGTCCGGCTGGTCTATGACCCGGCGCAGATCAGTACGCGCGAGGTGCTGGAGATTTTCTTCGTCATCCACGACCCCACCACGCTGAACCGCCAGGGCAACGACACCGGCACGCAGTACCGCAGCGGTATCTATTTCTCCACACCCGAGCAGGAAGCCGTGGCGCGGGAGGTCATCGCCGAGATGGCGGCCAGCGGCAACTACAGCCGTGCCATCGTGACCGAGGTGCTGCCGTTGGCCAACTACTGGCCGGCCGAGGACTACCACCAGGACTTCTTTGCACGCAACCCGCAGCAGGGCTATTGCATGGCGGTGGCGGCACCCAAGGTGGCCAAGTTCCGCAAGACCTTTGCGCGCCTGCAGAAAACCTGACCTGCATCAACTTATTTCGTGGCCAGGACCGCGGGACCTGTACCACGGTGAGGCTGCGACGGTAAGATGGATTCGTAATTGCCCTGCATAAGCGCCTGCCGCTGTGGCACACGCTGTTCTCGGGATCGCCACCGAAAGACTGCCATGAGCCAAACCCCTAGCACTTCCATCCGCACCGTTGCCCTGGTCGGTCACGGCGCCGCCGGCAAAACCACCCTCGCCGAAAGCCTGCTGGCGGCCACCGGCACCATCACCAGCCGCGGTTCGGTGGAAAAGGGCAACACCACTTGCGACTTCGACCCACAAGAGAAGGAATTCGGCCACTCGCTGCAGACGGCGCTGGTCAGCATGGGCTGGGGCGGGGTGCAACTGCATGTGATCGACACCCCCGGCTACCCCGACTTTGCCGGCCAGGCCATTGCCGCGCTGGCCGGTGTGGACACGGCGCTGGTCGTCATCAACGCCCAGACCGGCATTGAACTGGCGACCGAACGCATGTTCAACCTGGCCGGCGAGCGCGGCCTGTGCCGCATGATTGCCATCAACAAGATCGACGCCGACAACGTGGACCTGCCGGCCCTGGTCAACCAGATTCGCGAGCGCTTTGGCAAGCAGTGCCTGCTGCTGGACCTGCCCGCCCACCACGGCCAGGACGTAGTGGAACTGCTAGGGCATGCCGATGGCGACAGCGACTTTGCCTCCGTGGCCGCGGCCCACCGCGCGCTGATCGACCAGATCATCGAAGAGGACGACAGCCTGATGGCGCGCTATCTGGACGATGGCGCGGACCCCAGCCCGGCCGAGCTGCACGCACCGTTTGAGGCCGCGCTGCGTGCCGGCCACCTGATCCCCATTCTGTTCGTCTCCGCCAAGACCGGCGCCGGTGTGCCGCAACTGCTGGATGCACTGGCCAAGCTGGCGCCCAACCCCGCCGAAGGCAACCAGCCGCTGTTCTACAAGGGTGAGTTGGGCGAGGCCCAGGCGTCCTTTGCCGCCCAGCCGGATGACGCGCTGCACGTGTTGGCCCATGTGTTCAAGGTGGTGGTGGACCCGTTCATTGGCAAGATGGGCGTGTTCCGTGTGCACCAGGGCACTATCGCCAAGGACGCGCAGCTGTTTGTCGGCTCGGGCAAGCGAGCGTTCAAGGTGGCGCACCTGTACCGCCTGCAGGGAAAGGACTATGTGGAAGTTCCCAGCCTGGTGCCGGGCGATATTGGCGCCGTGGCCAAGGTCGACGAGATCGAGTTTGACTGCGTGTTGCACGACTCGCACGACGAAGACCACATCCACCTGAAGCCCCTGCAGTTCCCGCTGCCGATGCAGGGCCTGGCGGTGCAGCCCAAGCGCAAGAGTGACGAGCACCGCCTGTTCGACATCCTGCACAAGCTGGAACTGGAAGACCCCTGCTTCAAGGTGGAGCGCCACCCCGGCACCAACGAGACCGTGATCCGCGGCCTGGGCGACATGCACCTGCGCACCAAGCTGGCCCGCATGCAGCAGCAGTACAAGCTGGAGCTGGACACCAGCCCGCCGAGAATCGCCTACCGCGAGACCATCACCCAGGGCGCCGAGGGCCATTGCCGCCACAAGAAGCAAAGCGGCGGTGCCGGCCAGTTTGGCGAGGTGATGCTGCGCATTGAACCACTGGAGCGCGGCGCCGGCTTCGAGTTTGTCGATGTGGTCAAGGGCGGTGCCATCCCCGGCGTCTTCATGGCGGCGGTGGAAAAGGGCGTGCGCCAGGCATTGACGGATGGCGTGGTGGCCGGCTACCCGGTGCACGACCTACGCGTCACCGTGTTTGACGGCAAGACCCACGCGGTGGACGGCAAGGACATCGCCTTCACGCTGGCCGGACGCAAGGCCACCATTGAGGCCGTGCGCAAGGCCAACCCCATCGTGCTGGAGCCCCTGGTCAACATCGAGGTGCTGGCGCCCGAGGCCGCCATTGGCGACCTGACTGGTGACCTGTCGAGCAAACGTGGCCACGTCACCGGCACCCAGCCGCGCGCGGCGGCCACGGCGGCCATCAGCGGCCAGATTCCGCTGGCCGAGCTGGACGAGTACCAGGGGCGGCTCAAATCGCTGACCGCCGGCAAGGGCACCTACAGCATCGAGTTCTCGCACTATGCCCAGGTTCCGTCCCACACCCAGGCGCACCTGATGGCGGCGCACAAGGCGGTCAACCTGGACGATGAATAAACCGGGTCGCTCCGCAGTTTGCTATTTATTTAATAGCTGTCTGCGGATATTTGACGAGGGCTAGCGCCCATTTTCCCTCCAATTGACTGGACCGCGTGGCGGCGGCTGTGGGAGAATTGCCCCTCCATGAGAACCGGTTTCACGCTTAAAACTTTTGCTGTGGCGATGGCCTGGCTGTGCGCCGCCACGGGCAGTTCCGGCCTGACCCTGGGGCGCTCCCAGGGCATGGCGTTGGTGGGCCAGCCGCTGGACCTGCGCATCCAGGTGCAGTTCGACAGCAATGAGGACGCGCAAGGCGCCTGCCTGAATGCCGAGGTGTTCTATGGTGACGGCCAGGTGGACCCGTCCCGGGTGAGTGTCACCGTCGATGCCGGCGCGGACCCGTCCGCCCGTCCGGCCACCGTGCGGGTCAGCGCCTCGGTGCCGGTCAACGAGCCGGTGGTCACCGTGAACCTGCGCTCGGGTTGCCAAATGCGTTCCTCCAAGCGCTACACGCTGCTGGCCGATCTGCCCACCCAGGTGGTGGAGCAGCCAGCCCGCGCGTCCAGCCGGGCGACCGCGCCGCAGGTGGAGCTGCCGGTAGCTGCCGCGCCGGTGCCGGTAGCGCCAGCGCCTGCAGCCGTTTCCAAGGAGCTGGCGGCGGCCACGGCACCGCGCAAGCCCAAGGCCGCACCGACCGCCAAGCCCAGCGCCACACCGCCGGTGCCACCATCCCTGAGGGTGGCGAAGCCGACCCGGGCTGCGAATCGGGCGCGCCTCAAGCTGGACCCCCTGGACCTGCTGATCGAGAAAGACCCGGTGCTGCGGGCTACGGACGAACTGCTGTCCCAACCCCAGGAGGGCGGAGCCCAGCGTGCCGAAGCGGCGGCCCTGTGGCGCGCACTCAATGCCACGCCCGAGCAAATTCTGCGCGAAGAGGTACAGGCCCAGCGTGCCGCCGAGGATCTGAAGGCGCTGTACACGGTCACCAACCAGAACCAGAAGGGGCTGATTGAACTCGCCACCAAGGTGGAGCGGGCCGAGTCCGAGCGCTATGCCAACGGCCTGGTCTACACGCTGATGGCGCTGTGGCTGTTCAGCCTGGTGGCCCTGGTCTGGATCTGGCAACGCATGCGTTCCGTGCAGGTGGTGCCGGACTGGAGGAGGGGGCAGGATGCGGGGGACAGCCTGATGGCCGAACTGCTGGAGGCTAAGTCCCGCCACCGCCGCGCCGCCGCACCGCCCGAGCCGCCGATGGAGTCACCCGCAGAACCGGAACCGGTACCGGCACCGAAAGCGCAAGAACCTGCTGCTGCCGCCACGCGGCCCGCAGTTGCGAAGCCACAGGCTCCTTTGACCGAAGTCGATTTCGATCTGGACCTGATCAACTCGCCGTTGAACGAACACCTGCGTGTGCCACCACAGGCGGATGACCCGTGGGCAACTCCGGCTGCCGCCGCGCCTTCGGCCTGGCGCACGCTGGAGGTCCCGCAGTTGCCGACGGCCACGCGCGCGGCGCCGCACGGCAGCATTGACTTCTCCGTCAGCCTGTCGCCGGTATTGCGCTCCATCGATACCGAGGAGCTGGAGGACATCCGCCACCAGGCCGAGTTCTTTGTGTCCCTGGGCCAGCACGACAAGGCCATCGACATCCTGACCACGCGCATCGCCCAGTGCGGCGAATCCAGTCCGCTGGTCTGCCTGGACTTGCTGGCCATCTACCACGCGCTGGGACGGGAGTCGGAATACGAGTTCATGCGCACCGAGTTCCAGCACTGGTTCACCGGCCGCGTTCCGGTGTTTGGCGAGTTTGGCAACGAGGGGCGCTCGCTGGACCACTACCCCGAAATCATGGCGCGCATCGCCAGGCTGTGGCCGAGCCCACCGGTGCTGGAGTTCATCGAGCAGTGCCTGTACCACCACACCGGGGCCGTGGACGGCCAGGACTTTGACCTGCAGGCCTACCGCGACCTGCTGCTGCTGCACACGGTGGCCAAGCGCATCATCCGCATGGCCGATGACAGCGGCAGTCCCGACCTCCCTGTTTCCGAGATGGTGCGCATTCCGGCACGTGCGCAAAGCGCGATGATTCTGGACACTCCCGACAGCCGGCGCACGCCCACACACCGTGCTGGCGCCCACCTGCGGGGTGGTGCAGCTGCCAACGATGAACAGGACCCACAGGTCGATGTGGAAACCCGTGGTGTGCCGTTGGGTTCGATGAAGGTGCCGCCGGCACCGCCGCAGGATGAGAGTCCTGCACCCGACGTGGGCCACGCGCGCACCGGCCTGACCGATTTCAATTTCCTGAATCTGCACTGAGCCGTTGCGCAGCAGCAGTGCTCACGGCTCCCGGTTGAACTGCGACGCATGCGGGGCGTCGTCTTCGGGCGGCGGCAGGGACTCCTGTGCCTGGGCCTGTTCCAGTTGATCCAGCCGCACCAGCATGGCTTGGGCCTGGGTCCGCAGGCTGGTATCGCTGCTATCCAGCACCTCGGTGGCCAGCTCGCGTGCCTCCGGCCACAGGTCCAGCGCCTCCGACTCCTGGGCCAGGGCCAGCGTGATCGTGTAGTCGGGCTGCGGCGGGCCTGCGGGTTGCGGCTGCGGTGCAGACACTGTGGCTGGCGCGGGTGGGGCGGGTGGCACCATGGGAATGGGGCCTGACGTGACCAGCACGCCATCCAGCGTGTGGGGCGCATCCCCGTCCAGCCAGGCGCGCACGCTGGGCTCGGCATCACCCACCTCATCGCGCTCGCGCAGCAGGGCACGCGCTTCGCGTTTTTCCGCCAGGGATTTGCGCACCCGCACCACCTCGCTGGCGGCGGCTTCCGAGTCAAAGCCCGGATTCGGGTCGCGGCGGGCAAACAGGCTGTCCGGGTCTTCGGGGGGCGGATTGTTCAGCGGCACGAGCCCGCAGGGCTGGGCGCGGATGGCGGCAAATGTGGCGGCGTCACCCGCACCGGTGCCCAGGCTTTCGTGCAGCCGGTTTTGGGGGCGGACCCACAGGTACCACCAGAGCACCGCCACGGTCAGGCCGAGCACGGCCGCCACGCCAACGGCGGTGCTGTCCACCGTGGGCAGGCTTGGCAGTTCGGACTGCACGGCGTCCAGCGGGCTGCCGGGCTCGCGCGCCTGCAACTGCTGGATGGCTTTCTGGGTCGTCAGCGCCTGCTGTTGTAGGGCCTTGATGTCGGATTCCAGGCGATCCCACGCGCTGGTTCCACCAGCGCTGTCGCTCAGTGGCAGGGTCGAAGAGGCTGGCAGTGAAGGCGTAGTAGACAACATAGGGTGCACCCGGCTGCGCCGAATGATAGTCCACATCCAAGCCCTCCCCGTAGAATGGTTTGCTCCCCTTCATAGTGCTTTCCCGAGGTTCCATGCCACCCACATCCGACGTCCGTATCCGCAGCGTGCGGCCCCTGATCTCGCCGGCCATTCTGGAAGACGAGCTGCCGCTGCCCCCTGCGGCCGAGGCCTTCGTCCAGAACGCCCGCCAGGGCGTGGCCCGCATCGTGCTGGGCCAGGACGACCGGCTGCTGGCCATCGTCGGCCCGTGCTCGGTGCACGATCCGGCCTCGGCCATCGAATACGCGCAGAAGCTGGCGCCGGTGGCCCAGCGCCTGTCGCAGGATCTGCTGGTGGTGATGCGGGTGTACTTCGAGAAACCCCGCACCGTGGTCGGCTGGAAGGGTCTGATCAACGACCCCGGCCTGGACGGCAGCTTCCAGATCAATCGCGGCCTGCGCCTGGCGCGCCAACTGCTGCTGGACGTGACCGCCGCCGGTCTGCCGATTGCCACGGAGTTTCTGGACACCACACTGGGCCAGTACTACGCCGACCTGATTTCCTGGGGCGCCATCGGCGCGCGTACCACCGAGAGCCAGATCCACCGCGAACTGGCCTCGGGTCTGTCGATGCCGGTGGGTTTCAAGAACCGCACCGATGGCGACCTGCAGGTGGCGGTGGACGCCATCCTGTCGGCCCAGCATCCGCACTGCTTTCCGTCGCTGACGCATGAAGGGGCGCCTGCCGTGTTGACCACGTCCGGCAACCCGCATGGTCACCTGGTGCTGCGCGGCGGCAGCCGCGGCGGGCCGAACTTTGGCGCCGAACACATCGCCCAGGCGTCTGCGTTGCTGCAAAAGGCCGGTGCGCCCAACGCCGTGCTGGTGGACTGCAGCCACGCCAACAGTGGCAAACGCTTCGAGCGCCAGCCCGAGGTGGCGCACGACGTGGCCACGCAGATTGCAGCCGGCCAGCGCGCCATCATTGGCGTCATGCTGGAAAGCCACCTGGTGGCCGGCGCCCAGAGCGTCAAACCGGGTGAGCCGCTGACCTACGGCCAGAGCATCACCGACGGCTGCCTGGCGTTTGATGATGTGGTGCCGGTGCTGGACGATCTGGCGCAGGCGGTACGCAGCCGGCGCCAAGGTTGAGGTGGTAACAAAATAGCTATCAATTTGGTAGCTGCTCACGCATATTCTGCGAGGGCTGGTTGCTGATTTGATTGTTGATGCCGGGCGTGGAACGGGCTCCGATCAGTGCGTGTGCGTCGCCCAGGCGGAACACCGACACCGCCTGCGCCAGCCGCTGCGCCTGATCCTTCAGGTTGTCGGCAGCGGCTGCAGACTCTTCGACCAGCGCGGCGTTTTGCTGCGTCATCTGGTCCAGTTGCGCGACCGCGGTGTTGACCTCGCCAATGCCCTCGGACTGCTCGGCCGAGGCGGAGCTGATCTCGCCAATGATGTCGCTGACGCGCTGCACCGATTGCACGATCTCGTTCATGGTGACGCCGGCGTTCTGCACCAGCGTGGTACCGGACGTGACCTTGTCCACCGAGGCGCCGATCAGCGCCTTGATTTCCTTGGCGGCCTCGGCACTGCGCCCGGCCAGGCTGCGCACCTCAGACGCCACCACGGCAAAGCCACGACCCTGCTCACCGGCACGCGCGGCTTCCACGGCGGCATTGAGCGCCAGGATGTTGGTCTGGAAGGCGATGCCATCGATGACGCTGATGATGTCGGCAATCTTGCGCGAACTCTGGTTGATGTCGTCCATCGTGGTGACCACCTGGCCCACCACCGCGCCGCCGCGTGCGGCCACTTCGGCCGCGGAGGCGGCCAGGCGGTTGGCCTGGTTGGCCGCGTCGGCCGACTGGCGCACCGTGGCGGTCAGGGTTTCCATGCTGGAGGCGGTGCGCTGCAGGTTGCTGGAGGTCTGCTCGGTGCGCGTGCTCAGGTCCATGTTGCCGCTGGCAATTTCGGCACTGGCCGTGCCAATGCTGTCCACCGATTCGCGCACCTGGGACAGGGCTGTCTGGTAGCGCACGCGCATACCCTCGACCTCGCGCACCAGTGCGCCGATCTCGTCCTTGCCGTCGGACTGGAAGGAGTGCGTCAGGTCGCCATCGGCCACCGCCTTGACCACGGTGGTGAGTTCGCTCAGGGGCTGGCTCACGGTGCGGCGCACCACGACAAACAGCGCGCCACCCAGGGCCACGGTGGCCAGGGCCAGCAGGCCCCAGATCAGCATCATGTTGTTCCAGTGCCGGCTGGTGGATTCGGCCTGCGAGACCTCGGCCACCACCCAGGTGCCGCTCTTGGCCTTGCGCATCAGGGCCCAGCGACCGGATGTGGCGCCGTCCAGCAGCGGTGCGGCACCGTCCACCCGGCCATCCGATGCGGCGGCCAGCGCGTCCAGAAATTCGCCCGCCTGGGGGTTCACGGCCGTCACCTTCTTGCCAGCGGCCGTGGGGTGCAGCACAAACACGGCTTCAGCGGATCCGCTGCGCGGGTCGACCACATAGACGCCGCCGCTGTCAAAGAAGCGTGTCTCGGCGACCTGCTTGCTTAAGGCCCCCTGGAATGCCGTCAGGTCGCTGCTGGCCGACAGGATGCCGATCAGCTTGCCTTCGGCATTCTTCAGCGGCTCGTAGTGCGACATATAGACCTTGCCGAACAGCGTCTCGCGCCCGGAGTAGGGTTGGCCGGCCAGGGCCGCCTTGTAGGCCGGGTCTGCGTGCTCCAGTTGTGTTCCAACTGCACGCTCGCCGTCCGGCTTTTTCAGTGATGAGGTGATGCGCACAAAGTCGTCCCCCTTCCTGGCGAAGACGGTACCCAGGTTGCCGGTGTTGGCGGTGAAGGTGTCCACGTCACCAAAATTGTTGTTGACGGCGGCACCATAACTCTTCATTTCGCCGGTGGCCTCGTCCAGCGACATCGTGGCTTCAAAGGACTGCATCAGCGTCTTGGCGGCGCGTTGCACCAGATCGCGTTGTGCATCGTCGCTGGAGTCCATGGCGCGGACGATGACCTGCACCTTGTCGGCCACGGACTCCTGCACCTGCTGACGTGCCGCGCGCCCGGATACCAGGCTGATGCCCAGCGCCAGCAGCACCAGAATTCCGGCGATGATGCCAATGGAGAGGATGGTCAGCCTGCGTGCGACCGATTGGGGTTGGCTTGTCTCTGTTTGCATGGTCTTTCGCCTTTGCATGTCATTTGTAGTTGTTTCCGCCCGGCTACGTCTGAACGGGATTCCGTTTTGCATACTAGGGGAAATATTTCATTTAAATTGTCGTCCCATTGACAGTTTGGTGTCAGTTGCAAGCGTAGGATTTGGGCCTTTCCCTGGCACAGGACCCCGCATGCAACGCACCTACGTTTCTCCCGCTTCGGCCAACCCCTCGCGCAGGCGCATTCTTGGCGCTCTGGCAACCCTGCCACTGGCCGCCCATATGCCGGTACAAGCTGCGGATGACACCGGCCCGATCAAGATCGCACAGTCTTCTGCGCTGACCGGGCCGCTGGGCGAGCTGGGCCAGGCCATGACCCAGGGTGCCAAGGCCGGCTTTGCCGCCATCAATGCCAAGGGTGGCGTCAACGGGCGGTTGATCGAACTCACCGTGGCCGACGACGGTTACGACGTGAAGCGCGCACTGGCCAATGTGGGAACCTTCATGGAGGATCGCAACACCTTTGCGTTGTTCAACTGTTTTGGCACGCCCGCGGTGGAGGCCATGCTGCCGCAGGTCATTGAGTCGGGCATACCGTTTTTCGCGCCCTTTACCGGCGCGCTGTCGGCGCGCCCGCGCAACGCCCGCAATGTGTTCAACATCCGCGCCAGCTACGCGGAAGAAGCCGAACAACTGGTGCAGCAGCTCGTCACCATCGGCATCCGCCGCATCGCCATCGCCTACCAGAACAACGCCTTTGGCAAAGAAGTGTTCACCGCTGCCCAACAGGCGCTGGCGCGCTACAAAGTGGCCCCGGCCGTTACCGCTACCGTGGATAACAATGCCTCCGACGCGGTGGCCGCTGCCACCCGCATCGCCAGCGTCGAGCCCGAGGCCGTGCTGCTGGGGCTGGCCGGCAAGCCCACCCTCGAATTCGCACATGCGCTGCGCGCGCAGCGCAAGGGTCTGCCCATGTACGCGCTGTCCATCATGGGCGCAGCCGCCACCGTCAAGGCCATGGGCGCCGACGCCATTGGCATGACGGTGTCGCAGATCGTGCCCCTGCCGAGCAATTTTTCGATGAGCGTGGTGCGTGACTTCTCAGCAGCCTGGAAGGCCTCCAAGACGCCGCTGGAGCCATCGCACCTGGCGCTGGAGGGGTACATCAACGCCCGCGTCTTCGCCGAGGCCCTGCGCCGCACCGGCAAAAACCTCACGCGCAGCGGCTTCATCGATAGCACCTGGAGCATCAAGCAGTTCGACCTGGGCGGTTTCGCCGTGAGCTTCAACGAGGCCACGCTGAACGCATCGCACTTCGTGGAGCTGACGATGGTGGCGCGGGACGGGCGCTTTATCCGCTGATTTCCGTTGACCTACATCAGCGGATCGCGAGACATAGTGGTTCCTGTGTCGTGCTGTTGAACGCAAAGCGCCGCGAAAGGCGCATGATGGGCATGCAGGTCGTGCACGGTTGAGATGAAGCGCAGTGCTTTCGGCAGACCGTGTCGCATGACTTGCACACAGGAAGGAGCGCTTTATGTCGCACTACCATGCTCTCGTCTGGATCGATCATGTGGAAGCCCATGTGATGCACATCAGCCCCACGGATGTCGAAAAATCCCTGGTCCAACCCAGTCAGCAATCACACAAACTCCACTCCCGCGTGGGAACCCTGGGTGACGGGCGAGCCCCCGTGGATCAGGATTACTACCACCGTGTCGCCGAAGCACTCAAGGGCGCAACGGAGATTCTGATCGTCGGCCCGGCTCAGGCCAAACTCCAGTTGATCAAGCACTTCCACGCGCATGACCCGGATTTGATGAAAAAAGTGGTCGGAGTGGAAACGGTTGACCACCCGACCGATGGCCAATTGGTTGCCTATGCGCGCAAGTATTTCCTGGCCAAGGACAAGATGCTGTAGCCAGTGACCGAGCCGCCTGAAACGCAGCTCACCGGGTGTGTTTCAGGGCGGTGATTTTCAGGTGCTCACCATCCACCTGGACCGAGAATTGGACACGGTCGCCAACCTTGAAGGTCTTGAGCGACACTTTCTCATCGACCAGAAACGGCATGGTCATGGCACGCATGTGAATGCTCTTGATGGCCTCGTGCTGGATGGTGACCTGCCGCTCCAGCGGCGGCTCCACAATCTTTCCACGCACCCATTCAGGCCCGGCCCATGCCGAACTTGCACAGACCAGGACCAAGGACAGAAGCAGGCGTTGCATGGTGTCTCCAATCTCCCGCGAAGGGTGTTGCTGGTACAGGGTACCAGTTATCTGGCTAAATTTTCTCGCTGGCATAATAACTATTAACAACTTCGGGAAGAGAAGTCCATGCCTACCAGCGTTGCCCTTACTCCGCATTTTGAAGCCCTGACACAGCAGTTGGTCGCCAGTGGGCGCTACAACAACGTGAGCGAAGTCGTTCGGGACGGGTTGCGCCTGCTCGAATCCCGCGTGCAGGAAGACGCTGCAAAGCTCAAGGCCCTGCGTGTCGCCGCCAAGCTTGGATTCGACGCCATTGATCGCGGTGACTATGTGACCCTGCAATCCGACCAGGACATCGATAACTTCGTCCGACAGGCGGGCCAAAAAGCCAAGGCTGCAGTGCCTCGCGTGAGAAAGACCACCTGACATGCCTGCCAAGTTGGGTGAGGCCAGATACACGCTGGTCTTGTCAGCGCCGCCCTGACTGATTTGCGCGCCGATCCCGCCCGTGTGGGCGTGCGGTTACGCGACGACATCGGCAAGCGCGTCTGCACCTACCACCTGTCCTCCAGCCGCAAACGTGTCACCACCAGCAAACAAGTCGCCAAGCCGCGCCATCTGTTGTTGTTTCGCGTCAAGAATAATGTGGTTGAGGTGGCGCGGTTGCTGCATGACGTGATGGATTTTGTGCAGCATGGGGTTTGATTGGCTGCGAAACTTCCTCAGAACGCGCCCCGGCGTTGATGATCCATTCGATGTACGCTAGGCCTTGATTGTCGAAACGTGAGCAATTGCATTGAGTGCACCCTGTAGAAGGCCTTGCTCGCTTTGGAGAACTTGCTCCCAAGCGGCATCTGCGTCCTGCGCCGTTTTGTGTAAGTGAACGAAGTTTCTGACTTCGTGCATTGCCTTTACGTCAGCCCAAATAGCAGCGACCTCTGGCCTGGGTGCGCCATCGCTTTCCCAGGCGCGAATGACATTACCAAACGTTCTGCGGCGTGGATCTGGGTTGAGAGGATACCTGCGGGTCTCGGCAAGTGCTCTCAGCGCGGCCTCAACGATAGACGCAGCGACTAACACTTCGGTCTTGACGGCTCCTGCTCTGACGGAAAGGCCAAGTTCATGCGCATACGGAGGTTCCGCAATCTGTCCTGCTTGTGTGTGGCGAAGGTTGCTCACTCTGATCGCGGTGTATGAATCTGGCCATCTTGCTCTCCCGAAAGCGTCTTCTAGACTTGCTCACCGCAGTTCTATCGGATATTCATACAGCTATAAAGGTCCCGATAGCCCCTCAGATTGCTTCGAGCAGTTCTAGGCATGCATCGTAGCCCGCAGAGATTGGGGCAGGGGCCCGCGCCGATTTCTGGGCATTTGACAGTATGAGGCGCGGGCCTCTGCCCCAATCTCTGTCAGCGTTGCCGTCACACATTGGATGGCATTGACGGTACCAAGGCGCTGTCTTGCAGCACTGATTTGCTGCATAAGTGATAGCTAGCTACGCATATTCCACGAGGGCTAGAGGCATAAATCCCTTCAAGCGTTTCCGCTGTAACCGCGTAGCCGTGCCATCCGCCAAGCCGCCAACGCCACGATGCCAGCCAGCGTCAAGCCGGAGAACTGGATTGCCGACGTCACACCCACGGCGTTGACCAACGCCCCCGCCGCCACACCCGACAGCGCCGGAACGACCTGCGACGTGATCGAGTACATACTCATGATCCGCCCGCGTATGGCAATTGGTGCCTGGGCCTGAATGCCAGAGACCACCAGGCTGATGACCATGCCACCGGCGATGCCCACGCAGGCCAGGCCCATGGCCGAGAGTGCGACGCTGGCAATCTGACTCAGCGATGCGAACACCAGGCAGCCGACCACGATGCCGCCAAACATCACGCGGCCGTGGTGGACACGTTTGGCCAGCGCCAGTGCGGTGATGCCACCCACGATCAGCGACAGCGCCAGCAGGCCCAGATAGGCGCCGCGCTGCAGTTCGCTCAAGTGCAGGATCGCGCGCGCCAGCTTGGGCAACAGGATTTGCAGCGGTCCGGTCATGGCATAGCCCAGCACGGCGGCCAGCATCAACTGCTTGAGCAGCGGGTCGGCACCGACCACGCGAAAACCCTCGCCAATGTCGGCCAGCACCGAGTTGCCGCTGGGTGTGGCGTTGGCCTGCGTGCGCAAGTTCGCAATCAGAATAGAGGCCAGCACAAAGCCGGCTGCCGACAAACCCATGACTGCACCCCAGCCGGCGCGGCTGCGCACCACGCCAATCAGCAGTGGTGCCAGGCCAAAGCCGATCAACACCTGCAGGTTGAAGATGATGGTGGCCGGGCGCAGTTCGTCGGGGCGCGCCATCTGCGCCAGTGTGGTCAGGCGCGCCGGGCCGACAAACGACCATGCCAGCCCGCCACAAAAGGCGCCAACCAGCACCCAAGCCACGCGGGTCTGCTCGCCCGCGCCGCTGTGCGCCCACCACAGGCAGGCCAGGCCGGCCAGAAACAGGGCCTGTGCGCCGTGGATGACGCGGTGCGGCGGCACGCGGTCGCACACCACGCCGGCAAACCAGCCAAACACGATGCTGCTGCCAAAGGCCAGGCCAAAGCCAATGCCCGACAGCAGGTCCGAGCCCACCGCCTCCTGCAGGTACAGGATGACGGTGTAGTTGAACATGTGGCCGGCGGTGAAGGCCAGCAGGCAGGAGGCGAAAAATCCTCCCAGGCGACCCATCATCGCGCTGCCCCGTTGGGACTCAACTGGATCAGCGTCGGCTGTGCGTCTTCAATGTGCCAGGACGGAAAGCTGGCGCTGGACAGCAGCACGCGGCCATCCTCGGTGAACTCCACATCACGGGTGAAGGTGGCCTTACGCGGCAGCGGGAAATGCGTCCACTGACCGGTGGCGATGTCCAGCCGGTGCACGCCATCGGAGTTGCTGCCGTTGACCCACACCTGGTGGCGCTTGCGGTCTACGTTCAGCGAATAGGGTGTGTCGCTGCCCAGCGGCTGCACGGGCAGGTCGAACTTCGTGAACGTGCCCTTGGCCGGCTCGTAGCGCAGGATGGCGGACTCGCTGTACATCGCAATCCACAAATTGCCCTCGCGGTCTGCGCGCAGACGGCGCGGGTTCTTCAGCGGTGTGGGAATCATCGTGATCTGACCCGTGGCAGGGTCCAGCGAGGCGATCTCATCGGTGTGCAGGCGTGCAATCCAGACCTTGCCGTCGGGCGTGACCTCAATGCCGTAGGGTAGGGGCAGGCCGGTGGAGTTGTGGTCGATCTTGACCCAGTTGGTCACCGGAATCCCCCAGCCAATCAGCTTGAAGAAGAAGGGTGTGAGCTTGACCGTCATCTTCTCCATGAGAGAGCGAAACGGCAGGTCGTAGGTGGTGAACCTGTCCGCGGCGCGGTCGTACATGGCGATCTGGTTGGACAGCGCCAACGTGAACCAGACGCGGTTCTGTGCGTCCATGCGCACGGTGTGCGGGTAGAAGCCGCTGCCGATTTCGTGGTTCACAAACTGCTTGGTCTTGGGATCGAACTCGATCAGGCGGCGCTGGTAGGACGGTGTGATGAAGATGTGGCCGTCCGTGGGGGCCTCTGCCAGCGAATGGATGCCTTGGTAGGTCTCATGTTTGGGGAAGTCGCGCAGGCGCCCGGCCAGCAGGCCACCCAGTTGGTCGCCGGGTTGTGGCGGCACGCGGTACACGGTGTAGGCGCCGGTAGTCGTGTTGATCTCGTACAGGCGGTCCTGCAGGTTGTCGCCCACGTAGACCAGACCATTGCTGTGCTGCACGAAGTCGTGCATCTGCGAGAAACGGTCGCCAATGGGTAGCTCGGTGATGGCGGCCTTGCTCAGTTCAGGCACCCAGGGCGTGCCGGCGGGCACCTTCTCGGGGTGGGCGTTGATGTCCTTCCAGTGGGCCTCCAGCAGGGCGGGTAGCTCCTTCTGCGCTTCGGTGGACAGGCGTGCGCCATAGCGCACCATGCGCTGGATGGTGGTGGACCATTCCTCGGCGCTGCGCTCGCGGCGCAGGAAGGCGGAGCCCTGCTGGTGGCAGAAGCCGCACTGGGCCATGAATTCCTTCTTCAGGTCGTCGTGGCCGGCCAGCAAGGTGGATGTCCAGGCGTTGGAGGGGCGCTGCTCGGCCAGGGCCTTGGGATCGGTCTCGGCCTCCAGGCGCCAGGCGAGGGGTTTGGCCAGATCGGCGGGGCCAATCAGCGCATCCTTGAAGCCGGGTTTGCGCAGGCGCACCCGGTAGTCGCCCGGTTGCGTCTGTGCGGCGTCGGGCAGGCGCACGTGGCCCTGGGCATCGGAGAAACGCGTGTGTTCAAACGTGCCCTGTTGCAACTTGCCGGATGGGGCGTAGCCGTTGTCCGAATCATCGATTTTCGCCGGTGCAGTGGGTTGCCGCGTCACCATGACCAGGGGCAGGGGCTTGCCGTCCGGTCCAGTGACGGTGTAGTCGGCGGCATGCGCGCATGTCATCGCCATGGCCAGTAGCACGGCGCCCATTTCAAAGGTCTTATTCATGGTGTGGTGTCTCCCCGTTCAAAGTGTTGTGCCTGGAAAAATTTCCGCCTGCAGGCGCCGCTTCATGATGGCGGCGTAGCGCGCAGGCCATAGCCGTGACAGCCACCAGGCAGCCTTGGCCGTGAAGCTGAACAGCAGCAACTGGCGTCGTTGGCGTGCGGCTTGCAGGATGGCGGCGGCTACTTCCGTCGGCTGTGTGGTTGCGCCCGTGGTCTTGCGTGCGTGGGCTGCGGGCTGGCCATCGGCGCCCAGCGCGGCGCGGTCGATGCCGGTGTCAATGAAGGACGGGCAGACGATGAGCACGTCCACGCCATCGTCCTGCACCTCGGTGCGCAAGCTGTCAAGGAAGCCGTGCAGTGCGTGTTTGCTGGCGGCGTAACCCGTGCGCCCGATCAGTGGCGCGAAGCCGGCCACGCTGGAGACGGCAATCACCATGCCCTTGCGTTGGCGCAGGCTGGCAATCGCCGCGTGCGTGCAGTTGACGGCGCCGAAGAAGTTGACATCCATGACCCGGCGCAGCACGTCCACCTGGGTGTCGGCAAAGGCGCTGCGGTGGGCGATGCCGGCGTTGTTGATCAGTACGTCGATGCCGCCAAAGCGCGCCGTGGCCTGTGCCATGGCCGCTTCGCATGAGGGCAGTTGCGTGACATCGCACACTGCGGTCAGCAGTGACGGCGAGTGGTTCGGCGTGTTGGTGAAGGTGGCGTGCTGCAGCGCATCCAGCGCCTGCGCATCTCTGTCCAGCGCGATCACCTTGGCCCCAGCTTGCAGGAAGGCTTGCACCAGCGTCTGGCCCAGGCCGCCTGCAGCGCCGGTGATGACCACACAGCGGTCCTTGAAGCTGCGCACGCTCATTTCGCTTCGGCGCGCTGCTTCTCGCGCGCGGCACGGTAGATCTCGAATACTTCAGCCGAGGTATAGGTGGGCGTGTAGCCAAACACCGTCTTGAGCCGGGTGTTGAGCAGCACCGGGCGGTAGCGCAGGAAATCCAGCTGCTCCGGGCCGTACTGCGTCAGCCCCAGGGGCTTCAAAATTGATAGCGCTCCACGCAGCAACCACGAGGGCACGCGCCGTGTTTTCTTCCCAAGGCGCTGCGCAATCTCATGGATGGTCAGTGCGCCGTCACCCGCCACGTTGTAGATGCCGGCCGGACCATCGGACACGGCGCGCAGGATGATGCCAACGACGTCCTGGTCCCAGATGAACACGAACGGGCTGTCCGAGCCGCGAATGGCCAGCAGGCGCGGCTTCTCAAACATGTCGGTGATCTGGTTGCGTACCGTGGGGCCGAGGATGGTGCCGATGCGCAGCACCACCTGTTCCAGCGCCGGGTGGTGGTTGCGGTAGTCCGCAAGCATCTCTTCCACCAGACGCTTGTGGTGCGAGTAGGCGAAGACTTCGTTGCCGCGCACGGGCATGTCTTCCGTCAGCCAGGGCGCGTTGTCCGCGTGGTAGCCATAGGCTGCGCCGCTGCTGGACACCACGATGCGCTTCACGCCGTGCTGCACGCAGGCCTGCAGCAACTTGCGTGTGCCGTTTACGTCCACGTCGTATTCAAAGTCGCGCGTCTGCGCCTTGCCCGAGGGCATGATGGCGGCCAGATGCACCACCACGTTGATGCGGTGCTGCGCGAGGGCCTCGGCCAGGTGGGGCGAGCGGATGTCGCAGGCCAGGTAGTCCACATGTGGCAGGCGCGTTGTGGGCTCACGCAGGTCGTGCGCAACGATGGAAGCGGGCCGCTCGCCTTCGGGCAGTGCGGCCAGGCGCGCGACCACCTGGCTGCCCAGGTAGCCACCACCGCCGGTGACCAGGATGCGGGCGTTGGACAGCGTCATTGCGCGGCTCCTGACCAGGGCGCCAGCGGCAGTGGCGGGCGGTTTTTCCAGTAAGTGGCCAGCGTCAACCCTGCCACGATGTGCCAGATGCCCCACCAGGCCGTCACGATGGCCATGCCACCCAGACCGCCAAAGAAGTTGAAGATCAAAATCAGCCCCAGGCCGGAGTTCTGGATGCCCATCTCGAAGGTGATGGCGCGACGGTCGCGCTCGGGCAGGCCGATCAGTGTGGACAGGCCGTAGCCCGTACCCAGTGCCATCAGGTTGTGGACGAAGACCACGCCAACGACCAACTGGATGTAGTCCAGAAAGTGTTTGAGGTTGGCCGCCAGCGCGCCGCCAATAAAGCCCAGCAGGATGATGAAGGACAAAATCTTCATCGGCTTTTGCACCCTGTGCGCAAAGGCCGGAAACTGCCTGGCCACCCACATGCCCAGCACCAGCGGCACGCCCAGCAACATGACGATGACTTCGAGCATCTCCCACGGGCTCATGGCCACCTCCTTCATCAACCCCGCGGTGATGGGGTGCAGATTGCCCCAGAAGGCAAAGTTCAGCGGCGTCATGAACAGCGCCACCAGCGTGGACAGGGCACTGACGCTGACCGACAGTGCCGTGTTGCCCCGGGAGTGGTGCACCAGAAAGTTGGAGATGTGCCCGGCCGGGCAGGCGGACACCAGAATCATGCCCAGCGCGATGCTGGGCTCGGGTTTGAGGATGGACACCAGCACATAGGTCATGGCCGGGAACAGCACATGGTGGCCCAGCAGCCCCAGCGCCAGGGCCTTCGGGCTACGCAGCGCGGCCCTGAAATCCTCCACGCGCAATTCGAGCGCCACGCCAAACATCACCAGTCCCAATACGGCGTTGAGCAGCGTCAGCGTCTGCGGGTTGAAGCTCAGGTGTACCTGATCGATAGGCGCCATGCGGTTGTCTCCTTGTTATGGGACAACTTTAGGGCAAAGGCACGGGCTTGTCGCGCTCAATGCGGGACATGGGGGCGGCAATTCGGGACACCTGTGGCGGGGCCGGGCAATCCCACAAACGGGGGAAACCCCACGCCGTGCAGGCGCCATGCCCCGTGCACAATCCCCCCATGCCCGCCCAACACAGCGTCACCGCCCGTTTCACCCAGGCCATTCTGGAGGCTGCCCAGCGCCATGGCGTGCGCGTGCCCGAGGCCCTGCGCGCCGCGCTGACGCAGGGTGCGCGGGTGCCGATGGCGCAGCAGGACAGTCTGTGGGCGCTGTTTGCCCAGTCCACCACCGACCCGCTGGCCGCGCTGGCGGTGGGTACCGACCTGCAGGCCGGGCATCTGGACATCGTCGGCATGCTGCTGCTCAGTTGCGACACGCTGGGCGACGCACTGGAGGTGCTGACCGAATACGCGCCCATCATTGGCGACAACGCACGCTTTGAGGTGGCGCAGGATACCGACGGCGTGGTGCTGCGCTACCTGCCGGACTACACCGTGTGCGTGGAGCAGCGCGTGGAGGCCGCCCTGGGCTGCGTGGTCTGCCTGGCGCGCTGGATGACGAATGGCCGCTTTCGCCCCCGCTGTGTGCTGTTCAGTCACGCACCCCGCGCCGATGTGGCTGCTTACGAGGCGCTGCTGAGTTGCCCGGTGCAGTTTGGGCAACCGGTGAATGGCGTGGCCTTTGCCGAGAGTGAGATGGGCCTGAGCCTGATCCAGGCCGGGCGCGACCTGCACGCGCACCTGCGCCTGCTGGCCGACGACATGCTGGCCTCGCTGCCGCAGGGCAGCGTGTCGGCACGGGTACAGCAGCTCATCCGCCAGCACCCGCGCTGGGGCAAGGAGCGCATCGGTGACGAACTGGGCATGAGCGGGCGGCATCTGAACCGCAAGCTCGCCGGGGAGGGGATTTCCTTCAAGGGCCTGCGGGAGGCCCTGTTGTACGACCTGGCGGTGCAGGCCTTGCGCGGCGGCCAGGCGAGCGCCCAGGTGGGTGACAAGCTGGGCTTCTCGGACGAAAACGCGTTCTCCCGGGCCTTTCGGCGCTGGAGCGGCAAGACCCCAGCCCAGTTCATCCGCATGGGCTTTACGATAATAGGGGCCGAACCGTCCGATTGAACCCTTTGCATGCTGTTTCTCCTGTCTCCCGCCAAGTCCCTGGACTACGAATCTTCGCTCCCACCGCATCCGCACACGGCGCCGCTGTTTGTCAAGCAGTCGCAGGCGCTGATTGCGGTGCTGCGCACGCACTCGCCGCAGCAGATTGCAGAGCTGATGTCGCTCAGCGACAAGCTGTCGGCATTGAATGTGGCGCGCTACCAGGCCTGGTCCACCCGGGCCACGCTCAAGAATGCGCGCCAGGCGGCGCTGGCGTTTGATGGTGACGTGTATGGCGGTCTGGAAGCACGCAGCCTGGGTGAGGAACACCTGGCCTGGGCGCAGGACCACATCTGCATCCTGAGTGGCCTCTATGGCGTGCTGCGCCCGCTGGACCTGATGCAGCCTTATCGGCTGGAGATGGGTACCCGGCTTGCCAACCCGCAGGGGCGCGACCTGTACCAGTTCTGGGGCACGCAGATATCGGACTATCTGAACAAGCGTCTGCGCAGCGATATCAGCCCGGTGGTCATCAACCTGGCATCGAAAGAATACTTCAAGGCGGTGGACACCAAGGCACTCAAGGCGCGGGTCATCGAGTGCGTGTTCGAGGAATACAAGGGCGGCCAGTACAAGATCGTCAGCTTCTTCGCCAAGCGGGCGCGGGGATTGATGGCGCGCTATGCCGTCACGCACGGCATCGTCAAGCCGGAGGATTTGCGTGCCTTTGATACCGAGGGTTACGTGTGGGACGCCGCGCAGTCCAGCGCGCAGCGTTATGTTTTTCGCCGCAAGGCTCAAGGATAAATAGGGCTTCAGCCCTCGTCAATACAGCGTAAGCAGCTATGAAAATAAGAGCAAACGGAATCGATATCGAGATTGAGGACACGGCGGAGATCAACCCGCAGGACCTGGATGCCTACACCCGGCCGGTTGTGCTGCTGATCATGGGGCTGGGCATGCAGCTCGTGGCCTGGCCGCAGCCGTTCATCGACGCGCTGGTGGACGCGGGCTACCGCGTCATCCGCATGGACAACCGCGACATCGGCCTGAGCCAGCACTTTGACCACCTGGGCACCCCCAATCTGCTGTGGGCCGGCCTCAAGTACAAGCTGGGCCTGCCGGTGCGGCCGATGTACTCCCTGCAGGACATGGCCAACGACGCGCTGGGCGTGCTGGATGCGCTGGGCGTGTCACGCGCGCACATAGTCGGTGTCAGCATGGGTGGCATGATCGCGCAACGCGTGGCCATTGCGGCGCCGCAGCGGGTCATCAGCCTGACCAGCATCATGAGCAGCAGCGGCGCCAAGGGCCTGCCACAGGCCCACCCGGACGTGACGCGTGTGCTGCTCAGCCGCCCGGCCAGCAGCGCGCCCGAGGCGGTGGTAGACCATTACGTCAAGCTGTTCACGGCAATTGGCAGCCCTGGTTTCCCCACACCCGAGCCGGAAATGCGCGAGCGCATCCTGCTGGGGGTGCAGCGCAGCTTTCACCCCCAGGGCACCCTGCGCCAGATGCTGGCCATTGTGTCGGACCGCACGCGTGCGGCCGAGCTCTCAACCATCACCTGCCCGACACTGGTCCTGCACGGCAAGGCCGATCCACTGGTGCCCTTTGTGCACGGTGAGGACACGGCCAAACGCATTGCCAGTGCGCAACTGGTGGGCTTTGAGGGCATGGGCCACGACCTGCCGCCCGAGCCGGTGTCGCAGATGCTGGACGCGCTGATTCCGCACCTGCAGGCGGCCGAGCCACCACCGGCCTATATTTCACCGTCCAGCGTCATGCCGCTGGCAAGCCTGGCCACACCATGAACACACCCGAACAGTCCCAACTCGGCAAGGCGTCCGCTTACGTCGATCAGTACGATGCCTCGCTGCTGTTTCCCATTCCCCGCGCGGGCAAGCGTGCAGAGATCGGCATCACAGCGGTGCCACCGTTCTTCGGCGCCGACATGTGGACGGCGTTCGAGCTGAGCTGGCTGGGGCCGCGTGGCAAGCCGCAGGTGGCGCTGGCGCACTTCACGATTCCGTGCGAGACGCACAACATCATCGAGAGCAAGTCCTTCAAGCTGTACCTGAATAGCTTCAACAACACGTGCTTTGCCGATGTGGAGGCCGTCAAGGCGCGCCTGCGCGTCGACATCACCGAGGCCGTATGGCGCGGTTCCGACCAGACCGGCGCGTCGATTGGCGTAACCGTGCTGGGCCCGGAACTGTTCGACCAGGAGCCGGTGCACGAACTCGACGGCCTGAACCTGGACCGGCTGGACATTGAATGCACGCAGTACACACCGGCGCCCGAGCTGCTGACGGTGACACCCGACGAGCAGCCCGTGTCCGAGGTGCTGGTCAGCAACCTGCTCAAGAGCAATTGCCTGGTCACCGGCCAGCCCGACTGGGGCAGCGTGCAGATCCGCTATACCGGCGACCAGATCGAGCAGGGTGGCTTGCTGCGCTACCTGGTGAGCTTTCGCAACCACAATGAATTCCACGAGCAATGCGTGGAGCGCATTTTCATGGACATCTGGACGCGCTGCAAACCGACCAGGCTGACGGTGTATGCGCGCTACACGCGCCGCGGTGGGCTGGACATCAATCCGTTTCGTACCAGCCATCCGCAGGCACTGCCGCGCAATATCCGCACCGCACGGCAGTGACAGTTGGTGCGCCATGCGCACTGTTCACGAAGTCGCCAACATCACATCGCGAAAGGGCAGATCCAGATGCTGCCCAGCGACGTGGAGGCGCACTTTGACGATCCGCAAGACGTGATGTGACCGGGATGAGTCGATGCATGTAAAATATGGCTAGCCATATTTTTGCCGAGGTCATACGATGCGCGCCGTTGCCGTTTACGAAGCCAAAAACCGATTCTCCGAAATGATCGCCGCCGTCGTGCAGGGTGAAGAAATCACCATTACGCGCCACGGTATGCCGGTAGCGCGGCTGGTGGCTATCGGTACCACTGAGCCGCCCGCGTTTGAGCAGCGCCAGCGCGTGGTTAGCGCCATGCAGCAACTGCGCGCCTTGGGTGCCGACAGCGAGTTGGGTTGCACCGTCCAGCAAGCCATTCAAGCGGGACGTGACTGATGCCCTTTGTGCTTGACAACTCGGTGGTCACGGGCTGGTATCTGCCCAGCCAGGCCACCGACTACAGCAACGCCATGGCGACCCGGCTTGAGATGGATAAGGCCTTGGTGCCATTGCTTTGGCAGCTGGAGTTGGCAAATGTTTTGAAAACCGCCTGTACGAAGGGCCGTTTGACCCAAGCTCAGGCGCGCCAAATTTTGGACACCCTAAGCCACCTGCCGATTGAAGTTGACACCGGTGCGCCACCCGGTCAGCGAGCCTTGTTTGAGTTGGCAATGCGCTACAAGCTGAGCAGTTACGACGCGGCCTACCTGGAGCTTGCCATGCGCCACGGATTGCCGTTGGCGACGCAAGACGAACCACTCAAGCTGGCCGCTCAGGCGGCCGGGGTTGATGTGCTTTGAAAGTTTGCCCAAGCCGGACGAGGGGCGCTGCCTGTACGACTATTTTGTGACCCAGGTCCGGGCGTTTTGATGCATTGAAGTCACGATTCGCGCACGAATCATGTGCTGATTCGGTTTTTCGGCGTCAACAACGCCCACCCTGTGCATCATTTTCGGCCAATAATTTTGGGGTTCCCAACCCTTGCGAGGCCGTGCACGATGATTACCCCTTACGAACAAAACTTTGGCGCCGACTACCAGCGCTCCATGGTCGACCTGGGTCAGGCCATGCGCCAGATCATCAAGCACTTTGGCGTGGACCGGCTGTATGGCGTGGGCGGTGACTTCGCCGCCAACCTGATCGCTGCGCTGGACCAGGACGGGTTGACGGTGGAGCCGTCCAGCAACGAGACGCACGCCGGCTTTTGCGCCTGCGCCCAGGCCGAGATGGATGGCATTGGCTTTTGCCTGACCACCTACACCGTGGGTTCGCTGCCCTGCGTCACGGCGGCGGCGCTGGCCAAGACCGAGGGGCTGCCGGTGGTGTTTATTTCTGGTGCGCCGGGCGAGGACGAGGTGCACCAGTTCGGCATCCATCACATGGTGCAGCCCAGCAATAGCTGGCGCGCCGAATACGACGTTGCGCTGCATGCCTTTGCCGCCATCGGCATCCGCACCGAGCGCTTGCAGGGCGGCCGTTCGCGCGGCCAGCCCAATATCTCGGCCTTCCGTTTCTTCGAGCTGGTCAAGCACGCCTGGCTGCACCGCGAGCCGGTGTTCATCGAAGTGCCGCGCAACCTGGTGTTTGCGCTGACGCAGCCCCTGTCGCTGCCGGCGCTGGACCATTTGCAGGGGCCGGAGCTGGTGTTTGCCGGGCTGGAAGCGGTGCTGGGCACCATCGTCAGCAGGCTGCAGCAGGCCAAGGCGCCGCTGGTCTATTTTGGTGTGCAGGTGCGCCGCAACCCGGAACTGACACAGCTGATGCACGCGTTCTGCCACCGTTTCCAGATTCCGTATGTTAGCGACTGGTTCGCCAAGGGCGGTGTCGACGAGACCGACCCGCTGTGCCAAGGCACCTACAACGGCGCCTTCAGCGACCCGGCCACACGCGCCTACATCGAGTCGCGTGCGGACTACGTACTGGACCTGGGTTCCAGCATCATCCCGCAGGACACGGCCAGCGCCTTCCACACCGGGACCCACTTCATTGCCGACTTCGCCAACCGCACCGTAGTCAAGTCCACCGTGCCGCGTGAGGCGGAGCTGATCCGCATCCTGCAAGGCCTGCTGGCGGCCGATCTGCCGACCTACACCTGCGAGCCGCCCGTGCGGCAGCCACCGGTGCTGGAGGCCAGCGCCAAGTTTGACTTTCATGTGCTGGTCGATGTCATCAACCAGGTGCAGGAACAGCAGGCATTCGGCACGGTGTTTGTGCCGGAGGTCGGCAACTCCTTCTTCGCCAGCTTTGGTCTGCGCCCGCGTGCAACGCAGACCGGCATCAACTGGCTGACCAACCCCTGGTATGCGGCCATGGGCACCTCGCTGCCCTATGCGCGCGTGGTGGCGCAGACGATCCGGCGCAAGCAGTTGTCAGATCGCACGGTGGTCATCACGGGCGACGGGGGCTTTCACTTCCAGCTCAACGAGCTGATCCACTTCCAGAAGCTGGGGCTGCCGGTGACGATTGTCTACATGCGCAACGACATCTTCCACCTGGGCAAGAGTGGGGATGGCCCGATCTATCACTGCTCGACCAGCCAGTTCGATGTGCTGCAACTGGTGCGCGCCTATGGCGGGGACGGCAAGCGCTGCGCGACCATCGGTGAGTTCTCGTCCTATTACCAGCAGTGCCTTGACGAGAACACCGGCATCCGCCTGATCGAGGTGCCGTGCCTGCCGCACCCGCAGTACCAGTGCCGCGAGATTGCGCTGCTGAACCTCTACATCCAGTCGCGCAACGGCAACCCCGAAGCCCAGAAACAGTGGCAGGAGCGCGTCAGCCGAGTTCGCTGAACGAGCGCAGGGGCTTGAGGGTCGGGAAATCGCCGGCGCGCTTGGTCTTCATCGCTGTCACCGCCTCCATCACGTGGCGGTTGCTCCAGATGGCGCCTTGCAGCCAGCCCATCTGCTTGAGCGATTCGTCCACAGAGTGGTCGCGCGCGTAGTGGATGGCCTGCTTGGTGCCCCAGATGGCGACCGGTGGCTTGGAAGCGATCTCGGCGGCGCACTGCAGCGCGGCTTCCAGCATGGCCTCTTCGGTGTCGAACACGGCGTTGACTAGGCCATATTGCAGGGCCTTTTCGGCGGGGAGACGCCGGCCGGTGTAGGCCAGTTCCTTGACCACGGCCAGCGGAATCAGCTTGGGCAGGCGCTGCAGCGTGCCAACGTCGGCTACCATGCCGATGTTGATTTCCTGGATGCAGAAGAAGGTCTGTGGTGTGGCGTAGCGGATGCAGCAGGCGGTGACCATGTCCACCGCACCGCCGATGCAACCGCCCTGAATGGCGGCAATCACAGGAATACGCAGCGTCTCCAGCTTGGTGAAGGTGGCCTGCATGTCGCCCAGCACATCCAGCACAGCGGCGCGGCCTTCAGGGGTCTGGTCGTCCAGCGGGTTGGCGGCGAAGGTCTCCAGCGCCATGCCGGCACTGAAGTGCTTGCCGGTACTGCTGATCACCAGGGCGCGGGCGCTACCCTCGCGGTGCAGGTGGGTCAGCACCTCATCCAGCTCGCGCCAGAAGGTGGGGTGCATGGTGTTCATCGCCTCGGGCTTGTTCAGAACCAGGTGGGCGACGTGGTTGCTGACGCCGAGGGTGAAGCAGGTCGGGGTGGGTGTGGAGGTAGTCATGGGGGCAGACTGTAATCGAGTTTTTTGCCCCCGGGGTGTCGCCTATGTCTACTGGCGCGGGGTTTGAAGCCAGTCGCAGCGCAAGCGGTTCAGCGCATGGGCGCGGGCGCGCCAGGCAATGTAGATTTGCGGCGCGACCATGCCCAGGATGCACGGCCCGCTGGCCCACCACGCTTCCAGCACCCAGGTTGGCAGCCAGCCCACCCAGCCCATGAACCAGGAGGTGAGCACCGCGTCCCATAGCTGGTATTCCATGGGATGGTCCAGCGCGTGTTCGACATGCCATTCCCTGATGCGGTGCAGTTCGGAGAGCGGAAATGCCTGTGCAAGCCATGTGATCATTGCAATCTCCCCATATAAGATTGCAATGTAAGTTTTGTGTAAGAAAAATTCAAGGCAAATATGCGCTGAAAAGGAGTTCCTGCCCTTGTCTCTGCATATGCGGCACTCTGAAGAGCCGATTTCCACTTATCTGCGAAGCCCTTTGTTGAAAATTGGTATCGGTGAACGAAATCGCGATGCGTTGCGCGGGAAGGCTCAGCGGTTTCGAACGACGGCAAGAAACAACTCGCGGGTGGGCTGATCCCGTTTGGGATTGCACACGCAGTACACGTTCGTCTTCACAACCGGCGGTGCGAGAGGGCGGAAGACGGCACCCGTAATTCCAGAGTGCTCCAGCGGCGCCGGCACGACCGATACGCCCATCCCATGCGCCACCGCGGCGACCACGGACAACCAGTGTCGCACCTCGTGCCGAACGCGCGGGTAAAAACCCGCCGCCTGGCACATGTCCACGATGCGTTCGTGGTAGTCGGGCGCGGCCCGACGCGAGAAGAGCACGAAAGGCTCCTCGCGGAGTGCGCCGAGCGGCACCTCTGCGCAGGAGGCCATCGTGTGCCCGGTAGGCATGCAACAGACGAAGGGTTCGGAGCCGACGAGCTCGGCGGTGAGGGGCGCAATCAGCTTGTGGGTGTGCACGAAGCCGACGTCGAGATCGTCATGGACGAGTGCTTCGATTTGCTGCTGGGAATTGATCTCTTGCAGGATTACCTCGATGCGTGGGTGCTCTTGCTGGAAGCACTGCATCCAGCGTGGTAGTCCCCGATACAGCATCGAGCCGACAAAGCCGACGCGCAATGTACCAAGCGCGCCCGCGCCCACGTCGCGCGCGAGCGACTTGGCTTCCTCGGCGCGCGCGAGCAGCGTTTGGGCGTGCTCCCGAAACGCCTGTCCGGCGGCAGTCATGCAGACGCCCTTGCTGTCGCGGATAAACAGACGCGTACCGATCGCTTCCTCCAGTTGCCGGATGTTGACGGAAAACGGGGGTTGCGACATCGACAGGCGCTGCGCCGCGCGACCGAAATGAAGCTCTTCGGCCAGCGCGACGAAACAGCGTAAATGGCGAAACTCCATGCCCATACAAAATTTGTATCAACTTTATCGAAAGTAATATTGGACTCGAATTATTGGCGGTTTTAGAGTCATGGTCAACGCGGCAGACCCGCTAAAACTCGGAGACGACAATGACACACGTACCTGAACACCCGGTGCCCGACCAACAAGGCGTCAATTTGTACAGCAGCGACCCGGACCTCGGGGCGCTGCTGTCCCTGTATGTGCCGCAGGAACTGCATCGCCATCTGCAGCCCCATCTTGAACGGCTGGGCGCGCTGGCCGGGGGCGTGCTGGACTCGCTGGCGCTCACGGCGGACAAGAATCCGCCCACGCTCGAGCACCGCGCGCGAACCGGCATTGATGCCCAGCGCATCGTCAAGCACCCGGCCTATGTCGAAATGGAACGGGTGGCGTACGCCGAATACGGCCTGGCGGCGATGTCGCACCGCGGCGGCGTGCTCGGCTGGAGTTCCACCATGCCGGCGGCGGCCAAGTATGCGCTGTCCTACCTCTTCGTGCAGGCGGAGTTCGGGTTGTGCTGTCCGCTGTCGATGACGGATTCCCTGACGCGCACGCTGCGCAAGTACGGTGCCCCGGCACTGGTGGAGAAGTATCTCGCGCGGCTCACGACGCAGGACTTCGACGATCTTTACCAGGGCGCGATGTTCATGACGGAACAGGGCGCGGGGTCGGACGTGGGTGCGAGCACGGCGCGCGCGCAGCCGGACGGCGACGCCTACCGCCTGCACGGCGACAAATGGTTCTGCTCCAATCCGGACGCCGGGCTGGCGATGGTGCTGGCGCGCATTGACGGGGCGCCCGCGGGCCTCAAGGGCATTTCGCTGTTCCTGATGCCCAACAGGCTGGAGGATGGCACGGCTAACGCGTACCGCATCGTGCGTCTAAAGGAAAAACTCGGCACCCGCTCGATGGCCAGCGGTGAGATCCGGCTCGAAGGCGCGCGCGCCTGGCTGGTGGGCGAAGCCGGCCGCGGTTTCCAGCAGATGGCTGACATGGTGAACAACTCCCGCCTCTCCAACGGCATGCGCGCTGCCGGTCTGATGCGCCGGGCGTGTAGCGAGGCGTTCTTCGTCGCTCGCAATCGCGAGGCCTTTGGCAAGCGACTGATTGATCTGCCGCTGATGCGCCGGCAGCTTTCCAAGATACTGCTGCCCGCGGAGCAGGCGCGCACGATGATGTTCCAGACTGCTGATGCACTGCGCCGTTCGGATGCGGGCGAAGAGGGCGCGTACGCGCTGACGCGCATTCTCACGCCACTTATCAAGTTCCGGGCCTGCCGGGATGCCCGCAAGGTCACGGGCGACGCGATGGAGGTGCGCGGCGGCTGCGGCTACATAGAGGAGTGGTGCGATCCGCGTCTGGTGCGCGACGCGCATCTCGGGTCTATCTGGGAAGGCACGAGCAACATCGTTGCGCTCGATGTGATGCGGGCGATCCGGCGCGAAGGGTCGCTTCCGGTGTTGGCGCGACACTTGCGCGGACTGCTCTCGGACACTTCGATGCATGCTGGCATCCACGAGACGTTCGCCCGGACGCTCACGCAGGTGATTGCATGCGCCGAACAGGTCGCGGAGACGAAGGGCGTCGGCGAGCACGCCGCGCGCCAGGCCGCCTCCGCCCTCTACCACGTGACGACCGCCGTGGCGATGGCCTGGGAAGCCGGGCAACTTGCCTCGCCCCGCCGTATGCGGCTCGCTCAGCTAGTGCTCAAGTATCGGCTGCTGCCGCAGGACCCCCTCCCCATTGCGGACGAACCTCAATGGCTGGGCCCGTTGCTCGAACCGCAATCCGATTCGCAGCCGAACGCACCGGTCGATCAGATCGCCTTGCTTTGAACCTTCCAGCGTCGCCGTTCTTCGGATTTCCGGAGCGCGGGCTTGCAGCCCGCAAAACACAATGACCACACAAAAACAATGGAGACAAAGATGAACATGCAACACTCGCCCAACCCCCATCAAGGGGAATTGCCATGACGGCTTCGAATCGTCCCGCCGGCGCGCTGACCGGCCTGCGGGTCGTCGATGCGTCGCGTATCCTGGGCGGTCCGTTCTGCGGTCAGATCCTCGGCGACCATGGCGCTGATGTGCTGAAGATCGAACCGCCGCAAGGCGATGACACGCGCAGCTGGGGCCCGCCGTTCAACGCCGCCGGCGTCGCGTCGTACTACCTTGGACTGAATCGCAACAAGCGGTTGATGCACCTGGACCTGACGGCCGTTACAGGGCGCGCGAAGCTGCTTGAACTGCTCGCCGACGCCGACGTGCTGATCGAGAACTTCAAGACCGGCACGCTGGAGAAGTGGGGCATTGGTTACGACAAGCTGTCGCAGCGCTTCCCGCGCCTGATCCATGTCCGCGTGTCCGGCTTCGGTGCCGATGGTCCGCTCGGAGGCCTTCCCGGCTACGACGCCGCGGTGCAGGCCCTCGCCGGGCTGATGAGCGTGAACGGCGAGACTGCTGGTGGCGCGCTGCGCGTCGGCCTGCCGGTGATCGACATGGTGACCGGAATGAACGCCGCACTCGGCGTGATGCTGGCATTGCAGGCGCGGCATCAGACCGGCCGTGGCCAGTTTGTCGAGGCGGCGCTGTACGACTCGGGCCTGTCGCTGCTTCATCCGCATGCGGCGAACTGGTTCGCCGACGGGCGGACGCCCAAGCGCACCGGCAACGCGCACCCGAATATCTATCCGTACGACTGTCTCGAGACGAAGACCGAGCCAGTGTTCTTCGCTGTCGGCAATGACCGCCAGTTCGCCATCCTGTGCCGCAAGCTCGACGCGCCGCGGCTCGTTGACGATCCGCGCTTTGCGACTGCCGGCGCGCGCTCGGTGAATCGCGACGTGTTGAAGGTCGAGTTGGAAGTCCTGCTCTCGTCGCGCGACGGCCCAGCGTTTGCCGAGGAACTGGTTCGCGCCGGCGTGCCGTGCGCGCCGGTGCTGTCGGTCCCAGCGGCGCTGCAGCACGCCCATACCGCGCATCGCGGAATGGTTGTCGAACTCGAAGGTGGCTACCGTGGCATCGCGTCGCCGATCAAGCTGTCCGAGACGCCAGCGACCTACCGTTATCCGCCGCTCGCCGAGGGCGATGCCTTCGTTGCGCGCGACGACACCTGAGCACCCATCATGAACACATTACCCATCGTTATTTCCGCGTCCGAACGGCGCAAATCGAGAATCCCCGCCGACAAGGTCTGGATCGCGGTCTTCGCCTCCTCCTTTCTCGGGCTGCTCGTCGACGGCTTCGACTTGCAGATGCTCTCGATCACGCTGCCCAGCCTCAAGGCGGAATGGCATCTCACAAATACGCAGGCCGGGCTGCTGGCCACCTGGTCGCTCGCCGGCATGGCCATCGGCGGCATCGCCGGAGGCTGGATGGCCGACCTCTTCGGCAGGGTGCGCATGGCGGCCTGGATGATCATCATCTTCTCGGTCGGCTCGATGATGCTCGGCTTCAGCCGTTCTTACGAGGAATTCATTGCCATTCGGATCATTACCGGGATTGGCTTGGGCGCCGAGTACACGATCTGCACCATGCTGATGGCCGAGTACGTGCCCACCCGGATCCGGACGACGGTCCTGGGCACGCTTCAGGCCTCCTACTCGCTCGGGTATCTGGTCGCCGCGCTGCTCGCTGGCGCCATCATTCCCGAGCATGGCTGGCGCTGGATGTATTACATCGCGGTCATTCCGGTGGTACTGGCCGTGTTCATCCGGCGCTACATCCCAGAGCCGCAAAGCTGGCAGCAGCGCAGGATGACGCCGAGCACCATGAAGGACAACCAGTGGCTTGCCATTTGGCGGAACAAGCGGGTCAGGAAGTACTTTCTCCTCTGGATGGTGGCCTCGACGCTGCTGCAGTTTGGCTACTTCGGCGTCAACACCTGGTTGCCAAGCTACGTCGCCTCCGAGCTTGGCGTGAACTTCAAGTCGATGACCAACTACATCGTCGGCACCTACGCGGCGGCGATCATCGGCAAGGTGGTTACCGGCTGGCTCGCGGATCGATTCGGGCGGCGCGTGATGTTCGCGGTAGGCGGCCTGTCGACCGCGGCGATGTTGCCGGTGCTATTGATTTTCCAGACGCCGGGAACCATCGTCGTGCTGATGATCGTGTTCGGCTTCCTTTACGGCATGCCCTACGCGGTGAACGCTACCTACATGAACGAGAGCTTTCCGACGCACTTGCGCGGCACCGCCACGGGCGGCGCCTACAACATCGGCCGGGTCGGCTCAATGGCCGCGCCCCTGCTGATCGGCATCATCGCCGACCACTACACGATCGGACTCGGCCTCTCGGTGCTCGGCATCGCCTATGCGCTCGCCGCGCTGGTCCCGTTCTTTTTCATCAAGGAAAAGATGTATGACCCGAGCACGGTCGAGTGATGCGCCCGAAAACCGCGCCATGACCGCCAATATGTTGGAGGCGCATGACGGGGTTGCCGTCATGCACCTGAATCATCCTCCCGTGAATAGTTTGGGCATGCGCTGCGGCAGGCTATTTATAACGCGGTGGTGATGGCTCAGGCCGACCCTGGCATTCGCGCATTGGTTCTGCTCGGTAACGACAAGGCATTCTCGGCTGGAGCGGATATGAGTGAATTCGAAAAGCTGGCGCAAGCAACCTTTCCGCAGTCCGAATCGCCGGACGCCGAGGCACGCCAGCAGGATCGTGCCGCTCTGCGGACCGGAATTCAGGAACTCGCTCGCCAGTCCGGCTGGGGCTTTGCGCAGGCAGACATTGAACCTCTATTGAATGCATGAAAGTCAAGACCATGAATCAAGCCTATATTTGCGATGCCGTTCGCACACCCATTGGTCGTTATGGCGGCGCGCTCAGCAGCGTGCGCGCTGACGATCTGGCCGCGCTCCCGTTGAAGGCGCTGATGGATCGCAATCCCCAGGTGGATTGGCGGCAGGTTACCGATGTCTACATGGGCTGCGCCAACCAGGCCGGGGAGGACAACCGCAATATCGCGCGCATGGCCACCTTGCTGGCCGGCATGCCGGTTGACGTTCCGGGCGCAACCATCAATCGCCTGTGTGGCTCGGGCATGGATGCCGTGGGCACCGCGGCGCGTGCCATTCGTTCCGGTGAAGCGTCCCTGATGCTTGCCGGCGGTGTCGAAAGCATGAGCAGAGCGCCTTTTGTCATGCCGAAGGCCGAGAGTGCGTTTGGACGAAGCACGGCAATTTACGACACCACCATAGGATGGCGCTTTATCAACAAGTGGATGAAGGATCACCACGGTGTTGACTCCATGCCGGAGACGGCTGAAAACGTGGCGCGTGAATTTGGCATCAGTCGCGCCGATCAGGACCTGATGGCACTGCGCAGCCAGACCAATGCGCTGGCGGCCCAACAGGCGAGCTACTTCGATGCTGAAATTATTCCCGTCACGCTTGTTTCCAAAAAGGGCGAGCCGGTGGTGGTGCGCCAGGATGAGCACCCTCGTTCCACCACGCTGGAAGCTCTGGACCGACTCAAGCCGATTGTGTCGGCCGACGGTTCAGTGACTGCCGGTAACGCCAGTGGCGTCAACGATGGTTCCTGTGCGTTGCTGTTGGCGGACGAGGCGGGCGCCGCACGTCATGGCCTGACTCCGCGCGCACGCATCCTGTCCATGGCCACCGCCGGTGTGGCGCCCCGTGCAATGGGCATGGGACCGGTGCCGGCCTCGCGCAAGGCCCTGGCACTGGCCGGATTGACGCTGGACCAAATGGACGTGATTGAACTCAATGAGGCTTTTGCCGCCCAGGGTCTAGCCGTGTTGCGCATGTTGGGTTTGCAGGATGCCGATCCACGCGTGAATGCCTGGGGCGGCGCGATCGCCTTGGGGCACCCACTTGGCGCCAGTGGCGCGCGCCTGCTCACGACCGCGGTCAACCAGTTGCATCGTGGCGGTGGACGTTACGCGCTATGCACCATGTGCATTGGGGTTGGGCAAGGCATAGCGATGGTTGTAGAGAGGGTCTGAAATTCAAAATTCCTGGACCAAGGCTGGAATCCGCCCATCTATCCGCTCATTTGGCGCGCATGGTATCGGGTGATCGGCGCCTCGGTTGCAGGATACCTCTGGTTGTCGGACCGGCTCAGAACAACTGATCGCTGTCTGCTTTGAAATTGATAGCGCCCTGCGCAGGGTCGGCGAGGGCTGGAGCCCGATTTTCCTTAAATGCCTGGGCGTCGGGGCCCTTGCGCAGGGCGCCCACGCGCACGCCCAGCAGGCGCATGCGGCGCGTCAGGTCCACCCGTTTGAGGCACAGGCCGGCGGCGTGGCGGATTTCCTTGGCGTCGGCCGTGTAGTGGGCGATGGTCAGGTCGCGTGTGACGCTCTTGAAGTCGTCATAGCGCAACTTGATGCCGATGGTCTTGCCGGTGTAGCCCTTGCGTTGCAGGTCGGCCGCCACCTGCTCGCACAGCCGGGTGAAGACGGCGCCCAGTTCGGCCTTGTCGCGCACGGCGTGCAGGTCGCGCTCGAACGTGGTCTCGCGGCTCATGCTCACCGGCTCGCTGTCCAGCACCACAGCCCGGTCGTCGTGGCCGTGGGCGGCGTCATGCAGCCAAGCGCCGGTCCGCGGGCCAAAGGTCTGCATCAGCCAGGCCAGGTCGCGCTGGGCCAGTTGGCCAATGGTTTCAATGCCAAAGCCCTTGAGCTTTGCATCGGCCTTGGGACCAATGCCATTGATTTTGCGGCAGGCCAGCGGCCAGATCAGGGTTTCGATATCACTCTCATGGACGATGGCAATGCCGTTGGGCTTGTTGAATTCGCTGGCCATCTTGGCCAGCAGCTTGTTGGGCGCGACACCGACCGAGCAGGTCAGGCCCGTCGCCTCAAAAATGCTTTTCTGGATCAGGCGTGCCAGCACGCGCCCGCCCTCGCGCTGGCCGCCGGGCACATCGGTGAAGTCGATGTAGACCTCATCCACGCCGCGGTCCTCCATCAGCGGGGCGATGTCGGTGACGATGGCCTTGAAGCGGCGCGAAAACTTGCGGTATTCCTCAAAGTCCACCGGCAGCAGGATGGCCTGCGGGCACAGCTTGGCGGCCTTCATCAAGCCCATGGCCGAGCCCACGCCGAACTGGCGTGCCGCATAGGTGGCGGTGGTGATGACGCCGCGCCCGGTGTAGCTGGACAGGCGGGCAAAGGCCTCCAGCGGAATGCGCCTGAGCGCTGCGCGCTGCGCGGCCTCGTCCCACGGTGGCTCGGGCTCTGCGGGGTCGGCGTTGGCCAGGTCGGCGGCGAGCAACGCCTCCAGCGCATCGTGGATGGCGCGCCGGCCCCCGCCGATGACGACGGGCAGGCCCTTCAACTGGGGGTAGCGCAGCAGTTCCACCGACGCGTAGAACGCGTCCATGTCCAGGTGCGCAATGCGCCGCTGCGGCGGCATGCCGGGCGCAGCGGTGCTCACGGGGACGGCCTCACAGGGCCTTCTGGATCACCGATCCCTTGAACAGGTAGGGCAGGCGTGGGCCCTGACCGGGACGGGCACCGCCCTTGTCTTCGACGCTGATGGCAAGCGTGGTGGCGCTGGCAAAGTCGCGTTCGGTCGCAGGCAGGCGCAGGGTCTTGGCTCTGCTCTCGATGACACCCAGCGAGCGCACCGGGTCGCCCTCGGACATCGCCCACAGTTGCATGCTGTCTTCGCGGCCCTCGGTAATGGCGTTGAGGCGCTGGACCTGCATCTCGTTGTCCTGCAGGTTCATGGTGACCAGCATGGCGGGCTCCTGCTTGTCGTCATTGAGCACCGCGACATACTTGACCTGGGCCGTGTCCTTCAACTGCGCCTGGATGTGCTGGATCTGCGCCTTGAACTGCTCGAACATGCTGGCGCTGGCGGCGGCGCCAATACCCAGAATGACCAGCAGCGCAATGGCGGCCGCACGCCACCAGCCGGAAACGCCTTTTTGTGCTTCAGCCATCGGAATTGATCTGGTTGATGAGCGCGCCCAGCACGTCCTCGGCCTGCTCGTTCTCGACTTGGCAGGTGCCGGCGGCATTGTGGCCACCGCCGCCATATTGCAGCATCAGCTCACCAATATTGGTCTTGCTGCTGCGGTCCAGAATGGACTTGCCGGTGGCAAACACGGTGTTCTGCTTTTGCATGCCCCACATCACATGGATGGAGATATTGCACTGCGGGTACATCGCGTAAATCATGAAGCGGTTGGTGGCGAAGATCGTTTCCTCGTTGCGCAGGTCCAGCACCACCAGGTTCTTGTGCACGGTGGCGCAGCGCTCCATCTGCTCACGGGCCTGGGCGGTGTGGTCGAAGTACAGGTCTATGCGTTCGATGACATCAGGCAGGTTCAAGATTTCGTCGATACCGTGGTTGCGGCAGTACTTGATGAGGTCCATCATCAACTGGTAGTTGCTGACGCGGAACTCCCGAAAACGGCCCAACCCGGTGCGCGAATCCATCAGGTAGTTCAACAGCACCCAGTCGGTGGGCTCGATGATTTCGTCGTGGCTGAACTGTGCCGAGTCGGCCTTGTCCACTGCCAGCATCATGTCATTGCTGATATTGGGGAAGGCCTTGGCGCCACCGTAGTAGTCGTACACCACGCGCGCGGCCGATGGGGCGTGGGGCGAGATGATGTGGTTGGCTCGTTCGCCGGTGACGCGTGTCATTTCCGACTCGTGGTGGTCAAAAGACAGGTGCGCCGCCGCCACGTACGGCAGGTTGGTGGTGATATCGCGGCTGGTGATGGCTATCTTGCCGTCCTGCATGTCCTTGGGGTGGACGAACTTGATATCGTCGATCAGGTCCAGCTCATTGAGCAGCACCGCGCAGACCAGACCGTCGAAGTCGCTGCGGGTCACCAGACGGAATTTGCTTGGGCTCATGAATAGGGTCCTTTATTTGCTGCAAACCGTTTCATCCTAACGCAAAAAGAAGTCCCTTTGTTTGATCCAGTTGGGGTTACTGTCCCGTGTGAACGACTTCAGGCCGGGTAGCTCCCGGGCAGCAGAATGCTCCTGTCGATTTGCTCGATACGGGTCTTGCCGCACAGGGCCATGGTGACATCCATTTCCTTGTGGATGATCTCCAGCGCCTTGGTGACACCGGCCTCGCCCATGGCGCCCAGGCCGTAGACGAAGGAGCGCCCGATATACACCCCCTTGGCGCCTAGGGCCACGGCCTTGAGCACGTCCTGGCCACTGCGCACGCCGCCATCCATGTGCACCTCGATCTGCTTGCCCACCGCGTCCACTATGACCGGCAGGGCGTTGATGGAAGATTCCGCTCCATCCAGCTGGCGACCGCCGTGGTTGGAGACGATCAGTGCATCGGCACCGCTCTCCACGGCCAGGCGTGCGTCTTCCACATCCTGAATGCCTTTCAGGATCAGCTTGCCGCCCCAGCGCTTCTTGATCCACTCCACATCGGCCCAGTTCAGCGTGGGGTCGAACTGCTGGGTGGTCCAGGCAGAGAGGTTGCTCGGGTCGGTCACGCCGTCGACGTGGCCGATGATGTTGCCAAAGCCGCGCCGCGGCGTGCCCAGCATGCCCATGCCCCAACGCCACTTGGTGGCCAGGTTGATCAGGTTGGCCAGCGTGGGCTTCGGGGGGGCGGATAGGCCGTTCTTCAGGTCCTTGTGGCGCTGGCCGATGATCTGCAGGTCCAGCGTCAGCACCAGGGCCGAGCAGTTGGCGGCGCGGGCGCGCTCGATCAGCCGTTCGATGAAGCCGCGGTCGCGGATCACATAGACCTGGAACCAGAACGGGTGGTTGCCGGTGCCGGCGGCCACGTCCTCGATGGAGCAGATGCTCATAGTGGACAGCGTGAACGGTACGCCAAACTTCTTGGCCGCATTGGCGGCCTTGATCTCGCCGTCGGCATGCTGCATGCCGGTCAGGCCCACCGGGGCCAGCGCCACCGGCATCGCGACCTGCTGGCCGATCATCGTGCTGGCGGTGCTGCGGTTGTCCATGTTGATGGCCACACGCTGGCGCAGCTTGATCTTCTGGAAGTCAGACTCATTGGCGCGGTAGGTGCCCTCGGTCCACGAGCCGGAGTCGGCGTAGTCGTAGAACATGCGGGGCACACGCTTCTTGGCCAGAATGCGCAGGTCTTCGATATTGGTGATGACGGTCATGGTCTTGTCTCCTGAAGTTGGGGGCGATGTTATCCGGGTGCCACCGGGCCTGGTGTGAAATCAGCCTGGGCCAGTTTGAATTTTTTTGCGGTGCCTGCTCTACGCCAGCAGCAGCGCCGCCAGCGCCAGCACCGCCGGCACGGTCTGCACGTACAGAATGCGCACCTTCACCGTGACCGCCCCCCAGATGCCGGCCACCGCCACACAGCCCAGGCCGTAGATGGTGAAGGCCCGAGCCATGGCCGGATCGGGCAGCAGGAAGCCGCAGGCCAGCGCAGCGGCCAGGAAGCCGTTGTAGCAGCCCTGGTTGGACATCGCGGCGGACATGGTGGCCGCCTGCTCCTGGCTCAGGCCAAAGACCTTGCGCCCGCGGGTCTGGAACAGCACGGTTTCCAGCAGGAAGATGTAGACGTGGATGAACAGGACCAGGGCGGCGAGAACTTTGGCGGCGATCAGCATGGTGGGTTTACCTCGGGTGGGGGATACAATGGAAAGCTGAAGAATACATAATTACGTTATGTAATTTAGTCACTTATGCGACAAAACAATTCCAAGGGCAACACGGTACCCGCTCCGGCTCCCATGCGCAAGCCGGCTGTGGACGGGCGCAAGACCAATGCCGCCAGCACCCAGGCGGCGCTGCGCGCGGCCGGCCGGCGCCTGTTTGGCCAACTGGGGTATGACGCCACCTCGCTGGGCACATTGTGCGAGGCCGCCGGAGTCACCACCGGCGCGCTGTACCACCACTTTGGTGACAAGAAGGGCCTGTTCGCCGCTGTGGCCGAGGAGCTGGATGCCGGTCTGGTGGCACTCACGGCCCAGGCCCGTGCGCAGGCACTGGCCGGTGGGGCGGATGCCTGGCAGGCCTTTCTGGCGGCTATCGACGTGTTTCTGCAGGTCGGCCTGAACCCCGAGGGCCGGCGCATTGGCTTGGTGGATGCGCCGGCCGTGCTGGGCACCCAGGGCTGGCTGGAAATCCGCGAGCGCCACGGCCTGGGCGCCACCATGCAGAACGTGCGTGCGCTGCAGTCCCTGGGGTTTCTGCCCGAGGGCAATGTGCGCCTGCAGGCGCGCCTGATCCTGGGCCTGCTGTACGGCGCCATCGAGGCGCTGGTGCATGTGGAGGAAGACCAGGTGCCTAGCGCGGTGGCCAGTGCGCGTGCGCTGGTTCACGCCATGCTCGGCGGGTTGCGCGCCGCTACACCAAGGTCCGCCGCGCCATCGCTGCAGGGGTAAATCTGGTCCGCGACCCGGTTGCGGCGTACACCTCAATCAAACAGGCCGGGGCCATTGATCTGGGCATGCTCGATTTCCAGCAGGCGCAGCTTGGTATCCGCCCCGCCATGCGCCGAGAAACCGCCTGAACGTCCGTGGGACGCCAGGATGCGGTGACACGGCACGATGGGTGCAAACGGGTTGGAACCCAGTGCCTGGCCGACGGCGCGGGCGGCACCGGGCTCACCCAGGTCGCACGCCATTTCGCCATAGGTGGTGGTCTGTCCCGGTTGCAGCGCGCGGGCCGCGGCATAGACGCGCTGGTGGAAGGCGCTCACTCCGTCTAGGTCGAGCACGATATGGCTGAGGTCGGCGGGCTGCGGTGGCGTGCCGTTCAACAGACCGACCACCGCATTGATGGCCTCGCGCACGCTCGCCGGCGGCTCACCTTCCTGGCACTGCGGAAAGCGCCGCGCCATGCGTGCACGGGTGGTGGCCACATTGCCTTCGGGCAACTGCACGCCGGTCAGGCCAGCGGCGCTCCAGGCGATGCCGCAGTGGCCGATGGGCGTCGCAAACAGTGCGAAGGCCAGGGTCTGCATGGCACGCCAGTGTCGTTGAGTGCCTAGCCGGCCAGACCCACGTATACGTTTTGCACGTCGTCGTTGCCGTCGATGGCAGCCAGGAAAGATTCCACCTCTTCCAGGGCTTCCGCGCTCAGGCTGGCCGGGTCGATCGGGTTCTTGGGCTTGTAGCCCAGCTTGGCCGACAGCACGGTGAAGCCGTGGGCGGGCAGGGCGCGGCTGACCAGGTCCAGGTCGGTCGCATCGGTGATGAACAGCGTGGTGCCTGCTTCCTCTCCGGCCTCAAAGTCCTGGGCGCCGGCTTCGATGGCGGCCACTTCCGCGTCGGCACCGGCGGCCGTGGGTTCGGCCTCGATCATGCCCACATGGTCAAAGTCCCAGGACACGGAGCCGGAGGTGCCCAACTGGCCCTTGCGGAACAGCACGCGCATCTCGGGCGCGGTGCGGTTGACGTTGTCGGTCAGGCATTCCACCATGACGGCCACGCGGTGCGGGGCAAAGCCTTCGTAGATGACATGCTCAAAGTGCACGGCCTCGCTGCCGATGCCCGCACCCTTTTTGATGGCGCGGTCCACGGTGTCCTTGGGCATGGAGACCTTGCGGGCCTGTTCCAGCACCAGGCGCAGGCGGGAGTTGCCGGCCGGGTCGGCACCGTTGCGGGCCGCCACCATGATGTCCTTGGACAAACGCCCAAACAGTTTTCCCCTGGCGTTTGCCGCGAGTTCCTTGCCTTTTGCTTTCCACTGTGCGCCCATATTGCGTATTCCTTATTGATCGGGGGCTTGGTTATACACCCAATGCAGGCACAAAAAGAGGCGGGTCGGTGCGTCTAGGGTCGGCGGGCGGTGATGCTGCGCTGGCGGACCATGGTCCAGACACTCTCGCCGTTTTTGGGCTTTTCGTGCAGCACCGCGGTACGGCCCACTCCGCCAATGTGGCGCAGCACGGCATCCAGCACCCAGCCGTGGGTGATGACCAGCACCATCTGACCGGGGTGCTGGGCGCCGATGTCGGCGCAGGCGCCCAGGATCCGGTCGGCAAACTCGTCCATGGACTCGCCGCCAACAAAACTGGCTGCCGGGTTGCGTCGCAGGATCTGCTCTAGCAGCACGGGGTTCAGCTCGGCCAGTTCGCTCTTGGGGATGCCCTGGATGGCGCCGAAGTGCCGCTCCTTCAGTCCCACGTGGCTTTGCGGTTCGGGCAGTCCCAGGCGATGGGCAATGATGGTCGCCGTCTCACGTGCACGCGCCAGCGGGCTGGACCACACAGCGGAAAAGCCGGTCGCTGCGAAGTGTGCGGCCATGGCATGCGCCTGTTCACGGCCACGGTCGTTGATGGGCACATCCAGCCAGCCCTGCAGGATGCCCTGCTTGTTCCAGTCGGTCTCACCGTGGCGGGTGAGGCAGATGTGGGCGCTGTCCATGGGCTGCGCGTTGGCCTACAGCGGCCAGTCGGCGGGAGGATCCTGGGTGTAAATGGCCTGGCGCTTTTCCAGGAAGGCGGCAATGCCTTCCTGCGCGTCGGGTAGCAGCGCGGCGGTGGCCATGCGCTCCACCGCAAAGTCATAGGCCTGGTCCTGCGGCAAATCCACCTGTCGGTAAAAGCCCTGTTTGCCCAGCGCCTTGGACAGTGCGCTGCCGCGGGTGGCGCGCTGGATCAGGTCCAGCGTGGCGGCCTCCAGTTGATCGCTCGGCACGGCCTTGTTGATCAGGCCCCAGTCGGCCGCCGTGGCGGCGTCGATGGCGTCACCGGTCAGCGCCAGTTCCAGCGCGCGCTTGCGGCCCACGTTGCGCGCCACCGCCACCAGCGGCGTGTGGCAGAACAGCCCGGCCTTGCCGCCAGGAATGGCAAACGACGCGGTGTCGGCCGCCACGGCCAGATCGCAACTGGCCACCAGTTGGCAGCCGCCGGCGGTGGCCAGCGCATGCACGCGTGCCACCACCGGCTGTGGCAGGGCCTGCAGGGTGTTCATCATCGTGGTACAGACGTCGAACAGCTCGCGCGCCTGTTCCAGATTGGCGCCGGCCATGTCGGCAAAGTTGTGGCCGGCGCTGAATACCGGGCCATTGGCCGCCAGGATCACGCCGCGTGCCTCGGTGCGGGCGATGGCGCGCAGGGCCACGGTGAGCTCGCGCATCACGTTGAGCGCCAGCGCGTTGCGCTTGTCTGCTCGATTGAGTGTGACGGTGGTGATGGGGCCGTCGCTGGTCACCAGCAGGTGTTCGTAGTGCATGATTCATTCTGCCATCCGATCCGCGTAATATGAGGGCGTGTAAACCCCACATCAGGAGACAAAGCAATGGGAACCATGGTCAGCTTTCAGCGCCCGGATGGGCAAACGGTGCAGGGCTATCTGGCCGAGCCGGCGCAGGTCAAAGGTGCGCCGGCCATCGTCGTGATCCAGGAGTGGTGGGGCCTGAACGCCCAGATCCGCGGCGTGGCCGACCGCCTGGCCACCGCCGGCTACCAGGCGCTGGTGCCGGACCTGTATCGCGGTCAATCCACCGTGGAGGCCGAAGAGGCGCACCATCTGATGACCGGACTGAACTTTGGCGAGGCCGCGTCGCAGGACATCCGCGGTGCCGTGCAATACCTGAAGACCCGTGCGCCCAAGGTCGGCATCACCGGCTTTTGCATGGGCGGTGCGCTAACGCTGCTGTCGCTGTGCCAGTCACCCGAGGCTGATGCTGGCGTCGTCTGGTACGGCTGCCCGCCGTTGGAGTACATCGACGCCAGTAAGATCCGCGTACCGGTCATGGGGCACTGGGCGACGCAGGACGAGTTTTTCAAGATCGACGCGGTGGATGCCTTGGAAGCCAAGCTGCGCGAAGCCAATGTGTCGTTTGAATTCCACCGCTACCTGGCGCACCATGCCTTTGCCAATGAGACCGCGGTGGGCCCAGGGCGCATTCCCGCAACGCAGTTTGACGCGGTGTGGGCGCAGCAGGCGTGGGACCGGACACTGCGGTTTTTCGGGCGCACGCTGGGCTAGTGCTGGCGTATCCCGGCGCCGCGCACTTCCAGCCGCACTTCATCCAACACCCGGCCCCGGGCATCGGCAATCTGCACCACATGCCGGCCCGGCCAGGGTAGCCACTGTGCGGACGCACCCTTGGCAAAGGGCTTGTCGTCGAGCAGCAGCCAGCGCACGCCCGTCCCCGTAGCCTGCAAGCTCACGCGCTGGCGGCTTCTGGTCCGGGGGCTTTGACCATTCTGACTGCTAGCCCTCGTGGAATATGCGTAAGATGCTACTGAATCAATAGCGAAAGAAGCCTGCACGCACCTGCAGTGTGCAGGACACGCCCCGGGGGCGGCAGGTCGCTCTCGAACTCAAAGGCCCAGCTGCGGTCGGTGAGCCGATTTGTAAGCGTGCAGACTGCTTTCTACATTCCGTAGCGTTTCAGAATCCGGTCCAGCGTGCCGTTGGCCCGGATGGTTTCCAGCCCCTTGTTGAAGGCGCCGATGATCTCCTGGGCCTTGGGGTTTTGCAGCCCTGCGGTCACGTACAGCGGGTTGACGGACAGCGGCGTCTTGACAAATTCGATGTGGTCGAGGGCCTGCGGGTCTGCGGCGCTGATCACGGAGCGCGCCACGATTTCGTCTTCCAGTGTCAGGTCCACCCGGTCGCGCAGCAGTTTTTTGACATTGGTCATCAGATCATTGCCGGCCTCGCTGGTGAAGAGCGTCGAGTTGGCAAAAGCATCGCCATAGCCATAGCCCCGCACCGTGCCGACGCGCTTGCCCTTGAGGCTGTCCAGCCCGTTGAACTCGAATGGATCGCCCTTGCGCTTGATGAAGCGCACATTGCCAATGGCATAGGGGACGCTGAACAGCAGCACCTTGACCCGCGCCTCGGTGCGCCAGGTGTAGGGCACGATGTCGTAGCTGCCGTTCTTGACGCCGGCCTCGGCCCGTGCCCAGGGCACGAACTCCATGGTGATTTCATGGCCCTGCGTCTTGTAGGCGGCACGGATGATTTCAATGGCCAGACCGCCATTGGGATTCTTGGGGTCGCCAAACGGCGGATAGGGGTCGCCGGCCACGCTGATCGTGTCGGCCAGGGCACAGACTGCCGCCATCCAACATACCAGACTGGTAACGATCCAGCGCACAGGTTTTTTCATTCTTTGGTCGCTCCAACGGGTTTTTCCGGTGCCATCGCTTTTCTCTGGGAGTTTTGTGTATCGCTGCAGCCCGATCTCCTGCACGTCCCGGCTGGTCTGCACACGCTACACCGCACCCGGTTCTGCACAGACTAGCAGAACCCGGCCCGGCTGACAAAGAAATCAGGAAAAAGCACTGGCCACTGAAGGCTATGGACGTTTAAGGCCCCTAGCCCTCGTGGAATAAGCGTTGTCAGCTATTGAATCGATAGCTTCTTTGGCCCCGCTACGCAAACCTCATCGCAGCGTTGCCCGGTTGCGCCCTTGTGCCTTGGCGAGGTACAGGGCCTCGTCGGCGCGTTGCACCAGGCTCTCTGGTGTGTCACCAAGAGCCGGAACCACTGCCGCCACGCCGGCGCTTATGGTCACACAGCCAAACTCAGACGTTGCATGTGGCAAGGCCAGGGCCTCCAGCGCTTTGCAGACGTTCCAGGCCATATTCAATGCGTCGCCGCCGTCGGTTGCCGGGGTAATGAACACAAACTCTTCACCGCCGTAGCGCGCCACCAAGTCACCGGAACGGCACACGCTGGCTTCCAGGGTATGGGCAACCGTGCGCAGGCATTCGTCCCCGGCCAGATGTCCATAGCGGTCGTTGTATTTCTTGAACCAGTCCACGTCAAACATTGCGACTGCCAGGGATTGGCCCTGGCGCTGCGCTCGGGTCCATTCTTGGATCAGCACTTCATCAAAGCGGCGGCGATTGGCGATGCCGGTCAATCCGTCACTTGCGTTCAGTGCTTCGAGCTTGTGGTTCATGGCTTGCAGTTCGTCGGTGCGCTTGGCCACGCGTTCCTCCAGCATGCGCTCGGACGAACGCAGGTGGACTACCAGTTGTTGGTGTGCCTGCAGCGCCTGCGCCTGCGCGCGTGCCTTGTCCCTGCGGATCACGTTGAAGCGATCCGCCAGCGCAAAAGCCAACAGCAGCATTTCAGCCGTCGATCCAAACTGCAGGGCATTTATGGTGAGCAGGTTGATGGGAAGCACACCACTGTTTCTCAGCGCTGTCAGCACCACACCACAGAGCAACATGGTATAGGCGCCGGAAAAGAAGAGCGCGCTACGCTGGCGCTTGAATGCACAGTACAGGCTGGTTGCCAGCACCAGCGTGCTGGCGACGATGTAGAGCAGTGCGGCGGATTGAATGAGTTGCGGATACCAGAAGACATAGCCCACGGTGCTGAGCAGCAAAACGCCAATGAATGCCTTTAAAAGAGGGTCAAACCGAGGGATGCACACGCGCGTGTCCAGCATATGGCGCATGAAAACCAGCAAGGCCGCGAACGACAGCGAGAAACCGACGGTCATGGAAATATCGGCCCACAGCGCTGCGTCAGGCCACAGGAACTCTTTCGCCAAGCCGGTCAGCGATGCCAGGCTGAGCGCCATGCATGTGGCAAAGGCGACGTAGTGCAGGTAGATCCGGTCCCGCAGTCCCAGGAAGAGGAGCAGGTTGAACACGATCATGGCCGTGGCCATGCCAAAATACCACGCCTGGGCCATGTAGTCGTTTCTCTCGTGTTCGTGAAACGCCGCGGGCGACCATAGAGTGGCCGGAATGTAAGTGGGGTTGGTGGACTGAATCCGCAGGTACAGCACCTGTTCGGAATGCGCTGGCACGGTCAGAGGAAAAACAAACATGCGATTGGGGTATGGGCGTGTCGCGAACGGCCCCGTCATGCCGGTTGTGGTGATCGCATGGTGCCCATCGGCGAGCGCCTGGTACAACTGAACACTGCCCAGTGAGGGCTGGCTGATTTCCAGCATCGTTTCACGCGGCACGCCATTGCCATTGCGCAAAGAAAAACGCAGCCAATAGGCGGAGTGGCTATACCCGTAGTTCAGCGCGGTGGCAACAGGCTGATTCTCCTTGAATTGGCGTGCCACGTTGGGCTGCAGCACGTCGTCCAGGGTCAGAGTCCGGCCAGGATCATCCAGAACGGCGAAGTAATGTGTCAGTGAAACAGGGGATTGGGCCAGTGCCGCGGTGTCGAGAACAGATTGCGCTGCCAATGCAGGGACCACATGGAGGCAGCATGTGAAAAAGTACAAAAGCAGAACGCGCAAACGTTTGTGGAGTGTTCTCATTGTTACCATCACTCTGGGGTCCGGTTTGGTTAGAGACGCCCGAGCATCGTACCCAACCGATGTCTGCAACTGCTCCACCAACTCCGGGTCCATGTAGCGGCAGCTAGCGGGCCTGGCTTGTGGCCTCTTGCGGCGTCTCGTAGATGTGGGCGGCCAGGCCGCGGCTCTCCAGTGCCGCGCCCAGTTTGAGGCGCATGAAGGCGCTGGTGGTGTAGCGCGATACATCGGTGTAGTACAGCTCGCTGAGCGCCTTCACCATGGCCGAGTAGTCGTCCACCACCGCTTCGTCGATCTGGAAGTTGTCGTAGTTGACGACCACCAGAATCTTCTTGCCGATGGGTTTGCACAGCGCTTCCGCGGCGTGGCGGATGTCCTGCACGTCCTTCGGGGTGGTGACACGCAGGCCCTGGAAGTTGTAGTACGCCGTGCCTTTGCTCTCGTCGTACTGCATGCGGTCCACCAGGCTGATGGAGAGCAGGGTGTCACTGAGTTGCATGGCCTGCGGCAGGAAGATGCGTGCATCCATGGGTTGCGGGTTGTTGATGATGGGCTTGAAGTCCATCTGCGCCAGGATGTCCTTTTCGATGTCGATTCCGGGCGCAACCTCAATCAGCTCCAGTCCGCCGGGGGCGAGCTTGAACACGCAGCGTTCGGTGACATAGAGCACGTTCTGCCCGGTGCTGGCGGCATACGGCCCGCTGAACGTGACCTGCTCGATCGTGTTGACGAACTTGCGTGCGCGTCCCTCCTGCAGGATGTTCACCTTGCCGTCTGCCACCTGGACCTTCAGGCCCCCTGCGGTGAAGGTGCCCACGAACACCACGGTGCGGCTGTTCTGCGTGATGTTGATGAAGCCACCGGCACCGGCCAACTTGGGGCCGAAGCGGCTCACGTTGATGCTGCCCGCCGGATCGCATTCGGCCAGACCCAGGCAGGCCAGGTCCAGGCCGCCACCGTCGTAGAAGTCAAACTGCTGGTTCATGTCGACCACCGCGTCCGGGTTGGTCGCTGCACCAAAGTTGACGCCCGAGGCTGGCACGCCGCCAATCACACCGGGCTCGGCGGTCAGCGTCATGTATTTGAGAATCTTCTCTTCGTTGGCCACGCCGGCCACTCCTTCGGGCATGCCGATGCCGAGGTTCACCACGGAATTGGGCAGCAGCTCAAAGGCGGCACGGCGGGCAATCACCTTGCGCTCGTCCAGTGGCATGGGTGCGATGGCATCCAGCGGCACGCGCACCTCGGCAGAAAACGCCGGGTTGTAGGTGCCGTTGAGGTTTTGCGGGTGGTTCTCGGGTGAAGCCACCACCACGCAGTCCACCAGAATGCCGGGCACCTTGACCCGGCGCGGGTTCAGCGAGCCGCGTTCGGCAATGCGCTCCACCTGGGCGATGACAAAGCCGCCGCTGTTCTTGGTGGCGGTGGCAATGGCCAGCATGTCCTGCGTCAGGGTCTCGCGCTCCATCGTGATATTGCCCTCGGCGTCGGCACTGGTGCCGCGGATGAAGGCCACGGAAATCGGCATGGTCTTGTAGTACAACAGCTCCTTGCCGCCCAGGTTGATGACGCTGACCAGGTCCTCGGTGGTCTTGCTGCCGATTTTGCCGCCTTCCAGGCGCGGGTCGACAAAGGTGCCCAGGCCGACCTTGGAGGCCGTGCCGGGCAGGCCGCAGGCAATGTCGCGGAACAGGTGGGAAATCACGCCGAGCGGCAGGTTGTAGGCCTCTACCTTGCTGGTCAGCGCCAGCTTGCCGATCTGCGGCACCAGGCCGTAGTGTCCACCGATGACGCGCTTGAGCATGCCTTCGTGCGCCAAGTGGTTGACGCCGCCCGTTGCCCCATCACCGGGGCCGCCGCCAAACAGCAGCGTCAGGTCACGCGGCGTATTGGTTTCCTGAAAGCGCTTCTCTAGCGCCAGGATGAGTTCCACCGGCACGCCGTTGCTGCCAAAGCCCGCGCAGCACAGGGTGTCGCCGTCGCGCAGGATGGCAATAGCCTCCGCGGCGGATACAACTTTCTTTCTCATGGGACTCCCCTTCGCAATGGTGGATATGGGTGCAAGTGTCCGATTCATCCTAGCATCGGCAGGTGGCCAAAAGCTTGCGTTCTGTCAAGGCAGAATCAAGCCATGCACGCCTTTTACAGCGACCAGTTCGTCCTGCCCCTGCCCGAAGGTCACCGCTTTCCCATGGCCAAGTACCGCCTGCTGCGCGAGCAACTGGCCCAGGACCTGCCCGCCGTGCAGTTCTTTCAGGCGCCGCGCGCCACTGATGGCGAACTGGCCTACGCCCATAGCCCTGCCTATATCGATGCCATCGCGCAGGGCACGGCCAGCGCCGCGGTTCTGCGCGAGATCGGTTTCCCCTGGAGCGAGGCCATGGCCGAGCGGGCACGCCGATCGGTGGGTGCCACCATCGCCGCCGCCCGCGCGGCGCTGGTGCAGGGCGTGTCCGCCAACCTGGCCGGCGGCACCCACCATGCGTACGCCGACAAGGGCGGTGGATTTTGCGTGTTCAACGACGTGGCCGTAGCCAGCCGGGTGGTGCAGGCCGAGTGGGGCCGCACGCAGCCGCGCGGGGCTGCGCCCTTGCGCGTGGCGGTCATTGATCTGGACGTGCACCAGGGCAACGGCACGGCGCGCATCTTCCAGGGTGACGACAGCGTGTTCACGCTGTCAGTGCACGGCGACAAGAACTTCCCGTTTCGCAAGGAAGCCAGCGACCTGGATGTGGCGCTGCCCGATGGCTGTGGTGATGCGAACTACCTGGCTGCGCTGGACACCGCGCTGTCCGAACTGGAGCGCCGCTTCACCCCCGGCCTGGTGATGTACCTGGCAGGTGCCGACCCCTTTGAAGGCGACCGCCTTGGCCGCTTGAAGCTGACGAAGCAAGGCATGCAGGCGCGCGACCAGCGCGTGTTCTACTGGTGCCACGCACGCCGCCTGCCGGTTGTGCTGCTGATGGCTGGGGGCTATGGAGTGCGCATTGAGGAGACGGTGGCGGTGCAGGTGAATACGTATCGGGAGGCGCTGGACTCCTGGCGGCGGTGGGGGAATGGGTAGCTGCGTTGGTGTTGCGCTGTTGGGCGTGCGCGGCTGGCGGACCGGGCATCCGTTCCCTGGCCCACGCTCGCGGGCGGGCGCCCAGGGTTTGCAGACGTTGAATCGTCAACACCTGGGTTGCTGCGCCTGCGTTGTGGTGACCGCGAATGGGGCCGATGAACGGACACCCGGTCCGCCAGCCGGTGGCGTTGAGTCTGCCAGAATATCGTTATCCGTTTAACAAGGTTTGAAACAGCAGCAATTGAGGCTGCAAGCCAGTTCCAGGGGGATTCGATGGCCAACTTATGGAGCAGAGCCGGTTTTATTGAGCGCTTTTTGGTGCTCTTGACATTACGTTGGGCATTACGATGAAGTTTGAACTCGAACCAGACAATCGCGGCGCATCAGATCAAGTCTTGCTTGATGACCTGCGCGGGGTTGCCGCCTTACTCGTAAGGAACTCTGTTCCTCGCGACGAGTACGACAGGAACGGTCGGTTCCACTCGAAACTCTCGCGAAGCGATTCGGCTCGTGGAACGCCGCCCTGGACAGGGCTGCGCTTGAAGTATCGAAGCCAATGAATCTCAGCGGAGACGCCTGCATCGAAGATCTGCGTCGAGTGGCACAACAGCTTGGAAAGAAGAGTGTGACCATCGAAGAGTACCGAGACTTTGGGCGCTTCACAGAGGGATCGTTTCGGCGGTTGTTTGGTGGATGGGTGGCTGCGTTCGAAGCCGCCGGACTCGAAGTGGCTGAAGGGTTCAAGCGACCGAACACCGTCGAAGAGCTATATCAAAACCTCGAAGCAGTGTGACGTACCGTAGGGCGGCAGCCGAAGCAAAGTGATTTGCGATTCCCGTTGTCAAAGATCGGCCATGATGCCTATTGCGGACGATTCGGCTCTTGGCGAAAGGCGTTAGAAGCGTTTGTCGCGTATGCCAATGGCGACTCGGGCGCGACGGCGTCCATTGAGCAATCGGCGGAAACCCCGGCACCCGCAGCGGTCGAAGCGTCACAACGAACAAGTAGAAATATCTCGTGGCGCCTTCGTTTTCTCGTAATGCGGCGAGATGGGTTTCGTTGCCAGCAGTGCGGAAGAACCCCTGCAGTTACATCAGGAACCGTGTTGGTCATTGATCATATACATCCATGGAGCAAGGGTGGCGAATCGGTCTATGACAATCTCCGAACGCTTTGCGAAGTATGCAACGGCGGAAAGAGCGATTTGTGCTTGCATCCCGGTGATGCAGAACCCTGCGGTCTACCGGATCTTGTGCAAGAAGGCGGACAAGTTAAACCTTAATCGGCCGCCATCACAATGGTCTGACACGTCTGCAACGTGTCTGAACCGGATATCTGCCAATCCCGTCTTCCCAATCACCACCGAAGGCGGGTGGTGAGGCTTGCGGGCGCAGGCTCCATTCGCGGTTGTCTCGGCGTCGGCATTCACCCGGCGGTGTTGAGGCCGCACCGTCCGCAAACCCACAAAGCCGGCCCGCGAGCGTGAGCCGGAGAACGCAAGCCACGCCGCCCGCCTGGAGCAAGTTCTAGCCACAGACCTGCAAGGTATTTATGCTGCTAGCCCTCGCCAAATATGCGTGAGCAGCTACTGAATCAATAGCAGAGATGGGCAGGTGATCCGGAGTGATATCCGACACCAAAAGAAAGAAAATGAAAGCCTGGATTTGCCGGAGGATGGTTACTTAGCCCGCTGCGCCAGAAACCAGTGGAAATGCGGCTGGATTTCGTATGGACTGCACCGATAAATCGACGTCCAACCCTGGCCAATAGAGATGGTCGGGCGTAGGCCATTCAACTTCTGATATTTGTTCAATTGTTCCCTTTCGAAACCAGGGGAATTGGTCGAAAGGCACGAGCAGTTCTTCGTTGGCAAGCAGAAGCCAAAAACCGTGTTTCGAAATGTGGGTTACTTCAGCCGCCAAAATGGTGGTTCCAGGCATCTTGAATCTCCTTCAAGTGGGCATTCACGACTGCTTGCGCTTGCCGAATTTGCGTATCAGAAAGACCAGTATGGTTGGCTACCACCACCTGCGGTGTAAGCCAAAATTTCGCTTCGCCGTCAGCATGCGCAACATGCACATGAATGCGTGTCTCCTCCCGAGAAAACAGAAGAGGCGAAATTGACCGTCACGAACAATGGTGGGTGCCATGCCGGTACTGTAACCTTTCACGCGAAGCACCAACTGCAGCTATCGAATAGCCTGATCGTCTGCAAGCATCGAATCCGCGCGAGAGACAATAACGCCATGGCCAAAAAAGAACACGTATCCGAAACCCCCGCCACCCAGATGCTCAAGGCAAATAAGGTGGCGTTTACCGAGCACCCCTATGAATACCTGGAACACGGCGGCGCGCAGCACAGTGCCCAGGTGCTGGGCTATGACCCGTTTACCGTCGTCAAGACCCTGGTGATGCAGGACCAGGATGCCAAGCCGCTGCTGGTGCTGATGCATGGCAACCGCAAGGTGTCGACCAAGAACCTGGCGCGCCAGATCGGGGCCAAGTCGGTCGAGCCTTGCACGCCCGAGGTGGCCAACCGGCACAGCGGTTACCTGGTGGGCGGCACGTCGCCCTTTGGCACGCGCCGGGCGATGCCAGTCTATATTGAGGAGACCATCCTCGGCCTGCCCAAGATCCTCATCAACGGTGGGCGGCGCGGCTATCTGGTGGGCATTGACCCGGCGGTGTGCGTGCAGTTGCTTGCGGCAAAACGGGTACAGTGCGCGTTGGCTGATTGAGCCCTTTGAACACATAAGAAATCTCAGGAGAACTGGTTTTGGATTCCCTCGTTGCTTTTTACCCGCTGCTGGCCACCGTTGCCGCATACCTGGTGGGCTCGCTGTCGTTTGCCGTCATCGTCAGCCGCACCATGGGCCTGAATGACCCGCGCACCTATGGCAGCAAGAACCCTGGCGCCACCAATGTGCTGCGCTCCGGTAGCAAGGCCGCCGCAGTGGTGACGCTGTTGCTGGATGCGTGCAAGGGCTGGCTGCCGGTGATGCTGGTCAAGTGGTTTGGCCAGCCGTATGGCCTGGGCGAGGGAACCATGGCCATGGTGGGTCTGGCGGCCTTTGTCGGCCATCTGTTTCCGGTGTTCTTTCACTTTGCCGGCGGCAAGGGCGTGGCCACCGCGGCGGGCGTGCTGCTGGCCACCAACTGGGTGCTGGGTGTGGCCACACTGGTCACCTGGGTGGTGGTTGCCTACGCGTTTCGCTATTCGTCGCTGGCCTCGCTGGTGGCGGCGCTGTTTGCACCGGTGTACTACGTGTTTGGTGATGGCGTGGTCTGGGTCATGGACAAGAGCGTGGTGCTGTCCACCACCGTCATGTCCTTGTTTCTGATCTGGCGCCATGCCGAGAACATTGGCCGTCTGGCCAAGGGTACCGAGTCCCGCCTCGGCAAAAAGAAGGCCTGAGAGAAGGCCTGAGCGGCCGCGTCTACTGCGCCGCCTGCTGTTGCGCGACGTAGGCACCCAGTTGCAGGATGTTGAAGTGGTTGAGCCGCGCCCGCACCGCGGATGCGGCCAGGGCCAATCGGATGCGCGGGCTTTGCTCGGCGGTGTTGTGCAGCCGCGGATTCGCAATGAATTGCCCATGGGCCGAGCCAAAGATGGCCACGTAAGGGCGGTTGTGTTGCTCGCTGCGCCGTAGCACCACGGCCAGCTCGTCATTGTCGAGACGCACATAGGTGCCCGGTGGGCACAGGCCCACGGCGCGCACCAGGGCGTGGCCGATCTCATCACTCTTGGCAGAGGCATTGGCCAGAATGGAGCGGGCCGATTCCGTGGCGCTGCGCCCGGCCCGGGAGATACGCGGGCTGATCATGGCGGCGTAGCGGTCCACCACCTTGAGGATGCGCGTCAGCCGCGTGGCAGGTGGCGCCTGGTGCAGGTCAGCCTTGTCGATGGCATCGTCATGGTGGCGCGACACAATATCCAGCCACAGCGCGTCCTGCACGCCCAGATTGCTCAGCACCAGCGCGCTTTTGACCGGGTGGGCGCGGATCATGTCCTGCTGTTCGGGCGTGGGCTTTTCCGTCTGCGTGGCCAGCACGTCCTGCATGGCCGTCATGGCGATGTTCATGGTCAGGGCGGCATGGACCAGGCTGTCGCGCTCGGCCTTGGCAATGCCCAGTTCCGACGCAATCAGGTGGCATAGCACGGCACACACCAGGGAGTGGGAAGCGCTGTAGCCCACCGGCGAGTTGCTGGCGAGCTGGAACAGCAAATACAGGCCCACATCCGGGTCGCGCTGCAGCAGGCCCTGCATCCAGCGGTCGTACTGCACCACGCGGTGGCCAAACTCCTGTGTGCTGGCCGGGCTGCTCAGGATCACACCCAGGCCGGACTCCAGGTCCGACCACAGGGACAGCAGGTCTTCGTAGGCGAATTCGCTCGGGGTACTCACGGCGGCCATCAGTAGCGCTTTTCCAGCACCATCTGGTCGTTGGCGCGGGTCATCTGGAAGTGCGTCAAAAAGCTGTTGCCCAGTAGTACATACGGCATGGAGCCGGACGATACGACGGCATCCACACCGTGCACCGCGACATCGCCCACGCGCACCGAGCTGAGCTTGATGTGCCAGCCGGGGATGACGCCGTTGGCCGTGCTCATCGGGATCATCTGCCCGGACTTGAAGTCAATCCCCAGGCGCTGGGCCTCGCTCATGCTCAGGGACACCGCAGTGGCGCCGGTGTCCACCACCATCTGGGTGGACTTGCCGTTGATCTGGCCCAGCGTGAAGAAGTGCCCGCCGTTGCCGGCTGTGAGCACGACGCGGCTGCCACTCACGCCGTCGCCACTGCCACCGCCCACACTGGCCGGCGCATCGCCCACGCGCAGCGCATGCTGCTTGCCGTTGATCTCGATGACGGCCTGGTCGCCCTGGGTGGAGACCACCTTGACGCCCTTGAAGGTGTCGCCTGGTGCCACCGTCTTGGGCGCGCCACCATCGACAATCAGCAGCGCCTTGCCGCCCAGCATGCCCGACAGGCCCACAGTCTGCGCCATGGCCGCAGGGACCAAGCCGCAGACCAGGGTCAGGGCAAGCAGGGCGCGTTGCATTTAGTCGCGGAAGTTGTTGAAGCTCAAAGGCAGGTCGGCAATGTCCTTGCGGATCAGTGCCATGGCGGCCTGCAGGTCGTCGCGCTTGGCGCCGGTGACGCGCACCGCATCGCCCTGGATGGCGGCTTGCACTTTGAGCTTGCTGTCCTTGATCAGGCGCTGGATTTTCTTGGAGACTTCGGTCTCGATGCCGTTGCGCACCTTGATGACGAGCTTGACCTTGTCGCCGCCCATTTTCTGGACGTCGCCCACGTCGAGGAAGCGCACATCCACTTCCTGCTTGGTCAGCTTGTTGCGCAGCACGTCCTGAATCTGGTCGAGCTGGAATTCGGCGTCCCCGATGAGGGTGATTTCCTTGTCCTTGAGGCTGATGGCGGCCGCAGTGCCCTTGAAATCAAAGCGGGTGGCAATTTCCTTGGAGCTGTTTTCCACTCCGTTCTTGACCTTGACCAGGTCGGCTTCGCAAACGGTATCAAAAGAAGGCATAGAGGTACCCAAAAATCGCAGTGAGACAATCCTGCCATGTTAGTCGAGAAAAACACGCCACTCCAGGCCTTTAACACCTTCCGCATCGTTGCGCGGGCGCAGGCGCTGGCACGTATTTCCAGCGAAGCCGACGTACTGGCCCTGCTGGCCGACCCCGAATGGGCCGATCAACCCAAATTTGTGCTCGGTGGCGGCAGCAATGTGGTGTTCACCGGCGACGTGAAGCCGCTGGTGCTGAAGGTGGAGATTGCGGGCAAACGCCTGGTCGGCGAGACCGCCAAGGCCTTCATCGTGGAGGCCGGCGCCGGAGAGGCCTGGCACGACTTTGTCGCCTGGACGCTGCAGCAGGGCTGGCCGGGGCTGGAAAACCTGGCGCTAATCCCCGGCACGGTGGGGGCCTCCCCGGTGCAAAACGTGGGCGCCTATGGCGTGGAGCTGCAGGACCGGTTCGATTCCCTGGACGCCATCGACCTGCAGACCGGCCAGGTGTTCACGCTCAATGCCGCCCAGTGCGCCTTTGGCTACCGCGATTCGGTGTTCAAACACGGCGGCACCGTGACCACTGGCGGGCAGCAGACGCTGGGCCTGAAGGACCGCGCCCTGATCCTGCGTGTGCGCTTTGCCCTGCCCAAGGCCTGGAAGCCGGTGCTGGGTTATGCCGACATCGAGAAAAAGATGGCCGAGTACCAGTGCCTTGAACCCACGCCGCAACAGCTCTTCGACTGGGTCTGCGCCATTCGCCGCGCCAAGCTGCCCGACCCCGCGCTTATTGGCAACGCCGGCAGCTTCTTCAAGAACCCCACGGTGACCGTCGAGCAGTGCGCCGACATTATTGCGCGCGACCCCAAGGTGGTGCACTACCACCTGGCCGATGGCTCGGTCAAACTGGCCGCCGGCTGGCTGATCGACTCCTGTGGCTGGAAAGGCAAGTCCGTGGGGCAGGCCGGTGTCTACGAGAAGCAGGCCCTGGTGCTGGTGAACCGCGGCGCCGGTGTGGACGGCAACGGCGCCACCGGGGGCGAGGTCATGACGCTGGCCAAGGCGATCCAGACCAGTGTGTATGAGCGCTTTGGCATTCTGCTGGAGCCCGAGCCGGTCGTACTCTGACCCCATTTATCTGGCCCCACACATGGCCCGTCTTCGCCGATAGGCGTACAGTGGGCCCATGAAAAACACCGCTCTGGTTTTGGGTGGCGCCGGCTTTGTCGGCTCTCACGTCTGCGAGAAACTGGCCAGCCAGGGCTGGAACGTGACACTGCCTACGCGACGAGCCAGCAACGCCCGTCACCTGCAGCATCTGGAGGCTGTCAACGTGGTGGAGTTGGACGTCCATGACGAGGCGGCCCTGACCCGTGCGGTTCAGGGCCATGATGCCGTGGTCAACCTGATTGCCATCCTGCACGGTAACGCGGCCGCGTTTGACCGGGTGCATGTCGTGCTGCCGCAAAAGCTCGCACGCGCCTGCCAGACCCAGGGCGTGCACCACCTGGTGCACATCAGCGCGCTCGGCGCGGACGGCGCCCGCCCGGGCGGGGCCCCATCTGAGTACCTGCGCAGCAAGGGCCGGGGCGAGGCGGTGCTGCTACGCGCCGCCGCTGAGTCGGACCTGGAGCTGACCATCCTGCGCCCCAGCGTGATCTTTGGCGCGGAAGACCACTTTCTGAATATGTTTGCCCACCTGCAAAGGCTGTTGCCCATCATGCCGCTGGCCGGTGCCAATGCCCGCTTTCAGCCGGTGTGGGTGCAGGACGTGGCCACGGCGGTGGTGTGCAGCCTGGAGCAGGGCGTGCACCACACGCCGACGGGGGCCGTGCAGATTCTGGAAGCCTGTGGCCCCGACGTGTTCACGCTCAAGGAACTGGTGCAGTTGTCGGCGCAGCTCAGCGGCATCAACGGCGGTCTTGGCCGGCCCGTCATCGCGCTGCCCGACTGGCTGGGCCGCATCCAGGCCTGGCTGATGGAGCACGCCCCCGGCACGCCACTGATGAGCCGTGACAACCTGGACTCCATGAAGGTGGACAACGTGGCCACCGGCCAGTTGCCTGGCCTGCAGGCCCTGGGCATCACGCCCTCGGCGCTCAAACCCATTGCGCAGGAGTATCTGCGCTATTTGCTGCCGGACTATGGGCTGCAGGGTGTTCGCAAACACGCCCGTGGTGGGTGAACCGCGGGCCGCGCGGCCTTACTTCTTGGTGCCGTTGTTCAGGCTCAGGAAGTCGCCGCCCTGCCCCAGCGATAACATGCCGCTTTGCGCATAGATGCCCAGCTTGGCCCGCGTGTCGGTGATGTCCAGGTTGCGCATCGTCAGCTGACCGATACGGTCCAGTGGCGAGAACGGTGCGTCCTCCACCTTCTCCATGCTCAGGCGCTCGGGCGCGTAGGTCAGGTTGGGGGACTCGGTGTTCAGCAGGCTGTAGTCGTTGCCACGGCGCAGCTCGATGGTGACGGTGCCGGTGATGGCGCTGGCGACCCAGCGCTGGGCGGTTTCGCGCAGCATGATGGCCTGGCTGTCGAACCAGCGGCCCTGGTACAGCAGGCGGCCCAGCTTGCGGCCGTTGTCGCGGTACTGTTCGATGGTGTCTTCGTTGTGGATGCCGGTCACCAGGCGCTCGTAGGCGATGAACAGCAGCGCCAGGCCGGGGGCTTCATAGATGCCGCGGCTCTTGGCTTCGATGATGCGGTTCTCGATCTGGTCGCTCATGCCCAGGCCGTGGCGCCCGCCAATGCGGTTGGCCTCCAGGATCAGGCTGACCAGGTCGGGGTACTCGACGCCGTTCAAGGCGACGGGGCGGCCTTCTTCAAAGCGCACCGACACCTCTTCGGCCTTGACCACGCAGTCTTCCTTCCAGAACGGCACGCCCATGATGGGGTTCACGATCTTCATGCCGCTGTTCAAAAACTCCAGGTCCTTGGCCTCGTGCGTGGCGCCGAGCATGTTGCTGTCGGTGCTGTAGGCCTTCTCGGCGCTCATCTTGTAGCCAAAGCCGTTGGCGGTCATGAAGGCGCTCATCTCGGCGCGGCCACCCAGTTCGTCGATGAACTGCTGGTCCAGCCAGGGCTTGTAGATCTTCAGCGCGGGGTTGGTCAACAGGCCGTAGCGGTAGAAGCGCTCGATGTCATTGCCCTTGAAGGTGGAGCCGTCGCCCCAGATGTTGACGTCGTCTTCCTTCATCGCGCTCACCAGCATGGTGCCGGTCACGGCGCGGCCCAGCGGTGTGGTGTTGAAGTAGGTCTGGCCGGCGGTGGTGATGTGGAAGGCGCCAGATTGGAGTGCGGCAATGCCTTCGGCAGCCAGTTGCGGGCGGCAGTCCACCAGGCGGGCCTTCTCGGCGCCGTATTCCATGGCTTTGCGGGGGATTTCGTCGTAATCGGCCTCGTCGGGCTGACCCAGGTTGGCGGTGTAGGCGTAGGGCAGGGCGCCCTTTTTCTTCATCCAGTGCAGCGCGGCGCTGGTGTCCAGGCCGCCGGAGAAGGCGATGCCGACCTTCTGGCCGACGGGAATGTTTTGCAGGATGGTGTTTGACATGAATTTGGCCTCTAGCCCCCGTCGAATCTGCGTGGGCTGCTATTGAATTAGGAGTGAGCTGCGCTTGGAATCAACCGAAGTGGCAGATGTAGTGGTAGGCGTCAAAGCCTTCGGTCACGCGGATCTGGAACTTGGCGTTGCCGGGCACGCTGAACCGCTCGCCTTCGTTGGATCGCACCCAGGTGTCGCTGCCGTCGAGCTTGTATTCGCAGCTACCGCCCACGCATTCCATGATCTCGGGCGCGCCGGTGTTGAAGGTCAGCGTGGCGGGCAGGATCACGCCTACGGATTTTTTGGTGCCGTCGGCCTGGGTGAAGCCGTGGCTCACGCACTTGCCGTCGAAGTACACATTGGCTTTGGTGGAGACGGAAACGCTGTCGATTTGGGTAGTGATGGTGCTCATGGGGTTTGCTCGGTTGCAGTGGCTCCAATTTTAGGGCACTGCCAAAGCACCCCCTTTCCTGCGCCTTTTCATCGGGGATGCGATACTCGTTTCGATGCTTCTCCACATCCCGATTGCGGCACTGAGATCCCTTTCCGATGACTACTTCCGGCACCTGACGCCCGAGCTCAAGCGCTTGGCGCAGGACAACGTCTCCATGGGCGTGGAGGACATTACGCCGCGTCTGGAGGAGCTGGAAAAGACCCACGGCAAGCCGCTGCTCAAGTTGGATGTGGGTGGCGGGCCGTGGACGTTGGTGGCCAGCGTCATGCGCGCAACCCGGCCCCAGTTCTGGCGCACGCTCATCTACATGACCATCGCCACGGTGGCCACGGCCGCACCGGCGCTGCTGATTGAGCAGTTCATGACCCGGTTCGATGCCATCCGGGCAGCGCCCCTGGAGCTGGCCCATCTGGCCTTCCTGGGGTGTTTTCCGCTGGTCATCTACCTCACCAACGTCAGCTTCCAGCGCTACCTGCAGGCCTTTGCCCACGCGCACCTGCTGCAGAGGAGCGCCCTGATGCAGGCCTTTGCAGCCAAGTGGTTCCGGCTCTCCCCCAGTGTTTGCCACGGCCTGTCGCAGGGCAATATGCAGAACCTGATGCAGGTCGACGTGCCGGCCGTGAGCCACTGTGTGGAACGCATGGTCGATGGTCTGATGGTGGTGGTGCACATCGGCATCGCGGCCATCCTGCTGTGGCGCTACCTGGGCTCCACCGCCATTGCGGGCCTGGCATTCATGGCGCTGAGTGTGCCGCTGCTCAGGATCATCGTGCGCGAGACCTCCAAGCGCCAGGGCGAACTGCTGCGCACGCGCGACCAGCGGCTGGACCTGCTGTCGCAAATCCTCTCGGCCATCAAGGTGATCAAGCTCTCCGGCTGGTCCTCGCTGTTTCTGGTCAAGGCGCGGCGCACGCGCAGTGCGGAGGTGGACCGCCTCATCGACGTGATGCTGCTGCAAACCCGGGCCTCGCTGCTGTTCTCCTGCGCCGGTCTGGTGGTGGCCACCTTCACCTATGGCATCCACATTCTGCGCGGCGGCGAATTGCACGCGGCCATGCTGTTGCCCACGCTGCTGATCTTCCAGGGGCTGGAGTTTCCGTTCATGGTGGTCAGCGATGTGGCCAGCACGCTGGCACAAACCGAAGTCTCGGCCCGGCGCTTGCTGGAGTACTTCAAGCTGGCGGATGAGCCGGCCGGTGCGATAGCAGCCGCAGCCGCAACGCGCGCGCCGGATGGCGCCAAGGCGCTTACCGTCAGCGGACTCGCGTTTGGCGTCCAGCCCGGCTCGGACATTCTTCACGACATAGCATTTGCGCTGGATGCGGGCCAGAGCCTGGCCATCGTGGGGCCGATTGGCTCCGGCAAGACCGTGCTGCTGCGCATGCTGCTGGGCGAATATGCCCCCACGACTGGCGGCATCACCTGGGGCAACGCGCCGCGTTTTGCCTATTGCCCACAGGAGACGTTTGTTGCCAGCGGCACGCTGCGCGACAACCTCACGCTGTTTGGCAAGCGGGATGAATGGCCGGATGCGGCACTGCACCGTGCTCTGGAGCTGGCCAACCTGTCGCAGGATGTGGCGCAGTGGCCCGGCGGCCTGGATACCGAGATCGGCGAGCGCGGGCTCAATCTTTCCGGCGGGCAACGACAGCGCCTCTCGCTGGCGCGGGCCGCCTTGCATCCGGCCGACGTCATCCTCCTGGACGATCCGTTTTCGGCGCTGGATGTGGGCACGGAGACGCGTGTGGCCGACGAGCTGGTCTTTGGCCAGTGGCGGGCCAGCCTGCGCATCTGCGTCACGCACCGGCTGGCCCAGCTGGAGCGGTTTGATCACATCCTGTTTCTGGATGCCGATGGCGCATCGCAGTTCGGTACGCTGGCCGAGCTGTTGGCGGGTAGCCCGCGCTTTGCCAACTTCCTGCGCATCGAGCAGGAAGGCCACTCCGACCAGCACCAGGTAGCCCACCAGCTCGGGGCCAACGCCCGAGGTGGCGCGGCCAAGGAGGAGATCCTCACCACGACCGAGACGCAGGCCGTGGGCCGGGTGCGCGGCTCGCTGTGGAAGAACCTGCTGCTGACGCTGGGTGACAGCAACTGGGCCGGGCGGGCTGCGGCGGGTGCCGTTGCAATGCTGGCGCTGATGCTGGCCGCCAGTGTGCTGCCGATGTCGCAGCAGGTCCTGATGTCGCGCATGGAAGGAGCCAATGCGATGACGGCCACCGAGTTCTTTCTGGCCTTTGCATCGCTCACGCTGCTGACGGTGCTGGTGAGCTACGTGGCGCAGGCCCGGTTCCGCAAGGCCTGCGCCCACACGGCACAAAAGGCGCACGACCGCATGCTGGGCGGGGTCATGCAGTCGCCGCTGCGCTTCTTTGAGACCACGCCGTCGGGGCGCATCCTGAACCGGTTCTCGGCGGACATCCAGCAGCTTGACGTGGAACTGGCGGGCCGGGGCTTTCGCTTCACGCAGGGTGTCAGCGCCGCGGTGGCGGCTGCGGTGGGCATTCTTGGCGTGGCCGCTGCGGCCATCGTGCCGTTTTCGGTTGCCACCTTCGTGTCGATCCGCGTGTCCCGCCTGTATGGCGCAGCGGTGCGGGAAACCGCGCGCCTTGGCTCCATCACCCGCTCGCCGGTGTTTTCACTGTTCAATGACGCCTTGCGCGGCCACTCCACGCTGCGCGCATTTGGGCGCGAGCGGCATCTGCTGGCGCAGTTTGAAACCGCCACGCTGCTGAGCCTGAACACCGAGTTGCGGCGCTGGGATCTGGTGTTCTGGCTGTCCGTGCGGCTCACGCTGGTTTCCTGCGCGGTGATGCTGTGTCTGCTGGTTCCGCTGGTGCTGGGCGGCGGGCACGCACTGCTGCCGGAGTTGGGCACGGGCGCGGCTGGCCTGCTGCTGGCGCTGACCTTCGGCCTGCTCACCCGTATCGAGCGGCTGTGCCGCGATTTCTTCGCGCTGGCCACCGTGCTGGTGCCCTGGGAGCGCTGCCAGCAATGGGCCGAGCTGGAACCCGAAGAGGGTGCTTCAGGCGAAGCCACCATTCCCGCGGACTGGCCGCAGCAAGGGGCCATCGCGTTCCGTGGTGCCAGCCTGCGCTACGCGCCCGAGCTGCCGGTCATCGTGCAGGACGCTACGTTTGACGTCGCGCCGCACAGCCATGTGGCCTTGCTGGGGCGCACCGGTGCCGGCAAGTCCACGATCCTGCTGGCCCTGCTGCGCACGCTGCATGTCGGCGGTGGCCAGATCCTGATCGATGGGGTGGATATTGCACGGGTGCCGCCATCGCGGCTGCGCCGGGCCATGGCCTATGTGCCACAGGACCCGGTGCTGTTTCTCGGGCCGCTGCGGGAGTCGATCGATGTGGAAGGGGCTTTCAGCGACGCCGACATTGCCGCGGCGTTGGCGCAGATCGGGCTGGCGGGTTTTCTGGACAGTCTGCCCCTGGGGCTGGCTACACCGCTGGAGGAGGGCGGTCGCAATATCAGTGCCGGCCAGCGCCAACTGATCTGCCTGGCGCGTGCGCTGCTGTCCAAGGCCAGGATCATTCTGATGGACGAGGCAACCGCCAGCGTGGACGTGGAAACCGACGCCTTGATCCGCGCGGCCATCCAGAAACACCTGCGCAACACCACCATCGTGCTGATTGCGCACCGCCCCAGTTCACTGGCCCTGTGCGACCAGTGGATTCATGTGGAGAACGCCCGCACCCACGTCGTGGACCGCACGGCCACGGTCAGCGCGGAAGTGATTGCTTGATGCGCTGCGTAAACAATTCGTCGCTGAAGCCAACCGTCACGCTGCCGTCCGCCCAGGCCACCAGCGGGCGCTTGATGACGCTGGAGTTCGCCATGATCATCGCCGTGGCGGACGCGGCATCCACCACGCTGGACTGCGTGGTGGCGTCCAGCTTGCGCCAGGTCGGGCCCTTGCGGTTGATCAGCGTGTCCAGGCCGACGGCGCTGATCCAGCCGGGCAGCAGGTCGGTGGGGACGCCCTGTTTCTTGAAATCGTGGAAGTTGTAGTCCACGCCGTGGTCCGTCAGCCAGGTGCGGGCCTTCTTGACGGTGTCGCAGTTGGGGATGCCATAGAGGGTGATCATGGTGGCCATTTTGTCATAATTCCTTGGGACGAAATGGGCGGGTAGCCCTCGTCAATAGTGCGTAAACCGCTATCAAATTTATAGTAAGGGAGTTTCTGTTGAGCAACACGGCCCGTACCCTGTATCCGCCCATTGAGCCCTTCCAGACCGGCATGCTGGACACCGGCGAGGGCCACACGCTGTACTGGGAGCTGTGTGGCAACCCGCAGGGCAAGCCCGCCGTGTTCCTGCATGGCGGGCCTGGCTCCGGCTGCACGGCCGACCACCGCCGCCTGTTTGATCCAGAAAAGTACTGCGTGTTGCTGTTCGACCAGCGCGGCTGTGGCCGCTCCAAGCCGCACGCGAGCCTGGAGGCCAACACCACCTGGCATCTGGTGGCCGACATCGAGCGCCTGCGCAAGCTGCTGAAGGTGGACCGCTGGCTGGTGTTTGGCGGCTCCTGGGGCAGCGCGCTGGCGCTGGCCTACGCCGAGACGCACCCGCAGGCCGTGTCGGCGCTGGTGGTGCGCGGCATCTTCACGCTGCGCCGCTCGGAGTTGCTCTGGTACTACCAGGAGGGCGCGTCCTGGCTGTTCCCGGACCTGTGGGAAAACTATCTGGCACCCATTCCGCTGGAAGAGCGCGGCGACATGATGGCCGCCTACCGCAAGCGTCTGGTGGGCGCGGACCGCTCTGCGCAGCTGGCGGCTGCCAAGGCCTGGAGCGTATGGGAAGGCCAGACCATTCGCCTGCTGCCCGATGCCGCCAACAAGGCCAAGCACGAGGAAGACGACTACGCGCTGGCCTTTTCCCGCATCGAGAACCACTATTTCGTGCACGCCGGTTGGCTGGAAGAGGGGCAGTTGATCCGCGACGCCCACAAGCTGGCTGGCATTCCCGGCGTCATCGTGCAGGGCCGCTACGACGTGGCCACGCCGGCCAAAACCGCCTGGGATCTGCACCGGGCCTGGCCGCAGGCGGATTTCCGGCTGGTGGACGATGCCGGCCATGCGTTCAATGAGCCGGGGATTCTGGCGGAGTTGCTGGCCGCGACGGACCGGTTCGCCGGGTGAGCGTCTTTATTGAACCCGCAGCGGGGATGGGGTAGGCACCGCCGTTCGTGTCCCCCGGCCTTCGGCCTCCTCCTTGACCTCACTTTGGTGCCCACCCCATCCCCGCTGCTAGACGCTGGTGGCTGTTGGCACGCGCACTGAAGTGCTGGAGGATCAGTTGGGCCGGGCGTTTTGCGCAGGTCAAGGAGGAGGCCGAAGGCCGGGGGACACGGAGCAAAACGTCCGGCCCAACTGATCTTGACCCAGCGTCCCACCTGATCACGCACGTCAGCGACAATCAGCGGCTCTATGGATACCCTGAACACCCTCGACGACTGGCTGGCGTATTGCGAGCGCCTGCACCACACCACCATTGACATGGGCCTGGAGCGCGTGCGCACCGTGGCCCAGCGCATGGCCATCCGCTTTGACTGCCCGGTGATCACCGTGGCTGGCACCAACGGCAAGGGCTCCACCTGTGCCATGCTGGAGTCCATCCTGGGGCAGGCGGGCTACCGCACCGGCCTGTTCACTTCGCCGCACCTGGTGCACTTCGAAGAGCGCCTGCGCCTGCTCGGCCAGTCGGTGGATGCTACGGATTTGGTAGCAGGCTTTGCAGCCGTGGAGAGGGCTAGAACCCAAAATGGCGAAGTGATCTCGCTCAGCTACTTCGAGTTCTCGATGCTGGCCATCTTCGACGTGATGATGCGCAGCGGCCTGGACGTGGTGATTCTGGAGGTGGGGCTGGGCGGCCGGCTGGATTCCACCAACATCATCGACGCCGACTGCGCCATCATCACCAGCATCGACCTGGACCACATGGAAATCCTGGGGCCTGACCGTGAAACCATTGGCCGGGAGAAGGCAGGCATCATGCGCACCGGCAAGCCGGTCATCGTCAGCGACCCCATGCCGCCGCAAAGCGTGCTGGACCATGCGATGGAAGTGGGAGCCGACCTGTGGCGCGTGGGCCAGGATTTCAACGTAGCCGGTGACCCGCAGCAGTGGGGCTGGGCCGGGCGCGGGCGGCGCTACAGCGGCCTGGCCTATCCGGCACTGCGGGGCGCCAACCAGCTGGTCAATGCGGCCGGTGTGCTGGCGGCGCTGACCGCGCTGCGCGAGCGTCTGCCCATCACCGCACAGGCGGTGCGCAATGGACTGGCGTTTGTCGAGCTGCCGGGGCGCTTCCAGATCATTCCGGGGCAACCCACGCTGGTGCTGGATGTGGCGCACAACCCGCATTCGGTGGCGGCGTTGGCGGCCAATCTGGACGCCATGGGCTTTTTCCCGACCACGCACGCCGTGTTTGGCGCCATGGCCGACAAGGATCTGGGGCCGATGCTGGCCAAGGTCAGCCCGATGCTGGACCGCTGGTATTTCACCGATTTGCCCACCGCGCGTGCGGCCAAGGCGGACGCACTGCTGGCGCAGTGGCAGGCCCAGAACACGCGCAAGGACACCGCCGCCAGCACCTTTGCCGACCCCATGCAGGCGCTGCAGGCCGCCGTCGCTGCCGCGGACCCCGCTGATAGAATCGTCGTCTTTGGATCGTTCTACACCGTGGGTGGTGTACTCGCGCAGGGCGTGCCCCGCTTGCATGCCAAACACCTGAACTCCTGAATCACCAAATCCATGGCCTTTTTCAAATTTCGCAAAGGTGGCGACGATACTCCCGCCCCGGCTCCGGCAGTTGAGAGCGTAGAGGCCATGCGCACCCGCGCCCGGCACCGCCTGATTGGTGCCTCGGTGCTGGTGCTGCTGGGAGTGATCGGCTTTCCCTTGCTGTTTGACAGCCAGCCGCGCCCCATTTCGGTGGACATTCCGATCGAAATTCCCGACAAGGCCACCGCCAAGCCCCTGGCCGTGCCGTCGGCCGCAAAGCCGGCGCCCGATATCGTGGTCGAGTCCGATGCCGGCAAGCCGGTGACGCCTGCCACCGTTGCAGCGCCGGCCGCCCGGCCCTCGGCACAGGCTCCTGCCCCGGCACCCGTGACGGCGCCGGCAGTGGTCCCGTCACGTGCCTCCACGGGTTCCGTGTCGGCACCCGCTGCGCCAGCTGCCGCCAAACCGGCGGCCAAGCCGGAGCCGCGTGCCGATGACGGTGCCAAGGCCCGCGCCCTGCTGGAAGGCAAGACGGAAGAAAAACCAGCGGCTGCCGCTGCGGCCGGTAGCCGCTATGTGGTGCAGATCGGTGCCTATTCGGATGTGGCCAAGGCGCATGAGGCCCGCGTCAAGCTGGAAAAGGCCGGACTCAAGACCTACACCCAGGTGGTGCAGCCCAAGGAAGGCAAGCGCATCCGGGTGCGGGTGGGACCGTTTGAATCCAAGGCTGAAGCCGACAAGGTGGCCGAAAAAATCCGTAAGCTGGACCTGCCCGCTGCCATTCTGGAGCTCTAGGAGCCCGGCGCCGCCATGCCCACGCTGGACTGGATATTTGTTGCTGTGCTGTGCATTTCGCTGGTGGTGGGCGTGTGGCGCGGTCTGGTGTACGAAATCCTGTCGGTGCTGAACTGGATTGCGGCCTTTGTGCTGGCCCAGTGGTTCGCCCCGGCTGCCGCGCAGTGGCTACCGCTGACGGGCGCGACCGAGGTCGTGCGCTATTGCGCCGGGTTTGTGCTGGTGTTTGTGGTGTCGCTGTTTGCGGGTGGCCTGTTGGCCTTTGTGATCCGCAAGCTGGTGGCTGCCGTGGGGCTGCGCCCGGTGGACCGGGTGCTGGGGGCCGCGTTTGGCCTGGTGCGGGGTGTGGTCATCCTGCTGGTGCTGACGGTGGTCGTCGGCATGACGCCCCTGGTCAAAGGCGGGTGGTGGCAGGAGTCCACCGGCGCCCATGCAAGCACCGTGGTGTTGCAGGGCCTGAAGCCCGTGCTGCCGGAAGAATTTGGAAAATACTTACCTTGATGAAGTGAGAACAATCTATGTGCGGAATCGTTGGTGTTGTCAGTAACGCACCCGTCAATCAACTGATCTATGACGCCTTGCTGCTGTTGCAGCATCGCGGCCAGGATGCCGCTGGCATCGTCACGCAGCAGGAACGCAAGTTCTTCATGCACAAGGCCAAGGGCATGGTGCGCGACGTGTTCCGCACGCGCAATATGCGCTCGCTGCCCGGCAACTGCGGCCTGGGCCAAGTGCGTTACCCCACGGCGGGCAATGCCTTCAGCGAGGAAGAGGCACAGCCCTTCTACGTGAACGCCCCCTTCGGCATCGTGCTGGTGCACAACGGCAACCTGACCAACGCCCACGCGCTGAAGGCCGAGCTGTTCAACACCGACCACCGCCACATCAATACCGAGAGTGATTCCGAGGTGCTGCTCAACGTGCTGGCGCACGAGGTGGAGCGCACCACGCGCGGTCTGCCACTGCAGCCGCAGGATCTGTTTGCCGCCGTGCGCAATGTGCACAAGCGCATCAAGGGCTCCTACGCGGTGATCTGCCACATCGCCGGTCATGGTCTGCTGGCCTTTCGCGACCCCTTTGGCATCCGCCCCCTGTGCATGGGCGTTGGCGCGGATGGCACACGCATGCTGGCCAGTGAATCGGTGGCGCTGGAAGGCACCAGCCACCAGTTTGAGCGCAATGTCGACCCGGGTGAGGCGGTGTTCATTGACTTGCAAGGCAAGGTCTACGCGCAGCAGTGCGCCGATGCACCGCAACTGCATCCCTGCATTTTTGAGTTTGTGTACCTGGCGCGGCCTGACTCGGTCATGGACAACATTTCCGTTTACCAGGCGCGCCTGAACCTGGGTGAGTCGTTGGCCAAGCGCGTGATCTCCACCGTGCCACCAAACGAGATCGATGTGGTCATCCCCATCCCCGAGTCCAGCCGACCCAGCGCCGCGCAACTGGCGCAATTGCTGGGCCTGCCCTACCGCGAAGGCTTTGTGAAGAACCGCTATGTCGGTCGCACCTTCATCATGCCGGGCCAGTCGGTGCGCAAGAAGTCCGTGCGCCAGAAGCTCAACGTGATTGCCAGCGAATTCAAGGGTCGCAACGTGCTGCTGGTGGATGACTCCATCGTGCGCGGTACCACGTCCAAGGAAATTGTGCAGATGGCACGCGACGCCGGTGCCCGCAAGGTCTACCTGGCCAGCGCTGCGCCACCCGTGCGCTACCCCAATGTGTATGGCATCGACATGCCCACCAGCAGCGAACTGGTGGCGCACAACCGCTCAGTCGAAGAAATCCGCCAGATCATCGGTTGCGACGCACTGATTTACCAGGACGTAGAGGGCATGAAGAAGGCCATCGGCTCGCTGAACACGAAGATTGCCGGCTTTGATGCGTCCTGCTTTGACGGTGTGTACGTCACCGGTGACATCACCTCCGACGACATCTGCCGCCTGAACGAAAACCGTGTGGGTGGGGAAGAAAACCAGGAGGACACCTCCCGGCTGGCGCTGCCCAATCCCGCCGCTGATTGAATGCCGGATCTAGCCATGACGACGACCCCCAAGACCTTGCCCGAGGGCCTGCATCCCGACACGCTGGCGGTGCGCGCCGCCCTGGAGAAGAGCCAGTACGGCGAAAACTCCGAAGCGCTGTTCCTGACCAGCAGCTTTGTCCAACCCAATGCCGAAACGGCCGCGCGCCGCTTTGCGATGGAGGAGGACGGCTACACCTACACCCGTGTCGGCAACCCCACGGTCAGCAGCATGGAAATGCGTCTGGCCGCGATGGAAGGCACCGAGGCGGCGATTGCCACCTCCACCGGCATGGCCGCCATCCTGCTGCTGGGCATGGGCCTGCTCAAGACCGGTGACCATGTGGTGTGCTCGCAATCGGTGTTCGGCTCCACCATTCGTTTGTTCGCCGGGGAGTTTTCCAAATTTGGCATCAGCACCAGCTTTGTATCGCAGACCAACGTGGAGGAGTGGAAGGCCGCCATCCGCCCCAACACCAAGCTGCTGTTTGCCGAGACGCCGACCAACCCGCTGACCGATATTTGCGACATCCAGGCCCTGGCCGACGTGGCCCACAACGCCGGTGCCTTGCTGGCCGTGGACAACTGCTTCTGTAGCCCCGCGCTGCAGCAGCCCAAGCGCTTTGGCGCGGACTTCATCATCCACAGCGGCACCAAGTACCTGGATGGCCAGGGCCGTGTCATGGCAGGTGCCATCTGCTGCGACCGAAAATACGTGGATGAGGTGTTTCTGCCCATCACCCGCACGGCGGGCATGGTGCTGTCGCCGTTCAATGCCTGGGTCGTGCTCAAGGGTATGGAAACGCTGGGCATCCGCATGCAGGCGCAAAGCGAACGCGCGCTGGCGCTGGCGATCTGGCTGGAGGCGCATCCGGCCGTCAGGCGCGTCTACTACCCCGGTCTGGCCAGCCACCAGCAGCACGCGCTGGCCATGCGCCAGCAGTCGGCCAGCGGCAAGGGCATGGGTGCGGCTGTGCTGTCGTTCGATGTGCATGGCACCACGCCGCAGGAGATGCGCCTCAACGCCTTTGCCGCCATCGACGCGGTGCGGGTGTGTTCCATTACCACCAACCTCGGCGATGTGAAGACCACCATCAGCCATCCTGCCAGCACCTCGCACGGGCGTTTGACCGAAGACCAGCGCCAGGCCGCCGGCATCGGCCAGGGCCTGATCCGCATCGCGGTCGGTCTGGAACATATTGAAGACTTGAAGACCGACATTGCGCTCGGTCTGGATACCCTGACATGACAGCACCTATTCGCACCCGCATTGCACCTTCTCCCACCGGCTTCCTTCACCTGGGCACCGCCCGCACAGCCCTGTATTCCTGGGCCTATGCCCGCCACTTTGGTGGCAAGTTTGTGCTGCGCATTGAAGACACCGACGTAGCCCGCTCCACGCAGGATTCGGTGGACCAGATTCTGGAATCCATGCGCTGGCTGGGCCTGGAGTACGACGAAGGCCCGATCTACCAGATGCAACGCCTGGACCGCTACAAGGAAGTGCTGGACCAACTGATTGCCCAGGGCAAGGCCTACTACTGCTACAGCACGCCCGAGGAACTCGACGCCGTGCGCGAGGCCAAGAAGGCGCGCGGCGAGAAGACCTTGTACGACGGCCGTTGGCGCCCGGCCTCTGGCAAGACCTTACCACCCATTCCCGAAGGCGTGAAGCCGGTGGTGCGCTTCTGCAATCCGCTCGATGGTGACGTGACCTGGGACGATCTGGTCAAGGGCCCCATCACCATAAGCAACCGCGAGATTGATGACCTGATCATCGCCCGCACCGATGGCATTCCCACCTACAACTTTGCCGTGGTCGTCGACGACTGGGACATGCAGATCAGCCATGTGTTCCGCGGTGACGAGCACATCAACAACACGCCGTGGCAGATCAATATCTTCAACGCGCTGGGTGCACCACTGCCGCAGTTCGGTCACTGCCCGGTGATCTTGGGTGATGACGGCCAGAAACTCTCCAAGCGCCGTGGTGCGGTCAGCGTGACCGCGTACGAGGAGGGCGGCTACCTGCCCGAGGCCATGCTGAACTACCTGGCCCGTCTGGGCTGGAGCCATGGCGACGAAGAGCTGTTCAACCGCGAGCAACTGGTGGACTGGTTCGACGGCACGCACCTGAACAAGAGTCCCGCGCAGTGGGACCCGGTCAAGCTGCTGTGGGTCAATGCGCAGTACATCAAACAGGCGGACAACAGCCGGCTGGCGGGTCTGGTGGCGCAGCAATTGAACAAGCTGGGCATTGCGCTGGAACCTGCAGTCGTGGAGAACCACCTGCTGCAGGTGTGTGCCCTGTTCAAGGACCGTTGCGACACCACCATCGCACTGGCGCAGTGGGCCGCCAAGTTCTATGGTGATGTGACCCCCGATGCGGCCGAGTTGGCACAGCACGTGACCGATGCGGTGCGTCCTGCGGTTGCCCTGCTGGCCGAGAAACTGTCGGCCTGTAATTGGGACAAGGCTTCCATCGCCGCTGCCATCAAGGAAGTGTTGGCCGCGCACGGCCTGAAGATGCCGCAACTGGCCATGCCGGTGCGCGTGCTGGTGATGGGCACGGCACAGACGCCCTCACTGGATTCGGTGCTGGAAATCTGCGGAAGAGAAAAAGTATTCGCAAGACTTGGCAAAGCATAAAAAATGGCGCTATAATTTGAGGCTCGGAAATTGAGAATGATTGCTAAGTTAATCAGCTCAAGGAACTGTCAAAAATTTGTGTAATGCAAGGTTTTGGCAATAGGGGGTATAGCTCAGCTGGGAGAGCGCTTGCATGGCATGCAAGAGGTCAGCGGTTCGATCCCGCTTACCTCCACCAAAGTTTTCGAGAACGGATTCGTCCAAGGTTTTGACCCCATCGTCTAGAGGCCTAGGACACTACCCTTTCACGGTAGGTACCGGGGTTCGAATCCCCGTGGGGTCGCCAAGATTCATCGCAAGATGATCGAAGCGCAAGTTGGCAACGGCAGATCTGCAAAGAAATGCTCTTGGCTCGAAAGAGCGAAAGTTGCCACTACCAGGAGTGGTAGTTCAGTTGGTTAGAATACCGGCCTGTCACGCCGGGGGTCGCGGGTTCGAGTCCCGTCCACTCCGCCAACATTAGAAGAAACACGGGGCCTTGCGCCCCGTGTTTGCTTTCCACCCATCACTACACCCATCGTTCGGCTTTATATGTAGCGACACTAAGTGAGTCAAACCGCGTCCGTCATCAGTCCAACACGGGCGAGCTTCCTATCGGATTCGAGAGCGACCCACTTCAGTTTGCGCTGGCTTATAGGCAAAATAAACGAAGGAATTGACGCGAGGCCTCTGCAATGCCACCTGACCCACACTGGACAGCCTACCTGACCGCCCTGCTTACGCCAACCGTGGCGATACTCGGTGCGTTCATTGCGTTCCGGCAATGGAAACTTGCACAGAACAAGCTGAAGCTAGACCTCTTTGATCGGAGATTCAAAGTCTACGAGGCTGCCCGAAAATTCCTTTCATCCGTCGTGACTAACGGTGAAGTTACGGATGAGGCGTTGCACGCATTCATGTACGGTACCCGAGAGGCCGAGTGGGTTCTTAGTCAGGCAGTCGCTGATTACATAGATAAGCAGGGCGGCCTCAAATCTGAAGTGCAACACCTCATAGCGTAAGGTGCACAGATGAATGAACAAACGAAGTATGAGCAGCTCCAGCCCGAGGATCGGATGACCATTGCCAGTATGAGTCAGCAGCGATG